>BNJT01002583.1_pt1 | contig 445800 bp, 620 predicted proteins | sample 8540491 | NCBI WGS metagenome assembly BNJT01 (sample SAMD00202455, study PRJDB9452) | human saliva metagenome | host: Homo sapiens
TCAAACATTATCTGGATGTGGAGTTGGAGGATAATGTAAAGGCGTCTATACTGTTACCTGACGGAAGATATGAGAAGGTAAAAAAGAGAAGGAAATGTAAAGAAAAATTCACAATCAATCTTTGTAAAAGAAGCTAATCAAATATATGAAAATGCTATTAAAATAAATAAAGCGGAAGCTGATAGAACTTTTTATACCTCTACAAGGAGATTAGAGATAAATTAATAAATAATTTATATTTAGTAATATATTTGTACAATAATAAGTGATATATCTAAAATTAGCATACAAAAATACAATGAATATATTTTATATACTTGACGAAATATATATATAATTATATACTACTGTATGTATCAGATACATTTTATGTAAAATATAGTTTGAATATTATTAGAATCTGTCCTGTACTTATTAAGAATTTTCCAATGTTATTAAAGGAGGATCAACTTACTAAGTCGGACAGATTTTTCGGGATATGAGTTAGTACATACTAACTAAATAATATGATGATCTTTTACATAGAAATTTTTATTTGTTCGTTTGGAGGGACGAGACATGTTTAAGCGTATTTTTAAAGTAGTATTGTGTAGTATATTAGCCACGAATATGGTTATGTCATCTTTTTTCTACACAAAAGTTTTGAAGCCGATTGGTGTAAGGGAAGTTGATGTGGTATCACATGCATCAACTATGGGACCACCACCTGTACCTTCTCTAAGACCCGAAGAGGTGAAGGAGAAGATAAAGGTACAGAGGTCAGTGAATCAGATAAGAATTTGCCTTTTGAGAGTGATTTTATTGAATCATTGGAATACAACAATTCTTATGGATATCTGATAATGCACCTTAATAAGGATTTCTTAAGTAACGGCTTTGTAAATGAGATTCAGTATATAGGTATAAATGATGTTAAATATAGATATGAGACTGTTAATACAGACAGATCAAAAATGGTATACTATATTTATACCATATAAATATCTAAACAAAGGTGAAAATATACTGTATTTTTATATGAAGGATATTACATATAAAACATTTGTGGAACTGGGCGATGAATTTAAAAAACAAAAAATCAGCCCTAAGCTTATTGCACTTGAAAATACAGATGGAGTGGATGTTGCCTTTAAATTAAAAACTGAAACATAATAGTGACGAGGAAAGAGTGGCATTTTGTGATGCTGTTAGGGGTGATTTAAAGGAAAAATTACTGTAAGTGAAATATTTACAATGGCAGGCAGTACAACTGAGATAGAAAAAGATAAATATGATGTAAGTATTGACGAAGATAATGATGAATTGACAATTCAGTTTAAAAACGGTAAGAGAATATATCAGTCACTCTATATCTATGATATAGATATAGCAGTGGAAGGATTTTTAAATACCTAAGGGTACAGTTATTTTTATATGAGCATGCCGATCCACTAAAGTATAACTGGGATACAAAGGGAGATAACAGTTTTAAAGATAACTTACGGTGAGGGTGTAAACTCTATTTATCTGAGTGAAATAAGTGATATTGAACTTTCAGTATTGGATGAAAAAAAGGTGAGGCGAAAAATACAAAGACTTTGGAAGAAAATAAGGATTACAAAAAGTCCTACAGTGAATTACAGATTTTTCAAAAGTATTTGAATCAAACAAAAAAATATAGACTTTCATTATATCACCTTCAGTTAAAACACTGAATTTGGATATTGAAAGTCCTGAGCCTTGCTAAGTGTAAAAGCCGGCAAGAACATTGTGGGCTGATGATATTAAATCGGATGAAGACTTTTTAATGTCATTTGATGAAGATGATAAGGCTTGGCTTTCAGAGTTAAATAAAATAGTATTAAGGACAGAAACGGATACAGTTATGAGATGTATCCGATAGCACAAAAAGGCTATAGATGACGATAAGTATAGAAATAATCAGAACCGTTACTATGAGCTTGATAGGATAATCTTACTCTAAAAATAGATAAAAATATTTTCAGAATGATAGCGGACGATTTATATTAGAGTTTAAGGCTAAAGGATATGATGACAGCAGTGTAAGCTTTTTAGGAAAAAGGCGGAGTGTTTGGTACAAAGGATGTAAAGGTAGAGTACAGATTTTTAACAGACACTGATTACAGTCTGGAAACTTAAATCAAAAACAACTCCTAGTACATTTGTATTGCGTACATATTTTGATAAAAGAAAATAACAACGCTCCAAAGGCGGAAAAGTAAAAATTACTGTGAAGGATCAAACCACAGGAGATTTTTAAAGTATTAAAGCCGGGACCAAATGAGGATTTTTGGTCAGAGTATGCCGGAGGAAATGTATTAAAGATCTTCGCAAAGAATTTTTATTGCAGATCATACATATACCGTTATATTGCAAAATAATGATTATCCTACAGTTGTTTTTAAAGGATATTGTAGCACCTTCAGAGCTTATAGGAGAGTTAAAAGGAGCCTTCAGTCAAAGTAAAATCTGTTGTAAAAGGAAATCCGGTTGTAATATCTTCAAATAAAGAATATGTGGATGCTATACAGTCTATAAAAAAATATCAAATGACAGGGATACAGCACTACAAAAACTGATGGATTTGTAAAAATAATGATAAGGTATCTGGATTTTGAAGATTGGAGAAAAGTCTGCAGGTATTCTTGAGACTGTAGGTAGTTTCTCAATGAAAAATATCCGCTAAAGGATATAAGGATGCAAAATATTGATTTTGCTATAAAGGATACCAATATTACATTTGAGGTAGAAAAAGATCCGGATAAGAAGAATATAGCTGTTAATTTCTCACAGGGAAAAATTGCCTGAGTATGGCTATACAGATTCATTGGCCTATGTGGAACTAAATAACAAAAACTTAGTAAGACACAGTACACAAGATCAGCTCTGGCAGTACATTACTTATAAATGAAAGATTACTTTTTAGATGGTGAAAATAAACTCATATTAAAGTCAACTTTATATGATAATATTGAAGTGAAATTCGATTTTGACAATGAGAAGCTTAGAAGTGAAAAAGGAAGCACTTTTTAGAAAAAGGTTTCTACACCGTCAAATGCAAGGAAATTAAGAAATTCACAGGTGAAAGTACTACAATCTAAGATAGAGAATGCAAAAACTCTTAGAGAACTTAGAAGTGCGGGAATTGAACTTGATGTGCTCTCTCGGTTTTTGCTAAGGCAAAGCTTGCCTTGAAGGAAGAAATACTCGAAAAAGATAAATTCTTCAAAGCTTGATGAAGATACAAGAGGAACTTAATTGAAACAGTGAATTCTTCAAATGATCTTCAAGATCTGTTGGAAGCAGAGGATAAAGTAGATAATACAATAGCAAAATTTATGGGTCAAAGAAGAAGAACAAAACTCTTCTGAAAATAATAAAATTGAGGAAGCTGATGAAAGCAAAAGATTCCAAATCTGAGAAAAACTGATGAAAGCAAAGATTCCAAATCCGAAAAACTGTAGAGAAGCCTGAAAGTAAATCTGATGATATTAAGAAAAGACAGATCCCAACAACTCTTTGGTTATAAAGCCGGAGATAGAAAAACGGAAAAACAGAAAAACAGAAAAACACTTTCTTCTTCAAAATCAAGCAAATCATCAGGTGGAAGCAAGAGTAAGGGACGAGCAAAAGTACAGGAACATCGAGTTAAAGATGTTAAGAAGGTATTTACTAAAGAACTGGTTTAAACTGCCAAACGGTAAGTGGACTATACTTGATGAGAACATTAAAATCATCCTGGGTAAAGGATGGAAATTATTGAGTTCTATATGGATGATAATAGTGAGCTGGCAGAAAAATCAGTGGATCTATATAGGTGGCAAGTGGTACTTTGCAAAAGCCGGTGGATATATTGCAGAAAATGAGTGGATATCATATAAGGAAAAATGGTACTATGCAGTATCAGGTGGAGCCATAGCTCAGTCTGCATGGGAAAATATCGGAGGAAAATTCTATCATTTTGGTACTGACGGTGATCTGTCTGTAAAATACATCTGTGAGACGGATATCAAGTGGATGCTAATGGTGTGAGAAACTAGCTTTATATAATAAAGGTTGGTATTTATAGAATAAAAAAATAGCCACTGCAAAAGCAGTGGCTATAAACTTTTAAATTATTAGTTGTTAATAAGCTTCTCATCATCATTGTTCCAGCTGTAGAGCTTTCTGATCTCTGCACCAACCTTCTCTGAAGGATGCTCAGCTGCAAGCTTTCTCATAGCCTTGAAATGAACCTGGCGACCTGCATTAGACATATCAAGTAAGAAGTCCTTGGCAAATGTACCGTCCTGGATATCTGTAAGAACCTGCTTCATAGCCTTCTTTGTATCCTCTGTAATAATCTTTAGGCCCTGTGATATAGTCACCGTACTCAGCTGTATTTGATATAGAATATCTCATTCCTTCAAAACCTGACTGATAGATAAGATCTACAATAAGCTTCATCTCATGGATACACTCAAAGTATGCATTTCTTGGGTCATAGCCTGCCTCACAAAGAGTCTCAAAACCTGCCTGCATAAGTGCACAAACACCGCCGCAAAGAACAGCCTGCTCACCGAAAAGGTCAGTCTCAGTCTCTGTACGGAATGTTGTCTCAAGAAGACCTGCTCTGGCACCACCGATACCTGCACCGTAAGCAAGTGCAAGCTCAAGAGCCTTACCTGTAGCATCCTGCTCTACAGCTACAAGACAAGGTGTTCCCTTACCCTCAAGATACTCTGAACGAACAGTATGTCCGGGAGCCTTAGGAGCAATCATTGCAACATCAACATCCTTAGGTGCTGTGATACAACCGAAGTGAACATTGAAACCGTGAGCAAACATAAGCATATTTCCTGCTTCAAGATTCGGCTCGATATCATTCTTATATAAATCAGCCTGAAGCTCATCGTTTATAAGAATCATTATAATATCTGCTTTCTTTGTAGCCTCTGCAGCTGTGTAAACCTTAAGTCCCTGTGCCTCTGCCTTTGCCCATGACTTACTTCCTTCATAAAGGCCGACAATTACATTGCATCCGCTTTCCTTTAAGTTCAATGCATGTGCATGTCCCTGGCTACCGTAACCGATGATTGCGATAGTTTTACCCTCAAGCATTGAAAGATTACAATCCTCTTGATAATAAATTTTAGACATATAAATACCTCCTAAGTAACTTCTATTTTAACCCATTTAGGCTGGGGAACCATCAAAATAAAAAAACTAGTTGAAAACAACTACATCATCACTTCCTCTTGAAAGAGCAGTGAGTCCTGTTCTGGCAAGTTCCAAAAACTTCATAATCGGAAAGAAGATTTGAAAGGGCTTCAAGTTTTGAATTATCACCTGTAAGCATAACTGTCAAACAATCCTTAGCTACATCTACAATAGTAGCTCTGAAAATATCACAAAGAGCTGCGATATCCTGTCTCTGTGAAGCATTGGCTTTTACCTTTATCATTATAATTTCACGGAAAACACTTTTGCCTTCCTCTAAAACCTTGATATCTCTTACATCTTCAAGTTTTCTCAGCTGTTTTACTATTTGATCAAGTGTATCCTCGTCTCCGATAGAAACAACTGTCATTCTTGAAAAGCGCGGATCGGCTGTCTCTCCAACAGTGAGAGAGTCGATATTGTATCCTCTCCTTGAGAACAGACCTGACACACGACTTAAAACACCTGCAGAATTATCTACAATAAGTGAAAATACTCGTCTCATTTTACCTCCCAATATTAAAAGTAGTAATAATAAAATCATATTGGTTTTCAATTTACTATAGCACCATTATGATAAATGTCAATTTATTATATAATATAATTGTTATAACCTGAGGTTATAATACAAAAAACAGTATATATTTTTACCTGTGATCTTCTCCAAAATCAATAGTTGATAAATCATATTGTGCAGGTTTATCATTATCATCCAATTCATATGCGTATAAAAACAGTTCTTGTATCATCACCCTCATATGAACAGGTTATAAAAGACCAAATCTTATTTACACCGGTTTTCAGGAATCTCTCTGAAAGTACATTTTTCCGTCATTCTGTCCACATAGTTGTGGAAATAATCCATATCGTCAAAAATATGTCTGTCTTCTTTCAGGTGCCGAATCGGTATAAAGAGCGGCAATAGTCTTTAATCTATAAGTTTTATTCGGAGTATAAATATATATCATTCTATGTTCTTTAAAAAAATCTTCTTTTTGAACTTAGTGATATCGGTAAACATTTTACCGTCTTTCATATGATGACCGTAGATAATATTATTCAGAGTTGAAAAATCCGAATTACTGTAGCCGTCCATGTACACGGAATAATATGATTCCTGATGGTTTATATCATGGTGTAAATAATATTCTATATCATATTCTTTCCATAATATAGGATAATCAATTACAGTTCCCGGGAATATACACCCATGCGATAACATCCGGATTTGTAGCCTTAACGAATCAAAATCAATTTTTCCTTGTATAATTTTCATCAGTCTCATAAGCCTTTGTAGGGCTCGGTTGTAGTTTCTTCTTGAGTGGTGGTAGTTTCAAGAGTAGTTTCAGGTTCTTTGTTTTTGTGCTTTATATTTGAAAATATGACTGCAATCGCTGTAAGTAATATTGCGAAAGCCAAAATAGGTAATAAAATTTTCTTTTTCATATATCTCCTAACGACTTTTTAGGTAGAAGTATAGCATTTTTACTATTGTATATAAATCTTATGAATTAGATTGATATTCCTCCACTATAATTAGTGAGAAGACGGAGGAGAAAAATGAACGATTTGAATTTGAATCAGAGAGATGAAATTATAATGGATAAAAGGGCAATATTTACTTTATCTTTTATAATACCGGTTTTTATAATGATATTAATATTCATACAAAGAGGAATATTCCCATTTGGTGATGAGAGCTTTTTGAGAACTGATATGTATCATCAGTATGCTCCGTTTTTTTCAGAGTTTAAATATAAGCTGAGTAACGGCGGTTCGCTTCTTTACAGTTGGGACCTCGGTATGGGAATAAATTTCTCGGCACTTTATGCTTACTATCTTGCCAGTCCTCTAAACTGGCTGATTATTCTATGTCCACAAAAGTACGTGATAGAGTTTATGACATATATGATAGTAGCAAAAATAGGGCTTTCGGGACTTGGATTCACATATTATTTATCAAAACATACTTCAGGGAATAAAGCTGCAATATTATTCTTCGGTATATTCTATGCACTTTCAGGATATATGGCGGCATATAGCTGGAACATTATGTGGCTGGATTGTATTATACTTTTCCCGATAGTATGCTTGGGTATTGAAAGACTTGTAAAAACAGGAAAAGGTTTACTGTATACACTTATACTTGGACTATGTATACTGTCAAATTATTATATTTCCATAATGATTTGTCTATTTATGGTAATATACTTCATTTCTCTTAATGTAATGGATAATGAAAACAATTTGAGAAAATTTACAATTGCTTCAGTTAGATTTGCTGTTTATTCATTGCTTGCAGGAGGACTGAGTGCACTTGTTTTATTGCCTGAAGTATATGCACTTAAAAGCTTACAGCCTCGGGAGACTTTTGATTTTCCAAGTACATTTAATTCATATTTTTCCATTTTCGATATGATTGCAAGACATATGGGCAATGTAAAAAGTTGAAATCGGACTTGATCATTGGCCGAATATATTCTGTGGTGTTGGAATATTTTGTATTTATTGTTTTGTACATACTGAACAGAAAGATTTCAAAAAAGAAAAAGCGGTTTATATTTCATTGCTTGTATTTTTTCTTGCAGGTTTTTCAATAAATGTATTGAATTATATATGGCACGGACTCCATTATCCGAACTCATTACCTGCAAGACAGAGTTTTATCTATATATTTCTTGTACTTTTTTTATTTGTGCAAAGGCATATGATAATTTAAGTGCGAATACAACCAAAGATTTGGGTTTTGGCATTCGGAATCAGTATGATATATATTTTGCTTGCACAAAAGATAGTAAATAATGAAGATTTTCCATTTTGCAGTATTTTACGGTGCAATGATTTTTTTATAAGCATATATGCAATGTTAATGTATTTGCATATGGTAAAGAGAATATCAAAAAAACATATTTATTTTTGATTACACTTGCAATAGTGGTAATTGAATCAAGTGTTAATATGTCGGTTACAAGTGTGACAACAATAAACAGAAGCGATTATATAAATGACAATGCTGATGTAAGAGCTTTACTTAAGAAATTACCTATGGATGATTTTTATCGTATTGATAAGGTGGACAGAAAGACAAAAGGATGACGGTGCATGGTTGAATTTTTAAATCGGTATCTATTTTTTCATCTACGGCAAACGCTTCGCTTACCGAATTATTTGAAAAACTTGGAAATGAAGCATCTACAAATGCATATTCAATAACAGGGGAGACCCCTCTTTTAGATATGCTTTTTGCGGTAAGATACGCAATATATACCGGTGAGTCAAGAAATACAAATATTTCTTATGTGGATATATCCGGAAACAGTTATTTATATGAAAATCCATATACTCTGCCCCTTGGATATATGGTTGATGAAAGATTTACAGATGATTGGAACTTGAATCTCGGAGACCCTATAGATGTACAAAATGATTTGGCGGCCGTTTACGGTTTACCCGATATATTTGAGCAAATAGAGACTATAAAGGAGTCTACTTCGGTAAACTTTCAGACCGATATAGACGGTGAATACTATGCCTATGTTACAAATCCGTCTATTGATGAAGTGGAATTCAGTTATGGAGACGGAGACGTCAAAAAGTCATTTAAGAATTTGAAGAGACATTATATATTGGAGCTTGGAACCCTTGAGGGAGAGAAAAACGGAAGATTTGTAAGTACGGATGATGATAAGGATGAATCTATTGATGCAAGGGTATATAGAGTCAATTATGATTCACTAAAAGAAACTGTATTATATCTTAAATAAAAATCCTTTATATCTAAGCAAAATTTCAGACTCATATCTGTCAGGAAATGTTCATGCGGTTGAAAATACTACATTGTTTACCTCTATTCCATATGATGAAGGATGGAGTGTTTATGTAGACGGAAAGAAAGCCGAGAAAATAAAGCTCTTAGATGCTTTTATCGGTTTGAAACTTGAAAAAGGGCAGCATGAAATAGAGTTTAAGTACGTAAGTTCTGGTATCATTGAAGGTGCAATAATAAGTGCGGCATCATTGGCTTTATTATTACTGATATGTCTTGTGAAAAAGTTATAGAAAAACGGCGGAATCAAATTCAAAAAGAAAGAAGTTATTGAAGACGATGAGTTTGAAGAACTTGATATAGAAGATTTCGGAAGAAGACGATGATGATGAAGACGATGATGATGAAGACGAAGAAGATGAAGAAGATGATGATACGGAACAAGCAAATCTCAATAATATTATAAAGATTGATACAGCTATAGCCGGAGGAAAAGGTGTGGTGGACCTGCTTACAAAAAAACTGTAATTCAGAGACTGATGCTGATGAAAATAGTAATGATGATAATTTGAAATAGAAAGACGGTGTATATATGAAACTTTGGGGTGGAAGATTTACAAAAGAAACAAATAAACTGGTGGAAAGTTTTTAATGAGTCACTTTCATTTGACCATAGATTCTATAAACAGGATATCAGAGGCAGTATAGCTCATGTAAAAGATGCTTGCAAAAACAAAAACATACTTACAGATGAAGAGAGAGATAAAATAATTGTAGGATTATCTTCTATAGAAAATGATATAGACACCGGAGTTATAAAATTTGATGACGGTTCGGAGGATATACATTCATATGTCGAGACTCATTTGATAGAAAGAATAGGTGATACCGGTAAGAAACTGCATACAGGAAGAAGCAGAAACGATCAGGTGGCACTTGATATGAAACTCTATGTAAGAGATGAGATAGATGAACTGAAGGAACTGTTGTATGAGCTACTTACTGAAGTACTTCATATTATGGAAGAAAATACAACAACATATATGCCCGGGTTCACACATTTGCAAAAAGCACAACCTACAACTTTGGCACATCACTTCGGTGCATATTTTGAGATGTTTATAAGAGATTTTGACAGACTTTGCTCTACAAGAAAAAGAATGAATATGTCGCCTTTAGGCTCCGGTGCTTTTGCAGGAACGACATATGATCTTGACAGAGATTATGTAGCAAGCCTTTTGGAGTTTGAGTCTGCTACAAGAAACAGTATGGATTCTGTAAGTGACAGGGATTATCTTTTGGAGTTACTATCGGATCTTGCCATAATTTCCATGCATCTTAGCAGGCTATCAGAAGAAATTATCATATGGAATACCGATGAATACAGATTTGTGGAGATGGATGATACTTACTCTACAGGTTCATCTATAATGCCACAGAAGAAAAATCCGGATATTGCAGAGCTTATAAGGGGAAAGAGCGGTAGAGTATACGGAAGTTTAATATCTCTTCTTACAACAATGAAGGGATTACCGCTTGCCTATAATAAAGATATGCAAGAAGACAAGGAAATGTCATTTGATGCCATAGATACTGTAAAAAGTCTGATAAAGCTTATGACCGGAATGCTCTCAAGTATGAAATTCAATAATGAGAAAATGGCAAAAAGTGCAAGAGGAGGATTTACAAATGCAACCGATGCCGCAGATTATCTTGTAAAGAAAAATGTGGCTTTTAGAGATGCACATGAGATAGTGGGTAGACTAGTCTTATATGGAATTGAACATGGAAAGGCACTTGATGATTTTTCACTTGAAGAGTTCAGAAATATATCAGAGTATTTTGACTATGATATATACGATGCCATTTCTTTAAAAACTTGCGTGGAAAAAAGAAATACCAAGGGAGCACCGGGACTTACAGCTATAATGAATGAAATAAAGGCATCAAAAAAACTTTTGGAGTCTATAAAGAAATAGGAAATTTATGAAATTAAGAAAGAATGATATATATCTGATAATTGTTGTAGTTATCCTTGGAATTGCAGCAGGACTTTATATTTATTTAAATAAGAAGCCGGGAGGTAAAGCCGTTTTTAAAGTATGGGAATAATCAAAAGTATGGATATTGATCTGTCAAAGGATAACAAAATAGATCTGGAAAGTAATGGAATAGAGATTCATTTGGATATAAAGGATGGTGCAATTGCATTCACTCACAGTGAATGTCCGGACCATATCTGTGAAAGATTCGGTTATATAAAAAATATCGGTGAGTCGGCAATTTGCTTACCGGCACAGGCTTCAGTCACAATCATTAGTGAATAGGAGAGAATATGGTTTCAAAAAAGATGTTGGATCTTGGAAAAATAAGGTCAGGTATAAGGGATATATATGAGTATGGAAATAAACTTGCTGAAGAAATAGGAGCTGAGAATGTACTGGATTTCAGTCTGGGAAATCCCAGTACTCCTGCACCGAGAGAAGTCGGAAATACTATAAAACATATAGTCAGTGAGCTTTCTCCAAAGGAATACAACAGTTATACTTCTGCGCCCGGTGATAGGGATACCAGACTTGCGGTAGCAAGAAATTTGAATAAACGTTTTTCAACAGATTATGATGAAAATAATATCTTTTTAACCTGTGGTGCGGCAGCCTCTTTGAATATTATATTTAAAGCTGTTATTGAATGTGAAAATGATGAGATAATAGTAAACACTCCGTTTTTTCCGGATTATAAGGTGTTTATAGAGGGTCAGGGAGCAAAGTTTGTATTGGTGAAATGCTGTGAAGATCTCACACTCAATATAGATGAGCTTGAAAAAAATATAAATATTAATACAAAAGCAGTTTTAGTGAATTCACCAAATAATCCTTCGGGAGTGATTTATCCGAAAGAGAATATAGAAGCTTTGGTAGATCTTTTAAACAGAAAGCAAAAAGAATATGGACATCCTATTTTTTTAATAAGTGACGAGCCGTACAGAGAAGTTGTATTTGTAGAAGAGAGTCCGGAGTTTTTACCGAATTTATATGACAATACATTGGTGGCGTATTCATGGTCAAAATCACTTTCTCTTCCCGGAGAGAGAATAGGTTATATTTTGGTACCGACTAATGCTACAGACTATACAGATATATATGCCGCAATAAGCGGAGCAGCCAGAGTACTTGGATATGTTTGTGCTCCTTCACTGTTTCAAAGGGTTATAAAGGAATGTATAGATGTAAAACCAAATATTGAAGTATACCAAAGAAACAGAAATCTTTTATATACAGAACTGATTGAAATGGGATATATATTGCCAAATCCTAAAGGGGCTTTCTATATGTTTATAAAGTCACCAAATAATGACGGAAAAAGATTTTTGTGAAAGGGCAAAAAAATACAATATGCTTTTTGGTACCGGGAGAAGGGTTTGGAATGAAAGAATATGCACGTTTATCCTTCTGTGTAGACACGGAAAAAGATAGAAAAAAATCCATAAATATTTTTTTAAGGAACTTATGTCTGAGTATAATCCGGACTAGATTTATAAGAAATTTACAAGAAAATTTTTAGGGCTATAAAACTAGTAATCGTTACTAATTTTATAGCCATTTATTATGCAGTATCACGATTATATACTTTTTTTAGTAAAAGTATATTGACTATTATATATAATGTTTTATACTTTACTATAAGAGTAAACTTTTTAAAAATACATATAAACAGATATGTGTTTATTACATTATAGGTAATTATCTATAATGTAGCTGAGTTGTAATAAACAACTCAAAATACCGAGACATTATGTATCGGTATAAATAATATAAGTGGAGGGAATATATGTCTTATCAAACAACAAAGGAACATGAGTTGCTTAGAGAGAAAGTTCGTGAGTTTGCAGAGAGAGAAGTGAAACCGATAGCTTTTCAGTCTTGATGTAAAGAGCGAATTTCCAACTCAAGTTGTAAAGAACATGGGTAAACTGGGAATCATGGGACTTCCATACGAGAAGAAGTATGGTGGTGCCGGAACAGATGTACTCAGCTATGCTATAGCAGTTGAGGAGCTTTCAAGAGTTGACGGTGGCGTAGGTGTTATACTTTCAGCTCATACTTCATTGGGTACTTATCCTATAGCGGCTTTCGGTAATGAAGAGCAAAAGAAGAAATATTTACCGGGGCTTTGCAGTGGAGAGCTCCTTGGAGCATTCGGTCTTACAGAACCGAATGCCGGATCTGATGCGGGTGGTACGGAGACTATTGCTGAGGATATGGGAGATTATTATCTCTTAAACGGAAATAAGATATTTATAACAAACGGCGGTGAAGCTGATGTTTATGTAATATTTGCTCTTACTACACCTAATATAGGTACAAGAGGTATTTCTGCACTTATAGTAGAAAAGGGCATGGAAGGATTTGGCTTCGGTGATCACTATGATAAGCTGGGAATCAGATCATCTGCCACATGTGAGCTTATTTTTAATAATGTAAAGGTACCAAAGGCTAATCTTCTTGGTAAAGAAGGTCAAGGATTTAAGATTGCAATGGCTACACTTGACGGAGGTAGAATCGGTATAGCTGCACAGGCACTGGGTATTGCACAGGGAGCTTTTGAAGAAGCTGTTGAATACAGTAAGGAAAGAGAGCAGTTCGGAAAGCCGATAGCTGCACAGCAGGCAATTGCATTTAAGATTGCAGATATGGCAACAAAGCTCAGATGTGCAAGAATGCTTGTATATTCCGCTGCGGAACTTAAAGAAGCTCATGCTCCGTATGGAATGGAATCAGCTATGGCAAAGCAGTATGCATCCGATGTGGCCCTTGAGATAACTTCGGACGCACTGCAGATCTTCGGTGGAAACGGATACTTAAAGGGTATGCCGGTAGAGAGAATGTACAGAGATGCCAGAATCACTCCTATATATGAGGGAACAAATGAGATTCAAAGAGTAGTAATAGCACTCATATCTTAGGTAAGATATCAAGGGGCGAAACTGCTGCCGTTAAGAAAACAAAGGGCCCGGAAACCGGTGAGAGAAAGAGAATGATTATCGGAGAGGGAACATTAAAAGAGAAAATAGATGTACTTGTAGCAAATCTTCAAAAGGACGGATATGACTTTAGCGTAGGTATTCCTATGGATACACCTATCGTAGCTGCAGAAAGAGTTGTCAGTGCGGGACAGGGCATAGGATCAAAAGAGAATATGAAACTTGTAGAAGATTTGGCTAAGGCCACCGGAGTCGCAATAGGTTCTTCAAGACCTGTAGCGGAGACTTTAGGATATTTTGCCGCTGACAGATATGTCGGTATGTCAGGTCAAAAGTTTAAAGGAAATCTTTATATTGCCTGTGGTATATCAGGTGCATTACAGCATCTAAAGGGCATCAAGAATGCTTCTACAATAGTTGCCATAAATAAGGATCCGAATGCAAGAATCTTCAAAAACTGTGACTACGGTATAGTGGGTGATGTAAATGAGGTACTACCTGCACTTACAAAAGCACTTGATACAGGAGAGAAGAAGCCTGCACCGCCAATGAAGAAAATCAAGAGAGCCGTAGCGAAGAAACACACACCTTCAAGAAAACTATATCTGTGTAACGGTTGTGGTTATGAATATGATGTACTTCTGGGAGATGAAGAGGGCGATGTAAGACCGGGAACAGAGTTTAAGGATATTCCAAAAGAATGGGTATGTCCACACTGTGGTGAAGCTGCAGACAATTTCATAGAGATTGAAGTATAATAGGAGGAGAGTATGTATAATTACCGTAAAGTTACAGATGATTTGTATTGGGTCGGTGGAGATGACCACAGATTAAGTCTTTTTGAAAATATTCATCCTATATATCATGGAGTATCTTATAATGCATATCTATTAACGGATGAAAAACAGTTCTGGTAGATACAGCTGATTGGTCAGTTGGTAGACAGTTCCTTGACAATGTTGAGGGAGTTTTTGGGAGATCGCAGTTTAGATTTTTTACTTATAAACCATGTAGAGCCTGATCATGCCGCTTCAATTCCGGAGATTTTACTTCGTTGGCCGAATGTAAAGATTATTACAACAGAGAAGGCTGCTATGATACTTCGCCAGTTCGGATTTAATATCAGACCTGAGCAGGTGGATGAGGTTACAGAAGGTGACAGTAGATGCTTTGGAAAACATACACTTGCATTCGTAAAAGCTCCAATGGTACATTGGCCTGAAGCTATGGTAACATTTGATACGACAAACGGAGTGCTTTTCTCAGCAGATGCCTTCGGTTCATTCAGAGCACTTGACGGAAAGCTCTTTGCAGATGAAGTTGAGTTTGATAAAGAATGGCTTGATGATGCCAGAAGATACTATACAAATATAGTCGGAAAGTACGGTCCACAGGTACTTCAGGTATTAAAGAAGGCTTCCACACTGCCAATTAAGTATATATGCCCGCTGCATGGTCCGGTTTGGAGAAAAGATATTCCTTATATCTTGGACAAATATATGCACTGGGCAAGCTATGAGCCTGAAGAGAAGGGTATAATGATAGTATATGCTTCTATGTATGGAAATACAGAGGCTGCCGCAGAAGTTTTGGCAAGAAAGTTATGTGAGAAGGGTATTACAAAGACAAGACTTTATGATGTTTCAAGTACACATGTGAGCTATCTTGTTTCAGATTTATTCAAGTATAGCCATCTTGTTCTTGCATCAGTTACATATAATCTTGGAATATTCCCTCCAATGCACAACTTCCTTATGGATCTTAAGGCTCTCAATTTACAAAAGAGAACTTGTGCCATAGTTGAAAACGGCTCATGGGCACCAAATTCAGGAAATTTGATGAAGGCAGAGCTTGAAGATATGAAGCATATGGATATCTTGGATGATGAAGTGAATATAACCTCTTCATACAGAGAGAACAATGAAAGTGATATGGACGCATTGGTAGATGCTCTCGTTGCTTCATTTAATAAAAAGTAATTTAATACTGTTGTAAATTGGGGTCGGGGAGTATTCTCCGACCTTTTTATATTGACAAAATGGATTCTTGGTTTAAGAATATAAATAATAAAACATTATGGGAGGTAAATATGAAATCATTTGAAAATTTTTGATGAAAATGAGTCGCAGAATACTATAGAAGTTCCCGAAAGTATAAATCATGACAAATCAGCAACAGGTAAAACTTATGTAAAGATAACTGCAAAAAGATATAGAGAGAATGGAAGAAATTTGGGATATTTTGGATCCCATATATTGGACAATAGATATTTATAATTCATATGAAGAGTATTTAAAGTCAGCAAAGAATTTCACATTGGAGCAGAGGTATTTAAATGCAATATCCTGGTATTTTATGGAAGTAAATAATGGCGGACATTTTCAGTTTTTAGATAACTCCACAGGAATAGTATGGGAAAGATGCCCTAAACGGGCTTAAAGAGTTCGGAATGGAAGAGTTGGCTGACAACTTTAAAACAGTGGTAGATTTGTTTGGAGGAAGTATACCTTTTGCCAGAGAAGAACGATGGAATGCTATGGATAAGATGGGTGAAGATTTTGAAGAACTTTTGGATAAGGCTGATAATGTAGTATATGATTTGTATGACTATGACTATACATTTGAAATGAAATATATAAAATCTCATCCTGAAAAGTTTGTATTTGAGGGATACTATAATAAGATAGTGTAATAGTATGGATAATATATAAGTAAAGATAAGGCTGAGATCATTTTTACATGTATTCTCAGCCTTTAAATAGATTATTCAAGCAGATACTTTAAGTATCCATATCCTCTTTCATCCATTTTCTCATATGGTATAAATTCAAGAGAGGCACTGTTTATACAGTATCTTTTACCGCCGGATTCTTTAGGTCCGTCATCAAAGACATGTCCTAAGTGTGCGTTACCGCTTCTGCTTCTAACCTCTGTTCATATTGAAGCTGTTATCTTCACTATATTTTACTACATCTTCATTTATCGGTTTTTGAAAAACTTGGCCAACCGCAACCTGATTCAAACTTGTCTGTTGAGACAAAGAGCGGTTCCTTGGTTGTGATATCTACATAAATTCCTTTTTCAAAATTGTTCCAATATTCATTTGTAAAAGGTCTTTCAGTATCACTGTTAACAGCAACTTGGTATTGCTTATCTGTAAGCATTTTTTTTAGTTCATCATCTGAAGGTCTTGGATATTTGTAAGCATCTATCTTTGGCTCTTTACTTTCATTTCCATTATTTTTTTATTCAGCGGTTTATCTGCAAGAGATAAGTCTATATGGCAATATCCTCCCGGATTTTTTAGCGAGGTAATCCTGATGGTAATCCTCAGCATCAAAAAAATTGAGCTAAAAGGTAAAAACTTCTATTGCGATAGGTTTGTCATATTTAGTTTGTTCAGTTGCCAGAACCTTTTCTATTATAGTTTTATCTTCTTCATTTGTATAATATACTCCGCTTCTATACTGAGTACCTGTATCATTTCCCTGTTTATTTACACTTACAGGATCTACTACACGAAGGTAATACTCCAGAAGATCTTCAAGACTTACTATATCCGGATTATACACTACTTTTACAGTTTCAGCATGACCGCTTGTATGAAGATCTTGGTACTTCGGATTTTGGGTTTTACCGTTTGCATATCCGCTTACAGCATCCTCAACACCATCTATCTTTTGCATATAGGCTTCAAGCCCCCAAAAGCAACCACCTGCAAGATAGATTTCTTTTAGATTTGTTGACTGTGCGGTATTTGTTACTTTACCTGAATTTTGAGTGGTTTCATCATTTTGAAGATTTTCTTTTCTCTTTTTCAAACCCGTAGTAAATACATATAAACTTACTGCAACAATAAATATCGGTATTATCAAAAATAATTTATTTTGACTCATATCTATTCCCTCCTGTTATATTAAACTTCAACCATATTGGAATTGGTTGTAATATAGATTATAATACGACTTATAAGGTAAAGAATCGGTAAAACTTTGGATTTAAAAAGGAGTCTGATATGATTTTTAAATGATATAAGAACGGAATTGTTTAAAATGCAGGATATGGATTACAGAGATTTTTAACAGTAAGCTGGTACCTACAGTTGATAAGGAAAGTATGATAGGTATAAGGACACCTGAACTTAGAAAATATGCAAAGCAACTCGGTAAAAGTAGTGAGATTAAAGAATTTTTACAAGCCTTACCTCATAAATATTTTGATGAAAATCAGTTGCATGCATTTATTATTTCTGAAATAAAGGACTTTAAAAACTGTATTGCTGAGATAAACAGATTTCTCCAGTATATAGACAACTGGGAAACCTGCGATCAACTCTCACCTAAGATATTTAAGAAACATCATAGTGAATTATTTGCATATATAAAAGATTGGTTGAAATCTGATAAGGTCTACACGCTCAGATTTGGAATAGGCATGCTTATGGAGCATTTTCTTGATGAGGATTTTGATATAATATATCCTGAGACAGTTTCAAAGATAAGATCAGATGAATACTATGTAAATATGATGATTGCCTGGTATTTTGCAACGGCTTTGGCAAAGCAGTATGAGAGTATAATTCCATTTATTGAAAACAGGAGTCTTGATATATGGACCCATAATAAGGCTATACAAAAGGCACTGGAGAGTTATAGAATCAGTACAGAGCAAAAGACTTATCTAAGAGAATTAAAGATAAAGAAGTAATGAGGTATTTTAGTGAGGACAAGAGAAGAGGCCTGTAGTTTTGGCTTAGAGTTTGAAAATACATATTTGGATAAGCCTTTTAGAAAGGCAGATTGGCAACTGATTAGAGTAAAGGAAAGTAAGAAAGCCTTTCTTTGTATTTATGAAAGAGACGGTTTTGTAAATTTAAATGTGAAAGTTGATCCTGCTTGGAGAGACTTTTGGAGAAATACCTACCTTTCAGTTGTTCCGGGATATCATCAGAATAAGGAACACTGGAATACTGTAATACTTGACGGCAGTATAAAGGAAGATGATATAAAGAGGATGATTGCTGAAAGCTATGATCTTGTGACGGATTCACCTACAAAAAGAATATATGAGGCGGTAAAGAGAATACCGAAAGGTAAGGTAGCAACCTATGGCAAGGTAGCGGAGATGGCAGGAAATAAAAAGATGTCAAGAGCGGTAGGAAATGCTCTTCATAAAAATCCCGATCCTGAAAATATTCCCTGCTTTCGTGTGGTGAACTCGAAAGGTGAGCTTGCACCGGAATTTGCCTTTGGAGGAATGGGAGAACAGCGAAAGCTTCTTGAGGCTGAGGGAATAGAAGTGAAAAACAATAAAGTGGATCTATCAAAGTATGGTTTAGAATAGAGGTTTTATGAGATTATTTACAGGTGCAGACTTAATCATATATTTCTTTATATATGGACTTTTGGCTTGGGTACTTAATACTGTAATATATAGTTTAAAAGAACAAAAATATATAAATACCGGTGTACTGAATATTCCTATAATCGGATGTCCTGCCTTTATTATGATTTTGATGATCATAGTGTCTTCCGGAAAAAATGTCAGTTATTACGGAATGCTTATGATGGCTTTTTATTGACTATCTTATACTTGAGAAGATAGGATTGTTTTTTTCTCACAGAGGCTTCTTTTTAAAAAAAGGAAATAAATTCTTTGAGGTATGACTATGGTAAGAGTTTCAAGTTTAGTTGTATAAATGCAATTATAGTGGTGGGGATATGCTTTTATATTTTTAAAGACCTTACAGCCTATTATATTTTCTTTGGTATCGCTAATTCCCAAAATAATAGTAAATATAATTGCTTTAGTTCTTTTACTCATTTTGATTTCTGATATTGTGGTGACTTATATTTTTGCCAGAAAATATCCTATGCAAAAGTATGGATACTAATATAGCCAAGAGAAAAAAACACTTTTTGGAGAATGGATTTCAAAAATATCTGGAAGAGGATTTATAAGATTTACCCAAGTCTTTTATCAGACGACTTCGAAGACAGCAATAAAGGCATCTCAGATGCAGATAAGCTGCTTGAAGAACAGGGAATTATATTTGCAAAGGGGATAAATGAGCAAAGCTTATATGGGTACTTTTTTTATATCTTCACTTATCGGAGATATTGTGGAAACAATATATGTACTTATTGTAGGGCATGAATTTATGAGACGATCAAGCTTTGTACTTGGTCCTTTCAGTCTGGTGTGGGGACTTGGTGCGATAATACTTACCTTAGCACTTTCAAAAGTAAAAAGGCAGAATAATCTGTCTATATTTGTATCAGGTTTCTTCTTTGGAGGAGTATTTGAATACCTATGCTCAGTATTTACAGAAGTATTCTTCGGTATGAAGTTTTGGGACTATTCACATATGCCTTTTAATATTGACGGAAGAACCAATCTTTTGTTTATGTTCTTTTGGGGCATAGTGGCTTTGGTATGGTTTAAATTTATATATCCGCCTTTTTCAAAGTTTATAGAAAAGATACCTCCGGTAACAGGCTCAGTCCTTGCAGTTTTTATAGCACTGTTTTTTATCTGCAACGGAACAGTTACATCAATGGTGATGATAAGGACTACAGACAGAAAAAAACACCCTGAGGCAAGGAATGTAATAGAACAGTTTATAGACAATGAGTATCCGAATGAAGTGGTAAGAAAAGCTCTGGCCGAATATGAACTTTTTGGAGGAATAGATATATGAAAAAGAGTGTGAAAGTTATGGCTGTAATGATGGCGTAGTTCTACTGTTATGTCCATCAGGTTGCACAGAAGCATCATGCTGTCATGCATATTAGTCGTAAATACGTTTAACAGGTTAAAAGTGAATCAGATCGGGAATCTTGTACTGTCATTAACCGTATTGTTAATCACAGTATTGCATCCAGGATATGTCGCATAATTTGAAAAAAATAGTAATAAAATAGACTTTGTATGACGGATGACATTTTTTTAAAAATATTAATATAACGGATTTTTCGTATTTTATAAAACTGGAGGAAAATCAGAAATTTGCATGGAGTTTCATCAATATTACAATATTGATGCTGATCATGACAAAAATTAGATTTAGAATATTCAGCTTATTTTTCTATAATAAAGTAGATATAAATATTCGATAAGGAGGACACTAATTATGTTTAATTATAGTGATAGAAAGAAAATCGTATTATTTTTTTCCTTCCGTTTATAGTTTTGATTTATCTATATCAAGATTTTTCCGAATTTATTTTGCACAATTAGTAATAAATTAATTGTTATTAATTATTTTATTACTAATTGTACGTTGGTAATATTTTTTTCCAATATAGAATAAAAAAAGTATATCTGATAAGAATCATAAAGAAAAAAATTACGTAAGATTGGCTGGAGAGTATTAAATCTCACAAGTATCTTGCCATGCATGTTAATAGTTAATTCATCAAAAAAATTAATCTTGATTGGAACTTGGCTCAAATGATATCTGTCATATGTGGTTTAGTGTTTTTGGATTTTTTCTTTCACTTTTGAAAAATTTAAAAACGCAATGATGTCATAGGAATAAAAATTAAATGGACATTAGAAAGTGACGAGGTATGGGACAAAAACACATAGAGCAGGAGCTGTTTTGTGGATATTAGGTGGAATTGTTTTGATTTGCAACATATTTGTAAGATCTCAAACTGGTTTTTTGATTAATATAATTATAGGCTCTTTTTTAACGATTGTTGCACCAATCTTATATTCTTATAATTTGTCTAAAAAAATAAAAATAATTAAAGAATACCTTATAATTTAAAGAATAGAATAAAATCAAATTTATACAAAGTGGATATTCCGATACAATAGTGCATTCTTTCCGATAAATTAGAGCACCCTTTTCCGATTATTCAGAGCAGGTATTTCCGGTCTAGAGTGCAATCCCCTATAATGAATGCATGCACATGCAAATGTGTAAATTCATTACAGGAGGTCGATAACCATGACTGATTATCGAGAAATCATCAGGATAAACAGCCTGGAGTTCAGCAATATATCTGGAAGAGAATTTATAAAAATTTACCCAAGTCTTTTATCAGACGACTTCGAAGACAGCAATAAAGGCATTTCAGATGCAGATAAGCTGCTTGAAGAACAGGGAATTATATTTGCAAAGGGAATAAATGCGGCAAAGCTTATATGGGTACTTTTTTTATATCTTCACTTATCGGAGATATTGTAGAAACAATATATGTACTTATTGTAGGGCATGAACTTATGAGACGATTAAGCTTTTGTACTTGGGCCTTTCAGTCTGGTGTGGGGACTTGGTGCGGTAATACTTACCTTAGCACTTTCAAAAGTAAAAAGGCAGAATAATCTGTCTATATTTGTATCAGGCTTTTTTTCTTTGGTGGTGTGTTTGAATACCTTTGTTCAGTATTTACAGAAGTATTCTTCGGTATGAAGTTTTTGGGACTATTCATATATGCCTTTTAATATTGACGGCAGAACAAATCTTTTGTTTATGTTCTTTTGGGGCATAGTGGCTTTTGGTATGGTTTAAATTTATATATCCGCCTTTTTCAAAGTTTATAGAAAAGATACCTCCGGTAACAGGCTCAGTCCTTGCAGTTTTTATAGCACTGTTTTTTATTTGCAACGGAACAGTTACATCAATGGTGATGATAAGGACTACAGACAGAAAAACACCCACAGGCAAGGAATGTAATAGAACAGTTTATAGACAATGAGTATCCGAATGAAGTGGTAAGAAAGCTCTGGCCGAATATGAACTTTTTGGAGGAATAGATATATGAAAAAAAGAGCGGGAAAGTTATGGCTGTAATGATGGCATTACTTGCGGCAATATTTTTATGCGATAAATACTCCTTTTTCTAAAGTCCTGTTGGAAAAAGTGACACCTACATTTATGGCTTCTTTTTTGTATCTTGGAGCAGGAATAGGTGTAGGTATAATGTATCTGCTTAATTCAAAGAAAGAGAAGAATATTGAAAAGTTGTCAAAAACAGATTTGCCATATACTGTCGGAATGATTGTGCTTGATATTTTTGGCACCTATATTTTTTTAATGATCGGAATAAATATAGGCTCGGCTTCAAACGCTTCGTCGCTTGGTAACTTTGAAATTGTAGCAACCGCACTCATTGCTCTTTTAATATTCAAAGAGGTTGTAACATCAAGATTGTGGATTGCTATAGGATTTATTACATTGTCAAGTATAGTTCTCTCATTTGAAGGAAGCGGAAGCTTTAAATTCTCTTTGGGTTCATTGTTTGTAATACTTGCAACATGTTGTTGGGGACTTGAAAACAACTGTACAAGAATGATTTCGGATAAGAATACATATGAGATAGTGATATTAAAAGGAATCTTTTTCCGGTACAGGTTCATTTATAATAGCAATTATACTTGGAGAAAATATACCCGGTATAAAAATATATTTTTGATTTCAATGTTGCTTGGATTTGTGGCATATGGTCTCAGTATATTTTTATATATAAGAGCACAGAGAGAGTTGGGTGTCAGCAAAAACAAGTGCATACTATGCAATAGCTCCTTTTATAGGTACTTTTTTTATCATTTGCGGTAGACAAAGACAGACTTACAAAAGTTTATTTTATCGGACTTATCTTTATGATAATCGGAAGTGTAATCGTTGTATATGATTCAATGTTAAAAAAATCATATTCATTATCATATACATACTATTGTTCATACACATAACGGCTCAACACATAAGCATGTAATTAAACATGAGCATACTCACTCTCATATGGGTTCGGAAGAAAAGCATTATCACAGTCATGATGATTATATAAACAGTGATGAGCATAAAAAGAATGCATGAGGCAGGTTTGTAGATTTATATTTAATGTAAATGTTGACGTTACATTAAATAGGCTATATTATTTTTACAAAAAAATACTAGGAGTTTAAAAAAATGCAGATATCCAGCAGATTTACAATAGCATTACATATTTTTTTGCATGTGTAGAATATTTTTAAAGATAAAGAGAAGATAACCAGTGATTTTCTATCAGGCAGTATAAGGTCAAATCCGGTAATTATCAGAAACATTCTTTTCTCAGCTAAAGAAAGCAGGTCTTATAAATGTAGTAAGAGGAACCGGAGGTATAGAGATTATAAAAGAGCTGTCTGAGATAACATTTTATGATATTTATAAGGCGGTTGAAGCAGTAAAAAGAAGAAGGACTGTTCCATTTCCATGAGGAGCCGAATCCTGCTTGTCCTGTAGGGAAAAATATACATAAAATATTGGACAGTAAGCTTAGTGAAATACAGGATGCTATGGAAAAATAAGATGAAAAAGCTATACTCTTTTGGATATTGAAAAAGGGAATAAAGTAGATTTAAGATTAAAAGATGCTTATAAGAGCATCTTTTTTTAAGTAAAAGTATTGACGGAATAGTTGTAATAATTTATATTACAACTATGGTAAATATTAATAATAAATTGCGAGGTAAGTATGAATCAAAAATGAAAGACTTGATTATCTCATAGAGGCTTTTAAAGAAGATTCCGGAGAGTATAAGAACTTAAAAAGTACCTATAGATACAGACGGGAAGAAAAGAATACTGCGTTCTCTTATGAATATCAGAATGCCGAGAGAAATGAATACTGAGGTATTAAAAAAATACAGGATGAATATCTTAGAGAAGCTATAAATGAAAAACGGTATAGTATATCTTTCGAATATAGATACAGTGGAAGATAATATCTCTATATGGCAGGGAGATATTACAAGGCTGAAGGTGGATGCAATAGTTAATCCGCAAACTCACAGATGCTCGGTTGCTTTATTCCCATGCATACCTGCATTGATAATTGTATACATACATTTGCCGGTGTGGAGCTTAGAAATGAATGCAACAAAAAAAATGAATCGGCTTAAGATTCGCTATGGCAGAGATTATGAACAACCTACAGCAATTCCTATGCTCACAGATGCTTACAATCTTCCTGCAAAAAGATTGTTCATATAGTCGGCCCCTATTGTACAAGGGGGACTTAGCAAAAGGAATGAGGAAGATCTTAAAAACTGTTATAAAAACACTCTAGATCTTTGCGTTGAAAACGGATTGAGAAGCGTGGCATTTTGCTGTATATCTACCGGAGTATTTCATTTTCCGAATAAAAGAGCTGCTGAAATTGCAGTAGCAACTGTAAGAGAATGGTTAAAAGAAAATCAAGGTAAAATGGACTATGTAATATTTAATGTATTTAAGGATGAGGATAAGAAATATTACGAGAGGGAACTATGGATAAAAAAAGAATGTTGGTTACAGTGGTCAATAGAATTACAGAGTCTGGCACAGATAGGTCTTAATTATTGTAAAGATATATATGATAAAGAAAGATATCAGAGAATCAGAGATATTTCTGCAGAAATGGTTTCATTTATGACGGATATTCCAAATATGAAAGTTAAAAATCTTTTCTGCAATGAAAGTGGTTATCAGACACCAAAACTTGACACAAGAGCTGCTATTTTTTTAAAGATGAAAAAAATTCTTCTTGTACATGAAAATGACGGCAAATGGTCTTTACCCGGAGGATGGGTGGATGTTAATGTATCAGTAGGCGAAAAATGTAGTAAAAGAGGTTAAGGAAGAATCAGGATTGGATGTTATCACAGAAAAAGTAATAGCGATTCAAGACAGATCAAAACATAATCTACCCGTCTATGCATATGGAATATGTAAAATTTTTGTCCAATGTTCTGTAATTGGTGGTAAATTTGAAGAGAATAATGAAACAACAGAATATCGTTATTTTTCAATATCAGAATTACCTGAATTGGCAACAGAGAAAAATACTTTAGAACAAATCAAAATATGTTTTTGAGGCTTATAAATCAGATAATTGGAAAACATTATTGGATTAATTATTTTTAGAAAAATTTACAGAAAGGAGCACAACTATGGATATGGACTTTTTTAAAAATATCTGACGGTTACAGAGAGTCTATCAGCAAAGGAATAGCTGCAATGCAGTATTTTTAGGGGCAGAGCTAAGTATGGAACCGGCGACAGAGAAGAACAGTTACAAAGATTAAAGGATGAAATTAGAAGTTGTGATGCAATTTTGATTGGAGCCGGTGCAGGACTCTCCACATCTGCAGGATTAACATACTCCGGTGAAAGATTTGATAAGTATTTCTTTGATTTTTGCAAAGGCTTTTCGGTATAAAAGATATATATTCAGGCGGTTTTTATCCTTTTCCTAAAAAAAGAGATATTTTTGGGCATGGTGGGCAAGGCATATTTATTTTTAACAGATATGTTGATGCTCCAAAACCTGTATATAAGGACTTATTTAACTTGGTTAAGGATAAGGACTACTTTGTAATTACAACAAATGTAGACCATCAGTTTCAAAGAGCAGGATTTGATAAGAAAAGACTTTTCTACACTCAGGGAGATTACGGACTTTTTCAAAGTACAAATCCGGATTGCAAAGATACCTTTGATAATAATGTGTGGGTAGAAAAAAAGCCTTAAAAGCACAGGGATTTATTAAAGATGATAACGGAGTATGTATAGTACCCTAATGATAGAAAGATTCTTATGGAAATACCAACTGAGCTTATACCGAAGACTCCAAGCGGTGATGATGTGACTACAAATCTTCGAGCTGATGATACTTTTGTAGAGGATGAAGGCTGGCATAATGCTTCAAGTAATTATGCTGATTTTATAAGAAGACATGAAAACTTGCATATACTCTTTTTGGAACTTGGAGTAGGAGCAAATACACCTGTTATTATAAAAATATCCTTTTTGGCAGATGACATATGACAATAAAAAGGCGGTATATGCATGTTTAAATTATGGAGAAGCCTTCTGCCCTGAGAAGATAAATGATAGAAGTATCTGTATTGACGGGGATATTGGAGAAATTCTATCACAGCTTAAAGAAAAGTGATAGTTCTAAGGCATATATTGAAACTATGTCACGAATAATATACAATATTAGTGACATAATAAAAGGATGTTCTAATTGATTTTTAAAGTGGACGGTTTTTAAATATTAAAGCTTGACTACGTGAAGGAGTGGAGAAAATATGAGTATATTTACACCTGAAGTAAGCATAATAATAAAAGAAGCAAGACCTGAAGATGCAGTTAAACTGATTGAATACACAAAGCTTGTAGGTGAACAAACCGATAATTTAAGCTTTGGTAAAGAAGGGACAGGAGATACACTTGAGGTAGAGAAAGAGTTTATCAAAAGAATTAATTCAGATCCGAAATCTGTGATGTATTTTTGCATGGAAAAATGATGATATAGTCGGATGTGCAAATATAAGTGGTATGAAACGCAGGATGAGTCATAGAGCAAACTTTGCTATCAGTGTTGCTAAATCGGAATGGGGAAGCGGAATTGGAAGTGCACTTTTAGAAAAATGTATTTCTTTTGCAAAAGACAACGGAATAGAAATAATAAACCTTGATACAAGGAGTGATAATATACGTGCTATTAGCCTATATAAAAAGTTCGGATTTTTAAAAATCGGCCGGATGCCTGCTTTTTCAAAAATAAACGGTGAATATATAGATGCGGACTTGATGTATCTGGACTTGAGAGAGAAGAAGATACAATAATAGAAATTGATAAAGAATATAACCCCACATCGGATAAAAATCTGATGTGGGGGGTGTTTTATATATTGATCTTGGCGAGCAGGAGAATTATTTGAATTTTCCTCAGACTTACATACATAAAGATAGTCATCAACAGCACCATGAAAATCATCTAACAGTTCTTTAGCATTTTCACCCTCATAAGAGATCAATGATCTTATACCTAGAACTTTTCCAAAGAAAATACAGTCTTCTTCAGAAAACTCAACGCTTCCAATATATCCTCTATACATAATAGTATTATTCATATGAGTCCCTCCTAGTCTATATTTTTATAGTATTAAAGTTGATTGAACAAGCAGAATAGATATAATATTATTTCCAGCAATTTGAAATGTATAGCTTGCTATTTAATTCAAATAATGAGATAATTGAGTCAAAAATAAGAAAAGGAGAAATCCATGAAGACTATAAGTATTAGACTGGAAGATTCAATTTATGAAGAATTAGGAAATATGCTTGATGAAATGGGGCAGACTAAGCAAACATTTTATGAGACATTTACAAGAACTGCATTGAGAGAGAGAAGTATTCCTTTTATTATAAAAAGCTCCTTTAGTAGATCAAAGCAATAATAATAATAGAAAAAAATAGAAGCATTTGAAAGATTAGAGGCAATAAGAAGAGAAAAATAAAAAAAGAAATTGATTTTAATAAAAGAAAGAGAGGAGGCAGTGAATGAAAAGTATGGTATTGTTGATTGATACAAATGTTCTCTTAAATTATATGACAAATAGAGATGCCATGTACAGTCAACAATCATGTGATATTGTTAGATTATGTGCAACAGGAGAATGTATAGGGTATATTGCCTTTCATACATTACCTACAATTTGGTATGTACTTAGAAAAATGGGATGAAAGTAAAAGAAGGCAGAGTTTAAGAGATATATGTGAGATTTTTTACAGTTGCATCTGCCACACAATCAGAAATACTCGATGCAATAGAAAATAATTCTTTTTTTCGGATTTTTGAGGATTGCTTACAAGATAAATGTGCGAAGGATATCGGAGCGGACTATATTATTACTTGTAATATTAGAGACTTTGAAAATTCTGAAGTTCCGGCAGTAACACCGGATGAATTTTACCGAATATTCAAATAGAATAGTCATTTGTTTTATGATTTTTGAATAAAAACATAAAAATACAGCCTCAATCTCAATAAGTATCAAGGCTGTATTTTTGTTAAATATTCCTCTACCTCCCAGTTTTTTTATATCAGTTCTGTTCAGATAAAGTAATCCTATAGCAAAAAGAAATAAAAAAATATAAAAGTAAACAAGTTATTATTACAACAGGTAGATTTATTTCACCGGTTATATTTGTCTTTGCCCATAGAGTATATAAGCATTGAAAACGGTGTTGCGTAGAAAAATCCCTTTACTGTGAGGAGAAGCCCTAAAATATTTCCAAGGAAGGCAAGTCCTACAGGTATTGCAAAGGAAGGTATTATCAGCGAAAGCATACACTGAAAACTTGAAATAGCAATTATACAAAGTATACTTGCAAAGATTCTTAAATAGAATTCTTTTCGGTATGCTTCCGGTAATCCCTATAAAGCTTTCCTGAAACAATATAGATAAATGCAATCCATATTATACAAATAGATGACATGATAGCCACGGTAAGCCATTTATCCTTTAATACTTTGAAGCGTGAGCTTGATGTAAGCATTATATTCCAGTTGGTTCCAAGATGCTCCATGCGAAAAATCAAGGCTTGCAAGTATGGCAATTAAAGGTGATAAGAAAAAAACAAACCTAAGAACAATGACTCCTGTGTCCAAAAGATCCGCCCAGTCAAATGACAATACTCCTTGATTTGAAAGGAAGTTTATAATACCGATACCGGCAGAAATTAACGGAATCAATGCAAAGGGAATCCATACAGGGTTTCTCTTCATCTTGATAAGTTCGGCAGGCAATACGGTATGAGCATTTTTACTTTTTTTCTATTTACATGAGCAATCTTAAAATTGCCTGTTTCAGGATTATTAAATACAGATAGACTTAACTTATATGTGGCAAAGAAATATAAAAAGCTTATAAATATGGCTTTTTATATCTATTGCATTCCATGAAAGCGACATATTTCTTGTAGCAGAGTCATAATCCATAGAGACGGTACTTAAAGAAAACAGAACAGACCATGGAGTAAGTGCTCGCTTTACTTACAAAAAGCAATAAATAAACCTGCAAGTGTGCCTCCGAATGCGATTGAAAGTGCTGCAAATTGATTTCTGAATTTTAAGGATAGCAGGCATTGAAGCTGGAATATAATCATTCCGAAAAATAATCTCTGCAAATTCGGTCTGAAGTAATGCAAAAATTGGAAATCCTCCACCAATCATGAATTTAATACCTAAATATAAAATCATTATTGTTTGTATAAAACAAAAATAAAAGCTATATGTATTAATCCGAATAAGAGTTTGGAAGAAAAAGAGTCTTTTTCCTGCTTTCCAGCGTGGGAAGAGTATTCCACATATTTCCTTTTATTTTTCTATATCAATACATCTGCTTGCCAGTACTGACATCATAATGGAAATTAACATTGTATTCAAAAACGGAATTGAACTGAAAAATCATTTGCCATTCCTGTCCTTTAGGTAAATCTCCATATGAGATGTAGAAATAGTTTAGTCCTGTTACAATAAATAATAATGATAATGAAATCAGGAATTTATTTTTTTATAAATTCAATGGATATTGACTTATTTAAGCTGATTTGTTTCATAATGACTCCTTTTCTCCGGTAAGCTTAAGGAAAATCTGCTCCAAACTCTGACCTGATGATTCAAGATTTGACAGCTTTCCCTGGTAGAGCATTTTACCATGATTTATAATACCTACATAGTCAGCCATTTGTTCTATCTCATTTAGCAGGTGGCTTGAGATAATTACAGTTATATCTCGTTCTTTCGGTAGGGAAGTTATAAGTTTTTCTAATCTCCATTATTCCGGCAGGATCAAGGCCGTTTGTAGGCTCATCCAATATAAGCAATTTCGGATCTCCCAGAAGTGCCATAGCGATACCGAGCCTTTGCTTCATACCGAGTGAATAAGCGGCAAAGCTTTTTATCTCTTTGTTCATAAAAGTCTTACAGTTTTCAGAGCTTTTTCTATTTCAGCTTCTTTGACACCTTTTAACTTTGCTATGATTTGCATATTTTTCAAGTCCTGTTAAATGAGGGTATCCGCCGGGATTTTTCTATAAGACTACCTGTTTGATGAAGCAGATTTAAAAGATTTTTTTATTTGAAACTTTTTTTCACCAAAGAGTTTAATCTCTCCCGAGTCTTTCTTTATAAGTCCTAAAATCATTTTCAATGTAGTACTTTTTCCCGCTCCGTTCGGTCCGAGAAATCCGTATACACAGGATTTAGGTACACTCATGGATAAGTCATGTACACGATTTTTTAAATAAATTTTTTTGTTTCAAGTATTGTATCAGTCATTGTTTTTTTCTCCTTTTTGGTTGATATGTGAGTATGATAATAACTGAAGCTTAACTGAAGATTATCTCTACATTATGATTACATTAAGAGTTTAAACTTGAAACTAAAAAACGATATGGGTTATTCCATATCGCTTGGTTTTATCTTATGAAGTTTGTGTGTGCGTCTTTTTTAGTATCAGGATAAGGGATACCGTTTTTCTTTTTGCCAGTGCAAAAGCTTCTCATCATCCAAATCATGTTCTTTGCAAGATTTCTCATTGTCTGCATTCCTTCAAGGTCTTTAGCGGCATCTTCAGCTACTGCCCCATGTGAGATATTCCAATAGGTTGAGCCTGCTATCGGCATCTGAGAAATACCGAAGTATTTATTGAGTACGTCAAAAGATGCTGTTGTTCCGCCTCTTCTTGCTACAGCAACAGATGCTCCGGGTTTAAACTTAAAAGGATTTTCTTCAATACCTCCTGCCGCATAGAATACTCGATCAAGAAATGAGAGTATTCTTCCTGATGGGTGAGCATAGTATACAGGTGTTGTAAAGATAAAAACCGTCAGCTTCCTTTGCCTTTTTCTATAAACTCGTTTACATCATCATTAAATACACATTTAGCATGTGTATAACAGTATCCGCATTGTATACAGTCCTGTATAGGCTTATTTCCAAGCTGAATTACTTCGGTTTCTATATTTTGAGCTTCAAATACTTTTTGCATTTCTTTTACAGCCTGCATTGTAGTACCGTTTTTGTGACTGCTTCGCCGTTTACAAATAAGACTTTCATTGATTTTTCCTCCTAAAAATTTGAGCAAATTTATAGTGAAACATTATAGTATAAGTCTCTTCGGACAACAAGTATAACTCTTGTTTTATTCTAAAAACAATTTTGTCCGATTATCTTCACATTATGTTTACATTAAGAAAGCTATTTTTTTATAGCGAGTTTACTTAAATACGATATAATAAGAAAAACAAAACAATTTAGGAGTATATATGGAAAAAGAAAGATTGTAAAATCCTGATAATAGATGATGAAATAGAACTGTCAAAGGTTTTTAGGAGATATTTTTAAAAAGTGACGGATATAGTGATATAGAATATGCCGATAATCTAAAGGATGGAAGAGAAAGAATAAACAGCACTCAGATTCATCTTATTTTTACTTGATGTAATGCTTGGGGACGGCAACGGATTTGATTTTTTTATAAAGAATTAAAAAAAGTAGGTATATTTCCAAAACTTCCTGTAATTTTTCCTGTCTGCAAGAGACGAGGATGAAGACAGACTTCACGGTCTTGGACTGGGAGCGGATGACTATATAACAAAACCCTTCCTTCCCAAAGAATTGTTACTACGTATCGGTGCGGTACTTAGAAGATGTTATTCACTTGATGAAAACACATCAGATATTGTTTTAGGTGAAAGCAGAGTTTCTATAGAGGAGGTATTGTAAAAAAAGAATGGAGATGTCATAACCTTGACAGCCAAAGAACTTACATTATTTTTCAATCCTTTATAGAAACAGAGGCAGGATAGTTACCACTGATATGCTTTGTGAAGAGCTTTGGCCGGACGGCGACTTCGGACTTGAAAAATTCCTTAATTGTACATATGCGCCATTTGAGAGAAAAGATAGAAAAAGATCCTTCAAAACCTATTTTTTTCTAAAGACGGTAAGAGGTCTGGGATATAAGATGGAGAAGATATGAGAAATGCTTTGGAGAGAAGATTGCAATTTATATTATGGGTAATTGTTTTTTTGCCATAGCCGTATTGTTTGTAGATATCATAATCTGTATGGCTGTGATGTACAAAAAGCTCGGATATAAACTATACGGATGCAAGCGAAATAATGGATAATTTATCATATAATACCGGAGAATATGTTTTTAAGTGATAAAGAAAGTACACATTTACAAAAAGAATAATGAATTTGCTTTTTTTACTGGATGATAACGGAAATATTATATGGTCTGAAAATATGCCTGAATCTTTTAAAAAAATCAAAGTATACTTTACAGGATGTAGCTAAGTTTACAAGGTATTATCTGGATGACTATCCTGTACGTACTTATATAGTTAGTGAAGACAGATTGCTTATAGTTGGAAAGTTGAATGCGGATATATGGAAATATACTTTAGAATATGATGCAAATAATGTTTTTGACATTCTTGGAAATAACTCCTGTATTATTTATTTTTCAATATCATTTTTATTTATCTTTGTTTCAATAAGGGTGTATAAATCTAGGCAAAGAAGAATAGAGGAAGAAAGAGTGGAGTGGATTGCCGGAGTTTCTCATGATATCAGGACACCGCTTGCTGTTATTTTTAGGTAATGCACAAATGATTCCTAAAAGAAAGCAGTATGGATGAAATAAAAAGAAAGTCTGAGATTATTGAAAATCAGGGTCTTCGCATCAGAGCGCTGGTAGAGAATTTAAACATTACAAGTAAGCTGGATTTCGGTACAAAAAGATTTGAAAAAAATAAGGTTTTTTTCTAAGTGTACTCATTAGAAAGATTGTAAGTAATACGATAAATGCACTTGATATTGACGCACAGTCTAAGTATGATTTTTGAACTGAACATAGATGACGAAATGCAAAAATATGAAGTTTTTATTAAATGAAGAACTGTTTGAGAGAGCTGTTGTAAATCTTTTAAATAATACTATTCGTCACAATCCCGACGGATGCCAAGTATATATAAATCTATATAAAGAAAATAAAAAAACGATTTTGGAGATAGGAGATAGCGGAAGCGGGGTATCGTCTGAAATTTTGCAAAGGCTGAATCAAAGATCATTCACCGAGAGCAAAAGCGTTGGAAAACATGGACTTGGACTTAAGATAGTAAAGAAAGTAGTGGAGTTTCATAGATGGAAGGTGAGATTTTATAACGGTGAGGACGTGGGATTTGTGTGTAGGATGGAAATAAAATAGGTAGTAGTGAAGATTGACAGGGATTTATTATAATGTTATCCTATAGACATAGGTGGGAATTCCCACAAATTAAGCAGTTATTTTAGAGGGATTTATGAATACAAGTGTAAGAGAATATGATGCAAAAGCTAGATTCAAAGAAAAGAATTACTTTAAGAGGATGTATATTTGAGTACTACCATGTTAAAGAGAAAGAAGACGGTACAATACTGCTTGAGCCTCGTGAACTTAGAGAGCCGTTCAGAATTTCTGAAAATACATTACATATGATGGATACAGCAGTCGAAAACATTAAAGACGGGATTACATCAGATGAAGTTGACTTATCTGAGTTCTAAGGTGAGATATGTATAAAATAAAAATTATGCGAAGAAGTAGGTTAAAAAAATAAGAGGGCAAGTACCCTCTTATTCTTCTTCCCAAAATAATTCATCCAAAGTCTTATCAAGTGCACGGCATATGGATAGGCAAAGACGAATGGTGGGATTGTAGTCTCCCTTTTTCTATAGCATTTATTGTTTTGGCGGCTCACACCTACCAGATCCGCAAGCTGCTGTTGTGAGAGATCTTTGGCGGCTCTGGCGGATTTTAATTTAAGGTTTTTCATATGTACTCCTACTCAGCATCTCTGTTTTTCTTATCAATAAAAGTCTTTATCGATAATATTACTGCCATATATAGAAAAAAATATTGATACAATAAGAGGTAATATACCTGTATATTGCAATATACCATTTATAAACATTCTATTTTCAGCTAGTACTTTTAACAGGTTGTATAAGATTAGTTATAAACATTGCAATATAGAATATAAAATATGTTTTTAAACTTATGATACTTATATCCCCAATATGCATCATTAAATATAAGATAAGTACATAGTACCGTTACGGATAAAAAAACAATATAATAATTATTACAACACCCGGTGGAATGATTTGTGGAAAATCTTCTTGAAAGATACCATATAGTATTCCGAGTATAAGAACTACATAAAAAAAGCATAGCTGTAGCCACGTCCCCTAATCATCATTTGTCTCTCATCATATTCATTTATACATTTTTTTCTTAAAAAGAAATAATAAAGAGGAAAATAAAAAGCAACTATAAATCCTGTAAAAAAATTCCTATCTTATATGAACTCATAAAAAAACTCCTTTCATATATAATGTCATATATATTTTACATTTATAGTATAGTAGTATAAAAACTGCATATAAAATATATTTTACTTTATGTAAAGTAATATGCTTACATATAGTGTTTAAAGCTGTTATAAATAGTGTGATTGTAGTCTCCCTTTTCTATAGCATTTATTGTTTGGCGGCTCTGGCGGATTTTAATTTAAGGTTTTTTTCATAGTTCCACCTTATTCCTCATCTTTTTTTATACCTGTCTATAATCAATTTTATTACCAAGTTTAAAATTAAAATAATAAAAGCAACAGCTACAATAAGATTTATGCCTTCTCTAAACTGTAACACTCCGTCTTTAAACAATGTGTGATCTGCTACAGATCTTATTAAGTAGTAGGCATTTAATAAAAAAATATAATGGTATAGGTGATAAAGTGCTTTTTATAATTATTTCTTTTATAACTGCCGTAAGCGTCATTAAAAACAATATAAGTATTCAGCACAATACCTGATATAAAAAGTATTATAACACTTATAAGATCATTTGAAACAGGCAATGAGAGGGTATCTTTTGTGAATAAATGTAAAGGTGAAAAGTATCATTACGGTAAAAGTAAGCATAAGCATAACCGCGTCCTCTAACAGCCAACTGCCTTTCATCATATTCTTCTTTCGACTTTTTTGAATTAAAAGCCAAAACTTCAAATACACCTACAATAAATAAACCAATCATAATATATTCCATAAAAACTCCTTCCAGACAAAATGTCATATATGTTTTACATCATCAATATAACTCTATAATTACATTATGTCAAGTATATTTTACTTTATGTAAGATTGCAGATTTGCTTAAAAGTATTTATAATTGATATAAATATGATGTATAAACATAGAAAAGGAGTTTCCCTATGAAAAATTCAGTGTAATCATATTAACTGTTGTCGCCGGTCTTGTTCTTTTTGCTTTTGCCGGAGCCGGTTTTATGAAGGAAAAATATTACGGTGTATTTATAGGCATAGAAAAAGAAGATGGGATGAAGCTTAATAATTACGAAGTTCTGGTTCTTGAACCGACTGAATTTAATAAAGATGATATAAAAGAAACTACATGAAAAGAATAAAAAGATATATGCCTATCTTACTATAGGATCTTTGGAAAATTATCGTCCATACTATGATAAATTTAAAAGATAAAAATCTTGGGAAATTATGAGAACTGGGAAGATGAATACTGGATGGATGTGTCTGATAAAAAGTGGCAGAATCTTGTTGTAGATGAACTTGCTAAGGAGATAGCAGATAAGGGTTTTTGACGGATTTTTTTATTGATAACTGTGATGTATATTATCAATTTCAAGATAAAAAAATACCTTTGACGGACTTTGTTATATGTTGAAGGGACTTAAAAAAATATAATCTTGATACTATAATAAACGGCGGAGATACATTTGTAAGCAAATGTATTGATGAAAAAAAATTGCAAAGGATATGTTTGACGGTGTTAATCAGGAAAGTGTATTTACAGAGATTGACTTTAATAATAATACATTTAAAGAAAGAAATTCGGAGGATAGAGAATATTTTTACAGAATATTTGCAAAATGTGAAGTCGTATGGATTAAAAAGTATTTCTTCTGGAATATGGAGCTGACAGTAAACTAAAAAAGAGATCGAAAAGATATTGTATTGAAAATGATTTCCATTGGTATAATGCAAAAAAATATTGAGCTGAGGTAGGTAAAAGCCTATACCCAAAGGGGTATATGCACATTGCATAAAAAAATTTTTGTTTTATGTATTGACTTTACTTGTTAAAATGCCTAAATACCTATTTAGTGTAAATTTTAATCATTTACAGATACCGATTTGAATTACTTGAAGGGAGAAAAATGAAAAAAACAGCATTATTAACAGGATTATGTATATCAGCACTTGCATTATCTGCATGTAGCAATCAAAAAAGAGTAGTAGGTTCTAAAGGTGATCAATATACAGTAAATAAGGAAGTACAAAAGGTTGACAATGACTCGGAAAAAAAGGAATATGAGCCATATACCATCACATTAAATCTTGAGAGATCCGGTGCCGGACAAAACATGGAAGAGACATTTACTTCCGCACCGAAGAGAGTGGTGGCAGACGGAGATCAGATGGTTGATTTTTTTCTTGACATTGGACTTGAAGATAATATAGCGGGATATACAAGAGGTGCCTGCCTTGATACGGTCAATGATTTTTCCTGCAAGGGAAAAAAATTAAATAAGATACTTCCTGACGGACAGAACTTAAATAAGGCATCAAAAGAGCAGATACTAAGCTTAAATGCTGACTTTATGATTGGATGGGATTCACTTTTCTCAGATGAGAATTTCTCTGTGGATTGGTGTTTAAAGAATAATATCATTCCTTACTTCCCATATTCATGTTCAGATAAGGCGACTATGGAAGATGTATATAAGGACTACGATACTCTTGGACATATTTTTTTGGAGTAAGTGATGTTGCCGAGCAAAGAGTACAGGCAATGAAAGCCACTATAGAGGAAGTTAAAAATACTTTGGGAGAGGATGTTTATAAAGATCCGATTTCAGTATTTGTATATGATTCAGGTGAGGATGCTCCATTTACAGCATGCCAAGGTATACCGGGAGATATGATCAAGCTTGCAGGTGGCATTTCTATTTTTTTAATGATATAGACAAAGGCTGGGCAACTCCTTCATGGGAAGAGGTCGTTGCGAGAGATCCCGATGTAATACTTATTTTTGGATTATGACAATGATACTGAGAAAAAAAGAGGACCTTTTTAGAAACAAATGATTTCACAAAAAAACCTTCGTGCTGTAAAGGAAGGTAGAATTTACAGTGCAAGTTGTTCAGATATGCAGGGATCGGCAGGTTCTGCAAATGCTGTAAAACTTATGGCAAATGAATTTTATCCTGATAAATTCAAATAGATTTAAGAATATAAAACTGTCACATATAGTGGCAGTTTTATTTTTAGAGTTTGTATGTCAAAAATTAAAAACATTTATTACCGCTTGAATCAAGACAAAGTTATATGGCTTTTTATTTTGTTTATGACAGTGTTACTTTTTTTCTATCAATAATAATATCAGTAATTTTTAGGAAGTGTAGATATTGGAATAAAAGATATTGCCGGATTTTTGACTAATAAATTTAGCGGTAGAAGAGTAGTGGAAATAACATGGGATAAGAGTATTGAGTCAATTGTCTGGGATATTAGATTCCCAAGAGTATTCATAGCTTTTTTTGTAGGAGCGGGGCTAACGCTTTGCGGAATAATAATGCAGGCGCTGACAAAAGAATACATTGGCGGATTCGTATGTGCTTGGTATCTCACAGGGAGCGTCTGCCGGTGCGGTATTTATGATAATGTACGGTTCGCTGGTATTTTTACGGTCCTTACGGAACAATGCTTGGAGCTTTTATAGGAGCAATAGTTTCTATAGTTCTTGCACTTCAAATAGCAAAGATTAGGAACAGGATTACAGCTACTCAACTTATACTTTCAGGAATAGCGGTAGCGGCACTTTTTGGGGCAACAACAAATCTTATGATCTATTTGCAAAGGACAGGTTCAGATAAAAGGTGAAAAACGGCACAATATTGGATGATGGGTTCGCTGAGCGGATCAACATGGGAAAGGCTTTTTATACGTAAGCATTACATTTTTTTACTTTGTTTTTATAGTTATATATTCCATAAGAAAAATGCTTGATGCAATGCTCTTAGGTTATGATGTGGCAATGACACTTGGTGTAAATACTTCAAAACTAAAAGATTATTATGATATTAGTTGCGACATTGCTTACCGGTGTTATTGTTTCAATAAGCGGTGTAATAGGCTTTGTAGGACTTACTATACCGCATATTACAAGGTCAATTGTCGGAAGCAAGCATACAAGGCTTATACCGGTCGCTACTTTGGTGGGCGGAACATTTCTTGTAGTGGCTGATGTCATATCAAGAGTTGTTATCTCACCGGAAGAATTGCCTATCGGAGTTGTTTCCGCTTTCTTTGGAGCACCGTTCTTTTTATATTTAATAAAAGAAATCGCATAATGGAGGAAGAGGATGATGAAGCTGGAAACAAGGGGAATCACTTATTCCATTGACGGAAAAAAATCATAATTGACGGAATAGATATAAGTGTAAAAAGAAGGGAATTTGTAGGAATTGTCGGACCGAATGGTTGCGGTAAGTCTACACTTCTAAAAAAATATATAAGGTATTTACTCCGGATAGCAGTGCGGCATTTATTGACGGAAATGATTTGGCTAAACTTTCCAACAGAAAAACTGCAAAAAAGATGTCGGTAATGCAGCAGGAAAATATTGTGGATTTTGATATGACAGTTTATGATATGGTAATGCTTGGAAGATTTGCACATCAGAAACTCTTCTCGGAAGCAGTGAAGAGGACAGAGCTATCGTAAACGAGTATATCAAAGAGGTGGGGCTTTCAGGATATGAAAACAGACATTTTCTTTCACTATCAGGTGGAGAAAAGCAAAGAACATTACTCGCCAGAGCATTGAGCCAGAAAGCTACTGTAATACTTCTTGATGAACCTACAAATCACTTGGATATAGGATACCAGTATCAAATCATGAATATACTTAAAAGACAAGGATTAACAATACTTTGTTGTGTACATGATCTTAATATTGTGACAAAGATATTGTGACAGAATTATCTTGATGAAAAAAACAAGAAAGTATTTAACGTTGGAAGTCCCAAAGAGATGCTCACAAGGGAAAATATTAAAGAGCTTTTTGATATAGGAACACATATAATAGAGAACGAAAAGACGGGCAGATTGAATATAATATTTATACCTGAGGAATAAAATACCTGAAGCATCATAAATAGTGTGAATGAGATTATCATTTACACTATTTTTGCTTTATAGACAGCTGTATAAAGTATTATAAATATAAAAAAATAAGAAAAAGTTTAAGAAAATAACTTTCAAAGTATCATTTGATAGTTCCAAAAACATAAAAAAATAGAGTAGAATATTAAGGATTTAAAAAAATCAAATTTAATTGTTATTAAGGAGGTGTAGGGTTAATCGGGTAAATTTTTCATTTTTTTGCAAAAGCAAGAATGCAATAAAATGAAGTGTTTGTTTATATGGATAAGGGCTAGATTTGTATAAACAAATTTCATTCTTCTATCAAGAAGATTGTTTTTAAATTAAATTGGGCGGTTTATCTATGCAAGAGGGTAAACAAAGGTAAAATAAAGGATATAAAGTCAAGGGAAGATTACTTGGGCTAGGGTAAGAAACCCTTATTTTGAGAATAAAAAAACAAGGGTAACTTACTTGGGCTAGGTAGGAAACTCTTGTTTAAGGTACGAAAAATACGATTTTAGATTCTTTATATTTCAATGGAGGATAACAAGATAATGATTTTTATTTTTGTACGAAAAAGACAAATAGAGGTGATATATGAAAAAAAGAAAAAGTATACTTAATTACGCAGGATTGCTGGCAGTTTCCACTCTGTGTTTTTTTAGGTTTTTACAACTACTGTTCATGCTGAAGGGTGGGATAGTACAAAGTGGAGAGTGGAAATACCTTGATAGCGCAAATAATCCGGTATATGACGCTTGGAGAATGTCAGGTGACTCATGGTACTATTTAGGTGATGACTGTAATATAGTTAAAGATTCAATGGTTACAATAGGTGATGGCATTTACTACTTGAATGCTGATGGAGCTATGGTACGCTAATAGTTGGATTCTTGCAAAAGATATCGACGATAATGATGCATGGTATTACTTCGGCGCCGATGGAAAAAGCGTACAAGGGCAAAGATGGAAGAGTTTATACTCGTGAAATCGATGGAAAGAGATATCTTTTCGACGAAGATGGAGTAATGCAGACAGGATTCTTTGATGCAGAGGGCAATGCAGTAGAAGATGACAATCCGTTTAAGAGCGCAAAAATACTACTTCGGTAATGACGGAGCAATGTTTGTAAATCAGTGGTTACTGTATTCACAGGTAGGTGAGAATCCGGGATATTCAGAGCTTGGACAGAGAAACTACAGTGAGTATGATGAGATGTGGCTGTACTTCGGACATAATGGTAGAAAGTATGTTGCAAGCAGTACAGACCAGTCAAGGCAGAGAGAGATAAACGGTAAAAGCATATCTGTTCGATGAGAACGGTGTTATGATACCACAGCTTTCTGTAACTAATGCAAATATCAGAGCGACAGCAAGCAATGCTAAAGTAAAATACGGTTCACTTGATACAGACGGTGAGCTTAAAGATGATTACTGGACATTTATAGTACCGAATGAAGTGATGAGTCAGGATGACTATGAGACACAAGAGCACAGTTGGTTCAGAACAAAAGAAAGACGGTAGTGTAATTAAAGATAAAATAGCTACAGTACTTGGAAGAAGATACTCTTTCGATGAAATCGGACGTATGCAGACAGGTTTTGTAATCATGTTGGAAGATGATGCATTCGGTATCAAATATGACGTTGACGAGTGGACAAAGGAAGATTTCCTTACAGACTCTTTAAGTTCACCTATCGCAGCAATCGACAGAGGTAACTTATATCTGTTCGGTACAGATGAGCTTAATGACGGTTCAATGATCACAGGTGAGGTTACAGTATCTCTTAGAGACACAAACGTTGTATTCGGTTTCAAAGACAACGGTAAGGCTATCGGAGCAAGATGCACACTTGCAAAGAACGACGGTAAGTTCTACTTCAACGGATTAAGACTGGATGCTGATGCAAGCCTTAAGTACGGTATTCTTAAGGATACAAGAACAGGTCACGGCGAGTATGTAGTCGTAGACTCAAACGGTAAAGTAGTCAAAGGTACAAAGATTCTTAAGGACGGAGAGGGCAACTGGATAGTAGTTTCAAACTCAAGGTTCGTAGCAAGAGTAAGTGATAGTGACAGACCGAGAAAGAAGAACGGAAGATTCTATCACTACGATTCAAGTGCTGACAGACATGACAGATGGGGAGCGGAAATCACATATGCCACAGACGGATTGAACAACTTGGACAGTGATTTTTGTTCTCTTTGATAGATAGTTGGAGGAGAGATATGAAGAAAAATAATTTAATGAGGAAGTTTAAACAATTAACAGCCGGTTTGTTGACAGCCGGTATGGTGCTGACAGGGGCTCCGTTTGGGAATTTTGTGGCAAGGGCAAGTACAGTATTACAGCCGAATACTGCTTTAAACCAAAGCAGTACTCTTGTGAATAAAGTAGGAAATTGGGTATATGGATCATCAAATACTACAGCATTTGTTTTTGGTGATTCAAGTGGACATGGCGGGACAAATCTAAAGGGTGCAGTTGGTGATTGGTCTATTCTATCTTTTGGTCTTAATAAAGGTGGAGATAATGAAAGTGGTGCTGATTCAGCTACATTTAATATTTCAGCTATTTTTAAATGATAATGATAGAACTAAAACATCTAAGGGATATTATAGTGCTGATGCAACTACTGGTGGGCCTAATGCTGAACCTACCTTAAAAGTCAGCTTTTTGAAAAATAACTGGTGGCATGGATATTATACTTTTTAGTAAACCTTGGAAGCTTAGAAATAGTGATGCCAGCTTTAATAATAAAAACTTCTGCAGTCAGTAATAGTACGAGTCCTGCAGATCCAATAATTACCAGTTGGACTGGAGAGAAGCCATCGGAGATTGATACTACATGGACACCGAATAGAAAAGCTTTACATACCGGAATTGGACACTTTAATGGTGAAGTTCAGACGCTTACTGATGGTACAAAAAAATTGTAGAACTTAGGCAGGAAGTGAAGCCTTCTAGAGACGGTGGTATTATAGTTGAGTATACGGCATATAATCCTACCTCAAATACTGTGGATTTTATGGTCGGAAATGAAACTGATACCATGATAGGTGCACAGGATGATGTGCCTATATTTGTTACTAAGGATGGATTGCATTTTCAAAATTCAAACTCAGATCAAAAAACAGTAGCAGATAAAGGCTTTGGCACTGTATTTGATATAAAGCCATTAAGTATGGACAATAGAGGGGGAGGAGATCCATCAGAAACCAGATTTTGGGCAGGAAGATGGAAAGTTAATATTTATGGTAAACCAAAGACTGAACATACATTTTGGGTATTCTCACAGTCAAGTTATGGATTTATAAATCCGGGAGATTCTGTCACGCATTTAGTGCTTATTTTAACCTGTTGCCTGGAGAGATTAAGACTGCCAGTTTTTGAAATTTCTATGTTACCGGCAGTTATATATGTAGATACGACTGCACCAGCTGGTGGCACAGGATTTATGGGCTCACCTGTAAATTCTATTGCTGCTGCTATGAATGTAATAAAGGATATAGAGTACACATCAAAAGCGTATATTTATTTACAAGGTAATGTTGACATAGATGATACGGTTATTGTACCTGAAAACAAACAAGTAACTATTACAACTGCAGATTTTAAAGGGACTGCAGGCATGGATGCTAGTGAAGGATATAGAAATACAATCCCGGATCCTGTTACTACTAAGGCGATAATTACTCGTAACCCTACAAAAGCAGATGATTCTCCAAACACTGGTGCAATGTTTAAATTGGAACATTCCACATCCGGCTTAGCATTTCAGAATGTTACTGTAGATGGTAATGCTGCTGATGTTACAGCTACAGCACCTATAGTAGATGCTACAGCGGGAACTGTAAAAATATTAAGTGATGCAACACTTACAAATAATAAGGTGAGTGGAGATGGAGCTTCTGCTATAAATGTTGGTGGAAGTGCCGTGTTATCACTTGACGGAGATAAGTCAAATATTACAGGAAATCTATCTACAGGAAGTGGAAGTGCAGTAATGGTAACTTCAAGTGCTGATCATCCTGTAACTTTAAATAGAGGAGCAAGTATCACAGGTAATACAAATGGTGAAGCGTCTACAGCTACAGCTCCTAGTACACCGGATCCTACAACAGGTAAGCTTCCTGTTGGAGTAAATAAGTCAAATGTGAAAGTTGGAGATAAACCTTTATGGGTAAAGGCTGGTGATAAGTACACCGGTAAAGTTGGTGTAACATTAGATAGTGCCAACCTACCACAGAACAGTGACCAGGCTACATATATTATAGATTATGCAGATAGAGCTTCGGGTGGTGCTGTACCATATTCTACATCAAACTTCGACGCAGATGGAGAAGGACAGCATATAGTAAATGCAACTACAGCAGATCCTGCAACTCCTGTAGGAGGCATAACAGGAAATCAGATAGCTGGAGCTCTTTATTTGAAAAACAGATTTATATGATCTCAGTCTGACATATCAGTTACCTGATGGTAGCTCGGCAAACTTTACAAATATGTCATGGCCTGGCGGTGGTAGCAATCATGTTACTACAAACCCATACTTGGTATCATTATCATCTGGAAAAAATATAGATTTTGCAATGCCTACAATAGCAGGATATGCTTATGATAGTGTGGATGGAACACTTCCTGCAAGTATTACTAATACTAACGGTTCTATAACAGGAACAATGCCAACAGCTAATACAGATATTGTTATAAAGCTTGCAAAAGAGGAAGTTAGATATAAGTTTGATTCAGAGGGTGGAAATACTATTGCAGATAAGGTTGAGTCTGTACAATCTGGAGCATCAATATATAACACAGCAGATTTACCTACTCCTGTAAAAACTTGGATTTGTATTCAATGGATGGGAAAAGGTATAATGATGTTGATAATAGTGGAACACATACTACTGTTGATACAGACACTGGTGCATTTACTTCATTTCCAAATCCATCAAGTAGAGGAACTGTTTACCTTTATGCTAAGTGGACACCAGATACTACACCATATCCGGTCATGAGAAGTCATAAGAATATAAATGCTACTTTGCCTCTGGATTTTGGATCAGATATAACTAATCATACAATTACATCTAATGTATCCAAGGATCCTGTGGTGATACCAGGATATCAGTATAATAATTTTGCTGTTAATCCACTTACTGTGCTTACATTGCCTACAACTACAATAAATATGTCAGCCGGTAATATTCAGATGGAGATGCCACCATACGGACTAAGTTTAAATTATAAGTATAAAGTTGATCCAAATGTTACTCAACCATTTACTATTAGACATGTAGATGCAATGGGTAATGATTTGGTAACACCTATAGTATTACCAAGAAGAGCAGAACAGTACATATCTGCAAGCCCGGATACAACTATTACAGGTTATACATATTCTACATATAATATTACTCAAGGATATGCTTCAAATTTAGTTGCGGCAACTGCAACAACACCTGGACAATACATAATAGGTCTTGATCAGCCTGGTATGATAACTTCAAATATTACTGCTAGTGGTCAGTTTGCAGGATTTATGCCGAATCAGCCGGTTACAATAGAATACAAGTATACAGCTGATGCAGGTATGAATCTTGTAAGAAGATATATGGATAGGCTTAATGATAGAATTATTGCAAGCCAAGTAGATGCAATGAATCCAGGAGATAATGTAAATGCTTCGATACCGACATTAGGAACTACAGAAGGTGATAGACTTTATGGATACGCATGGGATACATCATCAAGTGTTGATTTAAATCCGGCATCATCACTCACAGTTGGAACAGACGGTACACTAACAGGTGCAATGCCACTTAGCGGTAATGGCATAAGGGCAGATTATAAATTAAGTAAAAGATGCTTCTAAGTGGAGAGATATCAACTTTGCAGTAGCAAATACACCAAACAATAATGGTAGTGTAGATGCATTACCTGCAGGAGCACCAACCAGCTTCTTAGCAAATGATGGAAGCACCGCCGGGAATACAAATGCATATACATTTGATAAGTTAAAGAATGATGGATATGTCCCAGGTGTTACACCAAGTAGATACTATAAGTTTGATGGATGGTATCTTGATGCGGCAGCAACACAGCCGGTAAATGTAACAGATACATTCCCAACAGATACAGCACCGCTTACACTTTATGCGAAGTTTGTAGAGGATCCAAATCAGTGGATTGATATTAACTTCGTAGCAGGAAAGCAATGGTTCTATTTCAGCACCTACAACACTCCATGTTCCATATGATTACACATGGAGTCAGATAACAGGTCAGTTGCCAACAGCTACACCTGTAGCAAACTACTTGTTTAACGGCTGGAAGGATTCAAACGGAGCTTTCATGCAGGGAACAAGCACACTTACAAACCATGCAACATATACAGCATTCTTTGGTCAAGATCCTAATGTATTTGGAGGTATAGGTTCTATCACTCCAACAGGACATATAGGAAATGACGGAAGTGGTGAGATCGTAATTGACGGTACAACACCGGGTAATGTATATGTTATCAGTGATCCTGATGGAAATATCGTAGCAGTAGTACCTGGGGATTCAACAGGTAATAGAACAGTAGTTCCAAATCTTATCCCCGGAGCACATTACAATGTACAGGAAGGAAGTCCTGATACTCAGGCTACAGTAGGACAACCTGTTTCAAGTGTTACAGGCACATCTGTATCAACACCACAGGATGTATATATTCCAACAGTAGATAACAACTACAATATAGGATACGATCCTGATAATGACGGTATGGCACAGATCGTTATCAATCCTGCAGATCCTGATGCAGACTATGCACTCATAGATGAGAATGGAAATGTAGTACAGTATCCCGGAAGTGACAATGGATGGATGACTCCGGTAGGAAGCAATCCTTCAACAGTTACTTTCAATAACTTGAATCCAAATGAAACTTACACAGTGGTGGCAAGAAAGAAGGGTGACAGCTCTATTCCAAACCCACTTACAAAGTTACCTGATGGAAATCAGATAATTGCAAATCCTGGTGATATGGCAGACGCACCTAAGTATGTCGTAGAAACTAAGGAAGGAAGCATAGTATCAGTAGGAACTACAAGTGTAGGAAATGATACATATGATGAAGCAAAAGCAGGAGAGGTAGTGGCAATTCATGCTGATCCTATAAATGCAAATGGCAAGAACTTCCTATATTGGCAGATACTTGCAGGAAGAGCAGTAGGAGTTAGCGGAAAGATAACACAGGCTGACTATACATTTACTCTTTCAAATTCAAATATTGTTTTAAAGGCTGTATACGAGCCAACTAAGGTGGCAGGAGATGATGCAGATCTTACAGAGACAATAAGAGGTGGAAGTGTTGGAGAGTTTGGACTTACTCCGGATCAGATTCCGGGACTTGCACATGAACTGACAACACCACTTGACAGATCACTTATCGGTACAAATGGTGCAACAGTAGAATATAAGGTAGTATTCAATAAGAGAGACGCAAAGACAAATGAGAAAACAGCTGTAAAACCGGTATCAGTTTCAGGTGTGGATCATCCGGATGCACATACCGCTGCATATGGACTTGATATCGAACTTGATAGATACGTAAATGGAAGACTTGTAAACAATGGCATAATAGCAACAGCATCAAATGCAATGGTAGATGTGATAGCACAGTTACCGGCAGAGGATGTAGACCAGCTTGACTATCAGTTATTTGATGTGACACCTGACAGCTTAGGTAATATCACACCAATAGAAGTAACAATGACAACTGATGTAGCAAACAATGCTGGACTTATAAAGTTCAGAGGTAACTTACAGCATTCATATGTACTTGTTTACTCAAAGACATTTAAGGTAACATTTGTAGATAATAAGCCTGTACTTAATCACTTATACTTAAATGATACAAGTAGAAACTTCTACAAGAAATTCAAGGTGAGAAGAAAAAGAAAATGTTGAGGACAGCTATTATTCAACAGACTATGATGTAGTTACAGCATATGCACAAAATGATGTAGCAAATGGACTTGTAACACCATTTGAAGATATCTATGGTGTACAGTATGACTATGTTAACTGGTCAAAAAAGGAAGATAAGCTTTCAGTATATGATACAACAAGTCCTGTAACAAAGAAGACAGTAGTCTATGCATTCTATACTGATAACAGAAAAGAAGTAGCACAGGCAAGAGTGGATCTTGGTGATACTATAGAAGAGGCAAAGCTTCTTACAGGTGACCCATATCTTAAGGTGGCTGAGGTAGCTGAAATCAATGAAGCTATAGCACATGCACTTGAGACACTTAGACAGGCAAGAGATCTTGTATCTCCTGATGGAACTACATATCTCAGACAGGCAAACTATGCAGAGCTTCAGCAGGCTATAGATGCACTTAGAAGACTTATCGACAAGTATTCAAATACATCTACAGGTAGAGCAGGTGAAAGAAATAGAAGAACCGGTGGTGCCAGTGGTGGTGGTAATTCTTCAAGTGGTAGAGGAAGTAAACTTCTGACACCGGGAGAGAAGTCAACACAGAGTACAGCTATCAATGAGAACAGCAACACAAGATCATTCGTACTTGGTATGGATGGTAACTGGGAAAGAAACAGTGTTACAGGTGGATGGTCATTCGTACTTAACGGAGGAACACCTATCAATGATATGTGGGGTATGATAGTTTTCAATGATGAAGCCGGAAACAAAATATACCGTTGGTATTACTTTGATGCTCGCTCAACTATGGCAACAGGTTGGGTATACGACTCAAAGAATGGTAACTGGTATTATATGAATACTACAGAAGGTCCTGAGCTTGGACAGATGGTAAAGGGCTGGGTAAAAGATACAAATACAAATAAATGGTATTACATGAATGATAATACAGGTATTCTTGATACAGGATGGCATTTAGATAAGCAGGACGGTAGATGGTATTACCTCAACCAAAATGGTGAAATGCTTACAGGATGGCAGAATATTGATGGAAAGTGGTATTACTTCAATACCAATACTCCACAAAAATACTTATACATGGGATGCCAATGCTTTCAAGTGGAACTACTTGAACAACAGTGCCAGACCATATGGATCTATGTATGCCGGAGAGAAGACTCCTGACGGCTATAGCGTAGATGCCAATGGTGCTTGGAACTAAGTGACATAGGAGAAGAAATGAAAAAGAAAGACAATAAGAGCAAAATTAGCTATGGTATTGTCTGCCGGTATGGCATTTGCTATGCTGGCACCGGCAATGCCGGCACATGCGGCAAATGGTGATATTACTTTTGATTTTAAGACCCTTAATCCTTCGGTTAAGTGGTTAAGCGATAAAACTATAAATGGCACACCGCTCAGTCGTATTAAAGGTAGTAACAATTTAAATGGATTAGGCTTGGAAACAGGAACAACAGATGATCTTGTGTATATGCCTTTTTATAAAGTAGCTAAAGGAGGTTATGATTACAGTGACAGTACAAAGTTTGACGGTAAAAACTGGAGTGACCTTGATTTAGACGGTTATAAGATTGAGGATTGGTACAATGGACCGAACGGTACTTTTTTTCAATGCCAAGACTTGATCAGATAAATTATCCTACAACAAGTAAGAAATATTATATGAGTCTAAAAATCCGACACCAATAAATTCTATAACATTAATGTTACTCATGTACCTGCAAACAGTAATGTCTTTGTACCTGGAATTAACGGAAACACAAATGGAAGTTTAAATCATATAAATGTACTTACACATTTTAATATTGCTCCTATAACAGAGATAGGTGGATTTAAAGTAGTCAATACCGGATTAAATGATACAGTTAATATTGTAAATCCGGGAAGCAGCACAAGAACTCTTGCAGATACCAATTTTTCATATAGCAACGGTACTGTATCAGGAGATGCTATAAATAGAGATGTTAAAATTGAGTACAAGTATGATGTTGATACAAGTAAGGAGTTTACACTTAGTATTGAGGACAATATATATCAGGTTGATCCAAACACAAATCTTGCTACATTGGTTAGAAATCAAGTAAGAAAGACTGAACATAAGTATACAGGATTTGATGTTGGAACTCTTAATATTGGTGCAGATCCTACCATAACCGCAAGCGGTATGTATATGCTTGTAGATACTACAGTAGGTAGTACAACAGCACCTGCGGTTAAGCTTAGTGCTACTGATGATCCAAAAGAGAAAGCTGAGATAAAGTATGTAAAGGATGCAGCAGTACTTGCACAGCCTGGAAAAACTGTTTCAGATCTGAATAAATATTTGATTCACAGTAGTGATCAAAATAATATTACATTAGATGCATCTAATAATATTATAGGACATATGCCAAACCAGGGTGTCACTGTTACATATAACTATGTTCTAAATCCTAACTTTAGAACACATATAAATGTAATATATCAGGACGCAGATGGAAACAATATAACAGATAAGGTTATAGATAAACTAGGTACTATAAATGATGATCCTACTACAATTGCAAATCCTACAGCAGCAAATCTAAACACTATATATAGCACATCGTTTGGTGCAACAAATAAGCAGTTTGTAGCATATGTAAATAATACATCTACAGGTGGTGTAGATATACCTGCACCAAATCTTGATTTGTATCAACCTAATCCTACTATAGAGGCAGTAAGTCTTCCAAGTTGGATGAATTCATATACGCCTTCATCAGTTTCCTCACTTAATGGAAGCTGGACTCTTGGCACAAATGAAAAATTCCATGTAGGAGTAAGTACAGTATTAGGAGCACCTTCAACAAGTGAGACTCTTATTGTTACATATAAGATAAATCCATCCGCAGTTGTAGGTGTTCAGGCTGGAACAAATACCGGTGGAAAGCTGATGGTAGGTAGTACAGATTATAATCCTGCAGATATAAATCATGCTATTACTCGTGCTAGAGAGAATATAGACAATACATCTAATACTTATGAGTTAACTCTTAGGGAAAGCTACTTGCCAACACCTACACCAAACCCTGGATTTGAGTTTGATCATTGGCAGTATGATAAGGATGGAAATGGATTTGTTGATGCACCGTCAACTTCACCATTTGATTTTACAATTACAGGTATACCATCAAGTGTTTCAAATATTTCGTTGAAGGCAATATTTAAAGAAAATCCGAATGCAATGAATACATACCATTTTGATACAAAAGATGCAAATATAAGTATTTCGAATGGTTTTAAGGCAAAGTTGCCAAAGGTATCTGGAATGACATTTGCAGATTTAGCAGATTATGTAGAGGTATCTACAGGTGGAATAAGAGTTGCTCCCAGTTACACTGTTCTATGGAAAAAAATGGCAAATCTAATGTAACATCTGTTACAGATATAACAAATATGAATGAGGTGACATTTAGAGCTTATTCAGTACCAAATACACCGGTTACTGCATACAATCCAATCCCAACACCAAGTCTTAATCCAGCTACAGGTGAACCTGTTATAGCAATAGATCCGTCAAGTTCTATCAACCCGTCTGGAGCGAGCAGTAATTGATGTAAGACTTAACTATGTAGTAACAGATGATAATGGAAATATAGTGGCAATAGTACCTGGAAGTGATGTTTTAGATAATGGTGGAAATATTACAGGAGATTTCTTAACACCTGGTAATACATATAATGTGTATACAGCATTGCCAAGTGCAGGGGTAATAGAAGGAATGCCAATACCTATTACAGGAGTAAGCACTACACCTTCACCTGCAACTATTCCTGTAGCATTAACCCCACAAGTTATAGAAGATTCTTCAAATCCAGGAAGAGCAAGTATTACTATAACACCTACAGCAACTAATACAGAGTATGCATTAGTAGATGACAACGGAAATGAAGTTTATCCATTTACTACACCAACAAATGATACAAGTGGAGTTGGTTCAGTAACATTTGGGAACTTAAATCCTGGAACTACATATCATGTTGTTCCTAGACATATAGGAAGTAGTGATACTCCTGCACAAAGACAAGCATCAGGTGCAGATTTACCTGTAGCTACAAATAACTTTGGATTAAGTGTAAACACATTTGATGTTACTGTGATTGCAAATAATGCACCACTTCCGGTAAACTTTAAGATAGGTGGACGAACAGAAACAGATATCAATAAACTAAGAAATCTTGCACCCGGAACAGCAGTAGAGATTCTTGCACAGCCACTTGATAATGCTCGCAAAACACATTTAAAGAGTGGAAAGTTATAAATGGTGATTTCTTAGGAACAACCAATACTAGAATTACATTCACAATGCCAAATAAACCGGTAAAAATTCAGGCAATATATGATGTTGCAGGTTTAGATTGGGATAATAATGTTTATAATGACAATATAGCATCAGGAAAGCATATCGGTGTTGTAAATCCTATAGTTTCAGACACAGGCAGATTTAGAGTTATTATTGATAAGGACAGTGTTAGCAATCCTTTAAAGACTCTTGTAGAAGAGACTTTGACAGATCATTACCATCCAATATTTGCTATGACTGCAAGGTTACAGAAACTAGATGTAGCAACTAATGTATGGGAAGACTATCCGGGTGATATTGATCTTGATACAACAGTTGAAACAGGAGCGTTGTTATCAACTAGGGATTATACACTTCATGAGCTTGCAACCGGATCAAATGCGGCTATGGCAGTCAGTGGCGATTTTGAGAATCCTACAACAACATATCCAGGTCAGTTTGATATTACTTTGAAGTCAGGAAAGACTTATATATTTGGTTATACAACACCTGCTATATACAAGATTAAGGTAAGAGATAATAGAGATAATGATCTTATAACAACTCTTACATTGAGATCTACAGAAACTGTACAAGATAAGGCAAGTCTATATTCACATAAGATAACAGGTGATTATATTGATAACAATGGTATTACATGGCACTATGAAGGGTTGAGTACAGATAAGAATACATATCAGGATTATGATCCTACATTAAGAGTAACATCAGACGAAACTATATATGTATTCTACTCAAATGATAAGACTGAAAGAGCAAAAGCTGAAAAAAAGACTTAAAGTCTGCAGTAAGTGCTGCACGAAATAATTTAAATAATTATGATGCACCTTCACAGGCATTATTACTAGCACAATTAGCTGATGCACAGGCAGTACTTGATAGAGTTAATAGGAAATCATCTACATCTGAACTTCAGGCGGCACTTGATGCATTGAATAATCTTCTTGCTACTCTACAGCCAAGAAAATCTAGTGGCGGCGACGGTCGTGGCCGTGGCTCTTCAGGCGACGGCGCAGCTTCTTCAAATTCAGGTAGAGGCAGAGCCAATACATTGTCAGGTTCAACACCTATTGCAGTAGGAGTAGGGTGGTAACTGGGAACTTATCAATCCTGAGGAAGCAGCTAAGAATCTTGATAATTCAAAGTGGATCTTTAAGCTTACAACAGGTGAGAGAGTAACAGGATGGCAATTACTAAGCTACACATTTGAGGGTAGAACAAAGGTTGAATGGTATCACTTTGAACAGGACGGTATCATGGATAGTGGATGGTTCTTAGACAGAGATACAAACAAATGGTATTATCTTTCAATGAATCATGACGGTTTCTTTGGTGAGATGACCAAGGGCTGGCACCATGATCCTGATGATACAAGATGGTATTTCCTTGATAGAAACGATGGTCATATGCATGTTTCATGGGATAAGATCGATGGAAATTGGTATTTCTTCAATCCCTAACCCACCGGCACAGACATGGTTCTTTGACAATACTACAGGACGTTGGAACTATGGAGACAATAAGGACATAAGACCGCTTGGTTCTATGTATGTAAACGAAGAGACTCCTGACGGATTTCATGTAAATGCTGACGGAGCATGGCAATAATATTGTCTGATTTATTTTTCAGACGAAGTGGTGAACGCCACGATTCATTCGGGGCGTATCACCCTAAAAATAGGGTAATTATTCTACTTGAGTTTTGCCTTATTTGAATGTATTCTAATATATCGAATAAGGAGTACACTATGAAGAAGATTTTAGTGATAGGAACAGGTGGAACGATTGCTTCAAAGCAAATGGGTGAGGGATTGTCACCGGCACTCTCGGCACCTGAGATTTTGACATTTGTACCAGAAGTGGAAAAACTTTGTGAGATAGATGTATTGCAGGTTTGTAATATTGACTCTACAAATATTACACCGGGTATCTGGCAGGATATAGCAAGAGCTATTGAAAGAAATTATGATTCCTATGACGGATTTGTGATTTTACACGGTACGGATACTATGGCATATACTTCGGCGGCTCTCAGCTATATGATACAAAATTCCAGAAAGCCTATAGTTATTACAGGAGCTCAAAAGCCGATAAGTACAGACGGTACAGATGCAAAATTAAATTTAAGAGACAGTATTCTCTATGCATGTGATGATTATTCTCAGAATGTTGTTCTGGTATTTGACGGTAATGTAATTGCCGGTACCAGAGCAAAAAAGATGATGGCAAAATCATTCAATGCATTTCATAGTGTGAATTTCCCGGTACTTGCAAGAATCCAGGAAAAACACATAATACGATACATTCCATACATACCTATGAGAGAGAGGGTAAGATTCTTCCTTGACTTAAGTGATTCGGTATGTGTATTAAAAAAATGATTCCGGGTATGAAAGAGGGCATGCTTGGATATTTATTTGATAACTATGATTGCATTATTATAGAGAGTTTCGGAGTTGGGGGTATACCCGACAATATGCTTGATAAATTCTATGAAGAGATGGAGAAGTGGCAGGAAATGGGCAAATTCATTGTCATGGCGACTCAGGTTGTAAATGAGGGCTCCAATATGGAGATTTATCAGGTAGGTCAAAAAATCAAAAAAGATTTCAGTCTAATAGAGGCATATGATATGACATTGGAAGCAACAATTACGAAATTGATGGTCCTGTTGAAAAGATACACATCATATTCCGATCTTAGAAGAGCTTTCTATGAAGAAGTAAATTATGATATATTATGTGCCTTTGAAGGACTGTAAAGTTTTATTTTGGAGATTGAAATGGGTTTAAGCAAGAAAATCTTGGGATTAATTTTTGTTTGTTTTACAAGTTGTTTATTATCAATGATTGCTTTAGCATCACCTCCTGTTTTAGAGGGATGGAAGCAAAATGATATAGGGTGGTGGTATAGGCAGGTCGATGGCACATACCCGAGTGATTCTTGGAAAAACATAAATAAAAAGTGGTATTATTTTAATGATAACGGTTACATGGTGGAAGATTCATGGGTGGAAAACTATTATCTGGGTTCGGACGGTGCTATGCTTGTAAATACAATAACTCCTGATGGTCACTATGTACTTGATAACGGAGAGAGAATAGAAGAGAGCTTACCGGCAAATCAGACCGGAATTACTGTCAATGTTCATAAGCCGGCTGTTGATAAAAGAGAATTGGAAAGCTTGATTGGTCCGGGAGCGGAGTTAAGCGAGTATTATAAGAATGAAGTTTTGGGAAATAGTGTAGATTCTTTGGCCGATGAGGGTATCAAAGAGGTATCTACTGAAAAATAACGCTGTATCAGAGACATTGGATTCTTTGGCCGATGAGGGTATCAAAGAGGTATCCGGTGAGAATAATGCAGTAGAAGCTGATACTTCAAATCTATTCGAAGAAACAAAAGTATTGGAAAACACAAATAATAATATCGGACCTGTGGCTGACAATGCGACTTCGATTCAAATAATATCGGACCGACTGCCACCAAAGACAATGATACTACAAATCAGGTGGCACCAGGTGCTAATGATGGCAACGTTACAAATCAGGTGGCACCAGGTGCTAATGATGGCAACGTTACAAATCAGGTGGTGCCAAGTGATAATGACGGCAACGTTACAAATGTTCCTACAACTGTTATTACAAACGATAATGTTGAAGGAGACACAAGAGCAAAGATTATTGCTGAACTTAGAGAATACGGACTGAGTGAAGCTGAGGCGAATTTATATTATTTGATAAATGAGTACAGAGAGAGTCTTGGACTTTCCAAGTTGTCATTCTCAAAATCTCTTACAAGCGTTGCAAGAGCCCATGTAAAAGATTCACATGATTACACACCTAGACTTCAGCTTGATGGCAGAGGCATCCAGGGCAATCTGCACAGCTGGTCTAATAATGGAAATTGGAGAGGTGGAGCATACACACCTGATCATGAACATGCACAAATCATGTGGGATAAGCCAAGTGAATTGACAGACTATAAGGGAAGCGGATATGAAATATCTGTATACCACAGTATTGGAATAGATCCAAAGTTGGCTCTTGATTTATGGAAGAGTTCTTCAGGCCACAATGAGGTAATAATAGGAGACAGTGATTGGTCATTTATAACAACCATGGGAGTGGCTATGGATAAAAAAATTACTCTCATGTTTGGTTTGGAGGAGATGAAGATCCGGCAGGTTATTATGACATTGAAGGATATGAAGTTGTACATCCATAAAAAAACAAAAAAACTTATTGACAAACAAAAAAAGAAAACTGATAACATAGACACATTGAAAGAAAGCAGGTTCGCCTCACCTTAGCACAGGAGTGACTTTGGTTCATATAAACATTTTTTTGATTTTTGATTAAATGATTATTTGGGCGGATAGTTTTTCATCTGCCTTTTTATATTGGTAAAGAAAATGGAGGTATAAAGGTATTAGCGAACAATTGATTAACGAACAGATTAAAGCTAAAGAAGTTCGTCTTATTTCATCAGAGGGTGAACAGTTAGGTGTAGTTTCAATAAATGAGGCAAGGGAAAAAAAGCAGAGGAAGCAGGCTTGGATTTGGTTCTTATTGCTCCGACAGCTAAACCCCCTGTTTGTAAAATTATTGATTATGGTAAATTCAGATATGAACTTGCCAGAAAAGATAAGGAAGCAAAGAAAAAACAAAAGACAATAGAAGTAAAAGAGGTTCGTTTATCTCCAAATATTGACACTAATGATCTTAATACTAAAGTCGGTTCAGCCAGAAAGTTCTTGGAAAAAGGAAACAAAGTTAAGGTTACTCTAAGATTCAGAGGCAGAGAGATGGCAAGAATGTTCAAGTCAAAATATATTTTGGATGATTTTGCCGAAGCTCTTTCAGATGTGGCAACAATTGACAAACCTTCTAAGGCAGAAGGAAGAAGTTTGGTAATGTTTTTATCAGCAAAAGAAGGCTTAAAGATATTGTAATAAAAAGGAGGATTCATTATGCCAAAGCTAAAGACAAACAAAGCAGCAGCGAAGCGTTTTAAGAAAACAGGAACAGGTAAGCTTGTAAGAAATAAAGCTTATAAGTCACATATCTTAACTAAGAAGTCAACAAAGAGAAAAAGAAATCTTAGAAAAGATATCGTAACAGATGCTACAAACGCAAAAAGTTATGAAGAAAAATTTTACCATATCTATAAGTTGACGAAGGGTTAGGAGGTTTTTAAATGGCAAGAGTTAAAGGTGCTTTAAAATGCAAAAGAAAAAGACATAATAGAGTTTTAAAACTTGCAAAGGGATATAGAGGAGCTCGTTCAAAAACAGTACAGAATTGCAAAGCAATCTGTAATGAGAGCTTTAGCAAGTGCTTATGCAGGTAGAAAAAGAGAAAGAGACAGTTCAGACAGCTTTTGGATCGCAAGAATCAATGCGTACGCAAGAATCAACGGTCTTTCATACTCAAAAGCTTATGCACGGCCTTAAAGTTGCAGGCGTTGATATGAACAGAAAGATGCTTGCTGAGTTGGCTGTAAATGATGCTCTGCAGGTTTTGCTAAGTTGGCAGAAGTTGCAAAAATCAAAGCTTGCATAATAATTAATATTGTATTATACTTGCCACGTGAGGTAATCTCACGTGGTATTATAAGCAGAAATGGCGGAATTGGCAGACGCGCACGGTTCAGGTCCGTGTGATAGCAATATCATGAGGGTTCGAGTCCCTTTTTTTCTGCATGGAATTTATCTTAAATATTGAGAGGTATTTCATTTTAAAAGATTGTACATTATGTGCAATATTCAAGAGAGGAGAGAAATATGTTAAAGGTGTTAGCAAAATATATAAAAGAATATAAACTTGCTTCCTTGCTCACGATTGTATTCATAATTGGTGAAGTGATTTTTTTGAATTACTTATACCATATATGATGACATTTATTATTGATAAAGGTGTTGCAATTAATGACTTTAATGCGGTAATAAAATACGGTTCAATAATGACAGTTCTGGCTGTTCTTGGACTTATATGCGGTATAGTGCAGGTATTTACGGCGCAAATGCCTCAGCAGGATTTGCTAAAAATTTACGAGAAGGTATGTTTAGAAATATTCAAAATTTCTCCTTCTCAAATATTGATAAATTTTTCCAGTGCAAGTCTGGTGACAAGGCTTACTACAGATATAACAAATGTTCAAAATTCATACCAAATGATATTAAGAATGTTGATGAGAGCTCCTGCTACACTCATTTTTGCTCTGATTATGACGGTATCTATCTCAAAAGACATGTCTGTTATATTCTTTGTTGCTATTTTCTTTTTAGCTACAGCCCTTGCTCTTATAATTGCTGTAGCCTTTAAACTCTTTAATCAGGTATTTGAAAAGTATGATGCATTGAATGCAAATGTACAGGAAAATATTTCGGGTATAAGAGTTGTAAAATCATATGTACAGGAAAATAAAGAGATATCCAAGTTTGATAGAGCTATAACAAATTTATATACATTGTTTGTAAAAGGCGGAATCACTTGTTGTACTAAACAATCCTTTGATGATGCTTACTGTATATGCATGTATAATTGCTCTGTCATGGTTCGGTGCAAAAAGGATAGTGGCCGGAGCATTAACAACAGGTGAACTTACATCTCTTTTTTCATATATAATGAGTATACTTATAGCTCTTATGATGCTTTCATTTGCATTTGTAATGATTACTTTATCTGAAGCAAGTGCAAAGAGAATTGCGGAAGTTTTGCAGGAGGAAAGTGATATTAAGTCAAAGGAAAAATGCATGTAAAGAGGTAAAGGACGGCAGCATTGACTTTGATAATGTAAGCTTTTTCATATAAAGCAGGTATCGGAAAGCCTGTGCTTTCCAATATAAATATTCATATAGCGTCAGGTCAGACTATAGGAATAATCGGTGGAACAGGTAGTTCAAAGACATCTTTGGTAAATCTTATTCCAAGACTTTATGATGCCACACAGGGAAAAGTATATGTTAGTGGAAAGAATGTAAAGGACTATGATATAAAGAGTCTTAGAGATGCGGTAAGTGTGGTATTACAAAAAAATGTACTCTTCTCAGGCAGTATAGTTGACAATCTTCGTTGGGGAAATGAAAATGCTTCACTCGAAGAGATAAAGAGAGCCTGTGAACTTGCTTGTGCCGATGAATTCATAGAAAGAATGCCTGAAAAGTATGATACATGGATTGAGCGTGGCGGAAGCAATGTATCAGGGAGGACAAAAAGCAGAGACTTTGTATCGCAAGAGCTCTTCTAAAAACCCTAAGATATTGATACTTGACGACTCTACATCTGCTGTAGATACCGCTACAGATGCAAAGATAAGAAAAAGCGTTCAAAGAAGAGATACCGAATACTACAAAGATTATTATCTCTCAGAGGATATCATCTATAAAAAGAGGCTGATAAGATTATTGTAATGGATAACGGTAAGATTGTGGGATTTGATACACATGAAAAATTGCTTGAGACTAATGAGATTTACAGAACTACAGCAAATGCGCAGTCTGAAGGTAATGCGGATTTTGATAAGGCAGGTGCATAATGTCGGGAATAAATAGAGAAAAAGGCGGTATAAACCAAACTATACAGGTTGTTGCAAGTGACAGCATGAAAAAGAGTAATATCACTTGTATTAAAAAAACTATAAAAAGAGTATCTTTATCGTAATTATAGGAATACTGATATCGGCGATAGTAAGTTCTCTGAGTGCTTCCGTTATGCAGGATATTATAGATAATTATATAATTCCTCTCACAAAAGAAAGTAATCCTGATTTCACACCACTGGCAATTGAGATAGGAAGACTTATTTGTATATTTTTGGCCGGTGTATTGGCATCATTTGCTTATAACAGGATAATGGTAAATGTGGGACAGGGAACCATGCGTGAGATTAGAAGAAATCTTTTTGCACATATGGAAAAACTTCCTATAAGATATTTTGATACACATTCACATGGCGATATAATGTCAATCTATACCAATGATACAGACACATTGCGACAGTTTATAGGTGTATCTTTCCCGCAGCTGGTTGAGGCCTTACTTTCTTTAATTGCTGTATTTATCACAATGCTTATTTTTAAGTCCTATGATGACTTTAGTGTCTGTTATTATGATTATTATATCTGTACAGGCTTCAGGTAAGGCGGCAAGTATTTCAGGTAAATATTTCGGAATACAGCAAGCTACTCTTGGAAAAGTAAACGGATATATAGAAGAGATGATAAGCGGACAAAAGGTTGTAAAGGTATTCAACTATGAAGATAAGAACATAGAGGGATTTAAAGGTATAAATGAAGATCTCTGTGAGGCCGCTTCAAAAAGCAAACGGATATGCAAATATACTTATGCCTATAGTTGCACAAATAGGAAACTTAAGCTATGTAGTAATAGCTGTAGTTGGCGGCTACCTGGCTATAAACGGTCATTTCGGTGTGACAATAGGAACTATAGCCGCATTCCTTTCGCTGGTAAAAGCATTTAACAGACCTTTTATGACCGTATCACAACAGCTCAATGCAGTAGTTATGGCGGCTGCAGGAAGTCAGAGAGTATTTGCACTTATGGATGAAGCTGTAGAAGAAGATGAAGGATATGTTACACTGGTAAATGCAAAAATAGACGGTAAGGGAAATATATCAGAGTCAAAATCAAGAACCGGTATCTGGGCATGGAAGCATAAATATGATAACGGAGAAATCACTTATACAAAACTTGAGGGAGATATTGTATTTGAAAATGTTGACTTCGGATATGTACCTGAAAAAGATAGTACTACGTGATATAAATCTCTTTGCAAACAAGGGACAAAAGATTGCATTTGTAGGTTCTACAGGTGCAGGTAAGACAACTATAACAAACCTTATAAACAGATTTTATGATATTCAAAGCGGTAAGATAAGATATGACGGTATAAACATCGAAAAGATAAAGAAGGATGACCTTAGAAGATCCTTGGGTATGGTTCTTCAGGAAACAAATCTCTTCTCAGATACTGTTATGGAAAATATTCGTTATGGTCGTCCTGATGCAACAGATGAGGAGTGCAGAGCTGCCGCAAGACTGGCGAATGCCGACGGTTTTATTGAAAAGACTTCCTGACGGATATAACACATTCCTTCATGAGGGCGGTGCAAATCTGTCACAGGGTCAAAAACAGCTCCTTTCTATCGCAAGAGCGGCCTTTAGCAGATCCTCCTGTACTTATTTTTGGATGAGGCTACATCTTCAATTGATACAAGAACCGAACAGCTTGTACAGGCAGGTATGGATTCCTTGATGGAAGGAAGAACTACATTTGTTATTGCCCACAGACTCTCAACCATAAAAAAACTCGGATGTAATAATGGTACTTGAGCAGGGAAGAATAATAGAGCGTGGTTCACATGAAAGCTTGTTGGAACAAAAAGGGAAGATATTATCAACTTTATACGGGAAAAAGTGGTATAATAAAAAAATGTGGTATATATTTTAGGCCTGTAATTTAAGGAGAGTGCATATATGTTTTGTTCAAATTGCGGTAAACAGCTTGAAGACTGTGATAAAGTATGCGGTTTTTTTGCGGTGCGCCTGTACAAAGCGAAAGCAATGTTACATTAAGTAAAGATAATCCGGATAAAACATATAATAACGTAGAAAAAAATACGGAAATACAGAAATACCGAGCTATTTCAAAAAAGCAGCTTTAGTTTCGGCCGGTATTTACATCTTATCAAGATTTATGATTTATATTGTTGACATATTTGACAGCCAAAGAACAATGATAGGTGTTCCGTTTTATATTTCATTACTATGTATTATTTCTTTAGTGATGATAGTAGGGCTTTTTAGTTCTGAATTCAAAGAACAAAAATAATATTGGCTGTACCTAAGATATTCATCATCATTTCCTCGATACCGGTGATATTTCTTTACTACCAATATTTTTAGAAGTGAATTTCTGTTTTTCTGATTTGTTAAAAGCTGTATTTATATATCCTACAAGTTTTTGTAGCTGCAATCGATGATTGTATCGTATTTGTTGTGCTATGTATAATGGCATTAAGTAAAAAAATAAAACGCTTGTTAAATTTTTGCGGATTTATATTGATTTTTAACAGTATTGCGCCATACAGTAAGTACAATTTATCTTACTTGCTACGAATTTACTACGATATTTGAGGACTTATTCAGTCTTGCAAGTTTAAGTACTCTTTGTTGTATTATAGCGACAATATCTTTTTTATGTATATGAAGTATGTATATTCTTCATTATGTGGAGTATGAGTGTGTGCGGAAAACAGGTTTTACATACAGTCGGTAATGAAAATGCTATAAGAAATGTCTCCGTGGAAAACACGGCAAATACCAATGAACTTGATGAACCAAGTACCGGTATAAATGTTTTATGTTTCTTTATTCCTATAATTGGTTTGACTCTATACTTTGCATGGAAGAGTATGTATCCTAAAAAGCAAAAAGTCGCACTGAAGGTTGCCTTAATAGGATTTTTTTAATTTGGACAGTATTAAGCGTTGTATTAAGATTATCTATAGACTTTATAGTTTATTGGATGATTTCGAACATGTAATAATAATTGATGTATGAAATTTAATATTTAAGATAGAATAACGGTCGAAGCGGGTTGCTTTGGCCGTTTTGTAATATATACTTAAGAAAAATATTGACATTTTATTATATAAACCTTACGATAGTATTTAGGTATATTAATTATAAATTAAATAGTAATATAATATACATAATATATATAGCAGTTTGAGTTAAAGGGTGTATTACATGCAAGGACGCAGGATTTGTCAAAGTGATATTATTAAATATATAAATGAAGAGTTGGGTATTCCATATTCATCATTATGTACTGTTATAGATACGGTAAGACCGGGAAATATGGTGGAGCCTAGAATCAGTGAGATAAAACGTGGAAAAAGAAAGGGATACAAGGATCTTGAAAACCATGAGGACCTATTTTTTGATACATGCTTTACAATCAAAGATGAAGAGCTGGGATTTCAAAGGGTAAAGGAGTTTATTGAACGTGAAAAATTAATATTTCCTAATCATAAAGGTTTACAGGAAGATGATTATAAAACTTATTCTTTGCGAATGCTAAAGTACGGTCTGGAGAATTGTGAATTACCGTCCAGCCATAAAAATATTGTATTAGTTGAGGAAGACTTAGAATACATTAAAGAACCAAGTGTAGTGACAGAAGATATATTGGATGTAGTTGATATTGAGGAATCTTCAAACAAAAATAGATATAAAAAGTAAAAAAACAGATATATAAGCAGTATAATGGAAAAATTGGAACTATATATTTCTATGTTTTTGTCTTTTTTAACACTTGGTTCAATAATATTCAGTATTTATAGGATTTCCGCAATGGATATATTCATTTGGATGAAGAATATGTCACCTGCTTTGTTTTCTTTTTTGACATTATTTATTTCGGTATCTACAGTGATTTTCGGGTTTGTTGATACAGGTATTGCAGTTTTCATTTATAATGTAAAAAATAAAAACCGGGAAAAAAATTAACTTATAAAGACATATATATGATTACCAAATACGGTGATAAAGACAAAAATAATACATGGGCGTGGAAGATATGATCTTGGAATAAGTCATATATGTTATTCATTATTTTGCAATATAACAGGAGCCCTATGCGCATTGGCTTTGTACAGCTATTTAAAGAAACAGGAAAGCTTTGATACTTTTTTATTATCAAAGGACTTTTCTATAGTGGCAAATATAGCTCTAATTTTTGTATTGATACTGGTATTTATAAACAGTTTCTTATTATTTACAAGAGAGCCTATGAAGGATTTCCATGATATAGAAGAAAAACCCGGATACATTGAAAATTACAAGGCTAAGTGTTATAGCCAACAATTTTCATATAGCAGTAAATATATTCTTCTCATCTATGGGAATACTGTTCTCATTCATGTATGGATTTTTCAAGCTATAATGTAATAGGAAATATGTCACCTATATTTTTGTCTTGTGCTTATAGGACTATATTCATATTTATGGTTTTTCCTCCACATCGCCATATGCGGTAGAGTTCAATGCACAATGTGCGGGGTCTTTTTGTTACTAGCTCCTTTTATAGCATCTGTTACCTCACTGTATACAATTATGTGTTTTAACAACTCAACTTCATATATGATGGTTATAGGTGTAAATGTAATAGCTGTTATATTATGGCTTGTATGCCTGATTTATAAGGAAGAGAAAATTAGCACCGGTGATGCGAAACAATAAGATTTATTTTTTTCTGTCTATGCATCACTTTTTGGTTTTTATTTTTTTATTATACTCAATTGTATTTAAATGTAATTTTATAAAGTTTTTTTCAGTTTCTTTGTAGAATGTTGGGGTAGGTTGAGTTGGTTCTTTGTCACATGTTGGGGGCACATAATATCTCAGCCAGATATCTTTTTTTATTAAAAAAACTATTATTTCGTTTAAAAATTATGCGAATAAAAAGAGAATAGAATGGTTACACTAAAATTACACAACGAAGTGTAATAAAAACAGTATGGTAACTCTTAAGTAAAAAAATGATATAAAAACAAAAGAAAATATTCAATCTTATCGATAAGAAAATGAATCTAATTAGTTTTTATACTGCTTTTAGTATTTGTACTTTTTATGATTACAAAAAGCAGTATGAAGGTTTTACATTATTATAGTGTCAAAAGGAGTTTGATATGTTTAAGAAAATCGCTGGTGTATTATTAGGAGGATTCCTAAGTGTTTCTATGTGTTTTACAAGCTTTGCTGCATGGGTATCTGATGGAAATGGTTGGTGGTTTGATAATGGCAATGGAACATGGCCTGCAAGTTGTTGGTTATGGGTGGATGGAAACCAAGATGGTCAAGCAGAATGCTACTATTTTCAGCAGAATGGTTATATTATGTTGAACTCAACAACTCCAGACGGATATATTGTTGATACAAATGGAGCTTGGGTTGTTGATGGAGTAGTTCAAAAAAGATTTACAACAGTTAGTAATAATAATTACACTACTACTGGTAGTAAATCTTCAAATACCACGAAAAAGAAAGAAGGAAAATCATCACAGTCTACTAAAAATGAATCTGAATCTAATAAAACGACAAAAACAGAGAATACAGCTTCTAATGAATCAACAAAAGCTACTAAAAAAGAATTAGATAGTGTTATACTATATGATCTTGATCCGGTACAAAGCAAATATACTTATAATGAATCCAGTGGAAAAACGGTGCAAGGAAAACTGCTAAGTAATGTGTTGAGAGCTGGATACAATAGTTATGCTGAATACTATACTGGTGGGAAATATACTACTTTAACTATGACTGTTGCACCAGAAAGTGGATTTTATGAAGATGAAAGTTGTATGGTGCAAATTATTGGAGATGACAATGTAGTATTAAATGAAAGCAAGGAAATAAACTACAAAACTAATTCATTTGAATTTTCAACTAATATTTCAGGGCAGGAATTTGTGCGTATAAATATAATTGGAGAGATAACTTATAATAGTTATATTCTTATGGATAATGCAGAGTTTAAAAAAATAATTTTTTTATATTGACTATAGTTTGAATTTAATTCATAATCAAAACTAAGTGTTATAGCCAACAACATACATATAGCGGTAAATATATTCTTTTTCATCTAAGGGAATACTGTTCTCATTTATGTATGGATTTTCAAGCTATAATGTAATGGGAAATATGTCACCTATGTTTTGTCTTGTGCTTATAGGACTGTATTCATATTTATGGTTTTCCTCCACATCACCATATGCGGTAGAGTTCAATGCACAATGTGCAGGATCTTTTTGTTGCTGGCACCTTTTTATAGCATCTGTTACTTCACTATATACAATTATGTGTTTCAATAATTCGACTTCATATATGATGGTTATAGGTGTAAATGTAATAGCTGTTATAGTATGGCTTGTATGCCTGATCTATAAAGAAGAGAGAAAATTAGCACCGGTTATGAGAAACAATAAGATTTATTTTTTTCTGTCTATGCATCACTTCTGGTTTTTATTTTTTTATTATACTAAATTGTATTTAAATATAATTTTATAAAATTGATTTTACCACCGGTTTTCTCCGGTGGTTTTTTTATTGTAAATTTAATATACAAATCCGGTAAAAATGTTGATGAATATAAGGATTATAGTACTTACACTAAAATTACACAGTGGTATGTAAGTTATTGGGATGGTACATTATATAAAAAAGCTAAAAATAATATTATATTTTTGAGGGCAGATATTGCTACGTTAAACAAGTAAATATAATATTGGAGGAATATATATGTTGTAGTAGGAAGCGCATTAATTTAAAAAAACAGAACTGATTATAAGGGGGATAAAATGAATAAACGTATTAATAAAATTATAGCAATCCTATTATCTATAGTAATAGTTTTTTTGCTAATCAAACAGTTGCATATGGAGGAATAGAACAACAGGATAATGAAGAGTTTTTTTGGAAGGATATGAGAATTTAAATATCGATGAAGACTTAGATATATCCAAATTTGCAACTCCATCTATAGCAAGTTTTTAGAATGGCAAGTTTATTAAATACAGGGGAGGATTTACTAGGAGAACTACAGCTCCTGAGTCTTGGAATAATTACTATTATAATGCGGCATACAATCCTTATACATATGAAACATATGTACGCAATGCAGATCTTATTGGAGAATGTACTTGGTATGTTTGGGGAAGAGCTTATGAAATACTTGGGTATCGGCCTAATATTTCAAACAGGTATGCAAAAGATTTTTATGCATACAATCTAAATTCAGGAGCATATCCTTATGGAAACGAACCTAAACTGGGGGCCATTGCCTGTTTTGCACCACATAATCATGCACATTGGACAGGACATGTAGCTATTGTAGAAGCTGTTGGAACGGACGGCTCAGTAATACTTTCAGAGTATAATTTTGTATCCAGACATGTATTTTCTGCCAACAGATATCTCAATCCAACAGAGGCAAGAACATGGGTACAAGGATATATTTATTTAAGACCTGACGATCCTGTTATACCTGACCATATCCCGGGACCTGTAGGCGGAAGTGATGATGATATAGCTGACGGAGACTATACCATACGTTCAGATGTGGCAGAAGGTAGAAGCTTAGGTTGGGAAGGTGACGGAAATACAAACGGACAGAATGTATGTTTTAAAAGATTATTTTAAAAAAATGGTGACTATGTATGGACGCTTGAACGTCAAAGTGATGACAGTTTTATCGTAAAAACAAAGCAAGGTGGAAAACTTCTTGATATCTTAGGTGGACCATATTCATACGGCAATGAAAAGAATGCGATTATGTGGGACTATGTACAGGGAAATGATAATCAAAGATGGTATATAGTAAGAAACGGTGGTGGATATAGATTTATTGCTAAACATTCAGGATATTCATTGGATGTAAGAAATGGAGATGCTACCGATGGCAATAATATTTATCAATATTATCCTAATGAATCTACAGCACAAAGATTCTATCTTGAAAAGCATGACTTTCCAAATGTAGAAGAAACAAGTGCAAATGATTTAAAAGATAATGCTACTTACATAATTCGATCAAAACTGGATGTATCAAAAGTTATTACGACCGAGTCTGATTCAAGTGGTGCAAACGGTAAAAATATATACCTATATGATTATAATTCGCCTAATTTACCTTCAACACAGATTTGGAAGCTTGAGAAGCAGTCAGACGGAACATTTCTTATAAAGAATACATACAATAATAAATATATGGATGTAGTATGGTATTCCTTGAGCAACAGAGCAAATATATACAGTTGGGAAAGGCATTATAATCCAAGTGAGAGCTGGTATATTGTGAAAAACAATGATACTGAGGGAACATATAGAATTGTAAATAAGAATTCAGGTAAAGTCGTGGATATAACCGGAGGTCAAACAGCAAACGGTACTAATGTGCAACAATATATTTGGCATGAGCATCCGGCACAAATGTTCTTCTTTGAAAGAGTTCCTGCTACGATAGAATATACGGTTACATTTAAGACAGATGATAACTATACAGTATCAACTCAGATAGTCGAAGAAGGTAATCCGGCATTTGCACCGCAAGCGCCTTATAGAGAAGGGTATGAATTTGTAGATTGGGAAGGTGATTACAGCAATATTCTCTCAGATACAGTTATAATTGCTAAGTACAATAAATTGCCAGAGAATAATAATGGAGTAAATACCGGCAATAATAACAATACTGCACCAAATACAGGAAGTTCAAGTAATAATACAGCTAATTCCGGCAATAATGTGGTAAATAATACAGGTACAAATCCAAGTAATGGTGGAAATAATACAGGTGGTAATCTAAATATCGGAAACGGTAATAATATTGCCGGAACAAATGCAGGTAATACAAATGGTAATACCGGAAATAACATAGGAAATACGGTAACCGATACTACAAAGAAAAGTAAAGGAGGTTCATCATCCGGAGGCGGAGGCGGCTCACGTTCCGGTGGTGGAGGTGGCGGAGGTTCACGTTCCGGAGGAAGTGGTGGCTCACGTTCCGGTGGCGGCTCTGCTAAATCTTCTCAGAATTCAACTTCTATACCGCAGGGCGGTATATCATGGCAAAGAGACAACAAAGGATGGTGGATTAAGAATAGTGACGGCTCATATCCAAGAAATGAATGGAAGTTTGTTAACAACAGTTGGTATTTCTTTGATTCACAAGGATATATGTTTACAGGTTGGCTGAATATAAGTGGAAGTTGGTATTTTTTTGAATACAGATGAAGGTAGCAACAACGGAAAGATGGTCACAGGTTGGAGAGCAGTATCAGGAAAATGGTATTATCTAAGCACTGCTACAGACGGTAGTGGCGGAAAAATGCTTTTGAATACAACAATAGACGGCTATAGATTAGGTGCTGACGGTGCATGGGTAAAATGATAAGTTAGTATGGGGTGGACTCACCCCATACCTATAATAGCAACTAAAATATATACTATTCAATATTATTTTTATTATATAAATAAAGGAAAGAAACATGATATACAAAAGAAGGACATAGTTCATATGGACATTGTTGGATTGAGGGTGACGGTATAAATTTTTGGGTATATGTTATGGATGGAAGATCAACATACGGACCATATAGTTCATTGGCAGATGCTATAAGTGAATTTAACAGATATTGTCTATAGAAAATATCTGTTAAGGGAATTATAAAGCGAAGATATATGTTAGGTAATAAAAAAAGTAATATTACGGAGGTTTTTAATGAAAAAAGTAATTTTAGCAGAGACGATAACAACTTTCAGTCGCATAATGACAATAAGTGCATATGCAGGTAATTGGGTAAAAAATAATACCGGTTGGTGGTATGATAACGGTAACGGTACTTGGCCGTCATCATCATGGCAGTGGATAGACGGTAATTCTGACGGAATAGCTGAGTGTTACTACTTTGACGGTTCAGGTTATTGTATGCTCAATACTACTACACCTGACAATTACAGTGTAAATGATTTAGGTGCATGGACTGTAAACGGTGTAGTTCAAACAAAAAATGCAGGTACTGAAAAAAGTGACAGCTATTATATGGAAAAGTATGCATCTGTGATAGATAAATGGAGAAATGACGAAGCTGGATATGCACTGGATCCTGTTTACGATTTTATAGATATAAATGGGAATGGTAGTAAGGAGCTGATAATAGGAGAGAGAGATAATGGTTTCATTAGAGGTATATACACTTTAAATAATGAAACTCCTGTTCAAATTGTAATTGACCCGGGTGTAAGCGCTTGGAATTTCAATGTTCTTAAAGGTGGATTTATTTCAACCAGTAACAGTAATGCCAGCTGGGATACTAACAGTCTGTCAAAAATTAGATAGTAATGATAACAGAGTTTGGGTAAGTACAGCAAATTATACACATATATTTGATGAGCCTGAGGTTTATGAAGTTAATGATGTAAAAGTATCACGAGAAGCTTATATCAACGAGTTAAAAAAATACAATATTGAGAAAGAAAATATAAGATTAACAAGGTCTTTTAAATAATTAAAGGGATAATTCATAAAAATATAGTTTAAATAAAAAAACTTGCATTAAGGCTAACCTTAGTGCAAGTTTTTAGTGTAAAGATTAATTCAATAAGTATTTTTGCTGAATATAAGTTTTTCTTTTATATTTATATCGTTCTACTAAGTGGCATAGATGAAATGGTAACATGTAATATGTAGGAACTTATATTGATACTAATTATATATAACAAAAAAAGTAATATAATAATGTATTGACATTTTATTGCAAAAATCTTACGATCTAATTTAGATATACTTAATATGTTTCTGATCAAGTGACTATAAATATCATGTTATATGATATTTATATACAATAGTAATAAGTGTATATTTATTATAAGGATTAATATTCAAAAATGAAATTTGGAGGTAAGGGGTATGTCTGTTAATAGAAAATCATCAAAAATTTTATTTATTTCTTTTCATATTATTTCTTATCATATTTACTATAGGAAGTTATCTCGCAGGAATATATGCCGGTAGATCCAAATATAAAAAAAGAATTAGATAAAAATTAAATATCAACTGTTGCAGAGAGCGTTCAAAATACTAATACGAAAGAAGATATAGAAACTGATGAAGGTGAAACATTAATTAGCGCAGTTGAAAGTAAAGAATCAAGTGATGAAGCTGCTAGTAAAAAATAGAGACATGAGGACCTGATAGAATTGTTTATGCATGGGATGTACGAGCAGATCATCCTACGTTCAATTCGATTTATAATGATTCTGTCATTGGAGATGAAAGAAACTTTGTAAGAATAAGAAAAGCAAATTCCGATGAAAAGTTTACAGATAATGTTATGGCTGAACCGAGCGAAGAATATGAGGTTCAAATTTTTTTCCATAATAATGCAGATCCATTATTAAATGATGATACAGGTAAGAATTTTTGCTTAGAATATTAGATTAAGTGTAGGGAATATAGCTGAAAGTATATCAAAAGGACAAAGTGCACAAATTACAGGCAGGATTAGTGCTGAAAATACTATTCCAACTGAGGTATAGGATACTGCCTATATTCAAACAAAAGCAAACTATTTTTTTAAGATATGTTAAAGAGATCAGCAAGAATATATAATGCTGGTAAATTAAATAATGAACTTGTTGATGATGATGCATTATTTGGTAAATATGGTGGTACATTTATAGGATATAACCAGTAGGGGTGGTTACCTTGTGGTAAAAAGTATAGTGGAGATATAACCTTTAGAATAAAAGTGGATACAGTTGGTTTTGATATAAATAATAGTGCATCGAGAGAAGGAGAAAATGATTATAAACTTAAAATCGATGCAGTACCTGGTGAAATACTAGACTTTAAAATACATTTTAAGAACACAGGAACTACGGTTCTTAAAGAAGTAGCAGTGTATGATCTTTTTAGGTGAAGAATTAGAGTTTGTACCCGGTACAACAATCATATATAATGATACCAATCCAGGAGGAGTATTAGAATCAGATACATTATTTAAAAATGGATTCAATATTGGAGATTATAAGGGTGGAATTGATGCTACAATAACATATAAGGTTAAATTATTGGATGATGAAAACCTATTTCCTAAAAGGAGAGACTGTTGTTGTTGAAAAACAATGAAGTCTGTGCGATTAAATCTCTTTCGCAATACACGATAAGACACAGATAAGTGTACATCGTGAATAAAAACAGCTTTATTTTTACAATATTAAAGAGCCTTTAAAAAAATGAATAATATTTACAAAATAAAGTGGATATTATATTAATCAAAATAAAGTATAAAAAAATAGATTTTTAATATCCGGCAGTAATGTCTGCCGGGTATTTTTTGTAAGAAGAAAAAGTTAAATAAACAATTATTAAGTAAGGGAAAAAAATATGATTAATTTTACAAATCATCCATATGAAATGTGGGATGAAAGGCAAAAAAAGAAACAGCAAGTATGTATGGAGATATTAAGGAGATTCCTTTTCCACCTGTAGATCCGACGTACACGGAAGAACAGTTAGATACCATGGCAGGTGAGTATAAAGAAAAAATATTAGAGCTAAATGATAAGGTAGTCCTTTTGCAGGGAGAATTCACACTATCGTTTAGATTAGTAAATCTATTAAAAAAAGAAGGTCTGAACGTAGTTGCAGCTTGCAGTAGACGCAATGTCAAAGAGTGGAAAGATGATGAAGGAAAATACCATAAAGAAATGCTGTTTGAATTTGTACAGTTTAGAAGATATTAAAAATAATAAAATAAAGGAGTAGACATGGAGTTTAAACTATACTTTCAGGCTGACGGTCCACTTGTATTGCCTCTTTCATATCACCATATTCTACAGGGATTTGTTTATAAAAGACTGTCTGAATATCCTGAGTTCTCAGATTTTCTACATAATAAGGGATTTCAAACGGAAGGGCAGAGTTTCAAACTCTTTGTATTCAGCCTATTGAAAGGTCATTTTCAAGTGTCAGGTTCTAAAATAAAGTTTGACAATGTTATAGAGTGGGAGATACGAAGTCCTGTTCCATTTTTCTGTGAAGTATTTGCGCAGGCATTGGAAAATGAAGAAGTATTTGAACTTGCAGGACAGAGAATATTTCTAATTCGCTATGAAATTACTAATACTGAGATAGTGGATGAGGAGTTGGAAATCAGAATGCTGTCACCTGTCTGTGTAGATATTGCATATAGAGAAGGTGAGAAAACAAAGACAAATTATCTTGATCCTACAGATCCATACTTTAACTACTACTTAACAAAGAACTTTCAGAGGAAATTTCAATCTGTAGTAGGAGAAAAAGAACAACACCGGAATCTTTTTACTTCCAAATCAGAATTTTAATGTAGCAAAAAAATAAATATGTAACAAAAATTTGCTGGCGAAATCTTTTATAACTGCCTGGAAAGGAAATTTTACATTAAAGTCAGATGTAGAAAGTTTGCAGTTTTTTATATGATACAGGTTTGGGCTCAAGAAACTCTCAAGGGTTTGGTATGTTTGAACAGGTCTGAATTAAGCATAAAATTGTAGTATAACCAAATAATATTTGTAAAGGATGATAATTTATGAAGAGTATTATATTACTAGCGATGAGTACATTGAATGCAAACGTATTTTCTGGAAAAACCGGGTGATACTTTTTCGGTATCTGATAGTAAGATAAAATTTGAAAACTGTAAGTCATAGCTTGAACCTGTGGTTCGATATTTTCTTAATGACAGTAAATGTGCCAACGAGGTAGAGATACTAATGCTCTGTGCACGTCAAACATTGGAAATTGCAACTGATTTCAACGGAAATAAGTTTAAAGATAAATACGGAAATGATATTGATAATATAAGTGCTGTAACATTTTTGATGGATCGAATAGATAACTGTGATGAGAAGAAAGGTAAAGAAATCACATATAAAGCCTTTCCACTGTATAGAGAAGGTGAAGAAAAGATATTGCCTGAAATAGATTGCAATAAAGTATTGCCTAATGTAAAAGGTGTAGATAAGAGCAATTCAACTGAATATGCTATCGCATATGAAAAAGCTTATCCACCTGATTATATTCCAGGAATGCGAGATGCCATCCAAAGCATACGAAAAACAGTATATGAAAACAAACAAAATGAAAAAGATCGTAAAACTTCATTTTATATTGTTACTCATGGTGGACCAAGAGATGTAATGCTGTCTTTAAATGCTGTTGTATCGTTATTAGATGAAGAAGGAATAGTACCAACAAAAATTTGTGGTACAAATCTGGCTACTAAGATGATTGATGACCAAATGGCTTCTTTTTGATATGTTCAGATTTGTTTCAGGAATGAGAGATTTCCTGAATTTTTGGAAATGTAGACGTTTTTGAGAAAATATTATAGTGACTCTACAACATTTCTTCATGGTACCGACAGAGGGAATGAAAATAAAGAAAACCAAAGGAAATTTTTTTAGAAACACTGAATAAAATTTCTATAGGAATTAAGTACAGCAATCCGGATAGTTACATAGAAGGGTTGAATCAGCTAAAAGAAATAATGCCTAATACAAGAAATATTCACCTTACAAGTAGTAATTTGGGTATTTTTCTTGGATACTATTATAAGTGACTTTGGAACAATTTTTAAATAATAATAATATGACAATGATAGATATGGTAGAAAGATGTATCAATAAGAAACAGTATCAGCAAGCACTCACATTTTTAGAGTCTGCTTTTTCCTGATTTTTATAGAAATAATAATATTATTTCCTTCTCTTCAAATCCGAAAGAAATTAGGAAATATTTAACGAATTTTTTAAAAAAATAATATTAGTTTTAACTCACCTAGAAAGAATGTTAATAGGTTTTTGTTCTATGTTACAAAGAAGAATGGAAATGGTAAAAACAGACCAAATGTAAATAATTTAAGTATTTATATAAAAATACTATTTAAAAGTTATGAGAAATCTTGTAGAAAAAGACAGGGGAGTAAGTCTTTTTCTAAAAAGTAAGTTGTATTAGAAAAAGGAGTAAATATGGCAGAAAATGGTTATGTCCTTTGTATGTATGACATACGTGGGAAACAGGAGTTCATTTATAGGAGCTCAAAGTTAAAGGAGATTGTGGGAGCATCTTTAATAATTAGAGATTTGTTTGAAGACTACTTATATGATGCAGACAAAAGATATGTAGAAATAAAGAAGAATATAAAGATAAGGATGCTATTTTTTTAAGTATAATCCAAATAAAAGAAGAACTGGATAAATTCAGCTTTAAAAAAATTTGAAGAAAGGATGAAAAGGAGATCAGTATATCGGTGAAATTGTCTATGAAGGCGGTGGAAACTTTTTGTTGCTTTACAAGGATGAAAATGCGATGAAAAAGACCACAGAGATTTTTTTACAAAGAAAATTCTGAAGGAAATAGGAACTTTAAAAGTAGTTGCCACATATATTGGAGATATTTCAAAAGACAACTACCATAGTAATGATTTAAAGAATCCCGGAGATTATGAAAGATTATATCAGAAGCATAGGCTTCGTGAAAGTACTGCACTTTATACACTACCATATGGAAGTCTTCCTATAGTACAAACAGAACCGATATCATCGCTACCTTTGGCTTATATGTATGACAATGCACCAAAAGACAGTAGTGCCTCGGGAAAAAAATATGTCAAGTACTCTACTGAAACTAATGCAAAACTGAAAAAATATTGGGAAGAAACTAGGAAACCGGATTGTGAGATGGGAGAGACAGTATTAGACAATATTGTGGCTGAGAGTAAGGGTGAAGATAGTATGTTGGCAATTTTCTATATAGACGGAAATGCTATGGGAGCAAAGGTACAGGCATGTTTAAATGGAAAGAAAAATTATGATGATTGCGTAAACTTACTAAGGGAATTTTCTAAGAAAATCCAAAAAACTTTTATTGATGACAGAAAAGCAGATATGCTAAATATAGATGGGACAAAATCTTCGGATAAAAAGAATTATAAAAGCAGAATACTAATCGGAGCAGGAGATGAAATGACCATCATATGTAAGGCTGACGAATCTTATGAAACCATCAAAGAATACCTTTCTAAGATACCATCACCATATTCATCCTGTGCCGGAGCTGCTATTTTCCACAGTCATACTCCTTTTGCAGATGCATATCGTATTGCAGAGCAGTGCTGTGAAGACACTTGCAAAAACTATATGAAGAAAAATGGTTTGACATTGGCAAATCTTATGGACTTTGAGTATTGCCAGGGAGGAATAGGATTTAGTCTAAAGGATATTCGTGAAGAAAATGGAGATAGCTATAATTCGAGACCTTGGCTTGTGGAAAGTAAAGTTGAGGAGAATGGAGTGACCATGGATGAACCTAGGGAAAATGAAGAGATGCCACCGTGGGAAGAAGGTAAAGCTGAAGAAGAAAGAAGTAATAAGGAGAAGCTAAATAATTTAAAGGAAGGAAAGGCTCTTTTCCCTACAGAGTGTTGAGGATTTCCATACTAAGCTTTCATTTCTGGGCAGAACCAATATTAAAGGTTTGGCAGTTCCGGTATCACTTTCAGAAACAGCGCTAAGAACAGAACTTAGAAGAATCATAGCTCATATGTCCAAAGATAAGAAGAAGAAAATGGAATTCAAAATCAGATGCAGATATAGTTGAATATTTTTGTAGAGAATAAGAAGCTTCTAAAAGATCTGGTGCGTATGTATGATATGGGATATGGAAAAGCTAAAAGAAGGGGAGGAAGAAAATGCAAAATAAAAAAACAAGGCGAGATACATATTACACTTTACTCAGATCTATGTACAGGGAATGGGTATTCATACTATGGTACTATTGATTCTGAGGCAGAGCATGACGAATTTGGACTTCCTTTTATACCGGCAAGAAGATTAAAAAGGCTGTTTAAGAGAATGTGCAGAGTTACTAAGAGACTCCGGATTATGGGGAAAATCTAATGATGAGAGTGGAGACACTGAAAAATATACAGATCCCTTAAACTACTTATTTGGAGTGAGTGCAGATGAAGGTACGAAAAGGAATTAGAATTGAAAAATGCCTATATTTCAGGATATGAACAGATAAAAAAAGGATTTGAAACTTATAAAAGAAAATAAGCAAATTCAAAAATACATATCTCCAGATGAAGTTTTGGATCTTTTCTCAGATGTAAAAGCACAAACAAAGATGGAAAATGGTGTAGCAGATGACAATTCACTCAGATTTACAAGGATAATACATCAGTTTTCACCTTTTAATAAAGAAAATAGACTTGAGTTTATTGCAAAGGTAGAGTACCCGGAAGGTCAAGAAGAAAAACTAAGGCAGATTTGTAAGGCACTTCGTCATATAGGTATGAATAGAAATCGTGGACTTGGATGTGTAAAATGTGAGTTTAAGGCAGAGGATGAAGCGACTAATATAAAAAGATGAGATTAAATTTAATGAGAATGTTGTGATAAATGAAAATTCAGATCAAAAACTTAATATTACTATATTTTTTTGAAAACCTTGGTCCAATGATAATCAGTGGAGATGATAAGAATACCACATTAAATTATATTCCGGGAAAGCAGTACTTGGAGCTTTGGCAGGAACATATCTTAGTGAAGCTGGGCATAGTGCTGATGATGAAGAGTTTGTTCGCTTTGTTTTTAAATGGAGATACTATATATTCAGACTTTAATATTTCTGATGGAGTACATATTTTTGATCCGGCTCCTTCATTTTTTTAAATAAGCTGAAAAAAAGCAAAAAGTATGTAAACAGCTTAAGATATTCGGAGAAACAGGTCAGTGCTAATAAAGATTATGACACTGATAATAAAGATTATGATCCTGCGAATGGAAATCAACCAAAAGAAGCTAAAAAGGGAAATATATATATCTAGAAATTAATGAGGATAATAATAAGGATAACCGAAAACTTTTGGAATATGAACCTAAGCAAAAGGATTATATACCACCATAGAAGAGGTAATGATGCACTGCTATATTCACAGACAGCATTAAAAGAAGGACAGATCTTTGGTGGAAATATTATATGTAATAGTAAGGACTATAAACTACTTTTAGGACTTTTAAAAAATACCAATTTCAGCTTTGGAAAGTCAAAAAAACTGCACAGTATGGAAAAATGCCATATTATTAAAGGATTTGTGGATGAGCTTTTCAAAAAAGATACAAAATTTCAGGTGAAAAAAGATGAGGTAATATATGTTTCATTGGCTTCAAAAGGTATTTTTTCAGATGAATATGGATATACACAGGAGTCAAAGAAAGTATATCAAATTATAGGAGAGCAAACTGGGACTATTAAATAAGGAAGCAGATATATCAGAAAAAAATTGAGAGATTCAGGGAGAAGAAAAGAATATCCATTCTGCTCTATACAATCTGCAATGATATACGGATATTCAGGTGTATGGAATCTTAGAAAACCTCCTATTGCAGGAATAGAGTCAGGATCCACATTTATATACAGGGTAGCAGAAAATAAAGATATCGATAAGTATTATGTTGGAGAACGAAACTTGGAGGGATTTGGAAAGGTTAATCTTTATAGAGAAGATGTACTTCCATACGAATTGAATATAGAGGTTAAAAACAGCAATACTGAAAATAATGATACCAAGACTGAAAACATTGATGACACTTTTAAAAAAATCTAAGCGAAGGTGTAAGAGAGATATTAAAACAAAGTTTGTACAAAGTACTTTATCAAAATATGCTTGAAAGAATACTTACTGAAACGGCAGATGATTCCAACAAACTTCGTATGTCCCCATCTACCATAGGTCGTGTAAACCTGATGGTAAAAGAGACATTACCTAAAAATGAGGATGAGACAAAGGATAAGTATAATGATTTTTGTAAAAAGAGTAGCATCTATTAAGCGTGATACTGAAAGAGAAGAGGTCCTAAGAGTTGTTAGTAAATTTTTGGGAAGTGTACCATCGAAAGAAAAAAAGAAAATGTAGATTTAGACATTAAAAAAATGCTTGGAGAAAGTTTGGATCAAGATTCTAATTCAGAAAATGCTAGATTGTATAGCTTGCTATGCCAATTTACAGATGAAAAAAAGAGGTGAATGCACATATTAGTAGTCTGTGGGGAGAATTGATGCTTGAACTATTGGCGAATCAAAAGTATTTGAAAAAATTTAACTAGTAGGAGTAGTGAAATGGGAAAAATTATAAAAAAACATTATCTAAAAAAATAACCTTTCAGCTTGAGTCTCCTTTATGCATAGGTAGTGGAAGAAATGATATAACTGATCAAGATATTTTTGCGTGATGCTAGGGGAATTTCCTATATTCCGGGAAGTGCTGTGGCAGGAGTGATTCGAGAAGCCTGTAATGGAGCTATAGATGAAGGCATATTGAAGTACTACTTTGGATATTCTCCTATTAACAAAGGTAAGAATAATGAAAGTGTAGAGAGTTCTATTATAGAAAGTAAAATCATATTCTACGATGCAACATTAATAGGAGATGGCAAGAATGATGGTGGAAATCAGATATACCGCATTTCTCAAAGGGATGGAGTTGCCCTAAATGAATATAAAAGTGCAAAAAAACAGGCGAAATTTGACTGGGAAATACTTGAAGGAGATTGTAAGTTCCAAACTTTTATAGAAATATCTGAGGAAGAATCTACTTCTAAAATATCAGCTGAAGAAATGTTGATAAATATTGCAAAAGTATGGAAAGAGGCAGATATTAGATTTGGTGCAAAGACTACTAGGGGATTCGGCAAAATATGCAATATAGATATCATTAGAAGAAGATTTGAACTTGTAAAAAAATCCTGATAATGGTATAGAGGATTGGCTTGAATTCAATCTTTTTGATGATGAGTCATGGGAAGTCGGCGATTCATATGAGGATATGCTAAAGACTCTAAATGAAGATAAAAAATGGACATTAAAAGATAGTAAGAAGCTTTCATTAAAACTTAAGTTGGAAGGTGGACTTTCCATACGAAGATACAGCACACATTGTAGTGAGGGAGAATCTTCTCCTGACCAGGAGCAGATGACAACCATAAAGTTTAATAATAAAAAAATCTTCTGAGCAAGATCAGATGGAAGCTCAAAAATCGTTAGAAGAGATAGCAGTTATCCCTGGGTACCACTTGGGCAGGAGCTATCGGACATAGGATGGAAGAGTTGATAGAAGGCAGTAAGGTCAAAAAGTTTAAGAGAAATGAAGAAGATATTCAATGTTATCACTACTTTGGTACTGCTAATGACAAAGATAAAGAAAAATCACTTATATACTTTTGGTGAGAGCAGGCTTACAGGTGGAGAATTTAAGATAATGTCCAGGAATGCTATTGATAGATTCCTTGGAAGTACAGCAGAAGGTGCATTGTTTACGGAAAAAAATATATAGGTGGAGAGACTACATTAGATATAAGTTTTGAGCGATCCATACAATACAGCTGTAGTATATTCAGATGATTTTATTATGGCTTTGTCAGCTACATTGACTGACCTACATGAAGGATATTTGGCAGTAGGTGGTGCAACATCTGTGGGAAGAGGTGTTTTTTCTATAACACATATAAATGGAGTTGAGTTTGACACAGTGAAAAAGGAAGACGGGGAAAAATCATCCTATATTTGATAAGCTCTATAATACTTTAAAGACATTACTGGAGAAAAAAAGGAGGCATAGAATGGAAAACACAAAAAAATTGAAAAAGAATGATAAAAGAATAATCTTGGATAAGATAAAAAAATGTCTTCTCTAATTGTGGATATAACACCTTCTTGGTTGCACAGTATACAGACAAATTTGATATAGGTATTTGGAATGAGGATATTATTGAAAAATACGAATAAGTTGTTAGAACTTCGTGTTTTTTTGATAAGGATAAAGAATGGAAGCTCTTTAGAAGTGATATAGGAAAAGATTTCAGCTATAGATTACAAGGAGAAGATGATAATAAAGGAGAAGGCGTGGACTACTTTGATGAAATCCAACTTCTTGACATTGACATAACCAGATCATCAAATGATTCAAGGCAAATGTGTACTACAGCTGGGGGAAAATATAATCTTCCCAAAGATATATCAGACTTGGATAGGGTCGCTATCATAGTACGCCACTACTTTGGAGTAGACAATGAATCAGGTCAGGCGTTTATACAAGATTACCGTTTGGTTGATTTTTGAAAGTGCCAAGGAAAGGGATTATAGTAAGAATTTGAAAGGAGTATAAGGATGCCAAAGCATGAAAAATAAGCAGAATGGAAAAAAATAACAAAAATAAAAATATAAGTATGAATTTAGCGATAAAGAATTTTTTTCATAAATCCCTATACTTTTTTTAGAGGGAAGCAAAACAGTAAACAGAGAAGAAAAGGAACAACCGCTAGGAAGTCATACAGGAGTTTTTTTGTTTGTCGTATATATCCCAAAAACTCCATTATTGATTCCTGATGTATTGGAAAAAGAAGAGATAGCGGATAGAAAAGAAAAGAATACGAAAAACAAGGAGATAAAACATTTTTCATATCCTTTTTTTAAAGTTGGAGATAAACCTGCTATACCCGGAAGCTCGATAAGAGGTCCTCTTCGCAAAGATTTATGAGGCTTTGACAGATTCATGTTATTCTACTGCAAGAAGTGGGCAATACATTACTGCAAGAACAAAGAGCCCTTTTTGCCTGGACTACTGGTGAAAAATGGGAAATGGGAATTACATTCCGCCACAAGATATCTGCTTCCTATAGAAGATTATCGTGCAAGAGAGTTTGATAATGGAGAAATAGTAAAATATAGTGATGTTATTGATAATTATGGTGAGCGTGTTTACTTTAAAGGGGAACTTAAGTATATTTTTAAATAGGAGAGGGAATAGTATACCCTCAATATAGAGTACTTGATACTTCGGAAGCTAAGAAACGTGGATATGAACTGGGTTATTACTATATCGGGGAATATATTAATAGAAAAAAAGTATGAAAGTATATTTAAAGAAGACAATTTGGAATCAGATAATTCTGAAGTTATTGAGAAGTGTTTTGAACAATTAAAAAGAAATACAGAAAAAAATATGGATGAGAAGATAAATCAGAAATTTGTTTCTTCAAGAGAGCCTGGAAATAAAGATCATCATGGCGGATATAAACAAGTAGATTTGAAGAAGTTTGAAGAAGCAAATAAAGCTGTACTTCCGATATGGTATAAGAAAAATAAAAGTAATAACAAAAAGGTTAAGTACTATTTTTCCCTTGCAAATATTGGACGCTTTAGATATAAAAACATCAATGGATGAGATTTTTAGGTAAACAGGATGATGGTAGAATGCCATGCTATGATGTTAAAAAAACTTTGTAAAAGCTTGTAGTTTATTCGGTATGGTAGGAGATGCGGAAGGCTTTGGCAGTCATATTCGTATCACTGATGCCATTTTTTTGAAGGTACTATATCTGAGAAAAAATATATACAATTTAACTGAGTTGCGTACACCACATCCTTCATATCTACCATTCTATGCAGATGTAAACGATTATTCTTTGGGATATGATGCAGCTGAATGCAATATAAAGGGAAGAAAATTTTATAGGCATTTTATTCCTGATTATAAAGGCCTAGGCAAGTTGGATCCCAAAAAAATTGACTCGAAAATGGAAGGCATTGGAATAGATGAGGGAAGTTTTAGATTTAAAGTCTATTTTTGAAAATCTAACACAAGAACAGTTAGATGAACTTGCTACTTTATTATGTTTGGGTGAAAATAATAAGAATGGAAATCTTTGCTTTAAACTTGGACATGGAAAACCGCTTGGATTTGGAAGTGCAAAAATTGTAATAGAAAGTCTCGAAGAAAGAACATTTGAGTACACTGGTCATAAGCAAATGGAAGAACAAACTAATTCTGAAGTAAAATATACAAAAGTTATAGATGATAACTTATCTAAATGGGATATTGTTCAAGAAAAATAGAGAATTATCTGCTATGCAACAATCTATAGAAGCTATGAGAAGTATTTTTAGATATAACAATTTTTACTAAGTTAGATGCAAATACAAAAGTAACTTACCCTTATGTAGTTGATAGACGAAACGATAAGAGCCAGAGACTAGCTATAAATGACTTGGCTTCTTCCAAATGGTTTTCAGAGAATATGAGGTTAGGACAAAACAGTCCTAGATATAGTTTGAAGAGCAGTAGTTCAGAGATAGATGAGCAAAAACTTCCGATACTGGAACTTAGGGAAGATTAAAAGAAAACTATACAAAATAGTATACTAGGAGGTATATATTATGTCATCCACAATACTTATGGCAGTCAGCACATTTAACGGTAGAAATCACCCGAGAATGGAAACCGGAGATCAATTTCGAGGTGTAGGAAATGATGGACAAGATATTATTATTGATGACTGCAAATCTCAAGGAGAAAGCATAGTTCGTTATTTTTTTGAAGCGAATGCCTCCGGAAGATGATGTAAATATAATAATGCTATGCAAAAGAGAAAAACCTTGGAAATGGATGAAAAGAATGGAAATGATAGTAAGGGAAAGATTCATAGTGCAGTATCTTACTTAAAAGAAAGAATTGATGAATCACCTGAAAAAGGACAACATGAAATACACTATCATGTAATTAAATTATATAAGAATCAACTTCCACCTGAACATAGACTTCAAGAAAATGATATACTTGATCCTTCAGCTCCATTACAACCTGCCTATAGAGAAGAGGAATGCTATTTCCCTGATGATGAGCTCGGAGCTATATCAACGGCTGCAGAGTTTGTACGTAGTAAAAAGAATCAGGAAAGAGGATCGTTCAGACTATATATTGATACTCATGGAGGTTTAAGGGATGTGGTAATTGCTCTAGGTGCAGTTATATCTCTGCTCTCAGTGGGAGAAGCAATAAGACCGAAGATGATAATGGGCATAAATATGGCTTCAGGAAGAATAGAGGATCAAAGTGCTGCATTCAATATTTTTAGTTTTTTCTCAGGTATTAATGATTTCCTGCACTTTGGAAATGCGGATGTATTATCGGAATACTTTGACAGTAGAAATGAATTTTCATATTTAACAGGAGCTGATGCGACTGTACAAAATACTGCAAGACAAATTACAAAGCATATGCAAAAGATTTCATTGGGTGCACAGATGTCTGATCCGGAACCGTTCCTGGAGGGATTAAAGGAGTTAGGAGAAGAGTTTGAAGCCGGAGTAAGTACGGATGGAAACAGTATATTAAAGGGGACATCATTAGGTATTTTTTTGAACAGAAAATAAAAAGATGAATATGGTAGTCTGTTGACCAATCCAAATATTTTTAGATCTTATTATCTGGTGTGTAAACAGAGGATTGATACAGCAGGCACTTACATTTATAGAATCTATGCTTCCTTATTATTATCAAGATAAAGAAATATTATATTTTTAATAAAGAAGAACTGACAGATTTTTGAAGAGGATGAATACAGTGCATTTAACAAATACTTGAATCGATTCAGATTTATAAATCAAAATAAAGAGTTGGCTTTTTTTATGCATATCATTTGATAGAAGAAATTAGAGAACCTAATATACAATGGAGAAACTTAAACAATCATAATTTACGCTATTATTATCCCGGAAATAATAATAAAGGTGATAGGCTGGAAATAAAAAAAGCAAGTATATTCACAATGATAGGATTGGAAATATAGTTTTAGATGATTTTTAGAGTTAAAGTAGTTCCTCTTTTTGCAAAGCCACCGTATTCTGAAAACAGTTAGGAATATTTTTTTAACCATGGAAATCCTAATTATAGAGTAAGTATGATAAATTTAAAAAGGTTTATTACAAATTATATTAGGGAATTAAAGAGGCTTTAGATAATAGGAAGAGTGGGAATTTGAATAAGCAAAGTTTAATACAGTTTAGGGTTGATCAAAAATTTAAAAGTTGATGCTGAAGATATTTGTGAACAACTAGGGTATAGAATTGACGACAGTTCTTAGAATGTGTTTAAAGCAGATGGTTATACAAAAAGGTATACCTTTTTCTGTCCATTTAAATATTGAAAAAGGAAATTCACTCAAGTTGTAATTCCAAAAGTGTAGATTTGGAAGATAAAATTAAGAAAGGATTTGATATTGATATCAATAAAATAAATGAAGAAGTAAATTTTTGTGAGAAAAGAAAAATAGGTTATAATCAAGGGGAAAAATATGGAGAGAAAATTAGTTTCAATAGAAAACTCATTGCATCAGATGCAGGAGTTTGTTATAGAAGAATATGATGAACATATTGTTTTTGGCGAGTTTTTTTATCACATGGAATAGAAAATGTAGAAATCCCTGAAATAATTGATGGTAAACCTGTTACAGTAATAGGTGATGGGTGCTTCTATGTTTATGATAATATTAAAACTGTGAACTTTCCTGAAACTATAGTTTCAATTGGTATACAGGCTTTTGCAATGTGTAAAAAGATTGAAGGAGATCATACTACCGGATTCTATTATAGAAATAGCACCATATGCATTTCGTGATTGCAAAGGAATCAAAAAGTTTGTTTTTTTCAAAAAAATGTAAAATGTTTAAGAAGAGGAACTTTCTCATTTTTGCAAACCTCAATGGTGCAGAAATAATATTACCTGAAGGATTAGAGGTTATTGAATGTAATGCATTTTATTCAGCAGGTGATTTTGATTTAGTGATACCTGATAGTGTTAAGGAGATAGGGGTTGGTGCTTTTTACTGGGGTCCACGTCCTATAACCGGTCTTCCTGAGGATAAAGGCTGGTATAGTCATTGGCCTTACGGAGAAAAAGTAATTATTTCTGAATTACAAGGAAGAATTACAGGATTTCATTATCTTGAGCATCAATGTATGCTTTATGATATTACTTTTGATTCAGACTCTGAGGTTAAGCAATATGTATATCCTTGTGATTATATCGATGGAAATATTTGCTTTTTTTAAATGATAGAAATCAAAAAAATAGTACAAGAAGATATAAAAATATTGGGGAACAGAAGAAAAAAATTAAAAAAATGCTTATAAAATTATGAATGCATGGAAAAGGGGATTTATAGCTCCACATTAATATATCTAAAACATATTTTTATTTTTATAAACAAGTATTACATACATATAAATATTTTTTTAAATAGAATGCAGTAGCATTGAATGATGCTACTGTTTTTTTGTTTAGATAAACTACTACGGAATAACTGTAGAAAATGAAGATAGAGTATATATAACATGTTTGGATATTATTTATAGTAAAGGTAATAACATAAGAAGACAAGCTTGTTGGGTAGCAACGGAGAAACCGTTTCCATTCCTTATAGGTAAGGTACTTACGTAGTTTATTGTTTTTTTAATCATGGAGGGACTGTTTCCATTCCTTATAGGTAAGGTACTTACGAGGCAGAACAATCCCTATGCTTGAAGAATCTGCTGTCCAACAGGTTTCCATTCCTTATAGGTAAGGTACTTACATTATAGCTTACAGTTACTCATTAACTGGAGGTTATTAAGTTTCCATTCCTTATAGGTAAGATACTTACATACTATTCTGCATAATTTAAAGCTTGATGAGAAGTTTCCATTCCTTATAGGTAAGGTACTTACAGTCCCTGCTATATACTATCTATTGTTTGTACTATCACGTTTCCATTCCTTATAGGTAAGGTACTTACTTTATGAAATCTATTTTGAATTTTCAAATGATGTGAAGGAAAACATTGTTTCCATTCCTTATAGGTAAGGTACTTACAACTGCATTTAAGCCATTGTAAAAGATGAAAAACGCTTGCTAAGTGTTAAATCTATTCTAGTACAGGTTAAAAAGTCTGTCAATCTATTTTTTTATGAATGGCTTAAAATGGTGATTTTTTTAGGATATCGAGATTGTATACAATCAGCGACAGATTTTTTTCAAGTAGATAATACAATTTTTATTTGTAAATATTACAACAAAAATGCAATATTTAATAAATAGATATGTTGTACTTTTTTTCGTTGCAAAACATGTTTATAATATTAATTTTACAAATAAAAAGAGTTCTACATAGGTTTTTATATCATATTTTTGATTTATAATATGATATAAACTAACATGCAATATACATACTAAAGTATGTGTTTATCATACATATTCTAGAATCTAAAAATAATGGTCGACAGACTTTTTTTGTTAAATATTTGGACATAAAAAGAGGAGCAATTTCATGCTCCTGTTAGTTGTACTTAAAAGGCTTGTATTTCTCATCATAGCAGACAAAAGCGAAATATTTTATTGATTTCTTCACGAATCCTTGTATCGTAGGTTCGTGGAAGATTTTCCTCAGTTTGCTTTTTTGATATACCTTATTTTCAAGTTCATTGATAAAAAAATTTGCTTTCCTTCTTTGTTAAGATATATTCCACCATCTTCAGTCTTTTTCAAAATGTTCTGACGCATGGATCATATGACGATTTATTACCGTAAATATTGCTCTATCTACAATCAACGGCTTAAATAGATCTGCAATGTCCAGGTTTAAGGATTGACATCTTCTGTTGGTTGCATGAACAAATCCAATACGAATATCCAAAGAGGTTTTTTGAATCTCTGTAGCTATACGATTATATAGAAATACATTTCCAAAGCTTATAAGAGCATTAAGAGGATCTCTAGGTGGACGCCCTCGTTCTTTTAGTGAATTCAAATGCCGGATCACATATGATTTCATGAAAAAGACTATAATACAGTTGTCTGGCTCTTGCTTCTATTGTTAAAAGCATTGTTACATTAGTTGCTTCATTCATTTCTGTTATATACTTTGAAAAAAAGAAGAGATGCCATTTTCTAATTTTTTTCACTTGTATGATGTCTTTCATAATACTTAAGATTGGAGCGCATATTGTGAAGCGAAGCTATTTCAAGTTTCCTTACAATAAGTTTTCTCTTATCTTCATCCAAATAAATTGCGACTTTGCTTTTAACATTGTAATTCCACCATGCAGGCTTTCAGGAGGTGAAAAAGTACCGGCAAGCTTTCCATATTTATCAAAAAAATATTAACACAAATCTTTTTACTACTAATATATTTGAAGAAATTAGAGGAAAATATGACAGAAGAGTACACGTTAATACTTTCGGTAGCCTCTACAGGAAGATACTTTTTTTCCACGATCATTTTCAAATAGTAGTGTAAAAGTCTTTTCTATTTAATATTCCGTTATTAATAATGTGATAATTTCTGTCTATTCTTTGAATAGCAGTAGTTCCCCAGTTCTGATATACATGCGGTAGCATCTTTTCTTTTTGATTGCAAGAATCTGATGTTCTTTTTATTTTTTTAGTGAAAATGTAGCCTAAGTAATTCTGCTTTATTCCTTCATATATTCCACTTTTCTGTGCATTTATATCCATTTCTAAATCAGTTTTTTAAAATATCATATACTTTTATATAATATTCTTTTTGCTTCCTCGAAGTTTGAAAAGAACATTGCAATATCATCACAAAAAAACGACAAAAATGGTATATTCATTAACTCAATTTGTGTGTCTAAAAGTGAAAGATATAGATTTCAAGGAATGGGCTGATGGGAGAACCTGTAAAATACCTTTATTTTTTTGTTTTAATTACATTATCTTCCGAAATTCTACAATATAAAAAAATTATGAAAAAGAGAGAAGAACTTTTTCATCAATAATTCTTTTTAATATCATTTCAAGTCTATCAATAGGTATAGAGTCAAAAAAATTCTTTATATCAATTATAGCGACGCTGGTTAGTCCATTATTTAGATTACTTGCAAATGTTGCTACAGCTTTTTCGACACCAAGTCCGGGACGAAATGCAAAGCTTGAAGCTGAGAATATTGAATCATAATTTTTCTAATGAAGTTGCAAGACAACGTAAAAATAAGGCGGTCAATGGAATTAAATGAAGATATGGACCGCCTTTTTTTCCGGTATAATTTACGATTTTATAGATTTGAACAATTCCGGGTTTGTACTTTCCTTCTAACAGTAAGGAAAGATAACGATTACCGTTAATATTCCAATCATCTCTTAATTCAGAAAGATAGAGTCCATCTATACCACAAGTATCTTTCTTTGTAGAAAGATGACATAGAGCTTCTTCAATCTCTTCTGAAATAAAAAAATATCTTTTATAGTAAGCTTTTTTCATAAAAATATCTCAGATGATGTTCCCATGATACACCTGTTTACCAATACTTTCTTTTTTGGAATATCGAAGAGTTTCCAAAGAATAGATATTAATACAGTCCTCGGAAACGTTTACTATTCTTTTCAGTTCTTCTTTTAGATGTTTTGATCGTCCCTGGTGTAATAAGCCCCTCAAATACCGAACGCTGTTCATGTGTAAGGTATTTTCGTAAAGTTTTCATCACCTTGGGATCCCGCTTAGACTTCACATCATAGGTGACAATAACGAACATCTCTTGCTCCTTTTGGTTTTTCTATTCAAACCCGGTGAATATAGGATTAGAAATTCCTTATAGGTAAGGTACTTACACCCATATTTATTGTAATAAGCTAAACTCCTCGTTAAGTGTTGAATTTATTGTATTATAGTACAAATAAGCTGTCAATCTATTTTTATATAATGGTTTTTAAACGGCGCTTTTTGAAGATGTTGAGATTAAATTCAATTATTTTCATACTTTTTTTGTTCAAATAATAAAAACTTTTTTAAAATTTATTATTCATATTGCGAAATAAGTTCGGATTTTACTATCAATTATAATAATCATAATAATTAAAAATATTAAAAGCAAATTTAGATTTAGAATTATATTGTAAAAAAAGTATTGTATAAAAAGCACATTTATATTGTATAATACTAAAAGTATATATGCAAAATCGTACACTTGTTTTTAGATAAAGTACCTTTGATATCAATATATAATTACATATGGCTTATTTTTAAAAGTATAATAATGGCAAAGAGGATAGTTAAAAAAATAATACGGGAACTATATCATTCTATTTGGATAATATATCTGAGGAAAGTATTCAGTGAATTTATATGCACCTGCTGAACGATATACAAAATATAAATCTTTGATTTATGGAAAAGATATTGAAGTTTTATTTAGAAATGGAAATTTAAGCTTTGTAACATATCCATATTATTCTCATAATATGGCTGTCGTAAATAATAAAAGAACGGATGAAAAAGCTCTTTCATATTATAGCCAACCATCCAGAAGAATTCAAAGTGATAATCAGGAAATAATAGATATTGCAAACAGTATTACAAGTGGTATATACAATGACTATGATAAAGCTGTTGCAATACATGATTGGGTTTGTAATAATATTTATTATGATTGGGATAGTTATGTAAGTAAAAGCTATATTCAAGTAGATTCTTCAGCACTTGGAATGCTGCATTCAAGTAGAGGTGTTTGTGAAGGGTACTCAAATTTGACAGCTGCACTATTAAGAGCAGCAGGTGTTCCTGCAAAGAAGGTAAGCAGATTTGCATTGGGAGTATTCAATGATTATTGGCCGAAAGATCTTGATCTTGAAAAAGATGGTAATCATTCGTGGAATGAATTTTGGGCAAGTGGAAGATGGATAATAATTGACACTATATGGGATAGTGGAAACAAATGGGAGAATGGAGCTATTTCAGAAAATGAAGGGTTAATCGGTTATCACTATTTCGATATTAATGTAGGACTGTTTTCAGCAGATCATGTAATAGAGGATTATAAAAGAATTAGATGTTCCACAGCCTTAAATTATGGAATTTTTATAACATTAATTTGTTTGTAGATTTACATTTAATGCTATGAATAAAAAGTTAGAGGTGAAATTGATATGAAGGCATATACTTTTATTATATTATTAGCATTATCTAGTGTACTTATATCATTTAAAAAAACAGGTTACAGTTGAAACTACAAAAAGGAACAGAATCCATCCAAACTGTATTCTACAAAAAGCATCTGCAGCTGAAGAAAAACATTTATCTGCAGAAGAACTTGATAGAATAATTGAGGCTCGAATAACTCAAGGGGATAGAGATGCAGTTATAAAAATGGAGCATAGAGTAAGACTTAAAGGTACTGAAGAATGGACGAAAAGCGTTGACGCAAGTGTAGTAGATACCTTGGAGTTCAGTGTTTACTATACAAATGTTTCCGGTGTAAACGCTGAAAAATGTTATGTTAAATGTTTCGCTACCTGATAACATGGAGTACATTAATGGTTCAATAATTTTTAATAAAAAAAGGATTGTTACTGGGTGCAAGAAATAATGAAGATTCTATATGTGATGAAGGAGTAAATATCGGAGATTTTGATGTGAATGAAGATGCTTGTGTAATATATTCAGCTACAGTTATTGATAAGAGCTTGGCGAAAGGAATGAACCGTCTAATATCTTAGTCAAAAATTTTGTCTTTGGGAATAGCAAATCAGGATAATGCAGATACTTATGTTAATAAACAATAGTATAAATATAACTTTATTTTGATATTATATGGTAAAGAGCTCACTTTTTATTAATGGTATTATCATCTGAATTATATTGATACATATAGGTGATCTTTAATTGTATTTCGTTTAGCTATTTTTTTGAATCTATCGCAGTTCTATTTCTCATCTTTTTTTCTGATATTTATATAAATTATGTCCTATCGCCACGAGTAAAACTTCCAGTTTGACTGAATGAATACCTCTTCGGACAATTCTCTTATACCAACGGTCGTTTTTTTATAATTCCGTAAGTGCCTTCTGCTTGTATCGAACGGTTCGATTCTTATCTGTATTCTTACATTTCTTTGCATATGGACATCCGCTACAGTCTTCACATTCATACAGTTCTTCCTTGCGTCCGTACTGATTTCCCCTCACATCTTTTCTGCATAAAAAAATGGAATGCTTTATCGTTAGGACATCTCATGACTCCTTGCTCATCAATTCTGAAGTTAACTGCACGAAATGGATCTTCATGATATTTCCGATCCTTAGTTTCCTTTTTAAACATTGGAAATTTCATATACTTTTCAATTCCGTTCTGTTCACAGAAAATATAATTGTTGTATGAGCCATATCCGGCATCTGCCACAGGATATTTGGGATAGAATCCATAAGTTTGTTTGAAGTGCTCCATCAAAGGAACAAAGCAATCCATATCCGAACGATAATGGTTCACGTCAACAACTGCAATATATTCATCTGCTACACCAATCTGTACATTATATGCCGGCAGAAGCTGGTCATTGCCCATGTAATCCTTTTTGATACGCATAAAGGTAGCCGAGTTATCTGTTTTAGAGTAACTGTTTCGGTCATGACCACAGATTTCAATTTTTTGTATGTATTCTTGAAGTTTCTGACAGAAAGTAGTCAAATGTTCATAATGACACTGTTCTTTGGATTTTCGCTTTCCGCTTCCGTAAACAAATGTACTTGTATCCGGTTCCCATAAAAAGTACTAGTCGCTCAACTATTTCATTCAGATAATCCGTTACATACTCTGTGTTTGTTGTGATCTGCACCCCACTCCATGCGATTTCTGCATTAATTTCATCAATCTCAGCAGTGATTTTTTCGTAAAGCTTGTAACGGAACTTTTTCGTAGCCTTCTTCCATACCCAGGTATACTTGTTTGCGTTTGCTTCAAACTTGGAGCCGTCGATGTAGAGATGTTGCAGATCTACATGCTCCTCGTTAAAAGATAGCATGATTGATGTCGTTAAAAATGTTTTTCAATCTTATCTTGAAGTATTTCATTGATGAAATATCCAAAGGTTCTGTATGACGGAGTCCGGTGATCCATGAGATACATGAACCTGATATTAACTTTGCAGTTGTCTTCCAGTTCTCTCAGAGAGCAGTAACCGCTAGTCATAAATCCGAAAAGTACTGTTTTTAACATGTTGACCGTATTATATCTGAGTCGTCCGGTTGTGTACTCCGAAATATCCGTCAGATACTTGTTTAAATCGATTCCTCCAATCAATCTGTCAAATGTTAAAACAGGATCCAGCAGATCCAAACAATCTGAAAGAAACAGTGGTAAATATCCTTGTTTTGAATTACAATAATTAGTGTGTAAAGTTTTTCATTGCAAGTTAATTTTACCACAAAAAAATAGGACCTTTCGCATGAACGAATGGTCCTATTTCTTTTAGGTACTTATTTTTACAGCCTCTTTTTTATGTCGTATAGGAAATGAAGTTGCTGTTCATCCCCAAAGCAATTTGTCACTTATACAAATTCTATTTATCATTCAATTTTAATTCCTTATAGGTGAAGCACTTACTGTCGATTGCCACTACATAGGTAAGGTAATTACGTAAAGTAAAGTATTTAAGGCAACTAAAGGATTTTTAAGTTTCCATTCCTTATGCAAGCAGGAATAGACAGTATATGGGTAGCATATAGAAAATTTAAGTTTCCATTCCTTATAGGTAAGGTATTTACATGAAAGCCTCAGCAACATAATAGCTATTATAATTATAATGTTTCCATTCCTTATAGGTAAGGTATTTACTGGAGAAGGAGATTTTATGGATAAGAAGTTGGTAGTTTGAAAGGTTTCCATTCCTTATAGGTAAGGTATTTACATGTTAGTTGTTGGTTTGATGTTTTTCGTTAAAAGGTTTCCATTCCTTATAGGTAAGGTATTTACGTTAGTTGCTATTTTTGTTTAATTTGTTAAAAAAAGTGTAAGTATATTGTTTCCATTCCTTATAGGTAAGGTATTTACTAGCAAAGAAGAACAACAACAGCAACAGTGAAACCAGAAGTAGGTTTCCATTCCTTATAGGTAAGGTATTTACGACAGCATTTAAGCCATTGTGATAGGTGAAAACTCTTGTTTTTGACCTAAAATCATTGTATTACAGGTGAAAAAAAGTCTGTCAATCTATTTTTTTAAGAATGGCTTAAAATGGGGCTTTCCGGGGTGTTGGGATTGTATACAATCAGCGACAGACTTTTTTTGTTTTGCTGTATAAAAAGGGTATTTATAAGTATTGCTATAAAAATAGCATATTAAAACGAAAAATATAGCCCTGTTTATGAAAAAAATCCATTTAAAACGTCAAATTTATATCAAGTAGATCTCAAAAAAATTATATGTCAGAATATTATAAAAAAATCAAACAAATAAAAACATATAATATAATTACAAACACATACTATAGTATGGACTTTGTAATTACATATTTATAAACAAAAAAATAGAGGTCGACAGACTTTTTTTCTTTAAAAAAAGCACATGAGCATATGTATTTCATACATTTTATATCTCTATCGCCTTCCCCAGCGACATAAATGAAAAATATACCGACTGCAAGCTCGACACAGTCCTGATCTTTTACAGATATATTGTAGACGGAGATTTTTCTTTCCTTTCTTTATCTCTGTGGCTGTAGCGGAAAGTTCTTTAGTATTTAATCCTGCACGCAGATAATGGAAATTTCCGTCTATTGTAGTTACATGTATGCCATAGGAACTTGCGACGGCACCGCCTGCTATGTCGGCGATGGTATAGAGGCAACCTCCATGTATTGAGCCTATGGGATTTAAAAGTTCTTTTGTGACTTTCATTTCAGCTTTGGCATAGCCGTTTGAAAGCTCGGTAAGTTCTATACCAAGTAATTTTTGCAAAGTTGTTGTTTATATTTCTAAATGATTTCAGTTTCTCATAATCCATATGCATCCTCCTGATAATCGGAATTTACTCCGATTGATTTTTAATAATTATACAATAAAATGTACCATACAAAAATATCATTTTTATTTTACACGTAATAATATGTATTGTATTAATGAAATATGTGTGCTAATATATCTAGGTAAAATTTAATTGAATTATTATTAGCCATTGTTTTTAGAATGAATTGTACTACCTAGGGGGTAGTGCGCCAATTTTAAAGGCAATGGCTTTTTGCTGTGCTTTTTTTGTACCTTGAAAATTAAATCCGCAGATACAAATGACGGCCGGACGGAGAAGTATGCGATGACCTGAAAATAAAGTGAGCATGCCAAGGAAGAGTCATTGCAGACTGCGACAGTAACAAAATAAATTAAAAACGAAGAGAGGTATGGCAATGAATAAAACAAATGAAATACGTAAAGAATATTTAAGTTCAAGTTCAATAGAATATAAAGATGACTTTAACGGTGAGGTGTATAGTGTCAGTGACAGGTTTATGACCTATGGAATGTATTTAAAAGTAGGCGAGACTTTGGGATTTGAAATCGTAATGAACTCGGGTGAGCCTTATAAAAACTACATATACTTGGATTCAGATAATGAGGTTTCTACAGATGAGTTTGACTGGATTTTCAACAATTATGCAAAGGTGATTCCGGATAAGTATATTTTGGAAGATAAAGCTACCAAAAAATTACAGAGTAAAGTATACAGCTGTTGTTGATAAAAGTATTAATATAAATTTTTATAGATGATGACATAATATATATGATTCCTAATTCCAGATATTTTAAGGCAATGTGTAAGGAGATAAGCGAGGTTGGAGGACATATCAGTGTGATTATAGTCGGAGGAAAAAAGGACTGTAATATTGGAAGTATTATCTTTGATTTTCCGCAAAGAATATCCAAAAAGCTTAAATCACTTATAAGTATGGTCTTTAAGGGTTGTGTTTTGGAAGAGGTAGGCGATGAAGTAAGTGATAATAATATAAGTAAAAAGAATTTAAGAGATTATATTATTATTCTTTTGAAAATACTTGGTATGCAGCAAAAGGTGGATAAGGACTCTATTGACAATCTTGAACTTGGGGTTCGCTCCTACAATGCATTAAAAAAAGCGAATATAACATCTATAAAGAAGCTTCTTGAGATGTCCGATATGGAACTTCTTAAGATTAGAAACCTCGGTAGGAAATGTATTTCAGAGATCAGAACACAGCTTATTGAAAAGAATTATGTAAGTTCTTGTGAGGATCAATTTTTTGAAAATATGGACTCTATTGTATTGCCGGAAATACCTAAAGACATTTTTGAAGATATAGCGGATAAGCGTAACTATATGGATGAATTACAAGCTTTGGTGGGTATAAAGAATGCAAAGGATCAGGTGAAAAGAATTTTGGCATTTGCAAAGATGAGAAAGGCTATGGAAGAAAATGGGGAACATTTAGAACCTATAACTTTAAATATGGAATTTGTCGGAAATCCTGGTACTGCAAAGACTACTGTAGCAAGGATTGTGGCCGGATTGCTGAAAGAAATCGGTATTATAACAACAGGGAAGTTCATAGAGGTAGGAAGAGCCGATCTTGTAGCACAGTATGTGGGACAGACAGCTCCCATGGTACAAAATGTATTTCAAAGGGCAAAGGGCGGTGTACTCTTTATAGATGAGGCGTATTCACTTTTGGAAGAAAGAAGGGGAGAATTCGGTGATGAAGCTATAAATATGATTGTTCAGGAGATGGAAAACAATAGAAAGGACACTATAGTAATATTCGCCGGTTATCCTGATGATATGGATGAGTTCTTCTTGCGAAATCTTGGGCTTAGATCAAGAGTGCCTTTTAGAGTAAATTTTGAAGACTATAATGTTGAGGAGATGTTAGATATATGTAAACTGGAAGCCTTTTAAGAAGGGATTTTTTTAACAGATGACATGGCTGATAAAAAAAGATTATGGAAATATGTGAGAAATCTATTAAAAAAATAAAAAAATAATGGAAACGGAAGATTTTGCAGAAATCTGATAGAAACGGGAGTACTCAATTTTGCATTCAGAAACTATGGAGATTTGGATGTAAATGAAAAAAATAGAGTATATTTTTAAGAAAAGAAGATTTCATAGATATGAATGATTTGGATTTAAAAATCTGATGAGAACAACTCAAAGATAGGTTTTAAGATATCTGCTTAAGTAGTCAAAGTTATAAAAAGCGTAATAAAGTATCCTTTATACAGAAATATCGTATTTCTTTTATAATTTATTTCTAAATATTGATATTGGCTAAATGCATTATTTGTTGTAGAATAGTATACAGTGTGTTACATTAAAATTTATAATAAGTAATTTGAGGAGAATATGTTTTTGGTTTACATCCAACGACATTGGTATAGATCTTGGAACAGCAAGTATCTTAGTTTATATAAAGGGCAAAGGGTGTTGTTTTAAAAAGAGCCAAGTGTTGTAGCTATAGATAGAGAAAACGGTAAGATACAGGCCATAGGTGAGGAAGCCAGACTTATGATCGGAAGAACACCGGGAAATATTGTGGCAGTTAGACCGCTTCGTCAGGGTGTTATTTCAGATTATACAATTACAGAAAAGATGTTAAAGTACTTTATCGACAAGGCTGTAGGAAAGAAGACTTTCAGAAAGCCAAGAATTGCAGTGTGTATCCCGTCAGGTGCTACTGAGGTCGAGAAGAAGGCTGTAGAGGATGCAACATATTCTGCAGGTGCAAGAGAAGTTAAGATTATTGAGGAACCTGTAGCTACCGCTATCGGTGCAGGAATTGATATCGAGAAAGCTGTAGGAAACATGATAGTTGATATCGGTGGCGGTACAGCTGATATTGCGGTTATATCTCTTGGAGGTACTGTTGTAAGCACATCAATAAAGATTGCAGGTGATGATTTCGATGAGTCTATTGTTAGATATATGAGAAAGAAGCACAATCTTTTAATCGGTGAGAGAACAGCAGAGGAAATTAAGATTAATATCGGTGCCGCATACAGAAGACCTGAGGTTCTTACTATGGAAGTTAAGGGTAGAAACCTTGTAACAGGACTTCCAAAGACTATAGAGGTTAACTCTGATGAGACTTTAGAGGCACTTAGAGAGCCGGCAATGCAGATCGTAGACTCAGTTCATAATGTTTTGGAGAGAACACCACCTGAGCTTGCAGCCGATGTATATGACAGAGGTATTGTACTTACCGGTGGTGGTGCATTACTTTCAGGTCTTGACGCTCTTATTGAGGAAAAGACAGGTATCAACACAGTAATAGCTGACAATCCTTTGACAGCGGTTGCTATCGGTACAGGTAAGTTTATTGAGTTCAGATCCGGTAATAAGGGAGATTCTAAAAAATAATATGTCAACAGTATCAGGCTATATCGAAAAAATCATTTATAGGAATGAAACTAATGGCTATACTGTGCTCAGCGTGGAGGCCGATGATGACGATTATGTCCTTGTAGGTACCTTCAACTATATCGCTGAAGGTGAATTTATAAAGGCAAACGGAAATATGAAGTCGCATCCAAACTATGGAGAGCGACTTTTTGTCGATGAATACGAAATCATAGAGCCGAGAGAACTTGACAGTATACAAAAGTATCTGGAATCTTCCGCAATAAAGGGTGTGGGCGAGGCACTGGCAAAAAGAATTGTTAAAAAGTTTAAGATGGACACTCTTAGGGTGATGGAAGAAGAACCTGAAAGGCTGGCGGAGGTAAAAGGCGTAAGTGAAAAGCTTGCAAAATCCATAAGCGAACAGATACAGGAAAAGAAGTCCATGCGTGATGCTATGATTTTTTTACAAAAGTTTGGAATCAGCATGAAGCTTTCCGCAAAGATATATATGGAATACGGCAGTAAAAATATATACTATAATAGAGACAAATCCATATAAGCTTGCAGATGATATAGACGGTATAGGTTTTAAGATTGCAGACGATATTGCCAAAAAGGTAGGTATTACAGCTGATTCCAAGTTTCGTGCCATTGCAGGAGTGGAATATATTCTCTCAAAATGCCATGATGTCCGGACACCTATATCTGCCTGATACAGTTTTAAATGCTGAATTCCTTGATTTATTCGGTGAAAAATATATTTGACTTTGATTCTTTACTTTCAGAAATACAGATGGAAAAAAAGAATCGTTGTGAAGAAAAAAATGAAGAAACTCAAGTTTATCTATCACAGTGCTATTATACTGAACTGGCGGTAGCAAAAATGCTGACAGATATCAATATAAAAGCAAAGTATGATATAGAAAAGATAGAGGATAAAATTCTAAAAGATTGAGGACAAAGAAGGTATTGTCCTTGATGACTTGCAAAAGGCAGGCGGTAATAGAATCTATAAGCGCTACTTTATAATAATTACCGGAGGACCGGGAACAGGAAAGACTACAACTATAAAATACTATTATCAAATACTTTGAAAGTGAAGGCGAAAGTATTGCACTTGTCGCTCCTACAGGCAGAGCGGCAAAGAGGATGTCGGAAGCCACATCATATGAAGCGAAAACCATTCACAGACTTTTGGAAATAACACCGAATAACAGTGATAATTCTGGCAATATAGGTACTCATTTTGAGAGAAATGAAGACAATCCGCTTGAGTCAGATGTACTTATAGTGGATGAGGTCAGTATGGTGGATATTTTCCTTATGAATGCACTTTTAAAGGCTGTAGCAATAGGAACCAGACTGATTTTTGGTTGGAGATATTAATCAGCTTCCAAGTGTAGGACCGGGAACAGTGTTAAAAAGACATGATTGATTCAAATTGCTTTTAATGTTGTAAGGCTGAATAAGATATTCCGCCAATCTACAGGAAGTGATATTGTAGTAAATGCTCATAAGATAATGACAAATGAGGAGATTGACCTTGGTAAAAAAAGCAATGATTTTATTTTTATCAAACAGAGCAATCCCGAGCATGTAATGGATTCAGTTATTTCTCTTGTAAGAGACTAAACTTCCTTCTTATGTTAAAGCATCTACGAATGAACTTCAGGTCATGACACCTATGAGAAAGGGCCCTCTCGGAGTGGAACTTTTAAATTCATTTTTACAAAGTAAACTTAATCCCGCAAGTAACTCCAAAAAAGAAAAAGAATATGATGCCACAGTCTTTAGAGAAGGCGATAAGGTAATGCAGATAAAAAACAATTACCAAAAAGAGTGGTTCGTATACAATGAAAAACATTTACCGGTGGATAAGGGACTTGGAGTTTACAATGGTGATACCGGAATAATAAAAGAAATAGATATGTTTTCAGAAAGCTTCACTATTTGTTTTGATGACGGCAAAGTTTCAGGTTATGAGTTTTCTGAGTTTAATGAGATTGAACTTGCATATGCCATTACAGTTCATAAATCACAGGGAAGCGAGTATCCGGCTGTAATTATTCCTGTTTTTAAGGGACCGGCAATGCTAATGAACAGAAATCTTATATATACAGCTGTCACAAGAGCAAAAAAATGCGTGGTACTTGTAGGTATTCCTGAAGTGTTTTACAATATGATACAAAACACAAAGGAGATGGCAAGATACACCGGTTTAAAATCCAAAATAATTGAGCTTTCCATGTTATCTAAGGAGGACTAGGACATATTTAAAAAGATAGTTGATATTGTTTACCCGAGAAGATGTCCTGTATGTGAAGAGATAGTAAATGAAAAAGGTCATCTTATTTGTAAGGCATGTATAAAGAAGCTTCCTTTTGTAAAAGATCCATACTGTATTAAATGCGGTAAGGAGATAATTTCAGAAGATAATGCCTACTGCGATGAATGTAAATCAGACAGAGAGTTTGAAGCCGGAAGAGGGCTATGTAATTATACTGATGAAATGAAGCGTATTGTACTTAAAATTAAGTATGATAATAAAAGAGAATATATTGAAGGCTTTGCAAAGCTTATGGCAATTCGTTATGAAAAGTTTATTAAAGTCTCAAATATTGACTGTATCATGCCTGTTCCGCTTCACAGCTCACGAAAGAGGATGAGAGGATTTAATCAGTCCGATATTTTTGGCAAAATATTTGTCAAAGTATCTTGATTTACCTGTGTTTTTTTGACTGCCTTTGCAGAGTAAAAAGGACTAAAGATCAAAAAAAGGATTAAACAGAACTGAAAGACTTCACAATCTTGACAATGCATTCATGGTAAGGGATTTTACCTTCAAATATTAAAAATATTTTTGATTGTTGATGATGTATATACTACAGGTACAACTATAGAAAAATGTGCAAAAGTCTTAAAAGATTCCGGAATAAATAAAATTTATTTCTTAACCATATGTACAGGAAGCATTAGTTAGTAGTAAAATATACTTAGGTTTGCAGTTCTTAAAACCTTACGTTTTAATTTCCGGTATATGGTAAATAGGAGTATATAGCTAAAAGTATAGTACTTAAATATTTATTGCTATATTTTAACTTGTTGTATAACTATTTTCCCTATGGTATACTTGTCTCATAATTCCAAGTAAAAAGGGTAGAAGAATCTATGCAAAACAAAAGAGTAATGTTGAAACTCAGCGGTGAAGCTTTGGCAAAACCTGAGGGTGGTTACAACGAAGATAAAGTAAGAGATATTGCAAAGCAATTAAAGCCTTCTTTGGCGGCAGGTACTAATATCGGTATTGTTATCGGTGGAGGTAACTACTGGAGAGGCAGAACATCTGAAGCTATTGACAGAACAAAGGCGGATCAGATAGGAATGCTTGCGACCATTATGAACTGTATATATGTATCTGAGATTTTCCGTTCAGAGGGAATAGATACAGCAATATTTTCGGCATTTCCTTGTGGGGATATGGCGGAAGTATTCTCAAAAGACAGAGTAAATGAAAGATTTAAAGAGGGCAAGGTTGTATTCTTTGGTGGAGGTACAGGTCACCCATACTTCTCTACAGATACCGGTATAGTTTTAAGAGCTATTGAAATGGATGTGGATATGATACTGTTGGCAAAATCTATTGACGGAGTATATAATGCAGATCCTAAGGTAGATCCTAATGCAAAGAAGTATGATACACTTACAATTCAGGAAGTAATTGATAAGAGACTGGCTGTAGTGGATTTGACCGCTTCCGTAATGTGTCTTGAGCATAAGATGCCGCCGCAGTATTTGATTTAAAATGAAGAGAATTCTATAAAGAATGCGCTGGACGGCAAGATAAACGGAACAATTGTGACAGTGTAATTGTAATATATTTAATAAACATAATTTTTAAGGAGATTTTTATGCAAGAGAGTATTAAAAAGTTTGAAGAGAAGATGACAAAATCTATCGATGTTTTGCTTGAGGAATACGCTTCAATTAGAGCAGGAAGAGCTAACCCTCATGTACTTGACAGAATAAAAGTTGAATATTACGGAACACCCTACACCTATTCAGCAGGTTGGAAATATTTCAGTTCCGGAGCCTAGAATTATACAGATAGCACCTTGGGAGAAGTCTCTTTTAAAGGAGATTGAGAAGGCTATCAATATGTCGGACCTCGGTATCAATCCTACAAATGACGGTTCATGTATCAGACTTATCTTCCTGAGCTTACTGAGGAGAGAAGAAAAGAACTTGTTAAGGATGTAAAGAAAAAAGGTGAGGCATGTAAGGTTGCTGTTAGAAATATCAGACGTGATGCTATAGATGCCATCAAGAAACTCGAAAAGGCCGGAGAGTTTACAGAGGATGATTTAAAGGACGGCGAAAACAAAATACAAAAGATTACAGATAAGGCTATTGAGAGAGTAGATAAGGCTATTGAAGACAAGTCAAAGGAAATATTAACAGTTTAATTAGCCGGCTTCATATCAGTAGAGACAAATAGTTTCTAGAAGTTTAAGAAGGTGGGCTTCCACCTTCTTGTTTTTATAGTTTAAAGTGAATGGAGTATAAATTTGGAAAACTTAGTTATACCGAAAAGCATTGCCATAATACTGGACGGCAATGGAAGATGGGCTGAAAGAAGAAACCTGCCAAGAGCAATGGGACATAAAGCCGGATGTGAGGCGCTTGAAAAAACTGTTGAGGACTGTGTACGACTTGGAGTGGAGTGCCTTACAGTATATGCTTTTTCTACCGAGAATTGGAAAAGATCGGCAGTTGAAGTAAGTGCTTTGATGAAGCTTCTCAGATTTTACATGGTGAAGCTTATTGATGTTGCGAATAAAAACAATGTAAAGGCTGTTATGATCGGTGATGAGAGCAGATTCGATCCGGATATCAGAAAAGGAATTCAAAAGCTTGTGGATGCAACAAGTAAAAACACAGGTATGACTTTTGCCTTTGCTATAAATTACGGTGGAAGAGATGAGATAAAAAGAGCTATAGAGCATATAGTGGATGATGCTGCTACCGGAGTTATTTCAAAAAGAGAATATAAATGAGGAGCTTATTTCTTCATATTTAGATACAAAAAATTTACCGGATCCGGATTTGCTTATTCGTACAAGCGGTGAGCTTAGAGTTTCAAACTTCTTACTTTGGCAGATAGCATACAGTGAGTTTTACATCACAGATACTTTGTGGCCGGATTTTGATAAGGATGAGCTTTTGAAGGCTGTGGAGAGCTATAGCAAAAGACAGAGGAGATTTGGAGGTCGTTAATGTTTTTTACCAGACTGATCAGTGGAATAGGACTTTTGATAGTGGCTGTCTTGGCTTTTTATATAGGTAATTTACCGCTTATAATATTATCCGCATTGATTTCTGTAATAGGTTTATTTGAATTTTACAGAGCTTTGGACCTTGATAAGAAAAATATTGCATATCTTGGATATGTATATTCACTGATATATTATTGCTTGATTTATTTTAAATTAAATCAATATATATTCTTTTTCAGTGATAGCATTCCTTATGCTTATTTTTGCAATATATGTATTTACATTTCCTAAGTATAAGACCGAGGAGATATCACTTGTATTTATGGGAGTGATGTATATTCCGATACTGTTTTCATATGTTTACAATACCAGAACATTTGATGACGGACAGTATCTGGCATGGTTAATACTTATATCCAGTTGGGGGCTCGGATACATGTGCATATGCGGTAGGTTCACTTTTTGGAAAGCATAAGATAGCTCCTGTACTAAGCCCTAAAAAAAGTCTGTAGAAGGCAGTATAGGCGGAGTTTTGGGAGCCGCTCTTATAGGAGGTATATTCGGCGCTGTATTGTCGGGACATTTTATAAGTACCTTCTCACCGGTATTTACTTGTGCAGCTTCATGTGCTATAGGCTCTGTAATATCACAGGTCGGTGATGCTCTTGCTTCAGCTATAAAGAGAAATCATAATATAAAAAGACTATGGTAATTTAATTCCGGGACATGGTGGCATACTTGACAGATTTGACAGTATGATATTTACCGCTCCTGCAATCTTTTTGCAATATATTTTTAGGATAAATAAATGAAAAAAATATCTATTTTGGGATCCACAGGATCCATAGGAACACAGACACTTGATATAGTTAGAATAAATAATGACGTGGAAGTGGTGGCACTTTCCGCTCATAAAAATATAGATTTACTGGAAAAGCAGATACGAGAGTTCAAGCCGAAGGTGGTTGCCATATGGAAGGAAGCTGACGCAAAAATTCTTTCAGATAAAGTGAAGGATTTGGATGTAAAAGTGTGCTTCTGGTATGGATGGATTGATAGAGGTTGCCTCTGTTTGTGATGCTGATATAGTGGTAACAGCTGTTGTAGGAATGATAGGTATAGAGCCTACTATTGCTGCAATTAAGGCAAAGAAGGATATTGCACTTGCAAATAAGGAGACACTTGTTTGTGCCGGTCATATTATTATGCCGCTTGCAAAGGATATGGGTATAAATATATATCCGGTTGACTCTGAGCACAGTGCTATTTTTTTCAATGTCTTGATAAGAACAATCCTATAAAGAAGATCTTGCTTACTGCTTCAGGAGGTCCTTTTAGAGGGTTTCAGCAAAGAAGAATTAGAAAATGTTACTCTTGAAGATGCTCTAAAAGCATCCGAACTGGAGTATGGGCAAAAATCACCATTGATTCTGCTACAATGATAAACAAGGGATTGGAGATAATTGAGGCGTCGCATTTATTTGGTGTGGATATTGATGATATTGAGGTTGTAATACAAAAAGAATCCATCATTCATTCTATGGTAGAGTTTAAAGATAACGGAATTTTAGCACAGATTGGTATACCTGATATGAAGCTGCCTATTTCCTATGCTATTTTTATCCGGAAAGAAGATATATATCTGAGGAAAGAGTGGACTTTGGCACACTTGCAACTTTAAACTTTTCAAAACCCGATTTGGATGTGTTTGAAGGACTGAAGATAGCTATATCGGCAGGCAAAAAGGGTGGAAGTGCACCTACAGTTTTTAAAATGCCGCCAATGAATGGGCTGTAGATAAATTCTTAAATAAAAAGATTGGATTTACAGATATACCACGCCTTATCGGTCTTGCCATAGAAAATCATCAGTTCAAGGAAAATCCGTCCCTTGAGGATATCCTATCATTGAAACAGTGGACCGAAGAGTATTTGGAAAGGATAAAAATTTGAATATAGTTATTGCATTAATTATTTTTGGAATAATAGTATTAATACATGAGTTTGGACATTTTCTTTTTGCCAAGCTCTCAGGAGTAAAAGTTGTAGAGTTTTCTGTAGGAATGGGTCCTAGAATTTTCTCTGTAAAGGGGAAAGAGACCAGGTATTCACTGAAACTCTTGCCGCTTGGAGGTTCCTGCGCCATGTATGGAGAAGATGAGGATGAGGATGCACCGGGCAGCTTTAACAGTGCACCGCTTTTAGGAAGAATTGCCACTATTGCGGCAGGACCTGTTTTTAACTTTATTTTGGCATTTTTAGTTGCCATATTTATAGTTGCAAATGTGGGCGTGGATAAACCTGTGATAAGCGGATTTGTATCAGGTCTTCCGGCTGAGAGCTCAGGACTTATGGTAGGCGATGAGATAGAAAAAAATTAACGGAAGAGAAATTGATTTTTACAGAAGTGTTTCCACATACCCTGTTTATGAATCAGGGCAAGGATATTACACTTACGGTAAAAAGAAATAATGAAAAACAAACAATAACCGTTACACCTATGTATAATGAGGAATACTCTCAATATATGATAGGTATAAAAAGCTCCGGATATGAAAAGCTTAGTAACCCTTTCTCAATACTTAAGTATTCGGTATTGGAAGTAAAATATACTATTTCAATGACTGTTGATTCACTTATCTATCTTCTAAGAGGCAGAGCAAAAGCAAGCGAGATAAGCGGACCTGTAGGTATTGTAAATATGATAGGAACTACGGTGAATGAATCAAAACCATATGGAATATTTGTTGTACTGCTTTCATTGTCACAGATGGTGTTACTTTTAAGTGCAAACCTCGGAGTAATGAATTTACTTCCACTACCGGCACTTGACGGCGGAAGACTTATCTTTTTATTCCTTGAGGCGATATTTAGACGACCTTTAAACAGAAAAGTAGAAGGATATATTCATTTTGCAGGTTTTGCTCTCTTGATGCTTTTGATGGTTTTTGTAATGTTTAATGATATAAGAAAAATTATATAATGCTTGCATTATAGGAGTAAATAATGAGAAAGAAAACAAGATTAGTACAAATAGGAGATAAATATATAGGCGGTGATATGCCTATTCTTATACAGTCGATGTGTAATACAAAGACTGAAGATGTTAAAGCAACTGTAGATCAGATTTTAAGACTTGAGGATGCAGGTTGTGACATAATAAGGGTTGCAGTGCCAAATTCTGAGGCCGCCTTGGCAATCTCTGAGATTAAAAAGCAGATACATATACCGCTTGTTGCCGATATTCATTTTGACTACAGACTTGCACTTGAGGCTATAAAGTCAGGTTGTGATAAGATAAGGATTAATCCCGGAAATATCGGAAGCAGTGAAAGAATAAAAGCTGTAGTGGATGCTTGTAAAGAAAGAAATCTTCCAATAAGAGTAGGTGTAAACTCAGGCTCTTTGGAGAAAAATCTTATTGAAAAATATGGCGGTGTTACAGCCGAAGGTATTGTTGAGTCTGCACTTGATAAGGTAAAAATTATAGAAGATATGGATTATAACAATCTTGTTATAAGTATCAAATCTTCAGATGTAATGATGTGTGTAAAGGCACATGAACTGATTTCACAAAGAACAGATTATCCTCTTCATATAGGTATTACAGAATCCGGAACAGTGAAAAGAGGTATGATAAAGTCATCACTGGGCCTTGGCATTATATTATATCAGGGTATAGGGTGATACTGTCAGAGTGTCTCTTACAGGTGATCCTGTAGAAGAAATTTTTGCGGCAAAGCTTATATTAAACAATCTGGGACTTAGAAAAGGCGGTATAGAGGTTGTATCCTGTCCGACATGCGGAAGAACAAATATTGATCTTATAGGTCTTGCAGGTAAGGTTGAAAAGCTTGTAGAAGGTTATGATCTTAATATAAAGGTTGCAGTAATGGGATGTGTGGTAAACGGACCTGGAGAGGCTAAGGAAGCCGACATAGGAATTGCCGGTGGAATAGGTGAGGGACTTTTAATAAAGAAGGGCAAGGTTGTAAAGAAATTGCCTGAGAATGAACTTTTATCAGCCCTTAAAGAGGAACTTGATATATTGTCAAAAGAGGCATAGAATGTTAAAAAAATTCAAAGACGTTTTTCAAAGTTTAGAATGTTCGGGTCATATTGACGAACTTTTAAACTTTGTTTTTGTGGAAAAAGTAAGTGCAAGCAATGATATGTCTTTGATAAAGATAAATATCATTGCCGAGAGAATAATAGAGAAGAAAACAATCCTTGATTTGGAAAAGCTTATAAAGGATAAGATGTTTCCAAAAAGAATGTTAAAATTAAAAATATTTTGAAAAGTTCAAACTGTCAAGCCAATATACCGCCCAAAAATCTTTTGAGGCGTATAGAGATAGTATACTTCTGGAAATAAAGAACTATAAGATATCCCAGTATGTTATTTTTAAACAATGCCTGCATTACATTTGACGGTTCATACATGGATATGACGGTTGAGAAAAACTTTAAATGAAAGTGTAATTGATGAGCTTGTAAGAATACTTGAAAAATCTTTTAACGAAAGATGTGGAATACTTTTGTACGGTAAGGCATAAGTTTATTACAAGAAAAGAAAGAAATGAAGAAATAGAGTATGCCGAACGAACTGTTACAAAGAAAAGCGATAACAGTGATTTTGTTACCGGAAATGCTAATGCGTACTGGGAAAGCGGGTGAAAATAATGAAGTGGCAAAATCAAATGAGACAGCTAAGTCAAATACTAAAAAGGATACAGGTAAAAAGTTTGAAATAAAGGCTTTTGATAAAAAGGATATACTCCCTAAATATACAAAGCAAAAAGTCTGATAATCCGGATGTTATTTATGGAAGAGATTTTGATGACAATTTTATAAAAACTATCAGATCTTATCGGAGAGATTGGAGAAGTAACTGTTAGAGGAAAGATAATAGAAGTTGAAAGCAGATATCTTGAAAGAAGTGACTCCACACTTTATATTTTTGCAATTACAGACTTCAGCGATTCCATTTATGTAAAGATGTTTGTTCGTGGCGAGCAGTTGGATGCGGTTAAGGCAAACATAGTCAATGGGAAATTACATAAAAGTAAACGGCATGGCTCTGATTGATAAATTTGACAGTGAGCTTTACAATTTCATCTATAAAAGGAATCAAAAAATGTGAGAAGTTTGAAGAAAATATCAGAATGGACAATGAGCCTGTAAAAAGAGTTGAGCTCCATTGCACATACTAAAATGAGCGATTTTGACGGTGTTTCTTCAGCTTCAGATATAATAAATCAGGCTAAAAACTGGGGTATGGATGCAATTGCAATTACAGATCATGGAAATATTCAAGGTTTTACAGAAGCCAGCCATGTGAAGAATCCACCTAAGATAATATACGGCGTTGAAGGCTATCTGGTGGATGATTTAAAGGAGCTTGTGACTAATCCTATGGATAAGACTCTTGATGACGGCTTTATAGTATTTGATATAGAGACCACCGGTTTTTCCGCCAAAAACGATGCAATCACCGAGATTGGTGCAGTCAAGGTCGTAAAAGGAGAAATAGTAGACAGGTTCTCAACATTTGTAAATCCAAGAAGACCTATTCCTTTTAAGATAGAGGAACTTACACATATCAGTGATGCAATGGTAATGAATGCTCCGGTTATCGAAGATATACTTCCGCAGTTTTTGGATTTTTGTGAGGACTATATTATAGTAGCTCATAATGCAGGATTTGATACCGGATTTATACGTGAGAATGCCAAGAGGATAAACAGAGAGTACAATCCATCTATAATAGATACTGTAGCAATGGCAAGACTTCTTTTACCGGATCTTAACAGATTTAAGCTCGATACTGTATGTAAGGCTTTAAATATATCTTTGGAAGGTCACCACAGAGCTGTAAATGATGCAGAGGCTACTGCACAGATCTGGGTTGAGTTTATAAGAAGACTTAAAAACAGAGGACTGTCCAAATTATCGGAGGTGGCAAGCCTAGGTGAGACCAATGCGGATATCGTAAAGAAAACCAAATACAATCATGTAATAATACTTGCAAAGAACGATATAGGAAGAATAAATCTTTATAAATTAATTTCATTATCACATATTGATTTCTTTAATAAAAAGACCCAGAATTCCAAAGTCTATTTTTAGCAAAAGATGAGGGAGGGACTTATTATCGGAAGTGCCTGGGAACAGGGAGAGGTTTATAAGGCTATTTTGGATGATGCTACAGATGATGAATTAAACAGAATAGTATCATTTTATGATTATCTGGAGATTCAGCCTATAGGCAACAATATGTTCCTTTTGGAAGACGAACAAAATGATATTCATTCTATAGAAGACTTGCAGGATATCAACAGAAGGATTGTTGAGCTTGGTAATGTATATGAAAAACCTGTAGTTGCCACCTGTGATGTGCATTTTTTAAATCCTGAAGATGAAATATATCGAAGAATTATATTCTATGGTAAGGGATATAAGGATGCGGATACACAGCCGCCACTATATCTTCGTACAACGAGAGAAATGCTTGATGAGTTTGAGTATCTTGGCAGTGAAAAAGCTTATGAAGTGGTTGTTACAAACACCAGAATGATTTCGGATATGGTGGAGGTGATATCACCTGTAAGACCTGATAAATGTCCGCCTGTTATAGTAAATTCGGATGAGGATCTTACCAATGCATGCTATAAGAAAGCACATGAGCAGTATGGTGAAGTATTACCAAAAATAGTTGAGGACAGACTGAAAAAAGAGCTGAATTCTATTATCTCAAACGGGTTTGCGGTTATGTACATTATTGCAAAAAAGCTGGTGGAAAAGAGCAATGAGGACGGTTATCTTGTAGGCTCAAGAGGATCTGTAGGTTCTTCATTTGCCGCATATACTTCGGGGATAACGGAAGTTAATCCACTTCCGGCACATTATTACTGTGACTGTAAATATGTTGACTTTGACTCACCTGAAGTAAAAGCATTTGCAGGAATGGCAGGCTGTGATATGCCTGATAAGATTTGTCCGATATGTGGTAAGAAGCTTAAAAAAGACGGCTTTGATATTCCTTTTGAGACTTTCCTCGGATTTAAAGGAGATAAAGAGCCTGATATAGACTTAAACTTCTCAGGAGAATATCAGCCAAATGCCCATGAATACACCGAGGTGATATTCGGCAAGGGCTATACCTACAGAGCCGGAACTGTCGGTACTCTGGCAAATAAGACTGCCTATGGTTATGTAAAGCATTATTTTGATGATAAAAATGAGAGTAAAAGAAAATGTGAGATAAACAGACTGGCTGTAGGCTGTGAAGGTGTAAGAAGAACTACTGGCCAGCACCCGGGAGGTATCATAGTGCTTCCTCACGGTGAAGAGATCTATACATTTACACCGGTGCAAAGACCGGCAAATGATAGTGACTACAAAGACCATTACCACACATTTTGATTATCACGCTATCGATCATAATCTACTAAAACTTGATATCCTCGGACATCAGGATCCTACAATGATAAGAATGCTTCAAGATCTTACAGGTATTGACCCTGTTAAAGATATTCCACTGGATTCAAAAGAGACAATGAGTCTGTTTCTTAAAAATACCTCGGCTCTTGGAATTGAGCCGAAAGATATACTTGACTGTCCTCTGGGCGCTTTAGGTGTACCGGAGTTTGGTACAGACTTTGCTATGCAAATGTTAATTGATACAAAGCCACAGGGACTTTCAGACCTTGTAAGAATTGCCGGACTTGCACATGGTACCGATGTTTGGCTTGGAAATGCACAGACTTTGATACTTGAAGGCAAGGCAACTATCAGAACAGCCATCTGTACCAGAGATGATATCACTGATTTATCTTATAGAACAGGGACTTGATGAGGGTGAATCCTTTAAGATAATGGAGAGTGTAAGAAAGGGAAAAGGTCTTACTGATGAATGGGTAGAGCATATGGAGGAAAAGGGTGTGCCCGACTGGTATATCTGGTCCTGCAAGAAGATAAAGTATATGTTCCCTAAAGCCCACATGTATACTCTATGTTATGATGGTGGCATGGAGAATTGCTTACTGTAAGATATTTTATCCTTTGGCATATTATACGGGCATACTTTACTATAAGAGCTACAGGATTTAACTGATTCTCTTATGTGCATGGGAAAGGATAGCTTTGAATTTAATATTGCTCAATATAAGAAAAATCCGGATACCACAGCCAAATATGCGGATACTCTTCGAGATATGAGAATAGCACAGGAGATGTATGCAAGAGGCTTTGAGTTTGCAAAGATAGACCTTTTCAAAGTACATCCTACAAAGTTTCAAATAATGGATGACGGTAAGATAATGCCTTCGCTTTCAAGTATTGAAGGCCTTGGAGAAACTGCCGTGCAACATCCATAGTCAATGCAACAAAAAGCCGGACCTTTCATTTCAAAAAGATGATTTTATGTCAAGAGCTAAGGTCGGAAAGAGTACATCGAACTCTTGACAGCTTGAACTTACTGGGTGATTTGCCTGAGAGCAATCAGATATCGTTTTTTGATTTGATGGGGTAAAATGTAATGATTATATGAAAGCGACTGAAGGTGATTTCGGTCGCTTTTTATAAATATTAACGAAATATAAAATTTGTCATATTTTTGGCTCACAACTCTCTTTACTTTATGACAAAGGACTGATATAATATTCTTATCTAATAGGAGGAGTAATTTATGATGGATTTGATTGATATTGGAAAAAGAATAAAGAGTCTTAGAAAAGATTCCAATCTTACACAAAGTAAAGTTGCAGAATTTTTATCATTAGATCAGAGTATGATTGCAAAAATAGAAAGAGGAGAAAGGAGTATTAGTTCAGATGTTATTGAAAAACTTTTCCTATCTCTTTGTTGTACAACAGATTACATTTTAACAGGTGAAGATTCAGAACAAAAATGTTTGATATCATTTCAGATCCGGTGACATCACAGAGAGCGACTTGGAATCTTTGGCAATAATTAATAAGATAGTTTTAAATCAATTTGAAATGGATAAAATTGCGAGGCTATAGATGATTAATAAAATGGAATTGAGTAGCAAAGTCGCGCTTCTCAGGATTTGGAGAAGATGAATCATCACCTATTGACATATTTTCAGGTGGTGCAAGAATAGCAAACTTACGCTTGTTTTGTATCCTTTGAATAATAATATAAGTGGAATTTGCTACAAAGGAAAAAGTTCAAAACGTAATTATAATTAATTCGGATATGTCTATAGGTAGGCAAAGATTTTCTCTTGCACATGAGCTTTATCATTTATATTTTGATGAAAGCGGTATTAGTTCGGTAAGTTTAACAACTATGGTAAAGGTGATGAAAAATGAGCCGATCAATTCGCATCATATTTTTAATACCTCAATCATCTTTGTATGGAATGATTGAATCTATTAAGGAAAAATAAAATGATAAGCTTTAATATAGAAGATGTTATTAAAATTGAACAGTATTACGTCAGTCATAAAGCAATATATATAGACTGATGGAAGAAGGAGAAATTAATTCGGAAGATATAAAAATCAATGGAAACAGGAGTTATTACACTTGACGCCAGATTAGGGTATGATACGGCAATTTATTATCCTTCTGCAAAAGACAAAAAGAAAAATGGTATTGGGACATTATATAGCTTTTGGCTGAAAAGCTTTTAGATGAAGAATATATTTCATACGGTAAATATGAAGAAATACTGTTGACGGTTTTTAGAGATGATATAGTTTATGGAATTGAAGGGGAGGACGGTGTTATTCTTGATTGATTCTATATTTTTGATACGGATTGTATAAGCTGCTTTTTATGGGTTAAAAATGAAAGTTTACTCGAAACAATGTATTCAGGAAAATTGTTATTCCTAAGGAAGTTTATGATGAACTTAATAAGCCTTCAATTCTACATTTCTAAAACATAGAATCGATCAACTTATTTCAAGAGGTTCTGCTAAAATAATGACAATGGACATATGACAGAGGAATACAGTTTATATAGGAATCTCACGACAATATCTGAATATAATCACAAAGTAATAGGTAAAGGTGAGTGCACGACTATTCATTGGCCAAAAAGTATAATGGAATATTGGGTAGTAATAACATAAGAGATATTAAATATTATGTTGATAAATTTCATTAAAGCATATTACAACGGGAGATATACTTGTTAAGGCATATAAAGACAATTTAATAACAGAAGATCAGGGTAATATTATATGGTCAGATATGTTGTTCAAGAGAAGAAGAATAGAGCTAATTCATTTACTGAATTTTTAAAGATAAAATCTTATAATAATTAATAGAAAACAATTTATAAGGGGAAATATATGGCAAAAAGACCAATATTTATCGCAAAGGATAAGTATCCTTTTTATACAGAGAAAACAATTGAATTTGAGTATTTTTGCAGGATTTTCTGCAAGCCAAAACAAAAATCAATTAATTCACTTCACAATTCGTATAAAGAACAAGGAGGAGGCAATGTTCTTGAAATTTCAACAAAAGGGAGAGGACAGGCTTGGAATAAACTTAAGTGCATTCAACTTGTTGATTGGTATAAATGGGGGTAAATATAAACTTGAATGTGTATTTCAAGGAAGTAAAGTGTTTGAACATGGCGGACCATATACGGATCTATATGATGTACAACCTTGGGAAGCAAAGAAAGATAACCGCTTAAGAGAAAGTGGAAAAGTGATGAGATTTAATTTATTTGGGAAAAAGATTTTAAAAAGTAGAACCCAAAGATTTTTCTATAACTGGATCTACATAAATGCCTTAGCCAAAAACAAGAAATATTTTGGAAGAACTTGATATGTATGAGGCTTTTACAGATATTGAATTCAATCCGAATAAATCTATCAACTGCCAAGCCAGATCGGTTGCAATTGCAGTAGGATTAAAAAAAGCCGGTATATTGGAAAAATGTATATCAGACGAAAAAGTTTTCTTGAGTGAAGTTTATAAGGTAACCGGTTAGTAAATAAATATCAAATCAAACGATATTACATTTTTATGAGGAAGTAGCCTATGAGAGGACTGAGAACAAATGAAGGAGCTTAAATTTGAAAAATATTTTGCTATTATAGAAGAGGAGGCAAGAAAACTCGGAGGAGTTTTCTTTTCTGAAACAGGTGAAGGAAGAGATTTAGACCCTTGAAGATATTGAAGTATGTGATTTGGGAGGATGGCTTGGTTCCATTTGATCAGGCAGATGAATTTGAGGCTCTGTATTTAGGCAGAAAAGATAAAGAAATATGGGACAATGACAGATGGGATGATATGATATATTTTGTAGACTATATCCTTGAGGGAGATAATGTAAGTGTTAAGTTTGATAAATATGAATATGACATCCAAATATTCGAGAGAGTATGAGGCGGAAAAAGAAGCAGGCACTTTGTCCACACGTCCTATAGGGAACTTTGGAAAGAAATTAAAAATAGATGATACGGATCAATAATTCGATCCAATCTTTTATGCTGTCAAGTAAAAACACTTCGACAGCTCGCTTTTATGCTGTTATACTCTCACAGTATGGAAAATAATGATATAGAACCTGACTTCCGTCGTTTCTCTCAAAACCCAGTACTCAGGGTATCCAAGAGCATGCAGTTTTGAAAGAAATTGTCGACTCAGCTTTGGTTAAATAGAGGGGTCATCAAGGTTACTAAAACCAACCAGTTTTTAACCTTTTCGTTAACGGCCTGGTCTTTGGATATATTGATATATGTATTATCACCTTTATTTACCACCCTAAAAATCACGCATAAAGTTAATCAAGTCATAAGAGTTTATTTTATTCTTGAAGCACTTGATTTCTAATACTCTTTAAAAAGAAACAAGCTAAGGTAGCATATCAAAAATGCCCATAGATTGTTTCTTTTTTCTGTAACAAACAGGCCTGGCATCCAGGTATGATTTTGTAAGTCTAAAAAGATTCCTCGATTTTCCATAGGCTACGGTATGTTTTTATATACCTGTAATGGCTCCATATCTATCTCGGATGTCACTAAAAGATTATATCCTGCATATTTAAGATCTTCATTAATCTTAGATTTATTTAAATCTATTATAGGCTTTATTTTTTTCTTGCCTGTACTATCTTTAGTTATGATGTCTAAATATTTAGCACAATCTCCAAGTTCATCTTTAGCGATATTTTTGTATGTAGAAAACTTTGAAGCTTTATCGACCATTTTCATTATTTCAAGTCTTTGTTTCTTTGCGTAAGGTTAGGGATTATAAGAAACGATACGCTTTTTCTTTACAGAGAACTTTGTAACACTCTCTTTTCCTGTTTCCGGAATCAATCTCTTTAAAGCTGTAGTCAAAGCTGTCAATACATGATTTAAGACGAAAAGATATATTACCTCTTTCATCAGTGTAATTAGAAAAACATTTGTATCATTCTCAAGTAGAACCCATTTCTTTTCCTTTTCAGCTAGATTCTTACCATGTATTGATTTTTGAAAATATATAGCCGTCATTAGCTTCTTTAACTGCAAGCATAAATATTTCTTTGCACAATTAAGTCCTTTATCAGCTACCTGAATCGTCTTGCCTGATACGCTGTGTCGTTGCTTCATTTCTTCAATAACTTTTCTAATATATGGCTTTTTCAGATTCATTTCCGGGATACATTTGCATAGAGACAGGTACGAGATCGGCATCTAAAAGTAAAAGCTTGCCCTATTATCGGAGAGTGCCTATTCTCTTTTGAAGGTCCTTTTTGCTTATCATCACTGCATATCAATTTCAAAGTAATAATTAGTGCAATCAAAAATACATTGCTTAGATCCCTTTTATAATACCTTTCATAGAGTGATTAAATAAATCAATATACTTTTTATAAGACTCTCTCATGAAAGAACACCCGTCATATACTTGGTCTTCAGAGATTGTAGACGCTTACATAAGGTATGGAAAGACATGAGAGGCTGTCTTTGACTTAGAGCATGGAGATATAACCCTTGCATAAATAAGTTGGTAATTAAGTCAAATACGAGAGAACTGAAAACGCATTTGAGAAGCAGAGTATATCAATAGTTTTCTTTTAACATCAGCTCATCAATCAATGAGTAGAGCAAGAAGTGTCCTATATTAAGTTCAACAGGAGTGGAAAATGCACGAGGACGGGATTCTTCAGAAAGAACTTTTTGTTCTATTCTCATTTTGCTCTTTTTACATAGTCGCTGTAAAATTTAACAGGATCCGGAATCTCACTTGAAATCAAACCTCAACATAACCAAAAAGATTTTTACATTTTTGTTCTTGGTTGCTTTTTATCCTTGTCCCAAAATGATTCATACATCTGAAGATAAGTACCTCTTCTTTTCTTTCTCAAAAATAAGCCATAAACACCTCTAAAAATAAAGTACTATGAAGTACTATGATTATAATATACTCATTTTTCAATAAATATTTTTATGGCAGAAAAAGCCTTTAAAATAAGGGGTTTAAAAGAATTGCATAAAATCAAATAGTTTATCAGGAAATTTAAAACATCGGAACTTTCTTAGTACTTCGACGGAAGACGGGTATGAGGCGAAAAAGAAGCAGGTACTTTGTCCACACGTCCCTATAGGGGAACTTTGGAAAGAAATTAAAATAGATGATACGGATCAATAATTCGATCCAATCTTTTATGCTGTCAAGTAAAAACACTTGACAGCTCGCTTTTATGCTGTTATACTCTCACAGTATGGAAAATAATGATATAGAAAAATATATCAATCAAGGGATTCTTTATGATTTCTATGGAAAGCTTTTAACAGAGCATCAACAAAGAATTTATGAGGATGTGGTTTTCAATGATCTCTCACTGAGTGAGATTGCTGAAAATGAGGGAATAAGCAGACAGGGTGTGAGCGATCTTATAAAAAGATGCAATAAATCACTGGTTTCTTATGAGGAAAAGCTTGGTTTGATAAAAAAGTTTGATGAGACAAAATCTTATGTAAAAGAGATACAAAGGATTGTTAAGATATATCAGGACACAAAGAATGAAGAACTCATATCAAAGATAGAAGAGCTTTCGTTCAAGATACTGGATGTATAGGAGGTTTGAATGGCTTTTGAAAGCTTATCCGAAAAACTTCAAAATGTTTTCAAAAATCTTCGTGGCAAGGGCAGACTTACTGAGGACGATGTAAGAGCCGGATTAAAAGAAGTAAGACTGGCACTTCGGAAGCTGACGTAAGTTTTAAAGTTGTAAAAGATTTTATAAAGAGTATTCAAGAAAAAGGCAACAGGTACTGATGTACTCAATTCACTTACACCGGCTCAGCAGGTTATCAAAATAGTTAATGACGAGATGGTTTCTTTAATGGGTAGCGAGACTACTGAAATAAAGATTAAACCGTCAGGAGAAACGACTATAATATTGATGGCAGGTCTCAGGGTGCAGGTAAGACAACAACTACCGCAAAGCTTGCCGCAAAATTAAAGAAAAAGGGAAATTCTCCAATTCTTGTAGGATGTGATATCTACAGACCTGCTGCAATAGAGCAGTTAAAAAGAAATGGTGAAAAGGTGGATGTGCCCGTTTTTGAGATGGGAACCGATCACAAACCTGCAGAAATTGCTAAAAGAGCTGTAGAATTTGCTAAGGAAAATCATCACAACATTATATTCCTTTGATACTGCTGGTCGTCTACATATCGATGAAGATATGATGAATGAGTTGATAGAGATAAAAGAAAATGTAACTGTTGACGATATCATTTTGGTAGTAGATGCCATGACAGGTCAGGATGCGGTAAATGTAGCCGAGACCTTCAATGAAAAGCTTGATATTACCGGAGTAATACTTACAAAGCTTGACGGTGATACCAGAGGTGGTGCCGCTCTTTCAGTACGTGCCGTTACAGGTAAACCGATACTCTGTAGGGTATGGGAGAAAAACTCTCCGATTTGGAGCAGTTTATCCTGACAGAATGGTAAAGCAGAATTCTCGGTATGGGAGATATCCTTTCTCTTATTGAAAAAGGCTGAGATGGATATGGACAGTGAGAAAGCTAGGAAGCTCTCACAAAAGATTGCCAAAGCGGATTTTTGATTTCAACGATTTCCTTGATCAGCTGGAACAGCTTGAGAAGATGGGTGGCATGGCAAGTATAATCAGCATGTTACCGAATCGGTGGTAGGTCGCGACTACCTGAGGTGGATGACAGTCAGATGATAAAAATAAAAGCTATTATTCAGAGTATGTCTGAAAAGGAAAGGCTTGATCCAAGTCTTTTAAACCCTTCAAGAAAAACAGAATTGCAAAGGGTTCAGGTGTTAATATTGCTGATGTCAACAGACTTGTAAAAGCAATTTGAACAGATGAAAAAGATGATGAAGCAATTCCTCGGGTATGATGAAGAATGGTAAAAAGAGGAGCCCTTGGCGGACCTCTTCGAGGAAAAATTAGGTTTTAAAGGATTTTATTCTAAATAATTAGAATTGATCTATATAGATTTTTATAGCTATTAGAGGATAATAAAATGGCAGTTAAGATGAGATTAAAGAGAGATAGGACAGAAGAAGGCACTTTTCTATAGAGTAGTTGTTGCTGATGCTCGTTCACCAAGAGACGGTAGATTTATCGACGAGGTTACTATGATCCAACAGTTGAGCCAGCTGCAATCAAGTTTGATGAGGAGAACATAAAGAAGTGGCTTGCAAACGGTGCACAGCCAACAGACAGAGTTGCTAAGCTCTTAAAGAGTGCCGGATTAGTATAATAAGGACTGATTATGAAAGAAGTCATTGAGGTTATAGCAAAAGCTTTGGTAGATGACCTGGCTCAAGTAAAAAGTTGAAGAGACAATCGATGGTGATACTACTATATGTACATTGTCTGTAGCCGAAGCCGATATGGGCAAGGTTATAGGTAAGTCAGGAAAGATAGCTACAGGCTATCCGTTCTATTATAAAATCAGCATCTATAAGAGCTGAGGTAGTATTAGAAATAAAATAACAAAACAAGCTGCTACATTTGTAGTAGCTTTATTGTTATTTAAAGGCTGTATTAAATAATTTTTGAAAGTGAACAAAATGATAGATAGATTTAGAGTGGGAGTCATCACAAGCTCTCATGGTATAAAGGGTGAGGCAAAGGTATATCCTACATCTGATGACCAAAACAGATTGAAAAAGATAAAGAAAGTATATGCAAATATTAAGGGAGTTGAGACTGCACTTGATATTGAAACTGTCAGATTTCAAAAAAATATGGCACTTGTAAAGTTTAAGCAGTTTAACACTCCCTGAAGAAATACAGGCACTTAGGAATACCGATTTGTTTGTAGACAGAGAAAATGCCACACCTTTAAAAAAGAATGAAAATTATATTGCGGATCTTATAGGTCTTGATGTAATTGATGAAGATGGTATTTTACTTGGTACGGTTACAGATATATTCCCTACAGGGGCTAATCATGTAATGGAGGTGGATATGGGAGAAAAGAAGGTATTATTCCCATATATAAGCCAATGTATACTGGATGTGGATCTTGAAGAAGGAAAAATTAAAGTCCATGTTTTGGACGGACTTTTGGATTTATAGATATGAAGTTTTTGTTTAACATTATTTCCTGAAATGATAGAAATGTGTATGTGAACACAAGTATAATAGGTAGAGCCATAAAAAATGATTTGATATCAATGGAAGCTATAAATATACGTGATTATACACTTGATAAACATAGAAGAGTGGATGATTATCCATATGGCGGCGGTGCAGGTATGGTAATGCAGGCAGAGCCTATTCATAAAGCATATGAGAGTATCTGTGACAGACTGGATAAAAGAGCAAAGCTTATATATCTTTCACCACAGGGCAAGGTATTTGATCAAAATGATGCCAAAGAACTTGCAAAACTTTGATGAAATAGTTTTTCTTTATGGACATTACGAAGGCGTGGATGAGAGAGCGCTAGAACTTACAAATGCGCAGTGTTACTCTATAGGAGACTATGTACTTACAGGTGGTGAGCTTCCTGCGCTTGTAATGATGGATGCAATTGCAAGGATGGTAGACGGTGTACTTACCAATAATGAAAGTGCCGATTTTGAGTCTTTTGAAGATAATTTGCTTGAATATCCTCAGTATACAAGACCTGCAGAATATGAGGGACTTAGAGTACCTGATATGCTTCTTTCAGGACATCACAAAAATATAGAAGAGTGGCGAAGAAAAGAGTCTATAAAGAGAACTTATCTTAACAGACCGGATCTGCTTGATAATGCAAATCTTTCAAAAAAAGATTTAATTTATCTGGAGCAATTGAAGCAGGAAAGTAGTGAAATAGATGATTAGAGAAGAAATAAATGAGATCAAAAGCAGTTTAACAAGGATACCAATGTTATCACAAAAGTATGCCGGTTGCTATGTTGATGCTGAAAAGAATATAAAATTTATGAATAAGGATGCTTTCTATTCGTTACCCGAGGAGGATGCTTTCAAATATGAGGAAATATTCAGAAAGACCTTATCGGGAGCAATCGGAAAATCATTACTTACATTGAACTTTTCTTTGGATGATGAAGATAAAGACAGTCCACATGCATTTTTAATGAAGCTAAGGAGAGCAGACTTGATGATGAACTGCTCTTAGATGAGTTTTCAGAAAAAGAATGTGAATCCTATGAGCATGCGGGAAAATTATTACATAATACTTATTGATATCATGTATGACATCCCGGGTAAGGCGAGCGATAAGATTGCATGGATGATGCTTCAACTGAAGTTTATCATGCACTGCTTTTTGCAGTATGTTGCCCTGGTGAGCCTTTCAAAGCCTGCACTCAGTTATTTTTGCCAATGAAGGTGTACTGCAACAGAGTAAGAGATTGGATAGTAGGTATGCCAATGCACTGGCTTTATTCCCTGCATTTACAGACAGAACTACTGATATACATGCAACATTATATTTTCAGTAAAGAAAAATGATGCACTTAATGAAAGCTTTATCAATGAAATAATAGCTGAGCCTCCTATGTCATCAGTTGTGCAAAAAGAAACTTTTGAAGCTGTACTTTTATGATATTTTAAGAGATGAGCTTACATGTCCTGTTATGTCCTCTTTAAGCTCAAATATGTTTGATTTGATTGCAGAAAAACTCTGATAATCCTGAGCCTTTAGTCCTTACAAAAATGATATGGTAAAGCTTATTTCAAAGAGCGTGTATCTGATGAAGCAGTGGAATCCTATGAGAAAAAGTGAAGATGCTGATATAGAAGTACTTGCGGATAATGTAATAGATACAAAAAGAAATTTGAAGTTAAAAACACCGGGTATTACTGTAAAAACAAACGATACAGATTCCATTGAAAAGCTTGAGACAAGGATTATAGACGGAAGGAAATATATCTGTAGCCTATAGAAGATGATGTGGAAGTTAACGGAATGCCTGTAAAGAGTATATAATACTATTGACATTTTGTATAAAAGTCTTAAAATTAAATTAACTAAAATTAATATTTCTTCGGGGCGGGGCGTAATTCCCCACCGGCAGTATAGTCTCGCGACCTGCATGAGCAGTTGATTTGGTGAAATTCCAAAACCGACAGTATAGTCTGGATGAGAGAAGAGTGTTTTCAAATTCATTTGCTTATGCCCCCTATAGATGATATAGGGGTTTTTGCATTGAAGAAAACCACTCCGAAGCATAAGCTATGGAGGTAGTTATGTTAAAGACAGTAGTTGAAAATTTGGTTTTTGTAGCAGAATTCTTAGGAATCGTATTTGCTACATTTGTAGTCGCATATCTTTTTGAGAAGATAGCAAACAAGAAATCAGGCTATACCGGTCCGGTTATCACCACTCAAAAGATTGCAATGGTAGGTTTGTTCGGTGCTATAAGTACAATACTCATCGATGTTTGAGTTCCCCGTACCTTTTGCTCCTACATTTTACAAACTTGACTTTTCCGAATTACCTGTAATGATAGTAACATTTGCTTTCGGTCCGGTTGCCGGAATACTTACAGAATTTATAAAGATACTTTTAAAAGTAATGTTTAGATCCACTACCACAGCATTTGTTGGGGAGCTTGCAAACTTCTGTGTAGGAGCATCTTTGATACTTCCTTCAAGTATTATTTATATATTCAACAAAACAAGAGATGAGCTTCGAAAGTATAGCGGGAACACTATACTGACAGTATTTGGCTCACTTTTTCAATGCATTGTATCTTTTTGCCTAAGTTTGCACAGATGTATGGAATGGATCTCGGTGCACTTGTGGGAATGGGAAGTGCAATAAACCCTGCAGTAACAAGTATTCAAACTTTTGCATTAATGATAGTTGCACCGTTAAAAATCTGTTAAAGGGTGTATGATTTCAGTCCTTACAAATTGCTCTTTATAAGAAGTTTTCACCGATATTAAAGCAGGGCAATTCATCTAGAGAAGTAAAATCAGTGAAATAAGGTTCTTGTCAATGTTGGGTGGGTTGATTTTTTCAACCCACTCTGTGATTTTTCATAGTTTTATATTACTAATATAAGGGATTTGCTATACTATAGTGATCTGATATTTTTTGTACAACAAATAAACCTCGTCCCCAGTTCTTTTTAAGCCATTGCCATTAAAATTCTATTCTAAAGTATTTAAAGTTTCGTACACCATAAGATATCTCTTTTTAAGTACTTTTTATCTTATTATTAAAAGTCTTCCTGTTGGTCCATTTGAGATATGTCTGTATTTCTAAGACCATTTCAAAGATATACGAATAGTTGTTTCTACGCTGTTATTCGCTTTAAATTCTTTTAATACCGAACTTTCTACCTCAAGCAGCCATTCTCTTAATAATTGTCTTTGCTTAGAATAAGAGTTCTCTTCAAGTATATTAACAAATAACTCTTTTAATAAAATGTGCCTTTCTGTAGATCTTCTGAGTATTCTAACATTAATTCAAGGCAGATTTGCTATCATTAGGTAGTTTTGATTTTTCTCTTAGTACTAAGCTCTTACTACGTTTGTAATACTCCTAGGGAGCAAACATGTTCTTTTTGAATTCTCTTTCTAACGTTTTCAAGAGCCCAGTATACTTGTTCATAGAAGTGATACCTGTCAATAACTATCTTGCATTAGGAAAATACACCTTAGCCATATCTATGAAAGTTTTATTCATATCACAAGAGAAATATTGACTTCTCAGTCGTCTAGACTTATCAAGTGATTTAAAGTATTCAACCAGGCAAGTACTTTTTCTGAATACAGACGTAGAGACTTTATGTTTTATAGGATCAACAATTATAGATTGATATTTTTCAATACTCATATCATTCTCTAAACTCACTCCATTGAAATAGCTTCACCTATTTTGAAGATGAATTATTAAGTGTAGAAAAGCACCTTATAAACTGTATGAGAAGAAACATTAGCTCGGATAGATACTTGCTTAATATTAAGTGTATCAAAGAATGAACCGGCACAAACTTAGTAATCTATTGGTTCTATGCAGATACTTAGCAATAAAATCACAAGATTCATAAAAATGCTTGCCGATCCGGAACAATGATAGTGTCTCTTATTCAAAAATAAAACACATGATTTATTGCGAAGAGGAATATCTTTAATTTTTGCATCCTATAGTCATGTACTTTAGAAGTTGATAGGTTAGGTGTGGGCATATATAGAGGCTTTTGTATCAGTGTAAATATAAAATGAAATAGTATGATCATTTATAGATTTGCTTGACTTTCGCATCAAATGCCTATAATTTTAGCTAGGTCGTTCATATAGGAACACCTCCAAGTGTAGAGTGAGAACTGGGACTTGGAGGTTTTTGTTATAGTAATAAAATGTTAGATTGCAAATGCCAAACCCCAACATTAATTACTAGAGCCTGAAATAACTTTACCGGCACTTATGTGCCGGTTTTTCTTAGGTTTTCTTGCTACACTTATATTCGTATAATAAAAACTTTGAACATATATAACCCAAACTATAGCTTTGCAACATATTAGCCTGGAGAATGAGGATTTTGATGAAAGAGGATAAGTTTAATTTTCCAGATGAAAATATAGAAACTCAGATTGATAAACCGGCAGATTTTAGCTTCAGTCGGAAAGCTTGTAGTAAAACTTGTTGATATCATATTACATTATCATCCTTTCCAGATGATATCACTATGATATCAAAAAGCCTCATGAGCTGGCAAAAAGCACATAATGACCAAAGAGAAAGTCAGGTGAACCATATATATTCACCCTATTTGTGTTGCTATAATTTTGCTGAGCTTGAGCTGATAAAGAGACTATGCAGTCAGGTCTCTTTACATGATGTAATAGAAGATACAGCTATATCATTTGAAGAGCTATCAGATATATTCGGTGGATCGTAGCCAATTTGGTAGACGGTGTTAAGCAAGCTACACAGCTTTTCAGCTAAAGAACGATAAAATAGAGATGCAGGCTGAAAACCTTAGAAAAATGTGGCAATGGCAAAGGATATCAGGGTTATTCTTATAAAACTTGCGGACAGACTTCCAATATGCAGTACACTAACAATATATGAAGCCTGGAGAAGCAAAGAAAAGGCAAGGGAGACTATGGATATATATTCTCCAATTGCACAAAGACTTGGTATTTCAAAAATAAAGGTGGAGCTGGATGATCTGTCATTAAAGCATCTGCATCCTGATGTTTACTATGATCTGTCGGAAAAACTGGCATTCAGGAAAGAGCAGAGACAGCAATTTGTCGATGATAATAAAGAAGTTCAATGAGCATTTATCGGATACAGGAATGAAATATCAGATAAGTGGAAGAGTTAAGCATTTAGCTCCATATATAAAAGATGGTAAAAGTCAAAATAAGACTCTGGATCAGATCGATGATAAGTGCCATCCGTATAATCGTTGAAGATGTGGTCAGGTGTTATCTTTGCCCTCGGTACGGCACTATGAAATATATAAACCGATACCGGGAAGATTTAAAGACTATATTGCAAATGCCGAAACCGAACATGTATCAATCACTTCATACCACACTTATTCCCAGATACGGGACAGCCGTTTGAGGTACAGATAAGAACTTTTGAGATGCATAAAACTGCAGAGTTTCGGTGATTGTCACTCACTGGAAACTATAAAGAGAGTGGAAGCGGTACATCTGCACAGGGTTCAGAGGATGCCAAGATGAACTGGCTCAGACAAATACTTGAGTGGCAAAAGGATACCTCGACAATGCGAATTTTGAAAAGGTTATAAAGAGGTGACTGGATCTTTTCTCAGACAGTGTATATTGCTTTTTACACCAAATGGGATGTTAGAGAACCTGCCTGCGGGATCAAACCCTCATAGATTTTGCTCATTCGATACATTCAGCTGTCGGAAATAAGATGGTCGGTACAAGAGTTAATGGTCGCCTTGTAAATATCGACTATGAATTGAAGAGCGACGACAGAGTCGAAAATCATAACCTCAAAAATTCAAAGGACCAAGTAGAGACTCGGCTAAATATAGTCAAGTCAAATCAGGCTAAGTCAAAGATACAACAATGGTTTAAGACTGAGCTTAAAGAAGACAATATACTTAGGGGAAAAGATCTCTAGAAAGATATTGCAAGGCTAGGGTATAAACTGGAATGAGATAAACAAGCCTCAATTCCAGGAGAAAAGTTATGAAGCGCTATGCTATCAAGGACTGGGATTCAATTCTTGCGTCTTTAGGTCATGGTGGCTTTAAAAGAAGGTCAGGTCATCAATAAGATGATTGAAGAACAAAAGAAGGTTGCAAAGAAAGAAATTTTCAGAGTCGCCCTTTTGGAAAGTCTAAGCGATAATAGTAATACTGCCGTACATAAAAAATCAAAAAACGGTATTACTGTAAAGGGCATAGAAGATATTGCGGTCAGATTTTCAAAATGCTGCAATCCTGTTCCGGGTGATGAGATAGTAGGCTTTTATTACAAGAGGCAGAGTGCTATCAATACACTAGAACGGACTGTACAAATGTGATGAACCTTCCTTCGGATGACAGAACAGGTTTATACTCATGCTGAGGGCAGGAGTTTGAAGATGCAAAACTTGAAGAAAAGTATCAAACAGAATTGCAGATATTTGCTCACAATCGTCAGGGGCTTATATTCGACCTTATAAGAATTTACAGTGAAAACAACATCACAATCAACAATATGAATGCCCGTACAAACAAGCAGGATATCTCAACAATAAAATCTTTGTGTCTGATATAAAGGGAAGAGAAGAGTTGAACTCTTTAATCGGTAAACTAAGCAGATTACCCGAGTAATAGATATTGAAAGGGCTACAGGCTGATGAATAAATTAGGAATATATGTGCTTACACTCGGTCCGGTGCAGACCAATGTGTATGTAGCATATAATAAAGAAACTTTGGAGTGTATTATAGTGGATCCCTCGGCTCAGGCGGATGCTATTATCAATACAATAGAGGAACATAAATTAAAACCAAGTGCAATACTACTTACACATGGTCATTTTGATCATATAATGGCCGTGAATGATCTGGTGGAAAAATATCATTTAAAAGTATATATTTCAAAGCATGATGATGAGATGCTTGGAGACAGTTATAAATCAGGCGGAAGGTCATTTATAGGACATGGATATGTTACAAAGGCGGATTTTTTGCTGAATGACGGTGATGTTATTCGTTTGCTTGATGAAGATATAAAATTCATTGCCACACCGGGACATACAAAGGGATCAGGTTGCTATTATATAGAGTCCGAGAAGATTTTATTCTCAGGTGATACGGTTTTTAGAGAGGACTGTGGAAGAACAGATCTTATGGTGGAGATAATCCTACTCATAATCAGATCAATATATGATAAGGTCCTTACTTTGCCGGAAGATGTAAATATATTGCCGGGACATATGGATATGACTACAGTAGGACATGATATAATCCTGTTGCAATTTATGTAGAAAAGCATGGGATAGACAGATGATTTCATTACTATTGGAAAGATATGACCTTCGAGCAGGATATCAGAGAGCTTTTGATGGCTTTTTATCCGGAGGAAAAATATATTTACACAAATGAAGATGTATTTCTTTTCACTTTTATCAAAAAGCATTGAATATCATATCAAAATCAAAGTGAAGACAATGTGTTGAGTTTAGTTCACCACTTAGAGAAACAAAATTGATACAAAAATGATTTAAAAAGAAATATATATATAAATCTTCTAAAAACTGGGTAATAGGAACTCTCCTGGGAACTCCTCACGAATAAGGCCTACAAAGATAGTAATGGAAATGCTTGAAAATGATATGTCTTTAGAAGATATAAAAACATTTAAAAAGAAGTCTATCTTGTAAGTGATAAAAGAATTAAGCTTTTGTACATGGATACGGCAAAAATGAATTCAATATATTAAAGAAGATTGATTATAAGAACGGTTACAGTCTTATCATAGGTATACCGTTTTGCCCTACAAGATGTTTATACTGTTCTTTTACATCTTATTCTATTGCACAATGGAAGAAAGATACCGATACATATGTAGAAGCACTTTGTAAAGAACTTTAGCAGTATCAAAGATGTATAAAGGACTTCAAACTATTTACATGGGTGGTGGAACACCTACTTCACTTCTGAAGGATATCAACCATCAAAAATTTTAAATGTTGTAAAGAAGAATTTTGATCTTTCAAACCTTTTTAGAATTAACTGTAGAGGCAGGAAGCCTGACAGTATTACAAGAGAAAAGCTTGAGGCATTAAAGGAAGTAGGAGTTGACAGAATATCGATAAATCCACAGACAATGCAAATAAAGACTTTGGATCTTATCGGAAGACATCATACCATTGAAGATATATTTGAAAGCTATAAACTGGCAAGAGATGTAGGCTTTGAGAATATAAATATGGACTTTATTATCGGATTAAACGGTGAAACTTTGGAGGATGTCATGGACAGCTTTACCAAGGTGAAATCATTTGCTCCTGAATCCATTACCATACATTCACTTGCATTAAAGAGAGCAGCCAGGTTAAATACAGAAAGCAAAAAGAGATTATGGACAATGATCTGATTTTTATCAATGATAAATACAGCAACCGATACTTGTGCAGATTTGGGATTGGAGCCGTATTACTTGTATAGGCAAAAAAATATGGCGGGTAATCTTGAAAATATAGGATTTTCAAAACCAGGTAAAGAATGTATTTACAATATATTGATTATGGAAGAAAAACAGACTATCATAGCCTTCAGCAGGTACATCAAGTAAGATAGATTGGAGACGGCATAATAGAGCGAATTGAAAATGTTAAGGATCCGAAACTTTATATAGAAAGACTTGATGAAATGATAATGAGAAAGGAAAGTGTGCATGGTCATTGATTAAAAAGGGTGTCACCGAATGAAGGACATTCTCCCTGAGGAGATGATTATCAGGACTATTTGATAAATATAATAAAAAAGACTTACGGAAGTTTTGGATTTACCTCAATAGAGACTCCTGCAATGGAGCATATCGAAAATCTTTTAAGTAAGCAGGGCGGTGACAATGAAAAGCTTATTTTTAAGGTTCTAAAAAGAGGTGAAAAATTAAAACTTGATGATGTTAAGGATGAGAATGATCTGGTAGATGCAGGTCTCAGATATGATCTCACTTTGCCGCTTGCAAGATACTATTCAAATAATCAGGCAAGTCTTCCGAATCCGTTTAAAGCATTGCAGATAGGTAATGTATATAGAGCTGACAGACCTCAAAAGGGTAGATTCAGACAGTTTACACAATGTGATATAGATATTCTTGGAGAGGGATCAAATCTTGCAGAAATCGAGCTTATACTTGCAACTACCAAGGCACTCAGTGAGATTGCCAAGGGAAAGAAATTCACAGTTAGAATAAATGACAGAAGAATTCTTTTAGCAATGGCACTTTTTGCAGGCTATTCTGAAGACAATATAAGTAATGTATTCATTATCCTTGATAAGATGGATAAAATAGGAATCTGAAGGTGTTAGAAAGAGTTGACAGAACTTGACGGTGCGGATAAATGTGAGAAGTATCTGAATCTTTTTGACGGATTATCCGGTGATACAAAGGCTCTTTTATCTTTAAAGGAAAGTTTGAACGGATTTATCGAAGAAGGCGTACTTGACAGCCTATCTGATATAATGAATACAGTACTGGATGTAAAGCAAAATGATTTTTCACTGGAATTTGATCCTACTTTGGTTCGTGGTATGGGATACTATACGGAACTATTTTTGAAGTAGCATGGAAGGATTCTCAGGTTCAGTAGCAGGCGGTGGAAGATATGACAAGATGATTGGAAAATTTACAGGAAGTGATACACCTGCATGCGGTTTTTCTATAGGTTTTGAAAGAATCATCACAAATCCTGATGGATGGTGATTTAAGATTCCTGATGAGAGCAAAAATCGCATTCCTTTATGAGAAGAATATAGACGCAAATGTTTTTAACATCTATATTGAAGGAGGCATCAGCTCTAGAGAAGCCGGAAATATTGTCTTGGTTTCAAAGATGAATAAGAATAAGAAGTTCCAAAAAGAGGGGCTTGAAAAACAAGGTTATATTGAATTTAGAGAGTTTTATAGAGAAGCTTTAAAAATAGTGAGGAGATATGGCAGAATCAATGCTCAGCTTAAAGAGAAGTCACAGATGTGCAGAGGTGGTTAATGCACCGATTGAGAGTGAAGTCTACAGTAATGGGTTGGGTTCAAAAAGAACCGTAACAAAGGGTGGAATTATATTTTGTGATTTAAGAGACCGTTCAGGATATCTACAGATCATTTTTGAAGAAGAAGAATGCGGTAGCGAAGTATTTAACAAGGCAATGAAGCTTAAGCAGGAGTTTTGTATTGCTATAAACCGGAATTCTTAAGAAAAGAAGCGGTGCTTTAACGAATCACTTGGAGACAGGAGAGCTTGAGGTAAGAGCAACAGGCTTAGAATTTTTCAGAGTCTGAGACACCTCATTCCATATAGAGGAAGATTCAAAACAAAGGAAGAACTTAGATTAAAGTACAGACTCTTTGATCTTAGAGACCTGATCTTCAAAGAAATTCATGATAAAGAGTAAGGTGGCTACTAACCACAAGAAACTTCCTTTAGACGGATTTTAGGGATTGAAACACCTACACTGATAAAGAGTTCACCTGAGGGTGCAAGAGAATATCTGTGCCAAAGCCGTGTATATCCCGGAAGTTTTTATGCACTTCCACAGTCACCCTCAGCTAAGCACAATTTTAGCTACCAGATATGACAGATATTTCCAGCTTGCAAGATGCTACAGAGATGAGGATCTCTAGAGGAGATCGTCAGCCCAGCTTACGCAGATAGATATGGAGCTCATTTGTTGATGTGGATGATGTTTTGATGTAAATGAGAGACTTTACAGAGACTTTTTTCAGGATGTACTTGTAAAGTGATGTTAAGCTTCCTATACAGAGAATGACATGGCAGGAAGTTATGATGATTTGGTTCATGACCTAATCTTGATTGGTATGAATTAAAGGATGTTTCAAGTGTTGTTGCAAACTCTGAATTTGCAGTATTTAAGAATGCTTTGGCAGCCCGGAGGCGTAAGAGGTGACTATCTACAGGATAGGGCAGGAATGCCAAAGCAAAGAAAAGATAGATGCTCTTGTAGAGTTTGTTAAGAGCTACAGAGCCAAGGGACTTGCATATATGGCTATTGAGTCTGATGGAAATATCAAGTCTTCATTTGCAAAAATTTATGACTGAGACGGAGATAGAGGGTCTTAAATCGGCCATGGATGCTAAACCGAGATATGCTGTTCTTTGGCGCTGACAGCGGAATAAGGTTGTTTGGGATACTCGCAGTCTGCCTAAGTTGAGCTTCGCAAGCCAGCTTGGACTGTTAAAGAAGGATGACTACAGATTCCTTTGGTTACAGAGTTCCCACTTCTTGAGTGGTCAGAGGAAGAAAACAGATTTAAAGCAATGTACTATCCGTTTACTGCAACTCTATGGATGAGGATTGGCAGTATTGACTCGGATCCGGTAGAGTAAGAGTAAAGCATATGATATTGTACAATGGAACTGAAATAGGTGGAGGTTCTGTAAGAATCCATCAGGGTGATGTCTAGGCAAAGATGTTTGATGTACTTGGACTGTCAAAAGAAGTTTACATGGGGAGAGATTCTGTTTATCTTCTTGATGCATTCAAGTATGGTGTACCGCCTCATGCAGGACTTGCATATGGTCTTGAGAGAGTTGTAATGCTATGGTTGATACACTCTATAAGAGATGTTATTGCATTCCTAAGGTAAAGGATGCTTCAGATCTTATGACAAATGCTCCTGACAGAGTAGACGATAGCACAAGGAATCAGCTGCGTAAGGAAAGAGTTTAAACAGCTAATCTAAATGATTTTTGCTGTTGTGGGGATTATATGGAAGATGTAAAAATTGGTGGTGATGATGAAGCTTGAATGAAAACTTGTAAAAGATTTTTTAGTATAAAGGGTTTATAGTTTTTGGAAGCTGAGGACGGTGAGGAAGCTCTCAAAATTTTGATTCCAATAAGGACATAAAACTGATTCTTTATTGATGGGATAATGCCAAAACTTGACTTTTGAACTTTGAGCTTATAAGACAGTATTCCAGTACTGTGCATGTTGACTGCAGTGAAGAAGAAAGAGACGAGCTGAAAGGCTATAAACTTGTGTTGAGATGAATATACTCACAAACCCTTCTCACCAAAACACATTTGTTGCCAGAGCTGAAGCGGTGCTTAGAAGAGATGGGTGAATCTGAAGAAAACCGCAGGAGCAATTGAGACAGATATAGGTTGCCCGGTGTATGCTTTATAGATAAAAAGCCTGTTGACTCTAAGTTTTAAAGAATATATTTTGAGCTATATTTCATTTGAAAATAAAGGGATTTGCATTATCCAGAGAAAAGATCCTTGATCAGTATGGAATTACGATTATTTCCCGAGATGCCAGAACCATTGACACATGTACACTCTCGTGCTAAGATGGGTGAGTTTGAGGTAGATTATCATAAATAGACAGTATGGGCATGGGATAAGTTTGAGATTTACACCATAGTATGTAAAATAAGAATATAGATAAGGAGCATTTATGACATGATGATGACAAGATATGCAACTAAGTCCTACCGAAGAATGCATGTAGGAAATCTTAGAACAGCACTTTATGGCATATTTAATTGCAAAACATGAGGGTGGAGATTTTCTGCTTAGAATAGAGGATACAGATCAGAGAGACATGTGAAGCAGTCATGGTAGATAATCTACAGAACTTTGGTAGAAACAGGCATTCATGATGCGTGTGTGTGGAAGTGTCCTGATAAGGATGGAGGTTGCACGGTCCATAAGGTACACGAGCGTTTAGGAGACAAAAACAAGGACTTTTATCTTTGACATGCTAAAACTTATAGGAAAGAAACAGGCACACTGTTTTCTTTGTAATCCTGAAAGACTGAATTCACTCTTTAGACTCAAATGTGAACGGTGGAGGAAATTATGAAACTATGACAAGCACTGTCTTTTCACTTTCGAGGAAGAGATAAAGAAAATCTTGAAAGCGTAGTCTCCATATGTAATCTCAAGCCAAATAATCTCTACTACAGAAAGCTACAACATCATTCCACGATGATATTTACGGTGATATCTACAGTGGATAATTCGAGCTTTGATGTGATATGGTATTTATGGAAAGTCTGGACGTGACATCCCACTATACTCTTTGCAAATGTTGTAGATGACCATCTTATGGGAACTCACACATGTTGTTTAGGAGGAAATGAGACCTCTTTCATCACCTGGCACAGCATGTTTGACATGAGGCATCGATTGGAAGTACTTCATATATGTTCACTGTCCTTGATAACATGAAATGAGCACAAAAGCTTTCAAAGAGAAGCGACATTCTTCATTTGAGGACTTAGATAGATATCGAGGGTATGTATCTGAAGCTATAGTAAACTTTGTAGCTTTTACTTGATGGTCGGAGGATGATAAAGAGATATTCTCATTAGTAGTTTTTATAAAAGCTTTTGACTACGTTATATCTCAAAAATCACCTGCAGTCTTTCGATATGGTTGCTTTCATGGATGAAGGCGAGTATTTAAAGAATATGAGTGAAGATGATTTCTTTAAGCTGGCAGAACCATAAGTAAAAGAAGTAATAAAAAGTTCTTGACTTAAAAGAAAATATCAAATATGGTCAAGACAAGAATTGAAGGCTACTACCAGATTGCTTTCACATATTGATTTCTTTGAAGAGTTGCCTGAATATGACATAGAAAATGTATACACAAAAGATGAAGACAAATTCCGAGAATTCATTGAGTCTTTTAAAGGAAGTATTGCCACCCTTTTGAAAATACGATGATTATCAAATGACAATCTATTTGCTATCTGCAGGTAAACTTTGGTAAGGAGCATAGGAATATAAGACAGGATTTGGCTATGTGGCCGATAAGAACAGCTCTTTCAGGAAAGCAAATGACCTGCAGGTGCTACAGAGATTATGGAAGTTCTCGAAAAGATGAATCAATAAGAAGTTAAGATTGGAATTGATAAATTACAGCAGTAATCAAAAGAAAGCTATAGAGCATGCGCAGGTCCCTTAATGGTATTGGCAGGTCCTGGCCCGAAAAACCTTTGTAATCACAATAATACGAATAAAATATCTTATAGAGGGTCAGGGTATAAACCCGGCCCATATTTTGCTGTCACATCAAGAGTCGCAACAAGGAAATGAAAGACAGATTTGAAAAAGCTTCAAGGGAAAAGTTATGAACATTCGAACATTTCACCGGTGTTTTCAGTATTCTAAAACAGCTTACGGATTCAGCGCGGAACAGATTGCCCTTGATGAATTAAGATATACTTTATCAAGGAACTGATAAAGAAAAATGAAATAGTGAATGAAGACATCAATACTTTTCCGGCACCTTTAAATGAAATAGCTCTTATTAAACAGGATAATATAAATATAAAAACTATTATTCAAAAACAGCATTGCAAGTGATACTTTTAAAAAGCTCTCACAAAGAATATGTGAAGCTGAGCTTGAAACAAGGAATAAACTGACTTTTGAAGATATGCTTTTCACTACATATGAGCTTTTAAGTGAAAGAAAAGATATTCTGACTGCAGTACAAAAACAGGTACCAATATATTTTGTGGATGAATTTCAAGACATAAATGCAATATAATATCATAAAACTTATGGCGGGAAAAAGCAAAATATTACTGTTGTAGGAGATGACGATCAATCCATCTATAGATTTTAGAGTGCAAAGACCTGAAATAATGCTTGATTTGAGAGGGACTTTAGAAATGTTTCAAAAGTGGATATAAATTTTAGATCCACCACTCAAATAGTGGATGCATCAAATCAAACTTATATCATTTAACAGTAAAAAGATTTCCAAAACATTTAAAAGCAAAACAACGGAAGTATCTGTATCGGTAATAGAATGATCCTTTTTGTTGAGGTAAATTCAATAATAAAGGACATAAAGGAATACATAAAAAGCAGAATCAGGACATAAAACAATATTGTAGTGTTTTATCGTACAAACTTTTCTCCCGACTTTTAATTGAGAGAATGATGAAGAATAATATCTTTTCACCATAAGAGATTCTATTCAAATCTTTTTGAACATTGAATCAAAGGATATTATATCTACATAAAGTTGGCTATAAATTTGGGAAATAAAAACGATTTACTTGTATTTCAAACAAGCCGAACAGATATATAAGCAGGGATTCTCTTGTCTCATCAAAAGGCAAATATTGAACCCTTTGATTATTATGATGATAAAAGTTATATGATAAAAAGAATCATAGAGCTTAGAGAACATTTAAGAACAATAAAGAATTCTAAAGCCTGCAACGGCTCTAAGATATATAAGAAATGCCTTGTCGATATGATGAATATATAGAAGAATACTGTGATATGAACGGTGTAGAAAGTGATGATTGCTATACAGTTTTGGGAGATCTTGAAAACAGTGCATCCGAGTTTAATACTTTCTCTGATTGGTTTGTACATATGGAAGAATATAAGGAGGAATTGATAGAGGCCAGAAAAAAGTCAAATGAAGATGATATCGGAGTAAGACTGATGACCTTTCATTCCTCTAAAGGACTTGAATTTGATATTGTTTATATTATTGATGTAAATGAGGGAAGTGTCCGTATAAAAAAGCGAAAGGTGCTGATGAGATAGAGGAAGAGAGAAGAATGTTTTATGTTGCTATGACAAGAGCCAGACATAAACTTTTTATTTGCTATTGTAAGGAGAATTTTGGAAAGTCCATAGGGAAGTCGGATTTTATAGTGGAACTTTCTTCTAAGGTTAAACCATAGTGAGGTATATATGATACAAAAAAGTTCAGTCATTCACTGCGTATATCACTTTTGATAATACTTTTAATTATATCATTATTATTGCTGTCTATAGGAATTTTTAAATAATTTTCGGATTGAGATGGTTTTTTATCAAAAATGAAAAGTAAGTGAAATAAAAGAGGCTTACCTAAAAATAGATAATGAGGTAATGGAAAAATCGGCTCCTCGGGTCAACGTACAATTAATGAAAGTAGTAATGAATCTGTTATTAATGAAAGTCTTAAAAATATTAATATAGATTACCCAAATAAATATAATATAACAATTGCTCTTGGTAGATTCCTTTACAAATAAAGCAATATACTCATCTGCAAGAGAAGGTGACGGACTTATAAGCTAGAATCCAAGACGATTTATTGGAAATCAAAAAGCAAAATATATTGTAGCAGTAATAAGAATTACAATAATACCACATCAAACAATGCAAAAATCTTTGATAGAAGGATTTGGATACTGCATGATAATCAGACAATAGTTATTATGTCTACACCGGGTTGCAAAGTTTAAAGTGAAAGTGTAAGCATTTCAAACAGATTTCTTATATATATGGCAATTATCGGATCTATTTATAACTGTACCACTTTACATTTATTACTGCCAAGATGATTACAAACCTGATACTTGAATTGGCTGATATATCAAATAAAAATGGGTAAGCTTGATTTCACCTGTACAAATATACAGGCACTAGAAGTGATGAGATACAAGACACTGGGACAAAAATATGAAATTATATGTCCGACAGACTTGAAAAAGCTTATTTATGAATCGCAGGAAGCTAATGAACTCTTAAAAGAAGACATTAAGAGAGAAAAGAAGCCATAGGACGATGAGAAAGATTTTGATTGCACAATGTTTCATCGTGAGTTAAAGACTCCTATTGCACTGATTCAAGGATACGCTGAAGGTCTGAATGAAGGTCTCTGTGAAGATGAAGAGAGTAGAAAATACTATACCGATGTAATATCGTGACGAAAGTGATGAATAACATGGCAGAAACAATAATTACTTACACTTTCTTTCACTTGAAACTCAGGGAAAGCAGTATTTGTATAAGGAGAACTTAATCTGACTTCTCTTATTGAGTCCGTTCTGTCTAATATCTGCATTTATAGGGAGAGAAGCGATGTAAATATTATCTTTGATTCAAGTAAAGATATATATATACATGCTGATGAATCGAAGATAGAAGAGGTGAAAGATGAATTAGTATAAGTAACTCTATTCATCATGTAAAAGATTCCTGTGAAATAAAAATAAATGTATCCGATGATGGAGAAATATTACTTTCTTTTAGTGTTTATAATACAGGTAATCCTATTCCTGAGATTTAAACAATATTTGAAAAGTTCTTTAAGGTGGATAGTGCTACATTCCAGAGCATGTGAGTGAAGCGGAACAGGACTCTCTATAGTAAAGGCGATAGTAGAAGCTCAATACGTACCTTGTTGCTGTAAGAAATACATCTGACGGTGTAAAGAACTTTCGTCCAAGATACCAAAGGCATAAATATGACAATTGATGAATTTAAATAGACATGACATACACAGAGGTACATGGCTTTACCACAGGAACTATTGCAGGTGAAATCACGTGAAATGTTATCAGGTGTCGGGACATATGTAGTCTTGAACGATAAAAGGGATATAGTAGATGTAGAGTTACCTGCAGGTATAACACTCACTATTCCGTTAGAATTTTGTGAAGAAAGACTTTATTTACCTGGTGGTGTACAGCAACGCAGGTGATGACCCGGATAAGCAACATCGGAATTTCAATAAGTCTCAAAGCTTGAATTTCATAGAAAACGGTCTTGAGTTTAATTTTTGCAGGCGAAGGTGTCGGAACATTTACTAAAAGACGGATTGGCCTTGGCCAAAAAGGTGAGGTTACTATAAATCCTGTTCCAAGACAAATGACAGATTGATCAATCTTTCACGTATATTAAAAGAAGCTGATTTAGAAGGAATAGTTAATATATCAAATCAAACGTTATGGTAGAAAACGGAGTGGAGATAGCAAAAGACCTTTAATGAAAGGACTCGGAATTATCGGTGGAATATCAATTTGGAACTTCGGGACTTGTACTGCCTATGAGTAAAACAGCACTTTTAGAGACGATAGGAATATATAAAATTCAGATGGCAAAATTCAAAAGAAAGACGAGTATATTTGGCACCCGAAATATAGGTGCAAAATTTCTTTGGATTTTATCAGCAAATAGCACTACAGTTAAGCTATCATAAGCAATTTTATAGGTGAAAGCACAGACTATGCAATCTCAAATGATGCAAGAGAAACTTTGTAATCATGGGCGACTTAGGGTAAGCTTTATAAAGTTATCCGGCGGAACAATGAACACGCATTCAAACTGATTCTGATTCCAGACTGGAAACTGCTTGTAGCGTAGTACTTAAACATGCTATAAAATAATAATATAGGATTTTATATCGCTTGAACCTGTTATATCAAATATCTTTGAGCAAAAGACCACTGACAGGTGCTGTAAATATAATAAAAGATAGATAATTGATAATTGCTTTGATATATCAAGCGAATCAGATGCGTTTTGGCTATGGCTATAACCAGTGCATTTAAGGCTGAGATATTTAATATCATAAAACAGATATGCAAATATCGAAGAACTTTACAATTTTAGCAATCAGGAATTATTGTATTCAGTGATGATATAATGATTATAGATACAGGAGATGAAGAAATTGTATGGTGAGAGGTCGAGATCCTGGAGCTTATGACAATAAAGGCGCTAATGCTATATCCAAAACAGACATGTTATCCTGGAAAAAGTGATGATACTTCGACTGCTTTTAATATTGTAAGCAGGTAGTCTGAGATAGATGAAAAGAAGTGCTGTATAGATTCTTTCCAATGACAAAAGACCCGTTTTATATTGGAATAGCACATATCTAAAACTCACCAACGATATAAAAGAACTTTTAAAAGAAGGAGATGTAGCACCGACACTCTCAGTGATCTGGAGTATATGACGATTCATATATTGCACAAAACGACTAGCGGTATAGATAGAAGTAATTACTACACCCGAATTACATCATTTAGTAGCCGCCGGTGGCATGACTTCGTATCTGCGCTTATATTGTCTGATGAGGAGCTTCATGTAATTCCTTCATCATACCTATTTGAAGAGCAAGTATTCAGACTTAAAGGTACTGGTAGAGTTTGAGGAATCCGGAGATAGTTATGGAGAAACTGGCATGTATATATCAAAAAGAAAAGTTTGATTATGATATTTATATGGTGGAAAATTGTAGACAGATAAATGAAAGATTATTTGTCGGAGCAAAAATCTTCGAAAACAAGCGGATATTTTACAACACTATAGTAAAGAGGTTTGAAATGAAACAAATTTATATAATCGGTATGGGACCGCAAATATGATCAGATGACGCATGAGGCACTATAGAAGAGAGTTGACATTGTTATTGGTATACTCGTATATACTGGATGTAATAAAGGGTAAAATATGGCTCTGACATGAAACGCCTTTCAACACCTATGACAAAGGAACATGGAAAAGCGGTACGGCATTTGCAGAGCTTGACAGAAAACAGCTGCAATGAAGTCTGTCTCAGGGTGTGATGCCGAGAGAGGTGGACTGACGGGACTTGTGCGTTTGGTATAGCACCCTGATTAGCAGCATGATGGAGGAAACGAAGTTGCAGGAGCTACGTAAAATTTCTTTCAGGTGCAAGTGTATATTAGTGCACGGCTCATACATGATTTTGCGGTAAATCAGTCTCAGTGATCTTTAACACCTTTGGAGAAGATAGAAAAAGACTCGAAATGTGCGTAATGAGGATTTTCGGTCTCAAATATATAATCCCGAAGCAAAAGAGAGCGATTCATCTACATGCGAAATTTATTAAAGGCATAGGAGTGAGCAAACACCATGTGCTATAGCCAAAGAATATAGGAAGAGATGGTGAAAGTTATACTGTCTATACTCTTCTGAATCTGAAGGATGTACAGTGAGGGAATGTTTGAAACGTATTATAGGCAAAACTCCTATGACCAAGGTTATTGACGGCAAGCTTGTAACGCGAGAGGACACTCCAAATGAGTGATGTTTTAATCTTTGGAGGGTACTCTACTGGTAGGAGACTGTTCATGGCTCACTGTGGACAGAGCTCAGAATAAATATCGATACTGCGTAAGCCACTGAGCATGGTAAAGAAGCACTTCCGGACTTTAAAACTGTTGTAGTTAGTAATAACAACTACCACAGAAGAGATAAGTGATCTTAGAGAGAGAGATTCAGAAAATAAAATATCCTGCGTCATAGATCCAACATATCCATATGCTTATGAGATATCAAAAATATTGAATCTGCACTAAAACTCTTTAGATAAAAGTATCACTAAATGATAAAAGAGAGTTCATGGATTGTAAGTTTAGAAAACATACACTGAGTTTTCAAGTCACTTTTGAGGCGGTTAATTCATCTCTAAATACCGAAGGAAAGGTCTTGACGATACACAGGCGCGAAGGAAACATCAGCTTTCAGTGAGCTCAAATCGTAGTATATTTGCAAGAGTACCTACATAGACTCATAAATGTTGTGCATATCTGCTGGCATACCTTCAAAGAATATAATAGCAATGCAGGGACCTCTACAGCTTTAGAAATGAAACAATTATAGAAAAGAACTTTGATTGCAAATAATCTCTTGTGTTAAAACATCGGGAAAGAAGCATGCACTGTAGAAAAGATATGAGGTAAACAGTAAAATACCGGATGTGTCCCTGTGATTATCTTTACCAAAAACAGAAATTACAGGAATATCTGCAGATGAGTGCAAAAGTAAATTTGAGAAATTATATAATGAATAGGTATATGGCGGGAAATACGGAAAACATCAAATCTCATAGGAATAGGACTTGGAAACCCTTGACCTTTATCAAAGGTCATCGCAATTTCTGGAATAGAAAGTGTCCGCAGCACTATAGGTGCAAAAGAAGAATTGAAAGTGTAAAAGAAGACTTTCCTGATAAAATTTATTTATGGTAGAATCATAATACAGTAGAAGATAATTGAAATTATAAAAGAAAATATAGATCTTGAAACTAGTCAGGTATTATTCATAGTGAGACATTTCACTCTTTAGTGGAAGTTTAAAGCTCTTTTGACAGATTAAAAAGTTTCCATCCAAGACGAAATTGTAAAACTTGCAATATAAATACCTTCCCGAATATCAAGTCTGAAGCCATTTATGTGTGTGCAAAGTCAAATATAGATATTTCAAAGGTGAAGATACTGTCATGCGTCATAAGGAAGAGCTTTTTATATCACAATATAGATTCAAATGAATATACTTATGTTCTACTTCTAAAGCTGAAGGAGTAAAAAGAAATCTGTAGAAAACTTATTTCCTTCCGGTGAGCTTTGATATATTACTTGTGAAAATTTATCATATGATAATGAAAGAATAACAATCGGCGCAAGCATCGACTCGTTTGGCATGGATATATCTGATTTAAACTGTATGATAATATCAAACGATGCAGATCAGTCTATAAGTATCGGACTTTCCGATGACAGTATTTGCAAGGGATAAAGCGCTGATAACAAAGTCTGAGGTCAGAGCAGTAATAATGAGTAAATGCTAGATGTCTCATCCTGGCAGTATTTAAGACTATGATATCGGTGCGGAAGCTATCATAACTATTGAAACAAGTCAAGGCTCGCTTTATGAAGGCGAAAGTATATGCCATAGAGAAAATTCTCTCGTTGTGGAACTCATAAAAGAATATACATACTCAGTGCTGAAAATATGTAGAACTTATATACGCGAAAGCGCCGGACGACTTGATAATAGATTTGAAGCCGATAAAAACTATTTATCGGCGGAAGCGCGGTGAACCTGACGCAGTGTTAATGGAAATGATATTTACATCGATCATACAATTGTAATTTCCGCTATAACAATGTAGAAACCATTTCACAGACACAGACATAGTATTGCAAAACAGGCTATGATACCGAAATTGCAGCTGTAAATGTATCTAAGTCCAGTAGTCGGACCATATAATATGATGATAGCACAGAATATGGTGTTTATCGGTGTAATCAAAATGTAAAATAAGGAGGGTATCACTCATTTTGTCTCTGACATATATCCTATGTATATATATATGGTTATAACAAGAAGAGAGAGAATGTATTGTATGAACTTTTCACCATACTACAGCTGAGGTTACACAAACCCTACCTGAGGTCGGTGCATAGGCAAAGCAAACGACTGGCCACACAAATGATTTTGTTGGGAAACTCTGCAGTGTGTGCTTATATCGGAGCAGGTGCACATGGCATAGCAGTGTAGCCATACTACTGATATATTTCAAATAAGCAGGGAATTGCAAGACTTGTAGCAGGGTCGGCATTTCCTATAGATTTGTAATGATGGTATTGTTTGGCGGAGAACTTTACAGGTGCTTGTCTTATGATAATCGGTGGCTCTTTGTAAGGAGGGAGATATAAGGTCCTGATATGATTAGAGTGCTAATTGTTGTATTCTATCTCTAATCATTATAGGTGGAATTCCATTTCGCAATACTGGTATCTTTTCAGTGGTCACCGTCTAAACAGCATGACGGTCTTATGGGTGCATCACTTACAATAAAACTCTGTGCATTGTCAAAAGCAAACTATACCTTTTGGTCTCCGCACTTATATCAGGTATACTTTGTAACTTCTTTGTCTGTCTCGGAGTAGTTATGGCAGGTCGTCTAAAAGACATATTGCGAGAGCAAAGCACTGGCAAGCTTTTTACCCATGCGACCTTTCGCAACAGGCGGATTTGAGCACCGTGTTGCAAACATGTTTCTAGCGATTCCGCAGGTATATGCGCCGCGAGGCAAGTCAGTAAATATGCTGACGTCGCATATGACAAAGTATGGAACAACCCGCTTAAAAACCTGCAAACATTGAACTGGAAAACTTCACTTCACAAACGGAACTCCTGCAACAACTCGGCAACAGGCATTATTGATTATTCTAGATATATTAGATTAGATTATTGAAATGAAAATTAGATGATGCCAAGGAATTCTATTTATCCAATATTTCAACTTTGGATAAAGAAAAGTAGGTACACTTGATCTTGTTATAAAAGAATAATGCTGTTTTTAAAAATAATATACCTGTCGACATATAAACATGAAAATATTCACAGTTGTAGGATGTCGGTATTTAAGGAAATGCAAAAAGATAGTAAGAGATATTGAAGGCACCCGAGCTTTGCAGATGAGTTTCAGGAAGAAGAAAGTGAACTTTGATAAATTTAATGATTTTGTTTCAGTGAGAATGAGGCTCAAAAGTTTTTACAGATTTACAAGGCAAGCTGTTAGTATCAAGTTTTATTCTTTTCTTGAAGAGGGAAACCTGGCGTCAAAGAAGCGATTTAAACTGGGCCTTACTTGAGCTGTAAAAGCTGACGGAAGTCAGAAAGAGAATTGAGGGCTTCTAGAAGATGACTAATGAAGAAGATTAAGTGGATTGGGAGATTTGAAGATGAATTTTGATGAACTGAGCTTAAAATATAAGGAAAGATTGACAAAGCTTTTTGTAAGGAAGTTTGAGAGTTTTGTTTACAAGAAGTAAAGAGCGGCAAATCTATATGAGTTGTATTTTTTGGCTTTAGTATTTATGATTATATGATGAGATATTAAATATATATGGTTCTTTGTAAATATAGATATACCTGAAAGATTGATTTTAATATTTGGACATGATTTATCTATTTGGGGATTGCAGGCTATTCATGAGTTCAGCTGGTGAGACAAATAAAAATGAGGATTACAAATATGAAAAAGATATTCCCACCTGTACCAAGAAGATACTGAGGAAAGTACATGGAAGCTCTTTTATACAAGGATTTGCTGGAAGACAAACTTTAGAATCACAAAGATCTATACAGATGAAATTGAGAGCAACACAGAATGAAAAACAAAAGGGTGAAGAAGCTAGATTCAGGACTGTGCAAAATGATTTCATACGGTGAATAGGCTTTTTATCCTCATCAGTTGTTTGTAAAGATAAACTTTGAGGACAGAATAAAAGAGTAGCATTCAGTATCTGAGAAGGAACTTGAGGATACACGAAAAGATAAAAGTTTCGGTGGTCTCGCAATGAAGTCCGGAAGGTAAACATTGATCGTTAATAAAGTTTATAAATATTAAAAGAACAAAACTGTTTCCATATATAAGACAGGACCTTTAATTATATAGATACAATGTATCATGAAAAGATTACAGGAAGTCCTTCTACAAATCTGGATCCTTTCTTTTGAACCCGATTTAAACCGATGAATTGAAAAATATATTTTTAGAAACTTTCTATGATATATGGCAAATTACAGAGGCGCCATGGGACTGTTTGACGGGGTATATGGAAGGCAAAAGATGCAAAGGCCTGTATTGTATCCGAAGAAATAGGATTGATGTTATTCTTGTAGTAGATATAGATGAGATTGATACTGTAGGTGAACACCTTAAAAGTTTTCTCATCGTGTAAAGACTGTAAATAGTAAATAAAGTACCGATTGACTACGATATAAGTTTGATTCGTAAGAGATTAAGTAAGTCGGATCTGACTCTAATGGGATTTTATATTAGAATGAAAATATCATATGGAAAAGTGGCATCTTGGATTAAATGAGCCGGGAAAGGATATATTTAAAATAGTTGATAAGCTCTCTGATGAGCTTCCAAAACATTAGATTTTTGCTGTTTGAAAGGTTTACTTTAAATACACTGTAATATACCATTATATAAAACAACTGATGTTACACTAAATCGTATTAAGTCAAAAGTATCGTCTTGCATTTGCATTGATGAGGCGTTCTCATTTATTTATAAATGAAAAATATAAATGTATTAGAAGAATACGCCGGTTTTGAAATAGTGAAATTCAGTCCTCATATGATAAGAATCTTCCTGAAACATATCAGCCATATGGCTTTCAGGAGGTTATCCTGAGCTTTACAAAGAGCTCAGAAATACTTCAATGCTTGAAAGTATAACAAAGACAAAAGATACCGATCATAGCTGAATGTGGCGTTTTATTTATCTGCATAAAATTTTGAAGATAATAACGGTGAAGTTTTAAAGGTGTAGGTCTTATAGGATGGAAAAGCCTTCAAAACTCAGTTTTGCAGATTCACAGGAAATAGAAGCAAAGGATATGTGCTTTTATGAAAAGAATCAAAAGATACGAAGTCATGAATTCCACTATTTGATTCTAAGCAAATAATTTATGAATATGCATATGCCGAAAAGCAAATAAGAGCAAAGGGTGAATAGAGAATGCATATAAACAGTACTGCTGGATTTTGCATATATATTTGTGTGGCTATGAATTTTTGATAAGTTCTTAATAGAATATTTAGAGAGGAAAGCAATGTATAGACTACTGTTTTGACTGATACAGTGAACTGATGTATAATTGCAATCCTGTCATCCGCATTACAAATACTTCAACACAATACAACAATTGGTTAAAGCATTGGGATGCTAATAAAGCCGCTTGACAGTCTGGGAGAGTTTGAATGATATCAAAACTCTCAGCTATATTTGAAAGAAATTCCGTTATTGATAAAAAATGTATTACTGTTATGTGTTCCGATAATGGAGTGGTGGAGGAAGGTATATCACAGTCAGGTAAGGAAGTAACTTTGGCTGTTGCAAAGAGTATGGCTCTTGGAACTTCAAGTATATCAGTTTTATGTAGATCTTGCGCTTCCAGATTTAATGGTAATAGATATTGGTATTGACAGCTGATAGCGATATATATTCGATGGGTGTTATAAATCATAAGCTTATGCACGGCACCAATAATTTTGTAAAAGAAAAAGCAATGCCTCCGGATATAAGTTTAAGAGCGATACTTACCGGTATAGAAATAGTTGAAAACCTGAAAAGTAAAGGTGTAAATATTATAGGTACAGGTGAAATGGGTATAGGAAATACTACCACTTCATCAGCTCTGCTACCGTTCTTTTAAACTCTGCTCGTTGCAAATGTTACAGGTCGTGGTGCGGGTCTAAATGATGTTGTCGCGAAGAAAATAGATAATAGAATGTAATAATAAATATGGCTTTAGACAGCCTTTATTGATTCCATTAATTCAAAAAGCATAGATACAAGAGGGACATACAATTGATCTTTGCTTTCATCTATCGGTAGGACTTGATATACGCCTATTAGTGAATATTTATAGGAGGCGCTAACAAAAATACCGGTAGTAATACAGACGGCGTTATTTCTGAGGTTGCACTTTATCTTACTTTATAAACTTTCTTTGTAAAGAATACATGATAGCATCACATCTGAGTCGTGAGCCTGTGGTAAAACGCTATATTCGATATCTTGAATTAAAGCCGGTAATTGATGCTTCTTTGGCTTTAGGTGAGGGAAGTTACCAGCACGCTTTTCTCTTCTGATCTTATAGCACAAATCTATACAAAAGAATGTTTACTGGATATTAAGATAGAAGAGTATAAGAGATTTGAAGTGATAACTTATATTTATGGAGGTATCAAGCGGAAGTCAGAATATGCTGAGGAACTGATATCAAGAGAATTTAATAAAAAATATATCTTTGGTTACAATGGAAAATGCCGGTGAGCATGTAGGCAAAAGAGTAGAGAAGCATCTTTTATAAAGAGGGCGAAAAAGGATTTTTTTACTATTGAAGAACTGAGATATAAAAGATTTGAACATATTGAGGGATGATAATATTTACTGAAGACTTGACTTAATCTTTATCAAATAATCTTTAATGAAGCCGGACTCAAAAATAATCTGAAACAGATTACAGAAGAGATTTTTTCGATATAATTACCTTAAAAGCAGATAAAAATTCTGTTTTTATTAGTAGGAAATGATGGCATTTTCACTGAAAGAAACGGAGCAGAGAACTTGATATATTTATTTGACGTCAATAAATAATTGATGGCAGACAGGGTGCTATAGAGGTAATTTACGTCTACCCATGATAGGAAAAGTTAAAATGAAGGGTTCTTATTAAATCGATTAGCAATCATATTCGCGGTATTCGGGTATCTGTAAGAAGTTTTAAATGGAAAAGAAAAATATGAAATATTGCCTTTATTTTTTACCTGTAGCTGGCATTGTGAAGGGATCTTTTGATTATTTTCTGTGTTTTTTTTATAAGCTTAGAATCAATCCCATTAGTTGCGTTTTTCTTACGGTTTTTCCTATTTTATATACAAAATGTATATAATTTGGCTTTAGATGAAATAACTGGGTTCAAATCAGGATAAAACAAAAGCTTGCTATATTAGCGATCAATTTGTGTCATATATGGTTTAATTATTAAGATTTGAAATATGTCATTTAATAGTAAGATATATTGGCTATTTCTATATATGCTTATATATGCTGGCTAGCGATTAGCTTAAGAATTTGCCAGAGGTAGCGGGTTTGGTTTTGTTTCGTGAAGAAAGAGTCTGATATATACGAATAGGAGGCATGATATATTGATTTTTACGGAAGGCCGCCATGATTATAGTCAATGTTGAACAGGATTATTATGTGTGCAATTAACATTTTAGTTTTTTATATTATAGAGTGAAATCTTTTAATATTTGGGGGCATTACAGGTGATTTAGCCATTATTTCACAACCCATTGAGCTTACAGAATGGTATCACTGCACCTTAAATAGAAACGGTTCATTATTTGCATTTATTTCGGATTTATTCGGATTTCTTTATTAGAGATTAGAATTACTGCATTTTAGTTAGATTTATGGGAACAGTGTTTCCTGGTCTGAAAAATTTTTCAGAAAAATATTGAAAACAAAACCAAATTTTGTTTGCTGGATTTCTTATTGTGTTTTAAATATATTGATCAGATAGTATAATCTATTTTATTGATATATTTATATACAAAAATAAATTTCTATTTAGGTTTTATTATAGAATTGTCTTTCAGATATTTGCTAAAGTTTATTAAAATATGAGGAGTATGAAAGTATATCATTCCATAAAATTAGGCGATATAGATGAGGCAAGAAGATCGCTTTCTATGATAGTGAAGAGATACAGACAGGTCTTGATTTCGAACATATAACAAAGGCTGTTATAGAAACCATAGCGGAAAATATGTCTGATTTGAATTCAGAAAGTGCCATGGTTTTGTTACATTGAGCTTTACTTGCAATATTCTTTATATCAGGCCTCATGGCTTGTTTTAGTACTTCCAATTAGCATATGTTATAAATATGATCTCTAAGGATAGGCTATAAGGATGAAAATATTTTACAGGAAAAAGTAGTTATAAAACTTGATGATGTTAATAATTTATTACCCGCAAGATTTCAAATATTATTCTTCTATTTTGTTATTTTCTTTGTATCAATTGTTAAGAATAATTTATATTAAAACTCCGTACAGACTTTTTATAAATACATATTCACTCCAGTCCGAATGCAGGAAATTTAGTGTAATTGCAGGTTTTTAAATACAAAACTGCTCGGTGATGCATATTATTTTTGGAAAAGTTGGTAAAAAAAGGAAGTATCGAGACGAAATAATACCTTGTAAAAGTGGATGATATTGTAAAAGGAATACATATATTTATCTGCTAGTTTTATTATAATAAATTTGATAATTGGAGGCGTAACATGCTTTATTTTATAGGTGAGAGCTGAGATCCTGAGCTTTTATTAATAAAGGGAAAAGAATTATAGACAATTCGGATATTATTATTTATACAGGTTCTCTTGTAAATAAAGAGTTGTTTAATGATATTAAAGTCAAAGCCCAAATTCAGCATCTCTTTAGTTGATGAGGTTCTTGAGATAATATTTGATCAAATGAAAAGGGACTTAGTATAGCCAGAGTCTACGGGCGACCCATAAGTGTACGGTGCTACTGAGAGCAAATAGCCTTGATAAAAAAGGGCATAGAACATGAGGTTGTGCCGGGTGTAAGCTCGGTGTTTGCAGGTGCACGCTTTAAAGCGTGAATTTACTTCACCCGGTGTTACACAAACAATGATTCTTACAGAATGGCAGGAAGAACTCCTGGTTCCTGAGGCTGAGAGCATTGAAAATCTTGCAAAGATACAGGTGTATATTATATTCTTGGGTATTGCAAGTATTGAGGAATTGGCAACAAACTTATGACTTATTCAAGACATCTTTAGTGAAGATAAGGGCCAGCTGGCCTGATCAAGATTATAACGCCTTACTCTGGAAATATTGCAGGAGATACAGAATGCGGATATATAAATAAAACAGCCTATGTCGGTAGATTTTTAGCTGATGAATTTGAGAGCTTATAAACTTCTATGACAAGGGATTACTATGAATCTAGAGAGGCCAAGATGCATTTGGAGGTAGACTTAGAATTCTCCAAAAGGAAAGAAATATATAGATTTTTCTGCAAGATAAATCCTTTATGGTATAGATCCCAAATTAAAAGATATTTTAAAGAAATCTATAGATATTTTTGGTACATTATCCGGAATCAAGATTACAGTGGAACAAATGCTTTGATAAGTCACAAGCATGATGGGCGAAGAGAGATTCTTTGAAACGAAAGCACAGCATTATTTTCAGACTGTTTGGTATATTTGATAAAGAATTAAATATATGTATACCTGTTACCAAAGTTTTGAATCATATAGACTTGTCAGAATCTGTATCGGGACATATATATATTAATATGTAAATTCAAGATAACTAATGATATTTTGATATGTTATCAGATAACATAGAGATATATTAGTATTAACAACCAAATAACTCCAACCGGATATCTTATAGGATGAGAACTGTTACAAGGATTACTTGAGTATTGTAAAGCTAAAAATATATTTGTTTTACTTGATGAATGTTTTTGGAATTTGTTGAAGACGGTGAAAAGTATTCAGATATCCAATCTTCAAAATATAATAATTTAGCAATACTTTCTAGATCCTGGACCAAATTATATTTTCCGGTCTTAGATTCGGCTATCTTTGACTGAAAATAAAAAATCAGAAAAACTTAAACAAACTCACCTTCATGGGATATTAATACTTTTACACTTGAGGTCGCAAAGTTTTCTTTAATACAGGATATGAGCTGTTATTAAAAAATACAAAAAGAGAAGGTATATTATTAAAAAATCTTAAATCTGTCGGGATAGAAGTTTTTGATTCTAGCAAATTTTTCCTTTGCAGATACAAAAAAAATCTCTAAATTCTCTGTTAAATGATGGAATTATTGTCAGAGACTGTTCAATTATAGTGGAAATGGATGACTATTTTAGAGCAAGACGTTCCTTAGAATAACATAAATGAAAAGATTAAAGAATCATCTGAGTGCAAGTATATAGAGCAAAAGTTATAATGGTTCATACAAATGTCAAACTCCTGCAAAAGCTTTCTGGTTGCCGGACTTTGCAGAATGCTGAAAAGAAAAGGTTTTAAAGTAGTACCCTGCTTTGTCACAGAATATGGCCTGAATTCCATAATATGAAAAGACGGAATGGAAATTGAAGTTATTTCAGGTAATGGTGGCGGAAGTAAGAGGTATCAAACCTTCTGTTGAAATGAATCTCCTATACTTTAAAGCCTACTTCAAATACAGAAGTCAGGTTACATTTAACGGTAAGGTGCATTCCAATATGAAAGCGCTTCGGATTATTATTATAAGAATAAATGTGCATTTATACTTATATACATTCTCAGCATACAATAAGTCAGGAAGAAGGACATCATAGTTGGCTGAGGTGCCGTATTCACCCAAGCGAGACAAATCTGAACGAAAGCGATATAGTAAACATGGACTCTGCAAAGCTTGTAGATGCACCTGTTATTTTGCAGAAGGATATATAGACAGGTGGTGTATTTGCCTCATCTACGGTACAGTGGCTCGAATGGATGATGCTACTAAAATAGGATAAAAGTGTGTATGATAAAATAGTTTAGAGGTGATAAGAACTCGTTTACGCTACCTAAAATGCCAAGGAACATTTCCAAAGATAGATGCAAATATCTGTTTTAGGTGTTATCCTGATGAGAAAAATAGATATAGATGAGGATTCTATCTGAGAGACTTCCAAAATGTAATATTTGATATAAATAAGATAAATATAGCTGTTATAGTCGCTTCATATTTCAAATTTTACAGATTTTAACCTTAATTTGTAGTGTGAAGAAGAAATTGCAATGAATATATTACCTCCAAAGGAGATGGAAGATGATCTTGTTATAATCCCTGGGTACAAAAACACCTTTGTATGATCTTAAGATGGTTGGAAGAACATTACTTTACTCATGATAATCTTAAAAGATAAAATATTATCGAATCTGTGAGGACCCAAATGCTTGGAAATGAGCTTATAGATGAGAATGGTGTAGAAGAAGGAGGCATCGTTGAAGAAGGTTTAAAACTTTAAATTTCAGTACAATTTTGCAAAAGAGAAACAACAAGACAAACTGAAACAGAAGTAATAAATACCCTGATTTTATGGATTTGTGCACGCATTTATACAGGCTATGAAATTCATATGGGAAGCACAATAGATCCTATGAGAATCCTTTTACAGTCCATATATTAAGACACTATGGTTTTGTAAATAATAATGGGTACTCTATACACATGGTATATTTGAAAATGATACCTTAGATGCAATTATTTCCGGTCTAATAAAGAGAACAGGAAGATTACAATAGATACTAATATTAACATTTTGATATTCACAAAGAGTCACACATGAATTACTTATTGATTTAATTGAGGAATCATTAGACATGATGTAACACGGATATACCGGATAAATCAGAAAGTAAATAGAAAAGGGAGCGGAGAAGTAAGACCTGAAGATATGAAAAGAAAAGCCGTGAAATACTAATTTCCTAAGAATGGATGAAAAACAGACTGAAATTTTACTCACAAGATGGAGCTTTTAGTGGTAAAAAGGACTATGATACAACGGCAGATTTTGATTATCAAAATAATGTTATGGTTTTTCAAAATAATGTATTGCAAAATAATTAAAGATTGTATACAATCAGGTGCAATGATTTTTACAGATACGAATATGGCACTAGCGGTATAAATAAGCACAAACCGGAAAATTGTATTGAGCCTTTATGTCTTATAGCTGATGAAACCATAGAGTATGCAAAGAAAATGAACAACAAGAGCAATGCCGAATAGATCTCGCATACCAATGCGGTGAAGAAGAAAAGGAAGCTTACTTGCAAGAAAATTCCGATAGTTTTTGCTAGAAAATGCACCGGACAGCTCCTTATATAAGGATCAATGAACTGTTGATAAATATAGCCTGATTTTATAATTAAGTACCCGTGGTGATTTGTAAATTGCATAGAAGCCATGAACTGTGAAACAAAGCAATATACCTGCAATAATATGTACAGAAGAAGGTGAAGTAATGTATGCGCCGTATATAGAAATAGCAAGTATAAATATATATAGATATATGATTGTATATAGTTACAGTATATAAATCATTAAAGTAATATAGAGAGTATGTATTTAACTCTATATTTTTGATTATATTAACTATTCGTTAAACTTGAGCTTTGCGAATAGTTATATCTATATAAATAAAGCTCAAAAACAATAAACTTCCTATTTTAGCTCTGGCAATACCTATAAATATAATCCATAAACTATAATTGTTGCAAGTATATAATAGTTCTGTAGCCTTGCATACATAAACAATATAAGTAAAACTATATAATAATAGATAAAATACTTTATATATTCCCAATTTATATTGTCTAAAAAGTATTAAAGAGAAGGCAAACACCTAAATTTATACACACACCAAATAAAAGTATCAATGTATTCTCCATCGTTCATTATATTATATTGATCACGAAATATATCCGGACCAATAAATACTATACAACTATAATAAACATTAACAAATTAAGTATTGCAATAATAAATATACTACTTTTAAACTTTTCACCTGACAAATCATTTTATCCTCCTTTCAAGGAAAAAATATAATAAATAATTATACCATTTAACTATTTAAATACTACTTATAATTATAATATAAGCAATATAAAATATTAATAAATAGAATTATATAAATTGATTTCTTTTCTTCATTGTAATGATAATCAATCATTGGAAAGTTTTCTGTAGACTCTTGTTCAAATCATATTCCTTGTATAAATCATCCAATGATGAATTATGCACTGAGCTTTGTATTTATAAGGATAATAACATCACCGGATCCTTTTGGCAATGGTTGTTATTATTTCATCCCAGCTATGATATACATTTTGTAATATCATCTTCTGCATCTAGGAAAGATCTTAAGATGGTCTATCTCTTTGATATCTTTCTATCTGAAAGTGTAACTAGTTTATAAAATCACAACCCCAAGATCAGCTATTGGTACGCCAAGCTTTTCAAGTCTCTCTCTCTCACTGAAATTCTTTTGGATCTGTAAGTATCTCGTAGCTGTCCTTCATCATTGAAATCCTTCTGCACCAAGGTCAAGTAAGTACTATCATAAGCTCATCAGCATCCATATCGCACTCTTCTTTATCTATAAGAATTTGTCCTTCTTTATCGAACATGAATGATACACAGTTCGGTAAGTTCCTATATTTCACCTTTTGTAAAAGTGTTTCATTTGCCGCAGTTCTGTTTTCTTTTATTATCTGCCACCCCACCACAATTGCAACACCGTTAGAATTACAGCTTCATGTGTTTTCTTTGCCTATATTACAGAGTTTACATCACTGGCAAATTTTTTAATAATTTCTCTAATTAGTATTATTTGTACATTGTTTTGGCCGGCTTTTGTACAACATCTCTAAGTCTTGAGTTATTGTTCGGCCAGGTCCGCCCCTCTTTACCGCTACTGCTATTCCTCTTCCGATTACAGGTAAATATTTTTACCCTTCACAGAGATTAAGTTTTCTCTCTTTTTTGAGTTTATATCTAAAATTTTGAATGTCCTGACATAATATCTCCTTTATTTACTAATCTAAAAATTAATTTTTATACTGAACCAGCTTGTTGTCAATTCTATGGTAGCGTTTTTAAGCCATTTCTGTTTGTATCTAATGTATCCTACCAAATAGAAACCTGATGAAAAGTACCATTGCATAAACTAAAGTAAATTGGAAATTTAAAATACAAACTCCAAGAAATGCCATGGGTACAATTTATAAGCCACACTGCAGACAAATCTAAAACAGACAAGCCAATGTATCTCTCCTGCTTCTAAGTATTCCACAATATTATGGTAGCAATCGCCTTAAAAGGAAAGAAAAAGCAAAACACCATGTAGGCATAACTTTACATTCCTTATTACATTATCGGATACTTTTATATAGTGATACAAAATGGAGTATCCTAAATATCATAATAAGTATAGATGTGCAAAACTCCCATTAAAAAGTTAAACATAAGAATAAGATCCATATAGTTTAGCTTTTTAAGATTATTAGCACCCATCTCATTTCCAAGTATAATTATCATGAGCAATTCTGAAAGGACACCACCAGTAAATCCTGTAATGTGCTTAAAGTTATCGAAGCTATAGTTAAGATCTCCCATTCTTCCATATGCTACGGAAAAAGCGTAGTTCCCACCCCTGAAAATTCATTATTGTTATGCATGCTGTTTTCCAAACTGTGATATTAACTTTTGAAATGGATTTAACTTTGCTATGAAACATATGATAGGTGATTTCTCGGCTGAGGTGCGGTGAATGCTAATAAAAATTCAAATATTCTTGTCATCGTCGCAACAGTAGCCGCACTCTACATAACCCAAGTACAGGTATGCTGAATTTCATCGAATATCAAAATATAATTCAATATAATATTAACTATAATTAAAACATTGATGAGAATCACTTTATCGATTGTACGCATTGTGGATACATATATATACTAGGAGTACTAAACGGATATGAAATACATGCGAACACCCAGATAAGCAAATTTATTGTAATAGCATTATCAGATTCTGTAATATCATCATCAATTTATCAGGCATAATAAATGCCGAGATGAAAAAAAGAATACTGTAATTGATAACAGTCCTATTCCGGCATTTTCAGGCTTATAATATTGCCCCTGCATTGAGATGCCAATACTCCTGTCCCACTTTCTATTCCGAATATCAATGTTATAAAAAATAAAGAAATATTATTTACAACCCCACACCTGCAATGGCGGTCTCCCCAACTTTCCTATCATTACAGTGTCTACAAATTAATCTTTATTTTAATAATGTTTGAAATGAGACCGGAAGTGCTATATATAATACTCTTTCCTGATGTACTCCCCAATCCTCAAACATTCTTAAAGGTAAAAACAATTTATTCTTCAAGGTTTTCATCCTTGTGATTTTGTTACTTTAATGGTATTGATCATTCTGTTTGATACATATAACGCCCAAACTCATAGCCGTACATTATAATATCGAATTTCTCATTATCCTCGGTATCCTGTCAAGTCTGGATATCATAATATCACTGAGGTATCAAAATTCTCCAACCTCTTCATCAAATTTTATATTTAAAACATCTTCTATATCAGACAGTGGAGTCATTCCTTTATTATATAAATGAACCGCCAGAAGCTCTTTTATAAGTTCTCATCTTCATCGTATTCATCCATTATATTTCTACAACTTTTCAAGTATATCTTTCCAGAAGTAGAAATTATAATTAAAGTCCATATTCATCCACCACAATTACCATATGATTTTTCTGAGATTACATCCTTTGAACAAAGTAACAAGATTTCATTGGTGATCAAATAATTGGTCTCGCGCTTATTCGGTATGGTCTCAATTGAAGTATTCTGATAACCTGACGTTTCATATAAGGGTATCCGAGTATTTAAAAATACCCATTATGCTGTCTATATATCATCATATATACCGGATATCTGGAATGGCAATTTCGAAGTAAGCATAAAATCAATTACAGTCTAAAGCTGTCTTCACCGTTTATGAATACAACATTTTTTCCTGTGAGTCATAAACATCTTCTTGCTTGCTTATCATTAAGCTCGAAGATATTTGTAATCATCTCAGCTTCAGATCCTCAAAATCCCCTGCTCGCGCCTTCGTTTACCATGCTCATAATATCTTCTTCACTTATGTTTGGCTGTGCCTTTATATCAAGTCCCAACACTTTCAAAATAACATATGAAATGCTGTCAACAATATAAATAACCGATGAAAAAGTAAAATCAAAATACTGAAATGTTCATAAAGGTATAAGCACTTTTTTAGGTTAGCTTTTCAGAAGCTTGTTCGGTATTGATATACCCGAATAATAAACAAAGAATATACAAACAATAATAATAAATATAGAAACAACTGTTGATACCTGACATGGTAAATACTGATAATGATTTAATGGATGAAAACGATCGGACAAAATCATCCGAAATATCTGAAAGAATTTATTTATATACATAAGCAACAAAGTACTTTAATTGATATTTATATGAAACTTCAATCTTTCCCGTTTTACTCTCACTAATATCCGAACTGTTCACTTTATTTATAGCTGAATTAAACGAATGAATCGGCAAAACAATAAATAATACAATTACAAATTATAATTAATAATGCTGAATGAGCATCATCCATAAAAACCCTATCATCTTTATATATATAAAACTTGCACTATATCATAGTGTATAAACTTTATATAGTCCCTTTTTACCAAATATTTCACCCACTGAATAGGAAGTCCTGTACTTTTTATTAATACTGCAAATAAATCCATAGGAAAAGTGTTTGAATCTTTATGAGCTCTGTCATAGTTATACTGTTTCCCTAATTTTTCCCAAATAACTACTGTATCTCCTATATTAACATTTGAACATCGTTGACATCTACTATTGTCTGATCCATGTAATATTCTGTTTATAATATTAGCATTTCACACCATTAATCAATACATATCCTTTATTACTCAAATCTCTGGCAGCCGGTCTGTACATCTGAAAGAAAATTGTAGCAATATCCATATTTTTCAGCTTTAAAAAGTGGCGCGTAAATCTCAGATTCACCTGCTTTATTCTTTAATATATGTGATTGTGAAATACTTAATGGTTTGTAACAGTTCGGTTAAATTCACTTATCAAAGGTGCAATACCATAGCATTAGACTCCTAAGCGCACCATATCGGAAAGCTCTTGGTACCGGGATACCTTCGTTTACTATAGTCGCTGAATTTGAGGCATGCAATTATAGAAGGTTCTATTCCCATACTCTTTAGTAAATCCAAAAATTGCCCAAATAATCTTCCTGTTCTTTTTTGCAGACGTAATACTTTTATCAGTAATGCAGCCTGTGTAAAATACCTTCAACTTCACATTTTCCATTTCACTGTATTTCTTTTTATAATGTCTGCACTTCTTTTGTAGGCTTAAAACCGATTCTTGTTCATACTTGTATCTATTGTAATATGAATAGATATCTTTTTCCCAAGTTCTCCGGTTTCATCATTTATTCTCTTGGCCTGATCCATGTAAAACCGATTCTTATATCAACACATTGATTCTTTAGAAGAGCTTTTGAATACATGCGTATCAAACAGGGTTTAAATGCCATGGTATCTATGGACAACACCTTCTTCAAGTGTAGCCACAGAAAAGTCCATATCTTTTATATATAATGATACCGGAACACTCTGTGTCCAACTGCCGCCTTTACAACTGCCGCTAGTTTCATATTATCTTTTAAAGCTTGCAATCGTTAAATTATACACGCATCCAGATCAACTCCTCGCATAAGCATGTCCAGTGCGATCCATTTCTTCTCTATTACACTTCACCTATATTTTATAATTTCTCTCTGTACAAACACTGTGCTCTCCATATTTTTACCGGCCATACTGCCGGCCATACCGTGTAAGGAAAAACCTTATGCCAGCCATATCATCATCTACACCAGACAAACATTCCGGAACAATGCATAGAACATCTCCGCTCGGCCTTTGCCATAAGTAGCACTTCCGAATGTATTTATAAATGCATCTCCTTGCGCCGATAACACTTTGATGAAATTTCAAAACCACTGTAATACCGTATTTATTTGCATATTCCCGGCATATTTTACAGGATCCGATAATATCCTCTAGATACATCTATCAGTCTGACATCTCTCCTATAAGGAGGTGTTATGATGATTGTCAGTATAATACTTTGTAAGTGTAGTATCAAAAGAATAATATTCAAAGCATCAGCATCTATTATCATCGGTACAATATCTGGCCAAACATATCTCCTACAATGATTTCTTTAGCATAATAACTGCGGAGAGTCCCCTGGTCCAAGTACTAATTACGCTTGACTAGTCAAGACATGACTTAATCTTATTTATAAAGCATTCCTTATTCTCATATGCTTCTTCTCATCATAAGTTGTTATTATCGCTTCAGGTAAAAGTGTTTGCAAAATTGTTGATTTCACTACTGAAGTATTTTAACCAAACCTGTTCCTGAACGATATGCCGCCATTGCACTCAAAAAAGACCACTCATTCCGTTACCTTCTGGCAATAAACTAGAATAATCCCCAGTCATTTCTTTTTTGTTTGTATTCTTAATCTTTCAGGTATATATTTTAATGCAGTTTCATCAAGAATTTTGCATCCCCATCTCCACATATCAGTCTGTTTTATTACTGGCTCATTGTAATTGCTAAATGAGTCGGGTATTGCTGGTATGACATGGATTTTATTCTCACTAATTCCTAAAATGCCTGCTTAAATTATTACAGATTTTATAAAAGGCCTCCAAGTTCATCTCTGAGTACAGCCAAGTCCTTAAGTTCAACACCCTAAAACCTGTTCCCAATGTTTTACAAAGGCCTTTGTAGCAAAATTCCGGCAAGAAAAGTTGTCTCTGTTTCGCCTGGCCATATTCCATCTCACTATCATTGAAAGCCTTCTTTAAAAATAATTTTTAATTTGCATTTGATATTCTGTCTATTTCGACTATACTGAAAAGATTCTCCAATCATACTTTCCTTCAAAATAACTGCACCAATATTACCTACCTATAGGAAAGTCTCAAGAGATTCCCCAGGCCGCACATTCTCAACCACCATCATCATAGAAATTACTTTAAATCTGTATGTGCAAAATTCCAAATCGCCTTTATGCCTGACTTTATGTTCATCTGCAATCACGGTTTCTAGTTCCTTGGTATTGTAAGTGCTGCTATCTGTACTACTAGATACGAACTTTTCAAGGTTATCAAGCGAATACACTTTTTGCACCCCATTGTTTTTCCGAAAGATTAGGGTCTACATCAAACATTCCTTTGATTAAAAAACCTCTCTCAAAGTTAGCATAATTTGCAATAGTTTGTCCCAAGTGACCTGCACCTATTATTATAATATTATGCTGACGGTTCATTCCCAAGATTTTGCAATCCCATTATAGATATCTTACATTAGGACTGTATCCCTGCCGTCCGAAACCTCCAAAAGGTTTAACCTGTCTTGATTTGAGAAGCTGTAACCTTCATTTTCCTCAATGCTCAAGTTCTTTGAGGATATTCTTTCAACAATTTCTCTGACAGTCACCAAGTATTTTATAGTATCTTGGCAGTCTTGAAACACCGCTCTGATATTTTTCTTCCATATTTATTCCGTCCTATTATAAATTTATAATCATTCTCGCACCCTCTTTGTTAAGAATTCTACAATTAGTATATTATTCAATAATATAAATGTCAATACAGATATATGGTGAATATTATATATTTTATTAAGTTGACATATAGTCTTCATTTGTATCATGAATTGTCTTGGTATTTAAGCATGTATTTGGTTACTTATGTGGATTATATGGACTATGAGGCAATTGACGAATAAATATTCAAAGTCTTTCGAAGCAATGATAATAAAGATGTACCAGTCAATGAACATGAAAAAGTTGCCATTGTCGGTGTAAACGGTGCTTTGGAAAAAACACACTGCTAAAAATACTACAGGAGGAACATGCCGACAGCGGTAATGTGTTATAACAAAGTTGATGCAAACTGATATCTACACAGATAAATAATGTTGACTTTACTCTAAGCCATTATGGATGAATTATATAGCAGTTATAGAGCATATCCTTAACATGGAAAAAGAATGTTGAGATTATGAAATAGACAACATCTCGTCATGAGGCGCTTGAAGAGTTATATTTTTCCGTATATACTGCCTGACACATAGCTATGAGCTTATAGATGACATGCCGTGAAAAGTAAAAAGTCACTGGTATTTTAAAAGGTCTTGATTTGATGGAAATGATTTTGACAGAAAGATAAATACATTATCAGAGGCTCAGAAAAAGAGTTTTCCTTGCAGTTATTTTAGAGGAACCGGATATTATCTACTTGATGAGCCTACGAACCATTTGGACCTTCGCAGTATAGAATGGTTTGAATCCTATCTTTTAAACTATAAGGGTGCTGTTATTATAGTATCACATGACAGATATTTTCTTGATAAGATAGTAAGCAAGGTTATAGATATAGAAATGCTTTAAAGTTCAGATGTATTCCGGAAATTATTCAGACTTTTCCAAAAAGCAGATGCTTTAGATGTAAATGAAGGAATATTTGAACGTTAACAGAAATAAAACATCAGGAAGCAGTTATTACAAAGCTAAGCAGTTCAACAGAGAAAAGTCGATAAAAGAGCTGAGAGTCAAAAACAACTTGAAAAGATAGACCAGTCTTAAATACCTATATAGAAAATAATATGAAACTTCCTTGATATTTCAAAAGAAAGGGTAAGGATGTACTTTATAGTGCATAATCTGGGCAAAAGAGCTTGATGAAAAGCATCTGTTAAACATAAACTTGAAATCAAAAGAGGAGAAAGAGTTGCTATTATAGGCGATAACGGTACCGGAAAGATCACTTTCTAAAAAATTATAAACGGACTTTGGCCCTGATAGTAATAATCGGCACAATGGTCATTGCATATCATAAGATCGTGAACATCAAGTACTCTTACATGGAGACAAGACTTTGTTTTGATGAAATATCAGGATACTTTATCCTGATATGAGCAATACCAGATAAGAAACATATTTAAAATTTTCACAGGTGAGATGTATTTAAAAAAATCGGTGGATTTATCAGGTGGAGAAAGAGGCAGAGTATTCTTGAGTTAACCTATATGTTATCAAAAGAACTTCCTGCTTTTGGACGAGTCATAAACCATTTGGATATTCTTGAGTAAAGATGTCGAGTGCCCAAACAGTTTCGTACTATTTGCTATGTATCGTATGACAGATACTTTATCAATAAGACTGCAACAAGGATTCTTGACCTACTGGCAACAGATTGCTTAAACTATATAGGAAATATGATTATTATATTGAAAAGAGAAGCTGAAGTTGTGCAAAGAATCTTTTCTGTAAATAATAGGAAGAAAAACTGGTAGAGGTCTCCATTCCAAGCAGGAATGGATTGAAACAGAATGCACAAGCACAAAAGAAAAAAATCACAAATGCATTAAACAAATGTGAAAAGGAAAATAATAGGAAAAGATTGAAGAAAAATTCAGTTTTATAGATGAGGAATTTGTCAATCCGATTAAATGTAGCTTATGGAACTTCAAAAAGAAAAATAGTTCTAAAGAAAAGCTGAAAAGCTTTATGAATGAAAAAGAGTTAATTTTAAGTTGGAGGAAAATTACTATGAAAATCAAAAGTTTTTGCAATAATAATATTATTACTTTTACTTATATTCAGTTAATCTCAACTGTTCTGTTGCAATATTCTAGATAATATCAGATTGCTTTCTTGCCTTTATTGATATTGTAATGCCGGTATTAATAATCATATCTAAATAACAAAGCAGATACGAAATCTTGATAAAAAAAGATGATGAGAAGGGTTCAACAATGTAACTATAAAGTATTCATTTTAAATTTGAGAGTGTGGCTTAAATTAGTTCCAATTTCTTTTGATATTTAGGTTTCCATTTTTTGTTATATTCAGGCTTACTAAGGATACAATGTAAGCATAATTACAACAAGAATAGAGGATACTATGGATTACAAATAAAATAAAGAAAATTAAAAAATAACGGCGGTGTAATAACAAGTAAAGAGTTTGCAAGGTCTAACATCCCACGGCCGATCTAATGGATGGCTGAAACAGGTGAGTTGATTCACATAGATAGAGTGTAGTTCTGGCAGCAAATTCATGGTGATTATGATGAGTATTCTTTTTTTCAAAATAAATATACAGCAGCCATTTTTCATGTATCAGCCTTATATCTTCAGGGATTTACGGATATAATCTCCACCTAAATTAGCCACAGTATGGTACATACACAAAATATATAGAATAAACAGTAACGTTAGAATTCACTATAAAGAAAGAAATTTACGATATAGTATAAAATAGATTGTTAAACTATGTTTGAAATACTAAAAGTAAGTAATATAGAAAGAACTATTGTGATCTTATTAAAAGAATGAAGTGAAACAGAATTACTTTCCAAAACCTTAACAGGTATACAAATATTTATATATGTGATTTCAATAGAGACTGCGAATATTTCAAAAATGAAAATATATGGAGTAAAAAGATTATGGAGATTATCTATGAACAAAGATAAACTTAGATCATTGCGTCAAAGCCAAAAGAAACAGGAATCAGTTTTAACTAATATAAACACACTATTTTTTAAGATTAAAAATATCAATATGATGAAAGTAATAATTTTGACAGTGGATTTCTTTACTACAATGTAATTGGTAGATTGATATCTAAATATCCAATTAAATCGAAAGATATTAGGATAAGATGGAAAACTATCAAATGAGATTTAGATATGCGGAAGAAATAGCTTGATGAAGTAATAGATATGGTAATAGAAATAGTCGAAAAAATAAAATAACTTAAAAGTAAAGTATTTTAGAGGAAATAAACGACCGGCTTATTAAGTCGGTCGTTTAACTTTAAATATTTAATTCTTCTTTGGCTTTATTCTCGGAATATCCTGCACTCTTCATTCATACAGTGAAGCTATTTCCTTTTTCAACCATATATGAGCGCATTTCGACAGGCTGATAGGAAGGCTTTATTCCATGACATAAAATTCACATCTGGGTGCACGGCCGCAGAACCATAATATATCTGGGTCTTTCTGTCTTCTTTTATTACTACCTTCACTGCCACATTTAGGACATTTAACTCCTATCTCTCAAGATACGGCTTTTGTGTTGGCCTTACATTCGGGGAATCCTGGACTACAAGCTACTTTCCATGTGGGGCCGTATTTTATGCGTCCATGTTTCTTCCGCAGTTTTCAGTATCACATCTGTAAGCATTTCGTCCGGCACGCTTTTAGATTTTCAAGTTTTCCTTTGAAGCCTGCTCTATCTGCTGACTCTCAAGATCGATAAAGCTTGATGACTACAGTTTTCAGTTTACACTCTGTCACCTACAGAATCCAGTAACTGCTCAAGATTTGCCGTACCTCCTTATCCACTATGCTCCCAAAATATTAACCATCATAGAGCTATTATCCGTCTGAGCCAGCATATAGAGATTTCTTCTGCTCTTAAATATAACGTTCAAGAATTGTAGTAATAGTAGGTGCATATGTTGACGGACGTCCTATTCCTGCTCTTCCAATGCCTTTACAAGACTTGCTCGTAATGTGGTGGTTGTGTAAAATGTTGCACATCCAAAAGCCGTTTTAGCTCATCTCCGCCTTTTTAAGCTTTCCTATAATAGCATCCGAACTAACCTTTTCTTCATCATCGTCAGTATATACACTTACAACTGTCAAAACCCGCTCTTGAGCCTGAGACAAAATATAATTCCTGCACTCAGTCACTTGAAGTGGTCTGAAGTACTGCATTTATCTTGCCGGCAACAACTTCTCCATATATAAGCTGATACAATCTGAAAGTTTTCGGCAAATGATTCTTTAACCCATTGCAGGAGGTGATTTGTTGTCTGTGTGTCTTAAGGGCCTTCGTGTGCATCCTGAACATTATTGTTATTTGCTTTGTGATAACATTTTTGAACATATTCAGGTCTGTGAAGCTTTTACCTATTAGAAAATCTCTTGTCATGGTGATCAGCTCATAAAATGGCTCCTGTTGAGTCTGTACGCAACATGTATTAAGAGCAATTGTACTTTTACCCTTTACTTCCACACCTTCATAATTTTACAGCAAGCCTCATTGTTTTTTGAGTTGAATAGTTTAACTTTTGCATGGGCTTCCCGGTTGCAAGGTAGATGTAGTGTATGAACAGGAGCTAGCTCTTTTCACCTCTCATTTATCTTCTGAAACCACATGCAGTGCACCATTTAAAGCCTTTGGTATTTTATCCATCTTCTGGCTTTATTGTTTATGGCAGTTTACTCTAACCATAGAACTTTGGTACTCACAGTCTGAATGCTCGGTCAAAAGTTCGGCTTCAAGCGTCCAATTACTCTTCCGGAATAAACTCCATCTATCGTGCCTCTCTGTCACATATCGTCTGGAAGAGCTACAGACTGCACTCCTACTCCGCAGACAATCCTCTTTTCACCTTTGCCCACAGTACAGCGGGCTGGATAGAGTAACCCACCATCTCTATCAAGTACTCTTCTTGCCTGCATGACATCCACAAGATTCATATCCAGATTTCTGGATGCTTGATAGCCTCTTTTACATTTTGTTTGTAATCTCATTAAACTGACTCGATACACCTTTCTTCACTGTCTTCAAGCTTTGAAAGCCTTTGACAGATGCTGCACGGATTGCCCCACCTTCACGGTCGTGGGTCGGTTGCGAGATACATTTTATCAGCTTTTTAACATCTTTTTCAGGCTTAGCAGGGCACTCGCCCTTGCCCTCTATGGTAATGTATTTCGGTTCAAAGTCATTTTCGACATCAATACCCATTGCGATTTCGGCAAAATCTCGCAACATGTCCGTTGTTTGACGCCGTCACTTCACACCCCGAACCCAAATATAATAGTCTTTACCTTTGCAGGCGACTCCATCATCGCTCTTCAAACTTCCAGCCATCTTGTGACCCCTTACTAACTTTAATCTCTTAGCAATAATAATTTGATGATACTTTGTACTGATAAAACCTTCCAATTCAAGTGCATGTAGTGAGCTGCTACCCTGAGAGATGTCTAAAGCGCTTTAATTATGTCATCTATATATTTCGGTTTTAAAACTCACAGGCAACTATAAACCTTTTTATCATTCCTTGCAAAGTATATTAGCGTCATTATATACTCTGAATTCTTTTATCAACATTGTGATCATATGCCTCCCAAAAATATCCAGGTGAGGTTATAATACCCGCACCACCGTATATCAACGTACTACATTCCAAGACCTATACAATCTGTGTTTCCCCACTGGGAAGAGCAAACACTTCTGCCTGCCTTGTTTCTATGGCAGCATGGGAAGTTGTCTATGAACTCTGACTTTAATCTCGCTTTCCACCATTACGTAGTACATCTGCCAGACCTGTGTTAAATATTGATTTCCTTTGTTAGGAAAATTTAAACTTTAAAGGATTTAGTACTCAAAGGAAATTCAGTATATACCACCTCCAAAGCCTTCATTACATAATCTCATTGTATAGAGTAAAATTGTCTACCAGGATAGCATACATCACTCCTGTGCGAGCACTGCATAAGTTTTCCTTTAGTGAAATAACAGCACCTTCATGTGCCATGCTGTCAACGCCAAGTGCCATACCGCTTATTATATCCACATCATTTCTGTCAGTGAAGTTCCTGTGTCAAATGAACTTTGCCATTCCAAGTCCAGACTCACTTGCACCTCACTGCCCACTATTGCGCACTTTTTCTGTCTTAGTAATATCACCAAACATGCTGAAAGTGGATAATCTCCCAAACTCAAAAGCTTTTTAATATTCATCTTCAAACGGAAGAATAAATTTTATTTTCTTTCATCCAAAGCATAGATATTTTCATGTAGTTCATTTAGCTTGATTTCAATCCTAAACAGCTCAATTTGTTTTTCTTAGTTTTACTTTCATTTTTAAATTTTCAAAGTTCATTTCAAAATACTGTGGCTAAAGGCTTTATATTCTCATATAGGTACCAAGTATAGCTAAGTTCGTTAAACTTGATAGAAAACATGGCTTCTCTATCTGAGAGATATTATTTATCTGCATATTTCTCCTTACCAATATTTATCTTTCTAAAGAGCTATATGATAGCCTCACATATATCATCATGTTCAATATTTTGTATGTTCATTAAAGTCGGCAACTGTCCTTGCAACTTTTTAGACAATATTTTATGAAGTCTCTTTACGCTCATTTTCTATCTCATATAAATCAGATAGAAACATCATCATTCTTTTTAAATTGCAAAATTTATTTATAAGACCTGCTGGAATTTCAGAGTTATAGAAAACATAATCTTTATATCTGTTCAGCTGTATCTGCCTTTACTTTTTCTATGTGTAGCTTTTTATTCTCACTGCTGGATATTTTAAAATCAATTAAGTTCTCTTGGGTACTTTACTAAAGAAGTTTCTGAATTTTGTAATATCTATTCTAGCTGGCTAAAGGTTTTGATATTCGTGACAGATATTTTCTTACCTTTACTTCATTACAACTGCATTTACTTGTCAGATAGTATCCGGCATTTACAAGGATTTGTGCGGCTTACCAGTATGTAAATCTGCAGGATATTCACTTGCATTCACTTTGCAGCAATACTGACTGTTTATTTTCCATAGGTCGCCTGAGTACTTCTAAGTATTTGTCTTAACCCACAGCTCATCTAGAAATAGTAATTCCTTATGTGCCAGAGAACACCGCTTAGGTATCTCCTGTACCTCCTGAAAGTGCTTGTGGCGAAATACTGTGATGAGGATCCTGTATGGTCTTATCTTAATACAGGCTCCTTTGAATTAAGTGTCCGCATTATCGTTGCATATCTTTGAACCCAAAGCCTCTTCATCACCATTGGGCATTATTCCTGGAATTCTTTTTTGCAATCATATTTTTCCGTACCTGCAGACCGATAAACAATATGTTTAGCCTCCTGCAACAGCAATCTGTACAGCCCTTTTAATAATATTCGTCCATTTACATCCGAAAAATCACTGTATTCTTTTTGATTGTGGAATTTGTATTTGAATATTTTCCAATAAGTTTTTCACCGTTTGTAATTTTCAATAGATCTTTTTAGATTTTTATGCTGAAATTTTAATGCCTGTAACTATATTTGCCTCCGCTGATTATCATGGAAGTGAAATACATTTTCAAAACCGTTTTCTTTTAAAATATAATAATCGGCGTATTCTCTATAGGAAGTAATTCACCAAGTGAAAGCTCACCTACAAAGAGAATTGTTTAATATATTTGATTTTATTGTTCCAAGTGCCTCAAGTATTGATATTGCAAAACATAGCCACAACCTTCTTTTTTAATTTCGCGGGGAAAGATTAATGATTTTCTGGGGATAAAAAAGAATATTTAGAATTCTTTATTGCGGTCTTTACCTGTCTGTCACTTTGATACCCCACCGGATAGAGAACCTATTAGAATTATTCCGGTAGACCGTCACAAATATCGTCACAAATAGATGAAAATGCATTGATACCTAAAAGACCTGTTGTATGTATTTACTAAGCATAATCTCTTTATAAACTGCCTTATTGAAAAACCCGTAAGGCAGATAATTTATTTATTTTTTAATGTCCGAACTGTCTTTTTTCTGACTACTATATCAGAGTTTCTCAAACCTCCGTTCTCGACTTATTTTTGCCATCTGTGAGTCTCTGCAATATCTTCAATATTTTTCCCCAGCCTTCCAGCCAAGTTCTTTAAACGCAAGTGAAGGATCTGCATAACATGCAGGCATATCGCCTGCTCTTCTGTCTTTGAATACAATTAATTTTAAATCATTTACTTTTTCAAATGCATTTATTACATCAAGTACACCTGTATCCTATACCTGTTCCAAGATTATAATATCCACCTTCCGATCTTCATCATCTTTTCAAGAGCCTCACATGTCCCTTTGTGCGTCAATAACATGGATATAGTCTCTTCACACATGTATTGTCTTTAGAATGTAGTCGTTTCCGAATACCTAAGGCATACAAGTTTGCCTACAGCAACCTGTGTAATATAAGGTAAGAGATTGTTTGGAATTCTTCGGATTTTCACCGATTCTACCTGACTCATGTGTTCCACGGATTGAAATATCTTTGGTGCCATAACTGAGAATTTGTCATTTGGTATGAAGATCTGGGTCAAGACCTCAAGCTCAAGCATTCCTTTTGTTCTTCCATATGACTTGTTATAACACCAAGAGGTAATCCTGTAATAGAACTACTTTAGGATCTCCGTACACTGTTGCACTGGATGAAAATATTTATCTTTTCCACCTGAAATTTCCTCATTACTTCACATAAAATAAGAGTTCCGTAATATTATTGTGATAATATTCAAGTACTTATATACAGACTCTCCAACCGCCTTTTGTGAATCCTGTAAAATGTAAGCAACTGCGTCTATATTATTTTCTTTAAATACATTTGTAAGAGCCTTCGGTTCAACAAATCAACCTCAGAAACGTAAAGATCTTCCTGTAATCTCTTCCACCTCTTACATCTTTGAAGAATTTACCAAATTGTCACTACAACCACTCATAACCTGCATTCAACACCAACACAAGTATGACTTCCGATATAACCGGCACCACTGGTAACTAATATTGCCATAATCCTCCATAATATCCGTTGAATATCAATTAAAAAATTCGTTATAAACCTATTGATTATTTAAATTTATAATAAAATATATATTAAATCAATGTAACTTTTCAATAATATGTTTATCGATGGAAAAGCCTAACGCCTGTGAATGCCATAGTTATTTTGTATTTATTACATTCTATAACTGCACTCATCTCTCAAAGAATCTCCTGGTTGTAGCAATAAATCCACACCGCTTCTTTTTGGGCTCTTCAATATTGTCACTGAAACGGGAAGACGTGCATCCGGAACCAAGGCTTACACCCTTTTAGATTCTTTAGCAATGCTCTTCTCTTCCCTTGTAAAATTCCTTCTGGTTTCTGTGTAAAGACATGCTCCCACATTCCGTCGGTTAAAAGTCTTCATTAATCGCATGCGTGCCCACCTATAAACATCACTAGCATTGTCCCCTGTCCGCTCTTTTATTCCTTCTTTAAAAGGGAAGATTAAGCATCGCATTCAGCCTGCCTTCTTAAAACCAGTTGTCCGCCTTATTTCCTGCAAGTCTTGTACAACGTATTTCACTGATCACGCCTGCCCTATACCTATTGCCTGTCCGTCTTTACATAGCAAAACGTGAATTTGACTCGTAGACATTTCAAAATTATTAAAGATATAAGCTGACCGCTTTTGCACTCTCAGGCAAACTCCCGGAGCCATCACAATATTTTCAAAGCAGCTCATGTTTATATCCAAATCATTATGTCCCTGTTCGAACGTAATACCGAAGACCTGCTCCGATTTGCTCAGGAACAGTGTCATCTATTTTGAAGTGACATTATATTTTCCTGTCTCGATCTGAAGCATCTCAAGAGCTATCGCTGTATCCCGGGTGCTATTACACCGTCAGATACCTCTCTCTTTATAAGTATAGCGGTTTCTTTAGACACAAATATCACTGAGAGCGATAAAATCACCGAATGATGACGAGCTTCTGTCTGCAACTTCCGGCTCTTGTATTATGCGATCAGCCAGAGGTGAGTTTTCATCCTCCACCCACATATATCTTCTCACATCATCAAGCGTAAGTCCCGGCTCGCGCACGCCTGCAGGTGATATACATGTTTAAAGCTTGTTGCACAAGGTAAAGAGCTTACTTTTTTAACTCTGAAACAAGTTGCCACCTGTTTAAAAGCACCAATAGATTGGTATAACCCGATTTCCGCTATAATTTTTATAGGAAGTTCCTCACTGTTTTCCATAAAATTTTTCAGTATTTGATTAGGTTATGTTTACTTAAAATCAACCTTCATTACATCCTCCAACTTATTCTTTTTATAACCTGTATATTCACTGGTTCCTAAATTTATATACCTGATCGCCAAAGATATTTTTATTTTCCGAATCAAGAGAGTTCCAAAGTTTTTCACTGAATGCATCTTATATCTCCGCTTTATCTGTATTTTTTTCGGTCTACCTTCAAAACTTTTAGAGGATCCGAATCTTTTATAGGTGTGGATTAAAATCCTCGCCTGCTTTTACATTGTCATAATCATAGAAAAATTCAAAGTCTGATTTTCATCACCTTTCATCACTTTTTAATATAGAAAGTTTAAGTTTAGTTTGTCTTGAGTTCACAAGTCCTGGATATTCTTGTGTAAAATTCGGTGCATCAGGTTCAAAAGTTCTTAATTCAGTGAATTTCAGCTTTTACCGGCCTTTAGATATTCATAAACCAGTCTGTTTGATCACCGTTTGTTACTATTAATTATCTCCGAATATCACAGGAGAATATATAATTAAAGACGGATCACTTAGCATTATCAAAAGCCTGTCTCATATCATCACCATGCACATCAATATCTGTTTCTGAATTTACACTTCTCCCATGATAAAGTAGGCGAAAACGACATTCTTACTGTCATCAGACTTTCCAAGTATAATTCTCTACCCGGATACTTCACTCTTTGACAGATACTTAAACATAAAACCTCCTAATCGTTTCTATGCAGTTAGCGGACTTAACTTCATTGTTTTTAAAGAAGTTGAAACCTGCCAGCATGCCTATAATAACTGCAAAATAATTGCAGATATTATAAGCTTATGGCGGTATTCTTGATATTTGCCCACCTGGAAACAGCTACCGCTACTCCAAGAGTATTGATTACAATTGAAATAATAAATTAAACAACTCCAGTCAAGCCTGATAAGTCCGATAGCGCCTGATTCTATATGAAATATATCTCTTATTCGATTCATATCACAGCCTAAAAACCTTCTATAATTCCGATTTTGGTTCTTCATATATACTATCATCATAGTATTTGCAATACCTATAGAAGCAACAAACAATGAAACCGGCACCTACCCAAGTACCATCTGGATCATATTTGTAGAGGCCATTTTGTTCAATCCACTCCATCTGTGACTCGGCCTGAAAACCCATATTCGTTATTTGCTTTTGAACACAAAACATTTTCATATCATCCACATATATCTTGGCAGAATCATACACCAGATACTTTAAAGGCTTACCTTTCTTCGTTGTAGGTTGATTTGGAATAGGTTTGTTTTATAGATCTTTCTTGGTTACTTACTTTTGTGTTAATTCCATATTACAATATATTCCCAAGCTGGAAATTATTGTAATCGGCTTCATAATTCATCTCATTAAAGCACTTCCTTTACCACACCTGCAGTATCTATAATATACTTTATGGTTTCCTTGTGCATTCTCTCTCTCCGGTATTTGCTATTTATCATAGCTTTCAGTGTCAAAGATAACAAACAAACATGGGTTTTGCCGAAGTCCATTCAAAGTTGTTAGTCCTATAAAATGATCTTATTCGGCTTTTAGATCAAAATTTTTAATAACAAAATTTCCATATACAATTCAGATTTCTTTTGTCGGTGGAATATGACCGCTCTCAAGTTTTATCTCAGCCATATTCTTCATTAACTCAGTTTATTTGAGTTTTTTTGCATATAAGGTCCCCGTATAATTACATAAGTTGACAACACCGAGATACCCTTCAACATGCTCTATTTTCGAAAATGTTTCAATAATATCAACTTTAGCAAAGGTTCCACCATTGATGAATCATCTGTTGTATGGAACAGTAAATATCTATAGCTTTTAGTGATCCTGACTGGCGCTATGCCTCTTTATTTAATTCATCAAGCCCGATACCAAGTGAGAGCATGAAGCATAACGGGAAGTCACCTATATGCCAACCAGTACGGTAAGTACAGTTCTAAGCTTTCTTTTCAGGCTTCCAGCATTTTAATTTAAGTAAATCAAGCAGTTTCTTACTTTACATCTGCTCCTTTTTTGATTTTTCTTCAATATCAAAAGCACCTACAGGTTAACAGATGATAAACCTCCTCCTGATAATAACAGGTAAAGGATTAAACTTTCTTGTTCTCTTCTTCAGGTATTTGCTGACCATTATATCAAAATCAGTTTCCCCGCTCTTTTCGTTTTATATTTAAGATAAAATCTCTTGTTTCTGTAATATTTCCTTGCTTATCTTCATAGCTTATAGGTAAGGTTGACCGTTGTCATTCGCAGTTACGGCTTTGCCTGTCAAATTATATCCACATATTTCCGCTTTCACCGGGCTTTACATTTCCTATATAGGCTTCATTCTCCTTTATTGAATCCGCCTTTAACTTTGGCTATAAGATTATAAAGAACTACCTTCCGGCATTATTTATCTGAAATGTAAGATTTGCATCATCACCGACGCTTATACCGTCAGGAAGTTGATTCTGTGCTTTCCGATATTCATCCTTATACCTGTCTTACAGGTATACCCACACTTACCTTATCTGTTGCATTTTTGCTACCCAGTGAATCATACTGTTCATTTATTGTAATGGAATATGACCTTGATCCACGCCTGCCCTCACCCATCTTAAGTCTGAGCCTGTAGTTGATTTGCAGGCAGAGAATCTACGGCATGAGAGTTTTTGATCCCTGCTCCATACTGGAATACCGCGCTGTCATTTGCCTCTCTCCGATTCCAAGTAAATAAAATATTGCTTATACACTCGCGGAAGTATCTCTCATTACAATAATCAACCGCAAGTTTCTCCGGCATACATCCTTCGGTTCCGTTCTGTAACTGCTGCAACTACTATTCTTGCTTTGTTCTGTCATTCGGATTAAACTCTCCCGGCGAAGTGGTTGTTTCATCTTATCTTTATTTTGTATATGTACAAAATTGTTTCGGTCTTTTTTATTTCACCTTCAGTAGAGTCACGATATGTACTTCGTGTTTTATCGGATAATAACTCATAAGTGTTTCTTTTGTATTGCAAAACTGTAACCCAGGCCAACACCGCCGCTTCCTGAATCTTATCAAAATGTCTGGCCAGTAGTTGGCATCATTTATTTCAAAAGGAAACCGTATTGTCCTTATCCATTAACATATGAGCTGTAACATCAAGGCTGCGCCACCTGTATTTGCAAGATTGAGACTGAAGTTTAGCCAGATTTAGATATTTACCTTCAAAAGTTGACTGTCCTCACCCAGCAAACCTACATCCGCAGCTTCAGATTCACTGCTGTCGGTTGTAGCGATTTGAATATAAACATTTATATATTCTGTATGTTCTCTTCCACCTTCTTTGTCATCCGCCAGATAAACCGGAATACCGTAGTAACCCCAGGAATATCTCTTCTTACTTCTGCTGAAATAGTAATACTTTTTCACCCTTACTTATCTTTCCTACGCTTTCGTCCGTAGTCTCGGATGTAAGTTCGCAAGGAAATTCGATATTTTCATCTTTCATCATCAGGGCGGTACCGCCCACGCATCTGCATAGTCTGAGCCTGTTTCAACATAGAATGTTACATCACCTTATTTTACTCTGTTTTTCCGACAGGCATCTTATCCTGATGAAATATATTGCTTTCTATATTTCTAATTTTGCAAATGATTCTACCGTGGACAATGACCATTAAAAGAATCATCAAAATCCCAAAATTTTCTTTTACACTGTTCATCTTAACTAAACCGCCTTTCCACTCATAACTTGACTTGTCTGTCCGCAACCTTAGCAATATCATTATCATGTGTGTTCAGTAATAAGAGTCGATTTTCCTCTTTACAATCTGCTTCATCAACTCAAGCATCAGCCAGGTCTTTGTATCCATTTCCTGTAGCTCATCTGTAAAATTATTTTTTCGGTCGATAGCGATGCGTTTTAAGGCGCTCTACTTTGCCATGCTGACTCCACTCATGGTATCTGTTTGATATATCTGCTTTCAAGGCCTACCAAAGCTGAGGTATTTTCTTTTGTACTTCAACCCTTTTTCAAAGTCAACACTTGAATACAAGTGGCACAATGCCATACTGTCGGGCGTATTCATAGTCGGTAAGATTATATGATTGAAAATAAAGCCTACATTGTTTCTTCTGAATGCCAATTATTGATTTTCTTTAAGCTTTTCAAGGTGAGTCCACCGATTATTATTTCACCCTAGTCGGTTTTTCCAGCCCCGCAAGTACATTAAGAAGTGTGGATTTTCCTGAACCGACGGACCTATTTTACTCACGAACTCTCCTTTGTTTATAGTAAAGTCCAAACCATCTCAAAGCATGTACTATGTTTTCACCTGCTTTATAGAACTTATAAAGTTCCTTTACTCAATTATTATCTCATCCTATTATGCTCACCTTTAATAACATGATAATCTTCTATATATTCTATCATAGCATATATTTTGTATATTTATCTTTTATTTTTAAATTATTTATGTTTTTATTAATATAAAAAGCTGACTAACAAATGTTATACAAATATCAGTCAGCTTTAAAATTATTGAGTTACAAGTTCTTTTACTTTAGTTTTTTTAACAATAGGTTTAAATACAAGTTCTCTGTCCTTGTCCTCACCTTGTAATCTACTCCAGAGAGTCTCCTGCTTACATTTCCAAGAAGTATCTGCTCAGCCATCTTATCCTCTATCTCATTTTAAAGCTCGCTTTAACGGTCTTGCACCGTATTTTTTTGTCATATCCTTATCAATCAGGAATTCCTTGCCTGGTAAGTTTCAGATTCATCTGCATCTGTTCAGAGAGCCTGTTATTGATCTCTTAAGCAGAATATCTAAAATCTCCTTGTTATCACGTGCAGCTGATGGAATACAATTGTTTCATCAATTTGCTTTAAAATTTAGGTTTAAAGACATCTGCTTTACTTCATCCATAACATTGTCTTCATTGCTGAATAGTCTTTTTCATCATCAGTATTTGAAGCAAACCAAGATGTTTCGCCCATTTATTCTCTGTGCCCGGCATTTGAAGTAAGAATAATAACCGTATTCTGAAGTCAACTGTTCTCCCGGCTTTTGAGTCTTGCATGTCCAATAAGTACCAAAGCATATTAAAATACATCCGATGAGCCTTTTCAATCTCATCAAGAGTATTACAGAATAAGGCTTCTTCCTCACCTCTCGGAGAGCTGTCCTCCTCATCATATCCTATATATCCTGGAGGTGATCCTACCATCTTGAAACGAATGCTTTTCCATGTACTCACCATATCTACACGAATAAGGTAATTTTCGACCGAACATGCTGTAAGCAAGGCCTTTGATAATTCAGTCTTCACTGACACCTGTAGGTCCTAGAACAGTCCCATAGGTCTTTTCTTGGATCTTTGGGACCTACCTGCTCTTCTTATGGCTCTGCCACGTATTAACCGCTTCTTCCTGTCCGACAACTCTCATGTAAACCTTCTCAAGATTATTAAGTCTTTGAGAATCGTTTTCCGTGATTTTTTTTTTACAGGAATTCTTGTCCAGAGTGCTACCATATCCGCAATCTCATCCTCATCTACAACAAGCTTTTTATTTCTCTTTGTCTTCAATCCATTTATCACGCAGTTTATTTTGCTTTTCTGAGTTTTTCCGCTTTTCTTTTTATCTCACCGGCTCTCAAACTTTTCGTACTTACTGCATCCTCTTCTCCTTTTCCATCTTTTTCAATTTCAGCCTCTTTATTTCTTTAACTTTCAGGCTCCATATAATTGCCGATTTCGTCTTGATGCGCTTTCATCTACAAGATTCATTGTTTTATCCGGTAAAAATTGTTCGAGATATATCGTTTGACAGCTTTAATACGGCACTCTATTGCTCTGTCTGTACGGATACCGCATGATGTTCTTCATACTATGCTAAGACCAAGAAGTATCTTGCAGCACTTTCCAAAGAAGGCTCTCTAACCATTATAGGCTGGAATCTTCTCCAGTGCGGAGTCCTTTTCTATATGTTTTCAGATCATCTATCGCACAGCACCTATAAGCCGCAACTCACCTCTGGCAAGAAGCATTTAGCATTGAAGTATCCACTGCCCTTCGGCGCCTCCTCGCACCGATACAATAGTATGAAGCCCATCGCTGAAAAGTAATACATTTCATAACTTACGATATTTTCATTTTCAAATTCACCACGATATTTTGAAACCCGAAAAATCATAGGAAGACTGGCGTCACAAGTCTTTATCACAATGTCAGGAACTTCCTTGATATGATACGCGATGCCAGTCCTTCAACTACTGCAGTTCACTGACTTGTCATCATAAGCACAGGATTGCCTTTTGGTCTGTCTTGATAAAATCTTAGCTAACTTTTGTTTGTTCTAATATCTCTCTTCCGATAACCGGATCAAGTTTTTCCATTCTTGCAAATTCTGTAAGATTCTGGAATATTTATCATGTGAAGCAAAAAGTGAATTCTGACCTGCTGTCGCCTTCATAGTTTTCTTTTCGCCTGTCTCTCACCCATCAGATAAGATCTCCATATATAGTTTTTGAATACATTATCTGCTGTCAAAAGGATGGTATGAGCGATACACGCACTGTCCTTATTATTATAATCAAAATATGTTCCGTACCTGGATATGCAGATTTATACCTTGTTATTTCTCTGTATGCATTTTGTAATATAATCGACGGTAAGGGTAAATAATTTTGGTTCATTATCGCTACATTGTAATTTGAAACTATAAGTTGATCTATTGTTCTAATATTTTTCTTCCGTTATTCCGTTTTCTCAAGTATCTTAGTCAAGAACACCGCTTCCTTCTTGTACCAGACCGTTAGCGAGATGTTCGTGCCGACATAATTATGATAATTCTTAGCAAACTATTTCGGCATACTTAATCGCCTTTGCTTGAGATGTATATCTTCAGTCATTAGTTTCTTTCTATAGTGTAATTCTCCCATATTGTCCCTTATATATTTTGCTCTTTATTTCATCTATTTCATCTCTTCACTTAAAGGTCTACCTGCCACTTCAAAAGACGATGACTGAGCACCCATCATCATCATTGAATAATTTACCATTGGCAAGCTCAATCAATCCGTCTGCACTGCCTTCCATATGAACTTTAGAAAGCTTAGTGCATCCTTGTAAAGAAAGCTTTCTTGCACATTTTAAACAATTGAATGATTTATATGCTTCATCCCGTTTCAAGTCTTTTTTCAATGATTAGTGATTCTAAGTTTCATTTGCATTTAGTTGATTTGCCACCTTAATTACAGTGTCTAAAAATCTCTTTTCTGAAATTCCCAAAGTTTTAGATTGCTTATTCTCAAACAATGCACCATGATTTTCTACCTTCACCCATGTAAGCCTCAGCTACCCAAATCTTCCTACACTTGAAATCAGTTTTGAAAAGCCTTTTACCTGTGTGTGGATGCAGGTAATGCAGTACTATTGCAAAGATGCATTCCTGTACCGATATTGTCGGATAAGTTGTCAAATACCCACTTTTCATTAAAAGCATATTCAAAATGCCTATTTATATAATCATCGATTCTGTTTGGTTTTTTTCAAGAAGTTCGTATAAAGATATACTCTACCGAAAGTGTTGTAATCTTATATGATCATCTCCGTTTATTACAATACTTATATCTTCATTATCGTTTAACATAATACCTGTAGGCGCCTTTTTCACAATGTCAATTCAAAATTTTTCTGTCACATTGACATTCTTCTATTTCTGAAATTCTGTCAAGTATATCGGCATTCGTTTGCATCCCTAAATCTGTAGATATATTTGGACACTCTCCTATTGTTGTCTTATCAATAAGTTTTGCTTCCGTATCTGAGAGTTTGACTGGAAACAATGTATTGTCAAAGTTTCTTGCAAGTCTTATTCTACTACTTATATAATTATAATCTGTATTCCGAAGATACATTATCATACCAGCATCTTCTTTGTCCTCTTTGATAGTCTTTATTTTGTCTCTCAGTAGCCGCCTGTGCAAAATCTTCTCTTTAATCGCATCTTCAAGCTTTATGTTTCAAGTCTCAATGATCCTCATTGTTGAAGATATTATCAATGCTGTCTGTAACTATTGATTTTGGAAGCATCTTGTCATTTTATGATAATCTTTAGGAGTTTCACTTTACATGAGTGTCAGTTTCCATGAATTTGCTTTTATATTGGTCATTTATCAAAAGATTAAAACTTCAAAGCAGTCTTCTTACATCCGAACATTGAGTTTAATAAAATCATCATAGCTCGGTTAAGTATGTCGGACATACAATCTGTCCATATTTCTACTGTTCTCTTCCTTTTCAAACACCACATCTCCAGTAGCTCCTGAGCAATCTTGAAAACTGGAAGTCTTTCATCAAACAAACTTTGAATATTGATCTATCTCTCCGGCACATTTAGAACATATAATGATGTTCATGATCTCCAGTCTATTAGTTTGTGTGTAAAAGACATTTGCTCTCCTAATTTTACATCATCTAACATCTTTTGTGGTTACATCTCCTCAAATTCTTGTACTTCAAACTCATTATAAAGTTCATTCATATGTTCATGCGCTTTCTCTCTCGTAACACCGTTGCATATTCCCTTGCGCACTATCTGGAACTTCTTTTCGCATATCAAGTACGCGCATGCTTGTGCTCTGTGCATCCACTTTATGACTGCACCTTTTCTTCTGCTTCTAGCTGTACAAAGCCTCTCTCTTTTAATGTAGCATAAGCCTTGTTTACCGTACATGCATATTGATACCTATATTTCTTCGGCCACTGTCTTACAGAAGGTAAAATATCTCCTTCGTGGTATTTGTTTGTTGCAATTCCAAACATTATCTGATTACAGTTGTGTTACATAGCTGTCACCATGAAAATTCATTATTACATCCATACCCATATCATATAAGTAATATATATTTTGTCTGATTTATGTTTTATGCATCCTATATTGATATTAAACATATGTTTGGTTATTTAAGTAAGTTATAAATGTTATAGTGATAGTATAACACAAATGCTATATGAAAACAATATTTTATAGTTTGAACAGATATACACTTTATCCGACACACTTTCATACTAAAAGCTGAAGATATCTTTCAGTTTATATTAAGTCCAGTTGAATTGCATAAAATTCTCATCATAATATTCTTTATTTATGTTCTTATCGTTACTCAAAGTTCATAATTTATTAACTCCTATTGCATATATGCTCCGATTATAAAGTTACTCTATACTCTGTAGTTGAGAGTTTTCTTGCGTTGACCTTCACTACAAAATGTGCATTATGCACTCTAGGTTTCACTTCAATAGAAACAGCAATTGCCGAGGCCGCTTGTTTCTCGTTGCATCAATATTTATTTTTCTATGTTTAAATCTCTTCTGAAGATCTTAGCCATCTCCTCATAGTCGCTATCTTTCAAATATTTCCTTTGTCAGGATCTCATAGTAAAATGTAGAACCCCATTCATCTCCTCCTCATATTTAGGAACTATATGCATATGTAAGTGACATCCCAGGTTCCATACACATTCCAGAGAAGTTTACTTTGCTTTGGTGCACCTGTGTGCTACTTTTGCGATTTTATTTACATCTGCAAAGAATTGACTTTTCTTCATCGGAAATAATATCGACTATTTCACCTACATGGTCCTTATAAGCAAGTATTACTCTGCCCATCTTAGTCTGCTCTTTAAATATATATACGTATCCGCTCTCCATCTGTCCTTACAGGTGATATCCGAATTTATCAAGTAAACTCTCCTTGTACACAGTAAGCACAATTATTGTCTTTCATTCTCTCTCCTTAATTAATGTTTCTAATCAATATTCCTCGCACACTACATCTCTTCACAAAACAGTATATACTTATCTTCCCCTGTACGGTCTCCAATCCATGGTGAGTTACTTGACTTGCGTCTCGCCTCTATCGTATTTCCATTCTTTATTTACATCAAATACTACAATATCTGCAATTTCATCTTCTCGTAACACTCTGTCCATATTGTAAAGTCTTGCAGGCTGATAGCTCATTTTGTCTCATAAGCTCCATTAATGGGCAGGTGTCCCGGTTTAATCCAGATGCATATATCCGAGAGAAAAACTCATGAGCTTTCCAGTCCTATTATTCCGCTTGCGCATCTACAAAGTCCTTATCTTCAACACTGTGAGGAGCACGTCTGTAGCAATGATATCTATGGTACCATCCTTAAGTCCTGGCAAGGATTATTGCAAGTCTATCTTCTTCTTCTCTAATGGCGGATCTCATTTTATGCGTACCGCATTTTATAACATCCTTATCCGCAAGTGTGGAAATGATGAGGTAGCCTCGGCAAATACACGAAGTCCCGCCTGCCTTTCTGACAAGTTCTGCGCTTCTTTTGCACTGATATGCCGTGTACGGTAGTTGCAATTCGGTTTCTCTTGCAAGTCTGCACTTCTTTTCAACTACATTGAAATTTCAGCCTGTCTGTCTGAAACCGGAAAATATGTAACTTATCCGATGCCAACCCATGGTTTATACCGTTTTCTTTAATAAATTTCGGATCTTCTTTCGTATCGAAAAGTGGCATTTTGATATTTCGTGCAACCTCATGGCGTTTCTCTTGCAAGATTCTCGCCATTAAAGGTCTTCGTCATCTGTGTAGTTAACCGCACCGGCCTCTCTAAGTCTTTTAAATCTGCAAAGCTCTTCACTCTTTCATTCCCTTTGTGATGCAAGCGCAAGTTTTGACATTTATAGGTGCAAGTCTCTCTCCTAAGTACTTCTTAAATATCAGCCTCAGGACTGTATCAACTGCAGGTTGTATTTGCGATAGCAACTATTGTGGTAAAACTACCCTTTAGCAAAGTGCACAGCTCTCTCTGCTCCACTTGCTATATCTTCCTTATATTCAAAACCCGGCTCTCTTAAATGTACATGTACAGTCTACAAACTCAACAAATGACAAAGTCCTGCACAATCATATACCTTAAGCTCTTTCTCCGTTTGCTCTGCCATAAGAGTTGCATCCAGGTATAAATCTTTACTCTATCTCTTGTAATTCTTCCTCTGAGATTAGCATATCTCTTATATCATCGTGTCCTTGTACAAGCGATCTCATTAACTTACATAGCATTAATCATATGTAAATATATTCCTTTCTAAAATACTTATATCGGGCCATATTATATCATATGCAGGATTTTGATGGAAATATATGTAAAATTTGCATCGAAAAGGTGATCAAGCTTTCGCAATCACTCCGAAAAATTTTTAATTAAATTACTTAAGAGTAACCCAGTGCTCCAGAACTTCTTCATAAGCTTCGGCCTCTTGATAGCCCTGCAGCCTTCATCCCTAGAAACTTCTGCCTTAAGAACCCTAGGGTGCTCCATCAACGAGATCCTTTGCTTCCTTAAGTCCAAGTCCCGTAACCTCACGAACAACCTTGATAACCTTAACCTTCTGGTCACCTGTCGCTGTAAGCTTCCACGTCGAACTTCCGTCTTCCTCCTAGCTGTCAGCCGCACTCTGCACGGGCTGCCACTACAAACTACTCGTCACGCTGATACTCCAAACTCTTCCTCACAAGCCTTTTACAAGCCCATTTGAAATTTCAAGAACTTGACACCTTTCACACTGCATCGATAAACTCTGCAGTTGTTAAACTTGCGTTTAATAATCCTGGCATTGTTTGTTTTATTTACGCTTTCTTTGCTTTCAGCGACTCTGATTAAGCACACGAGCGAAGTCTGATCGTGACTGAATGCTTCCAAGGAGCTCTCCAATCAAACTCGTGTCCTTGATGGTATTGTAGCTATAAGTTTGATTCCATCCTGGTCATATAAAGTTACACCGTCTCACTACTCCTGCCTTTAACTCAAGCTTTGGAGCAGTCTTGAGAGAAATTGTAAGATTCATAGCAGGTGCAGTTGCATCTTCCTTTTGAAACTGCAATCGCTGTAGGTCCTTCAAGTGAGCTGTCAAGCGTCTCAAATGCAGTTCCTTTAGTCGCTAAAACGAACTCATTGTGTTCTTATAAACCTTATGTTAGGCACCTGCTTTCTAAGTTCCTCGCACGAAGCTTTGTATCCTGGTCAGCAGTAAGACCACGGTAGTCAACGACTACAGCCGCCTGTGCGCCATCTCCAAAAGCTCAGCAATTTCCTTAACTATAGTGGCTGTTTTAATTCGATTTTGCTCACTTTCTCAACCTCCTTTATAGTTTCCAGTCAAAACCCGTGCAAAAGCAATAATAAGTGTAAATCTACATGACTCTCTCTGACATGCAGACAGAGCGAGAATACATCAACGTACTTTCTAGAATACTTTCGTAGGTGTATTGCTTTGCATACGTTGCTCTACCGTCTCACGGTCGTTTTACCTTGCTCAGGATACCACTCAGTCACTTGTCAAATAGGTAAATCACTATTGTGGCTGATTTATAAACAGGAAAATAAAGCTACAGTTAAATTATCCGTTTAACTGTAGCTCTAGAGACATACTTTTAAATTAGTCTGTACTAACACATCAGCATTGCATTTATTATTTCACCCATTATGAACTCTCCAAATATGTTTCCCTCCTTGATCTAAGCTATGTAACTCTGCTCAACCCTGCTTTTAAAAAGTATCCTAGAAACCTCATATCTCCGCCTCCGCCACACAAATATAGAGTGCTGTTATCATTTATTCTAACTCCAATCTTCAGTATACCTAAGATTTTCATTTGTCGCTTCTTTTCATACAGAGCCACCCAATATGCAAGACATCACCATTCCACTCAAGAATATTTATAGATCCGCTGTCTAGCCAAAAGCGAAATTTGCCTGTTAATCCAGACAGATTTGTATTTTGGCATCCATGCACCAGTATAGTTTAGCATAGTAAATCCACTTCAGTGAGCTGTCCACTTTATACATAGCACCATCACTTCCAAGTAATAGTCACCTCCACCCATTGGTTTGCTACCATAGCCATCATTATTAAAAGTAATACCCATTTTGAACTGTTAGTAACTCAGGATAGTAATCATAAAAACCATGTGTTACGATAGTAGCTCCATTTGGTAAACTATACCACCAACCAACGCCATCTCTTTGCCAGCCACCAGCACATACACAGGTACTACCCATAACAGTTAAAACCTAGAAGTAATGGTGCATAATTTCTTCGTAAACAAGCCTCCTTTAAAATATAATAATCCCTATATATTAAGATTAATCTCCACTATAGCATACAAATATTATATATATCCATTTGCATCACCTCTTTAATGACTTACTCTCTCAGTAGTTGTATGATTTACATCATTATTTGCACTTTACATACTCATATTAAAGTATATATTAAAAATAAATAATATTATTCTTTATATGATACATGGATCTTGCCCCTATGCCTCGTTTATAATATTTTGCGATAGAAAGTCCCACCCCCATATCCTGAACATCACTGCTGTTATGTGACTTATCTTCTGTAAAATCTTTCAAAGAACTTTGAATAGTCTTACCTTTCTACCCTCTTTTATAGAAAGCGTGATATTACAAGCTCATGGCTGAACAAGTTATACCTTTGCTGTGGATAATTTTACACCTCATAGTCCCTCCTTCATCACAAGCAATATTTGTTTGCATTATCTATAAGAATATTTATAAGCTCACAAATTGCACTTTTCATCTCCTCTGATATGCATATATCTTTTGAATATCGGACTCAAAGTTTCCAATTCTTTATTGCAAATTGATTTAAATGACTTCTTTGATGACTTTTCAACTATACCTGGAAAATTAGATGGTAGTAGCACCACACTTGTCTGTTCTTCGAAATCTTGCAAGTACTAAATAACAAGTCTGTTAATAAGTCTCAGTCAAACGCCAGTATCTGCTCTTTGTACCTGTGTCCATTCATTTTCACCGCCTAACATCTCACAAAGCCTGGCTATTTAGCGTGAAATAATAGCACTCGAGTCTTAAGTTTCATGGCTCGCATTGGTGATAAATGCCCTTTGATTTCCTGTAATTCTCCATAAAAGGTCATTCATTACCCTCGCCCGAGAACATAACAAATATAATTATAAAGAAGACAAGGTTTGAAAAGAAATATAAAAACCAAGTCTCTATAAGATCCGCTCTGTCTTCCGAATATCCTCGTGGTATCAAGCCTGCTACCTATCATGCTTACTTTCATCCACCTTCGTCAATATTAAATTTGTGGCGCAAAATTTCTTTGCCTCTTCTGCTGTTGTAAAGCCCATATGTCTTTGACTAAGAGAATCTTTCATATACAGACAGATATCGGTATCCGATAAACCTGCAATATTAGCAGCATCCATTGTAATACTTTATTGCTTTTTATCTACCTGTGCAGTACCAGTATCTGTATTGGAATTATAATATCCGACCATTAGTCTTTCTGCTCGAGAATTTTTCTACGATATCTTCATCTCGGAAGGACTCCGCTACTTTCAGATAATAAATCCAATATTTTATTTATTCTGTTTTCACTAATCAGTGCATATTTAGAAGCGTTCAAAAATGCCTATTACTGAAATGAGAGCATTACTGACTGACTGCCATGGTTGCAAATGCATATAAATTGTATACGAAGCTCCTAAAACAAATCACACCTCAACTCATCTCACCTCACGATTTTCTTCTCCCATTAATTTCAATATTGGCATTGATTGCTTTCAGCTTCTGCTTTAAATATGACATAAGCATCCACACATAACCGTGCATCACATTCACATCATCCTTGACCATACATGAGCATTGTATATACTACCGGTTGACAACTTTTTATTCTTATTTTTCATAAGGACTCCATAAAGTTTGGTTTCCTTACCGGTGGAATAATAGAATGCTGACAGTTCCTGCTCTGCAACATTTAACTTGACACTTCCTGAACGTAAGTAATATTTTCATTGAAACTTGTATCAATTTTCTTTCTAAAGAACGAATTTGGCCACAAGTTCTTTTAATAAAATAGGCTTTTGTAAGATATTCGTCCGCGCCCATATCAAGTCCTGATATCTTATCGTCAACTTCACTCATTGCTGTAAGCATAATAACATAAGCGGTATTACCTGATGCTCTAAAGCTCTTATAACTTCCAATCCCGATCGGCATCATTATATCAAAATCATCATATCGCATGTTTCAATATTATTTGCAAGTTCAAGTGCTCTTTCTCCGTCAAATGCCTGTACAACTCATAACCTTGCATTTGCAGGGTGGGTAGCATATGCTCTTGAAAGAGCTTGCTTTCATCCTCAGCTAATAATATCTTCATTAATGTCTGACCTCAATTAAATTTTATAGTTTGCATATTCAAATCACATAGGATGCCAACTCATCGGCACATCTAGTTCCTTTGTAATCTTCCCCATGGTTTCTTATATTTTTCTTATACTATTTGATGCCCGGTGATGCCCATCGAATCCACAGCTATAGGGGTCAATTGAACTTCGTATATAATACCTCCCGTGTTCATTTCCACCACAACCGGAAATGGTGTAATACTTCAAGCATCATATGATAAGAGCGGTATCCGTTAGGCTTCACATTAAGAATATAGTCTTTCTTCATCGGCCACACACATTATTGGACATCTTTTTAAACATACCTGCCAAAGCGTATATATCATCCACAACCAGCATACTCATCCTTACACCTATGGTATCTTTTTATTTCCTTTTAGCATTATATGTTGCAGGTTCAAACTCTTCTATACATTTTTCAATCATACTTTCATTTGTCTTATTCTTGAAATAAATGTTCAAAGAGTTTGTATCCGGTTTTATTCTTATACTCATCATTTAATTTATATACTTCTTTTGACAATGTTTCCAAAAATCAATTCCAAGTATTTTTCATATTCACCATATATATTCATCACGTAAGATCCTTTTTATCTTTGTATATAGTTTAGCATAAATAAAGTGTATAAAGACGATGGGTGCGCTAAACTTTTTCATGTTTAGCCCAAGAAAATATTCATATTTAATCGATATGTAAAAGTCTTCCAGCAATCTGGAAATAAATAACTGAAAGACCCATCTACTATTGTTGCTATAAGTGGAGCCATACATTAGCAGGGTCAAGCTTAAGTCTCTTTGGCACTCATAGGAAGTATACCACCGATTACCTTTGTTACAAATACTGTGGCAAACAATGCCAAAACTACTGTGGGTGCTACAGTCTACTGTCCCGGATACTGCATGCATCACGTCTAATAAAGTTTATGCTTCGCCAAGTGATCAAAACCAACTATGAAAGATACTCAGTTTTTCCAAACAACCTTACAGTATGTCAGAACTTGTCACCTCACCCTTATTGTCATACCACGTATTATCACTGTAGATGACTGTGAACCTGCATTACCATTCCTTGTATCTGTAAGTTATTGGAACAAATGAGACAAGCAGAGGCATTACCTCAAAAGCTTTCTACATTTTGTAAGTATTCCTCCGGTGGTATAGCAGTAGAGCTTACCATACAGCACTAGCTGGCATGGCAATTCTTGTTCTTAGCAAGTCTACTCACACTGGTCTCTAACAAGGCTTTTTCTGAAGGAAGCACACGCCATCTTCTCAAAGTCCTCTGTCGCCTCTTCTTCCATAACATCAACGGCATCGCTGTCAATTGTAACAATACCCACAAGTCTGTTTTCTATGCAAACTCGGCAAAGATAACAAATCGTGGCTTTATTGAATAAATCCGCAATCTCTTCTTTATCGGTCTGTAGTTACAGCTTTGATAACATTTGTATCCATTATATCTTCAATTTTGACTCTCTACAGTCATTCATTAAAAGATCCCTTAACTGCACTAACTCCCTTCAAGCATCTGCTTGCATATCCATAACATAGCAGGTATATGGTATTTCCTTATCATAACCATGCTTTCTTGATATAGTGCAACGCCTGCACGTGTCAGTATTCTTCTTTAAAACCTATATACTCTGCAGTCATTATAGATCCTGGTGAACTTTTCAGGATACTTTAAGAAACCCATTTTATCTGCAATTCCTAGGTACTTGGAGCTATGATTTTCGTAAAACTCTCTTTACAATGGTTGCCGGGAGCCCTCGAGCATGTCTCACAGCGGTCATCCACATATAATTTCTTCAATAATATATGCCAGCTCTTTTATCTGTGATACTGTTTATTATATGTTCCTCGAGTCTCTCACCTCTAAAACAAGCAAATACATCACTCTGCAAGTCTAGGGAGCATTCTGAAAACAATAATCTGCTTTTCGGAATCCAGCTCTCTAAGCAGGATGCAATATCAAACTCATCTTATCCTTCGCAGAGCTCATCTCTTTAATTGTCGGAACTGTTTCTCTTTGATACAAGATCAAACAATACTTCTTTACATTCTCTTCCATAGTCCCACCTTTCTCGCATCATTTTACTCAAGATCTTGAAGGTCATGGTGCTAGATCTGATTCTTCCCTTGATAGGGTCACCTTAACTACCTTTACAGTAACCTCATCTCCTATTTTTACAAACTATCTTCAACTTTCTCCACTTCTTGTCTGAGCTGGAAATATGAACCATGGACTGGTCTTTGCCCGGTGCAAGTTTCCTGACAGTTACACCGGAACTCGAGCATACGGTAAACAACCGTACCACCTCATAATCATTCCGGTTTCAATTTCTGTGTCTCCTCTGATTATATCGATAGCTTTTATCAATCATAGCCTGATCCGTACCCGCAACAGAAAACAAGTCCTTCTTCGCTGTGTCGATTTTTACTCCTGTATCCTCAATAATCTTATTGATAGTTCCTGCCCTTGTTTCGCCTGCCACAACATCACCGATTTTAGAAGGATTAATCTGCGAATCTGTGAAATCTTAGGTATACGGGCTGAGTTCTTTCTCAGGGCTCTGACATACATGGTCGGCTACACAGTATCCATGGATGAAATCTCTTGCTTCATGACACTCTTTGCAATAGCGCCCTTGGACAATATCCTTGTAAGTCCGTGAATCTTGATATCCATTCGAATGGCTGTAATACCCGCATCGGTTCCCGTTACCTTAAAGTCCATATCTCCTGAAGAAAATCTTCAAGTCCCCTGAACGTCTGCAAGAAGAACATAGTCACTCACCAGACCTCACCTGTTACAAAGTCCACATGAGATCTCCTCGCCACCATATCTCTTATCGGAACCCGGCACACATAAGCGCCATACATGAAGAGCCATGTAGATGCTATAGAAGTAGAACCGCTTTGACCTCAGTCTCTGAAACGGATCTTATAGCATATGGGAAACCTTCTTCAGGAGTATGAAGTACAGGAATAAGCGCATCGCTCAGCCAATGCATGTCCCCATCTCTCTTCTTCCTGGACCTCTTTGAGCGGTCTGTGTCTCACCTACTGAGGTATGAAGGAAATTGTACTGATGGGATATATCTCTTTGTTGTCTCCCAAAAGATTAAGGCTGTCAATCTTTTGAGCCTCTGCTAAAGGTGCAAGTGTGTAACTATATTACAAATCTGAGTTTGGCCTCTTGTAAACATAGCGAACCAGTGTACTGGAATAATATCCTCGTCCAGTCAAGTGTACGAATCTGATCTCATAGCTCTTCCGTCAGGTCTCTTTTTGATCCTTTAGTATCATCTTTCTACAGCCTTTTTCTGATACTCGATAAATAGCTCTACCAAGTAGAGGTAACCACTCTTCCTTGTCTGCAAATGCTTCTTCAAGCCCTTTTGTGTGATTGCCTTTATATTTTCTTTTTCTAACCTGCTTTTCTCATCTGTGAAAACCGCTGTACTTCCATCTCCTGTGGAGGCACAATTTTAACAGCCGAAGTAAGCCCTCAGGAATAACAAATGCTGTGTAAGCATGCTGTTTCTCACTTACCTACTTCGCTACAATCTTTAATCGATAAATGCACTATCTCTTATTTGCCAGAGTCAGCCTTATATATAGCTCAATCATCTTCTCATCAGGTATCCGTCATTTGCACCCGCCTCGATCATTATTACCTTATCTCTCGTAGATGCTACTGCGCTTTATGAGATCCGATATTACAGCCATTTGCTCTTCATTAGGGTTTACCACAAAGAAACCGCCCACCATACGGATCTGTGTAGTAGCACATGGTCCGTCAGTCGTTGCAGTATATCTGAGATAGCTGTTGCTATTGCAGAACCGGAGCATAGCTAGGAAGTTCATAGGTGAGCAATCTGGATCTACCGACAATACAAGATTGTTTCAATGTAACATCATTTCTGTAATCCTTAGAAAGCGGTCCTCACAGGGTCTGTCTATAACCTCTTGATGTAGTATAGCATTCTCACTCTTGCCTTTCCTTCCTTTTATCAAATCCGCCTCGCATTTTAATACCTACCGCATGCTACCTTCTCTCCTCATACTCTACTGAAAGAAGAAATCAATACTATCTCTTTGGCTTATCTGATGCTGTTGCCGCAGATAAAACCGTTGTATCACCATAGTGCATGAAAATGGCTAAGATCTGTCACTGTGCAGCCGAGGACTCCTGGATATCCACTCTGGAGAGTACGACCTATGAGTTCCATTGAATAACTTTTTAAATTCCTTTACTCATTTCATCTCCTTTTTGGCTTTGCCGATATTCGAGAAGAGCTCTTCTTGAAACATAGTGGTCATGAACTAGTGATCAAAAACTAAAACAATGCTTTAATGCTTATCACTAGCTTCGGCCACAAGCCATATTATTAATTATAGGTGAGAAAACTTCCACCAAAGACTTTTATTATTTTCTAAGTCCAAGCTTCTCTATAAGTGCACGATAACCCCTCAAGATCCTTATTCTTAAGATACTGTAAAAGATTTTCTCTTACCAACCATCTTTAAAAGACCCTCTCTGAGTGATGATCCCTAGGATTTGCCTTTAAATGCTCTTGTTAACTCAGTGATTCTGCTGCAAGAATCCGCTATCTGAACCTCAGGTGGAACCTAGTACTCGCCTGCTTTTCTTGCATACTCTCCGCATGATAGCTGTCTCTCTCTCTTTTGCAATCATTTTTCTTTTCTCCTTTATCTTACTGTATACATATGCAGAAAGGTTGAGTATCCAAACTCATGTATGTAGGCGTTACTTACTCCAAAATACTACTGCAAACCGCAAGTGGCAATGTCAATGGAAAAATATCATGCCACTACCTCTAATGTTATAAGCTCACAAATGTATAAAAAGTCCCACTATGCACAAATAAAACACCCTGATTATCAACTGCCACAGTATATATTAAAGGAGTTAAAGCTCAAGAAGATACAAACTCATCATTAAAGTACGATAAATAATGTATATTACAGTAGCATTTAATATCATAAACTATATTTTAAATATGCACTCAATCAGCTGTCCGGCTGCTTTATCACAAAATACATGCAACCAACAAACATACGAGATCCAGCGACACTAACCATATAAAGCAAACTAAAGAATGGCTACCTCAATGCAAAAGTACCATTGAAGGATCATTGCAGATGTGCAGCATGTATTGATATTAATAAAGCATTATTAAAGTATGTATTAAACCAAAATATACTCCAATTATCTCTGTCTGATGGATAATTATAGGCAACACATACGCACACGGCATATGTTACAGCTTATTAGAATAGTATATTTATATTTATGAAACCAGAAATCTCATCTTCCATAATCGATCTCCATATTGTTAAATCCTTTTATAAATAGAGCCATTGTATATCTACTTTTCAATATATTATTTCTTATAGTGTAATTATAACTGTAGTTATTCGCTGATGTTTTATATATTTTATTTATAAGCACAAAACAAACTGTTCTAACAGACTGAAAATTCAAAGTATTTCCATTATTTTATAAAGTCAACATGACATTCTTAAGGACATGAAACCGTACATATTAAGTTAACATATTGTGAGAGTTATATGAAATATAACTTGATAGGATACAACTCTAAAACGCCATTCTTCTTGAATCTAAAACTATTATTGCTGACGTCAAATTCTACTAATCATTAGATTTTGTCTAACTTTTGGAGGTCAGCACAATTTAAAACAGCCTGTCAAGATATTTTATAATAAATGTGCTCGGTCATTTCTTCCGGGCAGACATATCACGAAGATATGCAGGTGGAACATCAAATACTGTGTGAGTCTTATTTTACCTTTCTTTATGCATTACGATATACAGCTCTTGAATATGCAACAATTACGGAAGCTGTGAACTCAGGATTTGAACCGTTTTAAAACTGTATTCGATAACATGGATTGTTCTCGCTTATCCCAAACTGTTTTACCTTGTTCTTATAACAAATCCTCCATGTGGAAGTCTTGAATGACTTTTTCGCTTTCTTCCATGGAAATAAAGTACAGTTGTGTCATAATCTGCAAAAATAATTCGGCATTGTCTTTATTTCTATTTTCAATTCTTGCCTCTGTCTGCACCTTTCCTTGCATCCACATAACATTCTCTTGTAATATGCTTCTGTCTTGTGTACTAAGTTCAGGATTGGCCGGCCGCTTTACAGCTTCGCGCCGCCTCAACAGGAACTGTATACTCGTCTTGCATCAAACACCTTCAATTCTTCTTATAGCATCTGAATGTCCCGACTTACTCCCCTTACCCCAGAAACGTATAGTCTGCACCTGTGGTGGAAAGAACCGCATTTGCATAAACCTGTTTAATGAAAACATACCCGGATCCCATCCTGCAGATATAAGTCCGAAATGATGACTTACCTCATGCGATCATCTACTCTTTCAAAATGCCTCAGGGAATATTTGCATGAGTATCGTTAGCTGTCAACATTGAAATATTTCTAGCGACATCTCAGGGGTTTGCTTAGGGAAGTCTGTAGCACTTCCCTCCGCAAAGTATCAATACATCTATATCATCCTGATATTCAAGCATATTTTCAATATTTTCAACTCCAGCATTCATGTGTAAAGGAATCCTTACACTCTGAAGCGATCTTCTTGTAACATTGCGACATGCTTTCATGTCCTTTTGGTGGCGTTTGATAGCACACTCGATTCCTCTTCCAGTGTCACCACATCAAAATACCTATTCTATCATTTTCTCACCAGCCATCAGCTAAATTAATCAACCGGGCAAATCCTTTTCTGTACTGTGCTGTAGATACATAGATCTGATTCAAAAGGATAGAACCATTCCAAGACTCCACCTTTGAGCACCCTATCCTAAAATATGTAAACTCATTCACAACGAATCCATGTTGTTTGCTGTATATATATTAATACTGATTGTCAAAGAACCCTTTCTTCAAATCTTCTTTCATCTGTATCATTCTTTTGCTTTATTCCCGTGCTTTTTCCTTCTCAAATAAGCCTCTCCCATATAGAATGCAATTATCCTACACCCATACCCGTCTGAACACAGAAAAGCAGGTTTAACCTCACCCGGAAGTTCCTTTCCAGTGCAGTTTCTATAATAGGATTAAAACCAAGGCTCATGACTCTCCGCCCTGAACTCAGATACAACTTACCTCCGGCATCATCTGAACCTCCGAACTCGGCATTCTTTAACATAAATAAAGGCTTACAACAGCCATCAATACAAACTCATTACGAAGCAGACTTATAACAATTTTCTTATTCTTTTGACATTACTCAGTTACTCCTTTAATAATAAATCCGATTTCCTTAAGCTTCTTCGCTGCATATGTCTAAGTCCGATTACTATAATTACTGTAAGCATACTCTTCTATTATCGCATGCAGTACCTGTAGGGCAACACTAACAAGAACTTGCCTGCAGAAGCTTCATAACTCACCGTCTTTCATAGGATATGCAAATGCAAGTTGGAACGCAGTTAGCTGATGTCAGGTAAGTAAATCACCCATAAATGCATAAGAAGAAAATAGAAACATTGTCATTTACCTTTGATACACAAATCTTTATAAACTATAAATGATAAGCAATCGGTCCCGTTATAGCCATCGAAAAAGTATGGCGCTAAGTGTAGTAAAGTCACTATGTGCCAAAAAGTCAGTGCCTGAAATAGTAAGTACTATAATACCAAGAATACTACGGCACTTGCGTCCGAATAAAATAGCCGAGTCCTGTACCGGTCATATGTGAGCAAGATCCCGTTACTGAAGGAATCTTTAAGAGATGAGAAAGTACAAATACAAAAGCACCTGACATCGCTTAAAAGTGTAATTGCTCTTTCCTGTAACTTTGGCCACTGCTCGTTCAATTGGACATATAACCTGCAATTAAAAACGTGCAACGAAATAAGACTCTAGGCTATTGGCATGTCCTACAGGTAAACTACTCATAATGTGCATGGCATTGGCTGTAAACGGCGCTGACTCGAACGCAAAATTATTGCCAATGTCATTAAAATTTCTCTCTTGTTTTCTCTTATGAAACTCTCCTAAAAATAGTATTAACTCAAGCTGAAACTTGAGGAATAAACATCTTTTTAAACCTGTTTCTATATTTTGCAGGTTTAATCACCTGACTTTAGAACCTTGTTTTCACAAGGATTCAAAACTTCCAAAAAGTATAGGCTTTTTACGATTAGCTTTTCTTAAAACCGCTTCATCACTGAGCACTCTGACAGGATCCGAATCGGCAAATTATATTACCTCTACAAAATACCACTATTCTGTCCGCCCATCTAAAAAGCAAACTCCAAATCATGAGTTGAAATCACCAAAGTTTTGCTGTCTCCACTTAATTTGTCCAAGACTCCTCTAAAATAGATATATTTTTGTGCGGATCAAGGGATGTCGTAGGTTCATCAAATATTATTATTTCAGAATCCATTGCTATAATATCAGCTATGCTTCACTCTCCTCAATTGCCGCTTAAATAATGTATACCTGTCTATAAGATGCAAAATATCCATATAATTCAAAGAATTGTTAACTCTTTTTCCATTCCTCATTCCTGCTTTCAGCCAAGACTCATAGTCTGAAAGCCACCTCCGCTCTTACAGTTGAGGCAATTATTTGATTTCATCGGCATCTTGAAAACACACACAATTCTACATCTGGGCTCTTTTAACGAAGATTTATTTATAAGCTTATCTCTGTAAATACAGTGCACCGCTTCAGTCATTTTCGAAACACTGTTTATATTTAAAAAGAAAGTAGACTTTCCTGACCCGTTGGCTCCAAGAATTGCGAGTCTTTCACCTTCATATACATCTATCGAAACACCTTTTAAAACCCTCATGTTCTCCTGTGTACGAATAGTGGAGTTTTTCGGCCCTTAAAATAACTTTATATTCATATAATATTCCCCAATTCTGGATATATTCTGGCTAAATATTGAATCCTAAATGTAAAAGCCATATAACAAAATATAAATAAAATGCTTATAAAAACAATCAAAAATATGAATCTTATTCAAACTCTCTTCTTTATCTCTCAAGAAAATTCAAATCACCGTCAGCATCTGGCAGTTTCCATTGCGGTATAGTAAGTATCATTGGCCTTGGAAAGATACTACCACCAAAATATATTGTCATTACATGGCCTGAATGTAGAGATTGAAGTCTTAAAATTATGATATCCCATCCTGGACATTGCGGAGTTTTTCATATTGGAATAGCTTTTCAATAAGTATATATAGAAATAACTTGTATATAAGATTCATAAGCTCACTATAAGCTTCGAACATGAAGTTTTCTTAGAGCATTAATTATTCTTACATGGCGGATGGGTTGAAAGAATCAATCCTCGCACAACACTTACACAATGCAAAAACTCACATCAGCTTGGCAGTTCTCAATCAATTGATCCTTTGAAGTATAAACAGGAGAAAACCGATCTTTATATGAAATTCTAGCTACATCAGCTGAAACCCCAAAGTCATTCTTTATACTGCCAAGACACTAAAGCTTAAAGGTGTAAGAAGAATGGAAACTAGGCCTTTAAAATCCATAGCACTCCAAAAGATTTCACACTTTATAAAAACATTAAAACAGTACATATGCAGATACAAAATATTATTAAATATTATTGTTGTTAAAATAAGAGCATAAAGCAGATATAAGTTTAAACCTCGATTGATACTTTTAAGCTTAGACTTAGTAAAGCCATATAAACTCTATTGAGAAATATCCATGTTGATGTGCCATATAAATTTCGTCATTAACTGCTTCATGTGCATAACAGGTCTCCGCTCTAAATAAAACCTGCTGATCCCTGTAAGCGCCTAATATTAGTAAATTAACCACATAGAAAATCAAAATACAAGTAAACATAATAAGTCATAAACAAGTAAAATGGTGTCCTAAAACAATAAATATTCATAAATAAAGGCTTTGGGATCGTAAAACCGGTCTTTGCTTTATACAAAATAAGCAGATATACAGATGTATCCTGATCTAAATTCTAATAATTTTATTAGAAGACCCAACCTTCCCATTTATAAAAACAGTGGTAAACGAGTCTGTTAATTATTACAGTATGTCCCTGTGCGGGATTTTCACCTGACTTCCTATGCAAAGCATAAAACTCTATGTACTTGTTAGTTAGGTTATCATATTATTTTTATTAAAATCAAGATTTGAGGACATGCAGTAAGTAACAAAAGTATCTACTTGATACCGTTTTAGTACATCACATTGCAAAATAAGTCGTTTAGACTCTCAGACATCGTAGGATGTAAATATAGTCTGCTATATCCTTTGCTTTTGATACCAAGGATCCATTGCAAGCTTTATAGTTAATCATTTCATATGACTTTCGCAGAAAAGTTCTATGCACCCAGAATAGTTCCGTCTGCTTTGAAACTAAAGCTTTTAACAAAACCGTCAGTCTTTCTTAAACCTTAGTCTTTCGAATAGCTGGCAGCTTGAGGCTTAAAAACCTTGTATTTCTATGCCTGCCGCTTTTGCATCTCACTCATTCCGACTCTTGAGAATCGGTGGATTTATAAATACCGAATAAGAGAAAGCCCCTCTGTTTTCTGTAGTTCCTCTTTATCCTCTCCCATTATTTCATCCCAATGATTCTGTACTGTCATCAAGGAAATATATGTAAACTGAAGTTTACTGCAAACATCACCTGCTGACCATATATTATCTTGCACTCTGTTTTTAAATGCTCAATCGGTAACTACTCCACTCTCTGTCAGTGAGCTTAACTCTGCATTTTCATCACATCCAAGACCGCCAGTATTCGGTCTACGTCCCAGCAGCAAGAAGTATTGCATCTGATTCTGCAAAGTCTTATGCCTCCTGCAACCTCGTAATATAATCTCTCACCTTCGGCCTTAGCTACCTTTGCACCGGTAACTATCTCTACATTCTTTTTGCCCTCAGCACTCACGAATAGCTGCAATATCCTCATCTTCTCTAGGTAAGAATATCTCCATCCTGAACTATTGTTACTTTGCTACTAAAATTCGTGCGCACATTGAAGTAAACTCAAGTCCGATATATCCGCCACTGCATAATAGTAAGTCTTTTCGGTAACCTCAAGATTCATATTAGACTCTGATGTATATAATACGCCCTTACTGTCGACTCCTTCTATCGGTATTACAGTAACAGTAGAAACCTGTATTGATATTAAACTTCTCAGCTTCACTCTCCACATTTCCATCTTTTGTTGAAAACAACTCTATGGTGATTTGTCCTCAAATGATGCCGTTCTCGTCAATGATGTCCACACCCTGTACTTGCTACCTTTATCACAATTTGCCTTTATATATGTAGCAATGGTAAGTCTTCTCAGCAACCGCCTCCTTGTAATGTTGTGCTTTTTCCTCAAACTCACCATTTGGAGATTTTGACGCATCCGTTATAAGACGCTTTGAAGGAATACAACCCACATTAATGCATGTACTCCATACATAGTATCTTTTTCAACTAGCAACACTCTTACCTGCTTTTACTGAACTCCTATAAGTGTCTTTCCCGCTTTTACCGGAAACCGATAAACTAACTATACTCATAATTAGCTTTCATAAGCTTTTTACTTCCTTTTCATTTATAATTCTTAGTTTATTATACACCTGATTTTATACAATTGAAATACTTTAAAATTAAATAATTATCATTCTTTCATCAATACAAATACGCCATATCCCCACTGTTCCAAATATACATAATGGCTGATACCGGATTCTTCCCATCCTTCCAAAGCCACCCTGAATAAGTAGTTGACTTTTAAATATACAACAACAGTCCTCCATCGGTCATAAAACTATGTACAGACACTCCTATATACACTACATTCTCTATAAAGATTTGAAAGTGATCTTCATTACAAGATCAATATCCTGATTTTCCAGCTCCTAGTATCACATGTAAACATGTTTTCTGGGTAGTCATACATGTGCATGTCGCAGTCTTCTTCATACACTGGCAATAGACACCCTGCATATAACAAAATAGAAGCATGCGTATGGCGGAGTCCATGTACAGAAATAACAGGGACATTAATCTTTACAGTACCTCACCAAAATATCATTAACTGTAGAGCTATAAACCTTATTATCTCTTACAAAGATAGGCTTTATCTGCCGGAAGATCTCTTTACAAGTGTGTGGCAAATTGCATCACCACCCACAATCAATCTGCATCTTTCTGTACTGATGACTTGTGTTTGTAGGTGAAAACCACCGCCTTCCTCTTATAATTCCAGCGTCTTATTCACCGATACAGTCTGATGTGCAAAAATCAAAAATCGTTCGGTGTAATGAGCAAAGACCTTCTGAAAAATCTCATTCCTGTCTCTCGCCAGTAAAATAAACCAGTCCCAACTCACCTCATCATCTTCAAGAGTCAGGCTCTTTAAAAGACTGTGCAGTTCAAACTGGTTCAAACTATTTTGATTTTCTTATTTGATGGAATCTCTACCCTTGATAATAACTCTCCTTGTTGGTCCCTTTGGAACAAGTCCCTCATCCACAAGCATCCAGTATAGCTCCCTTTAACTCGTGATGGAAACTCCATAGTTAGCCTGACGCTCAAGTGCTCCTTGGCAGGCGAATCATTAACAATCTGTTGATATTCAACCCCTGAAGAGTCACATAGGCGAAGCTGTGAGCCAGCTTCTCAACCCATATAAGACCCATCTCATACTTTGACAAGTTACATCTCTGATAGCACCTTCCTTATATATTGCTATCCATTCCTTTATAAAAATCTTTCAATAAATCTAGTTGATTGAAAACCTTAGGCATATCTTCCTTCCTACCGATGAAGGACTCAGACCTGCCTAAGGATATTATAAAGCTTTTGATATTAAATTATTCTACATCTTCATTATCCGGATCCTTACTATCTATATCGTTATAAAGATAGCTCCCAACATTTTTCTGCATTATTTCTAACCACAAATGGTGAAAGTTTCTCAACTCAAGCTTGTATGATATTCCGCCGTTGCCTATCGCTGGCATCAATGCATCATATCTTCCGGAACTCACTGAGATCTCGACTCTGTTACTGGACTGTGATTTCAGTAATCTTCTTCTTCAACACCAGATATTTTCTGCAAACTCTTGATTTGTGATATTTCCTTATTCTTTGCACATAACGATATAACTTTGTAAAAGTCATATCTTTGCTAAGTTTCGCATCTCCGGACTGGTATATCACTGTTAAAGATGTGGAGCCACTCTTTGTTCTTCCTGGAGAAAGCATTGCAAAAGATTTAAGGAAGCTCCAAGTGTAGCCTCTCTCTTCCTTACTTACATTAGGGATCATAGAAGCTGTTTTGCCACTCTCAAATCTGGAATTCATATAATCATTATCTATAATCACCTGTATTTTGCCTGCTACTTTAAATACGGATCAACAGTAAACGTAAACTCATTATCATCCCGCCTGTAGGATCTGCAGGTTTACTTTTAATTCCTTTGAGATCTTTTGCAAAAGTAGTATTATAATCTTTCTTCACTTGGACTACTGCAATACTTCCTGTACGATTGGTCCCTATCATCAATCCTGATAGAACACTCTTATATCCCAGCTGAAATCCTGTATTTTCATGCACATCTGTAAACTATGTAGAAACCTCTGAAAAAGCTTTGCAAACTTTGCCTTGACTCTGCATCTACCAGGAAGTTTTTGAACATTGACAATATTTGGCCTGCTTAAAACGGCCTTCATATCCTTAAAATGATATATCCATGATGCTCAATATTATCAGGCAGATGATCTGCAAAAGCCCCTTGAGGTCTGGTCTCCTGGAATACAGTAGCCTTCATCAGCATTCTCTATATTATTTTTCATTGTATGCGACTTTCTATAGTATTTTATAGAACCGAAAGGTTTTTCATTTATATTAAAAAGTCTGTTTGTTCTTTGAAAACGCCTGTATAAGATTTTGATATTCCAAGATCTTAATCAAGATATACTGTATTTACCCACTTTAGAATCTAAAGCCTGTAAGCACTTGATACTACAACTATCTGCAACGAGTCACTGATTCCGCTTTCACAAGTGAACAAACTGTCCCTTGTGAGCAAGTCTTCGATACCCTCCAGCTTAAATTTTGCATATCTCGTAATATCCCAGCGCTCTGTAGAATACCAATTTATTATAATCATTAAGCGTCTACAATACGTCCTCTTTTTCCAAAGCCTTATCACCGCTTGCATTTATCAATAGCTCGGATCAAACAGGCCGGTTACCTTCAATTCAGGATGGCTCACGAAAACTTTCTGTAATAACTTTATTGCCTCAGCATGCTTTGAAGTTGCAAACTATGGTATGGAACTATTATTTCGACTAATCTCAGCGAATTCTTCTTTATATTACTCGAACGAAGTACTGTACTGATACTTGTCATTCTCCCAAGCCGTCTTTCTTTATATACCCTACTCAATACCCTTTTGATATGTACCGTCTTCAATTAATCTTCCCGCCATAGGTACTTCTTGATACTGTCATAAATCTAGTAAGTCTATCTTTTGCATCTTCGATCTGATAGTAGCCTCCGCCTCGAACTTTGCGCCGGCCTCTTCTATAGCCACCTTTTTCTAAGTTCCATATCAGGACATGCTACACACCATAATAGGATCAAATCCAAGGTTATTCTCATCACGAATACCGTCTGCACTACTGTATCTGTGAAGTTCATCACCGAAGATATCCGTTGTGGTACTCAAGCTCTTTTCATTCTCAGAAAATACCGGTGTTCCTGTCAAAACCGAAAACAAAGCATTTGGGAAAGTATTCTTTATTGTTATAAGTACATGTCTTCAAATGTGGAACGGTGACATCTCATCAATAATAAATACCAACCTTTATTTTGTACATCTTCAATATCCTGGCACGCATCCTACCAATTTTCATCTTCCTTGATTCTACTCATCTTCTGAATAGATGAAACCACCAAAGTTATTCTTTAGGATCTTGCTCTTCAACTTTGAAACTAAGCATATTTGTGTCATCAGCACCTTGAACGTCATCACATTATCTGCAAACCCTTGATATTCTGTCAAAGACTGTGAACCCAGTTCCTTCACGATCCATCAGTAAAATACAACCTTATCGGCATCTTTTGAATTAGCTATATGTTGCAGGACTTGAAAGATGTCATGTCCTGAACCTGTAGTATGCCAAATATATCCGCCTTCTTTGATTATTATCCTTCCAATCATTCTTGATACTCTGTCGGAAATCTCATTTGATGCATAGTACCGATAACTACGCGTCACCTTAAGTACACCGTCACCTCCGTCATCAGCAGTGTAAAATCCTATGTTGATGTGCCATAGAATTGATCAAAAGCCTTTCCACAACATCCTTCCACGGTTAATCGGTTCGTCTGGCATCGGCCCAATGAGTGTTAAAAATCAGGGCTTTAAAAATCACCATCTGGGTCCTGGGTTTGTCAAAATAGGAGTGTTTCATACAGGATTCAGCAGCCACAGGAAGACCCTTGAACGAGTGCAAATAATCCAGTAAATACACCGCTAAGCATACTTTTTGATTTGATTTCGTCCGCTCAGGAAACACTCTGATTCTTTCAGTTCAATATGAAAAACAGGCATACCGTTGATAAGAAGCATCAGTCTCCACGCCTATCCTGGACGAACACTGTCCTTTCTACTTAGTCGTCAGTGACCATTCGATATCTACTCTGGTCCTGTCAGCTATCTCATTTCTAGCTCAAGTAAATTTTAAACTGACCTCTTTGTTGAAATGAAGCTATTCTTCAGGATTCTGTGCTCAGAGAGATATGAGGTTTTCCATTGATAAACCAGTTATGCGTACAGGAGTCTCTAAGCTCTCGATCTATCAGTTCATACATCTCCTCATCTCATTAGAGTGAATATTGTTTGAACCTGTCAATATCTCTCTATTATTCTCAAACAATATATTAGCCCAGTTTCTTATAAGGTCTCAGTATAATTAAGCACATTCTGTTCCCAGCCGTAGTTTTGCAACAATGCACTGACTGCACTTTCAAAGTCTGATTCTTTGTAAAATAATCCATATTTACTCCAATAAAATTTAATCTGCAAACTCAAATATCCAAGCTGTTTTTATTCAGCAAAATCATATAGTATGCTCATGTTATATTCCTGACTCATTATATCGCAGACGTGTATCCTCGTTATTATAATTGCTAAAGTAAGAAATCTCCTGTAAGCATCAACGGTCTCTGTTCCTGCATCAGTTTAGCTCACTCAGGTATGTATATGCCGATTGTATATATTATCTCTTCGAAGCTCTTATTACAGTTGCCAAAATCAATTTCAAGTTGCTTTGCGAATGCCGCTCTGTTTTCATCTTTGCCGTTTTGCACAATCACTCCTAGCATCCACATTTAAACCTCGTATTTTTAATCTCATTGAATATAACATTCTCCATACTGTGAGTTTCTCCAATTTGTTCAAATTAAGCTTCTGCATTTCTTAATCCCATATCATTAAAAATATTATTTTACAGGACTGCCTATATACTTTCTTTCTCCCTTTATATCATAACGATATGCAGTATCAATCAGGAACGAATCACTTAGGTTATTCAATATAGCGTTTACTAGTATTGCTACTTATGGTTTTATTTTACCGACTTGAAAGTTTTTGACAATTTCCTCAGGATTAGTAAGAACTCTATTGCTGAAGAAATTATATTTAATAAATCTTCAAGTTCAGCTTTTATTTCTTACATTATGCCTACTGATAATATCTGATATATAAGTCTCCTCAAATAAGGATTTTAGGAATGCAACCTTTTGTTCAGGCTTGAAATATTCAATACTAAAGGGATACTCCGCATAACATATGGTCTATTCCAAACCGTCAAGCTTTTCACCCTGATATACAGACATAAACCTCGGTGCAGCTTTAAAGGATACATATATGTATTTCATCGCTTCTACCTCTAAATTCAGTAACACATCCCTTTGAGAGAAACGTGCATTACTTCCTTCTGTAACATACAAACATCTGGCGTGTCATTCTGATGAGACTGTTTAAGACAGCCTCAAAATCACTCAGCACTGCAAATCCTCATCCAATAATATATAATACATCTTTTCATCTTTTATAGACTCTTTTTCAGATGTGGGATATAAGACATTAGGATTCACAGAATTTCTTACTTTCAAAAAGTATCAAATGATATTTCTATTATATGATTTTTGTCTATCTCTTTGGAAATAAGATATTCTTTAAATATATTAAACAAGAGATAGGATTTTCCACATCTTCTCATACGGTCACCACCTCTGACCAACTCCGTTGTTCATCTCCACTGACTTCGTTGCCCAAGTAATAATCCCTTTTTACTCCATACCGCCTCCTATTTTATATATTATAATTTTGCATTATATAGCCGCGCTTTACATCAATATTATTATATCTCTTGATATAATATATTTTCAAGGAATATACATAATTGTATTGTGAATATACGCACTCTTTCTCACATAGCACTTTTATAGTTGATATTAAATTAGTTTTATTTTCTCACTCCTTGTAGGCTTACTTAGTGCTAATCTATAATTCTATAAGCTATTGCCTTTAAAAATCTGTTGAAAAGGCTCCAGTTGATGAAGGTGATAATGTGGTCGAGTGTAGAGTTGAAATGTATACCTTTTCTTCTTTTTACTTGAAAGAAATTAATTCCATATTTCGTATATCTTCTACTGTAATATTTGCATGTGATGAGGGCTTTTATTAGTGAATGAAAATACTTCTGTCCATACTCTGATTCAAGTTCATGAAATGATGAACCTACCATCATCATTATATTTTAACTTACATATTCCTACTGCCCCAATTCCATAAAAAGCCCTATGCACTACTAAACTATACCCAGCATTGCCACTGCGACCTGATATAGAAATTAATAGAGACGGTCCACCCAACACTATATTCGGAAATTTTTCATACACTTTATCGGAATAAAAACTGCATCCATACGCTAATCTGTAGTACCATTAAAACTCCTTATTTTGAATAAACGGATATGTATTATCTGCTTTTCTTTCAACAGAGCTGGTCTGATCGCACTTGAACAGTCAAACCCCGTCGTGCGTAGTTATTATATTACATACTTCACCTGTCCTACGCTGTTCCAGATAAAGTACAATTTACTATCGCCTTAAAAATATACCCACTTTACTATGATGAAGGGTGATAAGGTGGTCGATGCCATGAGGTCCTGTTTTCTCCCGTCTCGATGAATCTAGACGGAATATCAATGAACCTGGTATTTACGCTAAGATTCCAATCAGCACGAGGCATTTTTGATCCAGATGATTGATTCGTAGCATCATCAAATCTCGTGGTCTGATAATTCTGTAACAAATTCTCAACTACATAACAAGGATTCAAAAACCCACCAATCACCCACTGCAACTCCACTCAAAATCAGGGCATAACCAGTTGTGAGGTATGGTCGCACTCCCATAAAGAACATGGAGTGTCATCAAACATACTACCTGTTTCTACAATCCTGGATCGGATATCATTATTTAGTGTCACCTGCTTCAGATACTACGTCTTCGTATTCCAAGCACATGGAAAATCCGAAGATGATAACCGCAAATTTGATTCCCTCAAGGCACTCTGAGAAACTTACGCCGTTCAATATATCATACCTTTGATATAAAATATTTCCATGGCTATTTTAATAAAATAATAGGAAATATAGCTTATGACTTAATATTAAACTAAAGTTATAGTATCCTCCTTCAAAACACTTATATACTTAATAAATCTATTTTAACAAACTATACAAACACATTCTTTCTAGCATTGATTTCTTTATGCAATTTTTCCAACTTACTTTGATGCAGTGGTGATAAGGTGATTTAAGCTTATTAAAAAGCTTTCCAATTCTAAATTGTTCATATAATGATGGAATAACAATCAATTGATTGTGTATATGTATCATAATCTATATCTACATTGACTTGCCTTCAGTCGTTGCATTTAGATCTTTAGTGCTATCTACCCACGATTGCTACGAAATATTGGTCACATTTATTCAACTCATATACTTTTATAAGTGGAGTATTATACCATGCTCAAACAATAAATTGACATTTGCATTACCTAAAATGTAAGTTCGGGGCAGATAATATCAAATCATTTTTCTTTATTTTAAATAACTAATATTTGAAGTCCCTCTAAAATGACTACTGAAATAGTTCAGAATTAAGATATATTCCTGTAATAGTACAAGAAAGCAGAACATCTTCATCCTCACTCTGTGTCTTATCTCTTTTTCTAAGAATAGTTCGACAAACTTACGCTGTCTCCAATCTTCAGTAAATCCTGAAAATCTGATTTTTGGAGTCTCCATTTTAGAAAAGATTTTCGCATTGATTTTTAATAATTTTTAGTTTTTCAAGCTTTCGTTGATGAAAGGGTGATAAGGGTGGTCGATGGATACTAAAAAGTCACCAACTTTTTCTGTTCAGATGCATTAAGGGTATTGATAGCATTGTCTCAAAGAAATCATTTGGTGCGATATTTAACAACCCATGATTTCTTGCACCTTCTGCCGCTATTGATTGTATTCCTCATGCCATAATTCTGTGGCATAGTATGTAACCAAGTCACCTGAACTGGTACTAGTATCATCCATAAATCTTAAAAAGTATGTGGTACCGTGATGATACAGCTCATTCTTATATTTATCTAAACGTTTAATTGCCCCTAATGGAGCATCCACAGATGTGTACTCTATTGCAAGCAAATTCACCTATGTAAGATGGCCACCTCTAACATCTCTTTGCTTGCCATCCTTTTAATCGAAGAACCCATTTTTGATCAATCAATCCATATTGTGCTGAAACTGTCAGTGGCAGTGTAGATCTCTAGTTTTTCATCTCTAACCTCTTTCTGCTACCTCCCTAGCCGCTTACGCTACGTTCCCGTAATCTTCTGCAAAGCCTTTTAAATCTTATCCTTGGTACTCTACTCATCTATACCTCCCAATAGCTCTATCAGCTCATTGATACCTTCCATATCTCGCCTCAGACTCGTAAGCTCTTGAGAGCGTACTGGTAAGCTGACTCTTCTGTTTCCTTTGATTTCTTTTCTTCAAGATCATCCATGTGTTACGGCATACTTGTAGAAAGTGCTTCTACATCCTTTGTGAAAGCCTTTCAGCATATCATTTGATAACCATCGTTGGTTCCGTTATAAATAGGGCTTGACCATTTTTCGTGTAAAGATTATTTTACTTCTTCCTCCGACAAGCTCTCGGTTTTAGCTGCTTTCCAAAATGAAGTTCATCTTCTTCCCTGCTTTATTTCCTGCTTTCCTTAGCTCTCTCTCATTATCTAGCGCGTTCTTCAGCTTTTTCCAAAGATCTTCTATGAGCTCTTTTGATCTACTGTCAGCTCTTTAGGAGACTCTTTACAACTGCTCGCTATATCTGAAATACAAAAGCGTCATTGGTATCATTTAACGCTTCTGATATACTCCCTATCATCTTCGCACTCAATGATTCCAAAAATCTCCTCATATGAAGATGTACTGCTTTCAGCTTTTTCCTGCCTCTCTTTAAACTCTCTCTCTTTCAGAAAGACAAATATCCGTGTACCCAACCAAACGCAGTATATGTCCCTTCCACTCTTCTTGTACTTTGCACATTCCTTTGCCCGTTCTCTCTCTTTATGACCATCTCGGGTCCACCTGCGTCAGCAGGCTTTTCATCCCTCTGTATAAGCTCCAAATCTCCTGAGATTTTCGGTAAACTTATCTTCAAATATCTCATATGCTCTATACTTGGATCAATGTATGGCTTATCTACAAACTTATAAAGATATTATTGGCAAATAATCTCCTTGAGTCTTCTTTGGTATATCGAGTAGCTGTTGCATCATTATTAGTATACCGTCCAAGTATGCTCCCAAATCACCAAACTCTCAAATACTATATGATATAAATTGCGTACATCCTTTATTATTTTTATCGTATCTCTTTGGTATTCTCGGACTTTAATGATAAACTAATCTTCTCCGGCAGTTCACCTCTTTATGAAGGAAATACCTCCAGTATTTACTCAAACTCTCTCCAAGCTCTGTTTCATAGGGATTCCACCAAACATCAGCTAGTATATATATCATAGCTTTCTCGTCGCTCAGACTGAATCTCACATAACGAGGAATATTCAAGTTGTGCTGTCATGGCACTGAATATCTTCTGGCACCTTACCACTTTTGAATATTTTCAGTATCCTTCTTGACTTATCGTATCAACTATTTTCTCTATATCACATGCACACGCAGCCTGGTTGTTCTTTCCTTCTTTTTGAACCTCTTTGAGCGTTCTGAGCTATGGCAGGACATCTGTATTTCTTTTCAGCTTTGTTGTCTCAGTACCATTACTATGGTAGGTAGCTCGTCCAAAGATGGTTTTGCTTTTGGCAGTCCGATCATGGGTCTCATGTGCTCTGTTCTATCAAGTGCCTGGATGTGCGCTTCTTCACCACCTCTAAAAGTACACCATGTGGCAGTACTCTATGAGACCGTCAGGCTGGTATATGATATAGGTCATGCAAAAGGAAGGCATAGCTGCTTTGACTCTTTGGAGCTATTCCTATCTTACATATCTTGGATCACTGTCTTTTCCTGTAGAACTCCATCTTTGCGACATGGTGGGTTTGATACTACAGCTATCCACATACAGCGGTTCATATGTACTATGTGATCAGACTCATCAAAGCTACGGCCAGTCCCTCTTCCAAAGTAGTATCGCCATTTCTTGTCAATATATATGCAGGGAAGTATTCCACGCACTACCAGATTCTAGCTCTGTAAGCATATAAGTATTTTGACTTGTCAGCCCTTGATGCATATTACTCGCATACGATTAGCATCATCTATATATTTAGTGCCTGTTTCTCCTATATTTATAGCAGTACTTCCACCTCCAGAGGTCGGGGTCATATATTTTGATTGTATCACGTCCTTTTAAATGTTCTGCTGGTAATTTCTGACATCAAAAGGGGACACCTCGTGTGGTGTGGCAAAACTCTGCCTTCATTTACCTGCACTTTGCCGCAGTTGGAAATCAAGTATTCATATATAAAGCCTAAAACATCATAGTCAAGGCTCACCATACTGCATAGGAATTTCGGCTAATAAGTTGTACAAGGTCACTCACTGCCTGTCTGTGATTTTGTATCTGCACCAAGCTTGAAAGACCTGTTTCAAGTGTTGTAAATACACCTTCAAAGCAGCTGTATGACGCATGTATATTTCTACTAAAACGATGAGGAAACTGGTCTGTACATCGTCAATCGAGACCAGATCCTATATTTATCCAAGTGGAAAACAAGTCCTTATATGCTATAAAATATCCCAAATCCTGCTTTAGACTTTATGACATACTTGAATAACTGTCATCTGCCTCTTCATTTACATATTCCTTGATATTGTCAGCATCATATCCTCTATTATACAGATCCTGCTCTTTCTTTGTCTGAAAGATACTATATAAAAATAAAGCCTAATATATAATCCTTATATTCGGCTGGCTTCAATCTTTGGACCTCATTTGATTTGCAGATCTCTAAATCTTTGCCGTCAGTAAGCTGTTGTTTATTCATTTTACTTCCCCATAATCCCTTCATGTTACATCTAACTTTACCTAAGTAAAAGTCCAGCTATATTATATATTATTTCTTTTAAATAGATATCATTTTTACAGGCAAATGCTGATAACATGGACCGTTTGAAATGGTTTATAGTGGCTCAGCTGTCAAGACATCTGATTTTTATAATGATATAAAATCAAACTAACTATTTTCTACTGATATCAAACTTCTTCTTCAAAACAGTCTCATAAACTCGTTTGGCGAGTATCTTAATAGTTACCTACTTCTTGCTTTTTATTGTATGGATATAGCTGTCACTAAATCAAATTCCTTTTCAAAAATTTGTTCTCATAGACTCACTCATGATAGAATACTCCATATCTCCGCTGTTCCAAATATATATAATTGCTGGATACGGATCCCTTCTCCCCAAAGCCATCCTGAGTAAGTAGTTGAATTTCCAAAATAACCTTCTGTAATAATTTCAAACTTCACACTTCCATGTGAACATCCATAAATTCCTCTAAAGAAATAGAATCTCCGGTAAAACTGACCTTTACCTAAGGTTTTATTAAAAATCAACACACTCGTAAAGCCTTAAATCACAATCTTTAAAACAGACTTCACCCTCGTGTTCTACTTCTTCATTGTTTACATATTGAAATAATGAATCAACCTTTAGAGTAAGCATTTTATTATGGAATTTAAATTCCTTTTACTCTAGTCAGCTGTTAAGGCTGAAAATGATATTAGCTGTCTGTCATATACAAATTTATTTATATTTTTGTCCATGATTTACCCCTCAAGTGAATCTATAGAAAAGAGATTTTTACTACCGTCTACTTATCTTAAATCTGTCAATGTCTTTATAATTATTATATCATTATTCTATTATATATTGGGCTCTCATTTGTTATAATATGAGCAAGAAAATGAAATTAGATTATAGGAAAACAATAATGGAAATGAATTTAAACCCTGAAGAAATACAGAAAAATAAATAATCTATGGAAAAACATCACGATTTCAGCGTAGTTGGAGAGCCATCCAAAATATCATCAATTGTAACGATAGTGTTACGAATTATTTTGTTAGGAATATTATTCTTTATATTTATAAGCGTTATTGTTTGTATAGGCTTTTTCTTTTTGGAAGAACAAGGCATACTTCCTGACAGTGTTTTTAACAGATAAGCTTTATGAAGTTCATTGTAAGACTGACTCTTTTTCTTATAGCACTCACAAATTTTAAGTGTTCTGGTTTACAGCTTTTATAGGCCCCGGTTGGGAAGAAAAGCAAAGGAGCAAACCAGTGTACTTTATAGGAGAGTGAAATTCTTGAACCGATACGTGCAAGCACTTTATCCTTTAGCCAAAATTGACACAGAACATGATATTTCTTCGAGTGATGTAGAAGAGGTATGCCCTGCCGCAAAATACTATATCCAATCAGGAATAATTAAGCTTGACAATGAAAAAGGATATTGAAATAGTAGACTATATGCATACACTGTTTCAAAAGGATTAGCTACCGGAAGGATGAGATAAAGCACCTTCATGAGATTACGGGCTTTAGAGACAAGTTTACTCTATAAAGAATATATTATCTTTAAAAGGAAATTTGCGTATTGTTCCAACAAAGCATTTCCTTAATATTGAGACTACAGGAGGCTATCTTGGTGCCATGTCAGGTGGTATCAATGTAGACGATTTATGGCACAACGAGCATTACAACATCTATTGTACTGACGAACAATCGGCAAGGATGTTCTAACACCTGCTGTTATTGATTGGTTTAACAACAATACTTCTGACTGTGGACTCTCTATACAGCAACGAATCTGCATTTATATTGCAACTTATAATAATAAACGTGACAAAAGACCAAGAAACAAAGATAGCCTTCAATCATGGAGTATAGAAAAAGCAAAGAATGAGTATAAAATATGCCTTATTCTTTTGCAGAGAAAATAGCTGAGATTATATAAGCATCAAAAATAAATATGAAAGAAAACGGTCACAAAACAGTAAGTATTCCGGTTTTTGTGACTTTCTCATTATTTAAAATGACTCACTCATTCCGACATTTGGGAATGTAGTTTTACAATATTTGCAACATCCGGGATTTATATGCCTATTTCCTGTAAGTTTATATGTCTTCCATTTAAATCTGTAATCTGAGCCTTTTCATCTTCGTTAAGATTATCAATAAAAATACACCATTCATTAGGGTATCCACTCACAAATTCCATTTTTCGAATATTAATGGCTTGGTTTAAGCTTCGCAAACAAACATAATCTGCATATCACCCCAAAATCTTGTGAGCGTTAAGATCTGTTTTATTGTATATAACATCTATACCTTTCAATTTTATCTCCGTAAATTTTAATTTATAAATCTCCTGTTTCTACAAACTGAGATTCTATTATTTCTCTTTGGTTTTTGGTGCAGGTAAATCATCATACATAGCATCAAACAAGCCAATTAGAAACTCTTTATTATCGACATCATCTAACAACAGCATTTTCTTTGCTCCATCATACGGAAACTCATATACTGCATTGCATACATAATTCTATCGCAGACTGCACAGGTTTAACAAGTAATCTATCATCATATATTCCAGTAATCAATTTTTCCCTTGTAATAGATAATAAATTCTCCCATCATAGCTTTGCTAAGTCCATTTAATTATCTGAACTTTTCATAATATACTTTAGTTTTGATTTTCAATCACTTACAAACTCAAAACCCAGCTTTCATATACACTCTTTGCACTTTTTATTAAAAATCAAAACACAGTCAAAGAGATACTTCTGATATTCTCATCTTTTAAAGATAAAATATATAAATTCTTTTCAGCCTTTTGTTCCAAGACTCGGATCCTGTTTTTGTAGGATTTAATACAAATCTACCTAAGTGTGAATGTTATCTTTTCGATTTTCACCTCTGTATCATTCCGATAAACCTTCTTCATCAAAGATAGAAAATTTGTTGTCAAGCTTTTCTATCATAAGCTTAACGGAAATGAAAACCTCAGATCCCATCCATTGCTCTTGAAATATCGCCCCTCTTTCATTTGACCACTGCATAAAAGTAGAATCATTGTCTTTCTCAATACCTTTGTAAACTTTACCACTCATAGTACTCTCAAAACATATTATATAGCAAATCATATTACAGCAGTTCTTGCCTCAGCTCTTTACAATTTCCAAGCAGCATCTCAATGATACTGCATCACCTGTCATTTCATATAAACTCATATGACTTTCGGATCTTTTACAAAGTCTTCCTGCAAAGCGCCTTTTATGCCCGTATATTCTTCTTTCTGTATTACAACTCGTATACATCGATTTTTGGGATCTTCATTGTCATCCAAATCTCTATGACTTTACATGTCCGCTAATTTTACATTCCAACATAGTTAAGTTAAGGTCTGTAACAACATCTCATCGCATAATCAAAAGTTCTATCAAGACCGGTCGAATTTATAAACCTGAGATTCTCAAGGACTGTTTGCCCAAACCAGCATATTCTGCCTATCAAGTCCTATACCTGTAAATATTTCTTTAAGAGTAACTTCTTTCTTTATTCAGGTCATCCGCAAAACTCAACAAGACTCAGGCTGTCATCAGAACCGCTGATAAAATCTCCCCAATATTTTGTAACATACATACTTCACCTCTATCCGGTTTTATTTTCAAATCTTCCTTAAAATATCTCCACAGCCATGCTACCCCCTTAAGAATACCACCAACTGAGATATTTTCATCTGTAATTAGATCACTACCGTAACTGCTCATATTCAATGTTTCAACTGTTGGCAAAGCAGTTCTGGTTCATCTGACTTAGCTGTAGGGTCCGCATCCACTGCGATAATTTTTCCCGTAAAATTATGTGGACTCTCTTCAAAATTTTCATCTTCATCTAATGGAAACGCACCTATTGGAATCATTGGATACCACATCAAGCCCTGTATCTGCCTTTGACTCTTCTTCTTCATTTTCATAGTATTTCATTTCACTGCTCACCCTCCCTATAACATCTACAGGAGCAAATATCATTTTCCTGTTGAGCGAAAATCAGAATCCGGCTCGCATATATTTACCGGAATTTTCTACCTCACATGTTTCAAGATGAGCGTATGCCCATCTCATACTCTGTAAAATACTTAAAATCTGGTCATATTCTAACTTCCTTTTCCATCCATTCTATACTTATAGTCAAAAAGTGTCAAAACCCTTTTACTCAAAGAGTCTTGACACTTTCATTACCTATTCCTTATCAAATTTTTATATCTTGCCAGTTCTTCCTTGGCCTTTTAAAGTTCACACATATGCCATTCCCCAGTTCGGGCCTGACTGTTCTCTGGTGTATTGATATGACCTCTTTGCCAAGCCCTCATGATATCTGCCAGGTATACGGCATATTCAGCCTACTCTTTAACATATAGGTCAAAAAGTCTGTCCTTATATTGCCCTGCTTTTATACCCCTGTTCTTTACAAAACTCTCTGACCTTTTCTTTGCAAACTTATAGTCAAACCGTCATACCACTGCATTAGAGTATCATTGTCATGAGTTCCTGTATAGAAAATAACATTCTCTATATCATTTGATATGTCTCTTTGCATATTTTCCTTTTGTATCGATAGAGAATAGAAGAATTCTCTATCCCTTTAAGTGATAGGATCCTTCAGCTCCAACACCTGTGACGCAATTCTCCCAAATCTTCCGCTACAAGATTTACACCCGAAGCTCCTTTATTTAAGGTATCTATTACTTCATAGCCCGAGCCTCAATCCACCTCCGTCAATAGCTGTAGGGCATGAAGTCGGTATCTTCCAGAAAGTATCAAAATGCACGTGAAGTGATCACTGAATAATATCAAATAACTTATTATTATCCCATTCTGCCCTCTACCCAGAACTTATATTTATTTTTCTTTAAATAGTCCCAGTCATAGATAGGATTTCCCATCTCTGGCCCAGCGCTGAAATAATCAGGTGGAACTCCCGCACAAATATAGGTCTTCCGTCAGTATCAAGTAAGAAATTATCCTTACCTGACCATACCTCTACAGAATCAAGTCCAACATAGAAAGGCACATCACCCATGACTTCAATGCCTGCCTCATTGGCATATCTTTTACATCCATCCACTGAGTATAGAAACATATTGAATAAAGCATTGGTAGCTTTGCTTCTTCTACATCTCTCGGAAGTACACTCTTATCTCCTGACCAATTCTTGTACTCAGCCTTCCAATCATTCCAGCATTCGCCATTGTTGTCAAGCTTTAGAGCACGAAATACAGCATATGTATATACTCACCCTGTGACATAAAGTTCACATATGCAGGATCTTTTTGTCCCTCTTTAGATACAAACTTTCAAAGGCTTCTTAAGTAACTCCCTTTTAAAAGCTCTTACGGCTGTATAATCAACTCTTTTTGCATTTTTCTAAATTTATCAGGTTTCTTATCAAGTAATCCTGCTTCAAAAAGTAAATAAGACTGATATAAAGCTCATCACTGGCACATGATGAATATGGTTGATAAAGGAGTTTCCAAACTTGCAGGGTTTAAAGGTAAAATTTGCTAGATCTTTTACTCCATTTTCCTTCATTATATCAATCCACCGATAGGGAAGCTCCATCCAAGCTCTCCCACCCTGTTGTGGAAGGGAGGACTGAAACCGGCATTAAAATTCCTGTCATTAAATACCCTTATAAATGCCAGATATCCTTATTGTACTCGTGCACAGTTCTGTCTGATGAGAAGAAGCTCGCCTTTTGCTATATTTACAAGAGCCTTCTTTTGACCAAGACATCCGTCCTCATAGTCATTTAAACATCTGCTCTTTTGTCTTTATATAATCCTTTACATCAAGGAGTGCCATAAACTCAGTCTTTTATTTACAATTTCCTTATAAGTCTGTAAAGGTTCATAGATTCCGATACGAATAAGTTCTTTGCTGATAATAAAGTCTACCAATTCTTCACCTCAGGGTCGTTGTCATAGATATCGGCAGAACGATATGAAGCTGCTTTCATAAAGCTTTTATTACATCTTCAGACTTCTTACCGAAGATATAGATATTGTCATCACTATCAAGCTCATGAATCTCTACATTGGCACCGTCCTCAGTACCAAGAGTTACAGCACCGTTTAACATGAACTTCATATTTCCTGTTCCTGAAGCTTCCTTTGATGTAAGTGAGATCTGCTCGAAATATCACAAGCAGGGATATGTTTTCAGCCTTTTGTAATATTGTAGTTTTTCCACCATAACTATCTTAAGATATGGACTTACAGCCGATCATTCTCTACCAACTGCTGTAAACACAGAATCAAATGAATTATATCCTTGTAATAGTGTAAGCAGGGTGTAGCTTTTGCTCTGAAGATCGTCAGTTATAGGACGCTTAGGTAAATGTCCCTTCTGATCTCTTTATATTTGTAACAGCATAGAGTGCATTCATCTGCTGTCTCTGTACTCATGCAGACGCTTTATTTGAATGTCAAATACAGAGTTCTCGTCAATATCAATATTCTGAGTCTGCTTTTAAATACTTCCTAAGCTCAATCTTGGTATCCTTTTTGATTTCAAGCTTTTTAATACATTCTCATCATCCTTGTAAGTCAAAAAGCTTTTCAAGATTGGCATTATCCATATACTCAGGTCCGATAGCTCGTTTTAAATACTTGAAAGTTCATGATTACAATGAACCAGCCATCTACGGAATGTGGCCACCGTTTGTCTTTATTATTAAACTTCTCAGATATATATCATAGAAAGGCTTCAGCCTGAGTTTTCAAAATCTCTGCATGTAGAGTCGCATCATTGGCCTATATCCGAAGTGAATATCGATATGTGCCATATGTACACGGTCTGATTGTCTATTAGATATACCTTCATCACTAAATTCTTTTCTTATTCTTGCATCAAGCTCATAAACAATAGGCAATAACGTGGTACTACCTTCAAGGTAGCTGATTGGCCACTTCTCAAGTGCTTCGGCAAGTATTGTATGATTGGACAGCACATGTTTTTCTTACGACATCAATAGCTGTATCCATGTTGAAGCCTTTGCTGTGTCAAGATACGGATAAGTTCAGGAACAACCATGTAGGATGAGTATCATTAATCTGAACACATACATGTTCATGAAGTCTGTAAAGATCGTCACACTCTACTTTCAGCCTCTTATAATCTAATCAGCCGCATTGCTACCATAAAGCACTGCTGATAAATTCTAAGTAAATGTCCCGCTCATCACTGTCATCCGGATATAAGAACAATGAAGGTTCTTTCCGATATCATGTTTATCAAAGTTTATTCTGTCTCTGATAATAGACTCGTCCACACTGTTCATATCAAAAAGATGTACTTATTACATTTACTCTGATGATATCCCAGAACATCTATATCATACATTGTAGATCTTAGTAAACTTTGAAAGGAACTCTGCTTACATCTGTTCTGTAAGTCAGCTGTTGTCTGTAATCCATGGGTTCTTTTCCTCATACTGTTTGTTGTCTACAAACTTTTGTAAGAAAAGTCCATCATGATAATTTAATCCTACACCGTCACCGTTTAATCCAAGTGTTGCAATAGAGTCAAGGAAGCATGCCGCCAACGTCCAAGACCGCTGCTCTCAAGAGAAGGCTCAGGCTCGACCTCCTTCAACCTGCTGTTATATTATGGCCATTCTTTGCAAGTATCTCTCTACTTCATCGAACATTCCAAGATTTATAAGATTGTTTGAGAGAAGCCTCGATAAGAAACTCCTGCTGAAATATAGTGCGTTTTCTGTTTCCTGTATTATGCTCCATGCCTCCATCTTTCTCTCGTGTAATGTTCAAGAGTGTTGTATAAATTTCCGCATCTCAAGTCGCTGAAATTCTCCTTACCAAGCTTGTTCTTTAAAAATCTCTTCTAATGACATATCTTTCTCCTTTTTAAATCCTATGGATTAGAGTTCCGTTTGCTCCAAGTACTTCTCCATCAAACTTTTCGTGAAAATAAAATTTCTTTCCCTGAATTTATTTTTGATCGGATGAAGCGTTTATTAAAACTTCCATACTGTTTCCGTCTTCATCAATTTCTTTGATATATTCATACATCTTTCATTTTCATAATTATCCGAAAGTGGAAATACGGACTTCTACACATTTTCTCATTGCGCCTTAGCATTATAAGACTTTTCATGTGGAAATCTACATTTTCGCCGCTGTCAATCTCACCCATGGCATACACCGCAATCCGGACTCGCGAGCCCCTCCATTGCTATTTTCCGTACCGTAGTAGATACATGGACTCGAAGTGTAAAAAGAATTGCAAGCTGTTGATAGAATCCTATCCAAATCATGAAGCGGTTCATAAGTCTTTTCGGTATCATGTGAATCAAGCAGATTGAACAATACACGTTACTCTGTTGCATATACATTGTATAACAAAGCGGGTTTACTATGTACTCAAACTCATGCTTTTTCATTGTCTTATCATGAGTCATGAATTCCGCTTAGCAGAGGATAATTCATCACAGAATCGTATTCATCTCCTGAAGCCACTGTATTGCATCATGCCAGATTTCCAAGCAGATATATATCAGGCTTTATTGTCTTTAGATGTTCTCTTATCTTTTTAAAACCTGTGTGACACCTCATTACCCACATCAAAAACGAATACCGTCTATATCACTTTTTGATCCAATCTTCACAGATTTTACAAAAATAGTCTATAACCTCATTATTGTTGGTGTTCAGTTTCGGCATACCGTCTGTAAAAGGAAAAAGATAATACCTTTTATCTCTTTGTATCTCCTCTTTGCAATGTCTTCCCAGTTTTCCACCATAAACCAGTCCGGCATACTTTGAGGATTTACCTTTTCACGCCACATCAAGCCATGGCTTAAATTTTCTTCCGGCAGGATTAAACACCGCATCCACCATGATACGAATACCCTTGTCATGCGCCTCTCTACAAAGCGCTTTCATTGTATCACTGTCACCAAAAGAAGGATCAATCTTTGTATAATCGGTTGTATCATACTTATGATTTGATTCGGCCTCCATTATAGATTCAGATAGATACCTGTTATTCCCAAGGTCATGCAGGTAATCAAGTTTGCTTGATTCCTTCTAAATTTCCACCGAATTTCTGTAATGTAACACTTCCATGATCTCTCCAAGGAATGATATCCTCTGTATTATTTTCCGGAGTACCGTTACAGAAAATCTGTCGGGAAATATCTGATACCATATGGTGTCGTTTACCCACGAAGGTGTAATATTTATATCCGACGGATTCATCCATCGGTATAATGAAGCATTGCAAAAGATTCTGCCGTCCATATGGAACTGTTCCTCAGTTAAAAATCCGTCTTCAAAGTAATATCAGACACCGTCATGTGTATGCAGTTCAAAGAAATACTTACACCTTTTATATATCGGAAGTAAAGTTGTAGTCCACCATAACTGATTTGACAATCGTTTTTATAAACTATCTCTTCTCTCTTCGGTCCACTTCTCGTTTCCTCCAAGTATTCCGGCCTCAAACGGGTCGCCATAGTGGATAAAGACCTGTTCACATCATATCCTGTTTTCAAATTTATAATAAGTCTGTCCCTCATCTATAGGATAACCTATCTGTTCTGATGTTCTATGGTATACACCGGCAAATTCCATTATATCTCTCTATCCTTTTCTTGCCAAGTATCAATACACTTTGTGGCTCTACTTTATAGGAACCTTTGCGACTATATTCTTTCTCCAAATCATACTGGTCATTGCTGTCACAAAAAGTACTTCAAAGTCTCCGTCTAAAGACTCAACTTCAAAGTTCTTCTTTTGAAGCATTATAAATGACTTTGACCTGACTCCATAAAGAATTCTTATCATTATTTACACTAAATCCTCACAACCTGCTTTTTGTTTCCTTATATCGGTGATATGTTTATAGCTGTTTTCGGATTTATCACAAAAGCCCTGAAATTTGTTTTCTAAGTGCAATCAGACCTTTATAGTAATCTACAAGTTCCTTATTTTTCCATGCAAGTTTCCAGTCAAGTTTGTTTACTGAAATTGGCATATTGTAGGTATTATCAAGTCTCGCCCTTTGTTCTGCCGAACTCCTCACCCGATAAGAAAAACAAAGTACCCTGACAAGTCATATAAATTGCATCGCCAGTTTGTTTAATCTCATTACCTCATCTTTACCGGAGGTATCACTCAGTTTATCCCACAGTGTCTGATTGTCATGTGCCGAAAACATATGAAACTATCTGTGACGGTGCTTTCACACCTTTAAACTCTTTATTATATTTCTGGGTTACACCATGCACTTACACTTGAGAGTATATCGTCTTCTTTATCCTTGCCGCTGTTTACAAATCCGGCTTTCCTTAGGTCTGAGAGCGGAACCCTTTATAGAATCTCTGGTGTTATCACAAATGTCCTATGTTTTCATCTAAAAAGAGCAATATTATCTTTGCTCTGCAACTTTCTTATTATATTCTATGGCTGTATCCAGTTGCAGACCAAGGTTCACCGTAGATTATCTTCGCCCTTACCGTATATAATATCAAGTTCTTTTCTGATATTGTTCATCAAATCGGTATCAAGAAGTCCCATCAAATCAAAAGCGAAATCCGTCAATATGGTATTCCCTTGCCCAGTAAAGTACAGACTCCAGAATATATTTTGAACACATGGCTCTTTCACTTGCGTTACATCATTGCTTGAGGCGGAACCGTCAGATACCTTACCGTCACTAAATGCTCTGTAAAAATACCAAGGCAGAGTTCTTTGAAACCATGAATCAAGTGAGGTATGATTGTATACTACATCCATAATTACTCCAAATCCTGCTTCGTGGATTGATTGTATCATCTCCTCTCATTCTCGGTGATACGAACCTCCATGAAAAAGCATCTGTAGCATATGAACCTTCAGGTACATTAGTAGTTGACTGGCCATACTCCCAGTTGAACTCAGAGTCCTTGGTTTCATCCACAGAACCGTAATCATACATCGGCATTATTTGAATATGTGTAACACCCAGTTCTTTCAGATAATCAAGTCCTGTAGGATGAATACCGTCATTATTTAATGTTGTATGCTTTACAGTAAAAGCCTTATACTTTCCAGCGATACTCTAAAGGAAAACCTCCCGACTTATCATAGGAAAATTCTTTTACATGAAGCTCATACACAACTCTTTCTTTATCCTGTTGCATGCCTTATCGTTCTCCCATCCCTTAGGGTCGGTAAAGTTGACCGCCATACTTCTGATACCGTTGACTCCGGATGCTTTTTGCATACGGGTCGGCTGTTAAAACCTCTTTAGAGTCTCTTTTTACTCAAATAGTCATAGTAACACTTTATGAAGCTCTTTGTCCGAGTGAAAGCACCACACCCCTTATCGGCTCCATAGGAATTGCTCATAAGCTCCTACCGCCTCCTGCTTCATAAAGGTTTAGTACTACACTTTTGCACTCGGTGACCACAGTTTGAATGTGGTCCCGTTTTCATTACATTCCACACCGAGGTCGTTTCCTTCATAAATGAAGCTTTTCAAGAAACCCTTTGAAGAGTAATATTTTTAAGTTCAATTATATTTTCCATTATTATCCCTTAACAGCACCCGAGATACCGTCTACATAGTATTTCTGCATGAATAAGAATAAGAGTGCAATCGAATTGAAATAAGGACTGCACCGGCTAAAGAAAGCTTGTGTACCAGTTGTCGATATATTCTTTTTCAAGCATCTTCCAAAAGTCCGATAGCAATTGTATACTGATTCTGAATTAGCTCTGCAAATTACCTTGCAAAAATAAAATCAAGCCATGGTCCCATAAATGATGTTAACACAGTATATACAATAATAGGTTTACTAAGCTAGCAGTTATCTTATAAAATCTGCCATCTGGTACATCCGTCCAAAAGTGTCACCATCTATCGCTCGCAGGAATTGTATCAAAAATCCCTTTGCAATCTGGAATCCAAGCCCTGCACCTCCGGAGTAACATAAAAATAAGTGCCAGCTTAATCAAATTTCCTTCAGTAAGTCCCATTGCCTTTAATATAAAGTATACGGCAATCATTGACATGAATCCTGGAAGAGTCCCAGTACCATTGCCATATTCATATAAGGCTTTCTTAATTTAAACTTTATTCTTGAAAGGCAGTATGAAACTGCAAGTACATAGAATGCCGACAATATACATGAACATACAGCTATAAACAATGTATTCATAAACATCTGCGGGAAGTTCAAAATAGTTGTGTCACTGAACAACTTAGCATAGTTGTCAGTGTAAAAGCCTCAGTAGGAAGGTAGATACATAAGATCCCTTTCCGCTCTGAAGCTTGTAAGTATTACCCAAAATATCGAAAAGTCGCAAATACGGCTAATATGGCAAGAATGATATGTACAACAGTATTATTTATCTCTCTTTTCTTTCGCAGACTGAAATTGTTTTGCCATAATTAGAATCCTCCCTCTTCCTTATATGATTTACTGTTTCTGTAGGTAAACAGTGCACCGATTGCCAAAAATAATAAAGGTCATAATACCGATAACCGCACCGATATTGTAGTACTGTTTATCAATCGTCAACTTATAAAGCCATGTAACCAAAAAGGTCTGTCTTGCCTGCTGTTGAAGAGGTCTCGTAACAGGATCTCCTCCCGACAAGAGGTATATAACATTGAAGTTGTTTACATTACCTGTAAAATGTAACTATCAAATAAGGTGTTGTAACATAGAGCATGTACGGTAATGTAATCTTTGTAAATGTCTGTATCGCATTTGCCCTGTCAACTCTGGTACTTCATAAAGATCTTCCGGAATATTTTTGTAATACACCTGTAAGCTGAAGTAAGGTGATACGGCTACACCTACCCAGATATTTATTATGATAACTGTAACTCTTGCCCATGTCGGATCGGTAAAGAAAAGGAAGACTTTTTATCACTTGCTATAAGTCCAAGGTTTCTAAGAAGTACATTTACAGCACCTTCAGGTCGCAACATTGTACGCATTATAAGAAGTGATACGAACATAGGTACATGCACATGAAAGTACAAAGCAAAATCTCCAAAATCCCTTTGCTCTTGTTCCTTTCTGTTAATAAGAAGAGTAAGATCATACCGAAAATATAGTTACTGAATGTTGCAAAAATGCTCCAGATAACTCGTCCATGCAAGCACTGACCAGAATGTACTTCCAAGTATACTTTTTGAATCAAACAATGTCTCAGTTATCAAGTCCCACCCAATCAAAAAGTATTAAATGATTATCTATATGGCTGTAATTTGTAAATGCCATACAGATCATAAATACTAAAGGAAGTATTGTAAACATAAATACAAATGCTGTAGGCGGTGTCATAAACAGGCGATACAAATTTTCATTTAAAAGTGTCTTCAAATCTTCTACAAAGTTGTTTACATGTTTACCTTCTTTACGAAGACATTCAGCCTTGTATGCGCTCTTTAATGTACCTCCAAATAACTATCATAAGAACGGTAATTAAAATTGCAACACCGTAAAGTAATATAAGAATAGACTGATCACCCTTGGTGTAGGTATAAATCTGCTTTGCCTCATCCCATACTTCCTGTTGTTCTACACTTCCAAGTGTACGAAGTCCTGCTATAAATCCTATTCCGTTTACAAACATAAAGACAAGATATGCAATCTCAATAAGAAGATATATAAGACCTTTTATAACCTGTCCGTTTACTATATTTCCAAATCCCATCAGGATCATGGAAAGTTTTGTTGACAATCCGCCCTCTTTTATTGCATTGGTGCAAGTGTATGGCGTCGGGAATTCATTAACTCTTTTTAAATAAACCCATAACATTTACCCCTTAATTTAATCCGTTACTGTTCATTGCCGCATTCATCGCTTCTGTCTGTTCTTTTTGCATTAGCATGTGTCACGCTCTTATTTCTGATTGCCTTACCCAGTATTTTCAACAGGTACCCAACAATTACTCATAGCCGATACGAAAGGCTGAAGAATTGAAGTATTGTTAAAGGTATTGTTCTGTGCCAAAACAAGTGCATCAGATGCTATCTCAGGGTCCTTTAAAAGTTCAGTATTACACGGTATAACATTTCTCAACTCATAGTGTGCTTTTTGTGCTTCCTCACTTCCAAGATACTGCAAGTGCGACTGCCTGTTCCATATGCTCACTGTGTGAATTTACTCCGATTGCCTTTGAACCTGCATATGCAAGCATCTGCTTTTCCTCACCGTTGATAGTGAATTTAGGAAGTGAAGTAACACCCATCCTATCTCCAAGTGCTTCCTTTATAGAGTTGGCATCCCATGAACCTGTAAACATTGCACTTACACTGCCGTCACGAAGCCCTGCAATTCCCGAACCGTCAGCATCAATTTTGAAATTGGGATTGGCTGCAAGGTCTATAACATAATTTGTAACATCTACAGCCTTTTCTCCGCCAAAGTCAACGCCCTTTGATTCATCGTTTACATTTCCGAACAAGGTACATCCGTTTCCAAGATAGAATGCAAGCAGGTACCAGGAATTAACAAGCGGGAAAGACACCGTACCTTTCTTTAACATTGTATCAAGGTTTTTTATGTCATCATCAGAAAATACGGTCTTGTCATAGAACATATACCAGGTATTTGTTGTAAACGGCACACTGTAAAGCTCGTTATCCACAGTAAGTGAATCCAAAAGTTCTTTTGAGTTGGTTGACTCAATAGTCTCCTTATACTTGCCTCCAAACTTTGCTATTGCCTTCGCATCTATAAGCTTACTTATATTATCGTTTGCATACATAAATACATCCGCACCGGCATCCGGATCCTGTGATACCTGATCTGCTAGCAGTCGCTTCCATCTGCAACCCATATATCAAATGTGATATCCCATTCGGGATGTTCATTCGCAAAATTTTTACACATTGTCTGAAGCCACTCACCACTGTCTTTTGACTGATCTTCAGACGGTGACCAAACCATCAGTCTGACTTTCTCGGCTGTGCCGGATCCTTTACTGCCGGCACATGCAGTCAGCCCTACTCCCAGAGTCAAAGCCATGATTCCTGTTAGAAATCTTTTAAGACTTCCTACCATAATCTTACTACCTCCTGATTAAATTTTTTCGCATTGTTTCGTTATTGTAAATATATATCTTTTTAATTCCCAGTCAATAAATTTTCATGTTTTCTTTATGTTTTAAACCTGAAAATAATGCTGTACACAGTATTCCAAAATTTTCGTTTTGTTTCCAAAATCTTTGAAAAATGCCATATTATGTTCTTTTTGTTGCTTTTTAACATTTTATTCTATATAATAATATAAAAATGATTTTCTTTATATGAAAGGATATTAAACTATGACCACAATACAGGATATTGCTGATAAATTAGGCATTTCAAGAGTATCGTGTCAGTCAAAGGCATTAAATGATGCACCTGATGTTAAAGGAAACTTTACGCAAACAGGTTCTTGAAACTGCTGTTGCATTGGATTATACAAAGTTGAGGTACGATATAAAAAGCTCGGTTAAAAATATGTATTCTAATAGAAAAAGAAAAATAGAATACTTGGAACCACATCACTTTGCTTATGATATTATCATCGGTTTCCGTCAGCTTGCAGAGCCTGCAGGCTTTAAAGTGGAAACAGTACCTGTTGATAGCGATTTTCAAAATACGGCATATGATATCTTATGCTTGAAACATGATTATACAGGTTCATTTGTACTTGATTTTCACTAAACGATCCTTGGATCATGATTTTAAAATCAGTCATACTCCTGCGTGCTTTTTGACAACTATGTTACGGGAAATCCGTCTCACAGCCTATGTCGGTATTGGACAATAGTGAAGGAATGGAGCTGATTCTTGATCATCTTACAAATCTCGGACATAAAAAGATAGCTTATCTTAGCGGTTCACTTGGATCATATGTACTTCAAATGAGACATGCGGCTTTTTTGCATGCTATGCATAGTCATGGCTACAAAACGACAACTGAGAACATAGGCTGTTCCTACTATCTGTCAGAATGTATAGAAAAGCATCTTCCAAGATTTCTAGAAGACGGAATGACAGCGATAATCTGCGACCATGATAATATTGGCACCAGATCGATAACTCAGTGCCGACAGCTTGGCTACAAAGTGCCTGAAGATATAAGCATTATCGGATTTTGATAGATTTGCCTATGGCACTTTACACATCACCGCCACTTACTACCGTCAGACAGGACAGAATGGAGCTTGGCAAAAGCGGATTCTTTTGCGCTCTTCAAGTCTTTAAACAATATACCCATCAGTACTTTTTACTCATGCAAAGCTTATTGAAAGAAAAACAACGTCAAAAGTTTGATAAGCCAAAGTAAATCCAATACTACGGACAGTCGCTTTTTAGTTTCTTGATCATACTAAATATCACCTGGAAAGTATCCTTGTTGGCATTATCACTCTTTTCCTTCGTAGATGATCATACTCGTTTATATTCAATTCTCAGATTATACCATTTATGTCTCTCCCAATGTATGATATGGTAATACTCCACCTTCTCCACATTTTAACGAAGAAATAAATTCTCTGTTTAACAAGATCCTCATCATAATCACTTCTTTCAGGTACCAAAACATGACGAATCCACATTCTTTTTCCCATTTCATCCATTGTTTTTGCCATTTCAAGCATATGATCGTTTTTCATGCCTGTTATAATTTCATGTCTTGTATTATTTCTTTTATATCAAGCATAATAAGGTCCGTTGCACTCAAGACTTTTAAACTTTTCAAAAATTTTGATCTTTTACTGAACACCTCTGGCAGTATCAAGACAGGTATTTTGCACTGTTTTCTTGCACAGTTGCAAAAGTTCATCACAAAATCTATCTGAGCAGAGGTTCTCACCACTACAGTAGCACTCATTATCTTTCCAATATGGCTTATATCGTATAGCCTTATCAAATACTTCCTGCGCAGAAAAATTTGATTTTCTTTTTGTTTGACCATGTATCCGGATTTGTGACAAAACTGACACCTCATTGACAACCACAAATACAACAAATCTTACTCCCGGACCGTCTACAGAGACCGAATGTCTCAAACGAATGAATATTACAACCTGTCATGACATGTTCTGGCAATGACATCCAGCTGCTGTTCTCTTGTAAGGTCTATAAACTTAACAGCATATCCTGAAACTCTTATTGTGAAGTTTGCATACTCTTCCTTCTCAGGATGTTCCATAGCATCTATAAGCTTTTCCGTACCGAAAACATTTACATTTAAGTGATGTGCACCCTGATCGAAATATCCGTCCATTACCTGAGTGAGGTTCTTCTTTTGCTCATCCTCACCATGTCCGAGTGCGGACGGATTAATAGTCTGAGTATTTGAAATACCGTCAAGTGCATACTCATAAGGAAGCTTTGTAAGTGAATTAAGCGAAGCCAAAAGGCCGTTTTTTTCTGCGCCATAGCTTGGATTTGCTCCCGGTGCCAGAGGCTCTCCGGCTTTTCTTCCGTCAGGCATACTTCCTGTCGCCTTGCCGCATACTACATTTGAAGTAATTGTAAGGATGGATGTTGTTGCTTCCGAATTTCTGTATGTATGTCTTTTCTTAACCTTTTTTAGGAAAGTCTTTAAAAGCCATACCGCAATATCATCCGCTCTGTCATCATCATTTCCGTATCTTGGGAAATCACCTGTTGTCTCATAGTCGACCACAATTCCGTTTTCATCACGAACAGTCTTTACCTTTGCATATTTTATTGCACAAAGTGAATCTACTACGTGAAAATCCTGCAATACCTGTTGTAAATGTTCTTCTGACATCAGTATCTATAAGTGCCATCTCGGCGACTATCATAATACTTCTATCATGCATATATGGATCAAGTTCAGTGTATTTACATAAAGTCCTGCCAACCAGTCCATCATTACATCACATATCTCCATTACCTCATCATAATCAAGGTATTCAGATGTTATAGGTCTGTAAGCCGGTCCAACCTGCTCTTTTGACTTTGCATCCACACCTCCGTTTATAGCATAAAGGCATTTTGCAAGATTTGCTCTGCTCCGAAGAACTGCATTTCCTTTTCCTGTTTCGTTGTTGATACACAACAACATATAGAATAATCATCACCCCATACCGGACGCATTACATCATCATTTTCATATTGTACAGAACTTGTTCTTATAGAAATAGCAGATGAATACTCTTAAACGCCTTGGAAGTCTGTTTAAAGACACAGTGATGTTCGGCCTCCGTGAAGGTCCCATATTCTCAAGTGTATGTAAGAACCTGAAATCGGACTTTGTAACCATCGACCTTCCGTCCATACCAAGTCCCGCCATCTCAAGGGTAGCCCAAAACCGGATCGCCTGAAAAGAGCTGATTGTAAGAAGGTATTCTGGCAAATTTTACCATTCTGAATTTCCCTGTACAAGGTGGTCTATCAACTCCTGTGCTTCGATTTCTGTCAGTTTTCCTGGCCTTTAAATCTCTTTCAATGTAAAATATCAAGAAATGTTGAAATTCGTCCGACACTCATTGCCGCACTGTTTTGTGTCTTTATAGCCGCAAGGTATCCGAAGTATAACCACTGCACAGCCTCTCTTGCATCCTTTGCAGGTTTTGAAATATCGAATCCGTATGCCGCAGCCATTTCCTTCATCTGTTTAAGAGCCTCTATCTGCATTCCAAGTTCATCTCTTTGGCGGATTATTTCATCAAACATTGTACCGTCGCCGCAATTTTCCAAATCTTCCTGTTTCTTTTTCTATAAGAAAATCTATTCCATAGAGTGCAACTCTTCTGTAATCTCCTACAATTCTTCCCCTACCGTATGTATCAGGAAGTCCTGTAATTATTTTATTATGCCTTGCCGCATGCATTTCAGGTGTATAAGCCTCAAATACAGCCTGATTATGAGTCCTATGATATTCTGTAAAAATCTTGTGGAACTTCTCATTTGTCTGATAGCCGTAGGCACTTGCCGCCTGCTCAGCCATCTTTATTCCACCAAAAGGCATAAAAGCTCTTTTTAAAGGTTTATCTGTTTGAAGTCCCACAACCTTTTCAAGATCTTTTCATATCTTCGTTTATATATCCCGGCCCATAGGCTCTAATAGTTGAAACAACTTCAGTCTCCATATCAAGAACTCCGCCTTTAGCTCTTTCCTCTTTCTGAAGTCTTGAAAGCTCACCCCAAAGCTTGTTTGTAGCTTCTGTAGGACCTTCCAAAAACTCTCGTCTCCATCGTATATTGTATAATTATTTTGTATAAAAATCACGTACATCTATATCGTCACGCCATTTTTCTTCCCTTAAAACCATCCCAGCACTATAAGTACCTCCTTTTTAAAATAAACAAAGTAGTTAGGCTCTTTACTAACTTTCTCTTGTATCCTGATAATGTCACCATTAAATTTATTATTCAAGCGATATTTGTTAAATTTTTCTCATGTATTTCATTGAAAGAACAATTCCTAGCTATTTACTAGGAATTGTTCTGATATTTATACATTATTTATACTCTTATCCAAGCTTTTTTATTACACTGCTTTTCTTTTTATAAATATTTTATTTACTGTAATAGAAATACATATTGTAATTATCATACTTGGTACTGTACTTCCGATTGAGTATCCGACTTTATTAACAGCCTATATATTATAAATCCTATTATCCATATGATAATATTTATTACCGAAAAACATTTTTCATCATGTCTTATTTTTAATATAAAGAAATCTGATATTTGTACTACTATCATTGGGCAAACACTGAACCTATAAGATATAAAAAATCTGTTATATCATCCATAGGTAATATTATTGCTCCCAGAGTTCCTATTATTGTAACAGCTACAGCAATCCGCTTTGATGACATATTTGCAAATATAGACTCTGTAGATACTCCTGCGGAATATACATCCAAAAATGTAGTGGTTACAGTAGAAAGCACAACTATAAAAAGTCCTATGATACCCAGTCCTGCCTTTTAATAATATCTGTGCTATATCCGACTCCATTGTAAATAATGCGGCACTCATTCCTATAATATACATCCAAACACTGACAAGACCATATGTTACAGTACTTGCGGCAGTTGCCTTCACAGGCTCCTTTGCTTCTTTCGTATAATCACTTATAAGCGGAAGCCAGGAAAGCGGCATTGCAACAGATAATTCAAGAGTCGCACCGAAGCTCATACTTCCATCACCGCTGCCAAAAACTATTCCACCTCTAAAAATAATAAAGCTAAGTATTATAGTCATAATGAACAAGGCTGACATAGCTATTATATTTACCTTGCCAAGGTTTTTTACACCTATAATTATCCAAACCAGTATCAATCCGCCTATAACAAGACACCATATAATATGCCCCACAGCCAGTATTCCCTGTGTAGCCAAGGCCCCATCATAAATCATTATACCGGTCCAGCCTACCAGCTGCATAATATTTAGTATTGCAAAGAAAATACTTCCCTTTCCCCCAAAGCTCAACTTAACAGTATCCATTGCACTTTTTCCAGTCTTAGCTCCTATTATTCCGGCTAAAAACAGTAAGATACATCCTATAATATGCCCTAAAACTAGTGCAAGCATTCCGGTAATAAATCCTAAAGATACAAAGTATGTACCTGTTAAAATCTCAGCTATAGATACTTGCGCCTCCAAACCAGATCAGACTGTTTTCAAATACTGATGTTTTCTTATTCATTATCCGCCTCCTTTGCATACTCTCCGTTTATATTAAATGCATGATTTAGAGGGCCTCTCCCCTTTCCTATATCAAGCATTGTCAGTAGAGCATCGGATATATAGTTCTTTGCCCTTTGTACGGATTCTTCCGGTGTATAACCCTTTGCAAGATTTGATGCTATTGCTGATGAAAGGCTACATCCTGTACCGTGAGTGTTTTTATTATCTATACGTTTTCCTAAGAACCACTTTGCTTTTATTCTCATACAATAAATCATTGGCATCATTTATACTGTGTCCCCCTTTTAACAGTACCGCACAACCATGATTTTCATATATTATTTTGGCTGCTCTTTCCATGTCCTTTTCATCTTTTATTTTTATACCTGAAAGTACCTCTGCTTCAGGTATATTGGGAGTTATTAACTTTGCTAATGGAAAAAGCTTTTCCTGCATTATTTTTATTGCACTATTTTCAACTAAATTAGATCCGCTTTGTAGCTACCATTACCGGGTCAAGTACTATATTTTTGCCTTATATTTTACTAAGCTCGTATTCAATAGCTTCCACTATTTCCGGCGAAGATACCATTCCTATTTTTATAGCATCAGGAAAAATATCTTCAAAAATCATCTCAAGCTGACTCTTTACAAATTCAGGAGCAATATTTACAATCCCTGTTACACCTGTAGTATTCTGTGCTGTAAGTGCGGTTATGGCACTCATTGCATATACATTATTTGCAGTCATTGTCTTTATATCTGCCTGTATACTGCTCCACCACTACAATCACTTCCGGCTATTACTACATTTTTTCATATCATGTCCCCTTAATCTAAATCATTTGATAAATTGTAAAGTTCCTTTGTCGCTTTTTATATCAGAAGCTCCAAATATTGCAGAGACTACTGCAACTCCATCTATTTTGTTTCCCTTAAGTTTTAATATATTTTGTGAATTTATCCTCCTATTGCCACCTTCGGTATATTCACAGATTCACATATAGATTTTAATGTTTCATATGAGAGAATACCTACATCATTTTTGGTAGAAGTTTCAAATACCGCACCTATACCTATATAATCTGCACCGTTTCTTTCCGCCAATACAGCCTCCTCTACCGTATGTACGGAAACCCCTATTACAATATCTTCTCCTACAATCTTACGGACATCTTTAAGTTCCATATCATCCTGCCCTATATGTATTCCTTCTGCATTGGCGGCAATTGCCACGTTCAGATTGTCGTTTACAATAAATGGAATATTATACTGTTTACATAATTAGCGATATCTTTTTGCTCTCTATAAAAGCTGTTTTCATCCAAACTTTTTTCTCTGAGTCGCATACAGGTTACACCGCTTTCAAGAGCTTCCTTTACCTGCTCATATAAAGTTTTATTCTCTGTCCATGTTCTGTCGGTAACAGCATAAAGTTGCATATATTTCTTATCTAATCTCATATCTTGCTCCTTTTTCAAGTTCATCAGGAGTGAGATTGTGGACTGCATCTATCAAATAATTTCTATAATCGCTGTTACCGTCTTTATCTGTCATACGTTTTTGCTATTTCTCCACATAACCCATTGCACAAACACAGGCTAAGGAGGCTTCTAAAATATTGTCAGGATTTGCACTTATATATGCCGCCATCATAGCTGAAAGCTGACATCCGCTTCCTGTAATTTTACTCATTATACTGTCGCCGTTATATACACAATATGCAATTTTACCGTCTGTAACTATATCAATGGCAGATGTTATGACTGTTACACAGGAGTTTTTCAATGCGAAATCCTTTGCAGAACTCAACCACAGTATCAATATCATTGATAAAAATCAACGGAATCAACTCCCTTGTATTACCTATTCCTACGGCAAGGCATTTTATCTCTGATAAATTTCCACGTACTACGCTGAATTTCATCTTTTCCAACAGTATTTTTGCAGTCTCCGTTCTTAATCCGGATGCTCCGACTCCCACAGGATCAAGTACTATAGGATGATTCAATTCATTTGCCTTTTTACCTGCAGCAATCATTGAAAGAACTGTTCTTTTTATTTAATGTACCTATATTTATATTAAGGCCTGAACATATTGATGTTATCTCTTCAACCTCATCCAAACCTCGTCAGCCATTATAGGGGCTGGCGCTACATGCCAGCAGTATATTGGCACAGTCATTTACAGTAACATAATTTGTTATATTATGTACAAGAGGTGATTTTCTTTTGACATTTTCAAGCATTTCTTTTAGCATACTTTCCCCCTTTACCTTTACTATTTTCTATTTGAAACTGTATAAGAATATTTGTTTTCATAATGGAATAAATAAAAACCCTGCTATAATACTTCCTACAAATGTAGAAATAAAAACGGTATGATATAGGCGTAAAATACTATATCCTTCATACTTTTCCCCATTACAAATATTGCTGTCGGATATGCAAAAAGACCTCCAAGTATTGCAGTACCTGCTACCTCCGCCAAAAGTGTAGGAAAAATCTTTTTACTTTTATGGTATACGATTCCACAAAGTAATGCTCCGAACATACTTCCAGGAAATGCCATTGGACTTCCTATTCCAAGTATGTTTCGTATAAAGCTTGCACTAAATGCTACTGCTACTCCATAAAAGGTCCAAGTATTACCGCACAAAGAATATTTATCATATGCTGTATCAGGCACATTTACTTCCTAGAACCGGAAATGAAAACAGGCTCCCTACAACTGCAAGTGCACATAATAATCCTGAGATACTTAACTAATGTTACTTTCTTCCATAGTAACCCTCCTAAAAATGTATTATTAAACTATAAAACTTATAGGATCATATATTCAGGTCAAATTTTTGTAATAAAAATGAGATACAAGAACCTGTATCTCCTGAAAAAGAAAGTAAAAACATTTCCCTACGTTGGCATTTATCCAAATCAGGTAATCGGTCGAAAGTCACACTTCCTCTCAGCCTATATATAAGCTCCCAAGTTAATAATATTTAATTACCAAAAGTATATCACTATACAATAAAATGTCAATAATTTCTTAACAAAATTATAACTATTTGCAAATAAAAACCGGATCAATCAAAACAAGATACATCCGGTTTATATAAATCATTCAAATTTATTAAATAAAATAGTCAATCGCTACTCTGGAATTTGTATTTGGCTTTTATCAGACTGTCAACAATTGTCACATGTTCTTTTGATTTTGCATACTTATTAGTGCATCCTCATCCTTTACATCCAATATCAAAAATAATATCATGTGTGCTTGTAGGTAAAACATTATAAAACAATATCCGCCATGATTACTTCATCCATACTTTTGCATAAATCAAGCAGACTGCTTTTATCTCTTCACTCTATACTTTGTTTATCCACACCTTCATTAAACTTCCACATTACGATATGTCTTAACATAAATTCTCCTTTTCATGTATTAGTTGTGTCAAACTTTTAAGTCAAACATATTACTCTTTTTAATTTGAAAATTATATACTGCAGTAGCTACTTTTTATTCATTCCTTCCACTGACATAAGTTCCTCAAGACTTGCATTTTTAATATTTTCAATTTCTAAAAATGCTTCATTAGTGCTTTTTCGCTTACAACTCCTATTCCTTCTATATCATCAAGTATAGACTTCACCTGAGTTTTAGATCTTAGACTTCTGTGATACTCTATGGCAAATCTGTGCGCTTCATCCTGTATTCTAGTTATAAGCAAAAATCCTTGAGAATGAGTATCTATAGGAATTTCGACATTGTTGTAATACAGCCCTCTGGTCCTGTGGTTATCATCCTTTACCATTCCGCATACCGGAATATCAAGTCCGAATTCTTCCAAAACCTGCAAACAGATGTTTACCTGACCTCTTCCACCGTCCATAAGAATTATATCAGGCAGTTTATTAAATCCGGTATCTTTTTCATCAACACCGCGGTCAAATCTTCTTGTAAGAACTTCCTTCATCGAAGCATAGTCAGTTTGGACCTATTACTGTATTTTGAATTTTCTGTAATCACTAGGGCATTCCATTCTCATAAACTACCATAGAACCCACAGATTGAACACCTGAAATATTGGAAATATCATAGGCTTCCATTCTTTTTAAATTAGGCAATGATAAAAGTTCTTCAATTTCTCTTACAGCTCCCACACTTCTTGCTTCCTGTCTTTGAAGCTTTTCCCTATCTTTGGTGAGAACGATTTCAGCATTTTTTTCTTTTGCAAGTTCTACCAGTTTTTTTCCTTTTGAGCCTTTCTTTGGAACAATTATATTTTACCTTTGAACCTCTTTTAGCAGAAAGCCATTCCGAAATAAGGTTTTCATCCTTTTAATTCATACTGTGACATTATTTGGCTTGGTACAAAAGGAGTTCCCTGCATAGAACTGTTTTTATAAAACTCTCAGTATATCAACTTTTTCATCATCCATTGCAACTTGTATATAATGATGTTCCCTGCCAACCATCTTACCTTCCCTGATAAAGAACACCTGTACAACAGCATCTCTCTCATCTCTTGCCATTGCAATAATATCCCTGTCTTTTGAATCATCTGAAGTGATTTTCTGTTTTTGTGTAATATGAAGTACGGAGTTTAATAAATCTCTTTGTTTTGCCGGATCTTCAAATTTAAGTTCAGCTGAAAGCCTTTCCATCTCGGTTCTTAGTTTATTTATAATAGGATCAAAATCACCGCTCAAAAATCGAAGTGCTTCGGCCGCATTTTTATTATATTCCTCTTTTGATATATAGTTTTGGCATGGAGCATCACACTGATGTATAAAAATAGTCCAGACATGGACGCTCCGCTCCTATATCCTTTGGTAGATTTCTACTGCAAGTCCTTAGCTTATACACTCTGTTTAAAAGATTTATTGTATCTCGTACCGCATTTCCGCTTGAAAAAGGCCCGAAATATCTGTTTTTGTCCTTCTTTATCTGCCTTACCATCTGCAGTCTGGGGTATTCCTCTTTTACTGTAAGTTTTATATAGGGATAGGTTTTATCATCCCTAAGCATTGTATTATACCTTGGCCTATGTTCTTTTATCAGATTATTCTCAAGTACCAATGCCTCAAGCTCGGAATCGGTTACAATATATTCAAATCTTTCAATCTTTTGAGACCATTTGTTTTATCTTAGGACTCTTGTCCTTACTTGATTGAAAAATATTGCCTTACTCTGTTTTTTTAATGAAATAGCCTTGCCGACATATATAATATCATCCTTTTGTCATGCATTATATAAACACCCGGCTGACGTGGCGCCTTCTTTAATTCATCTTCTATTACAAATGCCATCTGTTACCTTAATCTTTTTCCTCTAAAATGTATTTGCATATCAAGATATGCAATAAAATCTGCAATATCTATTGTCTTATCAATACCGTTTCTTTTTAATCCGTAAATATCAAATATAGCATCCAACTGCTTATCTGTTATATTTTCCTTGTTGGCTAAGAGTATTTTCTTTTTGTATGATAATCATCCGCATCCAGAAAGTCTATAAAGAAATTTTTAGGCTCATCTCCACTTTCTTCCTGCTCGCATTTTTGTTATTTGTTTCTATATTAATTTCACTACTATTTCTATCTGTAATTTGTTTTAGATGCTTCATATATATTTTCCACTTTTTTTCAAATCGATACTTTTTGTTCTATATCAGGATATTTTTCTCTGTCAACTTCACTTAAGAACATATCAAAGTGGTCTTGCATATACTCCGAAGTCTCCGTAAAGTGCCTGATATATTACCAGCTGTTCCTTTACTTTCAGAATGTGTGGCAACAGCAACTATCTGATACAATTTATTCTTAAAATGCCTGTAAAACTCTCCCGGTCTTGGATTCTCTCTCATTATATCACCATCTTTTCAACCAAAATTTTCTTTTAAAAATTCACATACATTATCTATAAGTTCCTCTACACTTGATGCGGTATAGATTATCTCATCCGGATCATGTATATAAAAAATAACCTGTCCGACTTTTCCTTCCTTATCCGGATCAAGGTCAAGCATAAGATATCCGCAATTAAGATATGTCGCAAAAGCAAACCAATCTTTATGGAATAGATATGGTTTTATTCTGCTGTCTCTCATTTGTTCTATAACATCATCGGTAAAATATTCAGGATAATCTGTTAAAAGAGCATCTCTATCTTGAAATAGCTCTTTACATTTTTCATCTCTTCAAGGCTGAATAATGTAAAGTTGATTTCTCTGCCGTCAATGTCACATTGCAACAATTCAAAATATCCGCTACCGTTTTTGTATGAATAAAGCTCTTTAAAATCCTCAGGCAATTTTATTCCGAAAGTTTTTTCAAAATCTTCAAACTCCACTTCACTTGCGCCACCTATTTGTTCATACTCTTCAAAGTACCCTTCTTCTATAGGATCATCTATTCCCAATTCATCAAAGTTCTCACAGATATATTTTTCAGCTTCTTTTAATTTTTTTCTTTATTGTCTTCCCCATGACAACCACCTTCTTATTAAGTTCATTTAGAATAGCTTTATTATATCACATTGAATGGTAGATGCCACTGATAAGATGAAAAAGTGAATATTATAAAATTATATACTTCAAAAAATGAATATAGTATTTTGCTATAAAAACAGACGTGTAAAATTCATTATAATTTCACACGTCTGTTTTATTATCATTCAATATTTATTTTTCTATACCTTATAAGGGCATCTTTTGACCTTATTCCGATACCGATTTTTTTCCCTCATATGGATAAATCATAGACGTAAAGTTGTACTTACCTCCAAACAAATAAACTTCCAGAACATTTTGCCCGTCTTTTATTATACTGAAAATCTATGTCAGTCTCATTTTTTTATATTTGCTTTATATATCCTTATTCCGCTTCGTAAATATTCATCAGCTTTAGTAAAAATCTGTAATTATATTCCCAAAAGAAAATCAAGTTTTATTGTTATTTTTGCTCTTCAATGTCAAAAAAATTCGAGATTTAATTCCGTACTGTTTTTATCTCTTGATATCACACCGGATATATAAATCCTGCCACACATATTATCCAATATATTGGATGTATTTTTGTCGTTTCCTTTACTCTTTAGGCTGTATTCAAAGTCATCTTTAAGCTCAAGATCATGACCATAAGGTGACATTTTCAAAACATTTTCTTCCAAATCAATTAGTCTTGGATATGACATTATTCCACGATATCCGCTTTCTTCTGATGGACCATGGTCATTAATCCACGGCATCCATTCCCAACCTCCAAGCCATGCCATCGAAATGCTTTGTCCATACTTGTCCTTATATGTTTGTGATGCGTAATAGTGAGGACCAAAATCCAATGTACCGCTATATTCGTGAAAAAAAATACAATTTTTAAAATTGATATTTCCAACCTATATACAGTAGGTAGAAAATCGGTACGGTTCATAGGTGATGCTGTTATAACCCACTTTCCACCTATTTCAAATATGTCCGGACATTCAAACATTGTTCCTTCACCGACTTTTGCCTCATACAGTATTCCGCTATAGTTCCAGTCAAACAAATTCTTAGAATGAAAGAGATAAATTCTTCCATGGCTTTCAAGATCCGACGCATTTTTTTGTCAGATCCTCCAACCACCATTTGCCATATCCCATCATGAAATATTACCTTAGGGTCTCTAAAGTCTTTTTCCAATAGATTCAATAATCGGATTTTTTTCTCATATTTTATAAAATTATAGCCGTCAAAAGAATATGCCATACATTGTCTTTTGACAAACTTCACCTTCTACAAATGAAACAGCCGTATAAAAAGCATATATTTTATCTTCATTAACAACTACAGAGCCTGAAAAAGCATCCGCCTTTTATCATAATTCTCATATACCTCATCCGGAACAAGAACAGGCTTACACTCTTCCCAATGTATTAAATCAAGACTCACTGCATGGCCCCAATGCATTTTATCCCAGTTATTACTGTATGGATTACATTGGAAGTACATATGATATTTACCCTGAAACCACACAAGACCGTTAGGATCATTTATCCACCCTCTTTTTAGGGCGAAATGATATTTAGGTCTGAAAATATTTTGCTTCATACTCATGATTTTACTGCCCCCAAAGTCATTCCGGCTGTCATCCTTTTATTTAGTGAAAAATATATAGCCAGTGTAGGAAATACCGACATTGCAATGGCCGCATAAGTTGCCCCCCAGTCTTTTAATCCTCTCGGCCCTATAAAATCAGCAAGACCTATAGATATTGTTTTCAGTTCTGTACTGTTTATAAATACAAGACTGAATGTATAGTCATTCCACACTGTTATAAAATTCATAGCAAGCACTGTCATTATTGTATTTAACGACAACGGTATGATTACCCTTGTATAAATACCGTAGATACTTGTCTCGTCAATAACTGGCAAATTTCTATAATTTCATCAGGAATAAATGAATAAAAAAATTCACAAACAACATTATCGATACAGGTAATTGAAAATGCCAAGAGAGGCAATATAACACTTATCCTTGTATTTATAAGACCAATTTTTGCAAACATTGTAAATAAAGGTATCAATGTAACTGCATATGGAATTGTAAGTCCTATAAGAAAATATCTATATATTTTTCTTCCTTCCCGTGAATTTCATCTTGGCAATAGCAAATGATGCCGTTGAACTGATTAATACAATAAATACCAATGATACTACAGAAATTATTGCACTGTTTTTTTATAAGTTATTATATTGCTTTCAGTGAATATTCTAATAAAAATTTCTAAAGTAAAGCTCTTTTGGAAAGCTGAATGGTTCTGTCAATAACTCTATATTCGGTCTAAAAACCGGCTACAATAAGCTATATAACAGGATAGCCCTGAATTATAAGGAACATGATCATAACAGACCAATATATTATTTTTTTCTGATATTTCTTTTCATATATCCTCCTATTCGTTTTCGCCATCCATATATTTACTGATTAATAAAACTCCAATAATACTGAGTATAACAATTATTACAGCAATTGCGCTTCCATATCCGTAGTCTCTGCTGGTAAAAGCTTTTTATACATATATGTTGCAAGTATTTCAGATCTGTGATTCGGACCTCCTTTAGTCATATTCATAGGTGCCGAAAACCCTCTAAGCGCACCTACAAGACTCAATATACATGAAAGCATAATTACATTTTGCTATAGCAGGTATTCTGATTTTTACAAGAATCTGCAACTCTGTAGCTCCATCTATTCTGCCGCTCCAATATATCAGGTGATACCGAAACCAATGCAGAATAGAAAATAATCATATAAATACCTATATATTGCCAACCTTCCACAGAAGCAACCGCCCATAAAAACAGTTTTATATTCACTTAAAAATGCAATAGGCTCCATACCAAGCATTTTTTTCTGAAGATATTAAATAAAACCCAAAGGCTCATATGAATAAAATCCTGTAAACAATTGTGATATTGCAATAACTGTAATAACAGAAGGTATGTAATATACAGTTTGAATAAAACCTCTTCCTTTTTTTAAGATATGTAAGTAAAACTGCAATGATAAAACCGAAGCCAAGTCGCAGTACCATTACAATAACTATATATATTATATTGTTTCCGAATGCCTGTCTGAATACACTGTCTCCAAAAAGTTTTATGTAGTTATTAAAACTCATAAAGTCTTTTTCCTATACCGTTCCAATCTAAGCGACTGTAATAAATCGAAACGAGTATAGGAACCATAACTATAACAGAATAGACAATAAAAAGCAGGTAGCAAAAATACAGCAATCGCTTTCTTATCTCTCAAAATTTTCATAAAATTCTATTTATTTGCCTCCAAGGCTTCATCCACCGCCTTTATAAAGTCATCAGTTTTTTCTTCACCCATACAAAGTCCCGGCAGATTGTCATTTATTGTTGCTATTACATCTTCATTCAATACTACATCCCATGGTCTTGCCAGTTGATCCTATATTATTTGTATCTTCCATTACCTTTAAAAATAACGGGTCAAAGTCGCTGTTATCGCTCATATCCACTTTCTGTGGTGCCAAATGCTCATGTGCAAAATATGCAGGGCTGTAGTTTTTAACTATAAATGTCAGATAATCTTTGTACTGATCATCAAAAGACTTAGGATTAACTGCCAAACCTATACCTCCAAATGCCCAGTAATCATTTGCATTTGTTTTTCCGTCCTTTATTGTCGGCATATAAAAGTAATCAACATTTAGACCTTCCGGTCTGTTCTTATCTGTAAAATAATTCAACTCCCAAGTACCTGTCGGATACATTGCACTCTTTCCACTAAGGAATAAATTTAATCCTGTAGCCACATCGGTTGTTGAAAATCCGGGTTGAAAATACTGTCCTATTTCCGACATGAATGTAGCGCTTTAACTCCCGGTTCATCTGACATCTTTGCTTCTCCTAAAGATAGTTTATTTAAATACTCATTTCCTGTCATTCTGAACGGATATGTTGCAAGAAGGCGAAGCAATGGCCATCCGTCTCCTCCACCGATTCCAAATGCGGTATACCCTTTTTCTTTTAAAATCTTGCAGTCTTCTAAAAGCTCATCCAAAGTTTTTGGTGCTTCAATTCCAGCATCTTTTAAACATATCAACATTGTACCAAATCATTTCTGTTGAAAGCTCTAAAGGTAATGTATACAATTTACCGTCAGAAGTTCTTCCATAGTTTAATGCCAATGGAATATAGCTGTCTTTTTTCACCTATTTCATCAAGAAAGGCATCCATATCTGTGAGCATTCCTGTTCTCCAAGTTCTGTAGCATACGGTGTAGCATCAAGGTCAAACATATCCGGCATCTGCCCGCCTGCAATCATTGTTCTAAGTTTCTGATCATACGACATTCTGTCTGCATTACTGTCAATAACAAGCTTTATATTCCCACCCTGCTCATTATATTTATCCGTTATCTCCTGTAATGTTACCATTGTATCATCTGATGCGGACCTTGAAGAGAAATAATGAATCTCTCTTACATTACCGTCTGTGTTTTCAGCCTCTGTAGAATTTGCGGCAGTTTGTGCTTTATTTCCGCAACCCATTAATACCATTCCTGCTATAAGGCATATTGTTCCTATCTTCTTGTACATAATAATCTCCTTTTAAACTTCATACATATGAATATCAGAAACTCTGATACTTCCATCTTTTACAAAAATCCCCAATTTGTTCTGTTCAGATTATAGGCTCTCATTGTCAGAGCAGTAATATCGTTCACATAAAGACATATTATACTTCCGTCTGCCACAACCCTTATATGTACTTTATTATCCTTTAAACTTTTATAATCAAAAGGTCTTTCAAGTTCCACCATAAAGGGCTTATCACCGTCAACATACCATTGATTTACGCCACGTATACGTCTTGGCCACATATCCGCCACAATCCTGTTATAAAACGGCTCAAATCTAAGATAATACCCGTTTGCAAGAGCTGAATCCTGTCTCAAACCTATTCCGAAAGATCTAACTCCTTCACTGAATTCTATTACCGCTTCTATCATACATGTATCTTCCATTCCACCGATTACATATGACTTCTCCCCTCATAATTTTCTATTTCAATTTTTATTTATTTTTATTTACGGATTCCTTATTAAACATATTGATCAATCCTTCTGCAGGTTTTACGGTAAGCTTATTATCAGTTGTTTGATTAATCTCATGTGCGATAAAATTTCCGCCCCATTCATACTGTCCGAAATCACTTTCACCACGCTTAGTAGGCACCCAAGCAAACGCCATTCTTTTATCACCAACCTGTGCTGTTTTTTGCAAAGCATAAAACGCTCTTGCGTCAAAAAGTATCTTCTATAGGAGAGGTCCACGGTCCGCTCAGCTTATCAGACATCCTATAATGTGTTACAAATTTTTTTCTGAAAAGGTTGAATACACAAGATACCATTTGTTACCAAGTTTAAACAAATCCGGACATTCATGTGTCATATAAGATTCCGGATTGTAAAACGGCTCTTTTGCCTCCCAGTGAAGTAAATCATAAGATCTGCATAAGCCTACACATCCTCCGTTCTTTTTCGCTTGCTCCACGTAATCTTGCGACTAAAAAGCATATCAAAGCATTTTTCTTCTTCATTATAAAAAACAAAAGGATCACGCCAGTCAAAAGGCTCGTAAATCCTTTCATCAGCGCCGAATGTAAGCTCAGGCAGTTTTTCCCAATTTATAAGATCCGTACTTATTGCATGTGCAACTATATTGTAAAGGTTTTTCCGTCCCTATGATATTTGGGATTATAATTATTTTTGTGCGGTATAAAAACATATGAAAATTGCCGTCATTGCCTTCTATTACAGACCCTGTATAACAGGCATAGTCCGCATCGTCATACTCACCGACAGGTAATACAACCTTACAATCTTCTATATTAACCCCTGTCTTCCGTTATCAACAGATTCCAGCTTGTACGATATCCATACTCATCCTGTGTATTTCCTTTTTCTTTCATCATGAAGATAATAAATATAAAATTTACCATCATGCGCAAATGGAATAGTATCTCCAACCCAACTGTCTTTCGGTTTATAAAAATATTTTTTTCATATATAACCTCTTATCTGATATAACTATTTTTTTATGAATGCTTTTAAAATTCTGTTTTTTTATACTAAACTATTTTAGATAAATATCCTATTCGCAAATGCTCCAAAGTTTTTATAAATGATTATGCAAGTGTATGTTTTCTTGCATTTTTCATGCAAATATGCTATTGTTTTCATGGTTTTTCAAGATATACTCTTGTCTTTTCATAATCATTTTCATAAAGGAGGTCTTATATGGTTACTATTAATGATGTTGCAAGTGCGATGGGTGTATCCATTTCAACGGTTTCAAGAGTTATAAACCAAAAGTAATACTGTATCTGTTGCTACAAGAAATAGAGTTATGGAAGTAATAAGAGAGCTTGGTTATTCACCTGCTCCGACAATAAAAAAAGAAAATCGTAAATCTAATAAATTGATAGGTGTTCTTTTTCCTGATATATCTAATAATGTTTTCGGAAGAATATTACAGGGTATAAATAGTGTTGTAACACCTCTTGGTTATAATACCGTAATATGTGAGACAAATGGTGAACTTGATAAAGAAATACATTTTTTGGATGTCTTAAAAAATAAGCAAGTTGAAGGTATTATTATGGCAAATGTTCATATACCTAAAGAACATATGATGTGGATACATAGAAACAATAAGCCTGTTATATATGTATGCCAGGACATTCCTAATTTTGAGCTGAAAATCCCTGTAAGTTCTGTAAATATGGATAATCAACAGGCAATTTGTGATATGGTACATTTTCTTTACAACATGGGACATCGAAATATCGCATTTATTGGAGGACCGCTTCATGATTTATCAGCCGGAAAGAAAAGATATGATGGTTATATGAAAGGTATTAGGGAATGTTCTTTAAATACTTCCCAAGACCCTAATAAGCCTTCAGGATTCCTTTACCATAGAAGACGGCTATACAGGAATGAATCAAATATATGAAAAAGCATCTATACTTCCTACCGCAGTTCTTTGTGCCTGTGACAATATTGCTGTAGGAGCCATAGATTTTATGTATGATAATAATATACAAGTACCGGGGCATATTTCAGTTACAGGTGTAGACGACAGTAATCTGGCAACTGCTATCAGACCGTCACTTACTACAATACGTCATGCCACTTTTGATACAGGAGTAAAATCTGCCCAACTTTTACTGGAATACTTCTCTTCAAATTCTTTCAAAGGAAGTGCATTTAAAATGCCTTATCAGCTTTTAAGAAGACAGAGTGTAAAGCATCTATAAGAAATAGGACTCCCCTTCTGGGAAGTCCTTATCTTTATTTCAATCCGTCGATTGACTGTATTCTTTTTTATCTCCGATATCTTCAAATCTTATCAGAAGTTGTCCATCATTTTTCTGCAAATTTAGCATAAATATTATTGTTTTTCCCAATGATAATCTGTACCGTTCCATGCAAGGAAGCCTTCTACTAAAATTTTTATGGTCCAGCTCATACTGACTTATTGCACTCATTATAGTTTTTGATAAATAGCTTTGTATCTACAGGTGCAAAAAGAACTTCTCAGGTAAATCGTAAAGTGCCACAAATGCAATACCTCCGGGATGTTTACATGGATAATATCCGTAGTTCTTTTCACTTATGCCACATGAAATCATTGAAAGTATATATCCGGTTACTTTCTCTGTTAAAGGCAGATTTGGATTTGTTAAGGCTGCAAAGCCTACCTTTTCTCCAAATTCTCTTGCTTCTCCAACAAGTTCAAGTAAGCTCTCATCAAATACGTTTATATTTTCCCAGCCCCATAGCCAATCATTTGACTCGATTGCTTCACTTCCAATGTATTGTATCGGATATGTGCTCTTACCTATTTTGATTTTCTTTGTATGAAAATCCACATTCCAAGCCTGTCCTTTGGCTACATACATCTCAATAGCTTCCTGTACGCGGAGCATACCGCCAAATACTGCCGATACTACCTCTGTCCAGTCTGTACGATTCATCTCGTAATCTGTCTTTAATATATTAACTCTCTCTGCCATAATACTTCTTTCCTGTTTTTGATAATATAATTCAACCAAAAAAATAAGCGAAAAATGCAAGTACTATTTTTAAGACTCTGTACTCATTCATTACTTTTTCCATCCTCAAAAATAACAGGCTTTGCAGTCAGTCCCTCAGCTTCATTGTCGTAGTATCCCATCAGATAATCATTTTACATCCTGTAAATTGTCAAATTCTTCTACCTGATACGGTAACTCAAATGCCAACTTCTCAATAAAGAGATATTTGTCACCGTCTTCTACCAAAAATACCTGTATGTCCTATGAACTCCTGTACCTTATTCATACCGTCGTCCATGGTCATAAATACTGAAATCATATGCATCTTATCATTGTTAAACGAAATCTGCTTATCTTCCCAAGATTTTTATTATTTCATCCGACAAAACATTTGTATCATGTGTATTTGTTACATCAATATATGAAAACAATGTATCAAATTTTTTTCTTGTCCTCGCCTTCAAAAATGTTTTTGTTTTTTATGGAATCAAAATCGTTAAAAAGCATTGTTGTATCACCCGGTGTAGGATTTCGACTTTTATAAAATCTCCCATCAAAGAATATGATGTGATTCTACAGTTTCTGCCTACATATCCTCCCTTGGCAAGCCATGCATCTATAATCTTGTCCTGATCAAATGTAGGGAAAGCGGCATCTATTGTTGTCATACTCTGAACCAGATTCTTGCTGCCTACTGCATTATTATACTCATCTACAGCATCAAAGAAATTCTTTATCTTTTCGTCACTAAGACCTGCATTCTTTAGAGCATTTTTTACTCTGTTTCTGGTATCTTCATCTACAAGGTTTGAATACTTTAATTTTATATCCGCCTTACTTACCGCTGTACTTGACTCATCTGCCACACTTTCATTATCTTCACCGGCTTCAATACTTGTCTCATTGTGTTCTATAGTCACTGTAGTATCTTCATTTTTGCTTGTTCCTTTACTTCCACATGCCGCCAAAACAATAGCTGCACCCATAACTGTAATTAAAAATTGCTTTTTCATATAAAAACCTGCTTTCTTTTTTAGTCGCTTTAGTATATCACTTTAATTATATTTATAATATATAAGTTTGTAGATTTCTTTTTTAAAAATAAATGAATAATCATTATAATCGTATTCAAATATTTGAAAATTAATTTAATTACTAAACTATGTTGTTCCCCCTTTAATACGGTTTTAAAAAGTGATATAATTCTATTTTGATTTTATATAATAGTTCAATACTAAAGAAGGAAGGCGTATTATGAAAATCGGTTTCGATAATCAGATGTATTTAAAAACACAATCTGAACATATAAGAGAAAGAATAGCAAGTTTCGGTGATAAACTCTATCTTGAATTTGGCGGAAAACTCTTTGATGATTACCATGCATCCAGAGTACTTCCGGGCTTTGAACCTGATTCAAAGCTTAGAATGCTTCTTCAACTAAAAGATCAGGCCGAAATAATTATTTCAATATCTGCATCGGATATTGAAAAAAACAAAATTAGAGAAGATCATGGTATTACCTATGATGCCGATGTAATCAGACTTATAGATGAATTTCGTAGAAAAGGGCTATTTGTAGGCAGTGTATGTATTACACAGTATTCAGGACAAAAGAGTGCGGACAAGTTTAAGGAAAGACTTGAAAATCTGGGTATAAAAGTATACAAACTTTATTTGATTGACGGATATCCAAGCAATGTAGCACATATTGTCAGTGAAGAAGGTTATGGAAAAAATGATTATATCGTCACTTCAAGACCTCTTGTAATAGTTACCGCTCCTGGACCCGGATCAGGAAAGATGGCTACATGTCTTTCTCAGCTCTACCATGAGAATAAAAGAGGAATTAAAGCGGGATATGCAAAGTTTGAGACATTTCCTGTTTGGAATTTACCGCTGAAGCACCCTGTAAACCTTGCATATGAGGCCGCTACAGCAGATTTAAATGATGTAAATATGATTGATCCTTTCCATTTGGAAGCTTATGGAACAACCACTGTAAACTACAATAGAGATATAGAAATATATCCTGTTTTGATGGCAATTTTTGAGGGAATATTTGGAGAATGCCCATATAAATCTCCTACAGATATGGGCGTAAATATGGCCGGGAACTGTATTATTGACGATGAGGTGTGTAGAGAGGCAAGTAAACAGGAAATCATAAGAAGATACTATAATTCTCTTGCCAGATTTGTTAAAGGAGAGTGCAAAGCTGATGAGGTTTATAAACTTGAACTTATAATGCAGCAGGCAAAAACAAGTATTAATGACAGAAAAGCTGTTTCTGCAGCACTTTTAAAAGCTGAAGCCACAAATACCCCTGCAGCGGCTATTGAACTTGAAACCGGAGAACTCATTACAGGTAAGACTTCAGAACTTCTTGGCGCAAGTGCCGCACTTATTTTAAATGCACTAAAAGCCCTTAGCGGTGTGGATGATGAAATAAAACTTATTTCACCTACAGTTATTGCACCTGTACAGGAATTGAAAACTACTTATCTTGGTGGTAACAATCCGAGGCTTCATACAGATGAAGCTCTTATAGCGCTCTCTATTTCAGCCGCTACAGATGAAAATGCAAGAAAAGCTTTAAATGCCATCCCGAAACTTAAAGGTTTACAAATGCATTCTTCTGTAATGCTTTCGAAGCCGATGTAAAGACTCTAAACAAACTTGGAATAGGACTTACCGCCGAGCCGAAATACGGTAAGAAAAAAAGAAATTTTAAATTATAATCCATAAAAAAATACCACCCGATTTACCGGGTGGTTATTTTTTTAAATATCTAAATCTTCAAAAAATCATCATCATCAGAATCGTTTTTTTAAGTTCTTCTACTTCTTCAAAATCATCTTCTTCTATAACTTCACCGTTTGAGAGGTCTATTACATCAAAATCGTCCGTTTCGTCCTCCGACTTTACAGGCTCTTCTTCCTTCTTCTTACTTAAAGGCATATATTCAAGAGTCGTTTCATCATTCATCTCTTCTTCAGGTATTAAATCCACTTTTGAAGTAATGTTACTCTTGTTTTTTTCTTCTTAGTAGGCTTTTGGTACCGCCTTTGCGACCTTCTTTTTATTTGAAGCCCTTGACAAAAGTAAAATTATTATGAAAATAATCAATATAACCGCAAGTGCAATTAAATTTCTTACCCACTCATTACTCTTCTCGTATTTCTTCTCAAGTGCATTATATTCTTCAGTTGATACTCCTGTGTCTACATTAGGATCGGCAAAGTACCTTTGTATTGTGCGTTCTTCCATATCATATCTGTAGAAGTCTTTTTACCTTCCGAATTCATGGCGTAAACAACGCAATATCTCTTTTCATTGTCACTGCCCCAAATCCATCCACGAATCTTTTTACCGTTTATATTTATTATACTTTCAATAAATCCCTTCGGTACCTCTACTCCTTTATCAATAGGCATTATAGTGATACTCTTGGTATTTGTGGTAAGTTGCGTATATACAGCCCATGTATCTGCAGCATCATCATAAATATAAAAATCTCCGGATCCGTCATTTCCTACAAGATAAAGTATATACACATCCTGCCCCTTCATCTTTCCGGCCTTAACATCTCTACCTTTATATGTGAATGTAGACTCTTCAAAACCTTCCGGCAAAATATTTTTATCAAATGAATCCGATACCTGATAATCAATTCCTCCTAAGGTAAGCCCGTTATCTGTGGAAACCAAATCCGGAATGTCCGAACTGCTCTGCGTTTCTTCCTTAACTTCTTCTGCTGAAGTTTCAGAAGAAGACTCGGATGTTTCCTCTTTTTTTACCGCACTTTTATTTACATTTATAATATAACTTTCTACAGCTGAGCCGTCAGGCGATGTTACCTTTACATTAATAGCATTCACTCCGACTACAAGATTATCATTTCCCGTTATAACTACTTTTGCCCCGTCCTGTCTTGCCTTTGCGTTGACTGCAATGTTTGATATATTTCCTGCTACATTCATATCGTAATTTTTCACAGTACTGCTAAAATCAGGTGAAAGCTTACCCGGACTGACTTTTTAAAGAAGAAAGCATTGCGTCCTTTTTATCTACCGCAACAGTAGTTGCCGCTTCCTTATTCTTTTCTACAGTAGACTCTGCGGCAGTAGTCTGATCTGCAGACTTTATCTTTATTCTACCGCTACCTTGAGACTGCATTGTAGCCATTTTTTTGAGTTTGTATCATATACTTCCCATGTACCTACAACAACTGTGGTTTCTCCGGCTGTCTTTGCTTTAAATTTCAAGGAATAGTTTTTGATTGTTACTCTCGCTTCCTGTATTGGATGTGACCTTTATACTTCCTGCCCCACCCTGTGCATTTGTTCCTCCGACAAAAATCCAAAAATGCTGTCATCATAACTGAGCATTATATTTGCGCTGTCAATGTTTCCGTCTGTTGACGATAAACTCATTACCAAATTTACTTCATCACCTACTGTTGCATTGACATCTGCAAAGCTTATACTGATACCCATAGCAAAAGCATTAAAAGCTATTACAACTGAAAATATCAATGTAAGTATAAATGAAGGTATGACGATATTTACATTAGGCTTTTTTTAAATATTTCATCTTGATCCTCTGACATTAATCCTACACAAAATGTAGATACAGTATTAATTTCCTCTCTTTATATTTATGCTGTACTTCTCTTTAGTTCCGTTTTGAGCTGTAACAATTATGTCAACCGTGGAGTTTGAAGAGTTCAGTTCAATATCACCGATTCCAGATATAGTTGCACTTGCATCGGCTGCATTTGCTTTAATATTAACATTATTTACACTTGAAGGCAATTCAACCGTATAAGAATAATTGTCACTACTAAAGCTCGGTGTAATATTATATCCGCTTATACTTAATGAAGATAACCTGTTATTCGGACTACCGTCTCCTGTCGGCATTACCTCAGGCAATTCAGGCATATCTCTATAAACAGGTATGTGGAATGTGAAAACTCCCTTTTTATCCTCTTCCGAATATGCTCTCGAGAGCATAGCTCCCTCATTCTTTGCACCTTCAATATTTGTCATATATTGATGCTTATATTTGTTTTCACCAAGAACATTAAATTTCTTTAAATAGAATGTATTCTGTCCTGCTTTTGAATAAGTACTTCCATAGAACATGGCGCCACCTATTATTGCTTTAGACTTTGTATTCCATGGACGAAGGTATGTATTTCCGCTTCCTGCCCATGCCAGTCCTCTGCTTGTTGCACTCTGGTTTCCCGACTGATAAGCTTCTATATTGAAGAAATTATAAATGCCTGTTGCTCCGCTTATAAGCCCTGATGTTCCTTTAACTCCCTGTTCCTGTATAAGCATTGCGGCTATGACATAGGGATTTACACCGGAACTCTTTGCGGCATCCATTATCATATCAACATATGTGGTTCCGTTTGAAAGTGCATTAGAATTTGTATTTTCTGTAGATGAACTTGAACCTGTTGATGCATTTGTATTATTTGAAGCACTTACACTCTCTTTAATTGTATCACTGTTTACAACCCCGGGGCCATGTGCTGTATCATTAAACTCTGTAGTAGACTCAAAAACCGGTGCAGATGCAGGTTCTGTGTAGCCCGGACCGTTATCCTTATCCTCTACTGTAGGAAGTTCCTCTTTCGCTGTTGTTGCGGCAGTTCCACTTTCTACGCCGGGACCTACAAGATTTGCATTTTTCATTAGGATCTGCAACCGGTCCGGAAGTCTTTGCTTGAGTTGTAGAAAGTGCTCGCTATTGTAGTTGCCTGCAGTTGTAGTAGAAGTTGTAGGTGCCGCTGTTGCAGAAGGTGCAGTACTCTTAATACTTGATTTACTCTCCATAAAAGTACCTTTAAGCATCTTCTCAACACCTTCCCCAGTCTGTTCACCTGTAGTATATCCATGATTTAAAAACTGAAATATATTGGTTGAATCCAAAAAGTTTCTTGGATCCATGTAGTATCTTATAATACTTTCACTTGCTGCAACCCATTCATTCGAATCAAATCCCGGCCATGTGCCGTTACTCCAGTTATACGCACCTCTTGCAGTTGATTTCCAAGACGACTTTGCATTCTTTTTTTACAAGATTAACTCCTACTATCGATTCATTTCTTATTACTTCATCCCATGAAATATCCACATTCTGTACAACAAACTTCCAGTTTGGATATTCTGCATGTAAAGCTCTTAGCCTGTTCTTGTAACTCTCAGGAAAACCTGCTATCTCAGACTCGAAATTCTTATCTGTTGTATACTTTGCAGTACTTTCCGTCTTTATATAATTCTTTGCCACATAACCTTCTCTGTCACCTGAACCGGTATTAAAACTTATTTTTATACCAATACATTCCGTCACTGTTGACTTCATCAAGTACTGTAACACTTGTATCTCTTTCCAGTGTGGCAATAGTATTATTTCCGGTACCGGCATTTGATCTTACATTAAGTGCACTTACATCTACTGTACCCTTCTTTGTAGTAAATGCAATGATATCTTTTATAAAAATATTTCTTCCGACACCTGTGACAAGTATCGTACCCATTGTTGTTACCAGAATAAATTTATTTAATAATGTTTTCTTCATTAAACCTTCCTATATCTGTTTTTTATATGTACATTTTAACTGTCATTTTTAGATTATCAGGTCCAAATCCGAACAGTAGCAATTCTTCCAATTTCATAGTTTTTACCTTTGCACCGTCAGACATTACAATTTCAAATTCCTTAGGATTACAAAACTCCTGCATGACCTGTCTGCAAACTCCACATGGAGTACATAAAGCATCCGCATCTTTGTCTTCAAAGCCTCCGACAACGGCTATCTTACAAAAATCATATATTCCTTCAGATACCGCTTTAAAAAAAGCTGTTCTCTCCGCACAATTACACGGAGTATATGCTCGCATTCTCTATGTTACAACCATGTATAATCTTTCCTGATTTGGTCATAAGTGCAGCACCTACTTTATATTTTGAATATGGAACATAGGCCATTTTTCTGGCCTTTTTTGCTTCTTCCAGTAATTCTAAATCAGACATAATTCTCCTAAAAACTGTACTAATCCGTCTATAGGTCCTGTAAGTAAAAATATCATTTGCATATATTACAGGTCCTTTTAGCACGGTATTGCGGGCTCATCTCATACTTTATTTTGCCCTTTACCTTTACCCAGTCCTTATTTTTAAAATTCTTTGCACCTTTATAGTGACATACAAAGCCAAGGAACTGAATATCGGCCTCACAACAAGTCATTGCTCTTCTTCCCGGAATCAATATATCATCACCGATTCCGTCAGGTCTTACCACCTGAGCAACAAACTCAACTTCTTTTCCGTCATACTTTTCAGTTCTGTCCATAGCATCCACGTAGAAAATACCATATTCCTCCGGCTTGATAACAAGTTTAGAATCATCAAGATTATATGGAAGATTTATACTGAAATCTCCTGTAATCTCTCCCTCTTCTCCTTCAAAAAAATAATTTCCGCATTAGGTGCCATGGCCTTTATTTGAAGATGATATGTGCTTAAAATTTCCTCATCAATATCATCCGCTCTATTGCATATAACAAGCTCGGAATCCTTAAGCATCTTACCCATGTATGCCTTCAGGTCCTTGTTCTTTATATAGAGATCCAATGTAGATGTATCATATATGGTAATCATCTGATTAACATGCCAGATATCAGGTATTTGTATCTTGTCCTGTTCCCATAGACCGTTCCATTCTATAAGAATTCTTTCAGGATTAACCTCTTTTGGTAAACTCTATCATCTTTTCTTTTGTAAAATCCGATATATCATCTATGTATTTTTACTGTTGTGTGAGTTGACTCCAATAAATCTTTTATCATATTCCTCTTCACCCTCTTCACATACAATCAATAATGTATTACCGTCAGTTTGAAAAATACTCCTCTTTGCATTGTAAATTTCATAAACTGTGTTTTACCGGCTTCTAAAAAACCATTGATGACAAAAATAGGTAATCTTTCCATAACTTCTCCAATCAATAAGCTTTAAGCTCTAAAACACTTTTCTATTTCTTCAGTCTTTAATCCTGCTCCGATAACACATACCTTACCTGTATACTCCGCATCACCTCTTCTGATGTCGCTCTCTCCCGGAACCAAGTCAAAATAGAACCAATCATCACTGTTTGCGTCCTTTAACATTCCCTTAGCTCTGAGAACAACACCAAACTTCTCTTCATCCGCAAAGCTCTCAAGCACAGACTTTAACTTTTCTTCACTTATTGCCGGTACCTGCTCCATTCCCCAACTGTCAAACACATCATCTGCATGATGGTGATCATGATGGTCATGCCCACACCCGCAATGATCATGGTGATGTTCGTGGTGATGATCATGCTCATGTTCGTGGCATCCACAGTGCTCATCATGCTCATGGTGGTGTTCGTGATCATGATGATGCTCATGTTCGTGGCATCCGCAGTGCTCATCATGCTCATGTTCATGTTCGTGGTCATGCTCATGATCATGATGATGTTCGTGCTCGTGATGGTGCTCATGTTCATGGTGATGGTCGTGCTCGTGGTGATGCTCATGCTCTCTTGCCATTTCCTCAAGCAATTCGCTCTTTAAATCAACAGGACTTGATAAGAGTTCTTCTATCTTTTCATTGCTTAATTTATCAAGAGGTGTTGTAACTATTGTCGCTTCAGGATTTACATTTTTTTATAAGTGCAACGGCTTCCTCAATTTTAGTGTTATCTACCAAATCTGTTCTTGATAAGATTATAGTATTTGCAAACTGAATCTGGTTGTTAAAGAACTCACCGAAATTCTTCATATACATCTTGCACTTTTTAACATCAACAACCGTTACGGCAGAATTTGACTCTACAGGCAAATCTTTTTCAACGTCCGAAAACAGCCTTCAATACATCTGAAAGCTTACCTACTCCACTCGGCTCTATAATAACTCTGTTCGGCTCATAAGTTGATAAAAGTTCTCTTAAAGATGCTTCAAAATCTCCTGCCAAAGAACAGCAAATGCATCCTGAGTTCATCTCTCTGATTTCAATACCTGAATTCTTTAAAAATCCTCCGTCTATACCTATTTCACCAAACTCATTTTTCTATTATTATTGTTTTTTTCCCTTGTCCTTATTTCCTTCAACAAGTCTCTTTATAAAAAGTAGTTTTTTTCCTGCACCTAAAAAAACCTGAAACCACATCAATCTTTGTATTTGCCATTTTATCTCCATTCTAAAATCTCTAAAAAGCAAGCCTGATTATAAAAATCAAACTTGCAATGTAACTTTGTTTAATAATATATTTAAATCATGAATGCTTTTATATCTGCTTATAATAAGCTATTTGTGTATATAAGGCTTTTACTCTAACTATAACAAGTGATGCCGCTATTCCTATAAGCATACCGCTGACTACGCCTGCAATCATAAGTACCGGTAAATATGTGAATACTCCGTTTGTCCTTACAACAAAAGCCGCACAGATTATCTGTCCTACATTGTGCATTATACCTCCGATGATACTTATTCCCACCATTGAAAAGCCTTTGATTTGTTTTGCTAAAATCATGCAAAGTAAACTAAGTGTGGCTCCTGATATAGAATAAAACATCATTGAAATATTTCCGAATGTCATAGCTATCAAAACAATTCTAAGCAGTGAAACTATTACCCCTGTTTTTATATCAAATAAATAAAAAGCAATAATCACAATCAGATTTGCAAGGCCTAACTTCATCCCGGGAATACCTAAATTGATAGGTATTAATGTCTCAACAAAGCCAAGTACCATTGCCAAAGCCGTCAGCATTCCGATAGTTGCTATCTTTCTTATATAAGTACTTGAAAAAGGTCTCATCAGTCTGCTACAACATATGCAATCTTAATATTAACTTCAAGCACTGTAAGTCCTGTCATATTCTCGATAGCATTCTTAACTCTCTCCTGTACTTTCTCACTTACTTCAGGGATATTGTAGTTGTAACTTACATTGATTGCAAGGTCAACACAAACCTTATCATCATTTACCTCTACCTTAACTCCTCTCATACTCTTTGCAGTCTTACTTCCTGAAAGTTTACCTACTATTTCTTTTAGTAGGATTTCCGGCCATTGAGTCTACACCTTCTACCTCTGTAGCAGCAATACCTGCAATAACGGCAACAACTTCATCAGCAATCTTTACTTCACCAAGTCTTCCGTTTTCATTTGTCTCTACTTCGTAATTATCTTTTATATTCATTGTATCAGCCATAAAAGCCTCCTTATTTTCTATAATTATTGATTATATCAAATATTGTGTAAAAATTAAAAGAGAGGAGGGAAAAAAATAGCAAAATGTCGGGTGGAAACACCCTGACATAACTGGTTTTTTTATTTTGCTTTCTTATTAAGTTTTTACGATACCTATTCCTGTAAGTGCCCATACAAGTGCAAATATCATACCTGAATAATTTAATATTGCATATGGCAGATAATGTAATGTATCTACACCGAGTGTACTTGCCATATAAGCCCCTGCTGCTGTCCATGGAATCAGACATTCCGTACATGTAACAGAGTCCTCAAGTGTTCTTGACAATACCTTTGGATGCAGGCCCATCTTAATATAAGCATCCTTAAAAAGCTTCACCCGGCATCAAAATAGATACTTGACCGTTACTTGTAACACCTGTGATTATAAGACAAGTAACTATTGTTGAAGCAACAAGTTTAAATGTTGAGTTGATTTTTTTCAAGCATCTTTGAAATAACAACTTCCAAGGCACCTGTTACGCTCATAGTACCTGCAAATGAAATAGCACAAACCGCAATGAGAAGTGTATTCATCATTGACATCATTCCGCCTCTGTGAAGAAGTCTTATAAGCTCCGGTGCAACCTCGTCCTTAGTCATTCCAATCATCTCTACATTAAATCCGTTTAATGTAACATCCACTATGCTCTTTAAATCTGCACCTTGGAAAACGGCTGCATTTATAAGAGCAATTGCTGATGCTACAAGCATAACAGGAATTGTAGGTTTCTTTGTAATTGATCCTGCAAGTACTATTACAAGAGGAACAAGTAACAAAATATTCCAGTTAAACATTTGATCAAGTGTACCTGTAAGTATATTTATGGTCTCAGGTACTATAACATTTTTTCCTGCACCTACATGTCCCATTATAAAGTAGAATATTATAGACAAAACAGTCGCACTTCCTGTTGTCCACATCTGATTATATACATGCTCATAAAGATCCACTCCACAAACTGCAGATGAAAGGTTTGTAGTATCTGAAAGAGGTGAAAGCTTATCTCCAAAAATATGCACCTGAAACTACAGCACCTGCAACCAATGCAAGATTTGCATCCATTCCTATAGCTACACCCATGAAGGCAACACCTATTGTTCCTGCTGAACCCCATGATGTACCTGTAAGTACCGATACTATGGCTGTAAGTATGAATGCTGTGAGTGCAAGATACTTAGGACTGATAAGTTTTAAACCATAGTAAATAAGCATAGGTATAGTGCCTCCAAGCATCCATGAACCTATCATAAATCCTACGATTATAAGAATTAACAATGCACCCCAAACCTTTGCAATCTTGGTTGCAATCTCATTCATTATGTCATCGTATGAATATCCAAGGAAAATTGCTTGTACTCCTGATACCACCGCCGCCAAAAACAATCAAAGGCTCCGCAGGTAAATCTAAAAATGCAATTCCCACACTCAAGTATTATAAGCATTGCAAGTATAGGAAACAATGCTTGAAGTACTGTAGGTTTTTCTTTTTATCTTACTCATAAAAATTCTCCCAATTTATATTATTTTTTTAAATCTAAATAAAGCTTCTTCCAGTAATTTTTTTAGGCAATGCAGCATTTACTCTAAAAATCCTATTCCGTCTTCACCATATCCGCTACCAAGTGAAAATGCTATATGAGCCTTTTTTTATCATAAGCTCTTTAAATTTATCTTCTGTAATATTTAATGCTCTATAATCAACCCATGAAAGGAAGGTTCCTTCCGAGTCAATTACTTTAAAGCCTTTCATATCATTTTCAAAGAAGCTTTTTATGATGTCCATGTTATCTTTTTATTTTTTTCTTTTTGCAATATTAAGCCATTCTTCACCGTACTCATAAGTCGCTATAACAGCCGGTATACAAAAATAACTCGGATTATGTATTCCGCCCTGTCTAAGCAGTTTTTTAAAGAAATTTCTCAATTTTTCATTTTTAATAATTATATTGCTGGCCTCAAGTCCTGCAATATTAAAATTCTTTGATGTTGATAATCCTATTATTATATTCTCATACATATTATAGAAAGATGCATAAGATATGAATTTTCCCTTCCAGATAAAGTCGGCATGTGTTTCATCGGATATTATAAGTACATTGTGGCGCTTACATATTTCCACAGTCTTTTTTATTTCATCTTCCGTCCACACTCTCCCCACAGGATTATGTGGTGATACTGTAATAAATATTTTTACTCCGTTTTTTATCTTTTCTTCAAAATCATCAAAATCAATTTCATAATGCCCTTCTTTTAATTGCAAAGAACATTCAACAAGTTTTCTTTCATTGATTCTTACAGCATTTTGAATAGGATCATAGAGTGGTGTAAATACCAAAACTTTATCATCTTTTTTTGTATAGTTTTGTATTATCAAGGATATTGCCTGAATTATTCTTGGGCAATAAACTATCCACTCATTTTCAGGATTGAAGCCATAATTATTTTGTGCCCATTTTTGACAGTTCTATATATTTATCGCTTACATTTTGTATATCCGTATATTCCATGATTTGCGCTTCTATAACAGCTGTCATAATTTCCGGTGCAACTCTGTAATCCATGTCAGCAACTGTAAGAGGAATCAAATCATCCACTCCGCAATCTGCTATTATCTCATCCCATTTAGCACAATTTGTATTTTTTCTGGAAACTATATTGTCAAACACCTAATCCCCTTTCTGAATTTACACATACAAATACGGGCTATATACAAAACTGTATAATAGCCCAATATATTTTTATGATTTTTCCTGTTTTATGATTTGATACCACGTCAAATACTACCGCGCCCAAAAGTACAGCACCTTTAACAATGTATTGATACTGATCCGGAAGTCCGAGAATTGACATACCCTGATTTATAACACCCAAGAGAATTGCACCAATCATTATTCCCTGTACGGTTCCGGAACCACCATAAGCGGATGCTCCACCTATGAAGCATGATGCAATAGCATCCATCTCATAGGAACTGCCCATGTTTCCATCTACAGAACCTATACGCGCCACTACTAAAAGTCCTGAGAGTCCTGCCAAAATACTCATAAGAAAATATGCCCAAAAGTACACTCTTCTCGGATCTATACCTGAAAGCCTTGTAGCCTTTTCATTACCGCCCACAGCATAGAAATATCTTCCAAATACTGTTGAACTTGTAACAAATGCAAAAATAGCAACTACAACCAAAATCCAAATAAGCATTATTGGAATGCCCTTATAACTCATAAGCTTATATGCGTAGAATAATATAACAAGGTCAAATATACAAACCCTTGCAGCTGTTAATCCGAATCCTGCAGTTTCATATCCTTTTTTAACCTTTTTTCTCTCAGCCATAAAAGTATATGCTGTAATTGCTGCTGCAACTATTATTCCAACAACCATAGAAGAAATAACTCTCTGGTTTACATCAAGTCCCGGAATTTGGATATATGATGTAAACAGACTTAAGAATTTCTTATCCATTATAGGAACAGTCTTGGAATCCAAAATAACTCTTGCAATACCTCTAAACAGGAACATACCTGCCAATGTACAGATAAAGGGTGGAATATGAATATACCCTATAAGCCATCCCTGCCATACACCTATAACACATGCAACTGCAATTGACGCCAATATAGCAACAAAAGGGCTTATTCCCATACTGAGCAATTTAGCTGAGAGTGCGGCAGACAGACATAATGTGGATCCTATAGACAGATCGACATTACCACCGGTAAGTATACACAAAAGCATACCGCAGGCCATTATAAGAACATATGCATTTTGCAGTAGCAGATTTGATATATTCTGTGCTAAAAGAAGTCTACCCCCTGTAAGATATGTAAAGAATACAAAAAAACTACAAGCAGTGCAAGTACCATTGTATATTTTTTTACAAATTTATTTGCATTCATTTTTGCCTCCTAATTTACTGCAGTACAATCGGATTTTAAGATTGTACTCATTATTTTTTCCTGTGTAGCTTCCTCGGCACTAAACTCTCCGGTTATCTTACCTTCGTTCATAACATATATTCTATCGCACATACCTAAAAGCTCAGTAAGATCTGATGAAATCATTACAACTGACTTACCTTGACCTACCATATCGTTGATAATGGAATAGATCTCATATTTTGCACCTACATCTATTCCTCTTGTAGGCTCATCCAGAAATAAAACTTCAGGTCCTGCAAACATCCATTTCGATAAAAAGAACTTTTTGCTGATTACCGCCTGAAAGATTTCCAACCTTTTGTAAAACAGAAGGAGTTTTTCGTTTTTCATTGCTTTTTTACATAATCATTTGCAACCATGTTTTCCTTTGAAACATCCACAACACCCCTTTTATCTGCAATTTTTTCCATTCTTGCCAAAGTGGTATTCTTCGCAATTGTTTCTGAAAGTATCAAACCGTCTGTCTTTCTATCCTCTGTAACATATGCCAGGCCGTTTACTATTGCATCCCTGGAGCTGTTTAAAAACTACCTCTTTACCTGCAATAAATTCCTGACCTGAAATACGACTTCCATAACTCTTTTCCAAAAAAAGTGATTTTGGCCAGTTCTGTTCTTCCTGCGCCCTGCAATCCTGAAAAAAACCTACGACTTCACCTTTTTTTACATGAAAGCTTATATTGTTTACAACGCATTTTTTTCAGTGTATATCGGATGATATACCGACCAATCTCTTACTTCAAATATTATTTCATCACTTATTACATGTTCTCTTGCCGGATATCTGTCTTCAAGCTCACGTCCAACCATACCTTTTTATAATGCGTTCTTCATTTATAAGGTGATCCGAGTTGTCAATAGTTTCAATTGTCATTCCATCTCTTATTACTGTTATTTCATCAGCCACATATGCAACTTCCTGCAATTTATGTGTAATAATAATCGATGTAATGCCTTTTTTTCTTTTTAAAACGTATGAGCATATCAAGTAACATCCTTGAATCCTCATCATTAAGTGAAGATGTAGGCTCGTCAAGAATCAAAAGCTTTACATCCTTTGATATGGCCTTAGCTATCTCTACAAGCTGTTGCTTTCCTGTTCCGATATCCTTTATCAGAGACTGTGTATTTTCATTAAGACCTACAGCTTTCATAGCCTGATCTGCTCGGTGAAAGGTTTCATTCCAGTCTATAATACCAAATCTATTTTTTCTTTCATTACCAAGAAACATATTTTCAGCAATTGTAAGCTCCGGTATAAGGGCCAGTTCCTGATGTATAATCACTATACCAAGCTTTTCGCTGTCATGTATCTTTTGAAATTTGCATTCATTATTGTTGTAGAGAATCTGACCTGTATACTCATTATGTGCAATGGTTCCGGAGAGAATATTCATCAGAGTGGATTTTCCTGCTCCATTCTCTCCTACCAATGCATGTATACTTGCTCTTTCTATCTTAAGGTTAACATTATTTAAAGCTTTTACTCCGGGGTATTCCTTTGTAATATTTTTCATTTCTAAAATATAATCTTTCAATACATCCGCCTTTCCGCCATATAAGGCAATATTATAGTCTTATATCGTTATCTACGATAATATTCCGCAAAGATTCCCCGAAGTCTGCGGTGATTTACTGTACAGGATGTGGATATCCGTCACTTCCCATTGTATAATATCCTGTATCAACAAGTTCCTTTTTGAATATTATCTTTTGTTACCGTTACAGGAACTAAAAAGATATGAAGGTATTACAGACGCACCGTTGTCATATGATGTGGTATCGTATGTACAGTCAAAGCTCCATCCGGATTTTTCAATAAGTGATGCATCAGGTTTTTCATTATTTAATATTGCCTCACCAAGGTTAAGTGTTGCAACAGCCTCGTTTGCAACAGCCTTATAAACTGTCATTGTTTGCTTTCCGTCAATAATATTTGCAAGGTTTGCCTCATCTCCGTCCTGACCTGTAATTATTATCTCATTACTTCCGGCATAATCTGACTGTATAGCCTGTGTTACACCTAAAGCTGTAGAGTCATTTGAACATACAGCCGCATCAAGCTGTGTACCGTCTGAGTAATATGATCCGAGAATATTCTGGAATCTTGATAATGCCTTTGATGTATCCCACTGTGCAGTACCGACCTGCTCAAATGTTGTCTGTCCTGAAGGAACTACAACTGTTCCTTTTTCAATATATGGCTTTATAACATCCATTGCGCCGTTAAAGAAGAATTTTGCATTGTTATCTGCAGGATCACCACCTGTAAACTCAATATTAAACTTCTTATCACCTGCATTGGCAAGATCGAGTTTCTCTGCCACAAACTCACCCTGAAGTTTTCCTACAGTGTAGTTATCAAATGAAACATAGTATGATATTGCATCTGTGTTCATTATAAGTCTGTCATATGCAATAACCGGAATGTTTTGGCTCTTTGCCTCGGCAAGTACCTGTGCAAAGTGATTCACCGTCTATTGCGGCAACTACCAATAAATTAACCTTATCAGCAATAAGTCCCTCGATATCCTTTACCTGTTGATCGATTTTATTATCTGAGTAAGTAAGTGATACCTCATAGCCTGCTTTTTCAAACTCTTTTTCAAGGTAAGAGCCGTCACGGTTCCATCTCTCCAGAGACTTAGTGGGCATTGATATACCTATTTTCCCACCCTTTGACTCTGTATTTTCAGAGCTTCCTTCCGCCTTTGTACTCTCCGCCTGTGTCTGCTCTGTTGCTGTCTTTTGCAGGCTCATTTCCATCGGTACATGCCACAAGTGATAAAGCTAACATACCGGCTGCTACAAACGCACATAATTTCTTCATTTTCATATTATCCTCCTTATATAAACCCGATTTTAACGTCCCAATCAGGTGTTTTTATAACTTTGAATTAAAAAAATATATTATTTACTACAGTCTCCAGATATTCTTGTCTTCCTGACTCAGGTAACTCAGGCTTTTTCATCTTTAACGCATATTCAGCACATTCTACCAATGTGACAGATCTGTTTCTTATCTTCTCACCGATTCCTGTGTTATAACTTGAATATCTCTCTTAATAAACTCATCTATTCTGCCGTCTTCAATTATTTGTGCGGCTTTGATAAGTCCCAGTGCAAATGTATCCATACCTGCAATAAATCCATAGAACATATCTTCAGCTGTATTACTTGGTCTACGATTCTTTGAATCAAAGTTTAATCCACCGCTTAAACCGCCTGCCTTTTAATATTTCATACATAGCAAGAGTAGTGTCATATACATTTGTAGGGAACTGATCTGTATCCCATCCAAGTAATGTATCACCCTGGTTTGCATCTACAGAGCCTAGCATACCGTTAATTGCAGATACTCTGAGTTCATGCTGGAATGTATGTCCTGCCAATGTAGCGTGATTTGCCTCAATATTCATCTTAAAATCCTTATCAAGTCCATATTTTTCTCAAGAATCCTATTGCTGTTGCTGCATCAAAAATCATACTGATGTTTCATTGGCTCCTTCGGCTTCGGCTCGATATAGAAATCACCCTTAAATCCGATACTGCGTCCATAATCTCTGCACATTGTAAATAATGTGGCAATATTCTCCTCTTCAAGCTTCATATCCGTATTAAGAAGAGTCTCATATCCTTCACGTCCACCCCAGAATACAAATCCCTTTGCTCCAAGCTTTACAGCATTTTTCAAGGCCTTTCTTAGCCTGTCGGGTATGCAAAACAGAAAAACGTCCGCACTGTTTGAGCTTCCCGCACCGTTCATAAACCTTGGATTACTGAACATATTGCATGTTGCCCAAAGGCATTTAATATCTGTTCCCTTTGTCTTTTCAAGAATATAATCTGTTATTTCATCCAAACGTGCATTTGTAACATTGATATCTTCCTGATCTTCAGGTACGATATCTGTATCATGGAAGCAATAATATTTGATTCCAAGCTTTTGCATGAATTCAATACCTGCATCGACCTTAGCTTTTGCATGCTCCATTGTTCCCGGATTTTCACCAAAACCTTTATCTGCTGTACCCTGTCCGAACATATCCACACCGCTTGCACAAAGATTATGCCACCATGCCATAGCAAATGATAAATGTTCCTCCATAGTTTTACCCATTATTACTCTTTTTAGCATCATAGTATTTGAAGCTGAGTGGATTCTTACTCTCGTTTCCTTCAAATTTAATAGGTGAAATGCTTGGGAAAAATTCTTTCATAAATATGTCTCCTTTCAAATTTGCAATAATAAAGATAATATTGCTATGTAGTTTATAAACGACTTTCCATGTAATATTATGATAACTGATATATTAAACCAAATGTCGATAATCTTGTTATTGATGTATGTTAATATTGCTATTTCTATGTTAAAATAATATATAGTATAGAATATACTGAATTTGAAAAACAAAATAGATACTGATTATACATTTATTTGTCTATTTTTTTAACTATATTTTGCAACTTAATTTATTCTGTTTATATAAAGGAATGTATGCTATGGACTTGAACTCAATAAAAACTAACAAAACCGAATATGAGATAATAAGACATACAAAAACAAACTCCCTTGCCATGCTTATGATTGAGATACTTTCAAGAAGTGTACACTGTCATTCGGATCTTGAAATAGGTATGATACTTGAAGGTAATATAGATCTTGTTATTGACAATGAAGTTTTTCAAGCTGAAGAAAAAAATGATATCTACATAGTAAACAGATATCAACCACACTCTTTCTACAGCAATAAACATCATAATAAGATAGTTATATTTTTTTGATAAATCATGCATTGTATAAAAAAATATAGGACCGGATATTATATATAAGAAAAAAATCATATAGTATATGATGAAAAGAATTCTGATTTGTATAAAACAATATTTGAATGTGCAATGTGTTATGCAAGTGAGATTGCTTTTACTGAACTCGGAGCAGGTGCAAAGGCTCTTGACTTAATTTATAAACTGAGTAAAATAGCAACTCCATTTATTGATGAGCAAAGTACAAAACAAAAGCCGTTCCAAAGGTAAGCGTTTGCAAAAGAATAACCGACTACATGTCCGAACATCATTCTGAGAATATAACTTTGGAAGATATTGCAAATCTGGAGTCACTGTCTACTTATTATATATCTCACTTTATAAAGAAAATGACCGGCACTACATTTACTGAATATTTAAATAATATAAGATTTGACCATGCATTTTCGCTTCTAAACAAGACCAATTTAAGGATAAGCGATATTTGCTGTGAGGCAGGCTTTTTCAGACAGTAGATATCTGAACAGATTATTTAAACAAAAGATGGGAATCGATATACAATCATATCGAAAGAATATTGATAAAATAGAACTTCCACTAACAGACCAGCCATATATGACCGTACAAAATCATATATCTCAGAGCAAATTTATGTCTGAGATTGAAAAATATTATGAAGAGAATTTTTAAAGAATGATTTTTGTGGAGGAATTACAATGAATACTAAAAGATTAAAAAAATAATTGCAATCATTTCAATGTTAATCGACCATATTCCAAGAATTATACCCCAGCAAATGTGGATTGCCATTGCCCAGAGTATATCACTTTCATTTCCCGGAAAAGAAGAACTTGTAAGTGAAATTGTTATAGATAGAGTTCCCGGTATTATGGGATACATAGGAAGATTAGCGGCACCCATTTTTTTATGTTCTGTATCACTGTGGGTTTCAGATATACCAATAATATAAAAAAAGTATATTTTAAGAGTATTTACATTTGCATTGATCTCCCAAATACCATATATACTTTTTTACGCAGTCGGAAGAGTATTCATCGGGATTTAGTAAACTTGAGATAACTCCTTTTTATAAAATCGACTTAAATATTATGTTTACATTGGGACTCGGTCTTGTTGCACTTTACTTTTTATGAAAAAAATTAAAAGATAAAAATATAATACTAAGGCTCACTCCAATAATAGTCTGCGACATTAATTTCCTATATGCTGAATACAGAAGGTGGTTATGTATACATAATATATTTTTTTATGTTCTATTTATTAAGGGATATAAGTTTATTAAAAAAAGCATTTATTTGGATATTTATTATAGTTATATGCAGACTTCCGCTCTTATTCCATTTGTTGCAAATAAATAATGATATTATGAGAGCATTGCCTACAATGAGAGCAAATACAGTAGGTGTATATGTCGGAGTATTTTTCACTTTCTTCTTTAATAATAAGAAGACTCATATAAAGCAAAAACATTTAAATATCTGATGTATTTGTTCTATCCGGTACATTTAATATTACTTTATTTCACATACTTATTACTTTCAAGTATTTTTTTAAAATTATAATGTTAATAAATTACATCCCTTTAATCCAGTATAAAGGGATGTAATTTAGTTTAACACCTAAGAACAGTTACTAATCGCTAAAAGCAAGTATATGACTACACAAACTGATAATTTTAATTATTTTATCTTCCTCATAAACCGGTCTATGTTTTATATTTATTCTGCGTAAATAGGCTCCCTTTAAATCTCCTTGTAATTTCTCATATGATGGTGGAGTCTTATATGGATTATTTTTTTAATATTTCTATCAGTAATTTTTGCCTTATTGTCTAATTTAGCTTGGGAACATCATCTATTGCCCTTTTTAGTTTAAACAATAGAGTACATTACCACTCCACCTGATCTTCATGTATGCAATCCTCTAATGGAGTCTTCAACCCTTCAACAATCTTTTCTTTCATACCTGGAATTGATGATAAATATAATGTCTCCATCAAACCATTGTAGTCTTCTTCACTTATGATTACTGCATTACCGTCCTTAGTTTTTTACATTTATCGGCTTGTTGTACTTTTACAGTCTGTTCTAATAATACAAAAATATCTTTTCTAAAAATTTTTTTATATTTGTATTGATCACAAAAGCTACCTCCCTATATGTACATTATAGCGTACATATAAGAGGTATCAATACATATTAAAAAACACCCCCTATATGAATATCTTTCATGTAAAGGGTGTAAATGGAGTTTTTATATTTAATCAATTACTTCTTCTGTATATACTTTCTGATATCAAGTGCAATAGCAACTACGATAATGATACCCTGTACTATAAACTGGAAGTCCGGCTTGATTCCGAGGAATTGCATTGAGGATTTCAATAACTCGAATACCAAAACACCGATTACACAACCTGATATTCTACCGATACCACCGTTTACAGATACACCACCGATTGTACAAGCCGCGATAGCCTCAAGCTCGTATGATGCACCCATGTTTACAGATGAACCACCTGATTTAGCTCCCAAAAGGAAACCTGCAATTGCATAAAGAACTGCTGCTGATGTGTAGATAAGTATTTTTGTCTTCTTTACATTAACACCTGATACTTCTGCTGCCGCCTCATTTCCACCAATTGCATACATATACTTACCATGTCTTGTTTTATTGAAAACAAACCACATGATGAGTCCGATAACGAGTGCATAGATGAAAAGATATGGAATCTTTAAGAAGTTTCCTGTAGCAACTGTTGTATATGCTGTTCTGTATCCACCGATAGGCTCAGCCTTTGTATAAACAAGACATACACCATATACTATAAGCTGCATACCAAGTGTTCCGATAAAGGCCGGAACGTTCAAATGAGCTATAACAATACCGTTTATACATCCGAATACAGCACAAATAGCTATAGCTATTAAAAGCACTACAAGGATATTCATGTCACCAAGGTTTGGAAACATTTTATTTGCATAGTCTTTATTCTGTAAAAGTGTACCTGCTACACAAGCTGAAAGGCCTACCAGACGACCTGCTGAAAGATCTGTACCCTTTGTTATAAGACAGGCTGATACACCAAAGGCAATGATTACTCTTGGTGCCACATTTACCAAAACATTTCTTAAGTTACTTGCTGAAAAGAAATTGTCCTTCATTATACCTGTAAACAGTACAAGTAAAAGTAAAACTATTATAATACCGTTATCCAGTAACAATTTCTTTATATCTAAAGATTTTGTATTCATAAGTATTCCTCCTAAAATTTTGTAGCCAATGCCATGATACTCTCCTGTGTAGCATCGTCTTTTGATACTTCACCGGTGATCTCACCATTGCACATAACGATTATTCTGTCAGACATTCCAATAAGTTCAGGCATCTCGGAAGAAATCATTATGATGCCCTTTCCCTGCTTTGCCAGGTTTATCATTATCTGGTATATTTCATATTTTGCACCTACGTCAATACCTCTTGTAGGCTCATCCATTATCAGCACATCAGGGTTGTTTGCAAGCCATCTTGCTATAATAACCTTTTGCTGATTACCTCCCGACAAAGACTGTATTAATGTCTTATTACTTGGAGTCTTTATACTTAGCTTGCTTACATTTTCATCTACGACCTGTTTGATTTTACCGTCATCCAATGCAATACCTGCCACAAGATAATTATTGAGTGAGGAAATAGCAACATTGTCGGCTATTGAAAGGCATCCAAGAATTCCTGTACCTCTTCTGTCCTCTGTAATCATACCAAGTCCGTCTTTTATAGCATCTCTTGGTCTTGCTATACTCTGCTCTTTGCCCTTCATGTATACTTTTTCCGGATTTTACACTTCTAAGTCCAAATATGGCTTCCATAAGTTCACTTCTACCTGCACCCACAAGTCCGCCAAATCCGAGTATCTCACCTTTTCTAAGTTCAAATGAGCAGTTTCTAAATATATTTTCATGTATACTTGTAAGGCCGTCAACCTTAAGTATAACTTCACCTTTTTCTAAGTCATCCTTTGGCGGATAGATATTTGAAAGTTCTCTACCAACCATTTGTCTTATGATTTCACCGTCACTGATGTCTTTTTACTTCCCATGTACCTACATAGGTTCCGTCTCTCATGATGGTAATATCATCTGCTATCTCTCTTATCTCAGCCATCTTATGTGAGATATATATAAGAGATACACCTTTTTCTTTTTAATTCTCTTATTATTTTTAAATAATCCGCTTACTTCATTTTCAGTAAGTGATGATGTAGGCTCATCCAAAATGATGATCTTTGCTCCCCATTGAAACAGCTTTTTGCTATTTCTACAGACTGCATCTGTGATATAGATAATGTCTGTAATAATGCATTGGGATTTACATTAAGTTTTACTTCTTTAAGCCATTTAGTAGCTTCATTTTCCATCTTCTTATGGTCTATTACTTTTAGAGGGCCTATATTTATTGTAGGATATCTGCCCAGAAACATATTTTCAGCAATAGATCTTGCAGGTACAGGCTGTAACTCCTGATGAACCATTGCCAATCCCTTATGAAGTGCATCATCAGGGTTTAATATATTCATTTTTTTCTCCATCTACATAGACCTCACCGGTATCCATTGTATATATTCCAAACAGACATTTCATAAGTGTAGACTTGCCTGCTCCGTTTTCACCCATAAGAGCATGTACGCTGCCCGGTCTGACATTAAGATGGATATTGTCCAGTGCTTTTACACCTGGGAAACTTTTAGAAACCCCTTTCATTTCCAATCTGTACTCTGACATCCATTGCTCCTTTCAAAAATCGGGTGTGCACCGGCACACCCGAAAGATGTTTACTTAAGTTAGTTTTTTTGATTATTTTACAAGCTCTAAGATCTCTGCTGCGTTATCCTTTGTAACTTTTACATAGTCTACAGGAATCTTTGTATCAACCTTCTCACCGTTTGTGAATGAAACAGCTGCCTTTGCTGCTGCCTGTGCCTGGCTGATGAAATCGTTAAATACTGTACCTGTCATCTTGCCTTCTGAAACGTTCTGAACTGCCTCTGCAAGTGCATCAACACCTACGATATAGATATCTTCGCCAACTTTTCTTCCTGCTGCATTGATAGCCTGAAGTGCACCAAGTGCCATAGCGTCATTGTTACAGAAGATAACTTCGATGTCGTTTCCGTACTGTGTAAGAGCATCCTGTGCAATCTGCTGTCCCTTAGCCTGATCCCAGTCACCTCTCTGAATTAAGAGTTGCTCAGCCTTTAATCCGCTCTTCTCTGTAAGAGCCTTAACTGAATACTCTGTTCTGTACTGTGCGTCAATGTTCTCAGGATCACCCTGAATCATGATGTACTTAACTGTTCCGTCACCGTTGATGTCACCCTTATTGTCAAGTTCTGCAATTTCCTCACCCTGGAATGTTCCTGACTGACGAGCATCTGCACCTACATATGTTGCACTTATACCGTCTCTTGCCCATCTTGACTCCTCTGTCTCATCAGGCTCACGGTTGATGTATACTACAGGGATTCCTGCTTCCTTAGCAAGATCTGTAACTGTTGGAGCTGAAGATGACTGTACAAGGTTAAGAATCATAACGTCAACCTTAGTTGCGATAAAGTTGTTAATCTGGTTTGTCTGCTCTGCCTGATCGTTCTTACCGTCCTGAACTACTACGTTCTCTTTTGGAATACCAACTTCCTCTGTAAGATATCTAACAAGCTCGTTACGATATAATGTCATGAAGTTATCATCAAACTTATAAATTGAGATACCTACTTTGATATCCTTTGCATCCTTACCTGTAGCTGCAACTGCCTCTGAAACACTCTCAGACGCCTTGCTTTCTTCCTTTGACTCTGTAGCTGCTGCTGTTGTCTCTGCCGGCTTGCTTCCACCTCCACATGCTGCTAATGAAAGAGCACACACAGATGCTACTGATACTGCTAAAACTTTTTTTGAACAATTTCATTGTTTTTCCTCCCTTAGGTTTTGTTCGTTTATTTGTAAAGCTTTATTTTAATATTACTTACGATTATTTTACAGAGAATATTTTTTTACTCTTTTTTTATTGAATTTTTTCACAGCTATAAACAGAAAAAAATTTTTCTATATAATTTAAATTTTTTTCTATATATTTCTTACCTTACAAATGTATATTAATAATTAATTGTGTAGATTAACACACTTTAACTTATGTTACGCTGTCTAAAATCATTATTTATTCACTAACTGTACATAATTTTCTTAATTTAAATATGCTATAAAATAATGTATAATTATTACAACTGTATAATTAATATAAGTAACTTTGTACATGTATGATTTTTTTAAAGGAGGAATATATGAGCTACAACCAAAAAGATTACAAAAGAAATAGAGGATTTGACCTCAAAATGCCTTTACAAATTTAACTATAACCCAATCCTTGTATAAAAGAATTTGATGTGCAAAGAGGATTGCGCAATCTTCAAGGTGAAGGTGTAAGAGCCGGACTTACCCGCATTTCCGAGATAACCTCATTTAGAAGGGAAAACGGTGAGAAGATACCATGTGACGGTGAACTTAGATATCAAGGCATTGATATACATGAACTTACAGACGGATTTTTAAAAGAAAACCGATTCGGTTTTTGAAGAGGTAGCATATTTAATGCTTTTCGGCAATCTGCCTACTTCAAATGAGCTTAACAATTTCAAACGTTTACTTGGTGAACAGAGATCTCTGCCCAAAAACTTTACAAGAGATATCATTATGAAAGCACCAAGTAAGGATATGATGAACACGCTTTCCAGATCTGTACTTACATTGTATGCATATGACTCAAAGGCTGATGATACCTCTCTTCCAAATGTATTACGCCAGTGTATAAATCTTATAGCTACCTTCCCTATGATGTGCGTATACGGTTACCATGCCTACAATCACTATATCAGAGATAAAAAGTATGTATATTCATCGTCCGTCAAACGAGGCTTTCTACTGCCGAGAATATTTTTACTGATGCTTAGAGAGGATAAGAAATACTCAGACCTTGAAGCCAAAGTGCTTGACCTTGCCATGGTCTTACATATGGAACATGGCGGTGGTAACAATTCCACTTTTACAACTCATGTGGTAACATCCTCAGGTACAGATACCTATTCGGCTATAGCGGCTGCTCTAGGCTCTTTGAAAGGTCCGAAACATGGCGCGCCAATATAAAAAGTTGTTGAAATGTTTAAGGATATGAAAAACATATAAAGGATATCAATGATGACGAAGAAATAAAAACTTACCTTTTAAAGCTGTTAAGAAAAGAAGCCTTTGATAAAGCCGGATTAATATATGGTATGGGACATGCGGTATATTCGCTTTCAGATCCACGTGCCAATATATTTAAAAAATATGTTGAGCAGCTTGCAAATGCAAAAGCATAAAAATAATGATTTTAAACTTTACAGTGCAGTTGAAAGGCTTGCACCCGAAGTGATAGGGGCTGAAAGACATATATATAAAGGTGTAAGTGCAAATATTGACTTCTACAGCGGTTTTGTTTACGGAATGCTTGATTTACCTACTGAGCTTTATACCCCGATATTTGCCTGTTCAAGAATTGTCGGATGGAGCGCTCACAGAATTGAAGAGCTTATTAATACAGATAAGATTATACGACCTGCTTATATGGCTGTTAAGGAGCACGAAAACTATATTGAAATGAAGAACAGATAATTTTTTTATAAAAAGTGTGAAAAATGAATTCTCATCTTTCACACTTTATTTTTTATTCTTTGTTTGCAGGTGTTATTTCCATATTTCTGAGATTATTTAATATAGTGGCATTCAGCGGAATACTTACACCCATAGGATTTATAAGAAATCCGTCACACTCAGGTGTCATAGGGAAGTTTATAAGATGCTTAGCCTCTATTATTGTTTTCTTTACAGTTGCATCACCCGGCATTTTGTCAAACTCTATATTGTCTGTAAATATAGGTATCATATTTCCGCCGTTATCACTTATCCTTAACATAAGCATCTGCATCTGTGTTTCTCCGTCTACCTGTGCCTCTCTAACCGGTACAAGGAATCTTGCCTTTAAAATATTTACAAGCATCTCCTCTTCCAATTCACGAATCTCAGGTGTATTAGGATTATCAAGGTTTGCTCTTATCTCCTGTCCGAAATAGAGCATTGTAAGCTGTAATGATCTGTTCTCCACAGGTCTTTTTTCAGGTGGCAACTCGCTAAAATCCGAGAGTTTCACTATTTCTTCAAGCTGAATTATAAATTCATTACCCTGATAATTGTACTTAACAGCATTCACACCGGCTATTGCCATATGTGTAAAGGCTCTTAAAATACCTTCCTGATTAAGTTCCAATACAGTATTCTTCTGCTTATTGGTCGCCAACTCCACTCGATTTCTTCAAAGCATTTTCTTTTTCATCAAACAAAAACGCCACATCATCAAAACTCTCATCATCACAATAAACAAATGGCAGTCTGGTAAAGTCTGACTGAATTAAATATAGATTTACTGCCTTTGGAATACTTGCAAGTACTTCTCTTCTCTCCATTTTTATCTCCAAAAAAATTTTTATTTTGTTATGAAACTACTATATACTCTTTGACTATCAAAGTCAAATTAATAATATCTTTACAAAAATTTATGGTTGCACTAGTCGCTCTTTTTGCACCTTCAGAATAAACTATGGAGTAATCTGAAAGGATAAAATAACCATAGGTATCAGGTATACTGTCAAGAAGCTTTACACCCTCTTCAACTCCCAGTGAAAAGCATGTAGTTGAAAGAGCGTCCGCTTCTGTTGATGATTTTTGTAAGTATACTTACTTCCACAAGCCCGTTATCATAAGGATAACCTGTTTTCGGGTCCAGAATATGATGATAGTTTTTACCGTCTATAACAAAATGTCTCTCATAAACACCTGATGAAACAACCGATTCATCATCCACCGTAAGTAAAGCGACCGTTTCATTTCTGTCCGCATAAGGTTTTTGAAGTCCTATCGTAAAATTGTCACCATTCGGCTTTTTACCCACGCATAAAACATTGCCTCCAAGATTAATAATCGCACTGTCAACACCTTTACTCAGAAGATATTCCTTTGTCTTATCCGCTATATATCCCTTTGCAATAGCACCGAGATCTATTCTTGTGTCATCTGAAGTAAACTTTACTGTATTTCCTTCCACACTTACTCTTGTATAATCCACTTTAGAAAGTGCCTCTTTAATACTTTCCTCACTTGGAAGCTCAGGTTCCTCTGCATTAAAATCCCATAATTCCTTTAACGGTTCTGTCGTAATATCAAATGCACCATGTGAAACTTTACTGTAATACAATGCCTTATCTATAAGATAGGCAAGTTCATCACTTACTTCCACACTCATAGTACCTTTTTCTCTATGATTTAATTTATACAATTCCGCAGATTCGCTTGTTGCCGAAAATATACTCTCATAATTTCTTATAAACTGCATTGACTCTTTTAAAACATTCTCATCACCACCATTATATATGGATACTGTAATAAATGTATCAAGTGCAAATGTCGTATCTGTCAAAGGCTCGTCATTTTTGTTCCTATCTATTGAAAAAAATCAAAATTATTGGCTATAGCCTTAGAGTTTGTGCGTTTTTCCTAAAATTGCAATTATCAGCAACACAAAAAAACAACCATTGCAATAGCTATTATATATATTAAATTGTTTCAAAATATACTCCTACTAAATTTCCCATTTTTGCCAAATCGTTTATCTGATCTGCAAATTTAGCCAAATCCTTGTTGGCTCCATGTTTTATTTTTCTTTTATGATTTTTTTAAGAGTCTCTCTCCTGCACCAAGAAGTCTTAAATAAACACTGCTTTCCGGTTCTTTTACTTCCTTAACGGCAACAGCAACTCCCTTAGTCTGCTTTATCCACTCTCCGCTTATCAGGTCAAAAAAACAGAGCCTGAAAAAGGTGCGGATGAATTTATACCATATTTACTCTTAAGTTCATTTGAAAAAGCTTTCGCAAACTTTTATCATCACCATGCACTATAAACACTTGCTTCGGCTTTTCTTCAAAAGCTGTGACCCATTTTATAAGTCCGTTTTTATCGGCATGTGAACTTATACTCTTTAAAGTTTCAATATGTGCGTTTACAGAAATATTTTTCTCCAAAAAAGTCTTACCTCTGAAACATTGTCCTGCAGAGTTCTTCCAAGAGTACCGAACGCCTGATATCCGGCAAATACTACACTGCATTCACTTCTCCAAAGATTGTGCTTTAAATGATGTCTGATTCGACCTGCATCGCACATTCCCAAGCTGATATTATAACTTTTTGGTGATTTATCAATATTTATGGCCATTGACTCATCACTGCTTACAGTCATTTTCAGATTAGGGAAAGCTATCGGATTTATACCGTTTTCAACAAGCTCCTTAGTTTCCTCATCATAACATTCAAGCAAGTTATCTTTAAATACATTGGTTGCTTCTATTGCCAGAGGACTGTCTACATATACAGGGAAGTTCGGAAGGTTTTTTACAAGCTTGTTCTGCTTTATCTGTCTCATAAAATAAAAGCGACTCCTGCGTTCTTCCGACTGCAAATGCAGGTATTACCACATTTCCACCCCTCTCAAATGTTTCCTCAAGAATTCTTGCCAAATCAGAAACATGGTCTGCACCTTCATCATGATATCTGTCACCATAGGTCGATTCCATTAAAACATAGTCTGCATACTTTATATACTCCGGATCTCTGATTAAAGGCTTATTGAAATTACCGATATCACCTGAAAATACTATTTTTCTGCTTTCATTTCCTTCTTTAAGCCACACTTCTATTGATGCCGAACCCAGAATATGTCCTGCATCTATAAATCTGATACTTATATTTTTCATCGATGTCTATTTTTATTATATTCAACGCCTCTAAAGAGTTTAATACTTGCTTCAACATCGGAAAGTTCATATAATCGCTTCCTTTTGTCTGCCTGCTCTTTCAGCTTTCCTGTTTTTCCACTTTAACTCTTCAGCCTGTATATGCGCACAGTCTCGAAGCATTATGGTACAAAGTTCCATTGTGGCATTTGATGAGTATATCTCTCCCTTAAATCCTCTTGCTACAAGCTGTGGAATCATTCCTGTATGGTCGATATGAGCATGTGTCACAAAAAGATAATCTATCTCTGCCGGTGAAACAGGCAGCGGTGCATTTTCATACACATTTATTCCCTGCTCCATACCATAATCTACTAAAAACTTTTTCTCCCCGACTTCAACATAATGACAGCTTCCTGTAACCTCGTGATCTGCACCTATAAATTCCAGTTTCATATTTTTCCCCTTTTTAATCAAACAACTGAGCATGTGAGTTATCAGAGCCTAACTCTATTATAACTATACAAAATATTTTTAGTCAACTTAAAATTATTATACTATATTATTGGATTATAATATATACTATTATATAATACTTAAAAGATATTTAAAGGGGTAAGATTATGATTATAGGGATAGGTACCGATATACTGAAGATAAAAAATATAGATCACTTCTTAAATGATCTTAACGATCCGTTTATAACAAAAACTTTTACTAAAAAGGAGCTTAAGTTAATACTTCAAAGGGAAAAACCTCTATATTCCTTCGCCACAAGATTTGTTGGTAAGGAAGCAGTATTTAAAGCATTAAGAATAGGCGGAAATGATATCCGCCTTAATGAAATAGAAATATTGGAGGATGAAACTCATGCTCCTTTTGTTATATTACATGCCTCCGCATCTAAGATAGCGGAAGAAAAAAAAATAATCATGATACATATATCACTTTCTTATGATAGTGATTATGCCATAGGATATGCTCTCGCTGAAGGTAAATAATTATCTCCTCATAATCTCTTCAAGACTCGGCTTTCTTTTTCTTCTGGTTATCTCAAATAGGCATAACTTTGTTATGTCTATTGCCACTGTATTTAATCTATCCTCTTTAAGATGTTCTTTCATCGTATGATATATCAAATCTATTTCTGATTTATCCGTGGTATTTATTAAATCTATAATTATAATACCCGAAATATTTCTAAGTCTCCAGTCGCCTTGCAGTCTCTTTTTATTAGCTTCAAGATTTGTATTTAATTTAATTATTCCAGCTTCTTTTTACGGACATTTTTCCAGTATTTACATCAACCACTGTAAGAGCTTCAGTGGATTCTATATAAAGATAGCCTCCATCCTTTAACCATACCTTTTTTTGCTTAATGAATCGCTAAAAAGAGTATCTATGGAATAAAAGCTTATTTAGACTTATCATATTATCTTCATAGAATCTGACTCTGCCAATCAGATCTTCGCGCTCTTCTTTAAAAAAATTCAACTATTCCTTCGTATATATCTTTGATATCCGTTACTATATCAAACTCGGCATATTTTAATCTGTCTTTTAACAATATCTATATAGTCTTTAGAGCCCGCATAAAGCATTGCAGGTGCCTTTATATAGTTTTTCTTTGCAAGAATTTGATCAAGCACTTCACAATCCGAAATATTTGCGACGGCACCGGGTAGTTTATTTTTAATCGGAAGCTTTGAAATCTTTATTACAATATCATCACCCTCGTGTAAAACCGTATGCTCTTTTTCATCGGCAAATATAAGATGATTAAGTTCAGCCATATCAAAATATACCATTTGACGTTTTGAATTATACTCAATCTCTACAAAGGCGGCATTTATATTTTGAGCGATTTTTTTCACTTTACCTATATGAATACTGCCAAGTAAAAGTATCCTCAATATACTCTATCTCATTTGCCCTATTATCATCATAAGATATTACAAAAATTTTTATTTTTATAACTTGTAATTAAAAAGCTTAGATAATTTCACAGCCGTATTCATCAAGGGCCTTCCCTTCATCTGTATACATATCTAATCTATATAAATAATATTCATTCTTTTTAGTTTGCAACTAATCCTTCTTCATATAAAAAAACTCCATAACAGTGACGAGGCTTTTATATTATTTGTACTTCCCTGTGAGAGATGCATGTATACACCGTTTTTTATGGCTTCAAGCTTATATATAAAAGGCTTTATATCCACAACTGAAGTTGTCTCCACCTCTACAAACTTGCCGTACTGATTTTTCTTTTTCTTTTTTGATACCTTTGTCAGTAATATAGACTCTTTAGACATGAGCTTTTCTATAGCGGCATTAATTTCTGATTCATTTACTTCAGTTTTAAATTCAGCCTTAAAATCGGCTGTATCCATCAAAGCCATAGCTGGTTTGGAATTATCGGGAATCTGTAAAAACTTAGTAACCTTCATTCCGGTGCACATCATCTCATTAAGTCTTTTTATTGCTTCTTTAGATGAAATATGACTCCCTTCCTTTAACTCTATATCCATATATTCACCAAGCCCCGATACACCCATACTTAGAGGAGCACCAAATGACATTATCTGATGAGGTGAAAATCCTTCACTGTACTTTATAGGAATATCTGCCCTTCTCATAGCTTTTTGAAAATATCTCATTATATCCAAATGGCCTATAAAACGCATTTGCTCGGTTTTTCAAACTTAATTCTTACCTTCAAAAGCAAACACCTCCATTATATTTTTCTTGCACCACAACCTAAACACTGCTGTCTGCAGTTTGGTGAAATCTTATCTTCATGCGCTGTTTTTCCACTCTCTGATAAGGAATTCCTTTGTAACTCCGGAATCTATAAAATCCCAAGGGAATATCTCATCCAAATCTCTTTGTCTTAATGTATAAAAAGCCGGGATCTATACCGGTTTGCTCATATGCCTTAAGCCAATATTCCATATTGAACTGATCCGACCATGAATCATACATTGCACCGTTTTGATAAGCATTAACTATGACATCCGCAATCTTTCTGTCACCTCTTGCCATAAGTCCCTCAAGCAGTGTTACCTCCGCATCATGGTACTGATACTTCATACTCTTTTGATTAAGCTGTTCTCTGAAAGTATCCTTTACAAGATGTGCTCTTCTAAGATACTCTTCTTCCGTTTCCATCTTTGCCCACTGGAAAGGTGTAAAAGGCTTCGGCACAAAGAAAGATGAACTTGCGGTAATAGATACCTTACCGATTCTTTGATCCTTTGGAATAGAGTAATAATTTTCAGCTATTTTTTCACAAAGCAAAGGTATTCCTTTAATATCTTCCTCAGTCTCTGTAGGAAGTCCAAGCATAAAGTAAAGCTTTACTTTATTCCATCCGCCCTTAAACGCCTCCATTGAACCGCTTAATATATCTTCCTCTGTAATTCCCTTATTTATTACATCCCTTAGTCTTTGTGTCCCGGCTTCAGGTGCAAATGTCAAAGAACTCTTTTTACATCCTGAACCTTACTCATTACATCTAATGAAAACGCATCAATTCTCAAAGAAGGCAAAGATATATTAATCCCTCTATCCTTTGTATATTCAAAAAGAAAATCAGAAGCTTATCAAGCTGACTGTAATCACTTGAACTGAGTGAACTGGGTGAAATCTCTTCCGCTCCGGTAATATCAAGCATTGTTTTAGCATAATTTTATAAGATATTCAAGTGAATGTTCTCTTTGCGGTCTGTATACATTTCCCGCCTGACAGAATCTGCATCCTCTGATACATCCTCTCATTATCTCAAGCACCACTCTGTCTTGTGTAACCTTAATAAAAAGGAACTACAGGCTTTGAAAGATATGATACAGTGTCCATATTTTGAACCACTACTCTGTGTACAACACTTGGAACATCTTCATACTTAGGTGTAAATGATGCTATAGTACCGTCTTCCTTATAGCTTACTTCATAGAACTCAGGTACATACATACCTTCAAGTTTTGCCGCTTTTCTCAAAAACTCATGTTTTGAAAGACGATTCTTTTTGCATTCCTTATAAAGGTCAAGCAGCTTGTCATAAACAACTTCACCCTCACCTATATAGAATATGTCAAAGAAAGGTGCCAAAGGCTCCGGATTATAAGAACATGGACCACCACCTATTACTATAGGATATTCCTCTCCTCTGTCTTTTGCATACATCGGAATCTGTGAAAGTTCTAAAACCTGCAAAATATTTGTGTAGCACATCTCATACTGTAAGGTAATGCCTAAAATATCGGCATCCTTAACATTTTCCTGGCTTTCCAAAGAAAACAGCGGGATATTCTTTTCTCTAAGTATCTTATCAAGGTCTACCCATGGAGAAAATAATCTCTCACAGAATGTGTCTTCTCTTTTATTGAGCATATCATATATGATCTGCATTCCTATATGACTCATTCCTATTTCATAGACATCAGGAAAACACATAACAAATCTGATATCAACATCTTCTAATCTTTTATCTCTTGAATTTAACTCACCGCCGATATATCTTGCCGGTTTGTCTACGCTAAGCAGTATATCATCGCTTAGTGCCAATTTTCTCATATATTCCTCTTTCTAATTTTAAACTGCATTATTTAATTCGTAATAGAAGCCCTTCATCTCCATAAGCTCATTATGATTTCCCTGTTCTATAATATGGCCGTCTTTAAGTACCAGTATCACATCGGCATTTTTATAGTTGAAAGTCTGTGAGCAACTACAAAACTTGTTCTACCTGTCATCATCTTATCAAATGCCTTACTTATTCTTGCTTCAGTCATTGTATCTATACTTGAGGTAGCCTCATCAAGTATAAGCATAGGTGGCAACACAAGCATTATTCTTGCAATACATAGAAGCTGTCTTTGTCCGGCCGAAAGATTTTTCACCACCCTCGGTTACTATTGTATCATATCCGTCAGGTAATCTTTTTATAAAGCTGTCGGCATAGGCTTCATTAGTCTACTCAATCTCTTCAAATGTAGCATCAGGTTTTCCGAATGCAATATTATCTCTTATTGACGCATTCTTTAACCATGTCTCCTGCAAAACCATACCGAAGTTTTTCTCTGATAGATTTTTCTTGTAATATCATTGATATTCTTGCCCTCTATCTTAATAGAGTACTGTCTATATCATAAAAAGCGCATCAAAAAGATTTATAATAGTGGACTTTCCGCTACCTGTCGGTCCCACTATTGCAATTCTCTGTCCGGCTTTTACATCCAGATTCAAATCTTCTATAAGCTTTTTTTGATTTATCATAGGAGAAGTAAACATGTGATATTTCCACATTTCCGTCTACATTTTCAATCTTATTATTTGCATCCCTATCAGGAAGTATCTCTTCTTCATCTATAAGTGCAAATACCCTCATGACATGCAAATGAATTTTTGCAGTTCAGTAACAACTCCCGATATTTCATTAAAAGGCTTTGTATACTGAGTTGCATAACTAAGTACTGAAGTGAGCTGTCCCACACTCATTTTTCCGGTAATTGCAAGCAATGCTCCTGAAATGGCAACACCTGCATATACTAAAGAGTTTACAAATCTTGTTGCCGGGAATGCTATAGCGGAAATGAATATAGCATTTTGACTTGCAACCCTAAGTGCCTCATCAGATTCTTTAAACTCGTTTTCTATCTGATTTTCCATGTTGAAGTTTTTTACAGTTCCAAGCCCTGCAATCATTTCATCCACTATACCGGTCATCCTTGCTCTTCTTTCCGATTGGGCCTTGAAATGTTTGTAAGTATTCTTTTGCAATAAGTCCTGCAACCAGCATTGCAAGCGGTGTAACAAGGAGAACTACCAATGTAACATATACATTTATTGTAAACAGTATAATGATAGTCAGTATAATAGTCAGTATTCCTGTAAAGAATTGAGCAAATCCCATCAAAAGTCCTTCGGAAAACTGATCCACATCATTTATAACTATGTTTATTATCTCACCATGACTTGTAGAATCCACATATGATATAGGCAGTTTCATTATCTTTGCAAATGCCTGATTTTCTTATATCTCTTACCATATGATATGCGACTCCGTTATTTATTGCAGTCATACACCACTGTGCTATGGCTGTAATACCTATCATAATAATCATCAGTAAGATCACTTTTATGAGCTTTTCAAAGTCTACATTTCCCTTTGAAACAATTGTATCCACAGCTCTACCTGTAAGTATCGGTAAATATAAAGTTGTAAGCACAATAACCACAGCAAGTATCAGACTTATTAACATTCTAAATCTATAAGGACACTGACAGATTTAAGATTCTTTTTTAAAAGTATTTTTTTATTATTCTTCATTTAAACCTCCTCTGCCATTATCTGAGAATTGTATATTTCCTTATAAATAAGATTATTCTCCAAAAAGTCCATCATGAGTGCCGATACCTACAATTTTTCCATCATCCAGTACTATTATTCTGTCGGCATTTTTTTATTGAGACTATTCTTTGGCTGACTATAAGAGTGGTAATATTTTCTATCTCTTTAATTTCCTTTCGAAGCCTTGAGTCTGTAGCATAGTCAAGCGCTGAAGATGAATCATCAAGTATAAGTATTCCTGCTTTTTTTACAAGACTTCTTGCAATGGAAAGCCTCTGTTTTTGGCCTCCGGAAAAATTATTTCCATACATTGCAACTTCAGAATCAAGTTTACCTTCTTTGGAATTGATTACATCTGTAGCCTGAGCGATATCCGCGGCTTTATACAATTCTTCATCAGTTGCACTCTCATCTCCCCAAAGCAGATTGTTTCTTATATTTCCCCTAAATAATCTTGACTTTTGCTCAACCAAAGCCACATTCCTTCTTATAGAATCTAAAGTGTATTCCTTTATATCTCTACCTGCAATTTTTATACTGCCTCTGCTTATATCATAAAAATCTTGGAATCAAATTTATAAGAGAGCTCTTTTCCTGAACCTGTACCACCGATGATACCTATGGTTTCTCCCTTTCTTACAGAAAATGTTATATCCGAAATAGCCTCTTCCTTTGATTTAGGATATGCAAAACCAACATTTTCAAAAGTTATTATCTCACCGTCAAAATCATTTAAAAACAAGCTCACTGTTACCGCCGTTTATCGATGATTTAATATCAAATATTTCATTTATTCTCTTTGCACAGGCACTTGCCTTTGCTAAAAGTATTATTAGATTGGCAAACTTTACAAGTTCTACAAGTATCTGTGACATATAATTTATGAGAGCCACTACTTGACCGGTAGTAAGATTACCTATATTTACCTGTATACCTCCTGCCTGAAGTATTGCTACTATACCTAAATTTACCACAACGTATGTAAGAGGATTTAAAAGTGCTGATATATTTCCTACTCTTAACTGATCATTATATAAATCCTCTGTCGCATTATCATATTCACCGATCTCACTTTTTTTCTTTTTGAAAAAAAGCACGAATAACTCGGATACCTGTAAGATTTTCTCCCGTTTTTCCTAGAACCTTATCAAGCTTTCTTTGTACATTTCGATAAAGACCTATGCTCTTAGACATTATGAACGTAACTATTATTGAAAGTATTACTATTACAGTAAATGCAATAAGTGACATCTTGGCATCTATATTAAAAGACATTATAAATGCACCTGCAACTATAAATGGTGACCTAAGAACCAGTCTGAAAAATCTGTTTACACCGTTTTGTACCTGGTCACTGTCATTTGTAATTCTTGTAACAAGAGTTTCTCTTCCAAGTACATCAGTCTCGGCATGTGAAAACTTTTAAAATATGAGCAAACAAATCATCTCTAAGCTTTGTTCCGAAGCCGGTTGCAGCCTTTGCACTGAAATACTGTGCAACTATTGCTGATGTAAGCCCTATTACAGCTAATGTCACAAGCAGGATACCCATTTTTATAATATAATTTGAATCTTTATTTCCAATACCTATATCAATAATCTTTGCTATAACGAGCGGTACCAAAAGTTCAAATTCCGCCTCAAAAATTTAAATAATGGTGCAAGAACAGACTCTACTTTATAATCTTTTTAAATATCTAACCAGTCTAAGCATAATCCTCCTATCTGTTTGCATACAATTTCTTTTATGATAATGCTTTTTTTAACAGATTGTCAAAGTAAAAGGCATATATTTATAATGAAAAACACATTATAAATATATGCCTGAAAATTATCCCATCAAAGATGATACAAAAATACCATACAAAGCACTACAAGTCCAAGACCGATTCTGTAGTAACCGAAGAATTTAAAAATCATTTTTCTTTATCCAGTTCAATAAGAAACTTATAGAAAAAACAGATACGACAAATGCAACAATCATTCCAAGTAAAAGATATACGACTTCCATGCCAGTATAGTGGAAACCAGATTTAACCAATTTCAAAAGGCTTGCACCGAACATTATCGGTATGCTTAAGAAAAAGAAAACTCAGCCGATACGGCTCTTGAAGCTCTAAAATCATACCGCCTATAATAGTTGCACCTGACCTTGATGTTCCCGGTATAAGTGCAAGCACCTGAAAGAATCCGATAAATAAAAGCTGTCTGATAATCTATTGCATGAACGCTTCTGATACTGTCCACTCTCTTTTTATTGGAATTTTTCTATCATAATAAATAAAATACCATATATAATCAATGCCATAGATACCACAAATCCGTTGTAGAGATGTGCATCCAGCCAGTCATCAATTAAAAACCCAAGCATAGCGGCCGGCAAACATGCAATAATAATCTTCTTCCACAGTTCGATAGTAAGTCTTCTCATTTTTGAACTTTTACCCCTGCTAAACGGATTCAGCTTTTTAAAATATAAAACCACAACCGCCAAAATGGCACCAAGTTGTATAACCACCATAAACATTGATTTGAATTCGGCGCTTGCATTGAGTCTGATAAGCTCATCAATTAAAATCATATGACCTGTGGAACTTATAGGCAGCCATTCAGTTATACCCTCTACAATACCAATAATTATGACCTTGAGTATCTCCAGTATATTCATACTAATCCTTTCCATATTTATCTTCTAAATATTTTCTATCTGCCAATCAATAGGCGATATATTATTTTTATCAAAAATTCATTTGCTTTTTGAAAAAAATGCTTACATCCAAAAAGCCTCTATATGCAGAAAGCGGACTTGGATGTACAGACTTTAATACCAGATGCTTAGGGTTATTTAACATCTTTGCCTTTGATATTCGAGCACTTCCCCATAACATGAAAAACAATGGGTCTGTCGGTAGCGTTTATAATATTGATTATCGCATCTGTAAAATTCTCCCAGCCCTTTCCCTGATGTGAAAAAAAGCTTTATGAGCTCTTACTGTAAGTATTGTATTGAGTAAAAAGCACACCCTGATTTGTCCACTTTAACAGATTTCCATTATTAGGTATATATGTACCTACATCGTCATGAAGTTCTTTATATATATTTATAAGGGATGGTGGAATTTTCTTTTGTGACTTAGGCACAGAAAAAGATAAACCATGAGCTTGATTCTCACCATGATAAGGATCCTGACCCAAAATCACAACTTTTTATTTTTTTGATAAAGGTGTGAGATGTAAGAGCCTCAAATATCTTATCTGCCGGCGGAAAAAAACTGTATGTGTGCTGTACTCCTCTTTTACAAATTCGTACAAACTCCTGTAGTATGGTTTTCTAAACTCTTCGCTAAGTACTTCCTTCCACTCTCCGGTCAATTCACTCATATAGAATACCCCGATCATTTTTGTTTTTATTGAAAGATTTTAGCTAAAAATATATGCTCTATTTTATAAAAAAATAAGTCATATACAAAAAGTATATAACTTATTCTATCATAGCTAATTGTCCTATACAAGGTTTTTAAATTATGTCAATTATGCTAATTTAATATTATAAAATTAACATTTATTAGCTTAAAGATGTTATACATCTCTCTTTACAAGCAATATACTTTATCATATAATTATTTTTGTAACAGTAAATTGTACACTCTCTAATATCGGTGTATTTTTAATAAAGGAGAATTATGAAGGATATTAAAAAGAATACTGGAGCTTAATCTTGCTCTGTATAAGAAATATAATATACCTATAGCCAATTTGGAAGAATTTGTTTTTGGATTCAAATGGGCAATGGCTATTGATAATAATAAAAAAATAAGTTTTGCACTCAGGATAGGAAAAGAAAAGCCTATAAATGAATATGAAGCTATCATAAGAGATCTTATAGGCAAACCTTTAGATCAATGTATAATTGAGCTTTTACTTAAAGAGGATGATACACTTCGTACTCTGCTTGTTGTACTTAGTAATTTGATGAGTAAGCCTTTGAACACTGTCAAGCTTTTAAAAGACAGGGGTATTGAGCGTAGTGAAGGTCTTAATTTTAGGTATGATGTAAAGGATATGAAGGTAGGGCTTATAGGATATGGTGTTTATATCAGATTTTTCCTTGACAAATGTAGCGAATTTCACGCCTTTGATCTACTGCCTGAAAAACAGATTCTAAGCTATCATATATCAAAAGACAGTACGGAAGTTTATCCAAAAAATATTCATTTCCATCTTGGAGAAGATGCTCTGAAGTACAAAGATGTGCTTAAAAATCTGGATATAGTTATTATGTCCGGTTCCACTCTTGTAAATAACTCCTATCTTGATATATTAGGTGCCTGCACCAATGCAAAAATCAAAGGAATATACGGTCCAAGCAGTGAACTGTCACCTGACTATCTCTTTGAATCAGGTTTCAATTATATTTTCAGTATGAACGCAAAAGACTCTAAAACATATCTTGACTGTTCATTTCTTTGCTATTCCGAACTTTTGAAACATTTGAACTTATGGATCTTTATGAATTAAAAAGATAAATTAAACCCGAAAACACCCGGATAACTTAATATTCGGGGTGTTTTTATATCCAGTTTTATGTATTACCGCTTTCAAGACAGCCTATTACAGACTTCTTATATTCCAAAAACTCTTTCGTAAGCTTAAAAGAATTATCCCTTACAGAAGCTTCTATCTTAATCTCAGTTTTTATGTCGCCATCACCAAGTATATATATCCTATCCGACAGAAGTATTGCCTCATCTACATCATGAGTTATAAATATAGTGGAAGTATTATATTTTCTTCTCATATTCATATACCAGTCATGCATCTCATCCTTTGTAATGGCATCCAGCGCAGAAAATGGCTCATCAAGTAAAGAAACATCTTTCGAAAAAAGATGTGTCCTTATAAGTGCAATCCTTTTGCCTCATACCTCCTGAGAGTTCTTTTAGGATATTTCTTTGCATAGGCATCCAGCTTAAACTCTTTTTAACAATTTATTTGCTTTTTAGCAATGCATCCGCTTTCTTTTGTTTTTTTATAAAAAGAGGAAGTGCCACATTCTCTTCTATTGTCATATAAGGCAGCAAAAGGTCTTTTTGAAATGAATAGCTTATAATACCTGATTTACCTGTGATATCCTCTCCTCTATATATTACATTTCCTGCATCCGGCTTTAACAGTCCTGCTATTATATTAAATAAAGTACTCTTTCCGCTTCCGCTTACTCCAAGAAGCGAAACCAGTTCATTATCCCTCAGCTCAAGATTTATATTTGAAATAATTTCCCTTTCATCATATCCGAAGCTTACATTTCTTACTTCTAAAATAACCTCACTATTTTGTGATGAATTCATTATCAAGTCCCGCTCCCTCATCTATAGGGTTTTCTAAAAGATTGTTCTCATTAAGCCATTTGTAAAATTCTCCCCATCTGTCTACATCAATATATCCCCATGGTGTACCTTCATCGATGTATTGAGCCGATAAATACTCCTGAGATGCCATTGCAAGATTTTTTTATCTATCTCCGGTGCATACTTTAAAAGTATTTCCGCAGACTCCTTCGGTTTCCTGCGACAAACTCGTATCCTTTTTGTAGCTTCAAGAAAGCTCTTAACTGTATCCTTATCATTTTTTATCATATCATCATTTGTGAAAATTACAGGTGTATAATAGTCAAATGTAGGATTTATATCTTTTAAAAGCAAAATAATCAAATTCAAAGCCTTTGACATTGGCTGCAATACCTGCCCATCCATAATATACCCAGATAGCGTCTACCTGTTTTGCTTTCGCTAAGTGCAGATACCTCATCAGTAACCGTTGAAGGTATAAGATTTACCTTACTGAAAATCTCCCCGTCTTTTTTTCAACTACATTTTTTTAACATAGCTTTTTCTATCGGCATATCCCATGTCGCATAATTTTTTTACCTTCAAGTCCCTTAGGTGATGTAATTCCGTCATCTTTTCTTGACATTATTCCTGAAGTATTGTGCTGTGTTATAGCTACAACCGCCTTTATAGGAAGCGCATTGTCTCCTGAAAGTGCTCCTGCCATAGTATCCTGAAAGGATACTCCGAAGTTTGCCTTTCCACTTGCAACAAGTACTTCCGCACCGTCCTCAGGTGGCTGAACTATTTCAAGCTCAATTCCTGCATCCTTATAGTATCCCTTTTCTATTGCAACATAAAATCCTGTATGATTGGTATTCGGCGTCCAATCAAGTACCAAAGTTAGCTTTTTTACTGCCGGTTTCTGTAGGTTTTTTACTCCCGCAGGCAGTACTTCCCAAAGCCAAAACACCTATACTTAATGCAACGAATAAATTCTTAATTACTTTTTTCATGTTTCTCCTCCCACGGCATGGATACTTTCTGTAACATATCCACTGCCTTTAATAATAATAAACTTAATATCGATATAATAATTATCACTGCAAACATCTTATCAAAGGCATATGCCTTTCTTACCCTTGTCATATATACGCCAAGCCCTCTAAATCCTCCAAGCCATTCCGATATCACGCCTCCTACTACCGAGTATGATGCTGAAATTTTCAAAGGCGCAAAAAAACTTTCCCATGGATGAAGGCAGCTTTATAAATTTATAAATATCAAATTCACTTGCGCCCATTGATTTCAAGAGGTTTATCTCATCTTTGTCCGTACTTTTAAAACTTTCAAGTACACCTATAGTAATAGGAAAAAAAGTCACAAGTACTATCAGTATAATTTTTAGGCAAAAGATCATATCCGAACCATAATACCAAAAAGCGGTGCTATAGCTATTGTAGGAATTGTTTGGCTGATAATAATAATCGGATAAAATGTTTTATAAAGTTTTGAAAATCTGTCCATCAACAATGCAAATAAAAGCCCCAGTATCACTCCTGCTGTCAGTCCAAGCATACTTTCAAGCAATGTATATAAAAGATGATACATAAGCAATGAAAAGTCTCCTGTCAATGCCCTTACTATCTGTGCCGGTGAAGGCATAAGATATGTCGGTATTACCTGTAGGCTGCAAAGCATCTGCCATATTAGCAAAAATAAAACACCGAATCCGATCAGGGTATATACTGTCTCTTTTATTTTTCATCTGTATGGTGCTTTGTCACCTTTCTGTCTATGGTAAGCAAGTCTCCGTCAGGTCTGAAGCTTACTTTAATATAAGCCATTACTCCCGGCGCACCTGCTCTTATCGCCACATGTTGACATTCCTTTACGATATCCATAAGTTTGTCATAATCACCCTCAATGGTAGTTTCAAAAGGACCGACATAATATTTTAAACCTGTGCTCTTTATATATGCTATTACCTCGTCTACAATTCTCACTATTTCTTCATTGTCATATACTTCAGGTAATGTCTGTATAGCTACACTCGCATTCATATTTACCTCCAAAAAGACTGCTCTACGGCAGTCTTTTTTTCCTACGCCAGCATTACCCGGATCAGGTTATGGGTTAAGGTAAAAACCTCTCTCAGCCGTATCAGCACCCCTTCAAATATTTACTTTGATTATAATACGAGATCCGAAAAATTTCAATCAAATTTTTATGAAAAAAATAAAAACTTTTTAGTTGACATATCTAAGCTTAACTGGTATAGTATCAAAGTACCTTACAGAGGGGAATAGTTCAATGGTAGAGCAACGGTCTCCAAAACCGTAAATGGGGGTTCGAGCCCCTCTTCCCCTGTTTTAAATCTCGAGGTGTGGCTCAGTTTGGTGGAGTGCGACGTTCGGGACGCTGAGGTCGCAAGTTCGAATCTTGTCACCTCGATTTTTATAAGGCCAATTGGTCAAGCGGCTAAGACGGCGCCCTCTCACGGCGCAAACCCGGGTTCGATTCCCGGATTGGTCATCAAAAAGTAAATATCCCGTTATAGGGCCAATTGGTCAAGCGGCTAAGACGGCGCCCTCTCACGGCGCAAACCCGGGTTCGATTCCCGGATTGGTCATTAAAGGAAGAGTAAAAGCTCTTCCTTTATTCATACTACATGCTTGTGTAGCACAGTTGGTAGTGCAACTCATTCGTAATGAGTAGGTCGTCGGTTCGAGTCCGATCGCGAGCTTAAAAAGGCGCCGAAAGGCGACTTTTTACATTTCCACTTCTATTCCGTCTCTCCAGATTCTGTCAAGATCATAGAAAGCCCTGTCTTCTCTAAGGAAAATATGAACAACAATATCCCTATAATCAATCAACATCCACGTTGCATTCTTATTTCCTTCTATAGCATGCGGAACAATTCCTTCTCTACCCAAAATAAAAATCAATCTCGTCAGATATAGCCTGAACCTGATTTACATTATTTGCACTGGCTATTATAAAATAATCCGCTACAGAACTTACTTTTTGTTATATCAATAACCTTGATATCTTCACCTTTTTATCATCAATTATATTATAAATCTTTTTACAATTTCTTTTATTTCCATCTACACCTCTTCATCTCTCAATTCATATGTAAATTTATCTATATACATATCCTGACCGCTCAAATACTCAATGGTCGAATTTGCAATTCTTCCTATCGCTTTTGTTATATCCTCAAATGCAAGTTTTCTTATCTCATCAAGACCCGGTAATTGTTTTTCTGTTAGGCTCTATATAATCTGCAACAAATACAATTTTTTTCCAACATACTCATATCTTTTTACCTGTTGTATGCCATCTTATAGCTGACAAGATATCTTTATCTTCTATATTATAGTTTTTCATTGCCAAAAAGGCGCATATATTGCATGGAGGATTTGTGGAGCTTTATCTGACACCAGAGCAACATAAGATTTATCGGTATAAGGATCAATAAATCCGGCCATATCCTCTTTAAGCTTTGAAACCTTCTCTCCCTTTTGCAACATCATGCAAAACACCTGCAAGTTCCGCCTTCACAATATCCTCTCCATAACGCATAGCCAAAGCGACCGATGTATAAGCCACTCCAAGAGTATGCTCATATCTTTTTCGACAATTTTTCTTTCAAATCAGCCTTTATAAGGTCTATATTTTTCTCGACTAAAAATCAAACATATTTTTATTCTCTTTTATATATCTGCAAACATCCTCAGGAACATACTTTTGTAATACTTTCTCCGGCTCCGGCCAATTCCCTTATATGAGTTGAAGAAATATCAATATCCATAGTATCCAAAAAGTAAATACCTTTAATCTCATATTTACTTTTCAGATGCTCAAAATGCTTTTTCAAGGTAAGATTTTTCATTGCTGTAATCCCTTGATGCCACTATCAATTTTACTATCTTTAATATAATATCCGGATTTTTCCAGGTTTTCTATCTCATAAAACGAATCCGCACCCATAATAAAGTAAAAATTCATCATCAATATACTTACTTTGAAGCTTTTTCCAGAGTATTGAAAGTGTAGGAATTACCTTCTAAAGTATTTTTCAAAATCTGAACAATAAAGTCCGTCTTGTCCCTGTATTGCCAATTCAATCATAGATTTTCTAAGTGAAAAATTCACTTATCTTTTTACCGAGCTTATGTGGTGGTGTCTTTGCAGGCATAAACCACACTTCATCAAGATTACATAACTCTTTTGCTCCCTCTGCCAGTATCAAATGCCCAAAATGTATCGGATCGAATGTACCTCCAAGAATACCAATCTTCTTCATATTATTTCGGAAGATTTATCTTTCTGTTCTTAGGCTCATCAGCCTGTTTATAAAAGTACTATCTTCTTTCCTATGACCTGCACAACCTCACTTCTTGTAAGCTTTGCAATTTCAGCGCAATTATCTTAGGATCATCGGCACAGTTTTTCAAAACCGATATTTTTATCAACTCTCTTGGCTCCATAGCCTCTGCAATAGCTGCCGCATTCTCCTCTGTAAGAGAAGCTTTACCTATTTGCATTATAGGGTCAAGGTTCATAGCCAGTCCCTTTAAATATGCTCTTTGTCTACTATTCATTTTTCTCCTATTTACTTATAATAGTCAAACTCATGGCCATACATACGAACAGTATTTCCATCAACTATTCCTGCCTCTTCCAGTTTTTCTAAAACACCTGATGTCTTTAGAATTTCTGGAAGAAATCAAATCCTTTTTCAGAATCCAGATTTGTATATCCAAGCATCTTCTCTATTCTTGGACCTTCTACCACAAATACTCCGTCTTCGTCAATCTCAACTGTAAACGGAAGATTCTTATCACTTGAATAATCTACTTCAAACTCTTTCTCAAAAACTTTAACAGTTCTGTCGATTGTACTTAAAACATTTACCAGTTCATAGAGAAGCTCCTGTATACCTTTTCCACTTACACCCGATATAGGGAATACCTTAATGTCAGGAAAAGCCTCCTTTATTCTCTCTATTTGACTGTTTTCTTCGTCATAGATTGCATCTATTTTATTTGCGGCAATAAGCTGCGGTCTTTCAAGAAGACTCTCATCATAACTCTTAAGCTCATTCATGATGGTTTTTTATATCCTCTACCGGATCTCTGCCCTCAGTAGAAGCCGCATCTACCACATGTACAAGTACCTTGGTTCTCTCAATGTGCCTAAGAAAGTCATGTCCGAGACCTACACCTTCACTGGCACCCTCTATAAGTCCGGGAATATCCGCCATAACAAAGCCGCCTGCTCCCTTTACATCTACCACTCCCAGATGTGGATCGAGAGTAGTGAAGTGATAGTTTGCTATCTTCGGCTTTGCATTACTTACTCTTGAAAGAAGTGTGGACTTACCTACATTAGGGAATCCTACAAGACCTACATCTGCTATAACTTTCAGCTCCAAGAGAACAAACATCTCTTTTCCGGGCTGACCCGGCTTTGCAAACTTAGGTACCTGCATTGTAGCTGTGGCAAAATTCATATTACCAAAAACCACCCTTACCTCCTCTAAGAATAACCTCTCTCCTATTTTCACCTGACATATCGGCAATTACCTTGCCGGTTTCAAAGTCCTTTATTACCGTACCCTCAGGTACCTTAAGTGTAAGGCTCTTGGCATCCGCACCATGGCATTTTCTCTTACCACCCGGTTCACCGTCTCCTGCCACATATTTTCTCTTCATTCTAAAATCGGTGAGTGTGTTCAGTCCTTCATCCACTTCAAAGATAATATCTCCACCTTTTCCACCGTCACCACCGTCAGGACCGCCGGCAGCCACAAACAGCTCTCTTCTAAAGCTTACATGTCCATCTCCGCCCTTGCCCGACTTTATAAAAATTTTTGCACTATCAGCAAACATAAATACCTCTTTAGATTAAAGAAGGCCTCATACATCTGTATGAAGCCTCCTGTCTCAACTCTTATTCAGCAATAGCTCTTGGGTAAACAGAAACCTGCTTTTTGTCTCTGCCCTTTCTTTCAAAAACGAACTACACCATCAACTGTAGCGAACAAAGTATCATCACCACCACGACCTACATTAAGTCCCGGATGAATCTTTGTACCTCTCTGTCTGTATAGTATATTTCCAGCTAAAACAAACTGTCCGTCTGCTCTCTTAGCACCAAGTCTTTTTGACTCAGAGTCACGACCGTTCTTTGTAGATCCAACTCCCTTTTTTTATGAGCGAAAAAGCTGAAGGTTCATTTTTAACATTTACTTGACCTCCTGTAAAATTAATCTTGATAAAATCTCTGTACTCTTCTCCTATATCCATAAGACCAAGAATACATGAATCCAGTAATAGTCCCGATTTTTCACTTCTATCATGCAAAACCAAAGAAAAGAAGCCGTCATCAGAATCGACCGTAAAGTCGTCATCACAAAAATGTTCAATAGAATTTGCCAAGTTCAATGTAAGCACCGAAACCGACGCACATACTATATCCCTACCTTCTTCATCAAAGTTTGCATGTCCTGAAACTTTTTAAACCGGTGTATTTGCCATCTTTGGCAAATGCAATAACGTCAATCATAAAGATTATGCATTAATCTTTTCAATCTTAACTTCTGTAAACTGCTGTCTGTGACCGTTCTTCTTGTGGTGACCTTTTTTAGGCTTGTACTTGTATACAATAACCTTCTTAGCCTTGCCCTCTTTAAGAACAGATGCACTAACACTTGCTCCTGTTACAGTAGGTGTTCCAACTTTAAGTTCTCCATCGTTTAGTGCAAGAACCTGATCAAATGTAACAGCCTCACCGTCTGCTTTTCCAAGTTTCTCTACTCTAATGATATCTCCTTCAGAAACCTTATACTGCTTACCACCTGTAGCAATAATTGCGTACATAAGGATACCTCCTATTATCATTACTCGCCAAAATTGGTGCCTGAAACAGGCTTGAAACCAACATTGAGCGGCATACCTACTAAGTATACACTAAAAATATAGTGATTGTCAATCAATATATTTACTTTCACTTTCATTTAATATTGTCTCTGCCTGCTTTGTTGCATCCTTATCTACATCAGACTTATTTGTAACCTTATTTATAAGTTCAGGAATCATATCAAGGATTTTAGTGAATGCATCCTGATTTTTTATATTCACAACCTTTGTTCTTCCGTCTTGAATAATAAGCATTGCACTTGGTGTTATCTTGGCACTCATTCCATGCATGCCCTTCGACTTTGAAGTTTCTTCAAATGTACCTGTCGCCATTCCACAACTTACATCAACCAAAGGTATTATTGTAGTATCACCTACAACAATAGGCTCTCCCACTACAGTCTTTGTTGTAAGAAAAGTGTTCATACCGTTAAATATAGCTTCGGCATTATCAAAAAAATCGACTGTTCTTCTCCATCTTTTGCCCTTTTCTATCATAAAACATAATATATGTAAATTTATAAACTCTCTTAAAGTCTTCATTATACCACATATTTATAATAATATCACCATACTTAGTTTACATTTATTTCCGGATTTGATATGATAGTATCAATTCCTAGTTATGCACTAGGTATTAAATTAAATCAAACTGATGATTTTGCTCAAACTCCAAAGGCTTTCAACTTAAATAAATCATCAGATTATATAGAAAAGAGGAATCAAATGAAAATTTCTACTAGAGGTAGATACGCTTTTAAAAATGATGGTTGAGTTTGCAATAAACTCCGATACACCTACAAAAATAAATCAGGTATCCAAATCATATGGAATTTCAGAAAAATATTTGGAACAGATCGTCTCCATTCTTTCCAAAGCAAAACTTGTGAAAAGTATCCGAGGAGCTCAAGGAGGATATTTGCTTATCAAAGCCTGTCGAGGAATATACTGTAGGTGAAATACTGAGACTTACAGAGGGCTCACTCTCTCCGGTTGACTGTCTTGACGGTAACGGTTCCTGTGTGCATTCAGACTTTTGTGTAACACAGAATCTTTTTAAAAAAGTTGAAGATGCTATTAACAATGTAGTTGACAACATATCGCTGCAAGACCTTGTTGATGATGAACTTGATATAAGAAAAGAGAAAAAGAACTTGAGTTGATTGATAAAAAAACGGTTGTCATAAAATCACATAAAAAGTGATATATGGCAACCGTTTCAATTCTTTTAAAAACAACACTGCCGGACATATTACCCATATAGAATCAAATATAAAATGTAATTTCCTTCTCATATAACATCTCAATATTTTATTTAATTAAAAACATATAAAACGAAATCACTGAAAATATCCCGGACAGTATTATTGTAACAATCCTCGTCACTCTAAATTTTATCCTTCCGGTTAAAAATATTTGAAAATACCATTGTCCCGAATATTCCAAACACCATCATGAAAATAACAAATTCAAAAAGCTTTATCACTTAATTTAACAATATCGGTAGAGCTGTTTAATGTAAGCAATATAATACAAATACACCAAACCGCTACAAATATATAAGACAATATCCTCTTCATATCTTCTCCTTAATCGTATTTGGTTCTATTATTATATCATTTTATAAATCATATATTCCACCTTTGTTACTACAGGGTATTTGTAATAAAATAAAAGGCATGGCGCCTTGCATCACCATGCCTTTTATTTTTACTCTAACATTTTTTTATCACTCTAAAAAGTCTAACCCCTTGCGTAAGTATATCACTCTAACTATGTTATATCGCTCTAACTATATAACACACTCTACAATCACTCTTAAAACACTCCTGAATATCACTCAGCCTTTACTATATCACTGTAACAATCACTCTAAAACAAAAACATTGATATTATGAAAAGTTTGACTTCTCAAACATTTCTTGGCTTTGACAATTATGATTATAGCAGTAAATATAGATTTTTTTATAAAAAAAGTATAAACTGCGGTTTTTGAGGTATAAACTGCAGTTTATTTATCTGTTTTTATTTTTTTAACGTAAAAAGCTATCTAAACGATAGCTTTTTACTGTGATTTATGATCTCCTATATACTCCAAAACAAATTCACTCTAGATTGGATGGAACCCCTGTATCACTCTTTAACATCTGATTTCTCTAACAATTGCCATTATACACGAATTTCTATATAATCTATATAAAAAGGTATAAAATACAGTTTTTTCAGGTATGAACTGCATTATTCACTTCAATTATATCTTTTTCTTTACCTTAATGTAAAATATAATACACAAAAAAAGAGGACAACAATGAATGTACTTATAACAGGTGCCTCCGGCGGTATCGGCAGAGCCGTTGCAATAGAGTTTGCAAAACATAAATATAATATAATCGGATGCGCAAAAACAAATGCCAAAGGACTTGCAGAAACAAAGAAAACAATTGAAGATACAGGTGTAAAATGTTATACAAGCATTTGCGATATCACAAACGAAAAATGCCGTAATAGATTTTTATATCATCCTCAACAAAAAGAAATAGGGTCTGTAGATATACTGGTAAATAACGCAGGTATATCCTTTTATCGGTTTGATACAGGATATGTCAATAGATGAATGGAACAATGTAATTAATACCAATCTCACATCAGTATTTTTAATGTCAAAGCATATAATTCCTTATATGATAAAGAAACAAAAAGGGCATATTATAAACATTTCATCCGTTTGGGGTAATGTAGGTGCATCTATGGAAGCAGACATATTCAGCATCTAAGGGCGGTCTAAACAGTTTTACAAAAGCACTGGCAAAGGAGCTGGCACCAAGCAACATTTTAGTAAATGCAGTTTCTCCCGGATTTATCAATACTGAAATGAATAAATGTTTTGATAAGGAAGAATTAAACACTATATTTGACGAAATACCGCTTGGAAGAGGTGGCGAAGCGGATGAAGTCGCCGAGTTCGTCTACAAAATTGCAATATCCAAATATCTTACCGGACAAATAATCACTCTGGATGGCGGATGGACATAAAAAATGAAGGCTATCATATACTGCAGGATTCATTATAAGTCATTCAAATCAAGCCTTTCCTGTAGCATTTATGATAGCCCTTTATATATAAAGATAAAATATCTTTATATCAATATTTGAATATATCAAATACTACCGATATATTCATAATCGCTTCAACAATCTTTTTAATGATTTAATTATAAATAGCAACTAATTTTATGTCAATATCTCCTTTATAACTTTGTGAATATTGTCCTTATAACATCTTTTCTTGTATGAATCCTGTACAAATATATATGCGCTTTTTTTATTGATAATATACCAATAAAACACGAATTTGAAAGTTGCTTCTTGATAAGCTTCGGCGAACTTTATCTTGCTAATCAATTAAACAACCCACTATTTATTTTATTAAAAAGGGGCTGTCGGGAAATGGCAGCCACAAAAGAGGGAGGAGTAACTCAAAATGAGTCACTCCTCCCTAAATTTTTACATAAAAAAAGATGGCTAACGACAACCATCTTTCTCCGTTACATGTTATAATGTAACTATGCTCACAGTTAGTTATTATAACGACTTTTTTGAAATAGGTCAACAGAAAATCAACTTTAGTTTCTATGAATTGAGTTTACCCGATGACGATCCAGTCTATACCCTAAAAAAAGTTATGGAGGATTTAGATTTTTCCGGACTGTTAGCCAATTGTTCGGACAAGGGAAGAACGGGGTACAATCCAATCATGATGTATGCAGTTATTACTTATGCAAATATGCGAGGAATTCGTTCTATTGATCGTATGGTGGATTTATGCGAAAGAGATATTGCTTTTATCTGGCTTACTAGGGGAGGAAGCCTAAAAGAGATGCCTTTTATGATTTTTAAAGGTAAGAAACTTACTTCAGATATCTTGGATGACTTAAACTATCAGTTTATGAGACGATTACAAAAAGAAGGATTTGTGACATTAAAAGAATTGTTTATTGATGGAACAAAAATAGAAGCTAATGCTAATCGTTATACTTTTTGTATGGCGTGGAAGCATTAATTATCACCTTGCAGGTCTGCTTGATTCTATTGATAAGCTTTATTCAGACTATAATTCTTTTTTACAAGATAATGGATTTGGTGAAAAGTACGAGCTTGGAAATGCACAAATGTTTGTGATTGACGGGATTGATAAAGTTAGAGATATTATTGAGAAGAACAGAAAAAGAAAGATTACAAAACATAAAAAGTTATCTAATAACCGTATTATAGAGATTGATAACTGCTCACCCCTTGAAATACTTAAGCTTCAGAAAAACCTTATGACTATTGCTGACGAAGAAGGTATTGTATTTGTTAACGGAAAGGGTAAGAGAAAGCCAAAACTTCAACAACTCTATGAAGAACTTGAACACTGTGGACAGCGATTAATGAGCTATAAAGAGTGCTTTGAAATTATGGGGAAAGATAGAAACAGCTATTCCAAAACTGATTTGGAAGCAACCTTTATGCGAATGAAGGAAGATCATATGTTGAACGGGCAGCTAAAGCCTGCATACAATGTACAGATAGCAGTAGAGAATTATTTTATTGTACATAGTTATGTAAGTAATGATCGTACAGATTATAATACATTAATTCCGGTTCTTGAAAAGCATAAGGAAGCATTTGGAGAAGTACTTGAAGAAGTGACAGCAGACAGCGACTATTGTAGTGAGAAAAAAATCTATTATATCTGAAAGAAAAATAAGATAGACAGTTATATAAAACTGCAGGATCATGAGAAAAAGAAAAAAACGAGAGCTTACAGTAAAGATATAGGTAAATACTACAACATGAAGACAATGGTATTTGAAGATGAGCAAGTCTATATCTGTCATGACGGTCGTGAACTTAGACATATCAACACAGAAAAAGAAAAAAACAGAATGGTTATACACAAACATATGAAGTATATGGATGTTTTAGACTGTAGTGGATGTGAACATAAGTCTAAATGTTTATACAAATATAACCCTGATAAAGATGTTGATAAGAACAAAGTGATGAAGATCAATGAAGTATGGGAAGAGCTTCGAGAGAAATCACATACTAACATACAGAGTGAAAAAGGCATTCTGAAACGACAGATACGCTCTATTCAAACAGAAGGTCATTTTTGGAGATATTAAAGAGAATGAAGATTTTTAGACGCTTTAACTATCGTTCTTCAGATAAGGTATATAAAGAATTTATGCTTTTTGCAATAGGAAGAAATATAAATAAATATCATCGTTTTTCTCTGCGCAAAACTAAAAGAAATTTGAAGGTAAACTACAGGAGAAAACCGCATAGTAAAAAAATGCAAAAGCAAAATTTCAGCTAAGGGGGTTTTATGCCCAAAAAAATAGACAGCATAATAGAAAAAAACAAAATATCCTGACAAAGTCACAAAGCCAAAATGCCTTGTATTTGTCAGGATATTTCTATTTAGTTCTGTAGGAATTAAAATTCAGTATTTCCCGACAGCTCCTCTTTAATATGTATTACATACCCATCTCTTCTAATATATCAGGAATAATTTTATATAAATCCCCTGTCATTCCTATATCTGCAATATCAAAAATAGGAGCATTCTCATTAGTATTTATTGCTATAATCAGATCCGAGTTTTGCATACCTGCTACATGCTGTATAGCACCTGAAATTCCACATGCAAAATATATACTTGGCTTTTACTGTAGTTCCTGTCTGACCAACCTGATAAGCATGATCAATCCAACCTGCATCTACTGCAGCTCTTGAAGCAGCAACAGTACCACCGAAAGCTTTTGCCAGTCTTTCCAACAACTTGAATCCTTCAGCATTTCCAAGGCCCATTCCACCCGAAACAATTACCTTCGCATCTGTAAGTGAAACTTTTTCCTGTACAGTTTTTATTACTTCCAATACCTTTGTTCTAATATCTTCGTCTTTTAACTTTGTCTGTACTCTTATAAGTTCTCCCTTTGCACCATCTACTCTTTTTGGCCTTTTTCCATTACTCCCGGTCTTACTGTAGACATTTGCGGTCTATGATTAGGGCAAACTATTGTTGCCATCAAATTACCGCCAAATGCGGGTCTTGTCTGCATAATTCCTTTAGTTTCTTCATTTATTTCAAGCTTTTGTACAGTCTGCTGTAAGACCTGTATTACAGTTCACAGCCAGACATGGACCCAAGTCTCTACCGATATGAGTTGCACCGAGTAAAACTATTTCCGGCTTATATTGTTCTATAGCATCACCTATTGCTATTGAATATCCGTCTGTAGTATATTGGTTCAGTCTTTCATCCTCAATATAATATACTTTTTGAGCACCATATGCAAAAAGCTCATCAACAATATTTGTAAGATTGGATCCGCAAACAACAGCACATAACTGACAACCTCTTGCATCTGCCAGTTTTTTTCCTTCTCCCAAAAGTTCTAAAGCTACATCCTGTAATTGTCCCTGTCTTTGTTCAGCAAATACCCAAATATCATGATATAATGATAAATCATGCTCTTCTTTTTCAACTTCATCTTTTACTATAGCATCAAACGGGCATACTTCTATACATGTTCCACAGCTTGTACACGCTATTCCGATAACTGCCTTTTTTATTTTTCCATAGTAATAGCATCAAACGGACAAGATTTAACGCATTTAGTACATCCTCGACAATCTTTTTCGATAACTACAACTGACATATTCTCCCCCTTAAATCAAATGTTTTTTTCCTTAAGTTTAACAACGAGTCTGCTTTGCCATATCTTTATTACTTCCTTGAAGCATTTCACCTTTTTCCTTTAACAGGGGGTGTAAAAGATCTAAATACCTGTGTTGGAGAAGCATTCAGTCCACAATCCTTCGGATCAAGTTTTACATCTTCATGATTATATTTTTAATATCTTTTTTTATAAGCATCAACAATCGCACCGACACTCATATATCTTGGCTCATTTAATTCTTTTACGCAAGTAAGGAAGCAAGGTAATTTCACTTCTATGACTTCATAACCGTCTTCCAACTGTCTTTGTACTTTTATTTTATCTCCTGTATATTCCACAATTTTCTGCACATATGTAACTACAGGTATCCCAAGTCTCATAGCAACCTGTGGTCCAACTTGAGCTGTATCACCATCGATAGCCTGTCTGCCTCCAAATATAATATCCACATCACCAAGCATCTTAATACCTGCTGCAATTGTTGTAGATGTAGCACAGGTATCGGCACCACCAAATGCTCTGTCACTCAAAAGAACTGCTTCATCTGCACCCATAGCAAGACATTCTCTAAGCATATATGTTGCTTGTGGTGGTCCCATGCTTATAACTGATATTGTAGTATCTTTATATTCATCTTTTAGTTGAAGTGCGGCTTCTAAAGCATTTGCATCATCCGGATTCAATATTGAAGGCACTCCTTCTCTTATCAAAGTTCCTTTAACAGGGTCAATTCTTACCTCATTTGTATCAGGAACCTGTTTAGCACATACACATATCTTCATTTGTATCCTCCATTATTTCCTTAGTAGTTTTGAGCTGATAACAATCTGTTGAACCTGACTTGTTCCCTCGTATATAGTAAATACCCTACAATCACGATACATTCTTTCAACCTTATAGTCCTTTATGTATCCATATCCACCATGTATCTGCACAGCCTTTGCAGCTATTTCATTACAAACTTCTGTTGCATAGAGTTTTGCCATACTTGCAGCCATACCTGAATCCTGCTTTGTATCCATCATATATGCAGCTCTATATGTCAATTGCTTTCGTCGCTTCAAGTTTTGTTGCCATATCCGCTATTGTAAAACCTATAGCCTGGAATGCGCCTATGTTCTTTCCGAACTGCTTTCTTTCTTTTGCGTATTTACACGCCTCTTCCAAACATGCTTCAGCAACACCGATTGCCTGTGATGCAACACCGAGTCTACCTGTATCAAGTGTAGCCATAGCAAGATTAAATCCTTTGCCCTCCTCTCCAAGCATGTCTGATTTATGCACTCTGACATTTTCCATAACAATATCAGATGTTGCACATCCGATAAGTCCCATCTTATCTTCGTGCTTTCCACAACTGACACCTTCCTGTTTCATATCAATTACAAATGCACTTACACCTCTTGTTCCCTTTGTCATATCTGTTTTTGCAAAAACAACTGCATAATCGGATAAAGGAGCCATTGTTATAAAGCATTTTCTTCCGTTTAAAATATAATAATCTCCATCTTTTACCGCTGTTGTAGTCATACCTGCAGCATCAGATCCTGCACCCGGCTCAGTTAAAGCAAACGCAAGTTTCTTTTTCACCTTTAACAACCGGAGTTAGATACTTTTTTTCTTTTTGCTCATCATTTCCGGCTATCAACAACGGCCCACCCGAGAGCGAATTAGGGCTTGATACATATATACTGGCAACACCTGATGCCTTTGCTATTTCCGACATTACAAGGACATAGCTTCTTGCATCCGCTCCTTGTCCACCAAGTTCTTTTTGGAATCTTTATTCCAAAGAATCCGGCCTTAGCCATCTTCTGCAATACTTCCTCCGGAAATACCCCTGTCTCTTCCACTTCATCGAGTAATTCCTTCGTAAGTTCTTTTCTCAGCAAAATCTTTTGCAAGCTTTCTAATCAATTCATGTTGTTCTGTAAAAATAGCATTCTGACATTGATTTTTCTCCTTTTGTCTAATATTCTATTAATCTTATTTTTTTAATGCGGCAATATCTATCTTTCCATTTTGAGGTAGAAGGGAAACTATCAAATCTAAAAAAATTTTTGGTAATTTATATTCCGATAAATATTGTTTCAAATACTCAATAATATATTCATCTGAAATCTCCCTGTCTGTAACAATACAAAGAGCTACTTCTTCCTGTACTATTTTTTTCAGGAATACCACATACCTTTGCATGTTTTATGCCGTCTATCTTGTATACAACTTCTTCTATTTCCATTGGTGATATTTTTTTCACCAAGTTTTATAATAACATCCTTTTTTTCTGGCCTTTATGTATAGATTACCGTCACTATCTAAATATCCCAAGTCTCCGGTCCTTAGCCATCCGTCATTCGTAAATATCTTTTCGTTTTCAACAGGATTATTATAATATCCCTGCATAACATTGATACCTTTGACCAATACCTCACCACAAAGAATATTCTCTCCCTCTTTAAGAACGAAATCACTGTCAATTTTTACGCTTACACCCTCTATCGCTTTTCCGCAATGAATAGGCATATTTTCTATATCAGTATCCCAATCAGATACTGTCACACATGGTGATGTCTCGGACTGACCGTATGAAGTTAACAGTTTCATCTTTGGAAACATAGCAAGAATTTTTCTGTAATCATTCAATAGTATAGGTGATCCGGCAATAATCCCGCTCTTCAAACCGAAAAATCTTCTGTCTCCGTATTTTTCATAGAAAATTAGAAACATACTTGGAACACCACTGAGAATATTACACTTTTTAGTTGTTATTGCTTCAAATACCTTTTTTTATTTCTAAAATCACCAATTATATATACACAGGCCTTACTTACTATTCCTGAGATTAATCCTGCTGTAAGCCCAAAGCAGTGAAACATAGGTACACATATGCACATCTTATCTTCACTGTTCCAATGCAATGCCTTAACAATAGAACTTGAGTTGCTCAATATATTCTCATGACTTAGCATAACTGCCTTTGGCATGGAAGTAGAACCTGATGTGAAAATTATACATGCAGTATCTTTTTGCATTAATATCTGCATTACAAGCTTTTAATATCACTTGGAAATACTATATTATCTTTTAACTTCACTGAAACAAATATACTTAACCTTATCACTACATAATTTATTAATAGTAGTGATATTATCATCATATATAATACATTCAATATCACAGTGTTCTACAATTTTTTTAAGTTCACACGTTTTTCCATTGAGTATTTAATAAAACAGGTATACCGCCAAACTTTAAAATCCCCAGAAAAAAATCTCAGCCCATATTACACTGTTTTTTGCCGGATAATCCAATGTGACAGCCTTTTTATATCCCATTTTCAGAAAAAAATTTGTGCAATGCTATCTGAACTTTTATCCAATTCTTTCCAGGATAAACTCTTATTCTCATCCTCGAGTGCTACATTATCAGCATATTTAATCGCATTATTTTTAATACTTCAATAATATTTACAAACATTTTTCCTACCTTTTAAAACCAATGAGATACTTGTATACAAGTTAAATTGAGCTAAAAAGGACTATAAAGTCCTTTTTTTGCTTTTTACTTTTTCCCAGATGTACAGAGCATTAGTATCTATGAGCTTATCTACATCAGAATCGCTATAGCCTATTTCTTTCAGTACCTCTCTTCCGTTCTCACCGATAAGCGGACCTCTCTTATAATCAGGTACTCCCATCTCTGTAAACTTTACAGGAAGTCTAACCAATCGTCTTGTATTTCCATTTTCATATGTCATATCATAAAAACAATTGTTTGCCTCAGCCTGCTTATCATTTCTGATTTCCATCCAGTTTTGTGCTAATGCAAACGGAATATCAGCCTCTGTAAATACTGTTCTCCAATACTCCATGTCATTCTTATTGATAGCTTCCATTACAATATCATATACTTCTGTTCCAAGTTTATTAGCCTGTAAGCTTTGAACCGGGAAATACTTATCGCTCTCTACCAAATCTTCTCTGCCGATAGCTGCCATAAATTTCTTATAATAAGTATTGTAGTCAGGCATACATGTTTGGATAAATCTTTTCATCCTTTGTTCTCCAAGTCGCATTGAAAGGATTGGCACTTTTCTCTTACATCTATAGGATAGTTTTTGTGCTATTCCTTCATAGTTCGATGCTTGAATCATCATTCCGAAATTAAATATAGCACTTTCAAATAATGATGTTTCAACCTTTTCACCAACTCCCTTAACTTTTGCCTGATAAAGTGCTGCAAGAATTCCTGCAACCAGGTTCATTCCGACATTATGGTCTCCAAGTCCCGGCACTACATTCATAGGAACACTTCCCTTTTGTCTTAAGGAATCAAGGTATCCACCTCTTGCAAAAATGCTGTAAAGTCAAATCCCGGGAGATCCTTATCCGGTCCGAATTCCCCATATCCTGTACATATAGCATAAACAAGCTTAGGATATCTCTTCTTAAGTGTTTCATAGTCTAAACCGGCTCTCTCAAGTGCCTGTACTCTCCAGTTTGTTATAAGCACATCGGCAGTGTCAAGTAGTTTAAAGAATGCTTCCTTTGCCTCAGGATTTCTCATGTCCAAAGAAATACATCTTTTATTTCCGTTTTCAAGATCCCATGTTGTATTCTCATACATATCAAGAGGTCTACCTTCGCTTGGTGCTGTATATCTAAGCGGGTCTCCTTTTGCTGATTCAATTTTTTTATAACATCGGCGCCCAAATCAGCCATAAATCTTCCTGATGTTGAAGCAGCAATAAATGTTGCCAACTCAACTACTTTTACGCCCTCTAAAGGTTTACTCATATCTCTTCTCCCTTTTTAATTTATTCTTTGTCAAACTTTGTAACAGCCATATGAATAAGATAAGGTATCATAATTACAGGTATTGTAAGATAACCTAAATACTTATATCCAACTGCAACGATCTTGTTTAAACCTAACTGTGCAATAAAGAATGCAAGTAATGTACATACTAATGTAACAACAATAACATTTACGCCCGGTTTGTTATTAGGATCAAAATTCTTATCAATAGATGAACAAATTCTGTTGCTCATTCCAGCAATCATATTTACTGCGGTTGATACAGAACCTAAAACAATAAGTATTGAAATCATAGGTCTTAAGATGTCAGGTGCAAATCCTTTATTTACAAGGATAATAAGCGGAATAGATTCCTTTGCAAAATCAGGCTCATTTATAATAGCTGTAAGTCCAAGAACTGCAAGTAGGCATATAAAACCGTTTACAAAAAATCCGTACACCATTGATGTCTTTGCCATATCAGGAGAATCAAAAGGTTTAGCATGCTGTACAAGCAAACCTATTGCACCCAACTGGAATGCTGCATATACAATACCCTTTATTAAAGCAGGTCCAACCGGTGCAGGATTTGAAATCTCTGCTGAAAGATTTGACATTATATCTCCCCACTGCATAACAATATTAGGTATATAAACAAGGAATAATCCTGCAACTATTAAAACTGAAAGTGTTGATGCCACTTTTTCTAACAACATTTGTACCGTAAACAGCAACAATAAAGATAAATAAACCTGTAAATATTGTTCCGATCCAATGATTAATTCCAAAGGATTTTTCCATTGTAGCCACACCGGTTGCAAAAGCTGCTGCAGGTGCCACACAAATGGTTACTAAATAAACCAACTCATATAATGTACTGAAAACTACAGCCAAAACATCTCCGGCCTTTTTTCCGAACTTATCATTAAATCTATAGAAGCTCTTATTGAAACTTGCATAGTTGTATAATTCATGTTTCTTAGCATATTTAAGTGCATACCACTGATAGAATGCACCGATTGCTTGAGTAAGAATACAGGTTACAAATGCCCATATTCCGAAGTTCAAAAAGAATGCTCTCAACTGGTTTCCTGATGCAAAACCGCCACCAAACTGAGTTGTAAACCATACGAATGCTACGCCTATCACCACAGGCATTTTGTCCTTATTAATCATGATGTTCCTCCTAAATCAACATATCTGCAAATGTTTGTAACATAGTATTTGCTTGCTGATAATTTTTCATTTGTCTGTCCACTTCAATATTTATATGTGGAATACCTGCTTCATCTGCCGCTCTCTTTATCGGCACATAATCAAATTCTTCAGGATCGCAGAATTTAGTCATAAGAACTACTATACCATCTGCTTTTTTCTTCTTAGCTTCTTCAATTATGAAGCTTACTCTTTTTTTATCTCTGTCATACAGCAGTGAACAATTATCCATTTCTGAAAATTTCTTTGCTAAAGCATATAAATCATTTCCACTTGTAATGTCTGTTCTATATTGTCTTGATTCATATGCTATATCATCACCTACTATCTGCAGATTATTACTGTCAAATATATTAAGTAAATCCGGTGCATCGGCCAATATACCCGTTGTGTAAACTCTCAGCTTCTTAGAAATCTTTCCTTCTTTTTTAATAAGCTCGATAAGTTCCTTAACAAGTTCTGTATGCTCTTCTTTAAGCATAAACCATGCACTCTTAAATACTGCACTTCTGTCTGCTGCAGATACTTCATAGTCTTCTGAAATCTTTGAGAATTCTCTCATTACCCTATTATGTTCATTATAGATCTCATATGTTTTTTGAAGTTTACTCTCATCAAACTTTTCACCAGTAATATTTTCCAGATCATTTATGACTCTCTTATACATTTCAACAGTAAAATCAACCGCATAATCAGGTTTTCTGTTTTGTGGGTAAGTCATCGGTATAAACGGAATATCTTTCACTGCATATTTCCAGTTTTGTCCTAAAGTTTTAAGCGAATCGCAAAGTGACGGAACTACTATTGCACTTACTCCGGAATAATTTCCTTTTATTCCAAGCTCCAATATAGTCTGCATTATTGAGCAAATAAATGCAGGATAATATTTCTTTGACTCATTTATTTCAATATCAGCTCCCCATACTCCCATCGGTACAAATCCAAAAAGCATGAATTATCTCCTCAGGTGTATATACAGGTGCAACAGCTATAACTTTCTTTCCTTCTGAAAGGTATTTGTCGAGCTGTTCCTTTGGAGACACACTAACCTTTTTTAAAGTTTCTAAACAATGCCACATAGTCTCCCCCTTAAATTTCCTTATTTACTTCCATAATTTCTGTCAAACCTTGAACTCTGGTATCATATTGAGCCTCGGAGAAGTTTCTTGGATCAGCCTGATCTCCGTCAAAACTTACAACAGGAATTCCACACTCCTCACCGATTTGTCTGCTCATCTCAGACATAAATCCCGACCAAAGTTTACAAGATCTGTTTGTATGTACAAGAAGTCCTTCAACACTGTTATCTTTACAAAGCTTTGTTCTCTTATCTCTCGCATGTTCTATATTCATACAGTTAGGAACATTTGCATATGCCCTGCACATTCCGTCAAAATCGTCATAAATAAATCCGAAAGCATCAGCATATATAGTTGTAACCATATTTATTCCACGACTCTTAAGTCCGGTAGCTGTAGCACGAAGCCATGGCCAACATGCTATACCTTCAAAACATAATTCTGTATTTTTTTCTTCACCCTTAAATGTAGACTCACCTTTTTCATGATTTTCTTTATACTCTTTAAGCAAAGTCTCCATTGCCTCCATGCTTCAAGCTTTCCTCTGGCTGTAACCATAACAGCCATATGATTTAATAAATCAAATCCGTTAAACGGTGAAGGTGAGTATTTAGCCGTAGCAGTTGCCTCAAGCCATGCTCTGGAGCTTCTTCCTGATATCTTTCTTACTTCTTCGTATCTTTCATTACTCCACTTTTTACCTGTAATCTCTTCTAATTGATGTATTGCATCCCAAAAACTGATTTCTAATATAAGCTGTCATTGCCTCTGAAACTTCATAATCAGGATTAAAAAGGAATATCTATCATAATCATAGGAATATTCAATTCTTTAGCAATGTTCTCATACCATTTAATCATACAGTTACATATATTATTACAACATAGAACGAAATCCGGTTGTGGCATATCTTGTTCCGGTGCTTCCTTAAGCTTCATATATGCAAGAGATATTCTGGCATATGCACAAATATCATTAGAATATCCGTCTCCTTCACTCTCACTACACATTCGTTCTCCACCACCTCTGGCTGCAATTCCGGCTGCCTGATTTTCAGGATAACATACATATAATCCTAATGTTTCAGGAATCTCTACCGGAAAGTTACTTGCGCACCATCCTACCAATTCGCCTCGCTTTTTAGCCTCTACGCAGTCACTGTATGCCTTCTTTCGCTATCTTACCCAATCTGGCTTTTGCACTGTTTGGATCTATAGTAGGCTTTTTGTTTTTAGCTTCTTCCACTGGTTTCCTCCTACTTTTTAAAATAAAATTTTATGACTTTTTAAAGCCGTATATTGCGGCTCCAAGTGCTCCCATAAGTTGAGCGTTCTTACTAAACACTATATCCACACCGAGTTCTTTACTCATAGCATTTCTAACACCTGAGTTTTTAGCTACACCACCACTCATACATACTTCTTCAACTATTCCGACTCTCTTAGCTAAAGCGGCAACTCTTATCGCAACAGATTTACATATTCCGGCTACCAAGTCCGGGATATTCCTTCCTGTAGCAAGCTGAGATATAACCTCCGACTCTGCAAAAAAACTGTACATGTACTTGATATATTTGCAGGATTATCAGATTTTAACGCCTCAATCTCCAACTCGTCTATTTGGAGATTAAGAATATTAGCCATCACATCAAGAAATCTTCCTGTTCCTGCAGCACATTTATCATTCATAACAAAGTTTGTCATTTTACCGTTAGCTGCAAGTGATATTACCTTTGCATCCTGTCCACCGATATCTATTACCGTTCTGACATTAGGAAACTCTTTATGTACTCCAAGCGCGTGGCATGTCAACTCACTGACCTTATAATCAGCCAAATCATAGTTCATTCTTCCATAACCTGTAGCAACTACCGACTTAATATCTTTTAATTCCAGCTTTGAAGAGTTTAGTACATTTTTTTGACTGCTTCTTCTACACCGGCAGTTCCCACAGTTGCCACAACTATTGAAGAAGCTACTATTTTTTTCCCCATCCTCCAATATTACAGCCTTTTGAAGTAGTTGATCCGATATCAACACCTAGTGTGTACATAAATTTCTCCTTTATTCCTTGTCTACTAGTATACAAGTAATCGCAAAAATAAATTTGTTAATAATATAACTAACATTTACGTTATAATATTATCAATTCTTAATATTTTTTTGTAAATATGCATTTTTACCATATTTACATCTATTTTTTTATTTATTTTTATCTATTTATTACTTCATCTTATTTTTTTGTATATTTAGCATATTATTGTAATTTCTCATTATAATATTGCACTATAATATTAATTCACTTCAGTTTCATGTAGCAAACTTTACTATATTGATAAAGATTGTAAAACTTAAGCTCTATTTCGTATTTTTTTATGATATGAAATATTTGGGATATTGCTTTATTGCACTTTCATATATATCTGTAATTGTTTCTAAGTGTGCGACCATGCACTCCTGTGCTTTATAAAGGTCGTTACTCTTTATTCCTTTTTACTATATTCTTATGTTCCTCTACAAGCTCATGTATACGATCTGCAAACTTAACGTCAAAGTTTCTCCACCTGGAAATGTGAAGCATGATATCACTCAGAATTACAACTAACGCATATCTGTTTACACTATCTATCATAGTTTTATGAAATTCGCTATCAAGTATTCCAAATCTACGCGAATATGTCTTCTCATCTATATACTTTTTCTTCTTCTTCAATATTCTTCTCAAGCTTCTTTACCAGCTCCAACCTTGCAGATTCATCAAGCTTGGTAAACATCTCATATATAACTTCTTTTTTCTACCGCTGTTCTAAGCATTAACAGGTCTGATATATAATTTAAATCTATTTGTGTTACATAGGTACCTCTCTGAGGTCTTACTTCTACAAATTTCAGTTGTGCCAATTTGGTAAAAAGCGCTTCTTATTATTGATCTTGATACACCATAATCTATACACATTTGATTTTTCACTTATAAGCTGTCCAGGTTCAAGTTCAAGTCTTATAATCCTTTTTTTAAAATACTCTTATAAACTTCTTCTGCTGTATATACCTTCTTATCTTCTGTCATTTTATTTATCCTTTAAAACCATTTTTTTAAACTGATTTATTATGTTTCTTAGTAAATTATACTACAAAAGTTGATTTTTTTCTCAAAAAAAGAAAGACCGAAGTCTTTCTTTATATTTTTTTATTAATATTGTAATCCAGTATCTTTAAATATATCTCCCTGATACTGAGCTTCACCGAATCCAAGAATAAGGAAACATACGAATGGTGCAAAGAATAATCCTGCTGCAAATCCGACATCATACCCGAATGCTTTTGAAATCCAATAACAAAATCTTGCTCTTGCTACAATAACGAATATTAATAAAACAAAACCAACCAGTGCGAACAATCCACCTACAAATCCGCCAACCTTTGATATTGGAGAAACAACAAAGTTATTGACCAAAAGTCGCAACCCAAAAGAAAATAACATAGTTTGGAACCCATACTTTTTCAGCAAGACTATAGTCATTGTAAATCGGAATAATAGCCTTCCAACCTTCTATATTCATCTTTTCAAAAGTTTTGAACATTCCCACAACTGTAACAATATACAAGATGATACCAATACAACCAAAAGCAACAATAAACGCTGCAAGTCTTTGCAAATAAAACCTACTCCATCCATAGTAGACCTCCTAAAAAAACATTCTAATTGATAAAAAAACAATAAAATTCACACCAATTTTTCTCTAGAATTATATACTATTTTTCTTATTTTTTTATCAACAAATTTATAACTTAAATTTTTCTTACTTTTTTTATAACAATATCCCATGAATAAATCATTTCTTTTCATAATTCTATGCTAGCTTTAAAAGCAATTCATTTTACAGCCATTTTATAATCTTTTTACAGTATTTGCTTTTTCTTATTTTTCTTTAATACTTTAGCTGTTCCTTCATTATTTCCAAGGATCATTCCCCAAATTTCCTTAAGTTTAAACAGCGTATTTCTTTCTCCGAAACCCAAAGACATATACTCTTCAACTATATCATCCAAAAATTCTATCGTCCTTCTAATACAGATAGTTTCTATGTTTTTCCTTTATGGACTCGGCTAGTAGAGGATTTCTTACCAAACCCCTTCCAATCATAATTCCTGTAACTTTCTCATCAAATATTTTTTTGTTTTTCAAAGCATTGACATCGTCTAATGTCTTTATATCACCGTTATATATAATATTCTGTTTAAAAAGTTTTTACAGGCTTCTGTAAATGAAGGCAAGTGTATATTATTTTTTTATAAAAATCACTTCGTAGTCTCGGATGAATTATTATTTCATTAAAAATCATATTTTTTTATATACTTTTAGTAAATCATCCCATTCTCCATAATCCGAAAAACCTATTCTTGTTTTTTTACAGAAATTGTTATATTATTTTTTTCTTCTCAAATATTTCATAAAAGAATCTGTCTAAAAGCTTCAGGATCCTGTAAAAAAACCTGAGCCACGCCCCTTTGATGTTACAGTTCCCGAAGGACAACCAAGGTTTATATTGAATTCACTATAACCCATCTCCTCTATTTCATCTGCAAGCTTTAAAAAAATCTTCTGCACTGTTTGTAAGTATTTGCGGTATCAGATATTGTCCCTTATTGTATTCTGAATTCAGTTCCATCAATTCGGATTTTGAAAATCCTTTTTTTCATATGTGGTGTAATGAAAGGTGTAAAGAATTTGTCCACTCCGCTAAAATGCTTTATATATACCTTCCTGAAAACATAGTTTGTTACACCTTCCATAGGTGCCATGTATATCTTCATAAATCTCCTCAAATCAAAAAATAGAGGGCAAACAACCCTCTATCTAAGTTTATCATTTTATATGCATTTATCAAATATAATTTTTAATTTTTCTTCTGTCTGTGATGAATTACTGCTTGGTGGCTCCGGCATTTCAAGTTCATTACCGTTTGCATCAGTAGGCTTTTGTGGCGGCTCTCCTGTAGGAGGATTTCCTCCCGGACCTCCGTTTCCACCAGGGGCACCCATGCCTCCTTGACCCCCGGGTCCTCCAACGGTACTTTCTCCGATAGTATTTCCACCTGCTGTTATAGTAACTTCACTGCTGTTATCTCCTGCAGTTACTGTATATATTTCTCCTGTAGTTAACTTATCTGAAGATATAACTGCAAAGCTGAATGACTTGGCTGCTGTATAGCTTACAACAACATTACCGCTCTTATCGGTTACCTTTATCTCTGTTCCTGCTTCAAGATCACTTGAATAGTACGCAGTTATAAAGTTCTGTGTTGAATTACTTGAAAATGTCTGTGACATCTCCTGAACACCGGTACTTACAAATGTACCGCTTGTAATTGTTGCTTCACCATTGTAATCAAGTGCAACGTCCGGACCTGAAGTTGCTCCCGATATATATACAGTTCCTCCTTCAATATATACCTGACCGTTTGAATCAATACCGTCTGCTCCGGCGTCTACATTCACCACACCACCTGTAATCTTTAAGTAGGTATCAGCCTGGTTCTCCTCTCCATATGCTTCCTTTTCTTCATCTGAGGCACTGTCATCCAGAAGACCTCTTGCATTCAGACCGTCATCTGTTGCAACAATATCAATATTTCCACCGTTAATATCAATAGTAACAGCCTCAAGACCTTCTCCTGCCTTTTTCTATATTGATATTTCCGCTGTTTATTACCAACGCACCGTCTGTTGTGATGCCGTCGTCTTCTGCATTTATAGTTATATTTGCATTTTCTATGGTAACAGAATCTTTTACCCTTTATAGCCTTATCTACTGAATCAATGTATATATTTCCACCAAGTATAATAAGATTATCTTTTGATTTTATTGCCGCCGCAAAATTTGAGTCTATATTAAGACTGCCGTTTCCGTTTATCGTTAAATTATTTTTTTACAAATAATGTTGCATCAGAGCTCATCTTCACCATCCGCATATTCATAGCTTGTTCCGTCACTGAAAGTATTTGTTGTTCCGTCTACAAGTGTAATTACAACTTTCTTTCCTGTAGCTGCATTAATAGCTGAAGATTTTGTATTTGTAATATTAATGCCGTTGAATACCAGGTGTACTACATCCTCATCACCGACTTCAGTTATAATCTGTCCGTCAAAGTCTCCGCTGAGAACATATGTACCGGCCTTTGTTATTTTAATATTTCCATCTTCAAATGTAGCACCGTCTCCCGTTATATTGGCACTACCGGCACTGAGTTCAATCTTTGTATCTGAGTCTGAATATGAAGTATTAAGATCTTCATCCGAGTACTCACCAACTGTTGTTATACTTGAAGTATTGGTTGCAGTAGTTTCACTCTGCTGTATTGTTGTTTCTGTTGTAGTTGTTGTCTTGTTATTTGAACAACCTACTATTGCTAATCCAAGTGCCATAGTTATAAGCCAAGCACACATTTTCTTTTTATTCTTTTTCATATTGTACCTCGTTTCTAAAATGGGGTTTTTGTTTATGCACTGTATTATCTACTAAAGATATGTTCGAAATGTGTGCTTCAAGTGTAAAGTTTGTGTTTTACTTTTATTGAATTTACAATTCTATAAAAAAGCAGATAGGCAACAACCTATCTGCTTAATTCTTTTTCTTAAATTATTTTGAAATTATTTTGCTACATAAACTCCGTCGTTATTTACATAGTAACCGTCAGGAGTTGTTGCATTGTACCACATAGCACCGTTAGCATCGAAATAGTACCAAAGATGTGTATTCTCTGTGAGTAACCAACCGATGTTCATATGTCCGTCGTCATGTAAGTAGTACCAGTTGTTATTGATATGTAACCATGAAGTATACATATAACCGTCTGCATTGAAATAATACCATTTAGAATCCTTGAATACCCAAGTATTCTTTGCATAATTTCCTGCACCATAGTTTAACCACCAGCCGTTAGCATCCTTCACCCATGTACCTGCTGAAGAGCTTAAAGTTGATACTGAGCTGCTTCTTCTGTTGCTTGAACCTGAACCACCTGATGATGAAGAACCGCCTCTTCCTCTTCCTGAGCTTGAAGGTGTTGCTACTGATGCTGTAGCTGTTGAAGAAGTTGCTGTTGATGGCGTTGCCGGTGTTGTAACAGTACTTCTTGACGGTATAATAATTGTTGATGGAGCCGCATTAGCTGCAAAAACTGCTCCAAATGTTAAACCTAATCCCAATGTAAGTGTCGCTATTAAACGTTTCATATATCCCTCCATATATCAAATTAATTTAATATTTCTTAACGAAACATTTAGGATAATAACATCATTCAACAAATAATGCAATGTAAATTACCTTTCTAAAAATTACAACTTTCTTACATAATTAATTGTAATCTATGAAACACATGTATTAACAGATACAAGCAATTAACATATGTTAATTATTTTTAATTAAAAAGTTTTTCACATAACATAAAAGGAAGGTATAACCTCCCCTAAAATTTTTATTTCTTATCGAATTTTTTCAAGTGCGTCCCATACACCAAGAATATACATTACACCAAGTGCTCTGTCATACAGACCGTATCCAGGTCTACACTTTTTCATCCCAGATATGTCTTCCATGGTCGGGACGAATATATCCTGTATATCCACAGTCATGATATGCCTTGATTATGTCTAATATACCTACATCTCCGTCACAATCTCTATGCGAAACTTCCGAGAAATCTCCTCCTTCATAGTGCTTTACATTTCTTATATGTGCAAAGTAGATTCTGTCACAGTGTTTTCTTACTATATTTGCAACTCTGTTTTTCTCATTTGCACCAAGTGAACCTGAACAAAGTGTAAGTCCTGAATAAGGATTGTCTACAAGCTTTAAAAACTTATCGATTGCAGCTTCATCAACCAAAAGTCTTGGAAGTCCGAAAATATCCCATGGCGGATCATCCTGGTGAATAGCCATCTTGATATTACATTCCTCACAAGTAGGCATTATTGCCTCCAAGAAATACTTTAAGTTTTCCCAAAGCTTTTCTTTTTGTAACAGGCTTATATGCCTCGAAAAGTTCCTTCAGATGCTCAAGTCTCTCAGGTTCCCAACCGGGCATTGTATATCCCTTTGACCCTTCTATGATATATTTTGCCATCTCAATAGGATCTTCTCTTATAACTTTCTTTTCATAAAAAAGTGCATTTGAACCGTCAGGCAACTCATGATGTAAATCAGTTCTTGTCCAGTCAAATACAGGCATAAAGTTGTAACATACAACTTTTACACCAAATTTTGCAAGATTTTTTTAGAGTTGTTTTTATAGTTCTCTATAAAGTGCATCTCTACTTGGTAAACCTATCTTTATATCATCATGAACATTTACCGACTCAACAACATCCATATTGAAACCATAAGGCATTAGTTGCTTTCTTACCTCTTCGATTTCGGCCACTTCCCAAACTTCTCCTGCAGCCTTATTATGTAGTGCCCAAACGATGCCCTCTACACCCGGAATCTGCTTGATTTGCTTTAAGGTAACGGAGTCATTTCCTTCTCCGTACCAGCGCCAAGTCATTTGCATAGTTTTCTCCTTCTATAATATCTATACAATAAAAGTAACTAAAGTTACCGATATTATCCCACATATTTCCTTAATGTCTCCCTTACAGCTCCCTTTCCGGCTATAAGTTCAACAAAATAATTCTCGGAAAGTTCTCCAAGACCTACTTCATAAAGATTTACTCCAAATATAGAAGCATCGCTAAAGAGTTTTTCCAGTCTTGAATGTACATCAGTATCACCGATTTTAATATCTGCCACTATCGGAACTACCTTTTCAAGTAAAGGATCCGGACTGAGCTCAAATTTATTTAAATTGTCGTCTATTCCCATCAGATATCTTGCCCATCCTGCAAATACAAGAGGTATAAGCTTAAGGTCCGATACTTTTAAGTTTTCGCTCTTTTCATATGCCTTTATTGTCTCACCGAATCTTATTGCAAGCTTTTGTGATGTGTCACAGGCAATTCTTTGCGGTGTATCAGGCATAAACGGATTTGGAAGTCTTACTTCCACTACAGTATCTATGAAATCTTTAGGATTAATGATTCCCGGATCTGTAACTACAGGAAGTCCCTCTTTATATCCTATTGTCTTTATAAGCTTTGTAAGCTCGCTGTCTTTCATCTCATCACTGATTTTTTCATATCCCAAGAGACATCCATATATTGCAAGAGTTGTATGTAATGGATTAAGGCATGTACATACCTTCATTCTCTCTACCATATCTACAACTTCACGCTTTGTAAACATTACTCCACCATCTTCAAGCTTAGGTCTGCCGTTCGGGAAATTGTCCTCAATTACAAGGTATTCAGCCTCTTCTGCATTTACAAACGGTGCCACAAATGTATTCTTGCTTGTCTTAACAAAATCAACATCCTCTATACCGTCTTTAACAAGCATATCCATTACGGAGTCAGCCGGTCTCGGTGTTATTTTATCAATCATAGACCATGGGAAACTTACCTTTTTTGAATCTTCTACATATGATAAAAATCCTTTGTCACAGACATTGTTATCAGACCAATTCTTTGCAAATGCTGTTACGGCGTCTTTAAGCTTATCACCGTTATGTGAGCAGTTATCCATACTTACCATGGCAACCGGAAGTGCACCTGCCTTAAATCTCTCATAGAGCATAGCACATACCTTACCCATATAGCTTGTAGCTTTCCCGGGTCCTGCCTTAAAGTCCGCCTCTATGCCTGCAGGAGTGTTTCCGTTTCCGTCAACTACTGCATAACCTTTTTCAGTTATTGTAAAACTCACCATTTGAAGTGAAGGCTTTCTAAATAACTCCTTTAAAGTTTCATAGTCCGCATTTTCCGGATCCACTCTTAAAGACTCTACAACAGATCCTACAATATTCTTCTCAACCGTTCCGTTACAGCAAAGTTTCATATATATTGTAAGATTGTCAAATGACTTGAATGCCTTATCTATTATTTCATAATCAAAACCTTCAGCAACAACAAGACCTATATCGGTTTTTCTTTTTCATTTAAAAGATTGTTTTAAAACATTTGCCTGGAATGCTCTGAAAATGTTTCCGGCACCGAAATGTATCCAGTTCGGATTTGCAAGTGTATTCTTTTTTTACCTGCTCTCTGTCATACTTCGGTAGAAGTATCCGAGTTTTTCCCATCTATGCATTTTCTAAAATACTTCTTTTGATTGAGTTTCATTATTCTTCTCCTCATTTTTGACCTGAAAAGCTTAAAAACTATATTTATAAGCCACAACTTTGAACATAAAATATATTACAATTTACGTTGTCAGACATTCAATATTTTATCATTTATTCCATATAAAAAGCAAGGCTGAACCGTTACAAAACCTCACTTTTATAACACGGTTCAGCCCACTGAATCAATAGTTTTAATATTTAATTATTTATATACTCAAGAACTTCTTCTATACTCTTCTTACCGAAGAAAACCTTATCTTCATTCATTACCAAACACGGCACACTCATTACATGATACTTTTCTCTGAGATCTCCGAAATGATTTATATCATAAACTTTGCGCATCAATATTCGCATTTAACGAAGCAATTCTTTGTACCGCTACAACAAGATCCGGACACATTGTACAGCTGAGTGATACTAAGATTTTTAAACGATACTTTATCCTTTATATTAAGTATCTTCTCTCTTATATCATCACTTAATCCCTGTCCCGGACCTGATACATTGTATATACCAAGAATAAATGAAGTAAATTCATGTCCTCCCGGAACACCGTGGAATGCAAGACCGCTGTATTCCCCGTCTCTATGTATTTCTACAACAGGAGCTTTCACTTCATCATGCACCTCTTCAACAGAAATCTTGTCTGTAAGTTTACCAAGTTCTGTCAAATATGAAAGAAGTTCTTTTGATACATCATCATCCTTCACATATACCTTAAGTAAAATATCATTTTCCATCTTACCGAATACAGTATTTAACTGTGCCAGCATATCAGATGAGAATAATCCTTCTTCCTTGACTTCTTCCTTAGGTAAACTTCCCTTTCCTGCACCTGATTGCCTTATAGGAACTACAGGCTTGATACCTGTCTTTTTATGCATTACAGAGATATACTTTTCAAGTTCCGTTGTCGCAATACCTGCATCTCCTACAGTTGTTACCACCTGTCTGAGAGGCTTTATACAAACATCTCCTCTGCGCATACAATCCGTCAATTGCAGTTTTCTTTGAGGCGTCTGTAATTACATATCCTCTTTTATCAAGTATTCCGAAGTCCTTTACCAAAGAGGTTGCCGGCTCATATCCTGCAAATACAAATACACCGAAACCGTCCTTATCTTCAAATACTTCTTCTTTACCTGTTTCATTATTCTTATAGACTATTCTTTCAAGAACGTCTCCACCCTCTACTTTAACCACTTCAGTATGTGTAAGTACGGTTATGTTCTCGTTATCATAGGCATGCTGCGCAGTAGTCTTTGCGCAAGTAAAGTCAGGTTCTCTTATAAGAATGGTTACATGCTTTGCATACTTGGTCAAAAATACACTTTCTTCCGCTGCGGCAAATCCACCACCAACAACAAAAACCTCTTTTCCTCTAAAGAATTCTCCATCACATGTCGCACAATATGCAACTCCATGTCCTTTGAATTCAGCCTCACCTTGGAATCCTATCATTCTCGGCGATGCACCTGTTGCAAGTATTACTCCGAAACACTCAATATCTCCCTTTGATGTATGGACTTTTTTGATATCACCGTCCATATCAATGGAGTCAACTGTAGCAAGTAAGAATTCGGCACCAAAGTTTTCCGCTTGCTTTCTCATCTGCTCGCCTAACTTTGCTCCTGAGATATGCTCTATTCCCGGATAATTTACAACTTCAGCGGTCAGACTGATCTGACCGCCAAATTTCTCTTTTTCTATAACAAGTACACGATAATATGCTCTGGCTAAGTAAATAGCCGCTGTCAGACCTGCAGGACCTCCGCCCACAATGACTGCATCATACATGTTTTTACTCATAATGTCCCCTAATATTATAACTGACCTACAAGATCAAGACTTGGCTTTAATGTCTCAGCACCCGGCTGCCACTTAGCAGGGCAAACCTGATCGCCATGCTCATGAACAAACTGGCAAGCACGAAGCTTTCTTAAAAGCTCTTCTGCGTTTCTTCCAACTCCACCTGCATTTACTTCATAAGAAACGATCTTTCCGTCAGGATTGATTATGAAAGAACCTCTCTCTGCCAAACCGTTCTCCTCGATATATACTTCGAAAATCTCTTGAAAGTACATGTGTAGGATCTGCAAGCATCGGATACTCAATCTTTGAGATACGCTCTGAATGATCATGCCATGCCTTATGTGTGAAATGTGTATCTGTTGAAACTGAATAGATCTCACATCCTGCCTCTGCAAACTCCTTATAGTTCTTCTGTAAATCCTCTAACTCTGTAGGACATACAAATGTGAAATCTGCAGGATAGAAGAAAAATACACTCCACTTTCCTAAGATATCCTTCTTAGATACTTCAACGAACTCTCCCTTATGGAATCCCTGTACGCTAAACTCTCCAACTTCCTTGTTAATTAATGACATAATTGCCTCCTTATATAAATAAAAATATTTTTTAGTTCTAAATCAGTATAGGAAATATCTTTACTTGAAAAGTAAACGATAGGTTTTTCCTAACCTGTTGTTATTATATTTAACATAAAATTATTGTATACACAATAGCATTTTTGTAATTTCGGCATTTTAACTAATAATAATTCCTATTATTATCAATTATATACACTAATTTTTTTATATGGATTTATGAGGTTCTATACTCCGCTTAAATTCTGATTCTAAATAAAAATTATGAAGTTTCATTCAAAATAAAAAGGGGCGTTGCTCCGGATACCAATAAACTCAACATAGCTTAAATTCTATATATTTATATTATATTTCCAAGCGCTGACTCTCTTATTATTCATTATCTAAAAAAAGGATGCGATTATCTCGCATCCTGCTTAAATATATTCAATTTCAACTAAAGTAAGTCCCTTTGCAGGCATTGTCTGTCCTGCAAGTTTTCTGTTTTTGCTTTCATTATCTCTGTGATATGACTTGGCGGATAAACTCCCATACCTACCTTTATCAGAGTACCTGCTATTATTCGAATCATATTGTGAGGAAACCGTCACCTCTTATCACAATAGTAATCATATCTTCATCCTGTAATACTTCCAGAGAAAATATAGTTCTTATGGGTGATGACGCCTGAGATTTTTGTGAGCAAAAGCTTGTAAAATCATGTGTTCCGATAAAGTACCCGCTTGCCTCTCTCATCTTGTCAACATCCAGATTAAAATAGCAAAAATGAGCATAAAGTCTTTCTGTAGGTATATCAATCTTTCGATTCAAAATTCTATATGTATAAGTCTTTATGCAGTCATTCTTTCTCGGATGCCAGTCAGCTTCCACCTCGTCTGAATATTGTATTCTGATATCGTCAGGCAATCTTTGATTTATAGCAAATGCAAACTTATCTGCCGCCATTCTTGCATTAGTATCAAATACCGCTACATTTCCATAGGCATGTACACCTGAATCTGTTCTGGAGGCACCTATTATCTCTGTTTCTTCACCTGTCAATTTTGAAATAGCATTATTTAATACTTCTTCTATAGTTATTCCGTTGAGGTGCTTTTTGCCAGCCACAGTAATTCGTACCGTCATAGGATACTATAAGTCTTATTCTTCTCATTACCCTACTTCCTAAACACAAAAACCAATGCAATACATATAAGCATATATATCAAATAATATAAATATGCAATTATATCAATCTTCTTATATTTTAAAGGTTTAAGCTTGGTTCTGCCCTCACCTCCGTGATAACATCTGGCTTCCATCGCCATTGCCAAATCCGTAGCTCTTCTCATTGCTGAAATAAAAAAGCGGAACAAGAAGCGGTACCATTGCCTTTGCTTTTTGTATTATATTTCCGGACTCAAAATCGGCACCTCTTGCCATCTGAGCCTTCATTATTTTATCTGTTTCCTCTATCAATATTGGAATGAATCTAAGTGCAATTGACATCATCATTGATATCTCATGTACAGGTATCTTTATAACCTTCAAAAACCCAAGACTTTTTTCAAGACCGTCTGTCAATGCATTCGGAGTTGTTGTCAAGGTCATTATAGATGATCCTACTATTAGGAAAATCAATCTCAATCCCATGAATATTGAAATTCTGATACCTTCTTTAGTTATTTTAATTATCCATAGTTTGAATACTACTTCTCCGTCAGTCAAAAACAGATTAAAACTGACACTGATAATCAAAAGTATAAGGACCGCTTTCAGCCCCTTTACCATAAATTTCACCGGTACCTTTGAAAGCGAAATAGCAACCACCAAAAATAGTGTTGCCAAAGCGTATCCCGGCCATGAGTTTGCTATAAACAGAGAAATAATAAAAATCATGGTTCCAAAAAGCTTTGTTCTTGGATCAAGTCTATGTATTACAGAATCTATTGGGTAATACTGTCCCAATGTAATATCTCTAAGCATTTTTATCCTTCCTCTTAATATACTCTAATATTGTATCCCTGGCTTCTTCTATTGTAGTAATATCGTCCCCCAAGTCTATGCCTTCTTTTTTAAGTCTCTCCACTATATAAGTTATTCCCGTGCACTAAGTCCTATGCTCTCAAGATATTTATATTTCTTAAAAAAACTTCCTTAGGTGTTCCGTCTAAAACAAGCTCACCGGCATTCATAACAAGTAATCTGTCAACATACTTTTGCTACATCTTCCATACTGTGAGAAACTAAAATGACTGTCATATCCCTTGATTTTTTCAATTCTATAATTTCGTCAAAGAGCTCATCCCTTCCCTTCGGATCAAGTCCGGCTGTAGGCTCATCTAAAATAAGCACTTCCGGATTCATAGCTAAAACTCCGGCTATTGCAACTCTTCTTTTTGTCCTCCTGAAAGTTCAAAAGGTGATTTTTATAATAGCTTTCATCAAAGGCCTACCAGAGCAAGACTTTCCTTTGCCCTTGCTTCCACAACTTCTTCAGAAAGCTTTTTGATTTCTTGGTCCGAATTTCACATCTGAAGTACATCCACCTCAAAGAGCTGATGCTCGGGATATTGGAAAACCAAACCTACCTTTTGTCTAAGAAGTTTCATATCATACTTTGCTGTATATATATTTTCTCCGTTAAAGAAAAGCTCACCTGAAGTAGCCTTTATCAGTCCGTTCAAGTGCTGTATCAAAGTGGATTTTTCCGGATCCGGTATGTCCGATAACACCCACAAACTCACCCTTTTTAATGGTAAATGATACATCCTTTATGGCATACTGCTCAAATGCGGTACCCTCTCCATATATAAAATTTAATTTCTTTGCTTCTATTTGCACGCTATCTTGCATTATTATCTCCAAATGTAATTATTTTAATATCGGTAAAAAGGCTGTCTACAAGCTCATCCAATGTAAGTATGCCATCCGGTAAATCAAGTCCTGATTGTTTTAAGCTCAAATGCAAGCTCAGTGGTACTTGGTACATCCAGTCTGAGTTTCTTTAATTCCTCCACATGTGAGAAAACCTCTTTCGGTGTTCCGTCCATTACTATCTTACCCTCATCCATAACTATAACTCTGTCGGCTTCTATAACCTCTTCCATATAATGAGTAATCAGTATTACCGTGATATTTTTCTTTTTTTATTTAATTCAAGAACCGTCTTTATAACTTCTTTTTCTTCCGTTCGGATCAAGCATCGCTGTAGGCTCATCAAGTACAATGCATTTTGGCTTCATTGCCATAATACCGGCTATAGCCACTCTTTTGCTTTTGCCCACCTGAAAGTTTATTTGGAGATTTATATCTGTAAGCAGTCATACCTACCGCTTCAAGTGCGGCATCTACTCTTTTCCACATATCATCTGTAGGAATACCGATATTTTCCGGTCCGAATGCCACATCTTCTTCCACTACATTTCCTATAATCTGATTGTCAGGGTTTTGGAATACCATTCCCACCATCTTTCTCAAATCAAGAAGTGTTTCATCATTTGCCGTATCCAAATCAGAGATAAATACAGTACCCTCTGTAGGTAACAATATACCGTTTAAATGTTTTGCAAATGTGGATTTACCGGAGCCGTTATGACCTAAAACTGCTACAAAATCACCTTGAGTTATATCAATATTTAAATTATTGATAGCTCTTCTAACTTCTTCTACATTATCTTCTTCATCTCTGGTTATATAATCAAATATAAGCTTTGTTGCTTTTACTATTCCCATATTTTCCTTTTACTTACTCTTTATAAAACAAAAAAACCTCAGCAAGGTTGCTGAGGTTCTAATAACGTGCGTGAGAAGATTCGAACTCCCGACACCTTGGTCCGTAGCCAAGTGCTCTATCCAGCTGAGCTACACACACATTGCAAGTACATATTCTACATTAGTGATGTGTGTTTGTCAATAAGTTTAGATATTTAAATAAAAAAACGTAAAATACCCAAAAATAAGTATGTGTGCCGGATAAAAAGATAATTAATCCACTTATATTGTTTACCTCTTTTTCCATTATAAGTTAGCGTAAGACCAAACCCGAAAACCGAGTATATCTCCTTTATAATGGAAAGATAACCTAATCCTGCTCGGGTCAGAGGCTTATCGTAAAAAATATAAAAGATGTAAGCTACTACTACTGCGTGGTAATCATAGTCAAGGCTAAGTCCCATTGCCGACAGCCCTGAAAATATAACTATTATAATTGAAACTGTATACCATAAGGCTTTTACTCTTAATCTTCTTTTTTTAAAGTATCAATTATCCATATAGTTATAAGGCATAGCGCCAAGGTAAACATCATATTGTTCCAATACGGATTAAAAAAATGTTTTTTTGATGTAAACATATCAAAAAGGTACTTCCGATATTATACCGAATACTATCAATGTAAGCAGATATTTCTTCCTGCTTTTTGTTTTTAAAAATCCCTCCACTATAAAAAAATACAAAAATAGGGAAAGCGATTCTTCCCAATATTGAAAATATATTTGACAAATACAATAAAAATCCACTGCCATCAAGCATCGGTGTTATAAGAGCATTATTCACATGATCAATAAGCATTGAAATGAATGCTATATATTTTAACTGTGCTCCTGAAAAATTTGAATTCTTTTTAATCCCATAGTTCCCCTCATATTTATATATATAATGAGTTTTTATTATATCATATCTAAATGAACATTTTATAAAATGAATTTTTAACATATTCTTTTTTTAATCATTTGACTTGTAAGTACACTGCACATATAATGGTAAAATCACGCTCTTAAATAAATAAAGAGATTTATTAGTATGGAGGATTATTATGTACACCGCTACAAAAGGCAGCTCATCTTTTAATAAAGATATTTTAAGGCTTGCCATCCCGATAGTTTTACAAAATATTGTTACAACCGCTGTAAATTCAGCCGATGTAATAATGCTAGGGTTTGTAGGACAAAATGCACTTTCAGCCGGATCACTGGCAAATCAGGTTATGTTTATATTACAACTTGTATACAGGTATTTCTTCAGGTGTTATCATGCTTGCCGACAGTACTGGGGAAAAAAAGATACAAAGACAATTGAACATATAATGGGTATCGGTATCGACTGTCCATATTTATATCAAGTATGTTTTTCATTATGGCATTCTTTTTCCACATATTTTTAATGAGAATATTTACAAATGATATAAATTTAATCACTGAGGGTATACCTTATCTTAGAATGGTAAGCTTCTCATATCTTTTTATGAGTTTTTCTCAAGTCTACCTTTGTGCTATGAGAAGTATAGAAAGAGTTCATTTTTCAACTGTAACAAATGCCGTTGCACTGATTTTAAATATTATCTTTAATGCAGTTTTTTATTTTTCGGACTGTTCGGTGCACCGAAGCTTGGAATACTCGGTGTTGCACTGGCAACCATAATTGCACGAGCTGTTGAGTTTACAATATGTGTTATAGATAATTTTTATACCGAAAAGCCATTCATTTTCATATAAAAAATATTTTAGAAGTAAATAAAATATTGTTTTTTTGATTTTATGAAATATTCTCTTCCGGCATTCGGAAATGAGATAGTTTGGGGAGTGGCTTTTTCTATGTACTCTGTTATTATGGGGCATCTTGACAGTGATATAGTGGCGGCAGAATGCAGTAGTTGTGGTTGCAAGAAACCTTGGTACTGTGGCATGTTTCGGTATAGCTGATGCAGGAGCAATTATCCTTGGAAAATCAATAGGTTCCGGAAATACCGATACTATAAAGTCCGATTCTTCACACTTTGTAAAAATAACAAGTATGTCGGCAGTTGTAGGTGGAATAGTTATATTTCTTTTTACGACCGGTATTTTTTTCACTATGGCTGATTTAACTCCTACTGCAAAGAGTTATCTTAGTATAATGCTTTTTTTATAAATATGTATTATATAGTAGGCCAGGCATTCAATACTGCAATGATTTGTGGTGTATTCAGGTCAGGCGGCGATTCAAAATGGGGATTTTTTTCTGTGATATAATAGACATGTGGTGCTATTCGGTTCCACTTGGCTTTATATCTGCTTTTGTTCTTAAGCTTCCACCAATGTGGGTATATTTCCTTATTTGTACTGATGAATTTGTAAAGATTCCTTTTTGTTTTATAAGCATTATAAGAGCTATAAATGGCTTAAAAATATTACAAGAGATTTTTTTAAAATAAGGGGCGATAATCGCCCTATCTTTTATTACTTATCTAAAGTCTTTCTCAGTTTTTTCTAAAAATCTTATTTCTCAGTCTACCGGTTTTCATTGGATTTGTATCTTTTTCTTTTTGCAATTTTTACAAGTGTTTTATCCTTAAAAATATAGCGCTTCGATCAATTTTCTCTCTTCATCATTTTAGACTATCTAACGCATGATATAGATTTTTCTATCAGCATTTTTGGTTTCAATGATTTTTTAACATCAACCGAATTATCTGCAATATCTACAACACTCGCATCGAAATCTTTCAAAGCAAAATACCTTGTGCTTTATATCCAATCTATGCAAAATAAGCTTCATGGTTAAGCTCATTTTTTATATGCTTTATATACTTCATCAGGTATGTAGATCTTTTTACCTTTGACATAAATGTATTTTTCTTTGTTCTTCATTTATGAAATTCTCCTTTTATTTTTCAAAAATATGTTTTTGAAAAATAAAAAGGAGGACTTCTGCATTTTGACATGCAAAGTCCTCTCAAATACAAACAGATAAAAATCCTTTTTCACTTTCCTTGTATTTAGTTTTTAATACTTTAAAAAGAGCAATGGATAAAAATCAACTCAACTTTAGGAATATACAAAAATATACATATGGTGTTTTTTTATCCGATATTAATGATCTATACATTACTCACCCATTCTTATTTTTCTCTGTATCACATTATATACTAAAACAAATCCTCCTTAACCCACATTATACTATTAAAAACTCTAATAAAGTATAAATAATTAACTAACCTAGATAATCTGATATCTTAACTAATTTTTTTCACTCTAAATCTATTTCATCAAATTTAACTACATCCCCAGCTTATTCTGCATCAAAGTAATATTAAATTACAACATCATCAATAGTCCATTATCTCTACAATTCTCTGTATAAATATCTTCTCCATTTTCTTTTTCAATTTGTTTTACTATAGCCCCATCTTTCATTAATAACACTTTTTTTACTATAACTTGCTATTGTCGGATCATGTGTTACCATTAAAAATAGTACGATTTTTCTTCTAAGTTTAATCTTTCAAAATATTTTTATTACAATTTTCAGAATTAATGCTATCTAAATTCCCGGTAGGTTCGTCTGCTAATATTATCTTAGGTTCGTTTATAATTGCCCTACATATTGCAGTTCTTTGTTTTTCACCACCTGATACTTCTGTTGGATATTTGTCTAAAATTTTTCTCAATCTCAAACCTTTTTTTGCATTTTTCTAATATTAATGATTCAATCTCTCATATGGCTTATTACTTATATATAAAGGTAATAGAATATTCTCTTTTTAAAGTCAGACTATCCACCAGATAAAATTCTTGAAACACAAATCCCACTATTTTTTTGTCTAACATCCGATAATTTTTTCATCAGAACAACTACTTAAATTAATATCTCCGACAATTGCTCTTCCGGTAGTTGCCTCTTCAATTCCTCCAAGTATTTTTTTAATAAAGTAGTTTTTCCACAACCTGATTTTTCCCATAATGCTAATAAAGTCCCCATGATATACCTCTAAACTGACACCATTTAAGACTTGATTTAAATTAACAGATATTTTTTTCCTTTTTCTTCTTATCTTCCTTATTATATATTTTTGGTTAAATCAACAGCCTTTATAACTTCGTTCATATATCCCACCTATCCTAATCGCCTTAAAATATAAGAAATAAATTGTTTTTAAGTATTTTTATAGTAAATATATTCCAATGTTAAATATCCAACTATAAATATTGCAAAAAAAGTGTAAATCTGAATTCTCTGCTCTACCATATTTACACCAACACCGGATAGTATATAAAGATACATCATGGATAATATACATGCTAATATCACAGGAATCATAAAAGGCAATTGAAGTTCTCTTGTGACAGTATTAGCAATAGTCTTCTTGTTCATGCCCATAATATAATACGCCTTGTATTTTTCCGACAAATAATCTATCTGACTAAATGTATTTATATAGATTGCACTATTCTTAAAGATAGTGATTACAATGGCTACCCATACGAAGACAATAAGCATACAAAGTATTACATTTCTATTTATTTCTACATATTTATCCTTTTCATATATTCTTACTTTCATTTCATCTTGTTGTTCGTAATCATTCAGTACTTGTTTAATACGATTTTGATCTCCATGCTCTTTTGCATTTACAAATATAATATGTTTATTCTGTCCATATCTGCTGATATCCTCATAGTCTCTGTGATTCATCAAAAACATATATTCATTTCCATAGTTTTCAAATACTCCAAATATATTTTCCCAATATCTGCTTTTAATACTATAGTCAAATTGTTGTCCGTTTAAAGTGTAAATCGATATAAAACTCTCTCCATTTAACGCCTCAAAATCTTCCTCCAATTTCAAATCAATCCCTATTATCTCTCCACTCTTTAGAGTCCAATTTTTATTGCGAAAGGTATTATAGCGTTCAATATCTACACATCTTATATCCCCTATATTTTGGTTATTTTTTATTTCCGAAACCTCCAGTGCAGATATATCCATAGGAATTTTTGAATTTTTCAGGCTTTCAATCAAGGTATTTGGCACAGAATAGCTCTCTATAACAAAGTCATTTGGGTACATCATTTGATAGCTTTCTACTGTATTTGCATATATGGCATTATAAATATTTACTCCTATGAAAACAAGTAGGATTATTCCACTTAATAATGAAAAATATATAATCTTACTAAATTTATTGAATCGAAAGACAAAATTATTTATAAATAAAAAAATTTTTATAATATAACTTTGTTTCTCCTCTTAATAATTGTAGTATAGGAAATGCCATAGATACAAAAATAAAATATAGCCCTATAGAAATTAACAATATGGAAGAAAATGTTCGTAAAATTGTATCTCCTTGTTGAATTAAAATAACATACAAAGAAAGTATCGACAAAATAATTCCAAATACAAATCTATACCAGCCTCTTTTTATCTAATGTATCTGCTCTTTGTTCCTCTATAAGCAAATCATTTAATTTCATTTTTTCTTATCTTAATATAAATACAAAGAGCAGATATAAAATATAAAAGCAAAATATATCATATAAATAAAAAAATATAGCTTTTTTTATTGGATATATAACCATCGAAATTCATATAAAAACACTTTTTTAAAAAGGTATATACTTCCATGGTAAAAAGACGCCCCAATCATGCTCCCCAAAATCATGGATACAATATATGTAGCAAGAAGTTCAATTATTATACATTTGAATAAATTTGATTTTTTTCTGTCCTAAAATAATAAAAAAATAGCATAATCTCTGCTTTTCTTTTTTTGTGTAGTTTAAAAATGTATAAATAATAAAAGCATAACGAAATAAACAGGAACACATAAGAAATCCATTTGAGTGTGCTAATCTCACTGTTCATAATTTTTAATATTTTCTATTTTTACAACTTCTCTCATAGCATTCAAATAACTTGATATAATGATATATCCTGCTACTGCTATCACCGAACTTACCAAATAGAATATATAATCTTTATACTTTGATTTCATATTTTTTTAATATTAATGTATACAGCATATTTCCCTTCTTCTACAAAAACTTATTGTATTATATAAAGTATGATTCTATATCTAACGATATAGAATCATACTGCTAAAAGCTATCTTCTCGTAGCTGAGAATCTGCAACCATTTTTACAACTTGTAGAGCAATAGCCTTGACAGGAAGACTTACATGTATTATTACAACCTGATTTTGCAACGTCCACTATAAGAGCCCGAACATGCCTTAGAACAGGCTATACATACTGCAGACATAATATCATTACTCAATTCATTAATCTTACTGTCATAATGTCCCATAAAAACCTCATATACGCCATAGTCCTTTACTTATTTCGTCCATGGCAAGATAAAGAACAACCACCAGAACAAAAGAGCCTTACATGCAGACCTTGACAACCACCTGTGCAATTTCCTTTACAAGAACACCACAATAATGGTGTTACTCTGTTATTCCCTGTAATTTTACTCTTGTAACTACCCATACTTATCCTAAATTATTCATAGCATAGCTATGTCTGCGGCTGAAAGCCACATAATTACTGCATTTACAAAACTTTCTTACTTTCACCTAAAAAGTGAATAGAAAAATGACCTCTTTCTTGGTAAAAATTAAGGTGCCAAATCAAAACAATGCCAAGGAAAGGAAGTCCTCTTATGTCAATTTTAAACACTATTTCACTTGAAAACAACAAGAAAATTAAAATAAATTTTAAATTTTAACGGTGGAAATCTCTCTTCTGATGGAGGACTGCTCCTCATCAAAGAATTCAGCTGCAAAAGGTAGGTCTTATAAAAGCTTGTGAAAAATCTTTTCAAAACCAATGACCATACAAACAGCCGTATTCATACAGATTCTGATAACCTTATGCAGATGCTCTACCAAATTATAGCGACCTATTTTGAGGATGATCGTGCAGATGAACTGACTAATGATCCGGTATTAACATCTATTTTTGGAAAAAGAGGTCTTGGCTTCTCAACCTACACTATCTCGTTTTTTTGGAATAGAATGGACAACGGCACTCTTACACAGCTTGATTCTATAAATGCAAAAATGCGTGATATTGTCTATTCTATTAAGGCTCCGGATCACATGTTGTTTGACCTTGATTCTACACTGCTTAACACCTACGGCAAGCAGGAAGGCGAAGGTTTTAACTTTCATTATCAAGCTCACGGTTATCATCCACTACTTTGCTATGACGGAATTACAGGTGATCTTTTAAAGGCTGAACTTCGTAACGGCACACAGTATTGTAGTAATGATGCTGACAAATCCATGATTCCACTGTTACAGGAATACCGTGCAAAATATCCATTGCTCCCTCTTTATCTTCGTGGTGATAGCGGTTTTGCTTCTCCTGATTTATACAAGGCTTGCGAAGATAACGACTGTAAGTATGCAATCCGCTTGAAGTAAAACCGAACATTGATAAAATACGCTGCAGATGCTGATACAGCGTTATTTAGAGCGGCCCGTGAAAATCAAACGGATTATATGGTGGAATACGGTGAGTTCTATTATCAGGCAGGAAGTTGGTCACATCCAAGGAGAGTTGTTTTTAAAGTAGAAAAACCCTATAATCAGTTTATTCACCTACATACTTTTATTGTCACTACAATGAAATCAGAACCACACAAAGTAATTCAATTTTATTGTGGGCGTGGCAAGATGGAGAACTTCATAAAAGAAGGAAAATCAGGGTTTGATTTTTCTTCAGTAAGCAGTCGAACCAAGGTAGTCAACGTAAATCGTTTACAGGTACATGCTCTTGCATACAACCTGTTTAATTGGTTTAGACGATTGGTGCTCTCTACAAATATGAGAAAGCAGCAAATCAATACCATTCGCTTAAAGTTGCTAAAAGTAGCTGCAAAAGTAGTAAATAAGGCGAGATATATAGTACTCAAATTGTGTAGCAGTTGCCCTTATAAGAAAGAATTCTATGAAACGATTTCAAACATTATGAAACTGCCACTACAGTTGGAATAGTAGTAACTTATGAGCCTTGATAATCCAATATCAAATGACTATTTTTGATACATAGGGATAGTGCACCTTTTTTTAGGTGATTTTCCAACTTACGAACGAGATAGCTTTATAAAACAATTATCTTGTAGGCTTTTTAAGCCAAATCTACTGTGGTGAATAATTCAGGATAATAGTATTATTGTTTAAAAACTTTCTTTTTCTTTCTTTTTTTCTCAAAATACGTTCCCCTTTCGAGCGTTTACTCATATCATTCTTCATAATATTTCTTCTATAAATTAAATTCCTTCTTTCTGTAGTCATTTATTTCTCATTGTATTCATTGAGTTTTTATATTTTATATATATCAATGGTAACATCAACATAGAAATACAAGTATAGAAAATAAAAAAATAAAGGGGATCTGCTTAAACACAATATTTCCAACCTGATATATATACGGAATACGAACGCTATTCATTACGTTTGTCAGTTGATCCGGAGTCAAGCTAAAAATGTTCTAAAAGGTAATGCTCGCCCAATGAATGGAGATACAAAAAACAAGACAAACGAAAAACCAATAGCAAGACTTGAGCTTTTGAAAATAGTCGCAATCAACATGGATACTGCTCCTGATAGCAAACAAGCTACATATCCGGATAAAACGATAATCATATATAACCCTCTCATACTAACCACATACATTGAAAAAGGACTGTATACTTGATATAAGGTTGATGAACCACTTGTTCCCATTACTCCAAAACATATAATTGATAATAAGCTTATGCCGATCCAATAAACTAAACTTGTAACAATTAATCCTGCATAGATTTTACATTTGACACATTTACTTTTTTTCCATATTTGGTAGAAAAACAATACAAGGTATATATTGTTCTTAAACTCATCGGAAAATATCCTGATGTCAAAAACTTGTAATAATAATTAATATTAAACTATAAGTTGTTGCATATAAAAACATCGTTTCCCAAGAATCCAGCGCTTCATAATAGAATGGTGTCTTTATTTTTATATTGTTTCTGTAAAAAAATCTATCTTTTCAATAGTATCTCCGTTATCTTTGCTTTCTAAATCCAAATTCTTTCTATAAATCTCATAAATTGATGATATCTCATCAGAAGTTGCCTTTTGCTATTTCATTCCCGCTAAAATTTTCTTCCATGTTACCTTTTAACATTTTACTTGCCCTGAAAAATAATATCATCCGTTGATTGCCATTTCCCCATTCTTGTATGATTTAACAATTTCAAAAAGAGTATCCGATGTTATTTCACCTCTCCATTTTATTTTTTTCGTCTATTAATAAACGCGGGGAAGATATCCCTTTTTGATATTATCATTAACATCAACAAATCTGAAACTATCTATGGCAAATATGCTAAAAACTATAGCACCTAAAAAGTCGCTATAATTAGCAAACGGTTTTTTCTATTATTAAAGTATTTTATTTCTAATTTTGTCATCATAATATTTCTCCTTCTCTTCCAAAATAATATAAGAACGCATCTTCAAGAGTTTTTTTCTTCTTCCTTCGCACCTGATACAGGAGATTCTTTGGAAATAATTCGTAGCTCTACTCCATTTGAAGTAGCTTTAGAATTGACGACAAGAAAATTTTTGAAGTAAAAAAATCAACTTTATCCCTATGAATATTACAAGCCCATACTTTTTGTATCCAAAGATGATATTATTTTGCACAGGTTTTCCTTGCAAAAAAATTTTCCTTATTAATCATGATTATTTCTTCTGCTATATGTTCAATGTCCGAAACGATATGTGTAGACAATAGAACAATTTTATCTCGTGCAATTTCACTAACAAAATTTCTAAATCTAATTCTTTCATTTGGATCCAACCCTGCTGTAGGCTCATCTAAAACCAACACTTTAGGATCATTAATCATCGCTTGAGCAATCCCTACACGCCTTATCATACCACCTGATAAGCTTCTCATTTTTCTTTTATTTCTTTCTCAAGTCCCACCTTTTTTATCAAATGGCGAATCCTTTTTTCTGGCTAAACCTTTCTCTATTCCTTTTTAAACAAGCAATATACATCATATAATCAAGGATACTCAAGTCAGGATAATATCCAAAATTTTGAGGCAAGTATCCAAGTATTTCCCTGTATTTTCCATCAAGCTTATAGATATCTTTTCCATTAAACATAATGCTTCCACCACTCGGTCTACTTAGAGTACAAATCATATTCATTAATGTTGTTTTGCCTGCACCATTAACTCCTAATAGTCCATACACGCCATTTTTCAAAATAAGGCTCTGATTGCTAATCGCCTCATAATTCCCATACTTTTTAGTTATATTTGTTAAAATTAGCTCCATCTTAATCTCCTCCTAGTATTTAAGTCTTTGATTTCCGTAAAATAAAGAAATCAATTAAATACATAAAAACCACCTTCGATTCGAAGATGGTTTAATAAATCATCATATTCACTCAGTAACCATCTTTCAATCTATTCGTTATACTGTTTTCAGGCTAATAACAGTATATCTTTGTATAAATCAAAAAGTATTGGTACTAATGTGCAAAGTTTAAAAGATATTTTTGATGTAGCCAAGCAGAGTTGCTTTTTCTAAGCATTTCCTGATAATTTTTCACATCAAAGCTTTATCGTAAATTATATTCAAATGATTCGCTAATGTTCTTAGTGAAATAAATAATTCTGAAACAACTTCATTCCTTGTAAAACCTTGGGCATATAAGTTTATAATCTCTAATTCCTTGTCAGTTAAATCAGTTAACTTATCTTCACTTATTTTTAAAAATGTCTTTTGCCTTTTATTATTTCTTTTATAATGTTGTATAACTTATCTGTTTCAATATCCTTATTAAGAAATCCAACCGCTCCGCTCTTTTTAGCCTCCTTTTCAAATGCATAATAATCATATCCGGTCAAAATTATAATTTTACAATCAGGGTTTTTCCTTCAAAAATATTTCTGCACAATTCAAGACCATCTATATCCAGTATTTTTTTATATTGATGTCTATTAAGAGCAAATCAAAACTATTACTCAATATCTTGCTAATTATATCTCTTTCAGTAGTCTTATAATCAACCGTTTCAACACATTGAATATCGGAATATCTCATCAAAGAGTTTTTTTAAGCTTTCAGACAAAAGCCTATGATCTTCTATTAATAGAATTTTTCAATGATATCTCCCCCTTTAATGGAATGTTTATTATTATAGTAACCCCTTCATTGTTCTCTACCATAATCTTTTCCTCCTATCATTTGAACTGTCTTATGAATTCCAATCAATCCGGAAAATCTGTTATTTTTCATATAACAAGTTTTTCATCCAAGAATCCCTCATCATTGAACGCTTCAATGCTAAGAATAGAATTTTTCTATACATATTTTTTTATTTCGGCGAAATTAGATTCCGTATGCTTATAGATGTTAGTTTACTAGTTCCTTAACCACTCTTAGCGACAATTCATCATATGGGTTTTTCTAAATAAGCTTTCTCATCACAAAATAGATCTAAAAACAATTTTTATCAAAATGACGATTTTTTTATCTGCTCAATATTTAAACATAAATTTTTCATATAACGATTTATCTAAATATATAGAAGGCGTCAAATTATCAAGCTTTTAATCTTAACTCATTTATGATATTAGATAATATCTCAGAAACTTCTTCTTTGGATACATTCTCATCATCCATAGATTTCTTCAAATAAATAATATCTTGTAGGATCGAATCATGTAGATAATCTGCTATGTCCTTATTATATTTTAATTCATTACTCAGATGACTAATCCTCATCAAATATGTATTTTTAATTTTTTTCTTTTTGAATGTATTCCAAATTTCGTATAGTTCACAATAACATAAACAAAATTAACTGTTAATAAGAGCAATATCTGAAGATAATAAAAATTTGTAAGAAATACTAAGATGCCAGCAACCAATAAACCCACCAAATATTTTTTTATTCTAAAAACTATTCCAACGTAATAACTCAAAAATATTTTGAATAGAATACTGGAAACAACTGATAATTAAAAAAATAGTCTTACTGCCGAATAGCTACTATCTAATAATCCCATTTTTATATACAAGACTCCAGAAAAAAAGCCACGATACAATCAGAAATGTTATTATGTTCTTTTTTTGTATTCCATGTAGTTTGTTATTCTTCTGTAATGTATCATAAAATATATAATCGGAATAAACATTACAGCTAAAACAGTTATAAACAAATACCACTCTAATAATTCATTTTTTTGATGAGAATATAATATACCCCACCAGCGAATAAATTGTAACCACTATAGAGATAACTATATTGTAAGTACGATAAATCTTATTATCCAATATAAAATGCCAATTGCTTAGTAGCAATAAAACCATTATTAATAATAGAATATGTGCGAAATAGCTATCTACATCTTGTAGATAAATAAAAAGAAACAAATAATAATATAAAACTTGAAATCCCGAATTTATATATCAAAAATTACTCATTCTTGTTTCAAACATTTCCATTAACTGTATACAACAAACATTAAAAAAATACATAATGATATAGTGTCCACTGCTTAATTTATGATATGAAGTAAGAATCAAAAATACCCATTACTCCAATATATCCTATTTCCAAAAATACTTTCAACGCTTTATTATTCATTTTTATCAATTCCTTTATCCTATATATTAAATAATAATTATGTTAATCTTCCTAATAAATGTAGTCTGATTAAAATATTTATGTTTTTAATCTAAGTTAACAAGGGGATGTGAAAAAAACTCGATTGAGTTTTTTTCGCATCTCACCCCTCACATTTATTGTGTATAGATGACTGAAATCATACGCGAAAAAAAGCACTTCCCCTACCCCATAGAAATTCTTTTTTTGAATCTATGCGGCAGTTCTGTTTCTCATCTTTTTGTTCTGATATTTATATAAATTATGGCCTATAGCCACGAGTAAAACTTCCAGTTTGACTGAATGAATACCTCTTCGGACAATTCTCTTATACCAACGGTCGTTCTTCATAATTCCGAAAGTGCCTTCTGCTTGTATCGAACGGTTCATTCGTAATAATGCACCATGGATACTTTCTAGGGTTTTTCGATTACTTCCTGATGCATGGAAGTTAGTTCCTGATTGATCCGAACGGTTCGATTCTTATCTGTCTTTTTACATTTCTTTGCATATGGACATCCGCTACAGTCTTCGCATTCATACAGTTCTTCTTTGCGTCCGTACTGATTTCCTCTCACATTTTTCTGTATAAAAAAATGGAATGATTTATCATTAGGACATCTCATGAATCCTTGCTCATCAATTCTGAAGTTAACTGCACGAAAAAGGATCTTCATGATATTTCCGATCCTTAGTTTACTTTTTAAACATCGGAAATTTCATATACTTTTTCAATTCCATTCTGTTCACAGAAAATATAATTGTTGTATGAGCCATATCCGGCATCTGCCACAGGATACTTGGGATAGAATCCATAAGTTTGTTTGAAGTGCTCCATCAAAGGAACGAAACAATCCATATCCGAACGATAATGATTCACGTCAACAACTGCAATATATTCATCTGCTACACCAATCTGTACATTATATGCCGGCAGAAGCTGATCATTGCCCATGTAATCCTTTTTGATACGCATAAAAGTAGCTGAGTTATCTGTTTTAGAGTAACTGTTTCGGTCAGGACCACAGATTTCAATTCTTTGTATGTATTCTTGAAGTTTCTGACAGAAAGTAGTCAAGTGTTCATAATGACGCTGTTCTTTGGATTTTCGCTTTCCGCTTCCGTAAACAAATGTACTTGTATCCAGCTCCCATAAAAGTACTAGCTGCTCAACGATTTCATTCAGATAATCCGGTACATACTCTGTGTTTGTTGTGATCTGCACCCCCACTCCATGCGATTTCTGCATTAATTTCCTCAATCTCCGCAGTGATTTTTTCGTAAAGCTTGTAACGGAACTTTTCCGTAGCCTTCTTCCATACCCAGGTATACTTGTTTGCGTTTGCTTCAAACTTGGAGCCGTCGATGTAGAGATGTTGCAGATCTACATGCTCCTCGTTAAAGATAGCATGATTGATGTCGTTAAAAAAATGTTTTTCAATCTTATCTTGAAGTATTTCATTGATGAAATATCCAAAGGTTCTGTATGACGGAGTCCGGTGATCCATGAGATACGTGAACCTGATATTAACTTTGCAGTTGTCTTCCAGTTCTCTCAGAGAGCAGTAACCGCTAGTCATAAATCCGAAAAGTACTGTTTTTAACATGTTGACTGGATTATATCTGAGTCGTCCGGTTGTATACTCCGGAATATCCGTCAGATACTTGTTTAAATCGATTCCTCCAATCAATCTGTCAAATGTTAAAACAGGATCCAGCAGATCCAAACAATCTGAAAGAAACAGTGGTAAATATCCTTGTTTTGAATTACAATAATTAGTGTGTAAATTTTTTTCATTGCAAGTTAATTTTTACCACAAAAAAATAGGACCTTTCGCATGATCGAATGGTCCTATTTCTTTTAGGTACTTATTTCACAGCCCCTTATAACTATAATTGTATCCATTCCAATCCGTCTACGCTATTTAATGTAAGTACACTTTTATCAAACCTGTTTTTAAGCACAACTTCATCTTCCACTGATATATCGGTATACCAATAATTAAGACTTGCATATTTTCCTCTGTGAATATCTATGATTACAGTCGTTATAGGATCCCAGGTTTTCTTTTTAACACTCTCTACAATTACATAATATGCGTCTAAGAATACAAGATTTCTTCCATACATCCAAAACGGAAGTTCTCTATCTAACAGTGGAAGCTTAGCTGAAAAAATAAAATCCCCCATCGGTGGCTCCGTTTCATAGTTTAATTCAATCTCACTTCCAAAATATGCGATTTCTGCTCCATATGCACCTACACTTACAGGTACACCTTCTTCGGCTATTATAAAATCCATTTCTATATCCCTTCCGCATTCATTCTGATAGTAAAGAACTCTTTAAATGTATCGTCTTCGTTTTCTATAGCTTCTTTCATGGATATAAGTTTCCTTTTACCGACTCTTCTATCCAAAACAGCAAATATCCTTACCAGCAGGTTTTCACTGCATAGACTCTTTTCAATACTTTGGTTGTCAAACTCTTTAAATGCCTTATAAAAAGCATGTTTGATCGAACACTCCAAGCTTTATGGCGGTATCGTCCATAAATGCAAACTCTTCGCTCATGCGTCTTTCATATTTTTCATCTTTAGGAAATAACCCCGCTTTTTGTCCAATTATAATAATAACAACCCTTTATAATCTCTTTTGCCTTTATATCTTATAGTTGCCCTACCTTCATGATCCGGAGACCTGCTATAGGATGTCGCAAAAATAGCTGATATGTCCCTTTAAACTTTCCGCCAGATATTCGCTTTCCATTCGTTTTCTTATACCGCTCCAAGTTGACATTTTTCCTCCAAATCATAAACTATACACTGTCTACATTTTCAAAATATTCTTCCAAATGATGATATATCTTCATATCCTCATCTACATCATCTCTTAAGACAATACATATACTTTTTATTCCCTGTATCTGTAAAAACATAATTATGCTCACCGTAGTAGGCCTGATAACCGCATCTTTTTAGAGTCAATATCTGACCAACCCTACATTTAAAAATATTCTTTTTGACAATATAAGTCTTACCTGTTTCCAATGTCAGTCCTTCTTATAAAAATATAAATATGGGTAATTTACAATCTCTTCATGCCAGTTATCATCATGCTTTATTATAACCTTTCCATTTTCATCATAATACCTTGCAACTATCGGTGCGCTCTCTCCGGATTTTATTTTTCCAAACCAATATTCCGTCCTCAAGCCCTGAATCAGGTGAATCAGTCTTTATATATTTTCCCAAATAGCAATCCCACCTTCCAAAAGGCAACTTATCATACACAATATTTACAAACTCTGCCAAAGTATCCGGCAAAATAAATGTATCGGGATTAGGTGCGTTTACATCATCTCCCATGCACATACTGCTCCTGCCCATATAGACTTTTTATTTGCATGATATTCTCCTTAAAATTTATATAAAAGAGGGAATATCCATCCCACATCAATAGCCATAACTCCAAATATAATACACAAAGCACCCAAAAAAATATGTTTAGCCCTGAACATTTTCACGAATCTGTATAGAAAACTTACGATAATCAATACCCCTGTTATTTATAATATTCTCTCTTTCTTCCGGTCTATCCGTTAATGAGATATTATAACTTCCGGTCTCTGCAGAAAATGTATACAGTTTAATTCTGAAATCCTTAATACTGCTTGTCGTAGTCCTAAAAATCCGGATATAATTGTACAAAACTCTCCTGTAGCATTATTTTTAGTTTAATATCTAAATTATATATAGGAGATACTGAATACTTTTTCCTGAAAGCCATATATCATATTTACCGCCATCCTCAAGTCTAAAGCTTCCGTCTATTAAAGCTTACGGGCATTTCATATATCATCTTAGCCTTGGCAAATAATCTGACTTTTTTATGCCGATAACCACCAGATATATTCCCACAGGTACAAGAAGAAACAATAAATATTTTTAAATCCTTAATAGATTGTAACCAAGACATTTCCGTCCGCCTCCAAAACTTCCTTATAAAAAAATCTTTTCATTCTTTCAAAACAGTCAAGAAGATCTTCTTTTTATTTCATCTTCTTCATCGTCATAATCCCAGATATCCGGATAAAGCTCAGCTTCTTTACCTTCTTCCAAACCAAAAGCTTTCCAAAGCGGTTTCCATATCAAAATCTTCAAGTACTTTTTAATATATCGGCAACCCTGTCTTTTTATATAGGCTATAAAATCATCTATTCCCTCTATCGAAGTTACACCTACCACAGCTTCACTAAGAGGGTCTTCCCATATAGGATCTGACGCACTTACTCCTGTTAACATATAGTGAAGAAGATCCCAATTCTTATCTATATCAAGAAGTATTTCAGCCTCCTCATTCCAATCTTCCACCTTTTCAAAAATATCCTCCTCATTATCTAAATTCTTAAGTGTTTCCAAATCTTCATCACTTAAATATTGATAGTTTGCTCTAAGTCCCATTTTATTTTTCTCCTTAAATATTAAAATATTTTTATAAATCTTTTTTTGTAGTTTATCCGATGTATATCCTATATTCTCATAGAATTTATGTGCTTCTACACGATGATTTGCCGAATTCAGTCTGATAAATGAAATACCGTTATCCATAGCATATTTTTCAATATAACCAATTAATTTTTTTACCGACTCCATTGCCACGGAAATCAGGATCCACGGCTAAACCCAATATATTAAGTCCGGTATCACTATACACACTTTCATACACCTGTGCATGAACAAATCCGATAACCTTCTTTGTATTCTCATCTTCATATACTGCCAAAAATATGATTTTTTTATTATCACATGACAATTTATTTATCTGATTACTTACTGTACTTATATCAACATCATAGCCCAAAGCTGTTTTTGCATATTTTTTTGTATAGCTTCTGCATCGGATATATTTATTTCTCTTATCATATGCATCTCAGCCTCCTATACTTGCGGATGTAATACCTTTTTCAGGCTTCCGCCAACTGTTATGCAATGTCCTGCAAAAATATCATCATCATTAAAAATACGCAGTGAATGAACCTCCGGATGTCATAGAAATCGACTCTATAGTAATTCTCTTGGCAAAACTTTTCTTCTGTGATTTTTGCGCTTCCTCCTCAGATTCACACCAATCTTTTGCAAGATCTATAAGCTTTCTCATTGCAAATTTTCTCATATTCATATCCCATTTTTTTCGGCACTTAAGTACATTTCTTTTTATGGCTTTTTTCTTGCCTTTGTGATTCCCGATTTGTTGTCTTTATCAACATCCAAGAAAATATCAATTTTTTTATCAAGCCAAGGAATATGCCCTTCAAAGCTGTTTATAGTTTTATTATATATCAGTTCACCCAATATATCATCATCTATGATTATTGGCTTTTTGTATTCTGCAAGAATCTCTTCAAGCTCAGGGCAACTTGCATTTTTCTGTTACATCCACAAGAAGAAAATCAAGTCTTTTTATCATAATCTCAGGTAATTCCTCGGGCAATTTCTTACGCACCTTCAAATGATAAATTGTTTCCTCATCAAATTCCGGTATCAATCGGTTGTCATACTCTTCCTCACTTGCTGCAAATACAAAACAGCACTCTTCTTTATAAAGCTCTCCTGTTTCCAAACTCTTGTAAGCCAAACAGCAAACCGCTACTTCCCAAAATCCGTTTCTCTTACTTGTAACATCACCTTCATGCCTAAGTACAAGAATTTCCTGTTCTTTTTTATCAAAAGAGTTTTCCCATTCGTTCTCAGTCATTTGGTTTCTTTTTCTCATATAATCTATGAGTTCCATTAAGATTCACCTCCTATAAGCTGTGATAATTCATTCTCATCAAGCTTACCGTCAGTATATAACTTTTCAAGCAAATTTTCATCAAAATCCATTTCATAATAATCTGAGACAAATTCTTTGAAATCATCATATGTTTCACATATATATCCCATCATCCATTTACTTCCGTCATCATCAGACAATTTATTTTTGATGAATTTTTCCGTCATACCAAATGAAAAATGTTGTTTCATCTATTTCCCGGTCATCAAAGAGAAATATATTTTTCATCAACACCTTCATATATCTTTTGTATAACACTTCTGTCAAATTCTTTCTTAGCAAACTGACTTAAACTGCTTTCATGTGAAAATCCCTTTATTAAGACAATATCTTCTGTAAAAATAACATATAGAGTATCGCCTGAGCCGTTATCGACAATATACTTTAAATAAGTTTCATTTTCTTCTTTATCGATTATTCGAAGATATTCCTCAGACAGGGTCAGTCAAGGCATTGTCAAGAAAATATAATGCCTCAAGTCCGGTTCGCATATTACCCCCAATCCATATTTTTTCTTTTACTCCTATTCTAAATCAGCTTTTTATATCTTCCGAAACATATCCTAAAATACAAATCTGAGCTATATTCCATTCATTTGCAAGATAGATCTCGCATCTGACTTCATCACCTAAAGGATTTTTGCAATAAACTCATATCTTCCCAGTTCTTCATTATTTGAAATTCTTTTCAATATCTGCTACATATGTTTCCTTGAAAAACATATTAAATTCATCCCAAGTGGTTAGTGCATCAGCTTCTGTAATTTCCACCTTTTAGACAATATCCGATACTGACCTTACACCTTTTTCTTTCTTTCGGTTTCATCAGCCTTAAATACTTTTGTACTGCCCTTATCAAATTCCCAATTCTTATCCTTTCAGTGCATCTACCTTTTTCTGTCAATATATCCTTAAATTTGACGATATTATCCGAAAAAGTATTTACAGGCATTTTCAAAAATTTCCAAATTTTCCATTTTTGATTATTCCTTATATGATATTAAATCTGCTCTAATCTCACGATCAAAAATATCAGTCGACATCCACCCACAAATGATATTTTCCACAGTGCAGACATCTAAATAAATATCCACAAATTGATCCGTCTTTTTCCAGATATGCCTCCATATCATTAAACTCGTTTCGTTTATTGTACTCTTCAAATACTTCTTCTGCAATTCCCATTTCTTTTAATTCTTTTGTTCCTACGCTGCCAAGATATGCGCAGTAATCATTACAACAATAAAGCCAATACTCACCCTGCCAACTTAAATACCCCGGTGTTCTATAAAAGAGTTCGTCTCTCTTTTCCTTATCCGGTACAAAGTCATCATCAACATCCTGAATAAAATCGGCATCATATTTCTTTGCGGCTTCTCCGTTTGAAATACATACAGGGCAAAGATAATCCACATCATCTACAGCATATGGGCTTTTTACATAGTAAGTACTGCTTTCTTTACCGCAACAAGGACATATTTTTTTGCTTCACCTTCTATAAATGAACCTGTCTCCAAAGGATCCGGATGATATCTGAATTTCGGCAATAATTTTTTTACGTTCTTCCCTTTTTAGCCTTTCCTCTTTATTTAAGCTGCCTTGGTGTTGCAAATCTGTCACCATGACTCTCATTTAAATCTTTTTAAACTTAAAAAAACTTTTTTTAATCTGTTTTCTGTCAGCTTTATCATATATATTTTCATACAATTTATATGCACTTTCCATTTTATAAAGCAGTTGATAGACATCAACCAGTACTTCCATAGCTTCTTTTTTTCAGTATGTTTTGACAATCTGTCTGCAAATTCATACAGTGCCAATACACTTTCACTACTCTCATTTTGTTTTATAAAGTTTTTCTTTTAAACTTATATATTCCTTTTAGGAATTCATTCATTAACAATTTCTACCTTTTCTACAATCAGAGCATGTTATAATGTCTTTTTACATACTCTATAAACTCATATATATCTTTAGATACCTCTTCCATTTCAGATGATCCCAGTGCTCCCAAGTCGTTTTTTTATATGGTATCGTCCGAGGTCCTTTTTTATAAAAGAAGGCCATATCTCCGTCCTGTCCAATCATGAAAAAAATCAGGCTCGTATTCAAAAACTTCATATGTAAGATTTCTTTCCGGCAAATCTTCTTCTTCATAAAGTATCACACCTGTATCGCCTACTGAAAAATCCTTCACTTCCCTTTATTTCCTTTAAAAAAACTTTTTCATACATTTTTGGAAGATTAAAATTTATATTATCCATAGTATTACCTCATATTTTATAGTTCGAACTTTTTCCAATCATCTACTGATTCTATTATCGGTATCAGACTGTCAATTTCAAAATACTCTTTTTCAATAGGGTCGGCATAACCGTCAACAATCAATACTCCGGTGCATCTTATATGAGCATTATCATCTTTTATCTCTATAACTTCAAGTTTATATGAAATCATAGGTTCCGACTCATAAATATAAAATGTATCTTCTCTTTCATCACATTCTTCCAATGTATTTTACACTAAAAGTTTCTCCTACAAGATCTTTTGCACTGCTTTTTGTTTGAATCTATACTGTTTATACAAATAGACGGTGTTATAATTTCACCTCTAAAATCGCCCTCTTTAAAACCTATATCTACAGACCATGCGCCGTTATCTTTATCAAATATAAGGCAACTCTGTCTGTCACTTAAATCATCTTCAAAAATGGTACTTTTCACCTATCTTCAGCATTTTATACTCCTTTTTAAATATATTATATAATTTCTATTCTAACCTTTCCTCAAAACTAACCCCAATACATGGCCATTTTTTAGAAATATCCAATTTTTATCTGTTACTACTTTAAGTATATCTGTATCAAACTTCTTTATTTCTTCTATATTTGTTATCTCACCGCTGTAAACTGTACTCTTTTTATATGAAAATATCTATACTCATATAGTCCTCATAACATGATAAAAAAACGCCATTATTTTAAGATTATCTTTTTCATATGAATACCCTGCAAAATCCGGCTTCTTTTTCAAAAAGATAGGAAGGCTCACTCTCAAAAATTCAAAATCAAGTTCATCATATTTCATAAACATTTACCTCACATATATCTACACTACTATATCATCAACATACAATCTATATCTATTGTTTTTTTATAAAAAAAGAACCGGCAGTGCCGGTTCTTAGTATGTTAACTTTATTTGATACCCTGATCCTTCTTTACCTCTTCCAGCTCTGCAAATACCACATCGTTTATTACCTTGATGTAGGTACCCTTCATGCCGGATGACCTGCTTTCTATTACTCCTGCACTTTCAAATTTTCTTAGTGCATTTACTATCACCGATCTGGTGATTCCTACTCTGTCAGCTATCTTACTTGCTACAAGCACACCCTCATTGCCGCTAAGCTCTTCAAAGATATGTATTATAGCTTCAAGTTCTGAAAAGCTTAATGTTGATATAGCAGACTTCACGATAGCAATTTTTCTATTCTCCTCCGCATTCTCCTCATTAACACTTCTCATCATTTCAAGTCCTACCACTGTTGTACCATATTCACTTAATATTATGTCATCTATATCAAAGCCCTTCTCCTCTTTGTAAATGAATACAGTACCAAGTCTTGAACCTGCAATATCAATCGGGCTGATAATAGCCTGAAATCTGTTTACATTTTTCCTCGTCAAATCCAAGTGTTGCAAGATTAACATTTTCTTTTTTGTGGACAATATTGAGAGTAGTCTTTCATTCAGCATTTCATCTATAAAGCCGCCTACTTTATCAGCAATCAGCTCTGTAATCTCCGATGTACCATTATGTGTTCCAACTCCTAATACCTTTCCCTTTTTACTAATAACAAGACTATTTGCCTCGAGTATTTCTGATAATACGTCACATATATCATTAAATACTACTTTCTGTGAATTATTATTGTGTAATAACTTGTTAATCTTTCTAGTCTTATCAATAATTGTACACTCATTCAAGAAAACCTCCCTTAGAAAAACAACGTATTTTTCAATAAAAGCTCACACTTGAATTTTAGCACAATTTGAATAAATGTACAACTTTTTTTATATTATAATTCATATTATTTACTTATCTAAACTTATGTAATCCAAATGATATATTATTCCAATATAACACTTTATTTAAAATAACTGAATAAAGTTGTCAATTTTATATATAATCTGATAATAATATTCAAAAGGCGAAGTTTTCACCTCGCCTCACACAATTTATAATTCACTATATATTTCCTTACCATGTACATACACAGCTTTTTATATTTAATGACTTATCCATCAATACCAGATCCGCATATTTTTCCTTCTTCAATACTTCCGACTTTATCGTAAATTCCGATTTGTTTTGCAGGATTTATCGTAGCGGCGACTATAGCATCCTCAAGTCTGATATGCATATCCTGTACAGCCCTCTTCATACATTCAAAAAGATTTGTAACTGAACCTGCAATAGTACCGTCCTCAAGTACGGCCTTTCTGCCGGTAACAAATACCTTCTGTCCGCCAAGAGTATACTCTCCGTCACTGAGTCCACATGCTCTCATACTGTCACTTATAAGTATAACTCTCGTCTCCGAACATCTTAAATGTAGCTCTTACTACAGCAGGATGAATATGAATACCGTCACAAATAAGCTCCACACATACTCTGTCATTGTCAATAGCCGCACCTATCACTCCCGGTTCTCTGTGAGTAAATGGTGGCATAGCATTGTAAAGATGTGTAACATGAGATGCACCCTCTTCAAATGCCTTTACCGCTGTATCGTAATTTGCCATAGTATGTGCAATGGATACTACAACTTTATCCTTTACACCTGCTATGAAATCCATAGCGCCATCTCCTTCGGGAGCAATATCTACAAAGCTTAATAAGATTTCCTGACAGCTCATTCAATTCATTAAAGAAATCCACATCCGTACTTAATATATACTTTGATGACTGAGCACCTTTTTGCCTCACTTATAAAAGGTCCTTCCATATTTATACCCACAAGCTTGGCACCTGTATCGCCGTCATATGCGGTATACCTTTTTCATGATTTCTTTAAGTTCATCTTTAGAAATAGTCATGGTGGCAGGACAAATACTTGTCACACCTACTTTAGCCCTCGTATTCAGCTATATTCTTTATTGTATCTTCCTTTGCATCACAAAAATCATCACCCATACAGCCGTGGAAATGTATATCTATAAGTCCCGGTATTGCATAAAGTCCCGTAGCATCCACCTGCTTCTTGTCATCTTCCGGTGTAAACCCAAGATTCATGAATGAGCTTTCTGAAAACTTATCTCCTGAAATATGTATCTCTCTGTTTCTGAATACTCTGTCCGGATCAAATACAATAGCATTTTTTATAAGCATGACAAAGCCTCCACATCTCCTATCAGAATAAAATCATTATGTAACTGCAATATAGACGCAGGTACCTTAGGTGTAATAGGCCCAAAGAATGCTTCTTTTACAATTTCAGCCTTTCCCTTACCGTTTACTACCATAAGTACACGCTTTGCTCTCATAATACTTCCGATACCCATAGTATATGCCTGCTTAGGAACATCATCTATACTTGCAAAGAATCTCTTATTAGCCTCTATTGTACTCTCTGTTAAATCTACCACATGAGTCTTGTCAATAAATTCATCACCCGGCTCATTAAAACCGATATGTCCGTTATTACCAAGTCCAAGAAGCTGTAAATCTATACCACCGTAATTTTTTTATAATATTCTCATAGTCCTGTCCGGCTTTTAGTGCATCAGGCTCCATACCGTCAGGTACCTTTGTATTATTTTTATTTATATTTATATGATCAAAAAGATGTGAATGCATAAAAATAATAATAACTTTGATCATTATCCCTTGTAAGTCCTCTGTACTCATCAAGGTTTACAGTCTTAATTTTACTGAAATCAAGTCTGCCTGCCTCATATCTTCTTACCAATTCTTCATACGTACCTATAGGTGTTGAACCTGTGGCAAAGTCCAAGTACGGCATCAGATTTTAAAAGTACCTGTAGCACCTATTATGTCTACCGCCATTTCACTCATTTCTTTTATAATCTTTTGCGCATATAATTCGCATATTGCTGTCCCCCTATGCCAACTGTGATTTTAAACTCTTCCTTTGCCTTATCAAGTGCATCCTTGATACCTGCAGGATTCTTTCCGCCGGCCTGAGCAATATTCGGTCTACCACCCTGCCGCTCCACCTACAAGTGTAGCAATGGCTTTGATAATATTTCCTGCATGTGCTCCTGCCTTAAGTGCATTATCACCTGCCATACATAAAAGATTTACCTTACCGTCAACATCTGATGCAAGTACAACCATACCCTCATCAACATCATTCTTAAGCTTATCACCAAGATTTTCTAAAGCTCATTCATTTCAACACCGCTTACCCGCATTGCAATAAACTTGATGCCGTTTATGGTTTCAATATTTTCGGTGCTGTCTCCAAGTGCTTCACTTGCAAGCTTCGCTTTAAGCTTCTCATTCTCAGACTTAAGAGCTTTCATCTCATCAAGTAAGCTCTCAGCCTTGCAACAAGTTCAGATTCACCTGTTTTCAAAAGCTCAGCCACTTTCTGCATTCTGTTTTCTATATCCTGATAGAATTCGATAACACCTTCACCTGTAAGGCTTCTATTCTTCTTACACCTCTTTTGCAATACCGTTCTCTGAAAGAATCTTGAAAAGCTTGATATCCGATGTATTATGTACATGAGTACCGATGCAAAGTTCCTTTGAGAAGTCTCCCATGCTTACAACTCTTACATCTCCCTGATATTTTTTCACCGAAGAGTGCCATAGCACCGCTCTTTTTAGCCGACTCCACATCCATTACATCTGTAACTACCGGAAGAGCTTTATTTATCTCTACATTTACAAGCGCCTCTACCTCTGCAATCTCTTCTCTTGAAAGGCTCTTAAAATGTGTAAAGTCAAATCTTAGTCTGTCTGCGGCAACATAGCTTCCTGCCTGCTCCACATGGTTTCCGAGCACTTCTCTAAGTGCCTTATGTAAAGGTGAGTTGCTGAGTGATTTGCGACTGTTTTTCTTTCTGTTCTCAGAATCTACAACAGTTTCCACCTTATCTCCAAGCCTAAACATTCCCTGACTTACAAATCCTACATGACCGATCTTATCACCTGCAAGCTTGATAACATCCACTACATTAAATACGGCATCATCTTTCTTTTATCACACCGATATCCGCATTCTGACCACCCATAGTAGCATAGAATGAAGTCTTATCAAGGATAATTGTTCCATGATCGCCTTCTGCAATAGCCTCAACTATTTCATCCTCTGTAGTAAGTGCGTTTATCTTACCTGTATCAACTAAGCTGTCATAACCTTCAAACACTGTAGTAAGCTTTGGATCAAGTGACTGATATATGGTAACATCGGCTCCCATATAGTTTGTAGCTTTTCTTGCAGCTCTTGCCTGATTTCTCTGAGCCTCCATAGCCTTATTAAAGCCTGCCTCATCTACACTGAAGCCCTTTTCTTCAATTATTTCTTTTGTAAGATCAAGAGGGAAACCGTATGTATCATACAGTCTGAATGCATCCTCACCAGAAATCACCTTTTTCACCGCTCTTTGTGAGGTTCTCTTCTATTTCTGCCAGGATTGAAAGTCCCTGGTCTATGGTCTTATCAAATTTGTTCTCTTCCTCAGTAAGAACCTTAGGATCATCTCTTCTTTTCTTCAAGCTCAGGATAACCGTCCTTTGAAAGCTCTATTGCTGTATTTGCAAGTGAAGCCAAGAAAGTATCCTTTATTCCAAGCATTCTTCCATGTCTTGCAGCTCTTCTAAGAAGTCTTCTAAGTACATAACCTCTACCTTCATTACTTGGCATAATACCGTCTGAAATCATAAATGTACATGATCTGATATGGTCTGTAATAAGACGGAGTGATATATCCTTTTTTGCATCTTCTTTGTATGAAGTTTTTGCCAAATCTGCAACTCTGTCAAGAAGATTCTTTATAGTATCAACCTCAAATATGGACTCTACATCCTGAAGTGCTACCGCAAGTCTTTCAAGTCCCATACCTGTATCTATATTCTTTTGGATAAGCTCTGTATAATTGCCCTTACCGTCCGAGTTAAACTGTGAGAATACATTATTCCATACTTCCATATATCTGTCACAGTCACAACCTACCGTGCAACTTTCCTTACCGCAACCGTACTTTTCACCTCTGTCATAGTATACTTCCGAACAAGGTCCATAAGGTCCCTCTCCATGCTCCCTGAAGTTGTCCTCTTTTCCGAACTTAAATATTCTGTCAGCGGAATACCTATCTCTTTATTCCAAATCTCAAATGCCTCATCATCCTCTAAATATACTGAAGGATAAAGTCTGTTTGCATCAAGACCTGCCACCTCTGTTAAAAATTCCCATGTCCATGCGATAGCCTCATGCTTAAAATAATCTCCAAATGAGAAGTTTCCAAGCATTTCAAAGAATGTACCATGTCTTGCTGTCTTTCCTACATTCTCAATATCTCCTGTACGAATACATTTCTGACATGTACATACTCTTCTTCTTGGCGGTATCTCCTGACCTGTAAAATATGGCTTGAGCGGTAGCCATACCTGAATTGATTAGTAATAGTGAATTATCATTGTGAGGAACCAAAGAGAAGCTCTTCATTACCAAATGACCCTTACTCTCGAAAAAATCAAGGAATTTCTTCCTTATTTTGTTTACCCCGTTTTCACTGTTAAAATTTTTGTTACTCATATATCTGTTATTTTCCTTTTCTCATATCTCTCTTGCTTTTGCCCAGCTTTATACCTATAAAAGCTAAAAATTCCAAAAATGATAGCCTTAATTAAACTTCCTATAAATGATGATACAGCCATAATACACCTCACTTATTCTTAGGCAATGCCTTCTATTTTTATAGACAAAACTGTTTTTATAATATCACAAACCTACCTAAAACTCAATGTCCTTATTATTATATACCATCCCGTATAAACATACTCTAAAAGCTAAGTTGAAATTTAAAGCATAAATATATATACTGTAATATATTATATTTGTCCTATATATAGGCGATACAAATACAGAATACTTAAATACATTTAAGAATAGAGGTATACAATGGCTTTTTGACTGGGTATAGTCATATCAAATTTATCATACGAGCTTAATACAAAATCTTGTGGGCGGAAGAATATCGAAAAATATCAATGCCTGAAGAAAATGAGCTTATTTTACAATAAAGAACAATGCAAAGACATACAGACTTTTTGATTTCTGCAAGCTAGCTTCCCTGCCACTTGTTTTATCTTACAGATGTAAATAAACCTGCCCCAAAGGTTGCTCCGGCCTTTTTGATGTTGCTTAGAAAATATATGGAACGGCAAAAATAACAGATATATTTCAGATGGGACTTGAGAGAATACTCTGCTTTAAGCTGGAACATCTAAATGAACTGGGTGATCTCAGTCACATGTATGTGGAGATAATGGGAAAGCACTTTCAAACATAATATTTACAGATGAAAAATAATAAAATAATTGATTCTATCAAGCGAATTTCCGCAAATATGAGTTCTTTAGAGAAGTACTTCCCGGGAAGGGAATATTTCCTGCCTGATGAATTAAAGAAAAAGATTTATTAAATACGGAACTTGAGGAGTTTACAGAGATCTTAAAATCAAAGGAGTATGCTCTGTCAAAGTCCATTTATATGAACTTTGCAGGTATCAGTCCGCTTATAGCTGAAGAAATAGTTTTAAGAGCTTCTCTTTCCTCACAAGCTCCTTCAACATCTCTTAGTGAACTTGAGTATACTCATCTCTTTCATACAATAAAGATTTACTTGATGATATAAACGCTCATAACTTTTCGCCAAATATAGTATACAGAAAAGAAGAAGCTCTTGAGTTTTCTTCTGTTGAGCTTTTTTCGTATAACAGTGAGGAATATAAAAAAGAATCCTATGATTCTGTAAGCAAGATGCTATATGATTTCTACTCTTCCAGAGAGGCCTTTGTACTTAACAGGCAAAAGAGTTCGGATCTGCGCCGTATTGTAAATACCGCACTTGAAAGAGCAAGTAAAAAGTATGATTTACAGGAAAAGCAGCTTCAAGATGCTGATAAAAAGGATATTTACAGAGTATACGGAGACCTTTTAAATACTTACGGGTACAGCCTTAAAGGAGGAGAGAGTTCCTTTACCACAGAAAACTTCTATGATGATAATAAAGAAATCACCATACCTCTTGATAAGAACAAATCCGCAAAGGGAAAAATGCAAAGAAATATTATGATAAGTATGCAAAAACTTAGCAGAACTACAAAGGCGCTCAGCGAAGAGATTGTAAATACAAAAATGATATTGAGCACCTTCTCCATACAGACTGCACTTGACGTTTCAAGTGATGATGAGAGTCTTTCACAGATTCGTCAGGAGCTTGTAGATTTCGGTTATATCAAAAAGCATTCTTCAGGTAAACAAAAAAAGAGTACATCTCATCCATATCACTATATTTCAACTGACGGTTATGATATATATGTGGGTAAGAATAATTATCAGAATGAGGAGCTTACCTTTAAAGTCGCTACAGGAAATGACTGGTGGTTTCACGCCAAGGGAATACCGGGTTCACATGTAATTTTAAAATCAAACAATGAAGAGGATTTGCCTGACAGAGTATATGAAGAAGCTGCCGCACTGGCTGCCTTCTATTCAAAGGCAAAAGATTCCGAAAAAGTGGAAGTTGACTACATCCAAAAGAAAAATATAAAAAAAGTTGCAGGTGCCGCTCCCGGCTTTGTTATCTACCATTCCAACTGGTCAATGGTAGCTACACCGAAGGCGGATCTACAACAAAAATAATTTGTAAGGGCTTTGTTCACTGTTACAACCACTCTTTGTGATAGTAAATATAAGCATTTTTTACTGCTGTTACAAGTATCATGTATGCCAATACACATGGTAAAAGAAATAAAAAGAATGATAAAGGCAATGATGAAAATCCCAGTACTTTACCAAGCAGTGTAAAACGGAATAATTGTAATAAAGATTATTCCGAAGAAATTCAGCAATGTAAGCTGTGCTGATGCGCGACTTTGTATAAAAGGCAACTTCATTGTACGAATCATATGTATAACCAATGACTGACTCCACATCGACTCTACAAACCATCCTGTCTGAAACATTGCAACATAAGAAGCTCTTATCATATTAAAGCTTATCACCAGTAAAATGACTTGCAAGATTATTATATGTTACTCCATGGCTTTACAAAATGCGGGCAGAAAACAAAATACATAAATGCAAATGTTGCAAAGTCAAAGATTGAACTTGTAGGCCCTATCCATACCATAAATTTGCCTATACTTGAAGCGTCCCATTTTTTCGGTAACTTAATAAATTCTTCATCAACATTATCCCATGGAATAGCACTGCAACATGAGTCATAAATCAGATTCAACAAAAATAAGATGCATACTCTCCATAGGCAGGAAAGGCAAAAGTGCACTGGCACCCCAAAACTGAGAACATATTTTCCGAAGTTTGATGAAGCCGTCATCTTAATGTACTTTATCATGTTTGCAAATGTCTTTCGTCCCTCTATGATTCCGGACTCTAAAACCATAAGATCTTTTTCAGAAGTATAATATCTGCAGACTCCTTTGCCACATCCACAGCAGTATCCACAGAAATTCCGATATCCGCAACCTTCATTGCGGACTGCATCATTTTATTCCGTCACCCATAAAGCCTACAGTATGTCCATTTTCTCTAAGTACCGATACCACTCTTGATTTCTGGCTTGGAGTAAGCTTGGCAAATACATCTGTTATCTCTGCCGTTTTCTTAAGCTCTTCATCGTCCATATTTTTCAATATCACTGCCAAGCAACGATATTTCTTACTTCAAGACCCTACCTGCTTACATATTGTTTTTGTGACTTTTTCATTATCACCTGTAAGAATCTTCGTTCTGACACCATGCTCTTTTCAGTGCTTTTTATGGCATTTATACTGACTCCTTCGGCGGATCAAGAAATGCCAGATAGCCCATAAGAATCATTTCAGATTCATCTTCAACATTACAACTTTGCTTTTTATATCTTTTTCTGGCAATTGCAAGCACTCTGAATCCTTTTTCATTCAGTATATCGGCTGTTTCCAGAATTCTTTGTCTAAAAGTCATTTGTTATAGGCTGAACATTTCCGTTGTATTCCGCAAAAGAACATATAGAAAGCATTTCTTCAAACGCTCCCTTTGTAACCATTTTTATAGTACCTGCATTATTTTGTACTACTGTAGTTAATCTTCTTCTATTAAAGTCAAAAGGTATCTCATCAATTTTTTTGTAGTTTTCCGACAAATCAAGAAGTTGTGAGTCGTTTTCCTCTTCTTCCTCAGTCCTTTGAATTATGGCAAGGTCCATAAGATTCTTATAACCTGTCTGAAAGTAGCTGTTAAGATATCCGTATCTAAGTACTCTTGAATCCTCATCTCCCTTTATGTTCAAATGATACTCAAGTACTACTCTGTCCTGAGTCAATGTGCCTGTTTTGTCTGTACAAAGAATATCCATAGCTCCGAAGTTTTGTATAGAATTCAGATTCTTTACAATAGTCTTCTTTTTACTCATTGATACAGCACCCTTTGCAAGGCAACTTGTCACAATCATAGGAAGCATTTCAGGTGTCAATCCTACCGCAACCGATATGGCAAATAAAAATGCCGATATCCAGTTGCCCTTTGTCACTCCGTTGATAACAAAGACTAAGGGTACCATTACAAGCATAAACCTGATAAGTACCCATGAAACCGCATTGACTCCCTTTGTAAAGTTTGTTTCCACAGACTCACCGGATATTGCCAAAGTCATTGAACCGAAAAAGCGTATTGTCTCCGACCGCTATAACAACTGCGTAGCACTTCCGATATAACACTGCTTCCCATAAAAAGCTATATTTGTATATTCTGTGATATTGTCCTTCTTTTCACAGACACCGGCAAAGCTTTTCTATAGGTTCGCTCTCACCACTTAAGCTTGATTGACTGACAAAAGGTCCTTTGCTTTCTATTATCCTTACATCGGCAGGAATCATATCACCTGCCGAAAGGTAAACTATATCACCTACTACAGCTTCATCCAAAGGAATTTCTATATGATTTTATTCTTTTCTTGTCACGGTACATGTGGTTTTAATCATAGCAAGCAGCTTCTCTGCGGCATCACCGCTTCTGCCCTCCTGAATGAACCTGAGTACACCGGACACAAATACCATTGTTAAAATAATAATTACGGTAATAGGGTTAAAATCCTTTTTTGTATTTCCGAACATATGCAGTATCGGAAATACAATATCCGTTACTGTAGATACAACAGCTAAACAAACAAGTACGACTGTAAAAGGATTTATAAAAGCTTCCTCAAGCTTTTTGGCAAGTGACTTTTTCTTTTCTTTTTTTACCTTATTTGCTCCATACTTCTCCCTGTTTTTTTGAACAGCTTCTTCACTGAGTCCTGCCAAATCCAGTACCAAGGTAGGATTTTATATCCTCAAGTGAGTTGGTTGCCATGTAATCTATATTTTTATTCATCTTACATCCCCGTGATACTCTCCGATATCCTGTCTCTAAGCATCAGTGCATCGACCGCCTGCTTAGGATCCTTATTTTCAAAAAGTACGGCATTTACCTCATCAACAATAGGCATACAGATATTATATTTATCTGCCAAAGCCTTGGCAGCTTTTGCGGAATATACACCTTCCACCACCATTGCCACTTCTTTCATAGCCTCATTCATGGTCTTTCCCTGTCCCATAAGCATACCGGCTTTTCTGTTTCTGCTGTGCTTACTTGCACAGGTAACTATCAAATCACCGATACCCTGACAACCCGTAGAATGTCTCTATTCTGGCTCCCATAGCTGTACCGAGTCTGCTTATTTCAACAATTCCTCTGGTAATAAGAGCACCCTTGGCATTGTCACCATAGCCAAGTCCGTCTGAGATACCTGCCGCCAATGCTATAACATTTTTTAGTGAACCGCCAAGCTCAATACCAAGCATATCTGTAGAAGTATATACTCTGAATACCGGACTCATAAATACAGACTGAATCAGCTCAGCAGTCTTTAAATCATTTGCTCCGGCTACACATGTAGTAGGCAGAAGTCTTACCACCTCTTCAGCATGGCTTGGCCCTGAAAAGTACTGCTACATTTTGCATTCTTTATTTCATCCAAAATCTGCTCTGTAAGTATTTTCAAGAGTATTTTCTTCAATACCCTTTTGCAACATTTACAATGATTTGTCCTTCTTCATAAAACGGTGCCATTCTTTTCGCAGTACTTCTTGTAAAAATTGAAGGTACTGAAAGCACACAAATCTTGGAGCCTTCCATAGCAGCTTCCAAATCAGTCTCAAATCGAATCGCTTCATCAAATACAACACCCGGAAGATTTTTATGTGTACGGGTTTCTCTAAGTTCCTTTATCTCGCTTTCAATTGCAGACCATACTTTTATACTATGCCCGTTATCAAATAGGAGTCTTGCAAGCGCCATACCCCAAGTACCTGAACCAATAACTGAAATATTCATTTTTCACACCTTTTTCCTATTTTATTCTCAGTCCCACTCAAAAGTCTCTTTATATTTGCTCTGTGCATAAATATTGATAAAAATCCGATAATAACTATCAAAAAGTCTAAACTCCATAGGAGAACTTCCATCTGTAAATCCGTAATTTGTTTTTTTACCAACATATGTGACATACCTATAAAAATAATCATTACAACTATCGATGCAAGTGATACATATCTTGTTATAGCAACTATCAAGATAAATATAGCCAGACAAACAAAAAGCAATTCTATAATCAAGAGCCATTATTATACCTGCCGTGGAAGCAACTCCCTTTCCACCCTTAAATCCAAGATAGAACGGGAAGTTGTGACCAAGCACTACTCCAAGTCCGATATAAAAGCATATATACATAGCTTAGGCTGACATTATCTCTGAAAATATATCTTACAACCAGACATGGTATCAAAGATTTGCAAAAAAATCTCCAAGAAAAACTATAAGTCCTGCCTTTGGGCCAAGTACCCTAAGAGTATTTGTTGCACCGGCATTTCCCGAACCGTAATTTCTATATCCATCTTATTGAGTTTTCCGAATATATATCCGGTCTCTATATTTCCGATAACATAACCTATTATTAACAGAAGAATTCTAAGCATTATTTAGGCGTCCTCTCTCTTTCTCTGATAATAAATCTTATAGATGTACCCTTAAATCCAAAAAGCCTCTCTAATCTTGTTCTCCAAATATCTTTGATAAGAGAAATGCATAAGTTGCTTTTATATTTACAAAAATAACAAATGTAGGCTGCTTTTACCGCTACCTGTGTGGTATAGAAAATCTTAAGTCTCTTACCCTTATCTGACGGCGGCTGCTGCATTACAGTAGCTTCCGAGATTATCTCATTTAAAACACCTGTCTGTATTCTCAGAGTCTGATTCTCTCTGACAATATCTATCATTTCAAAGAGCTTTTTGAAGTCTCTGACCGCTTAGCGCCGATATAAAGACAAACTCCGCGTACGGCATAAATGAAAAGTATTCTCTTTATATTATTGGTGTACTCATAAATAGTCTTATTGTCCTTTTTCAATAAGATCCCATTTATTTACAGCAACAATAATGCCCTTACCCTTGTCATGTGCAATTCCGGCAATCTTTGCATCCTGTTCTGTGACACCCTCATTGGCATCAATAACAAGGATTACAACATCAGCTCTGTCTACAGCTGTTACGGTTCTGATTATAGAATATCTTTCAATATCCTCTTTTACTTTTGATTTTCTTCTAAGACCTGCTGTATCAATAAAAACATACTCCTGTTTATTATTTACAACCACAGTGTCTATAGCATCTCTTGTAGTACCTGCAATATCCGATACGATTACTCTGTTTTGACCTGTAAGTCTGTTTATAATAGATGATTTACCTACATTCGGCTTTCCGACTATGGCAATTCTCGGTCTGTCATCATCCTCATCATCTTCAGTGTTCACATTCTTAAAATGTGCCGTTACAGCCTCAAGTAAATCACCTATTCCAAGTCTTGATGTCGCCGATACCGGTATAGGATCTCCTATTCCAAGATTATAAAACTCTATACATCATTTCCGAATTTAGCCATTGAGTCAACCTTGTTTACGGCAAGTACAACCGGCTTTCTTGATTTTCTGAGCATGTCACAAACCTTAGAATCGGAATCCACCAGTCCTTGGCGCACATCTGTAATAAATACAATTACATCTGCCGTCTCAATAGCTATCTCAGCCTGTTCTCTCATCTGTGAAAGTATGATATCACTGCTGTCCGGCTCTATACCGCCTGTATCTATAAGTGTAAAATTCATATTCAGCCATGTACAATCAGCATATATTCTGTCTCTTGTCACTCCCGGGGTATCCTTTACTATGGAAATAGGCTCCCCTGCTATGGCGTTAAACAATGTAGATTTTCCTACATTCGGCCTGCCTATAATGGCAACTACGGGTTTACTCATTATTAACTCCTTTTTCATATGCCTTATAGGCATTTTCTTCTATATACTTATCAGAAACTATTGCATTTTACCAGATCATAACCTGACTGACCGACAATAACGGTTTTGACATTTAATTCTCTTTCAATATCGGTTCTGGTCAAATCATCCAGCAATACCTCTTCTCCGCTTCTAAACATATTTACCGACAATAATAATCTGTCACCAAGTTCCTTACCCTTTAACTGATTTATTATATCAACTCCGGTTAAAAGTCCTGCCACAGTGATTCTTTCTCCAAAGAAATCATTTCTTATGGTGTAGAAATTTATCTTCTTTGCAGGGAACCTTTTTTCAACCTTTTTTGCAAGCTCCTTCATGGAATGTGCAGGCAAAATGGCTGTTGCAATACTTATAACTTCTTCCTTTTCAATATCATCTTTATCTATTTGCAAGGTTTCTATCGCATCTTTTACTTCCTCACTCAGAAGTCTAAGCATACCTACTCCGTTTTCAAGCTGAATATATCCGTCATAGGTATCTTCACTCGGCATTTCTCTTTCTGCAATCAGATAAAAACTCATCACTTGCCTGTGCAAAATGCATATTGCATTTTTCCATAGCCTTTCTTTGAATATCCTCTATGATTTCTATAGTCTCTATCGCCTTAGCCTTATCAACCAGTGACAGTTTAGTCAAATCGTTCCTGTACTTTGTAATGCCTACAGGAACTACCGATACACTCTCCATTGTAGGGGCATATTTTAATAAATCATTTAATGTGCGCTTTAACTCTTCACCGTCATTATACCCCGGACACATAACCACCTGTCCGTTCATAGGTACATTTTTCTCATATAACTTATCTATATACCTGAGTGATTCTCCGGCAAAGCGATTGTGAAGCATCTTTTTTCTAAGTTCAGGATTTGTGGTATGTACGGATATATTTATAGGGGCAAGATTAAATCTTATTATTCTGTCTATATCCGCATCCTTCATATTTGTAAGTGTCACATAATTACCCTGCAAAAAGGAAAGTCTGGAATCATCATCTTTAAAATAAAGAGTCTCTCTCATCCCCTCCGGCATCTGGTCTATAAAGCAGAATATACAGTTGTTTGTACAGGATTTATAATCACTCATAAGTCCCTCTTCAAACTCAAGTCCTATATCTTCATAGTCATTTTCAATATCCAGCTCCCACTCTTCACCATTTGCTTTTTCAATCACCATGGTGAACGCCTCAGCATTTATATAATATCTATAATCTAATACATCTTTTATTTCATTGCCGTCGATAGATATAAGTTTATCTCCCGGCTCTATTTCAAGCTCCTCGGCTATAGAACCTTTGGCAATGCTTTTTTTATTATATGAAAATTCATTTTACTCCATTCATTTGTAAATAGCAAATGACATATACCACTATAACGGAAAAAGCCACGAGATACGAGCTCGTGGCTTTTATTATTGTAGCACTATCCGACTACATATCTTAACTTCATTTGCCTCTTTCAGTCTAACATATTAAATTTTAGATTTCAACATCTTATTTTTATTGCCGATTTTTTTGTGTTGGTAACATAATATATTCTGATAAAGCCTCAATAGAACGATTCACAACCAACTCTTCCGGAAAACTTATGCTCTCAAGTAAAGCAATTGATTTTTCATGATTTCTACATCTATTTCGCAATGAGCATCACTATCTAATACAATAGAAACCTTATATGTCTTACAATAATCTAACATTTTCATGTAATTCTTAGTTGCTCCACTATTTCTCACACATCTAGGATTAAGAGATTCGCTATTTACTTCTAACAAAACATGATTTTCTTTTGCAGCACAAACAAGTTCTTCATAATCCACAGGAATGTCTGCATCATCAGGATGTCCAATAATCTGAATATATGGATTTTGCATAGCACTTATATATGCCTTTGTATTTTGTGATACTGATCCAATCGTATAGAGTGGCTTATGAATACTTGCTACAGTAAAATCTTGTTTCTCTAACATAGATTGTGATAAATCAATTTTACCATCATAATCTAAAAATATTCAGTTCACATCCAAACATTAATTTAATTCCATACAGCTCTCTTGGAAGCATCTTGAAATTATTAAAATAATTTGCCGGCACACCTGATTTCATAGCCGGTCCATGATCAGTTATACCAAGTAAAGATAATCCCCTTTCTGAAGCACTTCTTGCCATTTCATATATCGTATTATAGGCATGCCCACTAGCAACTGTATGTGTATGCAAATCCATTATATCTTTCATATTAACCTCATTTCAATTGAATTTTTTTATTAGCCTTTTTAATCCTCCGGCTGTGGCTCCTCCAATTAATCTTTTTAGACAATAAAATATAAATAATTATCGTAGGTGCTGAAACAAATGTAACAGCAGCAAACATTCCACTCCATCCTCCTTCTCTTGTCATAGCAACGATAAGTTGATAAAGTGCAACACTTAACGACATATTTTCTGTACTTCCGGCAAATATAAGTGCCATAAAATATTCATTCCATTTTCCAATAAACTGGAAAATTACCAACGTTGTAATACTATTACCGGCAAGTGGAAAAACAATGGTCCAAAAAGTTCGTAGTGGGCCGCATCCATCAATTGCAGCCGCCTCTTCATAACTATCTGATATATCAGTAAAGGCCGGAAGAAGATAAAATGTAGAGAACGGAATAGATGTGACAACATAAATTACTATGAGTGTAATTTTTGAATTACTTACATTTAGTGCACTTACAAGCGAAAATAGCGGCATTATAATCATAACTCCCGGCACACCTAAACCTATTACCAGCAAGCGCTTTATCGCTTCACTAAATTTAAATTTAAATCTTGCCAGCCCATATGCGGCCGGAGCACAAATCAATATACTAAAGAATACTGATGATGCGCTATATAAAAGTGAATTCAAAAATGCAGTAACTAAATGTCCATTTTTTATTACATGTGTATAATTATCCCAATGTGGTCCGCTTTTTAAGTAGATTATCTGAAAAGATTTCTTTAGTTGTTGATAAACTTGCTATAACTATCCAACCTAACATTACAACTATAAATAAACACCAAAGTATAAGCAGGATATATCCCGGAATTAACCTTACTTGTTGACGTAGTCGTATATTATTCGTCTTTATATTATTATTCATAATCCCCTCCTAAAGTTCAATATCCTTATTCTTTGGAATAAGATTGGAAATCATAAATACTGCTACAACAATGAGTGCAACTATAACTGCTGCTCTGCTCCTACTCCAACTGCCGTATTACTTGAATCTGTACCAAATAAAACATTATATATATACATCAATGGTGAAACCGTCTTTGAAGATATAAAAACTCTTGATAGGGCAAAGAAAGCACATACACGACTAGTCCACAAAGTTAATGAAGTAACTAACGTATTGCGAATTAGAGGAAAAGTAATGTTCAAAAAAATTGTGAAAAACTTTGTAGCACCATCTATTTCAGTCTGCCTCATAGAGACTTTTTAGGAATAGCTTCAATTATACCATATATTGAAGCATAAAAATATCCTGTACAACTAAATACATACGCAATACACATAGAAATAAACATATTATCGGGAGATGTCCAAGCAAAACTTGCACTTTTTCTAATCCAACAGAATTAAATAGCTTTTTAGCATTCCAAAGCGTGAACTAAATACATATAATGTCCACATATATCCAAGTGCAATTTGTGGAATAACATTTGTTAAATATAACATTGAGCGAAAAAAAGCCTTTTTCCATATACTCCTGATGTTAACATAGTTGCAAATAATAATGAAAGTATAAAAACAACAATACCACAGCAGAGCCAAACTTTTAAATAACATCATCAATGAATTAGGAAAACTTGTTGCCTTTTAATGTAAAATAATTATCTAGACCTACGAACTTCCAAGTCACAATCTTACTACTAATTTGCTCAACATCAAAAAGCTCATCAAAAAGTTCTTAGAACCGGATAACAAAAAGCAAGAAAAGGAATTATAGCAGGAGCAATAAATATAAATATTGTGGTTTTTTTGTCTCAATCTAATCACCTCTCACTTCCTATATACAATTAATTCATATTCTATAAAAAGTTGGTACCTAAAATTAGATACCAACTTTTTATTTTAAATAATTAACAGTCTATGTGTGCTTTTACTTAAAAATACGCTTTACATTCAGCAATAAATTCTTCTGCTGTCATTTTTACCACCATAAAAGCTTAGTACATGCAGACTGAAAAACAGGTAAAAAATCACCATTAGTTCTCATATGTCCATGTGCAGGCCACCTATTAGTAATTCCATCATAAATATGCTCAGCGTCAGCAATCATCTCCGGCCATTTAACATTAGGATCATTAGTAATAGGGATTGCATTACAATTCTTAACCAGATAATCTCCCCATTCACCAAGTGTTAAATATGTAGCAAAAGTCTGCACAAGCCTCAGCTTCTTCAGCTGTAGCATTTTTTTATTTATTGCTATACCATAACATCCATAACATAGAGAAGAGCCATCATCAGCACCATTCTCAACAAGTGGATATGTAAAGCTACCCCATCTAAAATCATCCCCTGCTGATTCACGTACATTATTAGGCATCCAAGAACCACATACATACATAGCAATTTTCTTATCAAGAACCATCTCTTGCTGTGCTTCCGGAGTAACAACTGTCATAATATTCTCGGCCCAATACCCCTTACTTGCAAAGATCCTCAAATTTCTTTACAGCTTTTTAAAACCTCCGGATTATCCCATGCAGAACCATCACCGTTCGCTAGCTCATTAGTTCCCTCAGCACCTAAAAAGACGTTCCAAATAAAGACTCAAATTATAATCAATATGATTTTTGATCAGAAGTAAATGGAGTATAACCATTCTTTTTAAGCGTAGCGCATACTTCCATCATTTCATCCCAAGTTTTTGGTTTTTCGGTTATGCCACATTCCTCGAAAAATATCTTTTGTTATACCATACATTTAAGAACTCTGGAGTATAAGGAAAGTATACATATTTCCCATCTCCTTGTGTTTTTTTGCCAGATTTTTCATATGCAGGAGAATACTGTCAGCATAAGACTTTCCACCTGTTTGAGGATAAGTTTTTCGTAAAACTCACTCAAATCCATTAGATAGTCTTTCCATAGGCGAACAACATTATCGCTATTTGCCTCAAACATTGTTATATTATTACCCTGCCTGAAGTGCCGGAGTAAGTGTAGATGAAATATCAGTTCCCTGAAAGAAAATTGAAATCTTTACTCCGGGATTCTCTTCATAAATGCATCTCGCCGCTTTAATACTTTGACCATAATTAGAACTCTCTGTATATGATGACCAATATACTATGTCTGCGTTTAATTTGCTATCTGCATCTGCTTGCTTGACTTCCGGAGTAGCGTTTTTCAGAGCTCTCATTTCCACTTCCCGATTTTACAGAGCCATTACCTCCACTTGTTGTCGCACTGTTCCCACCACATGCGCACAAAAAGCATAGAGATAATGCAACTGTCGAAAATAAATTTACAACCTTCTTCATTTTTCCTCCTTAAAGAAATATTTTTATGTGAATCTTTAACTATTAAAGACTCTGTTTCATTTAATTACTTTTTATTAAAGTTCATAGTGAATAAAAAAATTATAAACCAAAATTGTGTACATGACTTTCAAAAAAATACACCTGTTAACGGATCATATATTATTTTTTTGAACATAACTCCCAGGTGTTTCTATACCGGATAACTTTGTCCATTTTATTTCATATATTCCTTTTTTTAACATCATCTGCTACTTCTATTTCCCCAATTTTTACATCATTTTTAATCACAACCTTTATTTTTCTTCAAAAATTACTCATATGGTAGACATCACCATATGGTTTAGTTACAAAAACGCCATCATCTTTAACACACAAAGCACATACATCCGTTCCTAAATAGTCAACAAACTTACACCATTCTCCATTTTCAAAAGTTCTACAAACACCTTCTATACCGTCGATATAACATTTATTATATAATGTTTCTCCATTTTTCTCCTAAATATAAGTGAGGAGCTTGAGAACCGACAAATGTTTCCCAACGATATATAAGATGCCAATGTGGAGGATAATCAGTATGAATTTCATTATTTGTTTTCAAACCCCAAAAATATACATATATCCTAAATTATTATTTGCTAGATATGATGGCAAATTTAGCATCCTTATAATTTCTCTCATACCCATTATATAATGGTGTGCAGAATAATCTGCGTTCCGGGATAATTGATATTTCTGTACATTCCCGCTTTTTCTTCCAATATGATTATGTTCTAATCTAATTTTTTAAACCCGGCTCTTCAATCCGAGTATGTATACTAAGCGTTGTAGTACTTCCTGTAAACCCACCAATATCAAATTTAAATAATATTTGATTTCCATTTTCAAACTGTATGTAATCTTTTTCTACCAATATTGCTTTCTATATCTAATTCGTTTTTTTAAGTTCAAACGAAAACATGTACATCCCCTTTATCATGTTTTTTCATGTTCAATATAAAAAAACAAATTCATTTGGTACTTCATAGCATAAATTAGGTTCATTTGAAATTCCAACTTCAAAATTTGCCTTTATACCCACTTTAATCATCCCATATATACCGGGACATTTTTATTATACGTATTGTTGTTTTCCTAATTGAATTATTAAGATATACATCATTAAAAGAAATCATTTCTCCCACCATTCTATATCTGTTTACATTGTAATTATCTAAATATGAGGTTTAAACCTCATAAGATAATAAATTTTCTATTTCCACAATTTTTTCTGTAAAATCGTCTCTTTCCATATTTCTTGGAAGCACAGTTTCACATTTCATCTGAAAGTTTTTCTCCCTTTCTTTCAACCTTTATCATACTTACTTCCATACCAATATCCTCAAGCTTTTGAACTACTGTTTCTACATCTTCTTTTCGGTCTCCAACCAAAAACATTACCTTTGCTCGTAAAGGATCTTTTAGTATTTCAAGTTTTCTATGGAATAAACACTGCATAAGAAGTATAAGGATTGTGCCTTCAAAACCAAGTATATACATTCTTGCACCTATAGCCATACCAATGCCTACTGTCATCCATATTCCGGCAAAGAGTTGTCATACCTCGAACAAGCCCTTGTTTGCTGATGAAAATCAATCCTCCTCCAAGTATACCCTATACCTGATATAATTCCTGTCGCAACTCTGGATATATCCACACTTGCACCTTCAATCGAGATAACATCTAAAAACCGTATTTTTGATACAATCATCATAAGTGCAGATGCTACGGATACTATGAAATGTGTTCTTACTCCGGCAGACTTCATTCTACTCTGTCGTTCCACTCCTAAAGCTGTACCACAAAGTCCGGCACATATAAGCTGAAATAAAAAAATATGCTGTCATTCACTACATACTTTTTCCATTTATCATCTCCTTATATTTACTTACTATCGTCAAGTTCGATCTTTGTAATAGTTCCCGTATATTGATCATATTCTATAATCTCTTTATAAGAACCTTGAATACAATCGCTGTTATTCCATAATAACTTAATCTGTCCGTTATCAGTGTCATTTTTTTACAGTAATATTACCAATATATCTTTCATCACAATATACTTTTACACCTTCTTCCATACTATAAGGGGCAATTTTATAGGTATTTCCACCGGGAGAAGTAAGCTCCATACCTCCATCTTCTACCAGTCTAAAAGCCATTACATCCGCACCGTACATATCAACCATCTTACACCATTCTAATGTCTGATATTTTCTGCATACTCCACTTATTCCGTCAATATAAGTTACATTTGACTCCATCTTTCCTTCTTTATCAATGTATATATGAGGTGCCTGTGATCCACAAAAATATGGCCATCTGAATATCAAATGCCAATGCGGTGGATAATCAGGGTGTAACTCATTACAAGTTTCAAATCCAAGAAGCAATACATATCCGAGATGATTGTCATGCAAATATTTTTCCCTATACCCATATGCCTTAAGACTTCTCTTGTCGCAAATGTATAGTGAACCGAAGCATCGATTTGAGTTTGCGGATATGTATCTTTATCATATTTTTCCCGCACACCTTCCAATATCGTTCTCTTCAACTCTAAGAGTAATGCCGTCTCTCTTAAAAATACTATGTGCATATAATGTTCTTGTCGGACCAAGAAGTCCACTAATTTCAATTTGAAATATATATTTGTTATTACTGTGATCAAATGCTATATATTTGCCTTCACATAATATATACTTTATTTCATATTCTTCACTGTCTTCTACGTCTATAGAAATCAAGCAAGCATCCTTTAAGATAAAAATGCTTTTATATAAATTACAATTTCCCCGTCTGTTTCGTAGTATAAACCGTTTTTCTTTTTGTAATCTCACATTCAAAAATCTGCACTTATATTAATCTTCGGTATTCCAAATATACCTTTTTTTACTTTTTAATAAATCTTATTGCTGTATATCTATATTTGCTTGATTTATAAGGAAAATCCGACATTTAAAGCCTCCTCTATCTGTCAAAGTTTTTTTCTTTTTAAATTTTTTTATAATCAGTCATAGCGACTTCAAGTATTTCATCAATATCTAAATGCTCCATTATACCTTTTTTTACTGCCACACCTAATAAATTCTGCAACTCTTTTAATCCAATATTATCTCCATCTACTATCGGATAGGAGTTGGTCTGAACATTTTCAAAACATTTTTTCGCATAATCAAGCCATGGGTAAGCATCATTTACCTCAGTGTCATCATATGCCGATTTTTGCAGACATACCGCCAAGTAATACTGTAGCTGTACCCTATATCATCTCGACTAATCCATTTCAAAAAGTCTAAAAAGCAATATCCTTATTTTTTTGAATATTTAGAAATACCAAGAACACTACCACCAAGCATAGGATTATCTCCGGGTACGATAGACCACCCTATTTTCCCTCTAATCTTTGAGTCGGGTCCGACAAATCCACTAACATGATTTATCATATAAATACCCATTGCCGTATCACCTTCCGCAAACTCCTGAGCTGAATCTGTCCACCAATTGTGCTCTATTTTTGAGGAACAATTCCAAGAGTCTTTCGTTTCTCTTAATGCATCTCTAGCTGCCTCAGTATTTAAAAAGAATATTTCCATTTTCATCAAATAATCTTTTTGAATGACTAAAATATCGCATCAAAAATTCAAAACCGACAGTTCCCGGTTCTCCTGATGTAAAGTCGCAACCATACTTAATCGGAGATTCATTGTTAAATTCATTTGTAAAAAAATACGCAATACGATTATACTCTTCAAAGGTCTTTTGGAACCTCTAATGATTTCTTGTACATCTCATAATATAATCTTTTTAATCTTGTATCTTCAAACAAATCCTTTCTATAAAAACAGTAATTGAATACTTGGTGTTCCCGGTAATGCATAAATATCACCATCAAGATAAGAATAATTTTTAATGCATTAGGCAAAAACCGTCTAAGCTGTTACCGATATTGGATTCTATATTTGTAAGTGGCTCAAATACCGATTTAGCCAAAACCGAAACCAATCCTTATCCATACGAACTATATCATATGGCAGTTCCGCCCCCGGTTTTTACCAGTTTATACATACTTTCATAGTCTGATTCTGTTATTCTTATCTTTTATTCCGGTATTAAATTCATATAAATTTACCACTGTCTTAAGTGCTCGTGTAGTAGGGCTTGCAATAGATAAAATATTCAATACACTTTCTTCATTTTTTGAATTTATTTTTGTCCAATCTGAGAACCCTTTTGATTCTATAATCAGTTCATTTCTATTTTCCCAGTTACGGTTTTATTAGATATGAGCAGCATCTATACCCATTTTTTTCTATAGTCTATTTCATACCTAATAATATCTCTTTCAGGAATAGTGTATACAGGAGAAAGTGAAACGATATCTAACGGCTTATTTCTATAGAAGTTTTGATATACACTTTTTACTGTTTGAGCCAATGATATACTGTCAGTAATGACTGCATCAGGTTGCATATGCGTAAAAACTCTCACTACATTCTGATATTTGCACTGCTCAGTAGTAACTCTCTCATATACTTCTGAAATTTTATCTGATTTTCCAATACTTTCTAAAAATGAATTACGAAAGTCCATTTTCCCTGAATATGTAAGAGGTCCTGTTAAAAGAGCAACTTTTTCATAATTACCTTGCAATATTTTTTTTGCAATCTCTTTTCCGGCCTCTATATCATCATATCCGATAAACTTACAACTATATGGCTGTTTATTAGATATAAAAATAACATCTTTATTTGAAAATCCTGCTTCATAGTAAGCCTTACTTCCATCTGATATGGATGTAAAAACAGCTACTCCCTCCGTCATTCTGGATTTTATTTTCTGAATCTGCTTCCTCTCATAATCATCATCGTCATTTGTAATGTATAAATCCACTGTATATTCTTTTCTTTCCGCATAATCTTTAAAACTGGAAAAAAAATCTATGTATGTTTTATCATATAAATTTGGAACTACAACTGCTAAAATCTTTGCAGTACCCTTTCTGAGGTTTTGAGCCTTTTCATTTATAACATAGCCCATATCCTCAACTGCTTTCATTACTCTACGTATTTTTATCACTGCTTACATTATCTTTCCCGTTTTAAAAACGTTTGAAACGGTTGCCTGCGATACTTTTGCCACCTTGGCTATATCTTTTATAGTTGCCATTTTCTATACTCCAATCTGATTTGTAAGTATTAATGGTTTATTCCTCTATCCTTTAAATACTTACAGCATTGATATGTCCAATCAGTTTGAATTATATCAAAGCCATGGTCAACTAACCACCCCCATCCTTTATCCGGATCATCAATCATTGAGACATCATCCGTATGCCCGGCTGAAAGAGGTACTTTATAATTGTATAATACTGCATTCCCCCATAAAGTCTTGCCTCTCTTCTTCATACTCTCTATATATTCAGGTTGTATCACAGGAGACTCTTCTGTTTTAAACACAAGTTCAGCACCGATGTAATTTATATTCATTTTTTCAATTATCTCAGAAGCATTATCTTCTTCCATATATATCGGCATAAACATATAATCAGGTGCCACATCTTCAATTATCTTTAAAACACTTGGAATCGGGGCATGTTTAAGTAAAACCTGATCTTTCATGTTATGTCTTTCAACTACTTTTATGACATCTGGGATACAGTCCCCAATGCGATCAAGATTTAAAATACAACGTCCCTTAAAATGCTCTAATATATCGTCAAAAGAATTTATTCCCCATTGTGTAGGATTGAAATCAACATTGATAAGGCGAAGTTTTTTTATTTCTTCACTGTCCAGTTTTGTAAGATCAATGTTTTTATTAAGTTGATACGGTTCTTTACCTGTATGAAAAATAAATATTTTACCATCAGTACTTTTAAAAAGATCCATCTCTAAAATTGAAGCACCGCCTTTTAGAGCTATATCAAATGCAGGTATTGTATTACAGGGAATATTGGAACCTCGTCGCCCACGATGAGCTACAACCTGTACATTATCATTATTGTATAAATGAAGTGTATTTTTCATTCTAACTTACCTCCGTCATTCCAATTTATACTACTTTCGGAACACGAAATCCTGCTTTAACAATATCATCTTCAATATCATCTCCTAAATGCATGCAATAAACACGTTGTCTTTCTTCATACGGAATAATCTCACATAATTTCTTAAGAGAAAATGTGATGTACTGTCTGTATCTAGGAATGTACATTCTTGATACATAGTCTTTATTTCTCCTGATAGAAAAGGAGTTTAAAAATATCTGACGGAACATTGCTTGTATCACCACTGTAATATATCTTTTCTCCATTACATTCAAAAATAAATCCGCAACATAACATATCTGTAGCATGGCTTTCTCTCTTCACATAAATAGATAATCCGTTCGCTTCGCATTCTTTGAAGTCTGTTGTGAAATTATATTTATCAGTGTGAACTCCACTTTGATCCAATATATTTACAATAGTATCTTCCTCAGTCGCCAATAACACTTTTTTTATCAAGTACATTTTTACAAAAAGAAAGAAAAAGATCCCAGACTACCGATATGATCAGCATGGAGGTGTGTAAGCAGTACAACTATATTATCATAATCATATATTTCATTACGTGAAAACATAGCTTTAAAAGTACTCTCTCCACAGTCTATTAAGTATAGACAGTTATCATGCTCAAAAAATGCACAATTACTTCCCAGTACCGGATAATATGCTCGCTCCTATTCCGGTGAATTTTTAATTCCATTTTATCTCCTTATTTTCCTATAATAAAAATTTTTTTATAAATCACCATAAGATTTCTCTATCTTGTACAGATGCACTCAAATCCTCATCACACCCCATATCCAACGGACTTGGCTTTATAAACTCTCCCGATTTCCCTTTAATATAAGCCCCTTTACTATTTAATTCTACTACTGCATACAACGGGCTCTTATATGGAAATGTATACTGAAGATTTGGAAAAGCCTCTTCTATTTCATCTGAAAATCTATGTTTTGCAAACTTTGTTCCGATCCAATGATTTGACATACTGTTTAGAGTATAGTAATACACTCCTTTATCACATTCCAAACTATCTACATGTGTATGTCCGTTTATACAAAGTCTAACCTTTTTACCGCTTCTATTTGCCTTTAAGAATAAATTTGAAAGTTCATCAGCATTTTTTATACCTCTGTGGCCTTCATTTAGAGGTTGATGTGAAAATATTATTATAGGCATATCAGATTCCAACAGTTCTTTTTCAATCCATTCCATTTGTTCCGAATCAATATATGGTAAATCTTCAGAATCAAAATAATCCCCATAATAGTAATCTTTAAGTTCTCCGGTCTTCGTTTTAAAATTATTACCGTCAAGCACTAAGAATTTCCAACCTTTACATATGAAAGAGTAATATCTCTTATCCATTCCATAGAGCTTCATCGCCTGTTCCTTTGAACAAAAAAATCAAACTCATGGTTTCCAAGTACATGATAATGTGGTTTGAAAAATTTATTAAATTTCTCCAACAGTTCAATTTTCGGTACATCAGCCGGTACTCTCATCGCATTTTTAAGATTTATAGGCATATTCTTTTCTGAGCATAGGCATTTACTTGTATCCTCAGGGTAACAAAAATCTCCCAGTTGAATGATAAAGTCAACATCTTCTTTCTTCATTTGTTCTATAAATGTATTCAGCCGTATTCTTCCATCATGCATAATATCCAGATGTAAATCAGTAAAAATTCCAAATTTCACATTACTATAATGCATTTTGCCACCCTCAATTATTATTAAATTAACCCTTAACACCACCTGACGTCACCCCTGCCACAATTTTTATCGGAAAAGGAATAGGTATATAATTACAGTTGGCATAAATACAATTACTACAGATGCAAACATTCCGGCCCAATCACCTGATTGCATCATTGATTGTACAGTCTGATAAAGACCTACACCTACAGGGCGAAGTTCAGATTTATTGGCAAAAATCAACGCCATAAAATATTCATTCCATCTGCTTATAAAGTTAAAAATTGTTACTGTCATAATTGCAGGTTGTGCCAATGGAAACATGATTCTCCAAAAGCATTGTATCGGACCACATCCGTCTATTGCCGCAGCCTCTTCATAAACATCAGATATTCCTTGAAAAAATGCCATTAGAAAGAAAGTTGTGTATGGTACTGAAGTTGCCGTATATATAAAGATCAAAGTCAAGTGTGTCCCACTCAATTTTAATGTACTGACAATTGAAAATAGCGGCATAACAATCATAATACCGGGAATTCCAAGAGCTGTAATAATACTCTTTTTAATCAAACCGTTAAATTTAAACTTAAATCTGGTAAGGCAATATGCTGCAGGTGCACTAACTATAATAGTAAGGATACATGACGGTACTGTATAAATCACTGAATTTAAAAGATTCATCAATGCCTTATTTCTAAAGAAAGCTTTTAGTATAATTTTCAAAATGTAATCCTGTAGATAATACATTACCCGTAAATACCTCTTTTGTTGATGACAGTGAAGTCAGCAATAATCCAGCCAATCATAAATATTGTAAAAAGGCCCAAATAATTCCAATAATGTAACTAGGTAATAAAGTAATTTCTTTTTCTCCATCTGAAATCGGACTTTCTTTTTATTATTCTTCATCACTTCACCTCCTATATCTCATAGTTATCATCTTTAATTGCATGATTTAGAATCATTGACACAATGACTACGATAACTGTCATTAGCACTGCTCATAGCGTGCACCATTCCTGCATTTACCGACTCTGAGGCTACTTCCGTTCCAAACAAAGTCTGATATGTAAATAGCATAGGTGTATATGTATTTACACCTGAGAAAACTTGTGATAAGGCAAAGAATCCCATAGTTCTTGTTGTCCATAACACTATTGCAGTCCTCAAAACACCTTTTGTCAAAGGGAAAATAATATGTCTAAAGCGTTGAAATCCTGTAATTCCCTCTAATGATGCCGCTTCAAAGTAATCTTGCGGTATCTTTTCAATTCCTGCTATGAACATCATCATAAAGTATCCTACATTACCGAATACATTTGCAATACACATTGAGAAAAACATATGATCAGAATTTAGCCATTGATAATCTGCTAAAGCTTTTAATCCAAGTCTTGCAAACATAGTTGTAAGAAGTCCAAATCTGCTATTGTATACGTAAAGTAACCACATATAACCTACTGCAATAGTCTGCAATTACATTTGGAAGGTAAACTATAGTTCTAAAAAAACTTTTTTGAATCGAATATCCTTTGTGAAAGCCAGTGCAAACAACATAGATAAAACCATTGTAGCAATACCGTTGTAAATCCATATTTTTTTAGAATATTTACCATGGATCTGACAAATAAAGGTGTTTTTAAATAACTTAAAAAAATTTCCAAAACCGACAAATTTCCAGTCCATTAGCGGAGTAGTTACACTCTTTTACCTTAAACAAACTCATGGCAATAGTTCTTAATGTCGGATATAAAAAAATATAACTACCATAAGTACTACAGCCGGTAGCATAAACGTAATAATTGATCTTTTCGTCTGTTTCATAAAATCCTCCTTATGAAAAAATGTAAAGGCAAGATGCCTTTACATTTTAGCAATGATTTTATCACTGATATATGCTAGAACTTAGATGCCATTTCAACAAATCCTTCTGCGGTGATACTTCCACCCATCAGCTTTAAACAAGCATCTGCAATAATCTGCTTACTGTTACTATTTAAGATAAGCGCTGTCTGTGACGGATATCTGTTTGTATACTTTGACATAACTTGTTGTGCATCTTTTAAACTATCCGGCCATACACCGTCAACACCGACAGGAATAGCATTTGCCATATCAGAAAACTTCTGGTCGAATGCTGTAGTTACATAAACTCCAAAAGCTGCTGCCGCCTTAGCTTCTTCCTCTGTTGCATCCTTATTGATTGCAATACCATAGTCGCTGTAGCATCCTGATGTCTGATCATCAACTCCGCCTTCTACAGTTGGGAATGCAAAAAGAACCCCATTTGAAATCATCAGGTGTTGACTCTTTTTACTTCGTTAGGAAGCCATGTTCCATTGATGTACATTGCTATTTTTTCATTTATAACCATACTTTGCTGTGCATTCGGATATGTATTGGTTTCTATAACCGGATCAAAGTATCCCTTCTTTGCCATATCCTCAATAGCTTTAGCCGCCTCTAACACCTTCGGATTACTCCATGCTGACGGATCATTGCTCAATTTTGCGACCTCATCATTACCCATTAAGCGGCTCATATAATATCCAACCCAGCTTGTAGCATAATTGCTGTCTGTAGTAACCGGAGTATATCCTTTTGCTTTGATTTTTTCGCAAGCATCCATAAATTCTGTCCAGGTTTCAGGATATTTTGTTATCCCGCAATCATCAAATATGTTTTTATTGCAGAAAATCATAAATGCCTGCGGTGCGTAAGGAAAATATGAATACTTTCCATCAAAAAGCTTAGCAGACAATCCTGACATACTTGGCATAATTTTATCAACATATTTCTCTCCACCGGTTGATTCGTATGACTCTTCAAAATATGGTGTAAGATCCAATGTCAATTCTGACCACATTGATTTAATATTATCAGCATTAGCATCCATCATTGTAACCTTTGTTCCTGCCGATACTGCTGAGCCAACCAGGTTTCTGTTATCACGACCGTTAAATGTAAAATTAATTTTGACACCCGGATTAGCTTTCATAAATTCATCTGTCGCTTCCCTTAATGCATCTGCCTGAGCTTCAGTTTCACTCCAACTTGACCAATACTCAATGTCTGCACTTAGATTTGCATCACCACTCTTTGCATTATTTGCGACGGATTCTGCAGACTTTGTAGTCTCCTCTGCAGGCTTAGATGATCCACCACCACAAGCTACCAGTGACATTCCCATTGCTACCGATAATGCAAATGCCAACACTTTTTCTCATAATTTTTCCTCCTATAAAATCAAGGTTCTCTTTTTAGTAACTTTATTATAACGTTTAAATTGAAACGTGTCAATATTTTTTTACTTCTATAAAAAAACATTATAATATTCACTTATGCGTCCTTACTAATCTTAGTAATCTACAGCTATAAAACCAACACTTCATTCAAATATAATGCAAATAAAAAGCCCCGGTTTGAGGCTTTTTAAATAGATTATCTTTTAAATAATCATAATTTTACTTAATATCTTATTTCTTAATTTCCTGCAAATTCTTATTTATAAGTGCAAGCACCTTTTCAGGATCCGCCTTATCAGGGCTGAAAAATGAAGACATTTCTTCTACAAGCATGCCACCCATTATTCCAAGCATACTCTTTTTTTAACCTTCATTGTTCCAAACTGATTTACAATAGATACTAATATATCTCCTGCTTCATCATTTCTGACTACATCTTCCACAGTATCTTTTTATGCTGAAATATTCAGGATTGAACTCAAGCTTTTTAACATCAAGACTTTCCTTGTCCATATCCTCAAACCGGTTCTTAACTCCTTCAGCTTCCTCTTCATCAGCAGGTCTTATATATCCGACAAAAGGCTTCTCTTCTCTGATAAATGTGGTTCTGTCAGATATTTCTTCATCATCACTTATGCCTACCGCTTTTATATAATTTGCTCCCATATCAAGGCTTACATTCTCAAATACAAAAATCTTTCCACCTTTCTTTTCGCCAAGGTCCGTACCGTTTACAAACAACTTTATCTTTTCCATATTTGAATAGATCTTTATATTTATCTTTTTCATCACTTCTGATGGCAAATCTCTTACTTGCGATATGAACAAATTCCTCATCTGACCAATATGCCTTATAAACATAGAAAGCGTCTTTTTTTATTTTTTTCTGTCTATAGTTACAAGACCTTTGTTGTTTCTGCCCTGAACACCGCCTTCATCTCTCATATCACAGCCGAAGTCAAACATATTCCAAACATATGAGCCCCATATCTCAGGTCTTTCACTGAGAAGCTTTTGCCATATGCTCATGATACTCCGCCTGGTACTCTTCTGTATAATCCTTGCATTCAGGAGTATTTGAGTGCCAACTTATAATACCCTCACAGCCATACTCTGAAAGTCCTACTGCTCTGTTTGGATGCATAGCTCTAAACTTATCAAACCATACTTCATTGTCTGTATACTTTCCGCCATACCATCCGAAGTATAGATTGTATGCCAGTATATCTGTGATCTGATTGTGGTCGGAATCCATTGGAAGCATTGACACCTGAGCCATTGTTGTAAGTCTTGTTTTATCAATACTCTTTACAAGTTCATCAAGCTCTCTTAAATTATCTGTAAGTCCGGGAATATCTCCCGCTATGGTTATCTCATTTGAAATTCCCCAGAAGCATATACTGCTATGATTATAGTTTTTGATAAATAAGCTCTTTCATCTGCTCCATAGCATTCTCATGTGCCTTTGGATCCTTATTCATTCTCGATATAAAAGGAATCTCAGCCCATACTACAAGTCCGTATCTGTCACAAAGCTCATAGAAATAATCATCCTGCTGATAATGTGCCAGTCTTACACTGTTTGCACCTATGTCCATTATCAAGTCATAATCGTCAAAATGGTCAAGCTCTGCAAGTGCATTACCCTTTTCCAAGTCTGTCCTGATGTCTACTCACACCTCTAAGAGGTAGACTCTTTCCATTTAAGAAAAAAATCCCTTTTCAGGGTCTACATAGTACTCTCTGATACCATGATTTACCTCTACATTATCAAGTACTTCATTATGTCTTACAAGCTTTACACTCAATTTATATAAGAATGGATCTTTTACACCGTTCCAAAGATGGGCATCATCTATTTTCAGGCTCAACTTTGTTATCTTCTTTGCAGGTGCAACAACAAAACCTACATCCTCATAGCTGTCACCATCCTTTACTTCAACTATTACCATGTCTGATTCGTCCGGATCTTTTACATAGGCGGTAATGTCAATTATTGCATCATCACCGTCTATCTTTGAAGTAACAGCCACTCCGCTTCCCGCATAATATTCTATATCAAATCTTGTCTTAGGTACCGATATAAGACTTACATTTCTGTATATACCACCATAGAATGTAAAATCAGCCATCTGAGGATATACATCGGAATGATTGGCATTATCCACTTCTACAGCCAGCATAAGAGCGTCTTTTTTTCTCAAAAAAATCTTGTGATATTAACTCTGAATCTTGAATATCCACCTCTATGCTCCTGTACAAACTCACCGTCAATATATACTCTTGCTATAGAATTTACGCCTTCAAAATTTAAGATAAAATCACTCTCCGGGTGTACAAGCGGTCTGATAAGCTTCTTTACATATAATGCTTTACCTTTATAATAGTCATTTCCGCCGTCCTGTCCGTCAAAACCGTTATAGGTATGGGGAACATTGATCATATCAAAGCTCTCATCTATTATAAGTTTGTCGGTGACTTCAATATTCTTTTTGAAAAGCCAGTCCTTATTTAAATCATCTATGACTCTCATATATTTTCCCTCCCAATTATAGTATCATTATTCTATAGATGAATTATAACTAGAAAATTCATTAAAAAAATACTGTCTTTTTAGCAAGAAATCAATCTTTAAATTTTTTTGAAATAAATTGTATACATAACATTGTTAGTTTTTAAACAATTTTTTTATTTAAAAGTCAAATTTTTTTATAGTCAAGAGATTGAAAGTTATCTTGTTGACTTCATATTTTTTTAATAGTGTATAGTATCTTCGTAAATGAATAATAATATTTGTAATAGTTTATTTTTTTATAACTCTTACAAATCTTAAGACCTAGGAGAAAAGAAATGCCAAACGATTTTTGTTTTTAGAGATCAATTGCCTATAGCGCCTCTAAAGATTGCCGCTCTTGAAAGTTGCTATGATTTTGCAAAGAAAGTCAATGACTATATTGTTGAGTTCAGAAGAAATGATACTACTGAGCTTATGAACAGTAAGATGGACTTGCATTACAGAGGCTATGACTGTGATAATTATCTTCTGGATATTGCCTGCCCCAGATTCGGTTCCGGTGAAGCCAAGGGAATAATAAAAGAATCAGTTCGTGGTACAGATATATTTGTAATGGTGGATGTATTAAATCACTCTCTCAGCTATAAGCTGAACGGTTTTTACAAACTATATGTCACCTGACGATCACTATCAGGATCTTAAGAGAATTATCAGCGCAAGTATTGCCAATGCAAAAAGAGTAAATGTTATCATGCCTTTCTTATACGAGAGCAGACAGCATAAAAAGACCAAGAGAGAATCTCTTGATTGTGCTCTGGCACTTGCGGAACTTGCGGATATGGGAGTAAGCAATATTATCACTTTTGATGCACATGACCCGAGAGTACAAAACTCCATTCCTCTTACAGGATTTGACAATTTCATGCCTACATATCAGTTTGTAAAGGCATTATTTGAAAATGTACCGGATTTGAAGGTAAGCAAAGATGATATGATGATTATAAGCCCTGATGAAGGTGCTATGAACAGAGCGGTTTATCTTGCAAACAACCTTGGTGTGGATATGGGTATGTTCTATAAGAGACGTGATTATTCAAAGGTAATTGACGGCAGAAATCCTATAGTTGCTCACGAATTCCTTGGAAGCAGTGTGGACGGCAAGGATGTCATTATCATGGATGATATGATTTCTTCCGGTGAAAGTATGCTTGATACTGCAAAAGAGCTTAAAAAGAGAAATGCAAAGAGAATAATTATCTGTGCTACATTCGGACTTTTCACAAACGGTCTTGATAAGTTTGATGAGTTCCACAATCTCGGACTTATAGACTATGTTTGTACTACAAATGTACATTACAGAAACCCTGAACTTCTTACAAAGCCATGGTATCTGGAAGCAGATATGACAAAGTATCTTGCCGCTATTATAAACTCATATAACCATGATGTTTCAATAGGTAAGAGTCTCTCACCTACAATGAAAAATACAAAATTTCGTATCAAAGTTTAAATAAAATAATAAAAAGTGAGGGATGTCGAATACGGCATCCCTATTATTTGCTGTTTAATGGTACAATCGCAAGTGTTTTTTTCCCAATGGTGCCAATACTTTTAATATCGTATCAAGTTGTGGACTTGTTTGTCCTTTTTCCATCCTTGCTATTACAGGCTGTTTTACACCACTTAATTCTTCTAATTTCTTTTGGCTCAATCCCCTTTCTTGTCTGGCTTTAATAAGTTCTCCTATCAAAGCAACTCTTAAGTCACTTTCCGATATTTCTTCAGGTGTTAAAAGCGAATCTATAAATTCTAAAGCATTCTGCCCAATCGCACTATTCATAATCCATTCCCATCTTTATCTTTATAAAAATATATATTGTACAAGTTCCCCTCCTTAAATCAATTATACTTAAAAGTTATTAAGCAGTCAACTTTATCAATAAAAAAATTCCGACATAACTTTATTAAAGATATGTCGGAAGATTATTAAGGTTTATACATTAAATGTACTTCCACCTATAAATTCTCTTAAAATAGAATTCGAAGGTACATTATCACTCGGTATGCCGAGGAAATAGTCAAGGAACTTTAAAAGTCTCTTTGCCTCGGGATATTCCTTGCTGTCTTTTTTGTACACTGAATAATACCGGCTCCACATATTGCTTTATAACCGCAATCTCGTAGTTTAGAGCCGAGTTGAAAGTTGCATCCGCGTCGCTTTTGATATGGGAATATATACTTTTCTTCCCCTCTTCTTACAGAATCCCACATTGAAATTGTCTTTGTAGGTGAAGTGCCTCTCTTTCTAACATCTCTTATCATTCTTCTGAGTAATCTGCCGTCAGTAGTAGGTATACGATTGTGCTCGTCTGTATTTAATTGAGTCAGTGCACTTATATATATCTTATATCTGCTGTCCTTAGGCAATCTGTATGAAAGCTCATCATTCAAACAGTGTATACCCTCTATAACAAGAATATCATCCTTACCGAGCTTTAAGAAGTTTCCGTTGTACTCCCTCTGTCCGATTTTAAAATTAAAGCTTGGAATCTCCACTTCTTCCCCGTTCAAAAAGAGCCAACATATCTTCATTAAACTTTTTCAATATCCATTGCACCCAGACATTCAAAGTCAAGCTCACCATGTTCATCTCTCGGTGTATCTTCTCTGTTCTTAAAGTAATTGTCCACCTCAAGCGGGTGAGGTTTTAATCCGTGAGATCTTAATTGTATACTGAGTCTATGTGAAAATGAAGTCTTTCCTGATGAAGACGGACCTGCAATCATAACAAGTTTTACATTGCCTCTTTTTACGATATCATCCGCAATATCTCCAATCTTCTTTTCCATATATGCTTCAGAAATAAGGATCATTTCATTAGTCATACCGTTTGCAATCATCTCATTTAGAGAGCCGACATCGGCAACTCCCATATCTTCAGCATTCTTACTGGCATTATTAAGCTCATTAAAGATTTTTTTCTTCAGGAACAAACTCTTCCACCACTTCGGGATTATCCTTCTTAGGTATGATAAGAACAAGACCGTCCTTATATTTTGTCAGGCTGAATTTATTTACAAATCCTGTTGAATACACAATATATCCGTAATTATAGTCTATATAGTCCTCAAGCTTATATATATTTACTCTGGACACTCTTCTAAACTTAAAAAGTTTTTCCTTTTCAAAAAAACCTGCATCATGAAACATCTTTATCGCAGTATCGGTATGAACACTCATCTTCTCAATTCTGATATTTTCATCGACAATTTCTCTCATCCTGCCGTCTATTTTTATCAATATCAAACTCAGATTCACCGTTCATTCTGATAAACAGTCCGTTTCCGGTAGAAAATTCCACAATAGGTTTTATATTCTCACCATATATATCTTTAATAGACTTTAAAAAGTATAAGTACGGCACTTCTTTCATATGTGGAACGCCCGATAGCATCACTTAAAGTAACAAATTCAAGTTTTATATCGGATTTTAAAGTCTTATGCAGCTCCTGCAACTTACCATCTACCTTGACTAAAAGTGCCCTTTTCTTATGCTCCGTTACTATATCAAAATAACTTGTATTCTCTTCATATTCAAATACTTCGTTGTTTATATTTACTTTAAACTTTTTCATTATTTTTATTTTTTTCTGATCCATCCCTGTGGTGCTTCTATTTCGCCCATCTGTATTCCTGTAAGGGTGTCATAGAGTTTCTTTGTAATCTCACCCATTCCTTCCATACCGGCAGGTAAGCTTATCACTTCTTCTCCTCTGTAGATCCTTCCTACAGGTGAAATAATCTGTCGCAGTACCGCAAAGTCCCGCCTCTTTGAATTCCTTTATTTCATCAAAGGCAACCGGTCTTTCCTCTGTCTTAAGTCCAAGATAATGCTCTGCAACATAAAGAAGTGATCTTCTTGTAATTGAAGGCAATATTGAATTTGACTTCGGTGTAACTACCGTATTATCTTTTGTAATAAAGATAAAGTTTGCACCTCCTGTCTCTTCGACATAAGTTCTTGTAGCCGCATCCAGATACATATTCTCATCAAATCCGTTTCTATGAGCTTCCATAAGAGGATGTATACTCATAGCATAATTAAGTCCTGCCTTTATATGTCCCGTACCTCTCGGTGCTGCTCTGTCAAACTCACTTACAGTAATTGTGATAGGCTTTGCACCGCCCTTAAAATAAGGTCCGACAGGTGTTACAAACATTCTGAACTGATACTCTGCAGCCGGCTTAACTCCGATTACAGGTGATGAAGCAAACATATAAGGTCTTATATAAAGTGTTGCTCCCGAACCGAAAGGCGGTACCCACGCTTCATTTGCAAGTACTACCTTGTCCACCGCTTCAAGGAATCTCTCCTCATCAAATGGCAGATCTCAAGTCTTTTAGCTGAATCATGCATTCTCTTTGCATTTAGATCAGGTCTGAATGTAACTATATGTCCGTCCTTTGTTCTGTATGCCTTTAAACCCTCAAAAACTTCCTGGCAATACTGTAAAATACCTGCCGACTCATTTATCGTAACATTTGAGTCTGTCAAAAGCTCTCCATCATCCCACTTTCCGTCTTTAAAATTGCTGACATATCTGTAATCAGTAATTCTGTAGTTGAAACCTATATTTCCCCAATCTAAATCCTTTATTTCCATGATAGCCTCCTATTGTTCATTAAGTTTGGCAAGTTTTGCAGCCTGATCCGCCGCAATACAGCCGTCTATAAGCTCCTGAATGTCACCATTCATTATCTTATCAAGCTTATATAAGGTAAGATTTATTCTGTGATCGGTTACTCTTCCCTGTGGGAAGTTGTAAGTTCTGATTTTTTCAGATCTGTCACCTGTACCGATTTGGCTTCTTCTGTCTGCCGCCTCAGCACTTTGCTTTTTTTCAAGCTCTATTTCATAAAGCTTTGATCTAAGAAGTGCAAATGCCTTTTCCTTGTTTTGTAACTGGCTCTTTTCTGTTTGAGAGTAAATAACAATACCTGTAGGATAGTGAGTAAGACGAACCGCAGAGTCTGTAGTATTGACACACTGTCCACCGTTTCCGCTGGCTCTCATAACGTCTATTCTGACATCATTCATATCAATCTGTACATCAACTTCCTCAGCCTCAGGCATTACCGCAACAGATGCTGTAGAAGTATGAATTCTTCCGCCCGACTCTGTCTCGGGTACTCTTTGTACTCTGTGAACACCGGACTCATACTTAAGCTTTGAATAAGCACCCTTACCGCTTACCATTGCAACAACTTCCTTGTATCCGCCTATACCGTTCTCATTAACATCAATCATCTCAACTTTCCAGTTTTGAGACTCCGCATAATGAGTGTACATACGATACAGCTGCATAGCAAAAAGTGCCGCCTCGTCGACGCCTGCTCCGGCTCTGACTTCCAGCATTATATTCTTATCATCATTAGGATCTTTTGGCAAAAGTAAAATCTTTAGCTTTTCTGAAAGTTCCTCTTCCAGTCTCTTACCCTCTGCAAGCTCTTCCTTTGCCATCTCCCTCATTTCTTCATCATTCATCTCAAGCATTTCAAGTGCATCCACCTGTAACTGCTTTGCTTTTTTTATATTCTCCGTAAGTTTCCACTAATGGTGCAAGATCTGATTGCTCCTTCATCAGCTTTCTGAATCTGTTTTGATCATTAGCCACATCACCACTGGCAAGCTCTGCCATGATTTCATCATAATGTACTACTATATCTTCTAAATTATCAAACATCTTTTTCCTCTTATGATTTATTTTTATTTAACTGTATATTATTGCAACTCTGTCTAAGTTTGCCAAGTCCTTTTTTATTACTACATTTTTGCCTTCAAACAAAGCTCTTATATCATCCGCTTCATCATAGCCTATTTCAAGAGCCAATATTCCCTTGTCTGCCAAATAGTTCTCATAGTTTTTCGGCAATTATTTTATAAAATTTCATGCCGTCAACATCTCCGTCAAGTGCCAGTCTCGGCTCAAAATCCTTAACTTCACTTTCCAAAGTATCTACAACATCGCTCTGTATATACGGCGGATTGGATACTATGATATCATATTTATTTTCACATGTTAAGCTTGAAAACATATCGCTCTTTAAAAAATTGATATCAAGATTAAGCTCCTTTGCATTTCTTTTTGCAACTTCAAGTGCCTTATCCGATATATCCAGAGCATCAACTCTTTCAAATCCTCCAAGCTTTTTTTAATGCAATGGCTATGGCTCCCGAACCTGTACAAATATCAAGTATTCTCTTACTCTTATCTTTTTTTGAAATCTTTAAAACTTCTTCAACCAGTACTTCCGTATCAAATCTCGGAATCAGTACATTCTCATTGACATAAAGTGGAAGTCCGCAAAAATATGCCTTATTTAAGATATACTGTATAGGCATATGACCAAGCCTTTTTTTTACATATTCATTCAATGTATCAAGCTTTGATATATCCTCTATTTCATCATACTTATACATCGTCCATTTTGAAAAATCAAAATCGAATATCTCATATATAAGCAGGAGTATGTCACTTTTTGCATCCTTGAAGTTTTTTTCTTCCAACAGCTTTTACATATTTATCAAAAGCTTCAATATATTTCATATCAGAAGTTTTTCCTCTAAGTATGCTCTCCAGTCAAATACCCTTTCAACTGTCGCAATAGCTACCTCAACCATATCAGGTGTAGGCTCCTTAGTGGTAAGTTCCTGCATCCAAAGTCCCGGCTTACTTATAAGATTTACAAGCCAGAAATCACTTCTTCCTGCAATTCTTAAAAACTCGTAGCTTACTCCGGCTATAACAGGTACCAGAACAATTCTTGATACCGCTCTAAGCCATATGGTATCAACTCTGATTACCATAAAGAAAAGTATACTTATCATCATTACAATGATAATAAAAGCTTGTACCGCATCTCTTATGCTCCTTTGAGCTCTTCATAACATTTTTCCACATTAAGCTCAAGACCATGTTCAATACAGTTTATACATTTATGCTCCGCTCCATGATACATAAATGTTCTTTTAATATCTTCCATTCTTGATATCATTTTTTTATAGAAGATAAATATTGCTATTCTTATTATTCCCTCAAAAATTGCAATTACATAGTAATTATCAATTTTCAATTTTATAATATTGCTGAGAAGCATCGGCAGGACCATAAATATAGCTATGGATGCTATTACTGAAATAAACATCGTAACACCCATTATTACTTTATCCAGCTTATCCCCAAAAATTGCTATCAGCTTTTTCTTCAAACTTTGAAGGCTTTGAATCCTCATCGTCTTCAAAAAAAGCTTGCTGAATATGACAATGTTTTTCATTCCCAAAACCAATGAGTCTATAAATGAAAATATACCTCTAAGGAACGGAAGTCCCAATATCGGCATTCTTGTAGTCAAGCTCTCATATTTATCTTCCATTACCGCAATTGTTTTATCCGGCTTTCTAACAGCTGTAGAATATCTGTCACCGTTTTTCATCATGATGCCTTCTATAACAGCCTGTCCGCCTATTCCTGAATATTTCATATTTACTCCGTAATCTATTTAAAAAGAGCCAGACACCTGCCTGACTCCCCCTAATAAATAGTATTTCTTTATCTTATTATTCAGCCTTAACACCATATCTACGGTTAAACTGCTCGATACGACCACGTGCCTGAGCTGATTTCTGCTGACCTGTATAGAAAGAATGGCACTTAGAACAAATTTCTACGTGGATATCTTCCTTTGTTGAACCTGTAACAAATGTGTTACCACAGTTGCAAGTTACTGTTGCCTGATAATAATTTGGATGTATTCCCTGTTTCATAATTCACCTCTTTTAAAAATTTAACGGTTACATAAAGTAGACTCGTTACAAAGTACATCTTAGGATAGCATAAATTAAGGTAAATTGCAATAGTGTATTTTATGCTTTGCTTACTTTAGAATGTTTTAGGGTCTTCATACGCCCATAATTCATTCCACGGTATTTTTGCATATACCTTATCTATATCATCCTTTGTATAAAGGTACTCCTCCATAAATACGTCCTCAGGAAAAAGCTTAAAATATCTACGAAAAAACTCCAACAAAAGTCTTTCTCTACCGGATATATCCTCGAAAATAATATAACTTGGCACTGTTTCTCCCATGCTTGGAATATAGTATTCATGTGATTCTTTCGGCTTCGGATAAAAATAAATTATAATATTATCATTATCATCCAGCGAGTCCCATTGATAATCGTCATCATCCCATCTTCTTCTCCAATGATCATTAGTAAAGCTGATACTGAAACTTTCGCCTGTACTTAATTTATCTTTTTCTTTTCCACCTCCATAAAACTTCATCTTTGTAAATATATCAATTATTATATCCAAGTCTTTTTCTGTTGGATATTCGCCTTTTCTAAACAGTGATGCCGATGCTCCCATTGTCTTACTGTACTCCCTAAATTATTTTTTTAGTGTTTACTCTCCTTTTTGTATTTATCAGGATTTTTGTAAATCCACCCTACATCAGGCTCAGGCATATTATATATTGCGTCAATATTATGTTTCCTGAATGTATAACCGTTATCAACATAGAATGCGGTATTTGGATATTCCTCCATATATCTGTGTACTATTTCCAATATGATAAGTTCTTTTTCCAATCATATCCGGAAAGCGAAAGAAGGTCTCAAGCCCCTGTTTCCTTGACTTTCTTATAAAAAAATCTCTTTTATATCTACATAAGAATAAATCTGAATCATTGGTGCAGGATCCTTTTTATCAAAAAAATCATATTCACTGTCTTCTTTAGACAGTATAATATCATAATCTCTTTTACCTATCATCAATCTTCTATTGTAGTTCATAGCATCAAGTATTTTTCCACATGCTGACACCGATAGATGTTTTTTTCTGCCTTCAGATTTTTTTGTAATATTCTTCCCTCACATATCATATATAATTCTCCATTTTTATACTCTTTGCCACAAAAAAATAGTCCTGTTAAGCATATAACCTATCTATATCATCCTTTTTTTATACGTATCCGGGCTTTTTATAAATCCACTCTGCATCAGGCTCAGGCATATTGTATATTACGTCAATATGATGTTTTCTGAATGTGTAACCGTTATCAATATAGAATGCGGTATTTGGGTATTCTTCCATATATCTGTGTACTATTTCCAATATAATAAGTTCTTTTTCCAATCATATCCGGAAAGCGAAATAAGGTAACAAGCTCATTTTTTTCTTGATTTTTCTTGTGAAAACCTCCTTTATATCTACATAAGCATAAATTTGAATCATTGGTGCATGATCTTCTTCATCAAAAAAATCGTATTCATTATCTTCCTTTGACAGTATAAGAATACCATCTCTTTTATCTATTGTCACTATTCTATGGTAGTTCATAGCATCAAGTATTTTTTTAGCATCCTGTACTCAACAATTATACTTATGCCCTCAAATTTTTTTCTAATATTCTTCCCTCACATATCATATATACGTCCCCTTCTTATACTGTCTGCCACAAGAGATCTTTTTACAAAGCATCCGGACTGTAATATATCCAATTTGAGTCTTTATTACAGTATGCTTTTTCAATGTCTTCTTTTGTATAAACATATCCTGACGCGCTTAAGAAAATATCCTCAGGAAAGAGTTTAAAAATATCTATATAAAAACTCCGATATTATCAATTCTGTTCCTTTAATGTCATCAAAGTAGATATATGCATAATAATAGCAATTTTCTCTTGGATAAAAAAACTTATAACGCCCTTCTATATCTATCTCCACCAGAGACATACTTAAATGCATATTATAAACTCTTTTTTTATATTACTTTCGTCATCGTCTTCAAGTATACTTGCGGACAACCAGTAATGATCATTTGAGTCATGAATCGAACAATGTGTATATCCTATTGACATTAAAATGTTTATGACTTTTTCCATGTCTTTTTTTATTAGCTCTTATTCTTTTTCTTAATATACCTGCACGCCACATTATAAAAAAATCTCCTTTATCTCCTCAAATCTTATCAATATAATTCCCTTATATAACATGCCGGTATTATGTCTGCCAACCATACTTTTTCATTTCCATGATAAAATACCACTCCGTCCTCATATGCTCTCTTAGAATCAATTTCCAATATACATGGACTCTTGTCACGCCTAAGTCCTACTTTTTTTGCTGTATCTATATCAGCTGACAGGTGTACATATTGTCTGCTCATAGGTAAAAGTCCGTTCTTTTTTTATGCTCTCAATAAATCTCCTTGCAGTACCATGATATAATTTATCCGGCGGAGTCTTCTCTTCCTTTACTATATGTATCGGTATGGAATGCCCATACATAGCTCTTATTTTTCCCGCCTTTATTTCATGTCTTTTCTTTTCAGACTTACCAATCATAACAACCAAATCGTTTCTTGTTATATTTCCAAACTTACCTTCTGTATTCAGCGCATTCAGAAGTCTGCTCTATACTTACCCAGCCTTCTTCATCCATTTCAAGTTCATACTCCCAAGGTGCATGTCGAAGTGCGTATGAAACTTCCTTGCTTAATTCTTCATATTTCATCGTATTCCCCTTCCTCTATCATCTCGTCTATCTCTTCTCTAAAACCAATCTATAAGTTTATCAACTATTTTTAGTAAATAAGAGCTGTTAAGATATAAAACAGCTCCTCATAAAAAAAATATCAATAGTATAATTTAGAATGTTTTAGGATCCTCATACATCCAAGTCTCATTCCATGGTACTTTTTGCATATAATTTATCTATATCATCCTTTGTATAAAAGTGCACCTCCATAAATACATCCTCCGGAAACAATTTAAAATATCTATGCAGGAATTCCAGTAATAATCTGCCTCTACCTGAAATATCTTCAAAGTAAATAAAAGCAGGTACTTTTTCTCCCATGCTTGGAATATATTTGCCATACTTCATTTCCATATTAGGAAAGAAGTAAATTCTAATATGGTCATTATCATCTAAAGAATCAAGTTCGTCCTCATCCCACTTTCTTACCCACTCATCATTAAAAAAACTCACAGTTGTATGTACTCTTTCACCTGAACTAATATTCAACTTATTACTTGAATAAAATACCATTTCAGTAAATATATCAATTATTATATCCAAGTCTTTTTTTCTGTTACATATTCACCTTTCCTAAACATCCATCCTGATGCTCCCATTACCTTAATGTTCTCCCTAAATTATTTTTTTAGTGTTTACTCTCCTTTTTGTATTTATCAGGATTTTTGTAAATCCACTCTACATCAGGCTCAGGCATATTATATATTGCGTCAATATTATGTTTCCTGAATGTATAACCGTTATCCACATAGAATGCGGTATTTGGGTACTCCTCCATATATCTGTGTACTATTTCCAATATGATAAGTTCTTTTCCAATCATATCCGGAAATCGAAAGAAGGTCTCAAGCCCCTGTTTCCTTGACTTTCTTGTGAAAATCTCTTTTATATCTACATAAGAATAAATTTGAATCATTGGTGCAGGATCCTTTTTATCAAAAAAATCATACTCACTGTCTTCTTTAGACAGTATAATATCATAATCTCTTTTACCTATCATCAATCTTCTATTGTAGTTCATAGCATCAAGTATTTTCCACATGCTGACACCGATAGATGTTTTTCTACCCTCAGATTTTTGTAATATTCTTCCCTCACATATCATATATAATTCTCCCTTTTATACTGCTTCCAAAAAAATAGTCCTGTTAAGCATATAACTTATCTATATCATCCTTTTATATATGTATCCGGACTTTTATAAATCCACTCTGCATCAGACTCAGGCATATTATATATTGCATCAATATGATGTTTTCTGAATGTATAACCGTTATCAACATAGAATGCGGTATTTGGGTATTCTTCCATATATCTGTGTACTATTTCCAATATGATAAGTTCTTTTCCAATCATATCAGGAAAGCGAAAGAAGGTAACAAGCTCATTTTTTTCTTGATTTTCTTGTGAAAACCTCCTTTATACCTAAATAAGCATAAATTTGAATCATTGGTGTAGGATCTTTTTCATCAAAAAAATCGTATTCATTATCTTCCTTAGACATTATAAGACTACCATCACTTTTATATATTGTAACTATTCTATGGTAATTCATAGCATCAAGTATTTTTAGCATCCTGCAATCAACAGTTATATTTCTTCTCTCAAATTTTTCTAATATTCTTCCCTCACATATCATATGTACATCCCCTTCTTATACTGCTGCCACAAGAGATCTTTTTTACAAAGCATCCGGACTGCTGTATATCCAACTTAGATCTTTATTACAGTATGCTTTTTTTCAATGTCTTCTTTTGTATAAACATATCCTGACTTGTTCAAGAAAAATATCCTCAGGAAAGAGTTTAAAATATCTATATAAAAACTCCGATATTATCAATTCTCTTCCTTTAATGTCATCAAAGTAAATATATGCATAATAATAGCAATTTTTCTCTTGGATAAAAAAACTTATACACTCCTTCTCTATCTCTCTCCGCCAGGAACATATTTAAGTACATATTGTAAACTCTTTTTCTTATATTACTTTCATCATCCTCTTCAAGTATACTTGCAGACAAACTGTAATAATCATTTGAGTCACTAATTGAACAATGTGTATATCCTATTGACATTAAAATGTTTATGACTTTTTTTCCATGTCTTCTTTATTAGCTGTTACTTTTTTTCCTTAATATACCTGTATCTAACATTATTTAAAAAAACTCCTTTAGCTCATCAAATCCATTTATAACTTTTTATCGTCCCCTTGTACCTCTCATTTTATATTTTCGATAAATGTAGGATCTTCTATTCTCTCTTTTATAAATAAAACTACCTCTTTATCGCCTATATTCAAATAATTTTTCATTTTCATATTTTGCATACTTATCAAGTTGTTTATATTCCTTTACATCTACATCTGCGGACGTATTTTTTTACCTCATAAAATCTTTTTATCTGTAAGATAATCTATTTCTCCTATTTCCTCACCTTTAGGATTCTTTACTTTTTACAGCAAATGCTTCCGGTACTTCAGATGTATTCTCTGTCATCCATTTTGCAAATTCACCCTCTACAACATCTCCAATTTTTTTCTGATTTTTAATTTACTTTCAATTTGACCCGGCAAATTTTTACGAAAAGAACTTGGGTACTCTTAACTCGTCACCATTTTTTTATTTATATAAAATTTTGTTGTATTATTTTTCTTTTTATAAGTTTAATAGATGAATTTGGGGTATCTGAAGCACCACCAATTACTTTCTCTACTTCCTTATTATCCTTAGGCTTTTATATACTCTTTAGATAAAGGCTTTTCTTTAGCTATATCATCAACTTTATCTATCGACTTTTTCAAGTTCAGGCAGTTTTGGGTTTTTCGGTTATATCAGACAATTTTGTAGAATTTTTTTAAATTCAGGTATCTCTATAGGCGACTTATTCGGCTCAGCTATCTTTGATGGCGGTTTGACAGGGTTTATTTTCTTATCAATACCTGCTATATCACCTGCTTGCTCTCCAATTTCTGCAGCCTTTGAGGGGTAAACTATCTTTGACGGCTGCTTTATATTTGAACCGCCTGCAATTTCATCTCCAATCCCGGATATTTTTGATGAGATTTTTGATCTCTTTGATATATCACCAACATCATCTGCTATATCAGCGGCTTTTGATGATCCAATTGCTTTTTTAGCCCCTTGTCCGGATTTCGCAAAACCATTTGTAACTACAGCCAACCCTATTTCAAATACTGCATGTCCTAAAAGCTCCGCTCTATCCTCACTACTTCCATGAATTATCTTTTCGTTTGTATAGTTTTTTACAGCTTTCACCAACATCCCGGGGTTCACTATTATATCTGTTAATCCCTCTACAGTTTTTATAGGATGTACCACTGTACTATAAATACCGTCTGCAGTACCTAAAAGTCCCTTTATATACACTCCTCTATGGTATGCCCCTATTGTAGACATTAAGCCGGCATTCTTCGGCATATTTGTAGCTCCAAGGAATCTTCCGAGTCCATTTGATATTATAGGTATCTTTGCAAGCATATACAGAATTTCCTGCTTTTGTACTCTCCCTTATAACGATATTCCTTAGATTATCATAGTGTATACCTATGTTCGGTAATTTTATAACCCCTGCTTCTACAAGTGCTCTAAGGTTTTTTTGTATTTGTATTTAAGGAATCTATTGCTCCATAAGCTGTATAAAAAAATAAAGTATCGGATCTTTCTTTGCCCTTTTTGCAAAGTCATCATTATTCTTGTTTATATCTTGAAAAGCCTTTTTTTAGCCTTTGCTGTATCGGCATTAGGGTTAATTATTGTAGGCGGTATCGTTATATTTATATTACTCCTATAACTTTTTTTCTTGACTTTTCATTTACACCCTTAGCAACCACAGGTCTTGGTCGTATACTTGATGCAAATCTGTTGGCGGTATTTCTCCCTGACCTCTTTGCATTTGCGTTAACATTCTTTGAATGGTTTTTAGAATAGCTGTTGGCAGTTCTTCTTCCAAAGCTTCTTGACAGGTTTGTACTTTGTCTTATATTTTGCTTACCTAATCTTCTGCCTGAATTCTTTGGTTTATCCTGTTTCTTTGATTGTGCTTTTTGCCTTTGGCGATATTTTTCGGCATCTTCAGCTTTGGAGATTTGGATTTATTTGAAGCTTTTTCCCTTAGTACTTGCGGTTGTCTTTTTGCTTATCTGCTTTCCCTTTGCGCCCTTACCTCTGCCTGTGGATTTTCCCCTGTTTCTTGTATTTCCGCTTGGGTCGGTATAATTGACAGGGTCATTTTCTACAAAGCTGTACCCGTTTAAGCTGATTGCTGACTCTATATCTCCACTTACACTGTCTTCTGATAAGAACACCCCGGCATTCGGATCATAATATCTGGCTCTTAGATAATATAATCCTGTACTATCTTTCCATTCTCCATCAAATCCAAAGCCGGTTATTAAAGCTTTTTGAGTATCAATAAAATTTGTATCTTCATTATCTCCAAATGGTGTATAGAATACATTTTCTTCTCCGATTCTACCTAATACACTTTCTTTTTTTCATCTGTTATAAATATACTCTCAGTACCGGTTGAAAGTTCAACTGTCCTTTCATTTCCGTATATTAAATTCGATTTTTGAACTGTCATTATAAACAGATAGCACCTGTGTATCTTCAAAGCTTACATCATTTAATCTGTATTTACTTTCCAAGGTACCGTCGGAATTCAGTTCTTTGGTAAGAACTCGCTCTCCCATTGCATCATAGATTGCTTCAAATATTGTTACATCATTTTTCTTTATTCCTGTCAAGTTATCATTAATATCATATGTATAACTAAACTTCTCTCCATCACTTGTAGCTGATATACGATTGCCGTTTTTATCATAAGAATATATGGTAGTTTTCTTAGGTGATTGTTTTTTTATAAGCCTGTTGCTTTCATCATATGTAAATGTAGTTACTTCTTCTTTATCACCTGTTTTTATGGTTTCACTTGTTCTATTGCCTGCATTATCATATGTATAGCTTATATCTTTTGTACCTATATCACCTGTGATACTCTCACTTTTTAGCTGTGAATTATCAGTATAACTGTATCGGTATTCTAACTTTATAAAATCTGTATTATTATCTGATACAGTATCCTCCACTGATAATACATTCTCACTTGCTGCTGTCAGCGTATCCTGATCTGTTAATGCACTTTCTTTAGTATCAGATTCCTTATTATCCTTACTCAACACAACATATCTTTTAGATATTCTGTCTTCACCGTCATACTCCAATGAGATCTTATATATGATATTTCCTGCATCATCAGTATATGTCTTTTTCTACTAATTCACCGTTATCATTATATTTTTCTACGATAGTCTTGTTATCCGGCAGATGTGTAATTGTAGTATTTTCCACATACTCATAGCTGACAGTTTTATTATCACCGTATATTACAGATATAATTCTATCTTCACTGTCATATGTATATACAGTTGGCGACTCACCGTCTGCTTCAAGCTTACTTAAATTTCCTCTTTCATCATAAGTATAATTTATTGTCTTTCCGAATATATCTGTATAATTTAAAAATATTTCCACTGTTATCATACTTGTAGATGGAAGTTCCGGTATTCCTGTAGCTTCTGATATATTCCCATTCTCATCATATCGGTATTCTAAAAGTTTCTTACTTTCACCATCTGACACTTCACTTTGAGATAGTATCCTGCCCTCACTGTCAAGCTCATATGTTAATTGCTTTCCGTCAGCCTTTACTATCTTGATTGGAGTATCACCGTTGCCATATTCATAGTACTCCACATCACCACTTGGATTTTTTTCTCTACCACTCGCCCCTGACTATCTCTTTTTAAAATATGTAGTGTGTGAATTCCCGTCACTGTACTCTACTATTCCATTATCATCAGATTTGTAGAAAATATCTCCAAGCTTGGTCTCTATAAGTTCTTTTTGTATATCATTATTTTTCTTGTTTCTTATTAGGGTTTATAGAAAGCAGACGATTTCTTACACTATATGTAAAATCGGTATCCTCTTTGCCTCCTCCGGTTATTTTTGTAAGATTGCCGTTAGCATCATATGAGAATTTTTTTCACTCCCTGCTTTACTGTCTTTTTGTGTTATCTGCCCCTTGGCATTATAATATAACCTGATATCATCCGCATCTGTTTTTCATACCTGTTACTTGACTCTTATTATCAAGTGTATATGAAATATTTTCAGATGCTCCAGTATTTATATTCTTATATACCCTCATTTATTAAGTTTCCTACATTGTTGTAATTATAGCTGTTGGCTTCTCCGGTGCTGTTCTTTTCTTCTATCAGCTGACCAAGTTTATCATACTTATATTGTGCATTATATCCGCTGCTGCTCTTCTCTTCTAAAGTATTTCCAAAAGTGTCATAGGTGTATGAGAAGTCTTCGCCGTCAATACTTTCTGACATCACCTGACCCTATTTTATCATAGGTGTATGTATATCTTTTTCCCGCTTTGGTCACCCTCCTCTATAAGCTGTCCATACAAATCATAAGAGTATCTTTTTTCATTACCTTTATTATCTGTAATAGAAGTTATATCACCAAGAGTATCATAGCTGTATTTTTCATAGTTTCCCGACGTATCTTTCTTTTCTACCAACCTATTTAGAGCGTCATAAGTATATGTTGTTTTACTGCCGTCTATATCTATGAATTCAATTATATTTCCAAGTGCATCATACTTATACTTTTCACTACTGCCGTCAGGATATACTATTTCCGTATTTTGTCCAAGTGCATCATATCTATATACTATCGGCTGATTTTTACCGTCCACATACAATATCAGATTATCATTGATGTCATATGAAAACTTTTGTATATTACCCAGTGCGTCCTTTGTTTCTACTATATTCCCTTTAGCATCATACTTATACTCACTCTTACTTCCGTCAGCTTCTTTTTCAGTCAACAGATTACCGGCATTATCATATGTATACTCAATGACATCTTCTCCGCTTGCTTCTTTTATCAGATTACCTGATGTGTCATAAGTGTATTCTGTACCCACTCCATATATATCTACACTTTTTATCAGATTACCTGCTTCATCATATGAAAAAAACTCTCAGAAGTTTTATCTGCATAGTCTATCTTTGTTACTCTACCCTCTGAATCATATGTATAGCTTGTCTTTTCTCCCAAGCTGTTTGTTTCCGTCAGTAGATTATTAGCACTGTCATAAGTATAGTTTTCATCTAAATCCTTATTATCATAAAGTCTTATGATATTTCCGGCTTCATCATATTGTATATTTGTAATAAGACCGTTAGCTTCTGTTTGAGTAATAACTCTACCCTGTGAGTCGTACTTATAGCTTGTTTCACTATTATCCGGCAATATAACTCTTGATAGATTTTTCACCGTCATAAGTATAATTTGTCTTATTCCCCAATGCATCTATATTGGCAATAAGCCTATTACTCTCATCATACTCATACTTTGTTTCAAAACCAAGTGCATCCTTGATACTTGTTATATTACCGGCACTATCATATGAAAACTGTACAACATCTTTACCGTTAATATTTCTACTAATCAGATTACCGGCTTCGTCATAAGTATCCTTAGTAACGGCACCATACTCATCGGTATACTCTTCTGCCAACTCACTCGGTATTTTTTCATGAGTTGTCTCTTTTTTTGCCACCTTAGACACTTTACTCTTCGCATCTCTAAGTACATCTTGATAGTAATAGTATTTTCTTACCGATTCCTTATCCTGTACCGCCCCAAAGGTCGGCAAAATCTGCCCCAGCATTAAGCTGAAAGAAACAATACCTGCAACAAGACTTTTTACAAAAATATTCTGTTTTTTTCATCCTATTCACCCATCTTTTTCTAATTTTTTTATTTAATCAATTTTATACCACAAATAATACATTAGTGTCAATTAATATAGCTATTAAACTTTAACTATATTGTTTCACCAAACTTCCTTACTTAATTCCTCATATTTCATCATATTCCCCTTCCTCTATCATCTCGTCTATAGCTTCTCTAAACCAATCCCAAAAGCTTTCATAATCCTTTCTCTGTTCCCATCCTGAACTTGCAAAATCGTGGATTTTTTGAACCCTTCCGCCTTTGTCGATATCAAAGCAAACTATATCATCATTGTCATCTCTTCTTGCAAATGGAACCAACTTTCTGTCGGGATATCTTTCTTGCAATCCCTTTATTCTCCACGCAGCCTGTTCATAATCCATCAAATACCAAAAATCAAAATCCGTCAGCCCCAAATGTACAATTTTCAAAAATTCTTTCGGATATTCAAATCCTTTATATATACTGCCGGCATCTAATAATTTCATTTCTATACCTCTTTCTTAAAAACAAAAAAAGCGACCAAATTTCTTTACTTATAAGAATTTGACCGCTTTTAAACAAATATATTTTTCTAATCCGCTCTTCTTCTGTAAAAATCTTCCAAGGAGCTGTTGTGTCTTTATAAGATTTATAAATGTCGCTTTATCTATTTCTTTTGATTGCCTTTACCACTTTATCAGCCTCGGCACTTGATACTATTGAGTATACAAGAGTTCTCTCACAATGATTGTAATGTCCCTCTCCCTTCCATGTTGTGGCACCATGGTGACTGATTTCTGAAATTATCTCACAGACTTCGTTTGGATGATCTGTAACAATGAACAGTGTAATCTGTTGGTACTTTCTATACAATACATGTATAACAGTTGTGGTAACGTATTGAAAAATGATCGAATACAGCGCTCTGTCCCAGCCGAATAAAAGTCCTGCAATCAAAAGTACTACCGCGTTTCCTATAAGGATAATATTAAATGCATCCATTCCTTTTTTCTCGGATAAGAAAATAGAAATAAAGTCGGTTCCTCCTGTAGTGGCATTCATAAGAAGACAAACACTTATAGCAAGGCCGTTTATCATTCCTCCGAAAATTGTTATAAGCAATATATCCTCTGTTATTACATACCCCGGAATAATATCCACCATAAATCCTGCAAGCAATATAACCCAGCAGGAAAAAAGTGTAAATTTCTTTCCTATAAATCTGAAACCTATATATACAGGTATCGCATTTAATATAATATTTACCACTGTATACGGTAATTTTACATTGAAAAACATTCGTGCAGATCTGGTAATAAGCAAAGTAATACCTGTCGCACCTCCCGGGAATAAATCTCCGGTTTTTACAAAGGTCTTGATATTAACGGCCATCAAAATAGTCGCTAAAGATATAACGACAAATCTTTTTTTATATCATTTTTTTATAATGTTATTTTTTTATTGTTTTTTTATACTTTCTTCCATTAAACTATCTCACAAAACTTATTTTACCCTATGGCAGGCTACACTTCTGCCGTTTTTTTCGCTCAAAACAGGCTCATCCGTTCTGCAAACTTCCATGCAATACGGACATCTGGTATGAAATCTGCAACCGCTTGGAACATCTATAGGACTTGGTATTTCCCCCTTAAGCATTTCCTTTTGCCTTCCTGCATTTTCAATACTTGGAATGGCATCAAGTAAAAGCTTTGTATACGGATGTAGAGGATTTTCAAAAATATCATCAGTATTCCCGATTTCACATATCTTACCCAAAAACATCACACAGACTCTGTCGGCAATAAAATTCACCACGGATAAATCATGTGAAATAAATAGATATGATGCTTTTTCTCTTCTCCTGTAAATCCTTAAGTAAGTTTAAAAACCTGTGACTGTATTGATACATCCAGCGCAGATACAGGCTCGTCACATACTATAAGCTTAGGATTTAGGGCTATTGCTCTGGCAATTCCTATTCTTTGTCTTTGCCCTCCTGAAAACTGATGCGGATATCTGTTATAGTATTCTTTTCTGATACCTACATCTTCCATTAAATCAAGGACTTTTAACTTTATATCTTCTTTTTCTCATCCCCTTATTATGTGTGATAATAGGCTCTGCAATAATCTCGCCTACAGTCATTCTTGGATTTAAAGAAGCATAGGGATCTTGAAAAAAATTATTTGAAGATTTTTCTTGATCTGCTTTTAATTCTTCACCCTTTTTCATAAATATTTTCATTAAGAAAAATACTCTCACCGCTGTTCGGACTTATAAGTCCTATAGCACATTTTCCGAGTGTTGATTTCCCGCATCCGCTCTCTCCGACCAAAGCCAAAGTCTCATTCTCATATATATCAAGACTGACATTACTTATGGCATGTACTTTTTTTATTTTTTTCTTTGATGTAGGAAATTCCTTAACTATGTTTTTTTAAACTTAATACTACATTTTTCATCTTCTATCCTTTTTGTGTAGGAAACATGAAACCATATGATTATCCTTTATGTACTCGTCTGCCGGTTTTGAAGAAAAACAGATATCCTGCGCATAATCACATCTGTCTACAAATCTGCATCCCTTCGGCAAATTTAAGATATTCGGTACATTTCCCTTTATAGTATACAATCTGTCCTGCTTTTTTTCCGATAGTAGGAATGGACTTTAAAAAGTCCGCTTGTATATGGATGCGCAGTCTCGTTAAAAAGTGTTTTTTTGTCAGAGTTGACTCCACCACTCTGCCTGCATACATTACATATACATAATCACATATTTCGGCAACAACTCCCCATATTGTGGGTTATCATTATAATTGATGTTCCGACAGATTCGCACAATTTTTTCATTAGCTTTAAAATCTGTGCTTCTATGGTAACATCCAAAGCTGTCGTAGGCTCATCGGCAATTAACAGTTTAGGTTTACATATCATTGCCATACCTATCATTACTCTCTGTCTTAGACCGCCTGAAAGCTCATGAGGGTATGAGTTGAATCTTTTTTCCGCTTCCGGAATTCCGACCTCATTAAATATTTCAATGACACGCATCTTTGCTTCTTCTTTTGAAATCTTTTCATGCAAAATAATGGCTTCCATTACCTGCTTTCCTACTTTCACCACAGGATTAAGTGATGTCATAGGCTCCTGAAAGATCATAGAAATATCCTTACCTCTGATTTTGGCATAATCTCTTACACTCATTTTTGTAAGCTCAGTGCCGCAAAAGTCTATACTTCCTCCAACTATCTTTCCCGGATTTTTTATAAGTCCCATAATGCTCATAGCAGTCATAGACTTTCCACATCCGCTTTCTCCAACTATTCCAACTATCTTTCCCTTTGGTATATCTATATTTATTCCGTCAAGTGCATAGGCAAGTTTACCCTTTACTTGAAAAAGCAACTTTTAAATCTCTTATAGTCAAAAATATTGTCCATATTACTGCTCCTTAAGATATGGATCTAATACATCTCTTAGTCCATCACCCAAAAAATTGAATGCTAAAACTACAATCATTATAGCCATAGCCGGTGCCAATACAAGTACAGGCTGTGTAAACAGATATTTTTTTGCACTCACGACCATAAGTCCCCAGCTTGCTGTAGGTGGCTGTGCGCCCACGCCAAGGAAGCTTAAAGAACTCTCCGAAAGTATGGCTGAAGGTATACTTAAGGTAAAAAGTACAACCAATGTCGGTATACAGTTTGGTAATATATGTCTGAAAATAATTGTTGCATTACTTACACCCATGCTTTTTGCAGCCTCAACATATTCTTTCTTTGAAAGTGACAATGTTTCTGAACGTACTACTCTGGATGTGGATGCCCAGTTCACCAAAGATAATGCTATAAATATATTTATAAGTCCTCCGCCCATTGTATACATTACAACCATCGCAAGTAAAAGTGACGGGAATGCCAGCATTATATCTGCAAGTCTCATTATCGCAAAATCTATCTTTCCACCGAAGTAACCTGCAATAAGTCCAAGTATTGTACCTATTGTCATTGAAATAAATGTCGGTAAAAGTCCTATGGTAAGTGATATTCTTGCTCCATATATAACTCTGGTCAATGTATCTCTTCCAAGTTCATCAGTTCCGAGAGGATGTGCAAATGAAGGTGCCAAAAGTCTGTCTTTTAAACTCTGTGCATTAGGTCCGTATGCGCATATCACATTTGCAAATACAGCGCAAAATATAATTATAAAGATAACTATAAGAGAAAAAAATGCCAGCTTGTTTTGCTTAATAACAGTCTTGAGTTTTTCAACAAGGCTCTCTTCCATTTCAATTTCTGTGTCAAAAACCGACTCTCTATCTATATTTTTTTACTCATATTATCGTTTTTTTCTTCATCACTCTTTCTATATCTCCTTTCTAATTCTTGGATCTAGAATAGAGTACAATGAATCCGCTATCAAATTTCCAAATATAACCAGTATTGTTGTAAATATAACTGTTCCCTGTAAAAGAGGCATATCTCTGGTCTCTATTGCATTTTACTGCAAGTCTTCCTATTCCCCGGAATACCGAAAATATTTTTCGGTAATAACCGCACCTGAAAGCATGGAAGATATCTGAAGTGCCATCATTGTAACAACCGGAAGCATTGCATTCTTTAAGGCATGTGATTTCATAACTGCAAATTCAAAAAGTCCCTTGGCTCTGGCAGTTCTGATATAATCCTCCTGCATTACTTCCAAAAATATTTGATCTTGTCATTCTGGCAATACTTCCGGCGGAATTCCATCCAAGTACTATAGAAGGTAATACCATTGAAGTCGCTGTCTCATATCCCGATACAGGAAATATTTTTCAACTTGTATGCAAAAAGATATTGCAATACCAGCGCTATCATAAATACAGGCATGGATACACCAAGAAGTGCAGTGCCCATAAACAACCTGTCTAAAATATTATTTTTATTTACTGCCGCAAATATTCCGCTTACAATGCCGACTATCCATGAAACTATTGCAGCACATACTGCAAGTCTTACTGTATTCGGGAATGCATCAAGTATTATACCTGTAACATTCCTGTTCAGTCTGTAGCTTGTTCCGAAATCTCCTCTTACAGCATGTGAAATATATGTAAAGAATTGCATATACAGCGGTTTGTCAAGTCCCATCTCTTTGCTTATCTTATCTATTACAACCTGATTTACATGTTCACCAAGCATTGTGGTCACAGGGATCTCCAGGTACAACTCTTAACATTATAAATATTATCAAAACCACGCCTATCAAAACAGGTATTGAAATCAAAATTCTTTTTAATATTTTTTTAACAAAACTGCCTCCAAAAAGCTCCGTCATAGAAATAAAAAAATGGAGCGATATCTCGCTCCATTATACCAATTATCTATTTTAAGCGCTATAGCTATTTTTTTGAAAAGCCTACAAATCTCATATCTGAAATTCCTGCCCAGTTAGGCTCAAATCCCTCGATATTCTTACTTACACCATAATAGTGTTCTTTTGAGAACATAGGTAACCATGCAAAATCTTCTGTAACAATTTTCTTTTCAAGATCATTGTACTCTGATAATCTCTCCTCATTGTTTACTATAGTTCTTGCCGCACTTACTCTGTCCATTACAGCCTTGTCAGGATAATTCAGTGATCTTTGCTTTGTATTATTCTCATTTCCGAAGAATGTATAGATAAAGTTGTCAGGATCGTTATAATCAGCAGTCCATGTTGACATAAATGAGCCGAGTGTTCCGTCTTTTCTTGTTGCAAGCCATGTAGACTCGTCATAATTCTTTATCTCTGCATTTATACCGACTTCACTCAGCTGTGATGATATTACTTCAAGTATTGTCTTTGTAGTATCTGATGATGATGAGTCAACTGAAATCTCCATATCAAATCCGTTCGGATACCCTGCCTCTGCAAGTAAAGCTTTTGCTCCGTCCGGATCATACTTAAGTTCAGGTAATGAAGAATTATATCCTATAAGTCCTCTTGGGAAAATTCCGTTTTCAATTGTTGCTACGCCTCCAAGTAATGAGTCAATGATTTCCTGACGATTGATTGCCATAGAAATTGCTTTTTCTCACATTTACATTGTTTAAAGGCTCAATATTCTCATTGAATGTAAAGTATGTAATACCTACTCTTGGAGTATGGTAAAAGTACATCAGGCATCTCTTTCTTATATGTATCAATATAGTCAATCATATAATCAAAATCAAGTATATCAAGCTCACCGTTCTTGAACATCATATTTCTTGTTTCTGAATCAGGTATAACTCTTATAAGTACGCCGGGAAGAGATACATCTCCACCCCAGTATGTGTCATTCTTTGTAAGTACAATAGAATCATTCACTGTCCACTCCGCCATCTTGAATGCGCCTGTTCCTACAGTTACTGAAGGGTCGATACCGAACTTGTCGCCTGCTGCCTCTGTAGTCTCCTTATCAAGCATACATACAGGTGATGATGACAGACAAGCTAAAAATCCCGAATAAGGCTCAGATAAAGTAATTTCTACAGTATAATCGTCCAATGCTTTTACACCTGTAAGTTCTTTACTGCTTCCGTCCATAACTTTATCAGCACCTTCAATCTGGCTTACAAAGTCACCGTTTACAGCGCCTGTAACTCCCAAAATTCTTGTTAGTGAATACACGACATCGTCTGATTTAAAATCGGCGCCGTTAGAATATTTTACACCTTCCTGTAAATGCAAAGTGTAAACTTTTCCGTCCTCAGATATGTCCCAACTCTTTGCCAATGAAGGTACGAGCTCACTTGAACTGTCGCTCTTTATCTTTGCTTCTACCAATCTGTCAAAGATATTTAAAGGTACCATATAATCCTTTTGATGTCTTATGCGGATCTGCAGTCTGAATATCCGCATTAATTGATGTTACAAGAAATCCTGTAGTATCAATATTTGTTGTTGCTTTACTCTCCTGTGTATTAGAGCCTGTTTCCGTTTTCTTAGAAATACATGCACTTAGAGTTAATGCTAAAACAGCACCTAACAATATAAATCTTTTTTTCATTTTCCTCTCCCTGTTTCTTATTACTACATGACATTATAATACTTTTTTATAATCAATGCCAAATAATTTTTACATCAATATAAAAAAAGTCGGGCAAAATAATCGCAACCCAACTTTCTTATAAAATTCTATCTTAGGAATGTAACCGCTTTTATAGGAGTTCTGTAATCACTTCTTCCTATTGTAATTCCAAGATTCTTATTTGCGAGATGAACTATCTTTCCGTCGCCCATATATATACCTACATGGCTTATCTCTCCGCCGCCTGTAAAAGAGCAAATCTCCCGGCTGAACTTCGGATAAACTTATTTCTCTTCCGTTATTAGCCTGCTGTCTTGTATTTCTTCCGGTACTGATTCCAAATTGTTCATAAACTCTCATAACAAATCCTGAGCAGTCTGCACCGTTTGTCAAAGATGTACCGCCATAAACATATGGATTACCCACATACTGCTTTAGCATAAGCAACTATTGCGGATCTTGAAGCCTTTTTCCTTGACTGCCGCTTTGTGCTTTCCGTTGTAGCGGCTGTGGTAGCCTTTGATTTGCTTACACCCGGTCCACCATTCTCACCTGTTACGACTGAACTTTCTTTCTGAGCCTTCTTTGCCTTGGCCTCCGTTTCCTTAGGCTTTTTCGGTATTTCCACCCGGTCCATATCCCTGCCGCAGTTGTAGCTTGCGTAGTGATTTCAACCTTAGATTCTGCAGGCTTAGTCTGTGGCGCCTCAGCTACCGTTGTAGCCTCCGTCTGCTTTGTTGTATCTTCTACAGCACTGATAGTTCCCGGTGCCTGTACGGCATCTATCTTTTCCTGAACTGTTTCAGTTTGCTTGGTTGTTTCCGGAATACTTGTCGCCTCAGGCTCTTTAACAGTTTCTATAGTGACTTTAGACGATTCCGTTTCTTTTTTAGTGTCTTCTATCGCCTTTATAGTTTCCGAATCCTTTTTTTCTCCTCGGAATTCTTTGTAGCTTCAACCGTATCAGCATTTGTTTCCGCCTTAGTTGACTGCTTTGTGGCATCTTCCGTAGGCTTTGATGTAGGTTTTAGCGTTGTTTCAGGCTGTTTTGTCGTCTCCTTTGGAACCTCTGATTTTTTTCTTCATTAGCCTTTGATGTTCCTTTTATTGTATCCGGAACATTGATATTCACCTCTTTGCTTGCAGGTGTTTCTCTTTTTTTCAGGTCGCAGGTGACTTTTATGGTCTTAGGCTCTGTGCCTGTTTTTCTCTGAAGTTGTCTTCTCGGTTGCCTCTGTAGACTTCTTTTGTCTCTTTGGCTTTTTGTAGTATCTGCAACTACTGTATCTTTCTTTTGGCGCTATAGTTTTTATCTCCGTCCGCATCTACCAGATTTTGATAAATATCCATAGCCTCTTTAGCTTCCGTTTCAAGCTTAGCCTTTTCAAGAGCCTCAATAGTGCTCTCCTCTGTGGTCTTGGCTGTTTTATAAGATATATCCGTCTTTATAAAGTCCTTATAAACATACCCTGTAAGATCGTCATCTACCTGAACCTTTACAAAGTTGTTATCCTGTCCTACGACTACAAACTTCTCTCCACCTCCAAGCATAGTGAGGGTATTTGAAGTTATATTAGGTGTTGTTCTAAGTCTTACATTATCAATGTCTACAACAGTTGCATATGTGACGATTGCATCTTTCGCCAATTTTTTGGCTTTTTCTCCTGTAGCCACTTCTGAAGCCTTTACATAACCTTCAACACTTCCTGAGTTGATTTTTAACCACTCTCCGCTTTCATTCACCTCAGTTCCTACAACTGTCGCAACCGAACTGTAAGAAATACTTCCTACAGCTTCACCGGTCTCTTTGGCACTTGAATGAACAACCGTGTCTTTTTTTCGATTGGCTACAACGATATCATCTTTTATGATATCCTCTTTGAGTTTGTCTTGTATTGACGGCGCTTCATATTTTACCGTATCATTTACAAGTTTTGTTCGTGCATCGTCAGCTCCCGTTATCTCTATAGTATTGGTGGTCGCTTCTTTTAACGACTCACCAAGAGCCGTCTGTGGAGATATAGAGCTTGCCTTATAATTGTTTAAGGCTACATGGCCATACCGGAGACTGCGTTACTTGTCTCCAAATCCATATCTGCATAGGCGTTGAAACTACATAATGAAACAAGGGTTAGAGCGGATGCCAATGTTAGAATTTTTCCTTTTTCATGAGCACTCCTTGCTTTTATTTTTAGAGTACTTAAATTATACCAAAATTTGTAAGATTGAACAATTACTTTACACTAGTATACTTATTACAATATTTTTAAACTTTTTAATTACGTTTAACGTTATAAATCTGTTTAAAAAGTAGTTACGCAAAAAAGAACAACCGAAGTTGTTCTTTACGTGCGGGAAAAAGGGACTTGAACCCTCACGTCTATACAGACACAAGATCCTTAGTCTTGCCTGTCTGCCAATTCCAGCATTCCCGCATAGGATTAGATTTTCTAATCAAGGCGACAACCAGATTTGAACTGGTGATCAGGGTGTTGCAGACCCACGCCTTACCGCTTGGCTATGTCGCCGTGTCTAGTTGCTTTCAAACAAGCGCCCCGAACAGGGCTCGAACCTGTGACACTGCGGTTAACAGTCGCATGCTCTACCTACTGAGCTATCAGGGCAAATACTCGTGTATTATATCAGATAATCACTGATTATGCAAGTATTTTTTTGAAGAAATGCACCTTCAAAACTGCCTACCAAATTCCGAGTTATTATAAATTTCTATCCTTCTTGGTTAAACCCTCGACCTATTAGTAACCATCAACTCAATACATTACTGTACTTACATCTTGGCCCCTATCTACCTCGTAGTCTTCAAGGGGTCTTACTGTTTTCACATGAGATATCCCATCTTGAGGGGGCTTCACGCTTAGATGCCTTCAGCGTTTATCCCGTCCCTGACATAGCTACCCTGCCATGGAGTTACTCTCCAACAGGTACACCAGCGGTCAGTCCGTCCCGGTCCTCTCGTACTAAGGACGGCTCCTCTCAAATATCTTACGCCCACGCCGGATAGGGACCGAACTGTCTCACGACGTTCTGAACCCAGCTCGCGTACCGCTTTTAATGGGCGAACAGCCCAACCCTTGGGACCTGCTACAGCCCCAGGATGCGATGAGCCGACATCGAGGTGCCAAACCACTCCGTCGATGTGAACTCTTGGGAGTGATAAGCCTGTTATCCCCAGGGTAGCTTTTTATCCGTTGAGCGATGGCAATCCCACTTTATGCCACCGGATCACTAAGTCCTCATTTTTCGTACCTGCTCCACCCGTCGGTGTCGCAGTCAAGCTCCCCTTCTGCCTTTTGCACTCTTTGAATGGTTTCCGACCATTCTGAGGGAACCTTCGAGCGCCTCCGATACTCTTTCGGAGGCGACCGCCCCAGTCAAACTCCCCGTCTGGCATTGTCCCCCGGCCGGATAACGGCCGCAGGTTAGAAATCCAGCAATACAGGGGTGGTATCCCAACGGCGACTCTGCATAAACTGGCGTCCATGCTTCTACGTCTCCCACCTATCCTGTACGAGTATTACCGAATCCCAGTACCAAACTGGAGTAAAGCTCCATGGGGTCTTTCCGTCCTGGCGCGGGTAACCAGCATCTTCACTGGTACTTCAATTTCACCGGGTGCATTGTTGAGACAGCGCTCAAATCATTACGCCTTTCGTGCGGGTCGGAACTTACCCGACAAGGAATTTCGCTACCTTAGGACCGTTATAGTTACGGCCGCCGTTTACCGGGGCTTCAATTCAAAGCTTCGTTTCCTGACTTCTCCTCTTAACCTTCCGGCACCGGGCAGGCGTCAGCCCATATACTTCACCTTGCGGTTTCGCATAGACCTGTGTTTTTGCTAAACAGTTGCTTGAGCCTTTTTTCTGCGACCACTGTTTCCAGTGGCACCCCTTCTCCCGAAGTTACGGGGTCATTTTGCCGAGTTCCTTAACAATGCTTCTCCCGCCGGCCTTAGGATTCTCTCCTCATCTACCTGTGTCGGTTTGCGGTACGGGTACATATAACACAATAAGCGGCTTTTTCTTGACGGCTCCCTAACCGACTTCCCTACTAATTTTTCGGTACGCTTAACGATTTCCCCTTGCATGGTGGTTTTTTTCCTCCCATACAGGTACTTCGCTTGCCCCGGTTTCTGTCCTCCCGGGTTCGGTTTCAGTCTCCGTGTCCCCACAGTTCTGATTATATGTAGTACAGGAATCTGTACCTGTTATCCATCGACTACGTCTTTCGACCTTGCCTTAGGCCCCGACTTACCCTGAGTAGATCAGCTTTACTCAGGAAACCTTAGATATTCGGCCAAGAGGATTCTCACCTCTTTCTCGCTACTCATTCCGGCATTCTCTTCTTATTACTCCACCATTCCTTCCGGTATGGCTTCTACGCCTCTAAGAATGCTCCTCTACCAATGTATTACTACATTCCTAGGCTTCGGTGTTGTGTTTAGCCCCGGACATTTTCGGCGCAGGACCTCTCGACTAGTGAGCTGTTACGCACTCTTTTAATGTATGGCTGCTTCTAAGCCAACATCCTAGCTGTCTTCGAAATCCCACATCCTTTTCCACTTAACACACACTTTGGGACCTTAGCCGTAGGTCTGGGCTCTTTTCCCTTTTGACTACCCAACTTATCTCGTGCAGTCTGACTCCCGTCAATCATCTAGCCGGCATTCGGAGTTTGATATCTCTTGGTAGGCTTTGACGCCCCCGCAAAAATTCAGTGCTCTACCTCCGGTAGACTAATAACGAGGCTAGTCCTAAAACTATTTCGAGGAGAACCAGCTATCTCCGGGTTCGATTGGAATTTCTCCCCTATCCACACCTCATCGCCACCCTTTTCAACGGATGTGCGTTCGGTCCTCCATTCACTTTTTACGCGAACTTCAACCTGGACATGGATAGATCACCCGGTTTTCGGGTCTACACATACTGACTACTATCGCCCTATTAAGACTTGGTTTCCCTTCGGCTCCGTATCTTTAATACTTAACCTCGCCTGTACATGTAACTCGCCGGACCGTTCTACAAAAAGTACGCGGTTCACCTTTCGGTGTTCCACAGTTTGTAAACATAGGGTTTCAGGTTCTTTTTTTCACTCCCTCCCGGGGTTCTTTTTCACCTTTCCTTCACAGTACTATACGCTATCGGTCACTGACTAGTATTTAGCCTTGGGGGTGGTCCCCCTGCTTCCCACAAGGTTTCTCGTGTCTCGTGGTACTCCGGATACTGCTGGATTCAATATATTTTTCCCTTACACGGCTCTCACGCTCTTTGGCCCGCTTTTTCCAAAAACGGTTCAGGTAATATATCTTACTCGTATTGCAGTCCTCTACCCCGCAGTGCACGCACCACGGTTTGGGCTCTCATGATTTCGCTCGCCGCCACTTTCGCAATCACTGTTGTTTTCTTTTCCTCCGGCTACTTAGATGTTTCAGTTCACCGGGTTCCCCTCTGTACGTTATGTATTGGCGTACAGATACTTGGAGTTCTTCCAAGTGGGTTTCCCCATTCAGACATCTGCGGATCACTGAATATGTGCTTCTCCCCGCGCCTTTTCGCGACTTGTCACGTCTTTCTTCGGCTGTCAGTGCCTAGGCATCCACCCTACGCTCTTTTATGTTTAACCTCTTAAATCATATAGATTTAGTGTTTATGTATGACACTAGCGTGTATCATACACTATGTTTAAAAATTTATTACTTTTTGATGTTCTATCATACTCACTTCGTTCGTATGAAGAACTACTTATTTACTAAGATTCAAACTTCGCTTACGCTCGTTTTCATCAAGTAAATAATGCATTAAAAATATTAACCTTTCGATTAATATCCTCGGATGTCTAATTATAAAATATTTATATAATTTCTCGTTTGGTATGCAGTTTTCAAGGTACATTTGAGCCATCAAACTTAATTAAGTTCTCTGGCAATGGAGATGGAGAGATTCGAACTCTTGACCCCCTGCTTGCAAGGCAGGTGCTCTCCCAACTGAGCTACACCCCCATAAATTGGCATCCACCTACTCTCCCATACCGTCTCCAGTATAGTACCATCGGCCGACTAGGTCTTAACCATCGTGTTCGGAATGGGAACGGGTGTGTCCCCTAGACGCATCGACACCAATAATGTTATGTTTTTTTAGTACCCTTTTAATTTAGTACTAAACAGTACTCACAACCCCTACTTTTTTTCCTTAGAAAGGAGGTGATCCAGCCGCACCTTCCGATACGGCTACCTTGTTACGACTTCACCCCCAGTTATCCTCCCTGCCTTCGGCGCTCCCTTCCTTACGGTTAGGTCACTGACTTCGGGCATTGATGACTCCCATGGTGTGACGGGCGGTGTGTACAAGACCCGGGAACGTATTCACCGCAAAGATTCTGATCTGCGATTACTAGCGATTCCAGCTTCATATAGTCGAGTTGCAGACTCACAATCCGAACTGAGACGTTATTTTTTTGTGATTTGCTTGGCCTCGCGACTTTTGCTTCACTTTGTTTACGCCATTGTAGCACGTGTGTAGCCCAAATCATAAGGGGCATGATGATTTGACGTCATCCCCACCTTCCTCCGGATTATCTCCGGCTGTCTCGTCAGAGTGCCCATCTTACTGCTGGCTACTGACGACAAGGGTTGCGCCTCGTTGCGGGACTTAACCCAACATCTCACGACACGAGCTGACGACAACCATGCACCACCTGTATCCCTTTGTCCCTGAAGGTCTAACTTCATTACAAAGTTATTCAAGAGTATGTCAAGATTTGGTAAGGTTCTTCGCGTTGCTTCGAATTAAACCACATGCTCCACCGCTTGTGCGGGTCCCCGTCAATTCCTTTGAGTTTCATTCTTGCGAACGTACTCCCCAGGTGGAATACTTAATGCGTTAGCTTGCAGCACCGAAGAGTTTACCTCCCCTGACACCAAGTATTCATCGTTTACTGCGTGGACTACCAGGGTATCTAATCCTGTTTGCTCCCCACGCCTTCGAGCCTCAACGTCAGTTGTCGTCCAGTAAGTCGCCTCGCCTCCGGTGTTCCTCCCTAATATCTACGCATTTCACCGCTACACTAGGAATTCCGCTTACCCCTCCGACACCTCAGCTTATACAGTTTCCAAAGCAGTTCATGGGTTGAGCCCACGCCTTTCACTTCAGACTTGCATTGCCGTCTGCGCTCCCTTTACACCCAGTAAATCCGGATAACGCTTGCCCCCTACGTATTACCGCGTACTGCTGGCACGTAGTTAGCCGGGGCTTCTAGTCAGGTACCGTCATTTTTCTTCCCTGCTGATAGAGCTTTACATACCGAAATACTTCTTCACTCACGCTATGTCGCTGGATCAGGGTTTCCCCATTGTCCAATATTCCCCACTGTCGCCTCCCGTAGGAGTTTGGGCCGTGTCTCAGTCCCAATGTGGCCGTTCACCCTCTCAGGCCGGCTACCGATCGTCGCCTTGGTGGGCCTTTACCTCACCAACCAGCTAATCGGACGCGGATCCATCTTATACCTATAAATATTTTACCCCTGCACCATGCGGTGCTGTGGTCTTATGCGGTCTTAGCGGAAATTTCTCTCCGTTATCCCCCTGTATAAGGCAGGTTATCCACGCGTTACTCACCCGTCCGCCACTAAGTCTACCTAAAATTCCATCCGAAGACTTCCTTTAAGCAGCTTCTGTTCGACTTGCATGTGTTAAGCACGCCGCCAGCGTTCATCCTGAGCCAGGATCAAACTCTCATATAAAAGTTTAATCTAGCCTTCTCGCTAGCTTGCATCTGTTTTCACAGATCTACTGTTTTTTAAAGGTTTTAAATTCTGTTCGAATCTAAACGTTGTTTTTCTGAAACTTCATCATATTTCAAAGGTAACACCATTGCCTCACTTTGTTCGGCAAGGTGCACTATTTTTTTCTAAATTCAAGTTTCGCTTCGCTTACTTTTCATTAAGAAAAATATGCGAAATATGCAAATTTTTTTCAGGGTTGTGTGTACTGTTTAATCTTAAATTATCAAGGTTCGTTTGCTTCGCTGTTTGAAACAGCTTAGCTATTATATCAAGCTCATCTCATCTTGTCAACAACTTTTTTTAAAAAGTTTTTTTCAGATTATTTCAAGCTATTTGTGCTCTTTTTCAAGCAACTTAGATATAATATCATCAATTCAACATCTTGTCAACTACAATTTAAATTATTTTTAAGTTATTCTGACGTTTGAATTAAGTCCTCTGCAAAAAGCAGTGTATTTATTATACTTTTTCATATTTCCAAAGTCAAGTGACTTTTTTAAAAAATTACAAAAAAACAGCTACAGTTTCGGATTCATTTTTACATCCCAAACTGTAGCTGCATCAGATTTATAAAAGCGGTTTACTACTCTTTCAAAAGATAATCGTTATTTATAACTTTCATAGACAGCGGACCTGCTATCGTCTTCGAATACACAGCTTCAACAGGTCTTATTACAATACCTTCCTTATTCTTCCCTGAAGCGTACTTTCCCTTTGCTCTCTCCAAAAGTTCATCAACACTTTTATACTTAAACTCTTCTTCCACTTCCTCTATAGGCACCATATTTAAACCCAGAAGCTTGCATATCTCCTCAGTCTTATACATGGAAAGTCTTGTATTGGTTTTCATATCTGTTACTGTAAATACATACCACTCAGGTTCTTGCAGACTTCAACCTGTTTTTTTGAATACCCGGTCCGCAAAATTCACCCTGAATTGCTATATTATCAAGATTATTTTCTTTTAATCTCTCTTCTATACTATGCTTATGTGCATATTTCCACATATCACATTTATCATCATCTGCATATTCATAGTTTCTTCCGCATACACCGAAATGATCGCCGCTCTTATACATTGTCACACTGCATCCGTCCATTTTGGTAGTTATGTAATATCCCTTTACAGATTTAAACTCCTCCATTAACTCAGGATATGACTGCACTCTAAGCTCGTCAGTTTTTGAGATTTCACTCGGAAACTCTGCAATAACAGTGCCGTCATTGCTTACTCTCTCCTCTATCTCCCATTTCCTTATTCCAAGAAGTTCGGTTACATCATCACCTATTTCATATTCACCTTCAGGAAGTATTTCTAAAGGTTGTACCAGTCCTTGTGATATCTGTCCTCTGAATTTCATGGTCTTCAGCCTGAATCCCGCTCCCATTATTTCATTCTCTTTAAAGCTGCTTGCTCTGAGGAATTCAAAAAGTTCGCATACAGGAAGGAATGAATCCACTTCCATATATATACATTTATCCCCTATGCTGAATTGACCTTTGTTAGCTACACATTGCCATCCCAATACATGTACACATTCTATCTTTTCAGCACCCTCTATAGGCGTAATATTATGTACATACTGTATGGATGCCAGTTTTCTTTTTTTCCCATTTTTTTCACCCTCAACAAAATAAAACTTTTTTTCTTTATACTCATTCTATCATAAATATTTCCGCTTTTTCATTATACTTGTAGTATACTTCCCTTTTCAGGTGGAAATATCGGTGAAACAATATCAATATCCGGATTCATTTCTTTTTATCATTTTTTTATTATAAACTCAGACTTAAAGACTCCTCCTATATAACTTAACTTTATTTTATTTTCAAATTTTTTTCACTCAATGCTTTTATATGTAGAGTTATTTCTCCTGCCGCTCTTTCAAAGATATTCTTTATACTTTCACAGCTATAAATATATTTTTGATGCCTCTGCCGCCAGACCTGCTATATGCTCTCTTGTGAAATCGCTTGTTGCTATATCATTAACACTATTCATCTTAAAAATATTCAAGTACCAGATCATATATCTTACTTTTTTTCTGTTTCTGCCGTCAGATTCCTTTAAAGGTCGCTGAAATAATCTCTTTTTCCTATACTGTATGCACTGCCCTCGTCGCCGTATCTGTATCCGAAACCTCCACACCTGTATGTATTCTCACCCTATCTTTGCAAGCCCCTATACTTCCTGTACCTGCAATTATAAGTATTCCGTCATCTCCTCCAAGTGCGCCAAGCATTGCGATGTAGGCATCAGAATAAAGCCTGAACTCTTCAAATACTGATGAAAACTCATCCTCAAGCTTTTTTCTGTAATCCTTATTTATACCGTATCCTCCAAGACCTGCTCCCACCTTCAAATCATAATCAAAGTCTTTTTATATTAATAAGCAACTTTTCTCTCGCCTCGGTAAGAATAGATACCGCTTCTTTAAAAACTTGTCTGCGCAGGATGGATTGTAGGCATTAAAACGGATGCTATACTGTTTTTTTATCACTGTCAAACAGTATAAAATTTGTCTTTGTTCCCCACCGTCTATTCCTATGTAATAAGTATTTTTCATCTATACTTCCTTTGATTCCTTCATTGCAAACTTCTGCCAAGGCCTTATATAGTCAAGCAAGAACAACTCATCTTTATCAATATGCCCGACCACGGAGCTCATCCCCGAATTTTCCATATCACTTAGAGCAATCTGCAGTTCTCCGGCATAATGACCGTAAAGCGAACTTTCAATTATAATGTCACCTCTTTTTTTATAGGTGCAGGGATTTATTACTTCAAACTTTTTCACCCTTGTACTTTACCCTTGAAGCTGTAGATCTGATAAAATTGTCCGACTTATCGCCTCTGTTAAAATGCATTTCTTTTAAAACTATAGTTCTTTCAAGTACAGGAAGTTCGGGCAAAAGTTTTACATCGAAGCATACTCTGTCCAGAGGAATGCTTTTTATCTTTTCAATCTCCCCATCTGTCGGATAGCAATTTGAAATAATAATGTCATCAATGTCATCCATAGCAATCATATGCTTTAGTTGCTTATCAATACTCATATTTCTGTGCATTTCCAAAGTCGGAAGCCCGAAATCGGTAGGCCATGGACCAAACGATCCTTTACTTCTTGTAGTAATAAATGCCGCAGTGTTCAGACCGTATTTTTTAAATCTTTTTGTACAGCTTTTAAAGAAATCAAGTCCGAGTCCGCTGTAATTATGCGGATAAAAAAATTATGACATCCGTATAGATTGTATCTGTTAGGTTCATAATTCATTATTGTATCAATAGTTGAAACATCATTTGACATATTGATTTCTATCTTCAAGTCGTATTCATTAAAAGTCATAACAGACTCTTCCAGTCCGCTAAATCCCAGATCAAGTCTAAGTCCGTCCGCTCCTATTTCTTTAAAGAAAGAAAGGTCCTTATATGATATTCCCAGTTTATCAAAAACTGAAGGTGATACATCAACTATTATTTCAAACCCAAGGCTTTTTTTGCATAACGATTTATCTTACTAAAATCATGTATTATCTCTTCTTTTTGATTTATTCACTGATAAAAGACATGAGAAGATACGAGAAAAGCCGGAAAATCCGGCTTTCTTAATATATTCAATAATATTTTCCACATTGTCTTTTTCAGGATAAATTGATATCCCAAGTCTACGCATAACTCTCCTTTATATTATTACGTAAAAATATTATGCAAAGAACGTCACTTTCTTCCTGCTTCTTTTAAATCGGCATCATACTTGTTGAAGAACGGAAGGTAAATAAGTATTGAAAGAATTATCAAAAGTACATTTAATATAAGTGCTCTGATATCTCCGTTTGTTGCAAGGAATGCACCTATAGGTCCCGGCAATGTCCATGGTGCTGACGCCACTACTCTGTTTACAAGTCCAAGTTCGGTTGCTATCCAGGCAATTATAGCACAAATAATAGGATTTAGAACAAAAGGTATCAAAAGAACAGGGTTAAGGATTATAGGGCATCCGAAAATCATAGGTTCATTGATATTAAAGAGCGCCGGTACAAAAGCTACCTTTCCAAGTGTCTTGCCATACTGTGATTTTGATCTGAATAAAAGTAAGATTGCAAGTCCTATAGTTGTTCCTGAACCTCCGATATATATAAACCACTGATAGAAAGGTTCCGGGGCAATATTCGGAATAGCCATTCCTGCTGCAAGCGCATTTGAATTCTGCTCAAGAAGCATAAGCCATATAGGTCTTGTAACACTTCCCACTACGCTGCTTCCGTGTATACCGAAGCACCAGAAGAATGAATCAAGGAATGTAAGCAAAAGTACTGATGGAAGTGTATCCGCAACATGTACTATAGGTCTTATAACTGAACCTACAATACCGTGAACATTTATTCCAAGCCACATGCATATAGTTGAAACTATAAGAAGAATAATAACGGTAGGTGTAAGTGCTTCAAAACTTCTTGCAACAGATTCCGGAACCTGCTCAGGCATTCTGATTTTAAAGCCTGATTTCTGGGTAAATCTATAGATTTCTACCGCAAAGAATGCTGAAAGAATACCTACAAACATTCCGTCAGATCCGATATATGACATTCCAAGATGCCAACCGCTTGGTATTGCCTTAATATAATCTGCCAAAGCCTGATTGTTTTGCTGCAAGGCTTTTTGAATTTCTTCACTTGCCTCAGGAAGTGATACATGTACAACTGTCAACAGGAATGTCAATTCTGAAAGAATAGCTCCTGAAAGTCCGTCTAAATCATAGCTCTTTGACAATGAAAATCCTATTCCGAACACTGCATATAATGTCATAATATACATTGCCATACGATATGGAAGAAGAATTCTTCCCGCATTTGCTTTTTATAAACTGTGCAAATTCCCCAAGTTGCCGGCATTTGGTTCGGCAAGAATGCAATTACAAGAAAAAAAGTGAACTTACAATTACTATAGGCAAAGTTGCAATAATACCGTCTCTTACAGCTCTTAAATGTCTTTGTTCACTGAGTTTTGCCATCGGTGTACTTAGATTTTTTGTCTAAAAAAATGCAGCAATATTATCAAACATTTTAATTACCTCCCTGTTAATCCCTTCATCTGTGTATAAAGCTTAGGTCCACCCAGAGGTGAATAAGCCATAGGTTCAATTAATGCACATGGAATATTCTGTGCCTCTGTCGCAGACCTTGATATTATCAAATCTGTGGCGAATTTGTAGTGCAACCATCACACAATTCCAACCGTTCTTTACCTCGTCATCAACAGCCTGAGTTCCTATTGCAAGAACTTCAATCTTTTCACCATGCTTTTCAGCCTCTTTTCTTCAAGGCATTTACGGCAATGGTTGATGACATACCACCCGAACAAACAAATAATACCTTCATATATTACCTTCTTTCTAAATCTGATTTTATTTTCTTTTTATATCAGATTTTTTTGTTTTTTTAATGTAAAACATTTACCACATATCATAAGATTTTTACTAAAACACTTTTAAAAATGTTTTTCAAACTATTTGCCGGTCTTAAGTAACTTCTTTATTGTGGCGCTGACATTCAACTCATTATCCGAAAGTGTCTTTCTTGCCTTTAGCGCATCCACACCTGCAAGTCCCATAACTATGGCCACCTTGACATCATAGTCTGATTCCTCCAAAAGCTTTTTTGAGTTTTCCTTATCTATACCTGTGGCCTCACTTACTATATTGAGTGCTCTTACTCTCAGCTTTTCATTGGTTGTCGCAACATCTACCATAAGATTTTGGTACACCTTGCCTATTTTTACCATAGTTGTGGTTGAAATCATATTTAATACCATCTTCTGAGCTGTTCCGGCTTTCATTCTTGTAGAACCTGTCACAGCTTCCGCTCCTACAACCACCTCTATAGGGGCGTCTGCAAGCTCCGATATTTTTGCATTTCTTACACAACTTACAGCTACAGTCTTTTGCTCCGAGACTTTTTTAGCATATTCCAAACCGCCTATTACATATGGTGTTCTACCGCTTGTCGCAAGTCCTACCAAAGTATCCTTCTCACTAAGTTCAAGTTCCTTCAAATCATTTACGGCAAGCTCTTTTGAGTCCTCGGCGCCTTCTACAGCTTTTCTCATCGCCTTATCTCCACCTGCCATAATACCTATTACCATGTCAAAACGGTACGCCGTATGTAGGAGGACATTCACTGGCATCAAGTATACCAAGTCTTCCCTGATGTACCTGCACCTATATAAATAAGCCTTCCGCCTCTTTTTATACTTTCAACTGCAAACTCCACAGCCTTTCCTATCTCAGGTATTGCAGGTTTTACACAGTCGGCTATCTTTTCATCCTCTTGATTTATCTTTTCAATAATTTCTACAGCGGAAAGTTCGTCAAGATTCATCGTGTTAATATTTCTTCTCTCCGTATCCAAACTGTCAAGACTTAACACTGTTTTTTTCTCCTTTTCTATAAAATCCTTGTAGAATTTAAAACTCTTCTTTTTATATCTTTTATATGTACCGTTACCGAGGTTGTCGGCATCGACATATACCACTCCGTATCTCTTTGTCATCTCAAGTGAACCGGCGGATACAATATCTACAATGCCCCCAAAGCAAATATGCCAGACATTCCACTCCGTCATCTACAGCAAGCTTTTATCTGTTCAAAAGTGGTCGTTCAAATACTGTATTCTGTAGTCGTCATTTATGATATTACCGTCCTCCAATACATCATTGTATCCGAAGCTGTTCTCTGTGATCATTACAGGCTTTTTTATATCTGTCATAAATCTTGTTCATAGAAATTCTCATGCCCACAGGGTCAATCTGCCATCCCCACTCATTTGCTTTTCAGATACGGATTCTTTGTACTTACTACAAGATTACCTGCTGTCTTTTTCCATTTCCTCAGATGCACACACATTTGACTGATAATATGAAAATCCCACAAAATCGGCTGTGTTGTTTTTCAGAAGTTCTTCATCTCCCGGTAAAAACTCCACTTTTACATTGTTTTTCTCTAAAGTACTTCTTCATATAGTAAGGATACTCACCTGCGCCAAAACATCTGTAAAGAACCACTGATTTACCTGCTCGTACTGTAATGTTTTCAACTGATCAAGCGGATTACATGAGTAACCGTAGTAGCAAAAACACGCGGCCATACATCCGAATTTGACATCAAGCATCTTTCTTCCAAGCTCTATTACCTTTGCCGAAGCTATAAACTGATTGTGAAGTCCTGCAAATATGTCATTTAAATCATATCCGCTTCCCTCTTTATTTTCATCTCTGAGAAGTCCAAGTCCGTTAAAAGGGCTGAAAAATCCGGTATTTATCTCATTGAAAGGTACTACAAAATCCAAGTACTTACCAAATCTTTCAAATATTACTTTTGCATATTTTAAATACAAATCGACAAGCTTTCTGTTTTTCCAACCGCCATATTTTTCAACCAGTGCAAGAGGTAGTGCATAATGTGTAAGACTGAGATATATCATGATACCCTTTTGACTTAAGCTTCTTTTAAAAATATCTCCGTACATCTTAAGGGCATCTTCATTAGGAGTCTCTTCCTCTCCTGTAGGAAATATTCTCGACCAGGCAATTGAGATCCTGTATATATCTATTCCAAGCTCACTCAGGTAATCTATATCCTCATCTATATGTGACAGTCCTTCACTGCCCTTTCTTCCCGGAAAGAAATCTCCCTCTAAAGGATGTTTTGCCCTCTCTATATCCGCCTTTTGTCAAAAGTCTTGTAGATGTAGTGGCGTTGTCTGTTCTTTTTACATATCTTCTACAGTCCTGTGTATCAATACCCTTATTAAAAGAGATAAAATCCGCCCTCATATTGACTTGAGGCGCTTGCACCTCCCCATAGCATTCTCATTTTTTTCACTTCCTTTAACAAAAATCAGTCTCTAAGCTTCTTTATCAAATTTCTTGTAGCTTCAATATCTTCAAGAACTTCAGGATAATGTCTGTGTGATATTGCAAGATAAATCATATCAAGTAAAGTAAGCGTTGTATTACGACTTGAAATTGCTCCAAGTCTTAATTCTCTCTCATCGTGCGGAACACGAAGAGTTATATCACAGATTTTTAGACAATTCATTCTTGCCGAAACAACAAATACCTATTGTCTTTGCTCCCTGCCCTTTTTGCAATTTCAGCCACCAAAACAGTCTCCTTTGTATTTCCGCTATAACTTATACAGACACAGGCATCTTCTTTTTTAATAAAATTCAAATTAACAAGCTGTAAATGTATATCATTATTAAATACAACATCCTTACCTATTCTTGAAAGCTTTATAATTTATATCATAACAAACTATACCGCTGGCTCCCTACACCGAACAGATATATTTTTCCTTGCATTATCTATTGCATCTATCGCCTCTTCAATTAGACTTATATCCATCAGAGCATAAAGTTTTTTTCAATACTCTTAATAAGATTTATTTTTGTTTTTTTCTATAATATCTTCAAGTTCGTCTTCAGGATGTATTATCTCATCACCTGTATAATCTTTATCCGAATCCAAATCTGCGTACCAATGCAAGTTTCAGCTGTTGAATACCGTCAAATTCCAGACTTTTTACAAATCTTATGACTGTAGCCGGTGATGTGCCCGTTATTGCCGCAATTGATTGTGTACTTAGATTTATAGCATCTTTATAATTATCTATAAAATAATCCGCCACTCTCTGTTCCGACTTGGTCAGTTTTTGAATATTCCTCTTTGATTTTGCAATACTATATCCAATGTATTACCTCCAAATTTTATGGAACTCCCAATCACTTTTTATATTTTCTTTTTTTATTTCTTCTATTTCCGTCTTAAGATCGGCTATTGTTTTTATAGAGTGAGATCATCTCCTCCGCCAACTCCTCAGCCACATTCGCCATTGTAAGGTGGTCTTGTGAATGTATCAGAATAATATTTACAGGAACCTGCTCACCTCCGGCTTCCTTTGCAATCATATCTGTCTGTAATTCATGAGCCTGTAAAAGTCTTTGATTCGCCTCTTTGCTTTTTCATTTGCAGATTCAAAGTCGCCCTTTCTTGCATCACAGATGGCATCCATTGAATACCCCTTACTGTCTCCCTGCTGTAGCGATTATTTCAAAAGAAATCTGATAATCTTCTTCTCTCATAAAACTCCAATCATCCGAAAAAAATAAAAATATTATTTCGTTAAATATTTTATTTTTTGGAATATTATTTCTAAATTCATTTAATCATATTCATATGCTTTTTGTCAATAAAATATTAATAATTAAAGTTAAGCTTTTTAAAGTTACTTCTATAATAAAAAAATAAAGTTGATAATTTTACAGATTAGAGCATCTATAAAAAAATTTCAACTTTATTATTTTTATAAATTATTTTATTTTTTTATTTTTGTATACAGAATGTGGTAGCAAAACAAGTCTATTTATATTAGAATTTACTCTCACGCAATCAATATTATTCTTATATTCTAAAGTGTTTCTTGTATGAATATTATCTGCCCATATATACTCATAGCTTTCTATTTCCGACTCCAAATCAAGAGTAAAACTATCAGATATGCTTCTATTTGCAAAGAAATATAATGCATTTGTCCTGTTTATCCAGACAACATACCATATTCAAATATGGGATATTACTCATGTCCTCAATATTTCCGGTTTCTTTTTACTTTAAACACATCACAATTATAATTACTTTCTATAACATATTCAATATTGGCATCTACATATAGCTTTTATTAATTTATACGTACCGGTTTCATATGCAACTCCATCATTACTTCGTATAATTCCACCTGCCCATCCATTTATTAAATCTGAAATATTACATATGTTAAGATCATTTATATTATTAAGAAATGTATTTATTATACATGAATTTGCTATTACTGCTTCTAAACTCTGCTCTCTCTCCGACTTATTTTTCTCACCATAATTACAGTTCCATTCAGTTATTGCAATAGGAATTTTTATATCCAATTTTATCCATTGTCTTACAAGTATCTTTGATTACTTTATCAAATTTTTTTCTGAAGCAGAAACTGTAGCATAATATATTTGTTCATCATCTAACTCCTGATCTTCAATTAGAGGAGCATAAAAATGTAACGCTAATGCATCTATATATCCTTTTCCTTCTTTCAGTACAACTTCATTCCAGCTTTGATCCAAACTTCCACCATCACCGCCACAAGCCAACAGAAATATACTTTCATCTCTTTTTTCATTTCTTTTGCAAAAACCAAATATTTTTTTATATAATCAAATACATTACAGTGTCCTATTTCCCAATTACCGAAAAACTTCATTTCCTATTTCCCAATATTTGACTTTATATGGAACTGAATTGCCATTTGTGAATCTCTTTTTTTCCGTATTCAGTATTACAATCACCATTACAATACTCAACCCAATTTGCAGCGTCATATGATGTCGACGACCCAAAATTAACACAAATAAGCGGTTCTGCTCTCACTTCTCTACAAAACGCAACATATTCATCTGTTCCGAAACTGTTACTTTCCATTCCTCCCCAATGTTTATTCTCTTTACAAGGTCTTTTATCTACCAATCCGACTCCATCTTCCCAAAAATAACAATCGGCCACACATCCTCCGGGAAATCTCATAGTTCCGGGCTTCAAATCCTTTATTTTTTTTGCAACTGTATTCCAAGTACCTGCGATTGTATTATTGGGTATTAAAGAGGACTGATCCAACCATACTTCATTTTTTCCCTCTATATAAAACGATATTTCTGCATCTAAATCTGACGAACCATTACAAAAAGAAAAATTTATTTTTTGCCATTTTCCTGAGATTATACTATCTGTAAAGATAATTTCTCTATCACATTTTATTTTTAATATATAATGTTATAGTATCTTTAGAATAAGCCCAAATATATCCATTATAAATTTCACTATCATATAACTTTATTTTTTTCCTGTCTTATTCCTCCATATCCCTCACTATTATTTAGTATATGTATGGAATATGAAGGTGCATAAATAATCTTATCATCCAACTCACATTTTGTATTTTTTTGCCAAAACATTTCCATGGCTCAAAAGAAAGTAGTCCTTCTTTATCAAGGTTTTTCAAAACTCCTTGATTTTTAGTAATTGAGCTAGTAAACCCGGTTCAATGCAATCATGCATGTATTCTATAAAATGTCCGAAAAAAATTTTTCGGGCATTACCCCAATTATTTTTGCTTTCTATCAATGTTCAATTTTATATTTTTTCATACTCTATCCCTTCATACCGGTCATCGCTATACCTTGAACAAAAACCTTTTGCGCGAAACAATAAAAAAACAAAAAAATCGGTAATAGTGACATTATTGATCCAGCCATCATAATTCCATAATCAACTACATGAGTTCCCATAAAAGACGCCAAACCTGCTGATAATGTCTTCATTTCAGGCTTTTGTTGCTATAATAAGTGGGATACAAAAAGATCATTCCAATTATACATAAAAGTGAAAAAAATAATTAAGAGTAATCAAAAGCAGGTTTACATAAATGGTAACATAATTTTTTTATATTTGAAACTCACTACACCCATCAATACGAGTCGCTTCCTCAAGTCCCTTTTGGAAGTGATACAAAAAAATTGTCTCATCATAAAAAAATTCCAAATGCATTTGTTGCTCTAGGTAAAATCAATCCCAAATAAGAATTTAAAAGTTTTCAAGTGAAATAACTCTGAATACAATGGAACCATAATAACTTGAAACGGAATCATTAAAGTTAAAAAGTACAAAAACAAATAATATATTTCTTGCCTTTTGAAATTTATTCTTGCAAAAGGAATATCCTGCCATGCTGTCTAATATAATTGAACACATGGTTACACAACTTGCAAAAAAATAATTGTATTTCTATAATATAATAAAAAAAGGAATTCTTCTCCAAATATTTATGTAGTTTTTCAAATGTATAATTGACTGAAAATAAAGTAGGTGGAAAACTTCTTATATCAGCTTCTCTTTTTAAATGACGTAATTAACATCCATAAAAAAAGGGTATAACATAATAATTAAGCCAATACTCAATAATATGCCGGTAAATAATTTTAAAATCTTTATCCTGTTCATACTCATAATAGCCAAACCTTTCAAATTAGATTTTTGTCACCTATGATAATTCATTCTCATTTTTCTTCATGATTTTAAATAACGGAATTGATGACAGTAGTGTTATCATTAAAAGTGATACCGCTATAGCAGAGGCATAACCCATATTTGATTTCTCAAAAGCATTTGAATACACATATTGGACTAATGTTTCCGTTGTAAAGAGTGGTCCACCTTTAGTAACAACATACACTTGATCAAATACTTGGAAAGAAGATATTACAGAATCTACAACTACAAAAGTTAAAGTCGGCATTAACATAGGGACAGTAATATATCTAAACTTATCCAGTTCTCCGGCACCGTCTAATATAGCCACCTCATAATATGTATCTGAAATTCCTTCAAGCCCTGCAATAATAATTATCATTTTAAAACCAAGATTCTTCCATATACCTATAACAATCATTGTAGGCATAGCCCACGTTGTACTGTTTAATAAATTTGGAATATTAATTCCAATCCTTCTGAAAAAAATACATATATATTCCATAATCATTATTTATCAAAAAAACGACCATGTAATAGCAATTATTGTCATTGATACAATCGCCGGCAGAAAATATATTGAGCGAACAAAAGCAGTAAATCGACTTTGTTTTTTTAGCGCTATACCTGCAAATAAAGCCAATATAACTTGTAAAGGAACTATACACACTGTGTAAAACACAGTATTTTTTTCAACGCATTCCAAAAATCTGGAATCACAAATCAGCTTTTATATAGTTTGAAGCACCTACAAATTTTTACATTATTAAACATCATATTAAATGTCTGAGTACTATAGATAAATGACATGATAAGAGGTACAAAAACGAAATATAATGAATATCAACATAGACGGTAATATAAACAATACACCCTGCTCTTCTTTGTTTTACAAAAATACTTTTTTTACCTTTAGAATTTATCATATATTCTCCTTTTTTTAAAGAGTAGTGAAATATTTTTCACTACTCTTTAATAAAATCACTTGAGTAATGTATCTATCTGTTTTGAGGCATTATCTAAAGTTGTTTTCACATCATCTCCATCTAATAAAAATTTTTTTCAATTGCGGGAGTAATTGCATCACTGTCTATCTCATTAAAGTTAGTAAGTTGCTGTAAATAAAAATGTGCATATTGAATCTGGTCACTAAATAGTGCTACAGCTTTATTATCTTTCAATCTATCATCTTTAATAGCATCTGTATTTGCTACTGGATAGCCAACACTACCTGACCACTCAACTTGTACATCTACACTTTGCCAATATGCAAAGAAGTCATAAATCGCATTTTTTTCTTTTTCTTCTGATGCACTTGAAGTCATATACATACCGACACCTTGTGCTAGTGTTGCTTTTACCTGAAGGTCCGCTTGGAACTCCGGCCATGCCGTAGTTTACTCCTGCAGAATCAAAACTTCCTGTCGCCCAAGGGCCACAAAAATACATTCCTAACTTTCCTGTTGAAAATAATGTGTCAATCTCAGCACCTGTACAAACTTGAGGACCAATTTTGCTATCCCTTATTAATCCTGCCCACTTCTTAACAGTTTCAATATTTTTCTTCACTGTTAAATACCGATTTTTCCATCCTTTATATAGTCTCCTCCACCTGCCCAAATCATAATTGGCCACATTGGAATTGTGTTATTAGTAGCCATACCAAATCCATATTGATGCTCACCGTCTATATCCTTTGTAAGTTTCAACGTCGCATCCTCCAGATCTGTCCATGTCCAATTTTTCGTTAGGATATTCTACACCTGCTTTTATCAAAAATATCTTTATTATAATACATAACTAAAGAAGCTATATTTAAAGGAACACCATAATAATTTCCATTATATTTAAGATTCTCATTGAAAACTGCCGGAATTTTTAGTTGCATCAACTTTCTTACTCGAATATAATTCATCAATTGGTTTTTATTGCACCTGATTTCCGCATACTCACCTATTCGTTCTGTAGCAAATGCAGTAATATCAGGTCCATCTCCTACAGGTAAAGAGGTCGCAAGCTGTTGATATAATGTATCCCATGATACCCTCTCCATTTGTATCTCAACATTTAATTGATTGGATTCATTGTAGTTATCTACAATTCTTTGCATTACTTCTCCATCTGTACCTGTAAAACCGTTCCAGTATGTTATTACAGTTTTTTTCATCTGCTTTTTGTTTCTTTTTTTCACTTTTTAGCTTTTTGCACTACACCCAACTGCACTTAACGCAACGCTTACTCCAACTATCACAGCTAATAATTTCTTCATATCATTTTCCCTCCATCAACATATTTTTTAAATTTCTACAACTGCCTTTTTTAAACTGACTTCTCACAAAAGGTAACATGGTATATTCCTATAAATATCTCTTACAAATGTACAATCTAAGTATATTATTTCTAACTCCCCAAATGTATCTATAGCCAGATTGCCCGGAACTCCCAATATTCTTTTCACCAACCCATTCTTCTTCAACTTTTTAACTTAATAAATCCGTTAAAAATCAATATTCCAACTGTCTGCCAATAATCCCCTCCTCTATCTCTATTTTTAATATTTTTTTACCTTCCATCAGATAAATATATATGTCCTTATTTTTCAGCTTTTAAAGCATCCTTCAATATAGTATGAACCACTATCCGGGAGATTAAATGTTGTTTTAGATTTTAGTTTATATACTTCTCCGTTCTTCGAGTAATTATCTAAAAAGTTAATATCAGCCTTAGGTAATATTAACTCCTCATTCCCACCCGGTGCACTTGTTTTTCAAAATATTTCCTTCACGCCATATTTTTATCCAAACACAATACTCTATCTTCTCCCTCATATTTTTTTCAAAGATTGTTTGATCTCCCGTGATATACTAAAAATTGGAGTGATATGATCAGGGTGCTCTTGTAATACTGTTATGACCTGTTCCGTTCAATATTGAGTTTCCTTTAACAAGTGGTAAATAATCTCTATCTGACGGTTGTTTATAGTATTTGAGTTTACCGCTACTACTATCTTCAATAGCATAATTTATAAAGTAATCCGGACTTGTATATGCATTTCCACTATACATAAGCCAGCTTTCTTCTCCATCTGACATATAAAAAGGTCCTTCTAATGTATGCCAGTCAACTCCATCACCAAACCTGTTTTTTTCATAAATATCTCTTGATCAATACTGGGGAAAAAGTATAGTTTCTTCATTCCCAGATAGTTTACATGGACTTTTCCAATTTCATCTCTCCATATTGCAGTACCCATCCTTCCATACTCCGGATTTTCATTAATATTTGCCGCATAAAAAAATTATATATTTACCCTGATTTTTTATAACATGTGGATCAATACAAAAATTTATTTGTTAATGTAACACTATTCTTAAATGGACCTAAAGGACTATTAGAACTAATAACTTTCAAAAAAATGACTGTGATCATCATACTCATTTTTCTTTCAATGAAGAATAATATAAATAAAAAAATACCCTTTATTTCAATTACACATGGTGCCCCAAAAAAACTATGTTCATTAGATACCTTATATACGTAACCCATATCCTCAAATTTATCTAAATCATGTGAAAAGAATACTCTTATACCATCTTCACCTGAGCAATAACAATAGTAATCATTTTTTTCCATCTTATTATGAATGGATCCGGACATATTATTTTTTTCTTTATCTTTTACCATAGGACAAATCCTCTATTATCTATATTGTAACGTTACGTATTATGTTTCAAATAATAGTTTGTAGATGTATAACACTACAAACTTTTTCCTTTCTACTATATGGCTTTCTACAAAAAAAATTATTTTTTTCTTCCCCGGCTCAATATCATGATTAATCTGAGCTAAAAGCAGTTCTGTAGCTTTTTCTTCCTTTCTCAAAAAAAGCTACTGATGAACTGTTGTAAGAATAGCTTCTCCTGTTGTTGGAATAATATCATCAAATCCTGTCACACTTACCTGTTCCGGAATCTTAATATCCATTTCCTCCAAAATATTTATTACTGTATAAGCCAAGGTATCATTCCAACAAACAAAACAAGTAGTTCCCTTCTTTATACAATTGAAAACTGTCTTATAAATACTTCCCCTATCAAATCCACAAATTGAAATTTCTGCATTTCCTATTTTTGTTTTCTTTTACTGCATCCTTAAAAACCGGAAAAAAACGCAACTTCTCTTCTTCAGTCAAGTATTGATAAGTCAAGTATTCCAATTTTTTTATGACCTTTTTTTATTGCTAGTTTAGTTATATTATATATTCCGGATTTACCATCACAATTGACTTGTAGTATATCCTCATCGGTGTGTGAAGATATCAATATTCCACATGATTTACTGTCTACAAAACTCTTTAAATATAATTCCGGAAAATTACCTAACAATAAAAAAATCCGTCACTAAACTCTGTTTGAGAATATTGTATTTATCTTATGCTCAGACATCTCTCTATTATCGATAAGCTTTAATTAGTACATCATAATGCTGTTTTCTGGCTTCAGACAGTATTCCAAAAAAATTCTCCTGTGAATGTATTATCTCTTTCAATAAGCTCATTTGTTATTACAGTTATCGTCCTTGTCTTACCATTTCTAAAAACTTTGGGCAATCTTATTCGGTATGTAATTAAGTTCCTTTGCAACTTTTTAGTACCTTTTCTCTTGTTTCTGCCTTTACTCCATCCCTACCGTTTAGCGCATATGAAGCAGTTGTAGGAGAAACCCCTGCCTTCTTAGCAACTTCTGTTATAGTTATCATATTTCTCCAATTCGTAACGTTACGCTTTTTTTCTTTATAATAACATAATCATTTATTTTTGTCAATACATTACTTGTAAATTTATACCAAAATATACTTTTAAAAAGCTCAAAAATATATTTGTATATCGCAAATATATTTTTGAAAGCTATAATGTATTTTATCTGTTAATATATACCTATTTATTTTTATATTATTTATATGAAAAGTGTTGAATGCTAGTTTAACTATCTAATGTTTCAAAGTTAAATAAGGTAGTCCAGTCTCCTTAAACTTCAAAAACTCCCCTAATCTCTCCATGTTCTCCAATGATCTTCTCCATCCACACCATATGATACCATCTACCGAATTTATGTCCGCAGTTTTTCAAATTTTTCCAACCATTCTAAACCCGATATGTTCATGAAACTGTACACTGTTATTATTTAAATATTCATCCTCTTTATCCACATAACCGATACATGAATATAAATTTGTTATATTCTGCGCCTTTGCTATATCCTCCAAGACAGAGTATAATTTTTTTGCCTATACCCATTTTTCTTCTTATCCAGATTTAGGTATATGGTAGTCTCTGCACTTAATTCATAAGCCTTTCTCCCTACAAATGAATGCAAATAGGCATATCCCAGTATTTCATCATCCTTACAGGCAACAATAAACGGATAGCTTTTTAAAACCTCTTCTATTCTTAATTTAAACTCTTCCTCACTTGGTACTTCTGTTTCAAATGATATTGCCGTATCCGTTACATAATATGCATATATTTTTGAGCGACTCTTTAGCATCCTCAGGATTTGCCGATCTTATAGAAATATCATCAATCATCTTCTTCAGCCTCTTCTTCAGTTGTAAAATTGCTTGAATCAAAATGTAAGAATTTTTTTGCAAATATTTATTTGCTCCGTAGACCATTATATCCTGATCCTTTTCAAACTTTGTCTGTGGAGTAATAGTCATATACCAGTTCTCACCTTTTTTTATTCCCATAATATTAACTTTGTATTTTTTCCTTATATCAAGCTCCAATACCGTTTTTCCCTCCCAGCTTTTAGGCACCTTACATTCAAATATAGAGTTTTCTCCGGGCAATTCAATATAATTTGAAATATTATTTGAGCTGTATCTTATAGCTACCCATTCCGCCAACTGCCTTTCAGGATATACCACTTCATTTGCTCCGTTTCTAAGTAAAAACTTAGCCTGTGTATCTCTGGATGCTCTGGATACCACATATTTTGCACCACATTCACTAAGCAGCGATGTGGTTTCCAAAGAAGTTTGAAAATCATCACCTATGGCTACAAAACAGGTGTCAAAATTACTTACACCGATTGATTTTATAAAATCCTTCTTTGTACTGTCTCCTATCATTGAATTTAAAGTATAAGGCAATACCGGTTCTATACAGTCCTCATTTCTGTCTACAGCCATTACATCATATCCCATTTCATACAACTTTTTTTACATAAATGTCGTCCATATCTTCCGACACCAATTACCAAAAAAACTCTTCATAATTCACCTTCTATAAAAATTTATCCTACCGCTACCTGATCCTTAGGGTATCTTGCATTCCCGTTCTTTTTTGGAGTAACTGCCGCAAATATAAGCGTTATACCTCCTACTCTTCCGAAATACATCATACATATCAACAATATTTTTGAAATAATTCCAAGATGTGGTGTAATACCCAAAGTCAGTCCTACCGTTGCAACAGCAGATGCACACTCAAACATTGTTTCTTTAAGCGAAAAATCCTTCTATTCCGCTTATAATCATTGATCCGACTATAAATAAAAAAATATCCAAAGCAAATACCGCAACGGCATTCTTTATTATATCCGGTTCAATCCTTTTCTTAAATACTGCTACCTCTTTGTCCTGCTTTTAAAAACAGAACACATTGTAGCAACTAAAATAAAAATTGTAGTCATCTTGATACCGCCTGCTGTAGATCCCGATCCTCCACCTATCAACATCAAAATAATCGTCATTGCTATACCGTTGTCGCTAAACTTCGTATAATCTATAGTATTAAATCCAGCAGTCCTTGGTGTAACCGCCTGAAATAAACTTGAGAGCACTCTTGTCTTGATGTCCAATCCGCTAAATTCTGTAAAGAAAAATAATATGGACGGAAACAATACCAAAACAGATGTCATTGTAAGCACTATCTTAGTTTGAGTAGAATATCTTTTTATATCAAACCTGTAATCAAATATATCCTTCCATATAAGAAAACCCAGACCTCCTATCAGTATCAATAACATTATTGTTATATTTATCATTATATCGGATTGATACTTTGTCAAAGATGAAAATTTGCTTACATCACCCATCAAATCAAAACCTGCATTACAAAATGCAGATATAGAATGAAATACAGAATAATATATTCCCTTTGTTATCCCAAAATCTTTCATAAAACTCGGGAACATAAGGAGTGCACCAATCATCTCTATAATAATAGTCGCTTTAAATATAAAACTTGTAAGTCTGATAATACCGCCAATTTGCGGTGCTGAAAGTGCGCTTTGTAATGTGGCTCTGTCTCTTAGTCCTATTTTTTTGCCTGTAACCTGAGTAAATACGGTTAACATCGTTACCACACCGAGTCCTCCGCATTGTATCATAGCTATTATTATAATTTTCCCAAATACCGACCAATGTGTAGCGGTGTCATATACTATAAGGCCTGTAACACAGCTTGCGCTGGTTGCGGTAAACAGGGCATCTATAAAGGGTGTAAATTCCCTGCTTCTTGATGAAATAGGCAAACTTAGAATACTTGCCCCTAAAAATATCATAATAATAAATCCAAACAGAATAATTCTGGCACTGCTAAATTGTTTTAAAACTTTTCTCTTTATTTCTCTCATTTTCACTTACATAAAAATCCCCTACATTAAGTAAGGGATTTTTGAATACTTATTTTACCTATACCGGATATGCTCCTGCTTCTTTGTCTGCTTTAGTCATATCCACTTTTTGTCTTTTGTGCTGCTCTGTACTCAAAAGAAACTCTTCTGCAACCTTTGGGAAAAGTGCATATGTAAGCACATCTTCATCCTGCTCTTTTCCACTTTGCAACCTGCTTCTCAAATTCAGGAAGCTGTGGTGCAATAAGATCTGCCGGTCTGCATGTAATAGGCTTCTCATCACCTATTATCTTCTTTTGCACTTCCTTATTGAAAGGTTTGATAGTCTGACCGAATTCTCCAAGCATTATCTTCTTTGATTCCTTTGGAACCAACTTATATCTCTCACCTGAGAGCACATTCATAACCGCCTGTGTACCTACTATCTGTGATGAAGGTGTAACAAGTGGCGGTTCTCCGAAGTCTTTTCTAACTCTTGGAATTTCCTCCAAAACTTCTCTGTACTTATCTTCCTTACCAGCTTCTTTTAGCTGATTTATAAGGTTTGAAAGCATTCCTCCCGGAACCTGATATTTTAAAGTATTGATATTTACTCCAAGTACCTTAGGATTAAGTAATCCGCTCTTTATAAACTCTTCTCTTATAGGTCTGAAATAGTCTGCTATTTCAGAAAGTAAGTTGATATCAAGACCTGTATCATATGGTGTTCCTCTGAAAGTCTCTACCATTACTTCCGTTGCAGGTTGTGAAGTTCCAAGTGCAAGAGGTGAAATAGCTGTATCGATTATATCACATCCTGACTCTACCGCCTTTAAAAGAGTCATAGAAGCCACACCTGCTGTATAGTGAGTATGAAGCTCTATAGGTAAGTTTGTAGATTCCTTAAGGCTTCCTATAAGTTCCTCTGCGGCATATGGTGTCAAAAGCCCTGCCATATCCTTTACACAGAGAGAATCTGCACCCATGTCCTCAATTCTCTTTGCAATATCTTTCCAATAATCAAGTGTATATGCATCACCCAAAGTATAGCAAAGAGCTATCTGAACTTCCGCATTCTTTTCTTTATTTGCCGCATCAACAGCTGTCTTTAAGTTTCTGATATCATTTAACGCATCAAAGATACGAATTATATCAATACCGTTTGCAACCGACTTTTGAACAAAGTACTCTACAACATCATCTGCATAATGATTGTATCCAAGGATATTCTGTCCTCTAAAGAGCATCTGAAGTTTAGTGTTTTTGAATCCGTCTTTAAACTTACGAAGTCTCTCCCACGGATCTTCATGTAAGAATCTGAGCGAAGCGTCAAATGTAGCACCACCCCAACATTCTACAGCTCTGTAGCCTACTTTATCCATTTTATCTATTATAGGAAGCATCTGTTCTGTAGTCATTCTTGTTGCTACCAAAGACTGATGTGCATCACGTAGCACGGTCTCAACTATCTGAACAGGCTTTTTTTCTTAATTTCTGCCATAATCCCTCCTTATACTATTCCGAATATTGCCATAAAGGTTCCCTGCCGCTACAGCCGTACCGATAACACCTGCCACATTAGGTCCCATAGCATGCATCAAAAGGAAGTTTGTAGGATCATACTCCGCACCAACCTTTTGTGAAACTCTGGCTGCCATTGGCACTGCAGAAACACCTGCCGAACCGATAAGCGGATTTACCTTACCGCCTGTGAACTTACACATTATCTTACCGAATATTACACCTGCCCAAGTACCGAAGGCAAAAGCTATAAGTCCTAGAGCTACTATCTTTAAAGTTGTAACTTTAAGGAATGCCTCAGCACTTGTTGTAGCACCTACACTGGTTCCGAGTAAGATAACAACAATATACATCATTGCATTTGCGGCTGTCTCTGTAAGTTGCTTTACAACACCACTCTCTTTAAAGAGGTTTCCAAGCATCAGCATACCTACCAAAGGTGCTGTAGTAGGAAGTATAAGACATACCACTACCGTAACTATTATAGGGAAAAGAATCTTCTCAAGCTGTGATACAGGACGAAGCTGCTCCATCTTGATTCTCTTCTCTTCATCGGTTGTAAAGAATTTCATAATAGGCGGCTGTATGATAGGTACCAAAGCCATATATGAATACGCCGCTACAGCTATAGGTCCAAGGTATTCAGTCTGTCCAAGCTTACCTGCAAGGAAGATAGAAGTAGGGCCGTCAGCTCCACCAATAATAGATATTGCCGCTGCCGCCTTATCATTAAATCCCATAAAGATTGCTATAAAATAAGCCGCATAAATTCCAAACTGTGCCGCCGCACCAAGTAAGAATGATTTCGGATTTGCTATAAGCGGACCGAAATCGGTCTGTGCACCTACACCCATGAATATAAGTGAAGGTAGTATACTCCATTCATCCAATACATAGAAATAGTGAAGCAAACCTCCAACACCGTTTGCCGAATTCTCAGGTCTAAGCATTATATCCGGGTAGATATTTACAAGTAACATACCGAAAGCAATCGGAACCAGCAAAAGAGGCTCAAATCCCTTTTTGATTGCCAAATACAGGAATATAAAGGCAACAAAAATCATTATCAAATTGCCAAAGGTAAGATTCATGAATGCGGTCTGAGCAATCAAATTGGATAATGTATTTAATATATAATCCATTTTTTCTCCCTCCGGATATTAGTTGATTGTTACAAGAGTTTGATTAGTTTCAACACTGTCTCCAACATTTACATTTATACTTGCAATTGTACCGTCCTCAAGTGCAACGATATCATTTTCCATCTTCATAGCTTCAAGCACGGCTACCACTTCACCTTTTTTAACTGCCTGATTAAGACTTACCTTGATTCCAAGGATCTTTCCGCTCATAGGTGCAACAACCTTTACTCTACCTTCACTTCCACTTGCCGCAGGTGCCGCCGGCTTAGCAACAGGTGCAACCGGTGTAGACACTACAGGTGTAACAGGAGCACTTGCTCCTCCTCTTTCCTCAACAGAAACTTCATATGATTTGCCATTTACTGTAATAGTATAATTCTTCATTTTTCCCTCCACTATCTTTTAACTCTCTTTATTGAACGAACGATAAGGTTTGATGCATCTGTATTGCTAAACTCCGCTATGGCTGCCGTTATAACCGCTACCAGCTCCAAATCATCCTCAAGATTTTCAGGCTCGTTTACCTTTACCGCCTCAATTACAGGTTCTTCCTTAGTCTTTGCTTTTAATTTATTCTCAAATACATTTATATACTTAAACAAGCTTATAAGGAATGATATAAAAATCAATATAATAAATACTGTTCCCATACCTAGAACTGTATTAAGTGCGGCCTTTTCCATATTTTCAATAACGCTGTACTTAGGTGTGATAGAAAATACCGCTACCTGATTTGTTTTTGCTGTCAAAACCGAGTGTCATCTCGGATTTTCTCTTTTCGCCTGAATAATTTCACTTTTAACAACATATTTGCCTTCTGAAAGCTGAGACTTTTGTATCATCAATTCCTACAAGATCTCCAACAAGCTCCTTGGTTGATTTAAAGTTTTTTACTCCTTCGGCAAATGCCGTCTGACCGTTTTGCTCTACACCCTCAATTACCTGATCAAGCTCCGCATCATCCATTTTGTACAGCTGATTCAATAAGCTTTCAGCCTGTACAGGAAGCTGGTTTGAAACATCCTCAGGTATTGAACTCTCAGAGTCGGCCTTCTTACCGCATGCACTAAGTGCCAGCATGGCAATCATAAACAGACTTAAGATTAAATACTTTATTCTCTTTTTCATGATTCACCTCTAAATTGATCCATGTTTCTTATATGGACGATCTTCTTTCTTTGTAAAAAGCATTTCAAAGGCTGCCAACAATCTCTTTCTTGTATCTGCTACTGTGATAATATCATCTACATATCCTCTTCTTACGAGATATAAGGCTGAATTTTTGTAAGTTCTCATACTCTCTTGTTTTTCTCTTCAAGAGTTGTCTTTATATCCTCACTTGAATCAATTTCTTTTTGAATATATTATCTTTACAGCCTCACTTGCATTCATCATACCCATCTTTGCATTTTCCCATGCAAATACAATGTCTGCACCTATTGATTTTGAATTCATTGAAAGTGAAGCGCTTCCGTAAGCATCACCTACTATAAGGCTTACCTTAGGAACTGTTGCATTTGCATATGCATATGTAAGCTTTGCGCCTGCCTTAGGCATTCTCTTCTCACTGCATTTTTGTAGCTCTGTATCCTTTTACATCTACAAGTGTAAGTACAGGAATATTGAACGCGTCACAAAATTCAACAAAACCTGCCGCCTTATCACTTCCCTGATGAGAAAGTACGTTTTCAAATTCATCTGCAATTTCACCGTTCTCATCATACAGTGCTCTTCTGTTTGCAACAACTCCTACAGTATTACCGTTTAATCTGATAAATCCTGTAAACATCTCTCTTGCAAAATTTTTCTTTACTTCAAGTACATATCCGCTGTCTGAAATAATAGTCAGTGCAAGTGCAGGATCGCTTATTCTTCCCTCGAGTTCAGGTGTAAGTCTGTTTAAATCATCTGTGCACTCGATATATGACATATCATCTTCATTATTTGCAGGAAGAACTGAAATGAGCTCTCTGATTCCTGAAATGATTTCAGACTCGGTTCCTATAAAATCAACCAAACCTGTAGATTCCGATTGGAACTTGGCACTTGAAAAATCATTCTTATCCTGTGAATTTCCGTTTATAGCATTTGGAGAATTTACAAAGACTTTTTGCCTTATCCTGCTCCATAAATACAAAATCACTGAGTCCGTTGCTTATTGCCATTCCACCGCCACTTAGACCGAATACCGCCTGTATCTGTGGAATAACACCGCTTGCTTTTGTTTGTGCTAAATATATTTTTCCAAAGGCATCCAATGCATCAAAAGACTCTTCCAGTCTAAGACCCGCACAATCAACAAGCCCTACTACAGGTGCTCCCATCTTCATTGCCATATCATATAGTGCAACAATCTTCTTTGCATGCATTTCTCCTATTGAGCCGCCAAGCACTGAAGGATCCTGACTGTACACATATACCAGACTATCATTAATCGTACCGTAACCGGTCAAAACCCCATCCTTTGGAGTCTCCTTGTCAGATAGATTAAAATCTGTGTTCCTTGAACTTATATATGATCCAATTTCCACAAAACTTCCGGTATCCAGCAAATCTTCAATTCGTTTCATAGCAGAAACTCCTATTTGAGCCATATACAAACCTCCGTATTAATTAATAAATTGTTGCGGTCAAAGTATATTTTGACCGTTGTGACATTATATTTTTTTGTAAAATATAGTATCACCGATATTGTTAAATACAAAACAATCTTAAACTATTTTTATAATGAAATCAACAAAAACAAGGGCAAAAAGCAGTGAAATAATATTCATTTCTATCAATTTTTACAGTTGTATAAAAACCACAACAGGTAAGCATATAATAAAAACTCACAGAACAAAAAAATTTTTATTTTTAATTCTGTGAGTTTACGTTTAAATCGACAATTATCAAGACTCTAAATACTTCTTAAAAGCTTTCCATAAGCGTTTTTGTATGCCGTAGCCTATACACTTAAGATGAGTTATAAGACCGATTATAAGATAGAAGGATTTTTTTGAATATGTAGTGCCACCACTCGAGAGATTTTGGTGGCAAGATGGTGTTGATGGTGTTGATTATTCTAGCAAAGATACCTTTAATTGGATTTCAGTAATAAGACTCCCGGATTTTTGTAACAAAGAAAGATTTTTGACCGGGCTGTTGGAGTGGCAACGAAAAAGAAAAAAACTTGATTGTTCATCAGCAGAATATCTTATGATTGAGGAAGGACTGTGCGCTCAAATAATGCATTCAGGTGCTTTTGATGATGAACCAGCTACAATTTAAATTATGGATGCATATCTTGAACAAAACGGATATGTGAATGATATAAACAATGATAGATTACATCATGAGATTTATCTTTCAGATGCAAGAAAAGTTGCTCCTGAAAAAAATGTAAGACGGTCATTAGACATCCAATTAAAAAAACTATAAATTCCAGTTTGCCGGTCCGGGTAAATTTGAATTTATCAAAATAATGGGCAGAGAGAGCTTGTTAAAACACAACATACCTTTAAATGCTTTCTCTGCCCATTTTTCCTTGGGACATCCATCCTGATATTAAAGTTTATTATTTATATCCAATTCCAACACCGCAACTCGTGCCGGCTCCGGATAAAGGCTCCCGTATCCTTTTTTTCTGTCAGCATCTCAGTATGTGCTCCCAGTACCGGCACTACGGTTGGTTTGGTTTCTCATCTGTTCTTATCCCGGTGTTCAGGGTAATAATCCACGCCTATTCTCATACATTCCTATCTCGCTAAAATGTAAATTCAACCTTCTTAAGGTCTTTTTCCGAACTGGAATCTCCGGTATATGCAATATAAGTAATATCTTCTTTTACGAAAGAATCAGTTTCCTCACAATAATATGCCATTGCATCATCCGATACTTTCAAAACGACTTCTTTTTCCTCTCCGGGCTCAAGCTCAATCCTAACAAAATCTCTTAAGACTTTTACCGGTCTGTCTACCTTGCTTCCTTTACATCCGATATAAAGCTGAACAATATCTGCTCCCTTATATCGTCCGATATTCTTAATCAGAACTCTTACTTTAGCAATTCCGTCAAAAACATCTACAACCGGTTCTCCAAGCTCAAATTTTGTATAGGATAGTCCAAAACCGAATGGATAAGATACCGGAATATTTTCTTTATCCATCTTCATATACCCGTGGTAATATCCATACTCTACATAAGTGCAGTCAGGGTCAAATTCAGGATAATCTTTTTCTGAAACCGCTACCGTGTATGGCAGTTTTCCGCTAGGGCATACATCTCCAAAGAGAATATCTGCCAGGGAATTACCACCTTCCATACCGCTGTAGAAGGAGAAAAGCACTGCAGGCATATCATCCTCCCATTCATCGATTAGAATTGCACTGCTGCCAATAATTGATACAACTGTGTTAGGATTTGCGCCCTTTAACGCATGAATCAGATCAACATCACGCTTATGCAGTCTCATACTTGCTCTGTCACCGCCCATTTCAGCAATATCACTTCTGTCTGCAAGGAATTCGCCTTCATCGCTGTGTATATATCCGGCAACTATAACAACCGCATCTGCATCCACTGCCAGTGCCCTTGCTCTTTCAAGGTTACTGCCATCGTCATATAATACCTGGGCACGGGGCATTTTTTTCATAATCCCCTTCAGAGGGGTTACTGTATAAGGAGGATGAACCCTGCTTGAGCCGTGATCGCCAATATTTTCTGTATCTCCCAATACTCCCAAGTACAACAACTTTATCAGTACTTTCTTTCTTGAATGGAAGAATATGGTTTTCATTTTTCAGTAGAACCATAGATTCATCAGCCGCTCGTTTTGCTATTTCTATATGTTTATTGCAGGCAATAAGCTCCTGTGTATACTCCATAGGGTCCTTACGTGTCTCATAATATAATACCGTACGCAGGATGTAACCGACAGCTTCATTTACTTCCTCCATCTTAAGTCTTCCCTCTTTAACTGCTTTTGGAATATCTTCTACATAGTGGCAAAAGCATGGCATCTCCACGTTCATTCCGGATTGTACTGCTTTTACTCCGTCTTTTACGGCCCACAGGAAATCAGAAAGAGTGAACCCTTCAAACCCCCATTTGTCACGCAGAATATCTTTTAGCAAAAATTTACTCTCTGATGCCTGCTCCCCGTAAACTTTATTGTAGGCTCCCATTACCGATGCCGCACCCTCTTCAATACAACGCTTAAAATGTGGTAGATATACTTCATACAAGGCTCTTTTGTCTGCGTATACATCTGCTTTAAAACGGGCATTTTCGATACTGTTCATTGCAAAATGCTTGATGCAGGCCATGATATTCTGGCTTTGAACGCCTCTTGTAAGGGCTGCACCCATCTCACCCAGATGGTAGCTGTCTTCTCCATAACATTCCTGTGCCCTTCCCCATCGAGGATTTCTTGGCAGATTGATGCAGACTCCACCGTAATAATTTCCACCTTGGGCACGCACTTCTGCACCGATTGCCCTGCCAATCGCTTCTTCCAAATCACGGTCAAATGAAGCACCCCTGGCCATTGATACAGGGAAACAGGTAGAAGAACCAGAAACTACACCTCTCGGCCCATCCACAAACCGTATATTAGGCAGACCAAGGCGTTCTACCGGTTTGGTCGGATATGGCTTTACATTATAATGGCAGATGAGAAATAAATCATCCATCAGCTTTTGCTCCGTAATCTGCCCTGACATAATTCCAATTTTTTCGTCAAGTGAAAGCTCACCTATTACCTTATCCACAAACTTTCTGATTGTTTCCCTGCTCGCAGTTTTTCAGTAAGTTTTGTATTTTTAACAGCTTCTCTCATGATACCAACCTCGCTTTCTAAAACAATTATTACATCAATTCTATTTTTCTTTTTCGTGTATTTTTCTCATATCAATTATAACGGCAAGCATAATAATTAAACCTTTCACTATATACTGCCAATACATATTCACACCGATAAATGCAAGTCCGTAATTTATTACTGTAAATATAAGTACACCGATTACAATGCCGCCAACACTTCCTACACCCCCTGAAAGTGAAACACCTCCAATAACACAGGCTGCCACTGCATCCATTTCATATCCGTTACCGGTAGTATTTGAAGCACTGCTAATGCGGGCAACTTCCAGTGCTGCTGCGACTGCATACATCATGCCGGCAGCTGCATAGACTGTAATCTGTGTCCTAATTACATTCACACCAGAAACTTTTGCAGCCTCCGGGTTACCACCCACTGCAAACATATATTTTCCAAATTTTGTTTTATTCCACACAATCCAACATATCACACATACAAGAAGCGCAATGATAATCAGATATGGTATTCTGAATTCTCCCACCCCGATTGATCCGGTGGCAATTTTGGTGACTGTGGGATCAATTCCCCCGATAGGCTGTGCCCCATATGGTGGCCTGTCAAAATAAATGGATGAGATACCATATAGAATCAGCTGCATTCCCAATGTGGCAATGAAAGGAGGTACCCTGAAAATTGCAACTGCCAGACCCGATACTGTACCAAAGATAAGGCAGAGGAGCATAACCACAAGAAGTGGCACTATAAGTGGCAACTTTGCAAGATCCGGATACATTCTGTACGCATATTCCGGTGTCTGTACAAGCGATGCGAATACAACTGCGGCAAGCCCAATCATACGCCCTGTAGACAGATCCACCCCCTGCACAACTAATATCATACCTGCTGCCAGTGCAATAATAATCTTAGTTGCAGACTGTGCAAAAATATTTCTGAAATTATTAAAGGACAGGAATTTTGGCTCTACTATAATAATTCCAATCAGCAATATGACAAATACGATATAAATTGCTTTCTCGGCCATTAATCCCTTTATCCGTGCTTTAGAGTTTTTTTCATCTAAATTTCCTCCTGTTCATGACTGCTAGACATATTTTGCAGCAGCCTCCATTACTTCTATCTGCCCGATTTCTTTCGCCGATAGTGTTGCTGACTGACGACCGTTGCTCATAACTATAATCCTGTCTGAAATTCCAAAAAGTTCAGGCATCTCCGAACTTACTATGATAATTCCTTTTTCCTTGTGAGGCAAGGTCATTAATTAACTGGTAAATTTCGAACTTCGCACCGACATCGATTCCTCTTGTTGGTTCATCCAGAAGCAGAATTTCCGGGTTTGTCAACAGCCATCTTCCTAGAATTACCTTTTGCTGATTGCCCCCTGATAAATTTCCAATCTGTGTCTTTTCAGAAGGAGTTTTGACTTTCATGGCAGAAATCATTTTGTTTGTATCAAGCTTCATGGCAGAATCTTTTTAGCAGACCCAGACCTACATATGATTTTATATTCGCGATTGTCATATTAAATCTGATGCTTAGTCCTGAAAATATCCCATCCTGGCGTCTTTCTTCTGTCAACATTGCAAATCCGTTCATAAGGGCTGACTGTGGACTTTTATTTTTCTATTTTTTTCCCATTTACAATAATCTCCCCTGCCGCCCTTCTGGCGCAGTCCGAAAATTGTCTCCAACACTTCTGTTCGCTTTGCCCCTACCAGTCCTGCAATTCCCAGAACCTCGCCTTTATGTAATTCGAAATTCACATTTTTCAAAACAGGGCTCTAAAGTGGAGAGATTTTTTTACCTCCATTAAAACATCACCGATTTTTGGCAGTCTTTTTCCGGATATCTGTCCTTTAATTCCCTTCCAACCATCATTTGAATTATAGTGTCAATAGTCAGTTCTCTGGCCGGATTGGTTGAAATCCACTTTCCATCCCTCATCACAGTTACATCATTTGAAATACGCAAAATTTCATCCATCTTATGGGAAATGTAAATAATACTGCTGCCTTTGCTTATAAGTTTGTTAATTATGCGGAAAAGATGTTCTACTTCTTCCTCATTAAGTGAAGAGGTTGGCTCATCCATAACGATAATCTTAGAATCATAGGAAACAGCTTTTTGCAATTTCAATCATCTGCTTCTGTGATACTTTCAGCATTCCTGTTTTTATTCCCGGATCAATTTCAATTTCCAGATCATCGAATATTTTTATTGTGTCCTCGTACATTTTTTTTTCATCAATCAAACCGTGTTTCATCGGAAATCTGCCAAGCCAAAGGTTCTCCATAACTGTCTGGTTCAGCACTTGATTCAGTTCCTGGTGAACCATGGACACATGATTGTTAAGTGCTTCTGATGGACTGTGGAAAGCCACCTCCTTTCCGTCTAAGATGATTTCTCCACTGTCTATGGAATAGATTCCAAACAGACAGTTCATAAGAGTAGATTTGCCGGCTCCGTTTTCTCCCATCAGTGAATGCACTGTCCCCGGACGTACACAAAGCGTAACATCATCCAGGGCCTTGACACCAGGAAAAGATTTTGAAATATGCCGCATTTCCAATATATAATTTGTTTCCATTGATTCCCTTCCCCGCTTTCCTAAATCCGGTATATCCATTAATGATAAAGTATAGGTTCTATATTGTTATTATTCTGCATATGTTGATTCTGCTTCATCCAGATTTTTCTCGTGTTACAGCTTTATATGGAACACGAACTGCTTTTTGCGCCTTCTTCCATCTTGAGTCCTTCAATTCCATCCATCGCATCTTTGCTATTTACAAGATTCTCTGCAATCTTTACAACCATCTGACCCTGTGTTTTTGCATCCTGCAGTACGGAGCCTGTAACTTCACCACTTTTTGATTTTTTTGATAAGATTTCAGGAAGGGCATCAATTCCATAGATTGGTATATACTTGTCGCTTTTTCTCACCGTCTTCATTGAAACCAGTCGCTTCTACAGATGCCAATATACCTAATGCCATGGCATCATTGCCCGTCGCACAGCATTCAATCTCGTCCCCATATTTGGAAACCCATGCATCCATTTTCTCTTTTGCGTTTGCTGTTACCCACATACCGGTATCTTCTGCCAGTACTTCTATTTTTTTATCCCTGCATCTTCTATTGTCTTTTTGAGATATTCACTTCTAGGCTGAGCAGCCTGTATGTCCCGGGTCACCCATCATATACACAAGCTGTAGTTTGCCATCCTTGTTTTTGTCCATTTCAGGATGTGAATTCCAGTACTCAATAATCATCTCTGCCTGGACGTTAGCTCCATAGTCACCGCCGGTTGATGTAACCTGATATGCATTATCATAAGAATTGATAACTTCCTGGTCTGTAATCTCTTTGTTAAAAAAATATAATTGGAATATTGCCTGCATCCTTACACTTTTGAATCAAAGAAGGGCTACCGTCACATCGCATACCGAGACCGCAATTGCACTTGCACCCTTAGCAAGCATTGTATCCACCTGGTTATTCTGTGTGGACTGATCATTCTGTCCATCTTCAATATTTGTTGAAAATTTACCTTTGCATGCATTAGTAATTGCCTTGCCGATATACGAGTTGAAATTATCTGCAGCAGAATAAATTCCTGCACCCAAAATTTTTTTCCGTACCTGTATCAGACGACTTATTTGTCTGCATCTTTGTCGCCCTGAATTACTGCCGGTGCTTCCTGCAGGCCGTCACTGTTGCTGCCAACATAATACTAAGCATCATACTTACTGATTTTTTTATTCAACACTTTTTCCTCCATTCTTTTTGTTGGTTTTATTGGTTATATTGTACAAATATATTATGTTTTTTTAAATTTTATTTTTTTCAACTCTCTTTATTTGGATTAGGGGGACATTCTTTAGTTCTTGTATTTTTAAATTAGGTAATTGCGAAACTCGCTTGTAAGCTTTAGATAAAAAAATAAAAAGGATGGGGATGTGAAAAACTCGATTGAGTTTTTCACATCCCCTTTTATGCAATTTATTTATCCACGATTCTTCACCCTATAGTACAGGCTAAAACACTTTTATATTGCTATATCATACAAATTAAGAGGTCTGTGACCTATGGTGTGAATAATTGGGTTTATACCCGGTATTTTTACTCACCTATCATTTCCCATATATCAGCCTCATCCATGAGTTCACCTTGATAATAATATAAAGATTTCCCTGGAATTTTATGCATTGTATACAGATTAGAGGTTAAAATAAGAATCGCGATTCCCCGCTTCTGCAGAATCTTAATCATCTTAAGTGTCAATTCCTGCATATTAATGTCAATATCCGCAAACGGATTGTGACAGATTAATACCTTGGGCATGTATAACAGCCATTTCTCATATACCATTTTCTGCCTTTCAAGACTGCTCATATTTCGTATTTTTTTCTGTTCCAAATGCATTTCTCTGATATATTCCTCAACGCTCTGCTTGTATTTTTTGAATATCCAGAACCCGTGAACTTTTTCCTGAAGAGGCATACTTATATTTTTCAATTGCCGTAATATTTTTCCAATAATTCATGCTGATACGGCCTTTCTACAATAAACCCAATCCCTTTCAAAACTGCTTCCGCCATATCATTTACTTTATATTTCTCTTGACCAAGGAAAAGCTCACCGCTTTTTATTCTTGTTTCGCCTGTAAATATTCCCCACAGATGCTCTTTTTGTGCGATCATCTGAATAGTATAGTTTCTGAATCTCTCCTGATTCCAGTGTCAGATTGAAATTTTTTTAAATATTCTGTGATGACATTTGAAGCCTGTAACATCATTTTTTTCTTTCCTTTTTCTGCGACAATTGGAAAAATGTGTCATCAGCTTATCCGGTTTTGCGCTTTCATTAATCAGGACCTGAAGAATTTGACTTAGACCTTTTTTTCTGTATCATCAGCTGTGACATAGCAATCGTTCTGCCGCTTTGAACGAGCACCATTCGGTTAAGATGCTGAAGATTAACCGAATCAAAAGCCTGCGATTACCACAAAAAGTCATTTCATCTTTGATCTGTTCTATAAATTCAAAAAGCTCCTCTGTTTCAGACTTTGTCAACGCACCAATGACATCCTTAAGTACTATGATTTTTCTTACTGTCCGCATAAGCTTTCAGTAGTTCAATCATAATTCTTTTCTTTCATTGAAAGCTCTGACTGCTTATCCGGCAAATTATACAAAATACCGAACTTCTCCCTGAGCTTTGAGAAACGTTCTCTATAATTCTTCCGGCTGATAAACCAGCTTTTATCTGCAAAAAGGAAAATATTATCTTCTATGCTTACAGAAGAAATCAAACCACTTTTTTTCTGCTTATAACAGCTGTATACTTTTGAAAGCTTTTTTTGTCGCTGATTCAAATAACTCTTCTTCATCCAGACAAATTCTTCCTGAGGTTAACATCTGCTCTCCCTTGAGCAGATTCAGGAAAAAAATCGCGACTCCATCAGATTATCAAAAAGCAAAACCATACAATCTCTCCGGCAAACAGCTGTAATGATAAATCCTTAAATATAAATGTATTATTCTGTTCCATTGTGCCATTTTTCTATTATAAATACTTCACGCTTCATATTAGATCCCCAACTTCAGAATTCCATTATGTTAAATCACGCCTGGTAATGATTGGTAACGTTACCTGAACATCAGTTCCTATGCCGGTGATGCTAAAAAAATATGCAATCCATATTCTTCCCCGAACAGCAGTTTAATCCTGCGACTGACATTAGACAGAGCAATTCCTCCCTTTTTCTTCTCTGTCTGTTTTTATTTCAGGATGTTTGAGTCGCTCATTCAGTTTTTTGAAGTTCATTTTCATCAATTCCATATCCGTCGTCCTGAATACTCAGAATTAGTTTATTTTTGCGTACTGTCAATGGAAATCAGCACAAGACCGTCTCCGCTTTTTTTGCTTCCAGACCATGGTAAACTGCATTCTCCACAATGGGTTGTAGCGTCAGTTTCGGAATTCTGCACTGAAGTACTCTTTGATAGTCCTCCGGAAATTCAACCTGCAGGCTTACCCGCTCTCCAAAACGATATTTCTGAATCTTAAAATAGTTCTCTATATTTTCCAGTTCATCTTCTAAAGCAACCAGGTTTCCGGTATCTGAAATTGTATATCGGAAGAAAGTGGATAATGCTTCTACAGTATCGGCGATATCATTCAGCCCTTCACACAATGCATCTCCTCTTATTGCTTCAAGAGTGTTATATAAAAAATGAGGGTTAATCTGATTCTGCAGTGCCAGCAATTCCGCATACTTGGTAGAAAGTTGTATAAGGTTCTGCTTATCCAGCATTTTATCAAATTTCTTCCAGACTTCGCGCTCGTGACGGAATATCTCACACTCACTTTCTAATAACTCATCATACCGGCTGCTCTGAAGAAAGCGCTCTATCTGTCTCATATGTACTTTATACGGTATTATATATACGCGGTATACATAAGCAAATATTAAACCGATACTAACCATACATGTTATGATGGTTCCTGCCAGATACCGGACTGAGATTAACCCGGTATAGCAGAGCACAATTCCGGCAGCAGCAATACTGAAAAATAAAAAAAAGCATAGAATACAGATAATTGCTCTTTTCATTCGTATTTTTCACCTCTGTTTATCACCTAATTATATAGTTTTCTGAATTCTGATGGACTTAACCCGGTATTCTTTTTAAACAGTTTCGAAAAGTATTTCAAATCTCCATATCCTACGGACGACGCTATTTCTGCAACGTCATAATCGGTCTGCATCAAATAGTGCTTTGCTTTCTTTATTCGCAGTTCCGTCACGTATTCTAAAAAGTTTTCACCGGTCTCCTTCTTAAACAAGGTTGAAAAATAAGTCGAATTAAATCCAATCTGTTCACTAACACTTTCCAGTGTTATATTCTGACTGAAATGATCATAAATATATTGTTTGGCATCTCGTATATGTCTGCTGACAGCATCCTTTTTATTCTCGATATAAGCCCGGTATTCTTCTTCAACGCCCAAGACAAGACATTCAAACATTTCTTCATAAGTCTTCATCTTTTTGTACTGCTTGAGATAATCCGGGAAAATTGTCATTCCAAAACTTTTCATTCCAAACTGCAGTATCTGGACTAATTCGCTATAGCATTTAAGAATAAATTTACCATCGCTTCTATACGGCCTTAGTTTCTTTTTTCAAGACTTAGAATTTGTTTTTTTACACCCTCTACATCCAGCCTTTCCTGACATGCCAGAATATCTCTTTGATTCTGAATGTCAATAATTGATGATACTTCTATACCATATTCATTCTCCGGATTGTAAAATATACAAAAAGACTGTTTTTCATCCATTCTATTCATTAATGCGTAATTCGCTTCATCCAGACAACTGTAAACATTCTGAATATCGGTCACGGGACGGCCGATACCTGCAATTAATTTCACTTCTTCTATCATATCTGACAGATTAGACATGTATGTCTTCACATGTTTCAGCTGTCTTTCCACCTCAGTGTATTTGTTCGTGCTTGTATTGATCAGACAAACTGCCCTCATCCTCATAAACTGTACACACAAATTCAATGCAGCAGACCGGATAGCTTTTTCCTTTATAAGCTGGTTCATTTTTGACAGATAAAAATCGAATGATATCTTCTGTAATACCTTCCTTCCCAAAATATGGATGCATTCTTATAATATTAAAAAAACCATCTTCAAAATAACATCCGTATTCCCTGTTTACCTCTGTTAAATCAGATTCTCCCGGAGCTGAAATATGATTCCGGTTTGTCAACAGGTGCACCAAAAAGTCTTTCCTTTACCTGCTCTTTAGATGCACTTACTATTGATTTAATTTTTCTCCAGTTCTCTTTCGTCTGCAAGGGTTACTTCGTACTGCTCTTTAATTCCGTGAAGTGTATTTTCCAATTCTATTTTCTTTAATGGTTTCAGCAGATAATCTTTTACACCGTATTTAATTGCTTTCTGGGCATATTCAAATTGGCTATAACCACTTATGACAATGAAACTGATATCAGGAAACATCTCTTTGCTTTTTCTGATTAATTCCAGGCCGTCATAGCCCGGCATACGAATGTCAGTGATGACAATATCCGGATGCGACTCACATACCGCTTCTAAAGCGACCTTTACTGTCATTCACAATCCGGACAATTTCCATGCCAAATTTGCCCCAGTCTATCAAATGCTGTATTAACTACATACTTTAACCTCATCATCCGCAATTAGTACCTTCATGCATATCATTCTCCTGTTTCCGTACTGCCATTTCATATTATTTTTTTATTATAACATATTTTTCAGAGCAAAAAAAGTACCATAAGTATTTGTGAGCTACTCAATATAAACATTTATTCCCACGAGTAACGGAACGGGTCATAAACCATAGAAAAAGATTTGAACATTAATAAAAATACTATTATTTTTATGTATAAATACATTATATAGATTTTTATATTTATGCATAATCTATAATTTTATTTAATACACTAAAA